>Ga0209922_100227_pt1 | contig 126933 bp, 100 predicted proteins | sample ThiBiot_500_biof_FD_183946 | JGI IMG/M metagenome (GOLD analysis project Ga0209922, IMG submission 183946) | Wastewater bioreactor microbial communities from Cape Town, South Africa - Thiocy_expt_500_biof (SPAdes) | ecosystem: Engineered > Bioreactor > Thiocyanate-remediating >... | reverse complement strand
TAAGCCTCTGATTTTCATAAAACTAGAAAATCAGTAGTTTCAAATCGTCACCGCCCTAAAAATGCTTGAAACACACGACTACCAAGACTTTCAAAGAACTTCAATTAAATTATACCGGACACTAGTGATAAGTTTTAAGTAGTAAGTAAACAGCCATGTCCCTGAGGTTCCCGAAGGGAATGGTTGTCTTACTCACGACTGACGATCAGTCACCCGTTCACTTTTTTTGAATTTTGACTTTTGAATTTTGAATTAAATTACGGGATCAGTGCGTATTCGAATACGGGCTTGCCGCGTTCACCACCGTCTTCCGCAGCAAAGCTGATAAACTTCAGTTTGTAGTAGTTGCCTTGCACATCTTTGATCACATAGAAGCGGTCGGTACGTACACCTGCGTTGGTTACACCGGGAGCTGGCGTCACCCTCCAACTGCTGCCGATCGCCCAGCGGCTTGCAGAGAAAGTAGACACGGTTGCGTTCACGCTGTCGCGGTTGAACTTGGTATAAGCTTCGTTACGTGCAGCAGCGGAAGCATAAATTCTTGTACCGACAGTTACACCAGACAAGCTATTGGTAGAAATGAGGTCGGAGAAGTTGTAAGGGCCCACACCGGTGATCTCGTATACAGAGTAACCCCAGGTAAAATCCCACTCTGCTTTTTTAGGCTGTACGTTTACGATGGTGCCACCGCCGTCGAAAGACAGGTAGCGGAAATGGTAATCGGCATCTTTGGTAATCTGAACGGTAGTGAAGCCGCTGGTTTGCTGGATACCGCCGAATTGTACGGTGTAGCCATTGCCGTTACGTGTGATCAATGCTTTGATCCAGGCGCGGGCAGGAGTGCTACCACCTGTTCCGCGGTTGATGATCACTACGCGGTTTTCAGCCGCAGTGGCAGAAATGGCAGGAATCACGGTATTGGTCAGGCTTCCGTCGATCGGGTCGAAGAAAGCATATTGATCAGGACCGGGAGCCACCTGGTTGATAGCGAGGGTAAGGCCGATTGTATCCGCAGCACCCACAGCAGCCAGGCTGGTAGCGGTAGTCATCTTAGCGCCTGCGCTGGTGGTATTGTTCAGGATCACACGGAAATCAGATCCGCTATAAAAACCAAGGTCCCAGGAGGAACGTTTAACACCCGTTGCAGTGCCGGTGCTCATGTCGATGTATGCAGCATTTTCTGCACTGGCTCCACCGGTTCCGCCATTCAGCGTAACGGTGCTTCCTTCCGCAGGCGGGATCGTTACTTTATCATCGTCTTTGCCGCAGGCAGCTAAGAACACAAGGCCGGTCAATACGAGAGATAATCTTTTCATGTGTGGGTATTTGTATTTGTTATTTATTTGGTTGATTTATTCCATTGAAATACGATGCCTGCGAAATAAGAACGGCCGTAGGCATAGTTGGTAACGGCACCACCGCTGTGCGCGCCACTGCTGCCACCTTGTGTGCTGTTGAGTCTTGTTACATCAAACAGATTGCGGACACCGGCCTGCAGGCGGAAATACTTAAAGAGATCTTTTGACAACGTAAGGTCGGCCCAATGAAATGCATCGCGTTCGGACAGCACGATTTCATCATCCGCATTGAGGTTGTACACGGGAATTTTGCCGGTGAATTTGTAATACAGGCCCACGCTTCCTTTGAGTTGGGGAAAGGCATACAGTACGTTTGCATTCACTTCGGGCGACCAGGCAAAACGTGAACGCTCACCGGCCAGGCTTTTATCTTCCTGGAATTTGTTGTAGTAGCCGATATAAGACACGCCTACATTAGCTGTCAGATTTCGCCAGGTGATAGTATTGTCAAAGATGCCACCGATAGTGCGGTATCTGTCGCGGTTGAAATAAGAGAAGATCTCGTTGTTGTTGGCATCGCGGAAGCCGTAGAGATCGATGAAGTCCCGGTAGTCATTGTAGAAACCGGACAAGGATGAAGTGATGCGCACGCCGCCAACGCTGAAGGTGTTGCAACTGATGGACAGCATATAGCTGTTAGAGGTTTCCGCTTTCAGATCGGGATTGCCCTGGATACTGTGGTTGGCATCGAAGAAATTGAAATATAGTTCGCGCAGGATCGGCGCTCTGAATCCGCGTGCGTAAGAAGCGCGCAGGTCGAGGGTTTTGCTCAGGCGAAACTTGGTATTGATCGAAGGAATAACCGGGGGTGCTTCGTAAACAGAGTTTTTGCTGAAACGCACACCCGGGCGGATATTCACCCAGCTTACAGGTTTAATTTCCGAAGAAAGGAAAAATGAATAGTCGGTGATAGAAGGCGTGCCACTTACACGCTGGCCACTCGTTTTATCATACTTAATATCAAACCCGGGTTGTACAGATACTTTCGGGGAAGCTTCCCATACACCTGCTGCTCGGAAAAAGAAAGTCTGGAATTTTGTTATGTCCCAATATCCCGCGGCGATATTGGCCGGGTTGTCGTTGCGTACCTGCTGGCCGGTCACGTAGTTTTTGGTGTAAGACTCCGTGTTTCTTTTATAATCCTGCAGGGAGGCCGCCGTATTGAGTTTCCATTTCGGGGAAATAGTCCAGTCGGTTTGCAACTGATGCGTATAACGGTTGGTAATATAGTATTGGCGGAAAGAAAGACCGGTGTTTAAGTTCATCGGAGATGCCGCAAACAGTTCTTCGTTCAGGTAATCGACACGGTACCATGCGTTGAACTGACGGAAACGATAACCGAGACCCACACCACCCATCCATTGATCTTTGGGCTTGAAAACTTTTGCGGGAAATGCCGCCGTGTCGGTATAACCACCGAAGTTGTTGCGGGTAATATATGCGCTGGCTTTCCAGTGCGCATTGTTCCAGTTGATGGTAATGTTTTCGTTGTGGATACCGTTGCCGGAGAAAGGGCTGTAGGTATCAGCAATGCTTTCCTCCTGCACACGTATGGAAACGCTGAGGTTGTCGCGGCCTTTGACACCTTTGCGGGTGATGATGTTGATCACACCGGCCAGTGCGTCGGTACCGTAGATCACGCTCATCGGACCTTCCACGATCTCGATCTTTTCAATGGTATTGATATCGATCTGGGTGAGGCTTTGTTTGGTAGCGTCGCGGTCGGCCAGTGGCACGCCGTCGATCAGGATCTTGACGCGTGCGCCGCCTAATCCAAGTATGCGGGTATCAGATTCACCGAGTGTATTGTCGGTGGCGAAGCGGATACCGAGTTCGCTGTTGAGTACGCCCACGATATCGGTAGCGCCGCGCATGCGGATGTATTCTGCGTTAATGGTCCGCACTTTATATACAGAGCTGCGGAGTGGTTGCGGAGCATATTGACCTGTCACCACCACTTCGCCAAGCGCTTGTGTGGTATCGGTTTGAGCGAAAGCCGGCAACATGCCGGCCAGGAGAATGCTTAATGCGTAAATTTTCTTCATGGTAGCCGTTCAGGCTGCAAAGGTGCCCTGAAAAAAAACGGTACGCTTTCGCAATCAGGAAAAAGGATTTACGCCAACCGGTAAATGACACGGGAGTGACAAATCGCCAAGCGATTTGTCAATTTGAAAATTTGATGATTTGAAGATGTGGAAATAGAACAGCCGGATATCGTCGCCTTCGGCCTGTTTTGAGATTGCTTATGGAATTCTGATGATTTGACACGTTTCGATTGTCAAATTTTCAAATCATCAAATTTTCAAATTCCATCTCTGAGTCTGTTCCGTTCTGCCTTTTGCCGTATCAACCTATAAATTCTAATAGCGCTCATCAGCACAACCACAAACAATACAAGTCCCGTGAGGCCCCACACCACGCTCATGTTTTGCTTCACTGTCACCAGCATCACTATCGCGATCAGGAAAATGGTGGCTACTTCGTTCCAGATGCGGAGTTGCTGCGAAGAATAACGGAAAGTGCCTGCCAGTTGCTGCCTTAGCAACACATGCAGGGAATAATGATAGGCATAGAGGAAAATAACAAAAGTCAGTTTGATGTGCAGCCAGGAATGCTGCCCGAAGTTGTTGAGCCATCCGCCTGACCACAAGGTCCAGCCGCCCATGATCAGCGTGAGCACGGCCGACGGCCAGGTAATGCCGAACCAGAGCCGCTTCATCATGATGCCGAATTGGCTGCGTAAAATACCGCGCGCCGGCTCGGGCTGCTGCCCTGCCTCGGTATTGTAGATCATCAGCCGGGGCATATAAAAAAGCCCGGCAAACCAGGTAACGATGAAAATGATATGCAGGGCTTTGATGTAGAGATACATGGCCGGAGTTATATTTTACCCTTCAAAACTATCGTCTTCCAATTCAGCAGGTGCCGCTTTGTCCAGCAATCCAACCAGGGTCTTCACCCATTCGGGATGGGTATTGAGACAAGGAATCAGCGTGAACGATTCGCCGCCCGCGTGCAGAAACAACTCGCGTCCTTCTTCGCCGATCTCTTCGATAGTTTCCAGGCAATCGCTTACGAACGCGGGACACGCAATCACCGCTTTTTTATATCCCTGGCCAGGCCATTCGCCGAGGCTTTTTGCGGTATAAGGCTGCAACCACGGATCGCGGCCAAGACGGCTTTGAAACGATAAGGTATATTTTTCCCGCGGGATACCCAATTTCTCCGCTACAAGCTGTGTGGTTCTGATCACCTGGTGACGGTAACAGTAACGCTGGTATTTTGCTTCGGCACAACATTTCTCCGATGTGCTCAGATCATGCGTACCGGCAGGATGACGTTTGGTAATATGACGTTCAGGGATGCCGTGATAACTGAAGATCATTAGGTCATACGGCTGCGAGAGATACGGACGCATGCTTTCTGCCAGTGCATTGATGTAAGCTGGCTCTTCGTAAAACGGTGGCACTACCGACATTTTAAAGTTGAATCCGCCTTGTTTGTGCTGGTGCAAAGCATACACCACGGCCGTTTCGTAGCTGCTCCACGCGTAATGCGGATAGAGCGGCACCAATACCACTTCTTCCAGGGAAGGATATTGTTTGCTCAACTCCTGCATGGCCGTCATGGGCGAGGGATTGCCGTACCGCATACAAATGGCAACCGGGTAAGGCACCTGCTCCTGCACGGCCGATTGCAGTTGTTTGGTCAACACAATCAGCGGCGATCCTTCTTCTGTCCAGATCGACTGGTAAGCTTTGGCACTTTTCGGTGCACGGAAAGGAACAATAATGCCTTTCACCAGCAGGCTGCGCAGCCACCGCGGTTTGTCGATCACCCGCTCATCCATGAGAAACTCAGTTAAGTAAGTCCGCAGATCTTTTACAGATGTACTGTCGGGCGATCCGAGATTCATCAGCAGTATGGCTTTACGGGGAGAACTCATCTTGAAACGGCGATTTTTTACCGGCTGCAAAGGTCGGTTATATACCTCTATTCATCCAAAAAAACAATGCTTTGTCTGTTTATTTCTTCCATGACAAACTTGTGACTTTTATCCTGTTGCGCCCTCCTAACTTTGCGCATCTGTATGATTCCGCACACGCAGAAAAATATGATATCCACCCAGATCCTCGACCGCTTTTGCGTGGCCGGCATCAACTACCAGGCTGCCGGTACGGCTGTCCGTGGATCTTTTTCTGTCAGTCGTGAAGAATATGCCCGCATCGCCGAACAGGCGCAACAGTTGAATCTCCGCAGCGTTTTCGTTGTTTCTACCTGCAACCGCACCGAGATATATGGTTTTGCCGAACACGTGATGTTGCTCGTTAACCTGCTTACGCAGGTGACACGCGGCAGCCGCGACCAGTTTTTACAATTCGCCTATCTCAAAAGCGGACTGGATGCATTGAACCATCTCTATCATGTAGCAGCTGGACTGGATTCGCAAATTCTTGGCGATTATGAGATCCTGGGGCAGCTCAAACAATCCGTAGACATGGCGGCCTCTTTCGATATGATCGGCCCGATCATGAATCGCACCGTCAATTATGCCTACCAGGCTTCCAAAAAAATAAAGACCAACACCGAACTCAGCAGTGGAACGGTTTCCGTTTCTTATGCAGCCATCGAGTTGCTGCGCGAATTGCCCGCTGCGGATCGCCGCAACGTGCTGGTGATCGGCACAGGAAAGTTCGGCGGAAACGTGGTCCGCAATCTCCGCGAATATCTTCCCGATGCACAGGTAAGTCTGAGCAACCGCACATTTGAAACGGCACAATTGCTGGCAGAACGGACCGGCACTACCGCCGTTGCTTACGAACATATTTCCGATGCGGTAAAACAAGCCGATGTGGTGATCGTATGCACCAATGCCTCCGCACATACCGTTGTTCCTTCTTTTTTTGAAGGAAATAAAAAACAACTGGTACTCGATCTGTCGGTGCCCGTTAACGTTGATCCTGCCGTGCGCAATATTGCGGATGTGAAAGTGATCGATGTGGATGAAATATCTGCCACCATCCTGGATAAAACTTTTGCCCGTCGCCAGGCAGAAGTGCCCAAAGCCGAAGAAATTATTCTTCATTATAAAACTGAATTCTGCAACTGGCTGCATGAATACCGCTATTCCCTTCATATCAAAAGCTGGAAAGACAAGCTGTATGAATTGAGCGAGATTCAACCGCAATACTGCGAAATGGCCCCGAAAGCAGAAGAGCAAAAAGTTCAGAAAGCCGTTTCACGCCTGGCTGTTAACCTGCGCACCAACCAGGAAAAAGGTTGCCAGTTCATCAATGCGATCAACGATTATCTGCAAATGCGCTAAGCCGAAATGCCGGAAAAGATTTTACGTATAGGAACAAGGGAAAGCCAGCTTGCCCTCTGGCAGGCCAATAAAGTGAAAGACCTGCTTGAAAGCGCCGGTTATACCGCCGAGCTCATTCCCATCAAAAGCGAAGGCGATATCAACCTCACCACACCCCTTTATGAAATGGGCGTACAGGGTATCTTCACGCGAAGCCTCGATATCGCTCTGCTCGAAAAACGCATCGACCTTGCCGTGCATTCACAAAAAGATGTGCCCACCCGTTTGCCCGCAGGCATCGTGCAAACTGCCGTACTCGAACGTGCCAGCTATAAGGATGTATTGGTACCGAAGCAAGACACGGAGTCTATCCCTTTTCTCAAACAACTGAACAACGAAAACGAAGCCTTTACTTCGTTTCCCGCTGTGATCGCCACCAGTTCGATCCGCCGCCGCGCTCAATGGCTGCACCGTTATCCGCAGAGCAGCATGGAAAATCTGCGGGGCAACGTCAACACACGTTTGAAAAAATTAGCGGAAAGTCAGTGGCATGGAGCGATCTTCGCAGCGGCGGGATTGCAGCGTATCGGTGTTTTGCCGGACAATGCAATCGAACTCGACTGGATGCTGCCTGCTCCCGCGCAAGGCGCCATCGTTGTGGTATGCGGAGAAAATGATGCATTTACATACGAAGCCTGTCAATCTTTTCATCACCTGCATACGGCCTTGTGTACACAAGCTGAAAAAGATTTCTTACGTACTCTGATGGGCGGATGTTCAACGCCGATCAGTGCATTGGCTCAGATAAACGATCAGCAACTTTTCTTCCAGGGAAGTATCCTCACCCCCGACGGAAAAGAAAAAGCTGTTATTGAAAAAACGGTCCCCCTGGAAGAAGCTTCCGCCATCGGGACAATTGCCGCAGAAGAACTGCTGGCCAATGGCGGCCGCGCCATTGCGGAAGCATCAGGTTATGGAAAAAAATAAAATCCGGTTATTGTCAACCGCCCGTCTGCCCCGCGCCTTGGTCGATGATGCAGCCGCAGAAAATATCGACATTACCGTATTGCCTTTTATCGAAACAGAAGCAATCGGTTCCACGGAAATACAACAGGAAATTGACAACGCATTCCTGTTGAGCAGTATCGTGGTGTTCACCAGCCAGAATGCCGTGAAGGTTGTTGCCGACACAAAAGAAGAACAGCAGCCCGACTGGCTGATTTATTGCGTTGGTGAAAAGACTACTGAACTGGCGACATCTGTTTTCGGAGAAAATATGATCGCCGGCACGGCCAATAATGCGGCTTCTCTCGCAGAGCTCATACTGGAAGAACAGGAACCCGATGAGATCATTTTTTTCTCCGGCACATCACGAATGGACGACCTGCCGGAAATATTGGAAAAAAACGGCGTACTCGTGAATGAGATCAACGTATATCATACGGTAACTGTACCGCATCGCGTGCAAAATGATTTCGATGGACTTTTATTTTTCAGTCCGTCTGCTGTCGATAGTTTTTTCCGGCACAACAAGATCAACAGTGCACAAACTATTTTTTCAACCGGGCCTACCACAACGGCTTCCCTGGAGAAAAAAGGAGAATTCGAAATCATTACCTGCCGCAAAACCGGCAAGGCCGAGATGATCGGCGAAGTGATGAAATTTTACAACCGCTAATTTTTATAACACCGATATGTCCACACTACAGAACGACCTTTTATTAAAAACTTTGCGCGGAGAAAAAACAAGCCGTCCTCCTGTATGGATGATGCGCCAGGCCGGACGTTACCTGCCCGAATACATCCGGATCCGCGAAAAATACAGCTTCTTCGAACGCTGCCAGACACCTGAGCTGGCTTGCGAGATCACCCTCCAGCCGGTTGATATTGTGGGGGTGGACGCAGCCATTCTTTTTTCCGATATCCTGGTGGTTCCGCAGGCTATGGGACTGGAAGTACAGCTGATCGAACACAAAGGCCCCCTCTTGCCCGATCCCATTAAAAGCAGTGCCGACTTCGCACGTATACGTGTACCTGATGTAGACGAAACACTCGGTTATGTGTTTGATGCGATCCGCCTTATCAAAAAGGAACTGAATGGCCGCGTGCCATTGATCGGTTTTGCCGGCGCACCCTGGACATTGTTATGTTACATGGTGCAGGGGAAAGGCAGCAAAACCTTTGACGAAGCAAAGGCATTTTGTTACACCCAACCCGAAACCGCGCATCAGTTGTTACAGATGATCACCGACACCACCATCGCTTATTTGCGTCAGCAGATCCGTGCAGGTGCCGATACAGTACAGTTGTTCGATAGCTGGGGAGGTTTGCTAAGCCCGGATGATTTTGCTGTATGGTCATTGCCTTATATCAGCCAGATCGTTGCGGCTGTAAAAGATGAAGCACCGGTGATCGTGTTTGCAAAAGGTGCCTGGCACAGTCTTGAAGCGATGGCCGCAACCGGTGCGCAGGGCCTGGGTATCGACTGGTGTATCAGCGCTTCAATGGCGCGTCAGTTTGCCGGCGACAAAGTAACGTTGCAGGGAAATTTTGATCCCGCAAAATTGTTTGCACCCATTCCCGTGATCGAAGAAGAAACACGCAAGATGTTACGCGCCTTTGGTCCCGGCCGTTATATAGCTAACCTGGGGCATGGCATCTTACCACAGGTACCTGTGGATCATGCAAGGGCATTTGTGAATACGGTGAAGGAGTTTGAGTGGTGAGCTATAAGTATGAGGCGAAAGGCCCGACACTTCGGGCCGAAGCTTCGGCCTAAGGGGTAAGGCTTAAGTAATAAGTTGTAAGTGTTAAGTTATAAGTTTTAGGTGAAGCAGCCTTATTGACGATTCACGATTGACGATTCACGATTGACGATTCATTCCTTTTTGACTTTTGAATTTTGAATTTTTATGCGCGAACAATGGATCAACTTTATTCATGACCTGCAGGACCGCATCTGCGCGGCAATCGAGCAGGCAGATGGCCTCGCCAAATTCCGGGAAGATAACTGGACGCGCGAAGCAGGTGGCGGCGGCCGCACCCGCGTGATCGCCAACGGTGCCCTGTTTGAAAAAGGCGGTGTGAACACGTCAGTTGTTTTTGGTCCGGTTACCGCAACCATGCGGCAGCAATTGAAAATCGACGGACATAGCTGGTTTGCCTGTGGACTCAGCCTCGTTATTCATCCGGAAAATCCATTTGTCCCTACCACACACGCCAACTGGCGCTACTTTGAATTATACAACGAAGCCGGCGACATCATTGACCGCTGGTTTGGCGGCGGCGCCGACCTCACCCCGTATTATCTTTTCGATGAAGACGCGAAACATTTTCATCAGACATTGAAGAACGCCATGGATCCGTTCGGAGAAGAATGGTATCCGCTTTATAAAAAACAATGCGACGAATATTTCAACAACGCACATCGCGGTGTGGAAACGAGAGGCATCGGCGGGGTGTTTTATGACTACCTGCGTCCTGCTGAAAACCGCACTCTCGAAGACCTGTTCGCTTTTCAGCAGGCAAATGGCAATTCATTTATCGAAGCGTATATACCCATCACGGAGAAACGCAAATCAATGACATGGCAACCTCAACACAAATACTGGCAGGAGATACGCCGTGGACGCTATGTTGAATTCAACCTTATCCACGACCGCGGTACCATCTTCGGCTTAAAAACCAATGGTCGCACTGAAAGTATTTTAATGAGCCTGCCTCCTACTGTTCGCTTCGATTATAACTATCAGCCGCAACCAGGAACCGAAGAGGCAAGATTGCTCTCCGTATGCCAGTCACCGAAAGACTGGGTATAGCCGCCATTTGCGTTAATTTTGTACTGTAAACAACTGAACATGCATCTCCAAAGAAGAAACCGCATACTCCGCACTACCGGCGCCATCCGTGCCATGGTAGCGGAAACAACATTGCGTCCCGCCGATTTTATTGCACCGTTGTTTGTAGACGAAGGGGAAGAAGTGGCGCACGAAATCCCTTCTATGCCGGGCTATTACCGCTACTCGCTCGACTGGACCGTGCGTGAGGTGCAGGAATTGTATACACTCGGCATCCGCAGTGTATTGCTTTTTGTAAAAGCCCCTGATGAGGTTAAAGACAATACCGGCAAAGAAGCCTGGAATAAGGACGGCCTGATGCAACGCACCATTCGCGCCATCCGCGAAGCGGTTCCGGAGATGTATGTGATGACCGACGTAGCGTTAGATCCTTATTCGGAGTACGGCCATGACGGCATCGTAAAAGACGGAGAGATCGTAAACGACGAAACCGTTGAAGCATTGGTAAAAATGAGTTTAAGTCATGCTGAAGCCGGTGCCCACATGGTAGCACCCAGCGATATGATGGATGGACGTATCGGCGCTATCCGCAAGGCATTGGAAGAAAATAATTTTACCAAGGTGGGCATCATGAGTTACAGTGCCAAATATGCCTCTTGTTTCTATGGTCCGTTCCGCGACGCGCTCGACAGCGCGCCAGGTTTTGGCGATAAGAAAACTTACCAGATGGATTATGCCAACCGCCGCGAAGCCATCCGCGAAACACTGCTGGATGTAGAAGAAGGCGCCGACATCGTGATGGTAAAACCGGCCATGGCCTATCTCGATATCATCCGTGAAGTGAAGAATAGCGTGACAGTGCCGGTGAGTGCGTATCATGTAAGTGGTGAGTATGCCATGATCAAGGCAGCGGCGGAAAAAGGCTGGATCGATGAGAACAAAGCGATTCTTGAAAGCCTGACGTCCATTAAAAGAGCCGGAGCGGATTTGATAGCGACGTATTTTGCGAAAGAGGCAGCGAAGCTGCTGCGTGAATGAGTGAATGGGCAATAGTGAATAGTGAATGGATAAAAAGAAAATTCCCAACCAGTATTGAGGCTTTCCCCAGATTGTAAAGCAAGAAGAAGCGTAATTTTCAAAAATGTTTCTTACGCTTAATCACCGAAATCTGGAAGTCTATCGGTATTCACGAAATTTTGTCGCTGAGTGCTATTTGCTGGCGAAGAATTTACCAATTGAAGAAAGATTTGCACTTTCGTCTCAAATACGAAGAGCAGCATTATCCGTTCATTTAAATATTGCCGAAGGAGCATCAAGAAGATCACCAGCAGAAAGAAGAAGATTTTACGAGATCGCGAGAGGCTCTCTCATTGAAGTGGACACCGCAATAGGCTTAGCTACTGATCTCAACTTATTGAATGGCTACAGCACAGAAACTATTGGAAAACTTATCATTAAATGTTTTTCTTTGCTCAGTGGATTACTAAAGGCTTAAAAAACTTAATTATTCACTATTGACCATTCACTATTCACTCGAACATCATGAACACCCCAACCAGCAACACCCTGTTTCTTCGCGCTCAACAAAGCATCCCCGGCGGTGTCAACTCCCCCGTACGGGCTTTTAAAAGCGTTGGTGGCACGCCCATATTTATCAAACGCGCCGAAGGCGCTTACCTGTATGATGAAGACGATAACCGCTACATCGACTACATCAACTCCTGGGGACCAATGATCCTCGGACATGCTTACCAACCCGTGGTGGAAGCTATCTGCCAGCGCGTCGCTTTTTCTACCTCCTATGGCGCACCAACCGCCCTGGAAACAGAAATGGCCGAACTCATTCTCAACATGGTTCCCAACGTCGATCTTATCCGCATGGTGAGCAGCGGCACCGAAGCCTGCATGAGCGCCATAAGACTCGCAAGAGGTTATACTGGAAAAAATAAATTCATCAAATTCGAAGGCTGCTATCACGGTCATGCGGATTGCTTTCTCGTAAAAGCAGGCAGCGGACTCGCTACCTTCAATATACAAACCGTGCCAGGCGTAACCGCCGGCGTTGCCGCAGACACACTTACCTGCGCCTACAACGATCTGGATGCAGTGAACCAACTCATTCAGCAACACAAAGGCGAAATCGCCGCCATCATATTGGAACCCGTTGCCGGCAACATGGGCTGTATTCCTCCCGCTCCCGGCTTTGCCGAAGGACTGCGTAAAATATGCGATGAAGAAAACATCGTACTCATTTTTGATGAAGTGATGACAGGCTTCCGCCTCGCAGCCGGTGGCGCGCAGGAACGCCTGGGAGTCAAAGCTGACCTGGTGACTTATGGAAAAGTGATCGGCGCAGGCATGCCTGTTGGCGCTTTCGGCGGCAAACGCGAGATCATGGAACACATCGCCCCACTTGGCAGTGTTTACCAGGCAGGCACGCTCAGCGGCAACCCATTGGCTATGATCGCCGGCTATACGCTGTTGAAAACACTCAGAGACAATCCGCAGATCTATCAGCAACTCGAAGAAAAAACAGCTTACCTGCACAAAGGCCTAGATGAAGTATTGCAGCGCTCCGGCATTCCTTATATCATCAACCGTACCGGCAGCATGATCAGCGTGCACTTCAGCGACAAGCCTGTCAACAACTTTGCAGATGCCGCGGCTGCCAACAACGAACGCTTCAACCGGTATTTCCATCACATGCTGAATGCCGGTGTTTACCTGCCACCTTCCGCTTACGAAACATGGTTTATCAGCAACGCATTAGAGCAGGCCGATCTCGATCACACCATCAGGGCAACAGAAGATTTCCTGGTTACAGAGGCGTAGCAGGCTGATTTGTTTTTGCGGGTGCACGTTTCTTTTTTCTCCGTCCCCACCAGATATAAAATCCGGTGATGGGCAACGAAGCGGCAATGAGGCTCGCCGCAAACATCAATATTTTCCCCGGCAATCCTAATACTGCGCCTACATGAATGTCATAATTCATGCGCGCAATTTTATCCGCTACCGCCGCATCCTTAAACTTACCCGCGTAGATGCCCGTTGCCGGCAGTTCCTTCAATGAATATTGATCGTAGTGATAATAGTCGGTATTGTAATAGGTACCCGGCCGGTGATTAACAGCGCCTTCCAGCGCGTCAGATGAAGTGGCTGGCAAATAAACAGCTACCGATTCATCCGGTTTCGCTATCGCACGCAACTGCTGCCAGATAATGTCTTCACCTTTTGCTCCCGCAGTTGCCGCTAATGTAGTATCCGATACCGGATGTTCATGCGCAGGCATCGCTTTACCGGCCGAGCTCACAAAGTAAACCGTGCGGGCAAACCATTGAAAGCCCATCACCAGTCCCGTGATCGCCAGGAACACCGCCACCCACGACATATAAAAGCCCAATACATTGTGCAGATCGTAGTTGCGGCGACGCCAGCGTACATTTAGTTTTATCGTGAACCGTTGTTTGCGCGCCGCTTTGTTGCGCGGCCACCAGAGAATGATGCCGGTGATCAGCATCACCAAAAAGATCAATGTAGCCGACGCCACGATCGGCTGCCCGATATGCGGCGGCAACCATAAATAATAATGGCCGATCATCACCACCCGGAAAAATTCCGTGTTCATGTTCCGCACTTTCAATACTTCCCCGGAATAGGGATTCAATACAGCAACGCGATAATCTTTTTCATCATAATAATAAGCAAATACGGATTTGCCGGCGCCACGGTATTCAATAGAACGCGGATCGGCATGCAAGGCTTTGGTGGCAATAGCGCGCAGTTGCGACGGAGGCAGTAAAGGCTTCGCCTCTTCTTTGGTGAACTGCGTTTTGTCTGTGAAATATTTTATCTCATGCTCGAACGCCAATATGCAGCCCGTAATACCCAGGAATACCACGATAAGCCCCGAGCTCAATCCCAGCCATAAATGTACCTGACCGATTATTTTTTTGAACGACATAAATGCGGATTCGTATGATGCTGTATAATTAAATTGCCCCCGCGGCTTTCGCGGGAGCAACTGTTGTTCTTTATTTTTTCATTTTCAGAACCGGTACGACAAAGTGCCCACCACTTGACGCAGCTTCTGCGGATTCATCGTCGTATACCCGATCCAGTATTTTTGATTGGTAAAATTATCCGCTCTTACACCGAGACGGAATTTTTCCCATTGATAATAAGCCGATGCATTCAACACGGTGTACGATGGCAGAATGAATACGCCCATGCTTTGACTGTTCATCACTTTGTTATCACTGGCATAGTTGGCCCCCACACCAAATCCCAGTCCTTTCAGCGATCCGTCAGGGAAACGGTATCCCGCCCAGATATTCGCATTCACCGGCGATGATGCAGTGGTTGGACGACGGCCGTTTACATCCGCGTCGGCTTTCTGCATTTTTGAATCATTATAGCTGAACCCTGTTACGATCGTCAACCCGCGAACCGGGTTGCCGGTTATTTCCACTTCCACCCCTTTGCTGCGTTGTTCGCCATTTTGTATTTGCGCAAAACGCGAAGCGGCTTCCGGATCGGGGTTGGTACGCAACATATTCTTCACTACAATATAATAATAGGAAACAGTGGCCGACAATCTTCCGCCCAACATATCGAGCTTCACCCCGGCTTCTGTCTGGTTAGCCTGCTCGGGCTTTGCCATTAACTGTACAAGACTGTCGGCATCCTGCGGATCGTAAGCGGTATAGGCACCTTTGTTGTTGAAACTATTCTGATAGTTGGCAAAGATGGATACACGATCTGCCAGCGGCTGATATACGATGCCAAATTTAGGTGAAAGCGCAGCCTGGTTATAAGCAGGCACTGCCCCACCTTCGGAGCCACCTTTGTTGTCAAAATAATCCAATCGCAATCCCGCGAGTACCTGCAGGTTCTTCGTCAGGCTCAGGACATCGAGCGCGTAAGCACTGTAGGTATTGCTGATGTAACGGATAGGATAAACGAAATCAGGAGCATTATTTGCATACAGGTTGTTCAACGCATTATCGTTGAATGCACTGTAGTCATAGTCTTTGTCGTTGACCGGCACGACATCAAACACGCTTCCGAAGAACTCCTGTTTTGAATTGAGGCGCAGGTAATCCAGACCGGCCACGATACGGTTACGCATCTTACCGATCATAAAATCGCCATTGAAATTTTGCTGCACACCTAACAACTGGCTGCGGCTGTCGCGCGTCGACTGATCCGCCCTGGTGATGTAATTGGCTTTGCCCGCGTCGGCAGGATTGCCGGTAACCGCATCATCAGGAACGAAATAAAAATAAGCACCGAACCCGCTGGAATAGCTGTTGCTCAGCGTGAAGTTGGTGGAAGACGTAAAGCTTTTCGAGATTTTATAGTTCACCTGCGCATAGTAGTTGGCACTGCGCGTACGCTGCGACAATCCTTCGCCCATGTATGACTTTTTATAATCAACAGGTAACTGGTCGGCACGGGTTGCACCCAATGCGGCTGCCGGGAAATAAAAGAAATAGATTTGTTTACCGATGCTTTTGCCATAATACAATTCCGCATCCAGATTCACGGTGAGTTTATCATTGGGTTTGTATTGCAGCGATGGAGCAATCGCGCCGGTTTTTGCATACCCCTGATCCTGGAAACTATTTTCTGTGGACAACGCACCGTTCATGCGGAACAGCCATTGTTTCTTTTGATCAATCGGCGTGTTAACATCGGCGCTGAAACGGTTGAAATCATATTGGCCTAATGAATAATTTACTTCGCCGCCAAGACGATCATAAGGTTTTTTAGTTACGCGGTTAATAAGACCACCGTAAGAAGTAAGGGTGCTGCCGAAAAGCGTGGCAGAGGGACCTTTGATCACTTCAATGCGTTCGAGGTTGGCCGCGTCGATGGTACTGCTGACCACTCCTGCCAGGCCATTGCGGAGTTTGGCCTGCATAATGAAACCGCGGCTGCTGTAATAACTTCCACCGTCGCCACTGCGGCCGGTGCCTTCCCACATTTTCTGTACACCTGTGGCATTACGCATGGCATCGTCGGCCGTGAACAATTGTTGCTCGGTGATCAACTGGCGCGATATGGTGGTATACACCTGCGGGTTTTCTAAATTTTTAAGTGGTATGCGTGCTACCTGGTCGCTGCGTACCGGATTGATGCGGCCGGTCTGGCCCTTCACAATTACTTCCTGCAACTGTTCGCCGGACAAGCGCAGTGAAAGGGAAACAGTTGTTTCCTTACCAGCTTCGATGCTCAACTGCTGGTGAAGCGTTTCGTAACCAACGAACGAAATTTCCAGTTCGTGGTTACCTGCATTCATGCGCGGAAAAACAAACTGTCCTGCATCATCGGTGATGATAGTCCGCGACGTACCACGCAAACGGACGGTAACGCCGGCTGCCAGTTCACCATCCGAGGTTAAAACAGTGCCTTTCAGGGAACCGAAAGTGGTTTGCGCAAATACAGGTTGACTAAAAAAATAAAATACGAGTAGCACGGAAAATGCAAAAGAAAGTTTTCGGAATGTATGTACGGGACTCATCTGATGGAGATTGTTATAGGCGGGTGCGCCCCGGAAAACTTTTGCATCATACTAACTGCTTAATCTGCCAACAAAAGAAAACTCCGGGACCACCCATGTTTTTTAAACTTGTAAGAACCGGTTGCAAAATTACCGGTGGGCTGAAACGGCTCCACGCGCTATCGGGAAAATGGTTTACGCAAACCGGAAACACCTCAGGCGGCAGTGGCCACCTGTACGGGTCGGCTGACTTTCTTCTTATTTCCTTTTTTACCACGTCCCCACCAGATGATGACGCCGGTAACGGGCAGCGATGCCGCAAAGAGACTGGCCAGGAAATAAATGATCTTACTGCCGATACCGAGCGATGGGATGTTGCCGGTATGTAACTGGTAATTGGCTTTCGCCACTTTATCGTAAGGCGTATCAGCGCTATAAGGCGCCGCCTTCAGCAGTTGACCGCTGTATTTATCATAGAAAAATGTGCTTTGTTTACGCACAACAGTATAAGGATAACGGAACAACACGCGGATAGCTGCTTTGGGCTCGTCTGCGGCGTTAATGAGTACCACTTTTTCCGGCCTGGGATAGTTTGCAATCGCCTGGCTGTAGGCTTGTTCGATGGTATAGGTTTTTCCGTCCAATGGTTGCGACTGGATCTTTGCTTCCCTGACCGCTGGTGTTGCCGTTGCCAGCCGCACGCCATCTTTCACCCAATCAAACATCCAGAACATGCCGGTAAGTGATATCAACAACAAGATGGCCAATGCATAAAATCCCAGCACGGAATGTAAATCCCAATTGAGGCGTTTTAAATTTTTCCGTTGAAACTTTATACGAGCTGCCTGTTTGAAAAACCTCCGTTGTTTGGGCCACCAGATGATCAGACCACTCACACACAGGATGAAAAATATCAGCACGTTCCATTTGATGATCTCGCTGCCGATATCGCCCCACGCGAGATGACGATGCACATCGAGTATCCAGTAAAAGAAATCCGTTTTGGTACTCCTCACCCCGGCCACTTCGAGCGTGTAAGGGTTCATGGAAATAACCTTGCTGTCTTTGGTAAAATATTGAATGGTAGCGCCGGCCGCTTCATCAAAGCGAATTTGTCTTACTGAAGCATCCGGGAAGGCTTTGTATAATGCGGCGGATACATCTTCCAGTGGCTGACGCGCGGTATGTCCGTCGGTGGAAACGTGATAATATTTTTTTTGAAAAATATCCCGCAGTTCTTCTTCAAACACATAAATGCATCCGGTGATCGATACAATAAAAACGACCAGGCCGGAGATCAAGCCCAGCCAGCGGTGTGCCCAGAGAACCCTGCCACGTTGTGCCTGCAGGAAACTTTTCTTCTTTGCCTTCTTTTCTGCCATGTTGAGGGTGCAAAAGTGCATCAGGCGCGGGTATCAGCGCTTACGGAAACCGGAAATACTGCCCGTCAGAAGCCAAAAAAAGCGCCCGGATGGACGCTTTAACATTTTAAAGGCGATCTGTTTATTCCACTACCGTGATGCCGTTTGCCAGAAAACGGATTTCTTTTTTCGGCTCAGTGATAGCGGCAATTTCTTCCGGAGATTTCTTCGCGTCTTCCGCATAGTGACGGAGTTCGGAAACAGAAGTCGTTTTTACGAAGGCCTTGCCATCGAGTACAACCGTTTTGCCCTTGAGTGCCAACGGTGTGAAGAAAGCATAATCTTTCATTTTTACGAATGCGGTTGTAGAATCATTGATAGCCAATGACACCCAGCAGCCTTTCTTGGGGCATACGTCCAGTACTTTGGCTTTGATCTTTGTATCGACGGACTCTGTGTTGGCGAGTTTGGCAGGAATTTCTGCAATGGCGATCGCGCCCGCGGGATTTACTTTTTCACCATAGCTGTCACCGGGTTTGGCATCACCGGCCGGAGGTTGTGCAATAGCAGCAGTGCTGAACAGGGCTACGGCTGCGGCAAGAACGATTCTTTTCATGTAACAATGTTTAATTGGAGCACAAAGTTAACCATTCATAACAAACGGAAAGTCTGGAGTTGGTAAAAAACAGGTACTGGGCTGATAAACAGCTTAGTATAATTCAAAAGTTAAAATTCAAAAGTCAAAAGAGCGAATGTTCAATGGCAATTGTCAATCACAACGTGAAAAACCTTTGCCGCTTAATCACTTTGCGCCTTTGCGTGCAAAGCGGCTTCGGATTCACGCAAAGGGGCATAAGGAGCAGGGGCGCAAAGAGTATGTCGCGCTCTGATTGACAATTGACCATTCACTCTTTTTTGAATTTTGACTTTTTAATTATTTCGGCAATGCCGGCATCTTTACGCGGAGCGGCTCAGCCGTTATCGCGTGCAGGAACGCGATCAGGTCGTCCCTTTCCTGCTTGTTCAAATCCAGCTTTTTGATGAGCACATCTGTGCGGGGAAATAAGGTATCGGCTGCCTGTTCCGGTTTGCGCTTGGGCTGTGGCATACCGGCATTATACATGTTGATCACTCCTTCTATGTTATCAAACAAACCATTGTGCATCCATGGGCGTGTGCGGATCACATCGCGCAGGGAAGGCGTTTTGAAACGGCCTACATCTTCTGCGCGGCCGGTTACCTTGTAACGTCCGAGATCTTCATTCTCGCGCTGGTAATAAGTAAGCCCTATATTATGAAAACTGTTGTCGGTAAATAAAGGGCCGTTGTGGCAATTCATGCAACGCGCTTTTGTACGAAAGATGTGCAGACCGCGGAGTGCGGCGTCCGACAGGGCTTTTTTGTCACGTGTCAGAAAATCGTCGAAATCGGCTTTGCGGCTTACCACGGTGCGTTGAAAGGCGGCTAACGCTTCTGTGACTGTTTCCGGAGAAATTTCCGGGCGACCGAATGCTGAATCGAAAAAAGGTCTATAACCGGGAATCCTGCGCAGCTTCGCCATTACTTCGGGCATGTCGCTGTGCATTTCTATTTCGCTGTTGATGGGACTGAACGCCTGGTCTTCGAGGCTGTGACTGCGGCCATCCCAGAAGAGGCGTTCGTAATACCAAACATTCAGGATGCTGGGAGCATTGCGTTTGTTGGACTGCTGATCATGGCCCACCGATTTACCGCGGCCATCTGTCCAGGAAAGATCGGGCACATGACAACTGGCGCAGGAGATCTGGTTGCTGCCACTGAGCCGCGGATCGAAGAATAACATTTTTCCTAAACTGATCAGGTGGCGCAGCGAATCCATGTAAGGTTTTAAAGGGCTGTCCGGTACCACGCCTAATTCTTTCCATACCACCCCCGAATCGATCGACGGAGCAGGCCATTGATCAGGTGAAAGGGAATATAAAAAACGGAGCGTGTCTTCATAGGTGCCGGCAGGGATGACCAGTTTGGGTTTGGCCGGGGTACTACTTTTCACCGCTACCGTACAGGCGATAGCAGAGCATACGATAAGACAAAGGACTGCCCATTTTTTCATGGGTGCAAAATTACTGATTCGTAAATAACCGTGGTGTTTATTTAACAATGCCCAGTAAAGATGGCAGGTAGAATCAGGCAGGTGTCTCCATAAAGTGTCACAAAAAAGAAAACGGTTAAGGATTCCTGCCAAACTTCCGTTATAACTGACATTTCCATTATAGTTTTAATCAAGACGATTACGTCTCCCTAAACCGTAACCTTAAAATTCATGATATGAAACTAAAACCTCTCTGTGTTATTGGACTGTTTTCCGCTGCTCTTATCAGCGGTTGCGGTAAAAAGGATCAGTCGTTACCTGCTGAACCCCGCAAACTATCCATAACCGAACACCAGCGGCTTCTCCTGGCTGAGCAAAGAAAAAACATTGCTGATATACGCCGTAGGGGACCTGAAGCCGCCGGCTACACTGAGCTGAAGGGCCAGGATTTACTGAATGAGTTTATGTTTAAGAAAAAAATGTCTGAGCAGGAAAAAAAAGCTGTTTTTCAGAAAATACGCCTCTATAAGAAAGCCAACTCTTACCATCTTGTGAATCAGCAAAAAGCAAGAGTAAGCGATAGTGAACCTGTGGACTTTGAGTTCGCAGTAAACAGTGACGATTGCATCTGTGCTGGTGTTGTCACTATGTGCGATCCGACAGGTATAGTGGACGACGAATGTACTGCAAACATTGGCGGTGCTATTTATACCGACGTTCCTTACGACATTACATGGGTAGTACCCGCGGGAGTAGGACAGTGGTTTAGCGGAGATTACATCGCATTTTCAGGAGGATATGCCGTGGTGACAATGACGCTTCCAGTGGGCTATGGTCTCGGTCTCCGGAACTGTATTTTTGATAATTCCGTTGAAGAATGGATTATTCCATTAAACGAGTCACGAACCGTAACAAGGTAGTATAAAAATGGCGTTGTAAATACAATGCCATTTTTATACTATAACGTCACGCCTATTGTCAATTCGTAAAACCAACGCTGCTTACCCGGCAATTGTGTAGCGGGTAACAGCCTGTTTTGTTTGATGGCAGCCTGTTGCAGACCTGATTGCAGACGGATAAAGCTATTCACTTTATCGACAGGAAAAGAATACAGTAGGTCAACCCGGCCGGTAAAAGAAGTTGCCCGTTGGTAATATGCATCAGGAATGACAACACCCTGCGTGAAGGCAGAAGATTGCGTGGGCGTTTGCACTTTCGAACTTACGGGTAGCTGTACCTCGGCAGCGAGCCCTGCCTTGAGAAACTGCTTTTCTCCAAAATATAAAAACCCGGCCGCCTGCGCCATGCCGCGTGCTACCTGGTAGTCTGTTAATACGTTGCTGCTGCCATCCGCACGATACAGATCCGACAATCTCGCATCCAGTAAAATCTCATAAACAGGTAGATTGTCTTTGCGACGGGTGTATACCGGACGTATACTGAGTTGCTCAAAACTGTAGAGATAGTTGTTTGCCGAAAACTCGGTATTCAAATCTTGTCCATAATGATATTGATAGGCGGCCAGTATATCGATGGAATACTGCGGCCGCATAAAGCGCCACTGAGCAGTAACATCGGCAATATCTTCGTAGAAGAAACCAACCGTAAGGGGTATGTCACCTGTCTGTGTGCCCGGGAGAAAAAACTCACTGTCGATTTGCCTATAACTGCCTTTCACGGTAAGCTCACCAAATGAGAACTTTCCCTGGTAAAGGGCATCTGCGGCCCACCCTGTTGCCTTGCTGCGAATGTTACGACGGGTTGACTGGTTTTTCTGCCGGCCGTATCCATACTGCAGATAGGTTATGTATTCAGGGTATTGTCCGCCTCCCATGGAATAATTGTCATTACGGTATTCAACGCTGGTTTCTGTCCGGCGTTTGATGTACCGTCCGCCGATGCCAATCAGTTGTTTATCTGAAAAACGGTACTGCGTGGCCGGCGCAAATTCCATGTATTGATCAAAATACTCAGGGCGGGGATCAGAACTGCGCCAGCCGTTCAGTGAGTTGTAATGGCCAGCCGCAGCTACGGTAAATTTATCACCAATGGTTTTGCTGACCACTCCGTTCAGGGAGTAATGTCCGATGTCCCAATGTCCTTTTTTTACTGTATAAAAATAATAAGGCGATGCCCCGTGCAGATCGTAGCGGAGTGTATAGGCTGTACTGTCCTGCACTACCCTTTCGTATCCGAAGCTACCGGACACCAGGAACGATTTAATACGGCGTGTTCCCGAGGTGCGGAAATAGAAATCGCGCTGCGAGCTGGCATCCTGCGCCAGACGGTATTCGCCGTTCTTTCTCTTGTAACCGGCTTCTACGATGTTGAAGGTCACATCCTGCAACAATGGCTGGCTGACGGCATCGGCCGCCAGCAGCCGGTAACGTTGATTAAAGACCTCACTTTGCACCGAGGCAATACTGTCCTGTGCATTCAACTGCTGGAAAGCCAGGCAAAACAGCCATACCTGTAGTATTTTTTTCATCATCGTACTTATTCGGCAAATGCTCCGGGAATTGAACGGGGAAGTGTGGTAAAGTCTTCCGTTGAATTATTGGTGTCTTTCAGAATCTTTCTCCCGCCTACCACTTTAGCAGTTTTACGGATAACAGACTGGGATGAGTATTGTCCGCCAGGCACTGCTATAGCTCCTGCATCATGCACACTTGACAATTTACGTGGCACACGGCTTCCGGGCGTAACATGCTGAATCTGCACGGCATCAATAATCACGTCATTGGGAATACGGTAGAACAGTGATGTGCTGGCAGTGATGGACGTCACATTAGGACTTGGATAGCGCGACCAGCCGCCGGTTCCGGTAGAGTTGAAAAGTGGAAGGAGTGTATTGGTCTTGAAAATAGCAATCGCATCCCTGCCTGGGTTGTCCAGTATCAGATCACGGTTGCCGCCTGTTTCAACAACAGCCAGGTTGGGCACACCGGGATTATCAAGATCTGAATTGAAGGGATTGGAAATGAGGTTACCCAGGTAAACTTCAAAACTGGCATTTGATAAGTCTACAGTCAGAGAAGGATCGTTGATAGGAATAGAGGTTCCCAGTGCTCCGGTATAGGGAGCTTTATGGTTTACTGCAGTGGCTGCAATTACGATGCTGGCGCCTGGTTGCACGGGGTAGTTGGCTCCGGTTCCCGGAATACGGAAAAGCGTCTTGGCATACAAATATTTGGTCACCGCATCTCCGCCACCAGGCATGCCAATAGATTTATTCCAATCCCACTGACCTTGGAATGAACCTCCATCATTAACAAAATAGCCAAGGCTGAAATCCGGGTTCACTGTATTACTGCCAGTCAATTGTGAAATGTACAGGCTGTCTGCATACAGTACTTTATTGGAATTATTGTATATCTCAATAAACTGGTCACGGAATACTGCACCATTTTGAGTATGACTTCCCGCATAGTAAATCTGCTTCAGTACCCAATCGCCGATTTTACCCAGTACCAGTTTAAGATCGAGCGTGTTGTTGGTAGTTGCATTGAGGGTCACATTCGCCAGCGAAGCATTAAAGGTAACTTCGTCACGGTCATGTGTGAGCCCGGTGATTGATTCATATTGTGTTTTGGTAAGTGTGATAGATGCATCCACATTGTAGGTACCTGGTGCAATGCTGTTATAGATTACAAGTCCATTTATATCCGTCTGCTGTGTGAGTACAGAAGAACTGGACATATCCGTCATCTTGATCGTAATACCCTGTAGGGGAAACGAATAAGGCGCACCATCGGTTTCATAACCGGTTTTGACAATTACGCTGATGGGGGTAACGCCTGGCAGGCGATCCTTCTTACGGCACCCGACTGCCATTGCAACAAGTAACACGAACATCGAAATTCTGATCAGGTAGTTCATTTCTTCATTTATTTAAGAGTAAATGTCATTTCTGCGCCAAAAGATGGCTGCCCATTATAATAATAATATCCGCCTCCGACAGCCCGCTGCACAGGCCGGATATTGAAAACATTGTATGCGTTGAAAGAAAAACGGAGCAGATTACCGATTTCTTTGCTCAGCCTCATGTGAATATTAGGATAGAAGAATGCAGGGCGGTAAACCACTGTCTCATTGCTGGCTACACGCGTTAAATGGGCATACTCCGGCGACATTGCCTGCTCTTTGTTCAGTGGAAAATAAAGACCTTCTTTAGTGTAATATCCGGATGGATATACAGCCGAAGGCAGTGTCTCGTTACGGCTCACCCAGAACAATTCACCGGTAAACATCACTGCCATCCGAAGCGAAGGAATATGCGTGGTTGTTACAATCGTGGACTTGATGTTTGTCGTTTTACGTTCCATATTTTTGAACACACCAAATACTGCTTCTTTGGTAAAATCAGGACGCTCCGGGATCAGCACATCATCAGCACTATTCAACGAATAGGTTTGATAATATGCTGTATTAAAAGCAAAGGATGTTTGTATCGCGCGGATTTTTCTGGTGTTGATCATTATCTCCAAACCGTTGGTCCGGCTGTAGGTACCGTTTGCCAGCTTGGAGTAGGTCAGGTTATAAACGGTATCCTGACCGGTTGGGAAGTACCGGAGACGCTCGCCGGGCGCAGACACCGTATCGTATTTAGCCACGGTGAGAGGATATAAGGTATTTACCTGCGCAAATCCATCTTTATTGACCCGGCGGAAAACAAACATTGATGTTGTAAAGATTTTATTGTCCCAGGTAAGTCCGGTCTCGGCTGTTATGCTTCTATAAGGTTTAATGTCGAGATTGCTGGCCTTAACCACTTCGGTCTGTACCAAGTAAAGTTGTTTCAGCGGATCACTGCTATAAGAATTGATCAGCGGAATATCGAAGTAGATATCCCCGGGGCTGATCTGGGAAAGAGAAGGTGCTTTGGTAGCGATGCCGTAGGCTATTTTCCAACTGAGCTGACGTGTGAGTTTCCATCCGACATTGATCCGTGGCGACACGGTAAAAAACCCATTCTGTATATCACCGCGCAATCCGGCATTAGCATTAAAAGGGCGACCCAGTAACCTCGTGCTAAAATTATTCTCCAGATACACCCCGGTATTGTGCTGATCAGGCACCTGGTTGAAATTTCTGGGCCGGTCATTTTTAAAACCCATGTTATCAAAACGGGGGCGTTTAGGATCAATCAGCACGCCGGGACCTTTGTTGCCTGCGTACGAGTAGTTGACACCAAGCGAAAGTTTGTAGACACTGTTTCTCTTCAGTCTGAAAATACTGTTGGCTTCCGCTCTGGCAGAGGCTGTTACCGGAATACCAATGATATGATGAGTCGCCAAATAGTAACCCGGTGCAAACTCCGCTTCAAATACGCCCGGGCTCGTGCTGCTTACCACCGGCAAAACAGGTTGTGTATTCAGATAATATTGATCGTAAGACTCCTCGCGGCGACGGCTGTAGCTTCCCTGCACCTGAATATTGTGAAGCCAGAGCTTCCGGATCTTCCACTCCGCCCGGTTGCTGATGCGGAAACTGGTGTTATTGAACTTAGCCATCCGCTGTCGTCCTTCATCGGGGTCGCGACGGGTTTGATCAATCGTGGAACCGTAGTCAACACTGAGATTGTTCTTGAACCGGGCTTCTTTCTGCTGATAGGTCCATATAAAACCTCCTCCGATACGCTGAAACGCTTTCAGCTTATTACGGGGGTCGTCGTTACTGTTGAGATAATCCAAGTTGACACTAAGCGTTCCAAACTTCGGACTTATTTTAAACCCTTTATTAATGCCTACGTTCTGTGTCCCTTCATTGCTCCGGATACTCACACGCCAGGGCGTAACGCCTGCCTGGCGGTTGATAATTACCACACCGGTTGTATAATCACCATAACGAGCTGAGGCAACACCAGACACCACTTCAATATTTTCGATATTCTCTGCCGGTATCTGCCGCAGGTCAACACCGTTGTTAGCCGTGATAGCACTATAGCTTCTGTACAGCGAACCGTTCCGCTCACTGCGGTCACGGATAACACCGTTCTCAGGATGCTGGAGATCATTCGCACTGCCTATGGGCATGAATCCGGGATTCGTGGCCTGCATGTTGGCGTCGTTTGATACAGTACTTCCATCAAGCTGGATGGAGACGCCAAACGCATTGTTGAGTTCCTGTTCGAGGTCACCTGGTTGAATAGCGGCCCTCAGTATGATGGGCTGAACGCCTTGGATGGAAACGGTAGGTTTGAGGATAGTTTTGCCGGGAAGATAGCTCAACACGTTGACCACGCTGAGCGCCTGCGTTTGCTCAATCGCCTCGCGGTCAAAAACGATGGACGAGTTGGAAACAGTTGTTGTTTTGCGTACACCATTTACTTCCACATTGTTCAGTTCCAGGTTAAGCGGAAGGAGCGTGATAGGCTGGAATTGATTGAATTGAGCCTTGTTCAGGTTGCGAGTCACGGACTGCTGACCCACATGAGAAACAACAATAGTTAACTCGTTCAGGAAAGAAGGGATTTCAATTACAAAACTGCCATCGAACTGGCTGTTAACGATAACATCCGTTTGCACAGCTTTGATGGTAGCAAAAGATAATCCCTTCCCCTGGTTATCCAGCACTTTTCCTTTTACCGTTTGTGTTTGCGCAAAGGCCGTTGCCAAGCAGCAGTAAAAGACAGCCATGGCCACCATCAGGCCTTTCAACCTCTGCGCTATTACCAGAAATAAATAGACGGTCTTCGCTCCTCTACCAAACATGCCTTAAGTTTTGGAGTGCAAAAGTGCAGCAGCAGAAAAAAAGACACTTATGAAATCAGGAAAAACTACTAAACAAGTAGAGAATGTGACAAGTGGATGACATGCTACAGAAAACCCTTACAGTTGTTAGCGCCACAACGACAGGGCAATTTTCCGTCGTGATGCGTTTCACCATAATCGGCTGTCAATTCTTCCCCTTTTTTGATATTGCGGAGCGCATAGAATTCCACGCGGTTCTTCATCACGCGCAGATAAGTATTGGGATCGCAGGAGTGGTTGATGTATTTGAGGTCGTTGGGGTTGGCAGAAGCATTCAATGCCAGGTCATCATCCAATTCCACGAGGTTGATGACTTTGATATCGCGGATCAGTTTGCGTGCTTCACGCATGGTAATGATCACGCCGCCGAGGTCACCGATCTTACGGCGGGCAGGTATACGACCGGTAGCAAAAGCACCTTTCCCGGCAATGCCGCTTTTGGCAACTTTAACGGGAAAGATGATGCGGTATGAGGGAGTGACTAATTTGATGATTTGATAATTTGATAATTTGAAAATACGGTTAGGAGCAGTTTGATAATCGAAGCTATTCAGACAGATCGTAATGATCGTGGTTCTGACTAATTTTCAAATTATCAAATCTTCAAATTCCGCTTCAGCGGATCCAGGTACTTTTCTCCTCCAGCGGCTGACGCTTCGCGCCTGTTGGCTGCACAGCTATATGGCCGATATAGAAAAATCCTAATAATTTATCTTCTTCACCCAGCCCAAAAAATGCTTTGGCCGGCTCGCGATACGTGATGCCGCCGGTTGTCCAGTAACCACCGATGCCGTAAGCGGTTGTAGACAGATACATATTCTGCACCGCACAAGACACGGCTTCCACGTCTTCGATCTCCGGAATGTTTTTATTTGGCGTACGCTTCATGCCCAGGGCAATGATGTGCGACGCTTTCAACGGATGCTGCTGCAGCTTGCCATAGGTGATTTCTTTAAAATTTTCACCGGAAAGTTCTTTATACAATTCACTTTGAAAGTTGGCGAACTTTTGCAGTCCTTCACCTGTGAAAACAGTAAAATGCCAGGGCTCTGCTTTACCGTGGTTGGGCGCCCAGATGGCATTGGTCAATATTTGTTCTACGATCGCGTCATCAACGCGGCGTGTGGTATCAAACTGATCGGGGAAAACGGAGCGGCGGCTACGCACCAGCTCATTGAATTGCTCTGCACTCATGTATCGCTGATTTCGTGCAAAAGTAAGGAAGCAATTTTTCACATACGGATATAAAAAAAGTGCCACCGGGAGGATGACACTGCTGCTTTGTTTTTAGTGGTTTCCCGGGAGGCGGGAACACACCGATATATCCACATTTATAACGTCGTGTTTAGTTAAGACCGCTCATTGAATAGTTTGAGCAGTTCCAACGAACGCAATTCACTATCTGCTTCTTCGAGCATTTTATCAAAGTCGTTCAGTTCCCGCGCGCTCAATAGCAACCGCATGCCATCGCAGGGCGTAGGTATAATGATACAGCGGAGTGAAGGTGAGTTTTCATGCCGTTGTTCATTCTTCACTTTCTGCAGCCACCAGCGAAAGGCATCAAAATCATCGCGGGCAAACGTCATCACCAGGTTTCCGAAACCAAGCTGGATCTTTTCGCACTCCGCACATTTTACCACATAGCCGGTATTGTCGTCGTGAAACAGGGTTTGATAGGCGCACATAGTTGCTTCGTTTCTGTAAAAGTGCACCCAACGGTCCGTGCTTCAGTTACGATTTCAGAAAAGCATTTTACGGTATCAGAAAACTGACCGGGGGCTGACAAAGGCGGCAGGCCGCTGTCAGTGTGCCTTTGCTTCGGGGCAAAAAAAACTATCCACATTCAGTGCATAATTATCGGTGGGACTTTGGACTTTTTGCAGCTAAATTCGTCGTCAGTTCTTGAAAATAATTCGGGTTGGCGCTGGTAACAACTAGTCATATTGTTATCAAGCTTAATAGGGAACCGTGTGAGAATCACGGGCTGACGGGCAACTGTATGTTTTCCAGCACTCCGGGAGCGCCCGCTCCCCTGCTGAAAGCTGCACGTTAGACCACTGTTCCGGTTCAAAACCGGGATGGGAAGGTGTGAAGCAAGAAAAACAAGCCAGGAGACCTGCCACTCAGAATTATTTGTCTGGAGCCTTCCCGGATCATAAGGTGCCGGCAAAGACCGATCGAAAAAAAACTCTCCAAGGAGTTTAAGGACGCTTTGTCTCTTGTCGTGCCGCATTATATAACCGTACAATATTTTTTATCATGCAGCATGAGGACGAAATTTTGCTGAAAGAGAACAAGGACCGCTTTGTTATTCTTCCCATCAATTATCCCAAAATCTGGGAACAGTATAAAAAACACGAAGCCAGCTTCTGGACGGCCGAGGAAATCGATCTGGGTGCTGATGCAAAAGACTGGGCTTCACTGAATGACGGCGAACGTCACTTCATTTCTCATGTGCTTGCCTTCTTCGCTGCCAGCGATGGTATCGTAAACGAAAACCTGGCCGTTAACTTCATGAGTGAAGTACAACTGCCCGAAGCACGCTGCTTTTACGGTTTCCAGATCATGATGGAAAATATCCATTCTGAAACCTATGCCCTGCTGATCGACACCTATATTAAAGATCCGAAAGAGAAAGACCGCCTGTTTCATGCCATCGATACCGTACCGGCCGTGAAAAAGAAAGCCGAGTGGGCCCTGCGCTGGATCGAGAACGGAAGTTTCGCCGAAAGACTGGTGGCCTTCGCAGCCGTGGAAGGCATCTTCTTCAGCGGCAGTTTCTGCTCCATTTTCTGGTTGAAGAAAAGAGGCCTGATGCCCGGACTTACTTTTTCCAATGAGCTGATCAGCCGCGACGAAGGACTGCATTGCGAGTTTGCCTGCCTGCTCTACAGCATGCTGAAGAACCAACTCACACAGGAACAAGTGTATTCCATCATCGGCAATGCCGTGGAGATCGAAAAAGAATTCATCACCGAAGCGCTGCCCGTGAAACTCATCGGCATGAACGCCGACCTGATGAGCCAGTACATTGAGTTTGTAGCCGACCGCTGGCTGGGCGAACTGGGTTACCCTAAAATGTTCAACGCCACCAACCCGTTCGACTTCATGGAAATGATCTCGCTCGAAGGAAAGACCAACTTCTTCGAAAAACGCGTGGGCGACTACCAGAAATCCGGCGTCATGTCTTCCAAAGAAAGTCAATCCTTCTCCACAGAAGAAGACTTCTGAAGACCAAGGGCTGAAAACAAAAAAACTAACACCAACTACGACTTACTACTAACCATTTAAATATATCAGTATGCAGGTAATCAAGAGAGACGGCAAAAAAGAAAGTGTCAAATTTGACAAGATAACAGCGCGTATTGAAAAACTTTGTTACAGCCTCGACCGCCGCTTCGTAAGCGCGGTGGACGTGGCAAAAAAAGTAATCGAAGGATTGTATGACGGCGTAACGACCACCGAACTGGACAACCTGGCCGCAGAAACGGCCGCTTCACTCACCGTGAAGCACCCCGACTATGCACTGCTGGCCAGCCGCATCGCCGTAAGCAACCTGCACAAGAACACAACCAAGAGCTTTTCCGCTACCATGGAAAATCTCTACAACTGCATCGACAGCAAAACAGGCAAACACCTGCCGCTGCTCGCCGACGACGTATGGCAGATCGTTCAGGACAATGCCGAACTGCTCGATTCTACCATCATTTACGACCGCGACTACGGATTCGATTATTTCGGTTTCAAAACACTGGAAAAATCTTACCTGCTGAAACTCGATGGCAAGATTGCTGAACGCCCGCAGCATATGTTCATGCGCGTGGCCATCGGTATCCACAAAACAGATATCGACAGCGCTATCAAGACGTACAACCTGATGAGCGAACGCTGGTTCACACATGCCACGCCTACCCTCTTCAACGCCGGTACGCCCAAACCCCAGATGTCGAGCTGCTTCCTGCTGACTATGAAAGAGGACAGCATAGACGGTATTTATGATACACTGAAACAAACAGCAAAAATTTCTCAAAGCGCCGGCGGTATCGGCCTGGCTATTCACGGCATCCGCGCTACCGGCAGCTATATCGGTGGCACCAACGGCACCAGCAACGGTATCATTCCCATGCTGCGTGTATACAATGACACGGCCCGTTACGTAGACCAGGGTGGCGGCAAACGCAAAGGCGCTTTCGCGGTATACCTCGAGCCATGGCATGCCGATGTGTATGAATTCCTGGATCTGCGCAAGAACCACGGTAAAGAAGAAATGCGTGCACGCGATCTCTTCTACGCCCTCTGGATTCCCGACCTGTTCATGAAACGCGTGGAAGAAGATGGCGAATGGAGCCTGTTCTGCCCCAACGAAGCACCCGGGCTGCACGAATGCTGGGGCGAAGAATTTGAAAAACTTTATGCCCAATACGAATCAGAAGGCCGCGCACGCCGCAAGGTAAAGGCACAGGAACTCTGGTTCTCTATCCTGGACGCACAAATTGAAACCGGCACCCCCTACCTGCTGTATAAAGATTCTGCCAACCGCAAGAGCAACCAGCAGAACCTGGGTACAATCAAAAGTTCCAACCTGTGTACCGAGATCATCGAATATACTTCACCTGACGAGGTAGCGGTTTGTAACCTGGCGTCCCTGGCATTGCCCCGTTATGTAATCAACGGCAAGTTCGACCACGACAAACTGTATGAAGTAACTTACCAGGTAACGAAGAACCTGAACAAGATCATCGATCACAACTACTATCCGGTAAAAGAAGCGGAGAACTCCAACATGCGCCACCGTCCGATCGGACTGGGAGTGCAGGGGCTGGCCGACGTATTCATTCTGCTGCGCATGCCATTCGAAAGCGATGAAGCCCGCGCACTGAACAAAGAAATCTTCGAGACTATTTACTTCGCTTCAATGACTGCAAGTAAAGATCTCGCCAAAATAGAAGGACCTTACGAAACATACGAAGGCTCACCTGTATCAAAAGGAATCTTCCAGTTTGATATGTGGGATGTAGAACCTACCCTGCGTTGGGACTGGTACACGTTGAAAGCAGAAGTGCTGAAGCACGGTGTACGCAACTCACTGCTGGTAGCGCCGATGCCTACTGCTTCTACTTCACAGATCCTTGGCAACAACGAGTGCTTTGAACCATACACTTCCAACATCTACGTTCGCCGCGTATTGAGCGGAGAATTTGTAGTGGTAAACAAGCACCTGCTGAAAGACCTGGTGGAGCTGAATCTCTGGAACGACGAAATGAAGAATGCCATCATGTCCAACAACGGTTCTATCCAGAAAATCAACGGCATTCCCGAAGAGATCAAGGAAGTATACAAAACCGTTTGGGAAATCAAACAAAGAGCGATCATCGACATGGCAGCAGACCGCGGCGCTTTCATCTGCCAATCACAATCACTCAACCTGTTTGTTGATGCCCCTACTACCGGTAAACTGACCTCCATGCACTTTTATGGCTGGAAGAAAGGACTGAAAACGGGCATGTATTACCTGCGTACCAAAGCAGCCTCCCAGGCCGTGCAGTTCACCGTAGAAAAACAAGGTGGCAAAAGTGTGGAGCCGCTGATCGACACGCACAACCTGAGCGTGGTAGAAGGTGGCACAGCCGAGGCCGAAGCCAAGATCGTCGAAGGTGCAGTATGTACCATGCAGGACGGTTGTATCAGTTGCGGTTCTTAACCGATCAATCTTATTCAAGGATAAAAGGTGTACTGTATGGTACACCTTTTTTTATGCCGGCCGTTCCATCTCAATCGTAAAGATCAAACCATTTTCAACGGCGATCTGCATTGTGCCATTCAGTTGCGTGGTGAGCAGGCGGATGAGTTTAAACCCGAATGAATTGCTTTTCTCTAAAACCGCTATATCGGCCACACCCGGGCCATTGTCAGCAATGCGAAGGATAAGCCGGTTATTCTCTTCCGTAAGACTGAGTTGTACATGCGGATCGGCAGTAACGGGAAAGCTGTGCTTGAAAACATTGGACAATAATTCATTTATCATCAAACCCAGCGGCATCGCCTGATCCAGGTCGAGCAACGGTTGTTTCAACGTCACGTTGATCGAAACATTTTCATTGGCATACCCGTAAGAGCCCGCGAGCATGGTGGCCAGCGTTTGCAGGTACACTTGCATATCAACCGCAGCCAGTTCCTCATCCATGTATAACTTCTGATGAATGAGCGCCATGGCATCCACACGCGAGCGGCCTTCTTCCAAAGCCTTGCGTGCATTGTCGTCGTCGAGACGGCTCACCTGTAAAGCCATCAGGCTGGATACCACTTGCAAATTATTTTTTACACGGTGGTGCAGTTCGCGCACCAGCGTTTCGACCTGGTGATTTTTTTTCGCGAGCAATTGAGCCTGTGTTTTACGTGCGCGATAAAAACGGTAGAGTAAAAAACAAAGACCCGTTAAAAGCACGGCTCCGGCGAGCAGCAGGATGATCGTTCGTCTGCGTTGCTGCAACAATCGTTTCTGTGCTTCCTGCCCGGCAATAGCCGTATCTAATTCTTTTTCTTTTTCTTTCGTATAAAATTTACGCTCCACTTCCAGTACCATATAATAGCGCGCAGCATTGTGCAGGGAATCACGGAGCCGGTAATAGTCCAGCCACTTGTCGCGGGCCGGTGCATGTTGTCCTCTTTTTTCCAACAGTGCTGCCTGCTCCTTGAAAAACAATATCCGGAAAAATGCATCCTTTACTTTGGCGCTCGAATTAACATGGCGGATCAGCGAATCGGCAGCAACATAATTGCCTGTTGTTGTATACACGCGTAAAATAGCGGGAACGGAAATGGAGATTTGCGAAGCGGGTTGTTCGGAGGCCCGGGTGTACAAAGCCACCGCTTCCCCGTAGCGGCCTTCCTTTTCGGCAAGCCATCCACCGGTATAGTAAAATGAATGAAATGGAATTTCATTACTGCCTGCATAGTCTTTGATGAGTTGCCGGCAGCTATCATATATATGTTTTACTTTATCAACCGGGCTGCGGAAGGTTTCCATTTCCGCCAGGTCGCACCAGACATAGGGCAAATAGCGGTAGTTCTCCCGTGCCTTATAAGCATCTACGATTTTCGATTGATAATAGCAGGCATCATCTATATCGGATAAATTGAAATAAGCCATGGCCAGTGTCCGGTACAAGCTGTGTTTGGCGTTGCGAAACATAAAAGGCATACGAACTACCGGATCTTCGGGTACGCTACCGAGAGCAGGATCGTCTAACCTGTCCTGGAAAGAAGTGGCGACGGAAAGCGCACCGCCCCAATCGCCTTGCGAAAGCAATAGCTCGGCTTTATTGAACAAAGCCATCACATCATCGTGCGGGTTGGACGTTTTTTTGGCTAACGCAATGGCCTGGTCAAAACAATTACCTGATTCGCGCATCCGTCCGCGTTCCGACTCGCGGACACCGCTGAGGGATAACAACAAAGAGTGGTTAAAAAGATCGCGGTCGCGGCACAACGGGATAGCGTAGTCTATCCAATACCAGGAACTGTCTGCTTTTCCCATATAACCGTAAGCGAGTACAAGTTGAACAAGCGCATCCCGGAATGACACATCATTTTTAAGTTGTGGAGACGAAAAGCCAATATCCACGGCCTTCTTAGCATAAGCAATACCCCTGGCATAATCGGATTGCTGCACTTTCATAAACGACCAGAGGTGATAAAGTCGCATCCGGTAATCGTCGCGGCCCGTTTTTTGCGCTTCGTCGATGGCTAATTGCAGCAGGCTGTCCTGTTTGGGTGTTGAAGGTTCGCGGACAAGCAATTGCACGCGTTTCCGCAGATCCGGCCCGCCGGCTTTCACCGCAAGAAAAGAAAAAAGTAAAAAGAGAAGCAGCAGGTTTCGGGAAACGGGGCTCATGACAGCAAAATACAACTTTAAAAACCGGTTACCGATGAAAAAAATCGTACTCGTATTATCAACGCTTTTTCTCCTGAAAAATCTGCACGCGCAGGACACTACGCAGGTCATAAAGAACGATATCTATTATGATTTTCCAACGAATACCAAAGGACCGCGCGACTTCGAGCTTCGCGACAGGGAAACCGGGAAGATCTTATTCAAACGCACTATTACCGGAGACTCCTGCAGTAGTTGTTATGCTCCGCTGGCTGGCATTGCCGACACTTTTTTTCTAAAAAAACAATATGCCGCTGCTATATCGGTCTACTCGCTCGCATTCAAACTAAACAATGACCTCGGGCGGGTGCGTCACCGCTTTAACGTGGCCGAAGCGCATGCAGCACTGGGTCAGCGGGACAGTGCCTTTGCCGAATTAAAACGGGTAGTAACCGGTGGCAAATATTATAATCCTTATCACCTTGAAGGCTCGGAATTGTTAAAGCCCCTGCAATCCGATCCGCGCTGGAAACCACTGATCGAGGAAGTGAAAGCAAATCTGAAGGAAGTGGAAGGGTTAAGGATTAAGGAGTGAAGTAAGGTGTAAGGCCCGACACTTCGGGCCGAAGCTTCGGCCTAAGGTGTAGGGCATAAGGCGTAAGGTATTCTATTCACTTATTGCTTTATTCACTTGTTCACCAGCCTTGTCAAGTCAATATCGATCACACTTCCGTCTGTCAACCTGACCTTCCCTTCGCTTAATACAGAAAATCCGGCACAACATTGTTTACGTCTCAGCTTAAGGCTATTGATACCACATTTATACCCATGCAGCAATGTAATACGGTAAACGTAGCGGCTGCAACTTTCTTTAAATAAACAACGCGGCCGCCGACGTGCAGGAATAAGCCAGTAAATACGAATACTTAAAAGCAGCAACCACTTCATTCTGTGCGGCTGAAAATTATCAATTGAATATAGCTGGTGGTCTTTTGCGCGTTGATCCCAAAGCAACCGGGATCATTGACTGCTGTTTCCAAACGATCGATCGAGACAAAAGACCAGCCATGGCGGGAGTAATCATTGATAATACTCTCAATAGCCATAGCCGCATCATGTGAAGACTGTTTGACCGAAATATTGCCTACGTAAGGCACTACTTTGTAGTTAAGCATTTCTCTTTTTTTTTCAAAGAAAAGCATAGCAAGATTGCGTCATTAGAAAGGCTTTCAAATACCGGAAAAATCCCCGGGCAGCTGAGACGTGAGGACCGTACAGGTGGTTCGTGAACAAATGAACCAGGGCTGTTTCACCTTACCCCTTACGCCTTCCACCTTAAACCTGAGGCCGAAGCTTCGGCCCGAAGTGTCGGGCCTTACTCCTTTCGCCTTAACCCTGTATATTTGTAAAAAACAAAAGCATGTTATCCAACTCCATTCAAGAGGCACTGAACAAGCAGGTACAGATGGAAGCCGAATCATCCCAGGCTTACCTCGCCATGGCGAGCTGGGCCGAAATTCAACCCGGTCTTGAAGGTGTAACCGAATTCTTTTATCAGCAGTCTGATGAAGAGCGTGTACACATGTTGAAGTTGATCCGCTTCATCAACGAGCGTGGTGGATTTGCAACGATTCCTGCATTGCCACAGCCCATGATCACGTTTCAGTCGCTGCGCCGCGTGTTTGAAGAGTTCCTCAAACATGAATTGAAGGTAAGCGACAGCATCAACGATCTCGTACACCTGTCACTGACAGAAAAAGATTACGCCACGCACAACTTCCTGCAGTGGTATGTAAACGAACAAATAGAAGAAGAAAGAACAGCCCGCACACTCAACGACAAACTCGAGCTTATCGGCGACGATAAAAGCGGCCTCTACCTCTTCGACAGAGATATCCTCAATTTCAGAGGGAAAGGGAAATAATAAAAGCGGCCTTTGGCCGCTTTTATTATAATGTGGAAATGTGTCCGCCAATGGCGGAATGTGCAAATGATTCCTGTCTTACATTTTCACCTTTACATATTTTCACATTCCCTAAACCTCTTCCATCCAATACACCTTCGCCGTATTGCCGCTCATATCTACCAGCACGTTGTATCCCGGCGTTTCGATCACAAGCACAGGTGATTTGATATCAAAGGAAATGATCGACCAGTAATAATTGAGTTCATCGGCTGTAGGCAACCGGAGTTTTGCTTCTTTTCCATCCAGATCGCGGAGCAGGATGTCCCACACGGTTTTGAAATCTGCCGGCGATTGCAACACTTTTCCTTTTACTTCTTTGGTGCCGGTACGGCGACCATTGGTAAACTGCGGCACACGGATGGTCATATCTCCCTGCTGAATACGCGAAGCGCTGGCATCCGTACCATAGCGACCCCATAAACGCGGACCGATAAAGGCAATACCGTTGAACAATTGATACGATGCAGTAGTTGCATTCAATTCGCGAAGCAGGGACACTTTCGCTTTTTCCATTTGTTCTTCCGTAGCCTTGAACAATACCACCCCTTTCGGCACCTGCAAACTGTCCTGTGCATGAGCTGAGCACACGCATAACAAGATCAGCAGGCACATAATGATTCTCATGAGAAAATTATTTAGTACCTAAATATAAGAATAGAAACCGTACCGGAAAAAGCGGATCAGCGGAATAAAAGCTCACAAGGCTTGAGCCCCGTATGTTTTTTGAAGGCCGTGCTGAAATGCGAAATGGAAGAATATCCCAATGTCATGGACACATCGGTTACACTCAGGCCTTTTTCATAGAGCAGGAACTTCGCATGTTCCATGCGCTGGCTCTGATAGAATTCGAAGATGGTGGTGCCGAACATTTCCTTAAAGCCTTTTTTCAGGTAACATTCGTTCATGGCCACCTTGCGGCTCAGCTCTTTAATGGTGATGGGCTCGCCGATATGCTGGATCAATACTTCACGCGCCTTGACGATTTTGTCACGGTCTGCTTCATTGGCCAGGAATTTACAGGCAATGGTATGCACTTCCTTTTCACCCACCATGCAATCCAGGCTATGCAGGAGCAACATCTGGATCTGCGCGTTGACAAAAATGTTTTCGAGTGTATCCGTATAGTTATTATTCAGCAACGCCTCCAGTACCACACGCGATTTACCGCAAAGCGGAAGGATGCGGTTGAAAGATTGCGGTCGGCGGAAACTGATAATATCGTCACACACCATCGTTTCCGTGGTATAGCGCGGTTTGGCAAATTGTGAAAGCTGGCCGGGGGAAAAACGGAAACTCAGCAAGTCAACACTTTCTTCCTTTTCGGGGCAGTTGACAGATAACTGGCTCCGGCACTGGTCGCAATCCGTTTGTTTGTGACGGCAGTAAACGTTGCCGCTGATGCAGAAACGCAGTTCCAGATGACTTTGCTTTTTGTCGTCTGCTTCGTAATGATACACCATCATCCCCGTATCCTCCATGTTCCACTGCTTGTTGCGGCGAAACCGGCGGATGGAATACTGCACCGCATCGGGCATCACGCTCTCTCTTTCATGCAACAATTCCAGAGAGGTTTCCTCCAGGGGGCGCTTGTAAGCCAGGGTGAGTATATCGGTAGTGGGTTGCATCAACGTGCAAATTTACAGTTGGAACACCGATTTTAACAGCCTGGTTTGTCAAAAGTTGGTCTGAAGCGGCATTATTTAAAAAAAATTCCTTTTTTCCGGTTAACAGTTACCTTTGCACGGTCACGTTTTAAAATGAAACGTGGCTTTTTTGTAACAGCACTGCATGATCCATCCACATACATACATTCACCCGAATGCAAAGTTGGCAACCAATGTCAAGGTTGACCCTTTTACCGTTATCCATCAGGACGTTGAAATTGGAGAAGGGACATGGATCGGATCCAATGTTACCATCATGGACGGCACCCGGATCGGCAAGAACTGCCGCATTTTCCCCGGAGCCGTGATTGGTGCCATTCCGCAGGACCGGAAATATGCAGAAGAAAAAACAACCGTGGAGATTGGTGACAATTGCACCATCCGCGAGTTCGTAACCATTCACCGGGGTACCAGCGACCGTTGGAAAACCGTGGTGGGCAACAACTGCTGGATCCTGGCTTACAGCCACATCGGTCACGATTGTATCATCGGCAACAACTGTACATTGAGCAACAGCAGCCAGCTCGCCGGCCACGTAGTACTGGGCGACTGGGTCGGCCTCGGTGGCGTATGCGCCGTACACCAGTTCGTACACATCGGTTCTCATGCGTTTATTTCCGGTGGTGCACTGGTAGGTAAAGATGTTCCTCCCTTTATCAAGGCTGCGCGTCAACCACTTAGCTACGCCGGTGTCAACTCCGTAGGACTGAAACGCCGCGGCTTTACCGTTGAAAAGATCAATCACATCCTCGATATTTACCGCATTATCTATAACAAAGGATTAAATACTTCACAGGCAGTAGAACTGCTGGAAGAAGAATTCCCCGCTACTGACGAGCGCGACGAGATCGTTACGTTCATCCGTGAAAGCGGGCGCGGTATCATCAAACGCTACCAAAAAGGCAACGGCGATGAGGATCTCTCTGTCTGATGCCGGCAAACGCTACAACCGCGACTGGATATTCCGGCACTTTACGCACACATTTGAATCAGGAAATTCCTATGCCATCACCGGCCCCAACGGCTCGGGCAAAAGCACCATTCTGCAGGTACTCAGCGGCAACATGATGCTGAATGAAGGAAAAATCGATTACGCGCATCCCGGTCACACCGCATTGGCTATTGAAAAAGTATACCGCCAGGTTTCGATCTGCGCACCTTATATGGATGTAGTGGAAGAAATGACGCTGCGCGAATTCCTGGAATTTCATACACGCTTCAAACCATTGCTGCCGGGATTGAGCGTAAATGATATTCCTTCGCTGATAACCCTCGACTCTGCCAGAGACAAACAGATCCGCTATTATTCCTCCGGAATGAAGCAAAGAGTAAAGCTGGCGCAGTGTCTTTTTTCCGACACCGCCCTTGTACTGCTCGACGAACCCTGCACCAACCTCGATCTGGCAGGCATATCGCTTTACCATCAGTTAGTGGAACAATACGGCAAAGACCGGCTGCTGATCGTCAGCAGTAATGATGAAGTGGAGTACCGGTTTTGCCAGCACCGGATTGTAGTGACGGACTTTAAGTGAATGTGCAAATATGTAAATGTGCCCTGCAGGCAGGGGCCATGTGAAAATCATTTCCGCATTTACACACTTCGATACTTCGTCCCGAAGTATCGAACACATTTACACATTCATTATCTCTCCTTCCAGGCTTCCTTTATCTCCTGCACCAGCCCATTGCACTGTGGTCCCAAATGAAGATGTTCATTATTATAAGCGATGATATCGACCATCACATCCTTCAATGATTCGAATTTTTCCTTGCCCACCAGGGCCTCGTATTTAGCTTCCAATGTGGAAATGACCGAGCGGCAATCCAGCGTAAAAAGCTGGCCCTTTTCCGTCAGGTAGATCATGGAACAACGTTTATCGTCCGGGCTGGGACGGCTTTCTATATAACCAAGCGACAGCAATTCCTTCACGATCTTGCTCATCGCCTGCTTGGTCATCATGGCTTTTTTTGCCAGTTCGGAGTTATTGATCCCGTCCGGACCAATATTCATAATCAGCGGCATATACCACATTTTCAGGTGCTTATGTTCTCCCTGAAAAAAATACTCACTGGCCCAGTTGTCGAACTGACGCTTCAACACACTCACGAGCTTGCCCCAACTGCGAAGCTTCGCGGCTTGGGTAGCCCTCAACTGCTCTGTTAACTCCTGTTTATTCATATCACAAAGATAACATTAAAAAAATAAATTGGTCAATCTAGTTGACTAATTAGTAAACTAAGTTTACTTTTGTTTTCTCAATTCAGTTTTATTCAACCATGGAACACACTAACACACCCGTAAAGAAAAAGAAATTCAAGCCGATATACGTCTTTTTCCCGCTCGTACTTATCGTTGGCGGCTGGTTTGGCTACAAAAAGATCCAGCACGCGCTTCATTATGAAGAGACAGATAACGCCCAGGTACAGTCGAATGCCATGCCCGTACTCAGCCGCGTGGCCGGTTATATCGATTCCCTCAACCTGCGTGATTACCAGGAAGTAAAACCCGGCGAAACGCTGGTGGTACTCGACGATCGCGAATACCGCATCGCCGTGGCCCAGGCAGAAGCCAACCTGCTCACCGCCGAAGCCGACCTCGCCAACGCCCGCGCTTCCGTTGCCAACATGACCGCAGCCGAACGCGTCGCCAGTGCCAACACAGCCGTCCTCAAAACAAGAGACGACAAGGCACAAACCGACCTCGCCCGCGACGAAGCCTTATTTAATGAAGGCGCCATCACCCGCAAACAACTCGAAGACAGCCGAAGCAACGCGCAGGCCGCACACCAACAGGCTATTGCCGGTGGCCAGCAGATCAGCCAGGCTTCCGCACAAGGCGGCACCATCCAGGCACAGATCGCAAAAGCCGAAGCCGTGATCGCCACACGCAAAGCCGAGCTGGAAAATGCCCGCCTCCGCTTAAGCTATGCACGCATCGTAGCGCCGGCATCAGGACGTATCGGCAAACTCAACCTGGCACCAGGTCAGTACGTTCAGCCCGGGCAACCGCTGTTTACCATTGTCAACAACGAGACTTTCTGGATCGTGGCCAACTACAAGGAAACGCAACTCAAAAACCTGTCGATCGGTCAGCCTGTTGAAGTGTCTGTCGACGGTTATCCCAAACTCAAAATACACGGCCGCATCACTTCCTTCAGTGAAGCAACCGGTGCACAAACCTCGCTTCTTCCTCCAGACAATGCTTCGGGCAATTTCGTAAAAGTAACCCAGCGTGTACCGGTGAAGATCGAGTTTGACAATACTCCCGAACTCAAAAAAATCCTTAAGGCCGGCCTTAGCGTAACAGTGGAAGCACGCGTAGACTAATCCCGACCGTCTCAATTTTTTTGTTATGGCCTTGAAAGGTTTTGCGAAGTACATCATTGTACTCACTACTGTTACGGCGGCGGTGATGGAACTGGTGGACACTTCGATCGTCAACGTGGCACTGTATGATATTGCAGGCAGCCTTGGTGTGACCATCGAAGACATCAGTTGGGTGATCACGGCATATGCAATCGCCAACGTCATCATCATTCCCCTGACCGGATTTCTCGCCGATTATTTCGGACGAAAGAATTATTATATCGCCTCGATGATCATTTTCACCGTGGCCTCTTACATGTGTGCGGAAAGCTCCAGCCTCACTGAGATCATTGTCTGGCGTTTCATACAAGGTGTAGGCGGCGGTGCTTTGTTATCCACTTCCCAGGCAATCCTCTTTGATGCTTTTGAACCGAAAGACCGGCCTATCGCGTCCGGTCTCTTTGGTATGGGACTCGTACTTGGTCCCACACTCGGACCCACCATCGGTGGTTATATCATGGAGCATTTTAGCTGGCCGCTGATCTTTATGATCAACATTCCAATCGGTATTGTCGCCACGCTCCTTTCCATATCTTTCATTGATAAAAAACCGGGAGAAGGAAAGCAGAAAAAAAATATACATATCGACTATACCGGTATTCTTTTACTGATGGCCGGCATCGGCTGTCTCCAATTTGTACTGGAACGTGGCGAGGCCGAAGACTGGTTCAGCAGCAATGCCATCCGTATTTCTTCCGTTATTGCCGTGTTTGGCCTGATCGGATTTGTATGGTATGAATTAAGTATCAAAAATCCGGCTGTCAATCTGCGCGTGTTACAGAACCGGAACCTCGCCTTCACCACCATCTTCACCTTTGTGGCAGGGCTTGGTTTGTTCACTTCGGTGTTTGTTTATCCCGTATTGGCACAGCGCGTATTGGGATTCACGCCCTATGAAACCGGTTTATCGCTGCTATGGCCTACGTTGATTGGGGTGATGATGATGCCCATCATCGGTAAGATCATGTCGAAAGGTGTGTCGCCTATTCCGTTTCTCATTATCGGGTTTCTGTTGTTTGCCAGTTATACCTGGTTGTCGGCAACCGTAAGTCCGGATGCAGGCCGGTGGTTTTTCTTTTTCCCGCTCGCCCTGCGCGCCATGGGTATGTCCATGTCGCAGCTTCCATTGATCAACCAGGCCGTGGCAGGATTGCAACCGAAAGAATATGCCGCAGGTATTTCCCTGAATAATATGATACGTCAGCTCGGAGGAGCTTTCGGTATTGCGCTGGCCAATAATTACATCGCCCATAAGTATGCGCAGCACCGTTACGACCTGATAGCCGGCACAACAGCCGGTACGGCCATGAATGAGCGGTTGTCTGCCCTCACTAATTATTTCTCTTCGCGTACCGGTGACCCCGTATCCGCAGGTCAGCAGGCACTGGCAATGGTCAACAACAGTATCGACAGACAAGCTTACTACCTCTCGTACCTCGATACCTTCCATATCATTTCGCTGTTTTTTATAATCGTGCTGCCATTGACGATTTTTTTACGTGTAAAGAAAAAATCAAAAGCCGAACAGGCCGAAGCCATGAAGGCGGCCGCCGAAGCACATTGATCTCTGAAAAAAATGAACGCATTTAGTATGAAAAAATATCTCTTCTCATTATTGATCACCTTCAGCTTTTTTGCAGCTGACGCACAGCAGGCCAATCCGGAGCTGCAGTCATTGATCAAACAGTCATTCAATTATTTTCCGCGCTTCCGCGAACTGGAAGAAGGTGTGAAAGCTAACGAACAAAGAGTGGGCCTCGCCGCTACCGGCCGCAATCCGGTCATCACCGGCGACGCGAGCTACACTTATGTCAATCCCGTTGCGAAAGTGAATTTCCCCATCAACGGTGAAAACAAGGAGTTACAGTTTCAGCCCAATCACAATTTCAACACCACTTTATCCATTGCTTATCCCGTAATTGATTTTGGAAAAACAAAACTCAATGTGGAGAAAGCAAAAGAAGAACTGTTGTTATCCAAACAAAACATCGAATTCACCAAAGCACAACTCGCCAGCCAGGTAACGGCCATCTATTACAGCATTATTTACCTGCAAAAAGCGATTACGGTGCAGGACTCTGTGATAGCCGTGCTGGAAGCCAACCGTCAGCAGGTGGAGACACGTTATAAAAATGGCGACGCCTTGCAACTCGATGTCATCACCATGCAAAACAATATCGACATCGAGCAGAACCGTAAAGTGGATCTGCAGAATAGTCTCGACAAACAGCGCAATCTGTTATCGTATGCAACGGGCAGTGACAAATTACCCGCCGGCCGGGATTTCGATTTTATCCAGTTGGCGCAAAATACCGACGCGGCATTGGAGTCGGCCCGTCACAACAACTACGATTATATCATTGCCCGTGAAAGAGTAAAACTGGCCGAGGCAGGGACCGCCATCGTGCGCAAAGGCACGGCACCCTCGATCAACCTGATCGGTAATACGGGTTTTAAAAATGGCTTTCAGCCAGAGATCATGCAGTATCGGTACAACTATGCAGCAGGTGTGGGCATAAGCGTTCCGATCTATGATGGCGGCCGCCAGCGCAGGCAGGTTAAACTCGCCGAAAGCGAAACACGCCAGCAGGAATTCGGCATCGAAACGCTCGACAATCAATATCGCAAAGACATCGAACAGGCCCGGTCCGATATCCGTTCCAACCAGGAGCGTCTTCAACACACCGAGGGCCAGATCTCTGCCGCCCGTGAAGCCTTACGCATAGCTCAAAGCCGCTTTAAAAACGGCATCAGCACCAACGTGGAATTGTTAAATGCCAATACGAATTTGCAAAAAGTAGAGCTGGCACGTATTCAGTACGAGTACCAGTTGACCACTGCCAATGCCGAGTTGGCGAGGTTGATGGGGATTTCCTATTGGTAATAAGTTATAAGTATTAAGTATTAGGTAAAACAGCCACGGTTAGTCTCTATACACACACCGGCTGTTTACTTACAACTTATTACTTAAAACCTATAACGGCTGTTTCCCTACGCCTTAAACCTTACGCCTTCTATCTTTGGCTTGCTATCAGCAAATTAATATCCGTAAACTTCAGATCGAAGCGCTGGCTCAGGTAAAAATTAGTCAATGCTCCCTTGAAAAGATAAATACCGCTGCGGAGATGGATGCGGTGCCACACCAGGTTTTCAAAACCACCTTCTTCGCCGGCCTCGAGCAACAAAGGCATCAGCACATTGCTGATCGCTTGTGAGGCTGTGCGGGCAAAACCCGATGGAATGTTGGGCACACAATAATGGATCACACCGTATTTCATGAAGATGGGATGTTCATGACTGGTGATTTCGGACGTTTCAAAACAACCGCCACGGTCGATACTTACGTCGAGGATTACTGAACCCGGACGCATGTTGCTGACCATTTCTTCGGTCACCACCATGGGGGTGCGGCCTGTTTGCGAGTTGAGGGCACCAACGGCCACCTCGCAGGTTTTGAGTTGTTTGGCCAGCAGGCGCGGCTCGATCACCGAGGTCCACATACGCTGACCGATATTGTTCTGCAGGCGTTTAAGCCTTGACACGCTGTTGTCGAATACTTTCACCGATGCGCCGAGTGCGAGGGCCGCGCGGGCGGCATTCTCCCCTACAATTCCGGCACCGATGATAATAACTTTTGTAGGTGCTATACCGGAGATACCACCGAGCAATACGCCTTTACCATGATTAGCAGAGCTGAGGTATTGCGCCGCAATCAGCATTACTGCACTGCCGGCGATTTCGCTCATGCTGCGCACGATGGGATAAGAATCGCTGTTGTCCTTCAGGTTTTCAAATGAAATAGCCGTGATCTTTTTCTGCATCATCGTCGAAAGGATTTCGGCTTTGAGTACAGAAAGATGAATGGGGGAAATGATCACCTGGTTCATCTGCAGCAAAGGCAGATCTTCGTCGATAATGGGTGCGCTTTTGACGAGGATTGGTGCTTTGAAAACTTCGGCGCGGTCATATACGATCTTGGCGCCGGCCTCGCTGTAATCTTTATCGCGGAAATGCGAGGCGTCGCCTGCATTGTGCTCGATCATTACATGGTGGCCATTGCTCACCAGCACGCTCACGGCATCCGGAGTAAGGGCAATGCGATTTTCCTGGAAAGCTATTTCCTTCGGAATACCGATGTACATACCGGCAGTCTTCGGTTTTACATCCAATGTTTCCTCCAGGGTTTCGTAGCTGAAAGATGTGCTGATTAGCGGTTTTTGCTGGCTCATGTAATGGATTGACAATGGCAGTAAGCCGGCTCAAAAGTACTTAATTCCTGCCGATTCTGAGTCGCCGGCTTCCTTCATTCAATGGTTCGAGGTAAAGATGCAATGTTTCAGGCGGAAAAATACCCGGCGCTTTCTCCGGCCATTCCACCAGGCAGGGATAACCACTGTACAGGCAATCTTCCACGCCCGCATAGATTGCTTCCTCTTCATCACGCAACCGGTACAGGTCGAGATGATAGATGCGGCCGCTGCCGGGCGCAGCATATTCGTTGATCAGGGAAAATGTAGGACTGCCGGTTACATCCGTAACCCCTTTGCTCCGGCACAGCGCATGCACCAGCGTAGTCTTACCCGCTCCCATTTCCCCGTGAAGCGCCAGTACTTTTATATCGCCGGCCTGTTCCCATACCCATTGCGCCGTTTCAGGCAGTTGTTCCAGCGAAAAAACCTTTTCCATACAGCAAAAATAATAGGTTTAGCAACCTCGTTGCTTTAATATTCCCGGCTTCGCAAACTTGCCGCAACCGTCCGTCTTAACTTTGTATACCGGATTTTTGTTATCTATCCGGATATATCCGCAATCGTCGTGTATGGAAAAAATTCAATGGAAAGTAGAAGGAATGGACTGCGCCAACTGCGCACTCACTATCAATAAATACCTGGCCAAACAGGGAAGCAAAAACGTAAAGGTCAATTATGCCACCGGCGATGTACTCTTTGAAACCGCTGCGCCCGATACGCAGCAACTCGCTGCCGGCCTCCAATCGCTGGGCTACACCGTAGTTGGCAGCCAGACTACCGCCGGTGCCGGCCGCAAAAAGCTGACACATCTTCAACGTTTCTGGCTTTGCCTGCCTTTTACCATTGTGCTGATGTTGCATATGTTCCCGGCAATCCACCATCAGCCGGGCTGGCAATGGCTGATGAATCCCTGGATCCAGCTCGCACTCTGCACGCCGGTGTACATCATCGGTATGAGTTTCTATGGCAGAAGTGCCTGGAAGAGTTTACGCAACGGCATTCCGAATATGAACGTGCTGATCGCGATCGGCGCCACGGCCGCTTTTGGCTACAGCTTAGCGGGTACCCTGCTCAATCTCGGCCCGGGATACATGTATTACGAAACGGCCGCTACCATCATCACACTGGTGTTCCTCGGCAATTACATGGAAGACCGCTCCGTGCAATCGACCCAGCGCTCCCTGCATGCACTGGCTAAAAGCCAGAAAGTAATGGCCAACATGATCGCTTTCGATGATCAATATAAAGAACAGGTATTCCCCGTTGAAAGTGAACATTTGCGCAGCGGCGATCTCGTGCTGGTGCGCACCGGTGAACAGGTACCGGCCGATTGTAAAATATTGTGGGGTGAAGCCCAGGTGAGCGAAGCCATCCTTACAGGTGAAAGCGAACCGCTTTTCAAACAAAAAAAAGACCTGCTTGTCGGCGGCAGCCTCGTGATCGAAGGAACAGTGAAAGCGCAGGTGACAGCCGCGGGTAAAGACACGGTACTCTCCAATATCCTGAACCTCGTGAAACAGGCACAGGGAGAGAAACCTCCGGTACAACAATTGGCTGACCGCATCAGCGCCATTTTTGTACCTGCCGTATTGACGATTGCGCTGGTCACTTTCATCGGCAACTGGCTTTATCTCGGTGAAATAGCGCCGGCCCTGATGCGCTCGATCGCGGTATTAGTCATAGCCTGCCCCTGTGCAATGGGACTGGCCACGCCCGCCGCCATTGCCGTTGGCCTGGGACGTGGCGCCCGCAATGGTGTATTGTTCCGGAAAGCGAAGAGCCTCGAATTGTTTAAAGACATCAAACAAGTGGTGTTTGACAAAACAGGCACGCTGACCACCGGCGAGTTTTCTATTGATAATTACAAAATACATGACCCTGCACTGAGTGAAGAGCAATTCCGGTTGATTTTATTTTCACTGGAAAAATATTCGGTGCATCCCATTGCGCGCTGCATTGTAAACGCCTGGAAGACCAAAGATGAAATCCGCTGGGCTTCCGTGGAAGAAGTGAAAGGGCAGGGAATGAAAGCCGCCGATAAAGAAGGCAATCAATATTTCGCCGGCTCCTATGCCATCGCAGAAGGACTGACCACCGAGTCCAATCACAATATTTATCTCATCATTAATGGCCGACTCGCGGGCTGGGTGGATGTGAAAGATGAGGTACGGCCCGAAGCGGCGGAAGTGATCAATCATCTCCGCAACCGCGGCATCCGCACCATATTGCTCAGCGGCGACCGCCGGCAAAAAGCCAATACGCTGGCCCATGAACTCGGCATGGACGAAGCGATCGCAGAAAAAAGCCCGGCCGAAAAACTCGCTGTCATTACAGCATTAACGGCTCAAACACCAACGGTAATGGTTGGCGACGGCGTAAATGATGCTCCGGCGCTGGCCAAAGCAACCATCGGTATTTCCATGAGCGACGCTTCGCAGGTGGCCATGCAAACGGCATCGGTGGTACTGGTAGGTCACGGTTTAAAAAATTTGCCGATGGCGCTCGGTCTCGGACTACACACCTATCGCACTATCCGTCAGAACCTGTTCTGGGCATTTTCCTACAACGTCGTAGCCATTCCCGTAGCGGCATTTGGCTTGCTGGGCACATACGGCCCAACCTATGGTGCATTGCTGATGGGGTTGAGTGATGTGATCCTTGCGATCAATTCCGCACGGCTTTTTGTCAAAAAAGTGGCGTGATCGCGCTGTCATCATTTATTTATCCTGCCTTAAATTGCAGGAACATTCATGGATTCATCCTTATCTGACATTCTTCAACGTTACTGGGGCTATCCTGCTTTCCGTCCCATGCAGGAAGATATCATGCATTCCGTATTAAGCGGAAAGGATACGCTTGCCCTCATGCCAACCGGTGGTGGAAAGTCGCTTTGCTACCAGGTGCCGGCCATGAGCCGGGAAGGTTTATGCCTGGTGATCTCCCCGTTGATTGCGCTCATGAAAGACCAGGTGGAAACATTGCGGCGCAAAAAGATCACAGCCTACGCTATTTATTCCGGCATGACATGGCAGGAAGTGAACCGTACCATGCAGACGGTAGCCGAAAGTAATTGCAAATTCCTGTATGTATCACCGGAGCGCCTGGAGACGAAACTGTTTCGCGAATACCTGCCCGCGCTGAACATAACGCTGCTGGCGGTGGATGAAGCACATTGCATTTCTCAATGGGGGTATGACTTCAGACCCTCCTACCTACGGATCGCCGCGTTGCGGGAAGAATTGCCGGATGTGCCGCTGCTGGCATTAACAGCCTCTGCCACACCCGAAGTACAGGAAGATATTTGCCAGCGCCTCGCGTTTGGTGAACACAAAATATTCCGTCAATCCTTTGCACGCCCGAATTTATCTTATAGTGCTTTTGCCACGCACAGCCGCATCAGCAAGATGGTGGAGATACTGGAAAACGTGAAAGGCACAGCACTGGTCTATTGCAAAACACGTAAACGTACCCGTGAAATCAGTGAACTGCTGAATGCCAGAAATATTCAGTCCGATTATTACCATGCGGGTCTCACGCAGGATGCGCGCAGTACTAAACAGGAAGCCTGGCTGAAAAATGAAACAAGGGTGATGGTCTGTACCAATGCATTCGGCATGGGCATCGACAAACCCGATGTAAGAGTGGTAATACATGCCGATGTGCCGGATTGCCTGGAAAACTATTACCAGGAAGCAGGTCGTGCAGGCCGCGATACACAACGTGCTTATGCCGTGTTATTGTACGACCAGGATGAACTGAATGAATTAAAGGGAATGCCTGCGGTACGTTTTCCCTCCCTGGAAAACATCCGCACGATCTACCAGGGAATTGTGAACTATCTGCAATTACCCGTTGGCGGAGGAGAAGGACAATATTACGATTTCGATCTCAACGATTTCATTCGCAAATTCAATCCCGATCCGGCAGTGGCGCTTAATAGTCTGCGCGCCTTGGAGAGCGATGGCTGGCTTACATTCAATGAGCAATTCTTCCGGCCTTCGATGGTGCAATTCAATACAACGAAAGCGGCCCTGTACGACTTTGAAAACAGCAACCCGGAATTGGAACCGCTGATCAAATCGTTGCTGCGTGCCTATGAAGGCATCTTCGACCGCAACGTATCGATCAATGAAAAAAATATTGCCCGGCTGATGCGCGCCGATGTAAAAGAAGTGGAGCAGGGTTTGCGCCAGCTCAATTCTTATCGCATTATTGAATATGAACCGCGAAAAGAAACGCCGCAACTGATGTTGCTGCGCGGCCGCATACGTGTGGAAGAATTGACGATCGATATGGAGGCGTATGAAAAACGTAAAGCCTTATTTACGCAACGCGTGAATGACATGGTGAAGTTTGCCAGCGAGCAAAAAGATTGCCGCAGCACCATTATCGGCCGTTATTTCGGTGATAAAGACATTGTCGATTGCGGCATCTGTGATAATTGTTTGCGGAAAAAAGTTACCGCCCTCAATAAAGAAGAGTTCACGGCCATTCATCAGCAGGTGCGCGGAAAATTAGTGCAGCAGCCATTGTCACAGCATGAACTGCTTGCCGCATTGCCTCATATACGTAAAGAAAAGATGAGCGTTGTGCTCGACTTCCTGCAAGCCGAAAACAAAATCAGGGTGGATCCTGGTGGAAGGATTCATTTGTTGTAGAGGGAGTTGGAAACAGCCGTTATAAGTAGTAAGTATTAAGTAGTCCGCACTCCGGAAGTTAAGAGCCGGAGTTTCGGTTCAAAACTGCACAACGTATTACCTATTACTTAATACTTATCACTTATTACTTAAAACTACCTTAAGCCTTATACCTTAGCCCGAAGTGTCGGGCCTTACGCCTTACTCCTTATGCCTCATACCTCCTACCTTCTCTTCCGTCCACCCAGCCCTAATACACCTAACAAAGAACGGATGATCGTATTACCTGCGGTGCGTGTCATGCTTTTCACCACGGGATCATCGAAGAATCCTTTTTCTTTCGGCGCGGATTTTTCTTTTTTTGCCGTTTCCTTTTTTTCCTCTTCCTGTTGGGTGGCGGCTTCGAGCTTTTCGGTGAGAATTTCGTAAGCACTGTGGCTATCAATCACTTCATTGTATTTGGCCGCGATACGTGATTTGCTCACAACCTGATCGATCTCCGCTTCGGTGAGAATATCCATGCGGCTTCGCGGAGAGGTAAGCATACAATGCACAAGCGGGGAAGGAATACCTTTTTCATTCAACACCGTTACCAATGCCTCACCGATACCTACCTGCGTCAGCAATTCTTCTGTTTTATAAAAATTCGTTTCGGGATAGTTGTCGGCTGTTTGTTTGATCATTTTCCGGTCGGCTGCAGTGAAGGCTCTTAATGCATGCTGCACTTTCAATCCCAATTGTGCCAGCACCGAAGCAGGCACATCCATCGGATTCTGTGTACAGAAATAGATGCCAATACCTTTTGAGCGGATGAGTTTGATGATCGTTTCTATTTGCTGCAACAAAGCATCGCTTGCTTCCTGGAAGATCAGGTGTGCTTCGTCGATGAACAGCACCAGTTTGGGTTTGTCGAGATCACCTTCTTCCGGCGACACCGCATATAGTTCTGCCAGCAGTTGCAACATGAATGTAGAGAACAGTTTCGGACGATCCTGCAGATCGGTTACGCGCACGATCGATACCACACCGCGGCCATCCTGGTTGATACGCATGAGATCATCCACTTCAAAACTTTTTTCCCCGAAAAAAACATCGGCACCCTGCTGCTGCAACTCGATCACTTTGCGCAGGATGGTTCCGGTGGAAGTGGTGGATATTTTCCCGTATGATTTTTCCAGTTCGGCCTTTCCTTCATCGGCTACAAACTGCAATACTTTGATAAAATCTTTCAGATCCAGCAAAGGGAGTTTCTGATCGTCGCAGTATTTGAAGATCATGGCCACGATGCCGCCTTGTGTATCGTTGAGGCCAAGAATCTTGGAAAGCAGCACGGGACCAAACTCACTTATCGTGGCCCGCAGGCGGGCGCCTTTCTGTTGACTGAGCGTCAGCAATTCGACGGGATAAGCCGCCGGCTGATAGGACATATTCAGCAGTTGATAGCGTTCTCTGATCTTATCGTTTAATGCGCCTTCCGCGGCAATACCACTCAGGTCGCCTTTGATGTCCATCAGCAACACCGGAATGCTTGCGTCACTAAGGCCTTCGGCCAGTACCTGCAATGTTTTTGTTTTGCCCGTACCCGTTGCGCCGGCAATAAGGCCGTGGCGGTTGAGTGTGCGGAAGGGGATAAAAACATCGGCGCCGGGTACTACATGTCCATCGAGCATGGCACTGCCCAGGCGAAATGATTCTCCTTTGAACGTATAGCCGGCTTTGACGGCATCAAGAAAGGCGGTGGTGTCTGCCATAAAGAAAATTTGGGGTTAAGGTAAGAAAATAGGTGAATGGTCAATCGTCAATCGTGAATAAAAACAGCCCGGGCCAGGTCTGTGCTTTCAGGCTGCATTACTTATAACTTAAAACTTATGCCCGAAGGGGCACCGCGTTAATCGTGAATAGGTGAATTGTGCTCTCTGAGCCCGAAGTGTCGGGCCGATACTTCGGCCTCCCGAAGGGGCACCGCGCCAATGTTCATCCCGCAGTACCGGGAGAGAATGGTGAATAAAACAGCCGGGGCCAGGTCCATGCACTTACAACTTATTACTTAAAACCGGCTGTTAAACCTTACACCTTCTACCTTACGCCTTAAGCCCTACATATCCTCTTCCCTTTCCAGCATTAATATCGCGCCTTGTGGTACAATGAAATATTTTTCATTTTCATACATCACTTCGGTGGCACCGCTTACGAGGAAGATGGCAAGGTCGCCTTCTTTTGCCTGAAGCGGGACATACTTCACCTGTTCTTCATCTGATTTCCAGGGTTCATTCTCCACCGGCATCGGAATGGCGTAGCCGGGGCCGGTCTTGATCACATAGCCTTGCTGCACTTTTTCCCGCTCCTGTACTCCGGGAGGAAGATAAAGACCACTGGCCGTACGTTCACCCGGATGAGTGGGTTTAACAAGTACGCGATCGCCGATGATGATCAGTTTTTTCCATTTATTGTCGGTTGTAACACGCATGGCACAAATTTAGGGAGGATAAAGGAGTAGAAAGAGGCGTAAAACGGGACCTTTTAACAAAAAATTCTGCACGTCGCCGTTCCATCACAAAAACCTTTAACTTTATTTGTCGTCAAAGTAAAAAACGAACAACATGGATATAAAGAAACCCAAAATTTTGTTGTGTGAAGATGATCCGAACCTGGGGAGCGTATTGAAGAATTATCTGGAATTAAATGATTATGATGTAACGCTGGAAAGGGACGGCCGTCTCGGCCTGGCCGCTTTTCAACGTGAAAAATTTGATCTCTGCCTGCTGGACGTGATGATGCCCAACATGGACGGCTTTACGCTGGCGGAAGAGATTCGTGATGTAGATCCTGATATTCCCCTGTTCTTCCTCAGTGCCAAGACCATGAAGGAGGATATCATCCAGGGATATAAACTCGGCGCCGACGATTATATCACCAAGCCTTTCGACAGTGAAGTATTGCTGCTGAAAATAAAAGCAATCCTCAAACGCAATGAGGAACTGACCAAGGAAAACGAGAACAAGGAGTTTGACCTGTCCAGTTATCATTTCAATCCCAAGCTGCGTCAACTGATACACGGCGGCAACACGCAAACACTTTCTCCGAAGGAGAATGAATTGCTGAAAATGCTGGCTGAACACCTCAATGATCTGCTGCCCCGCGATCAGGCACTGAAAAAAATCTGGGGAAGTGATACTTACTTCAACGGCCGTAGCATGGACGTATATATTGCTAAGCTGCGAAAATACCTGAAAGACGATGAAAAGATCGAGATCGTCAATATTCACGGCAATGGTTTTCGCCTTGTCGTCAGAGAATAAAAGAAAAAGCCCCTGCTCAGGCAGGGGCTTTTTCTTAGCAATAAGTGAATGTGACCGTAATTCCGGATCGTTCATTGACCATTGACACGGTGCCCCACGGTGCCCCTTTGAGTGGCCGAAGTATCGGCCCGACACTTCGGGCTCAGGGAGCAGTATTCACACGATTGCCTTTTTTGAATTTTGACTTTTTACTTTTGAATTACCAGAGCTGTGGTTGCCCTCCGGGCTGCTGGCGTCCCAGATGTTCATACGCCTTTAGTGTCACTTCTCGGCCGCGGGGTGTTCGCTGCAGAAATCCTTCCTGGATCAGGAACGGCTCATAGACTTCTTCCAATGTACCCGGCTCTTCTCCCACTGCCGTAGCAATGGTGGTAATGCCAACAGGCCCACCTTTGAACTTGTCAATGATCGTTGCCAGAATTTTATTATCCATATCATCCAGGCCATACTCATCCACGTTCAGCGCCTTGAGTGCATGTTTGGTAATACCCATATCGATTTCGCCATCGTTGAGTACCTGCGCAAAGTCCCGCACACGGCGCAGCAACCCGTTGGCGATACGTGGCGTGGCACGGCTCCGGCGTGCGATTTCACCCGCTGCTTCGATCGATATTTTCACCTGCAGGATATTCGCGGCGCGCTGTACAATCTGCCGCAAGGTGTCAGCAGAATAATATTCCAATCTTGATTTAATGGCAAAACGCGAGAGAAGCGGTGCTGTCAGCAAGCCGCTGCGCGTTGTGGCACCAATGAGCGTAAATTGATTCAGGCTCAGCTGAATGCTGCGGGCATTGGGACCACTGTCGATCATGATATCGATGCGGTAGTCTTCCATCGCAGCATACAGGTATTCTTCCACTACGGTGGAAAGCCGGTGGATTTCATCGATGAACAGTACATCATTTTTTTCCAGTCCTGTCAAAAGACCTGCGAGGTCGGCTGGCTTTTCGATAACGGGACCGCTGGTCTCCCTGATGTTTACACCCAGCTCGTGGGCCACAATGCGTGACAACGTAGTCTTGCCAAGGCCTGGAGGACCATGAAAGAGCACGTGATCAAGCGCTTCGCCTCTCATTTTCGCCGCACGTATAAAAACCTTCAGGTTGTCGATGATCTGGGATTGCCCCGAAAACTCCACAATGCTGGCCGGCCGGATATTATTTTCAAACTCCTTGTCGGCAGCACTGAGGGAAGACTTGTTGGTATCGAGATTGGGATTCGCCATATTATGTACGGTGCAAGATACACCGATTCTTCCGGTGTCTATTTTTTGATCAGCAGCAGACCGCCGAGGATCAGCAGGGCCCCCGCAATTTTTTCCCAGGTAATGGTGCGGATGGCCGTACCAAACAATCCATAGTGGTCGATGACCATCGAAGCAAATATCTGCCCGCTCACGGCCAGTGCAAATGTGAGCGCCACACCCTGTTGCGGGCTCACCCAGGTAATATATCCCACGAACATGGCACCGAGGATACCACCCACCCAGAGATACCAGGGACTCGCACTCCAGGACCGCATCTGCTGCATAGCCGGGTAGTTGACAATAAGATTGAGGATGACGAGGCATACCGCTCCCACGAGGAAGCTCACGAGGGCCCCGATAAGCGGCCCTCCATTCTGCCGGCCAAGCCTGGCATTCAGAATAGCCTGCACGGGCATCAACGCCCCCACAAACAACGTAGCAAACATCACAAGAAATCGCATAAGCTCTGTTTAAATCGCCGTGAAATTAATCAATACTGCCGTTAAAAAAATAACCCCGCCGGTTGGCAGGGTTATATCGATTTGCGTTTAGTTATGATTAGTTATGACCAACGATGATCTTGAAGGTCTTGTCGGTAGCGCGGTCGCCATTCTTGTAGTAGAATTGAACGAAGTATACGCCTCCGGCCAGGTGTGAGTAATCGAACGGAATCACACGGCCAAATGTCAGACCACTGAGATCTTTACGGCCTACCAGTTCGCCGGTAGCAGTGTAGATCCTTACAGACAGCCAGTCATACAGTACGCTGTTGATGCGGATGTTGAACTGACCATCGCTTGGGTTTGGCCACAGGATCACCGCGTCATCACGCAGTTGGTTGTAACGTTCAGGGCAATCTTTCACCGCGATAGAGCGTGTGGCAGATGCTGAACAGTTAAACTGGTTATTGTAAGTATAACGCAGCGTGTAGGTGCCTACTGCAGTGGCCGGCGGAATGAAGTTGTTACCCGATACGCCGATACCAGACCATACGCCACCCGCAGGTGTTCCGGACAGCGGCACGATCTGATCGCTGATACATACTGTATCAGGCAGACTACCGATGGTGACGGTTGGCAGCGGGTTAACCGTTACAGTAACGTTGGCAGTGCGTGTACAAGGACCTGCCCCTGTTGCCGTTACGGTATAAGTGGTTGTCTGTGTAGGCTTCGCATATACGCTGAGTACGTTGGCACCTGCTGTATAAGGAACTGTAGCGGCGGCATCGGTGAAGAGGCCGGTTACAGGCGCCCAGGTTACAGTCGGGTTAACAGTACCGTAAGTGATCGTGATGGTCCATGAAGTAATAGTACCACCGATCAGTGCTTCAATATCGCGTGCTGAAATGGTCCAGTTACCGTTTGGTACAGAGTACAGTTCGCTGAAACCTGTTGCATTCGATGTATTGTTGGTAGCACCTACTCCGATAGCTGCATCCGGACGGAAAGTACCTGTATAAGGCGCTCCCGTAGTTGGGATGGCATTGGTGGAAGTAGAGCTGAACACGGTATTCACCAGGTTACCGGCTGTGCCTCCTTTCGCATTGAAGAGGTTCAGCACTTTTCCGTTAGGCGCTTTCAGGTTCAGTACCACGTCGGCGATCCAGGCGTGGCTTACGTTAGCCGTTACTGCCATCGACAGGATTGATGCACCGGCAGGAATGCCGCTTACGGCAATCGTGTGAGTACCTCCGGCAGGCGCATTATCAGGAATGGCTACACTGATAGTGCCGGAAGGGAAACTGCTGGTAGTCGGAGGCGGCGGCGGTGTATACTGCGTGCTAAGCTGTACGGTGCTGCCGATACAAATGGCAGGAGCAGCAGGCGTAACAACAGGCGCAACCGGGAACGGATTCACGTTTACAGATGTACGCAGTGTATCGTTCGCAAACTCAGGATCATCCGGAGATGATGTGTAAGCCTTGATATTATAAGTACCACCAACGTTGAAGTTGATTGCAGGGCTCAGGTAAATGGTAGTGCTGGCACCCGGAGCAAGTGTTCCGGTGTTGATCGTTGCACTGGCCGTACCTGTTACCGCACCCGTTATATCTGCTTTCACAGTAACAGGATAAGTTGCAAAGTTCTGCGGAGTGGTGTTGAAGTTACGTACAGTAGCCTGCAGGAACACGCCGTCGGTAGGACAGGTCAGGGTCGGCAGCGGAACTGCGGTAACACCTACGTCTACTTTCGGTGCAAGTTTTACAGAAACGTCATCCAGGTAGATGAAGGCATTATCTGCATCAGACATTGCATGGAAACCGATATAATAAACGCCGGTAGCTGCTGGGGAGAAGTCAACGATTACAGAATCAAACGGACTGTTGATGTTGGTAACAATGTTATTGTTGGTCCACAACACGTTTGTCTGTGCCGGAGCATAAGCTGCAGCACCATAAGTTACCTGCAGTTTTTCGAAGTAATCAGGTCCGTCGGAAGCTTTGTAGAAGAACTTCAGACGATAGGAGGTGCCAGCGGTGAGGTTCAGACCTTGCAGGTAGAACCAGTCGTCAGCGCCGCGGTTAAGATTACTTGCGTCGTAACGGTAAACAATGCTCTTGGTTGCAGACACATAAGTCTGCGTTGTACCGGTATAAGACTCCCATCCACCACCACCTGAAGGCGGAGTGAAGAAGCCATCACCCGGATCGTAAGCACCGCTGTTGCCGTTCACATCCTGCTTGCTTGTACAAGTAGGCATGCCGAGGGCAGGAGTCGCGGTTTCCATGTTCTGTGTATAGATGATGTTGGTAGCATTACACAACGTAGTGAGTGTACCTTTTGTATTGCTGCTTGGAGTAGGTCCGCAGATCGCACGTACATACACATCATAGTTGGTAGCTGCACTCAGACCTGTTGATATGATAACAGGAGATGAAGTGGTCGGGATAATTGTACCACCACCTGCTGTTGTACCGGTACCGGGAACGAATCCTACAGGACCGTATTCAACAATATAGTTGGATGCTGAACCCGTAAAGTTTACCACGGCACTGGTAGGCGTGATGCCAACAGCATTCACATTTGTCGGAGTCGGGCAAAGCTCAACACCGATATCATCCACATACAGCCAGCCCTGACTTGCAGGAGTGGTGCAATGGAAGCCGATATAATAGATACCGCTGGCAGCCGGTGTAAACGGACTTGTCTGGAAAGCCCATGGATCATTAAGGCTGCTGGTGATGTTATTGTTGGTGAACAGCGTGTTGGTCATTGCTGCTGCATTCGGAGCGTTACCATATTTCACCTCCATACGGGTGATGAATCCAACATCTGATCCTTTGTAAGCAAAAGACAGGTAGTAAGGAGTGCCACCAGTGAGGTTGAATGCAGGCAGGAAGAACCAGTCATCAGCCGGCCCGCTGGCATCTACCGTACAACGGATAGAGTTAGGCTGAGAGTTGGCAGCCAGACCTGATGATGTTGTCCATGTCTGCCATGTCAAACCACCATTTACATTCTGAACGGTGAAACAGTCAGGGTAAGCTGGCGGCGTGATGGCATCAAACTTCTGTACATATGGTAAGGTAGTCGGGTTACAAGCTGATCTGAACTGGACAGGTCCGGCCCATGGGCTGTAAACACCACCACCGCAATGCGTACGTACCCATACATAATAAACGGTATTGGCAGTAAGGCCAGCTGCGTTGGCAGTAGTAGTTACGTTATCAGTTGTGCCGGAAGACACAACGTTGGTTGTAGCAGAGGTATTGGTTGAAGTAACTGCCCACTCGTATCCTCCTGTTGCTCCGGGAGCCGGAGAAGCGGCGGTCCAGTTAAGTATCGCGCCCACAGGAATGGGAGAAGAAGCGGTGATGTTGCTTGGCAATGCGCAAAGTGGCGTAGATACATTTACCATGTAATCTTCTGCCTGACCGAAGCCGGCCGTGTTACAGGGGGGAGCCGCGGCTACATCAACCGCCTGACCTGAAGTACCGAACTTTTTGGTAATGCGCATTCTTGTATTACCGTCCAGCGCACTGGCCGGAGGTGTAATAGTAGCAACCAGTTGTACGGCATCCGTACCGGTAGAGTTAGCAATCGTGCCGAGGTAATAAGCCTCACCTGCATCATCGAAATCACCATCCTGGTTCCAGTCGAAGTAAGCGGCGATATAAGTAGTGAAGCTACCATCGGTGTTGCCTTTGATCGTGATCGGATGTGCCTGTCCTTTGAACAGCGCAGCCGGAGGCAGGGCCGTGAAATTCTCATAAGCCGGAGAGCTGGTCGCAGCCGGAGAAGTATTGTTGATGCCGGCAATGTTTACCAGCGTGATTGGTTCAGTACCATTAGAGAAAGCAGGGACACAATAACATTGTGTAGGGCCGTTCATACCTACAGAAATTTCATTACTGTAAGCGTCAGTACCGGAACATGTCATTTTACGGCGATAGAACGTAGTTACTGTTTGCGTAACGGTTACGCTGCCTCCTGTGTTAGCAGAAGGAATGTCGGTCCAGGGGCCACCAGCTGCAGGGGCAGACTGCCACTGATAGGTAAGTCCCGAACCAACACTACCGCCACTTGCGGTAACAGTGAGGTTGTTGGTACCCGGACAAACTGCTGCAGGTGCCGAGATCGTACCGCCAGCCAATGAGCCCGGTACGCAAGGGGGAACCGTAAGCGTAAATTGAATATTAGGGCGGTTACCACTCACCGTGCCGTTTCCGGCAGGAGCTGTGTTATCAGCGGTCCATCCCTGGAAAGAATTAGCAGCGGTAGAATAGCGGAATTGCTTGGCAAACTGGCCTTCGTTGCCGCCGCCGCCGGCGTTCACTTCCGTGATCACCTCAAGGTTGTCTGTACCGTTGTAGTTAAACGGAGTGGCCAGATCGATCACCACCCATTGACCAGCTACAAAATTTGCCGCAGGAATGTTAGTAGGGCCGTAAACCAGTGTGGCACCGGTTGTTTCAGAAGCGTAAGTAGTGCCGGTTGAGAACAGGTTACTGCGGTGTTTCATGTAAATTCTGGGTGAAACAACAGCGGCGGGAGACGACACCGAATTGACATAATAGGCAATTCTGGTGATGGTACCCGGCAGACCTATCTGGGCTGGAGTGTAAATAGAGGCGCTACGCTCAAAGCCCCACCAGTTACCGAGCGGAAACCTTGCGCTACCGGTATTGGTATTGGCCGCAGGGATAGTCACCACAAGCTGCGCAGAGGCATTTTGCGTAACCGCCAATAAAGAAAGTAATGAAAAGAACAATAAGTAGATCTTTCTCATAAGCAGAAGATTGTAGTAATTGGTTAAGCAGCTCCTTGCGGAGTTTAATGTTGGAAGGTATTTATTTTTTCGATCCCCGCAATTTTTAACACCTTTTTTCTTTTTTTCCGGTCCTGGTTCCTTATTTAATGCCTCCGGATAATAGTTTTGACTTCCAGACGTTAAATTCCCATGCATCCGAAAAGCCTTTTTCCCCTCATTTTCTTCCTTGCTTTTTTCGCTAACGCAAATGCCCAAATGATCACCGGCGTGTGGAAAGGCCGCATAAACCGGCAAAAAGTTGAATTGAAAATTATCCAGAACGGTGACAGCCTCACCGGCACTTCCTATTATTATGAGTCCGCACGCAATTACCGCCGCTACAGCATCAAAGGCTTTTTCGACCAGCGCAACAGCGAAGTGGTTTGGTGGGATGATCAGTTGATCGAGGAAAAAAACGGGGTACTCGGCACGCCCGGCAAACAAGCGCTTATCTCACATGCCGACTTCAATTGCCCCGGCGGTGGCAAAATGCTGCTCAATGGCAAAGCCGGTACAGAAGAAAAACCCGACAAAGGCCCCGTGGACCTGAGTAAGACAGACCGGGCCGTTTTCAACGACGAATGGGATTTCATCCTTGATAATTACTTGGTTGGTGGCAATGATCCTTACCTGATCGACAGTGTCGGACTGATCGCTTTTCAGCAACCCGTAAAGGCTCCCGAGCCCCCTCCGCCCGTGGTTAAGAAACAACCCGACCCGCCGGTTGCCAAAGCTCCCGCAAAGGAAAAACCCGCTCCGCAACCTAAACCGGTGCCCGCACCCGTAATAGCGGTGGCCAAACCGCCCGCTCCTGTGACGATTGCCGACAAATTCCAGGTACGCAAAAAAGTAGTGGCAAAGGAAATTCCGCTCACCGGAGATTCAATTGAATTAAGATTTTATGACAATGCGCAGATCGACGGCGATTCCATTTCTTTATTCCTGAACGGAAAGCTGGTCTTTGAACACATCGGTTTGCTGGGAACGCCTTACACCATAAGATTTGCCATAGCCGATCTCGAAGAGAGCAACGAATTAGTGATGGTGGCTGAAAATCTGGGAACCATCCCTCCTAATACGGCCTACATGGTAGCAGAGAACAGAGGCCGCAGATACGAAGCAAGGCTGGAAAGTACGGAAGGCAGCAGTGCATCCATCCGTCTTTATAAAGAAAAATCTCCACCGGCATCTGCCTCACCGCAACCTTAATGTAACCAGCACGGCAAAATGATCGGAGGCAAACCGGCCTCTCCACGTTTCTGATAACACTGCATAACTGCTGACAGTCCAGTTGCCTTTCAGAAAAATATGATCGATGGGATCGTCATTTACTTCTGCGGAACGGAAGCCGTTGAACGTACCCGAGGGACCATAATGAAAAGCAGCTTTGCCTTTTGCGTCGGTAAGGTGTAAAGGGTTGTGCTGATCTGTGATGATCTTTATTGGTTCGTCGGAAGGTGCGGCATTAAAATCGCCGGTAAAGAGGAAGGGAAGATTGCCTGCGATCTCTTTGGCTTTCTGCAGGATCATTTTGGCGCTTTCCCTCCGGGCTACCTGCCCCATGTGATCAAAATGGGTATTGAACGCGACGAAAGCTTTTTTCGTCAGCTTGTCGCGGAAGCGGACCCAGGTCACCATTCTCGGATAGGCAGCGTCCCATCCTTTTGCGCCGGGGTTATCTGGTGTTTCCGACAACCAGAATTGGCCCCACTGCTGCGCCTGCAACCTGACTGTGTCATAAAATATGGCCGAGTATTCACCCTTTGTTTTTCCGTCATCGCGTCCGCCGCCAGCCGAACGATAACGTGGAAGCCGTGCTTTCAGATCTTCCATCTGGTCATGCAAAGCTTCCTGCACGCCGAGCAGATGCACCTGGTGGTACAGTATCTGCGAAGCAACATTGTCCTTGCGGTAAGGCCAGGCATTGAGGCTATCCGATTTTATATTCAACCGGATATTAAAACTCATTACGTTCATGTCCTGCGCAGTAGCTGCGAGCGACAGGAGGGACAGCGTGAGCAGGAAGTATTGTTTCATATAATTCAAAAGTAAAAAGTCAAAATTCAAAAAGGTGAATGGTCAATCGTCAATCGTGAATCGTCAATCGTGAATAAACAGCCGTCTTTGTTTTACCTGCTACTTATTATCTAAAACCTATGCCCGAAATGTAGGGCCGCTGTTTTCCTTACGCCTCATACCTTATTACTTACTACTTATTACTTACTACTTATTACTTACTACTTACTACCTACAGCTTCTTCAATATCTCCTCGATCGCCCGGTCAAGCTGCGGATCACGGCCGTTGACCTTATCCGAGAAACTATTGAGCACTTTGATATCCGGTTCCACACCTGTCATTTCCAGGTCTTTTCCTTCCAGGCTGTAACAGCCCCAGCCCGGCATGCGCACTGCCGATCCGTCTACCAGGCCAACACCACTGGTAAAGATGATCCAGCGATAAGTGCCGTTACCAACGATCTGGCCAAGCTTCAACGCCTTGAATCCCTGTGAAGTGACTTCCGCATCGCTCAATGATTGTTCATTGATCAGTAACACGATCGGTTTGTCGGCCGGTGCAAAGTTCGGCTGACCGGTGCGTATACCTTCGCGGTAGCCCCATTGCAGGTATGTTTTACGTGAAAGGAATTGCAATACTTCATCGTGCACGTTACCACCCGTGTTATAACGCAGGTCGAGGATCAGCGCATCTCGGTTGGGCAACTCCCGGGTCATGTCGGCGATGAACTGCTCGAGTTCACCCTGACCCATGTTTTTCATGCACCCATAAGCAATGCGGCCTTTGCCCCGTTCATCCACACGCTGCTGATTACGATCGATCCATTCATCATAGTAATTAGCATACAAACTTGATTGCGGATGCAGCCGTACGGAATAGGTTTTGCCCGCACGGGTGAAGGTCAGTTTGATTTCCTTATCCGCAGACGGACGTGTAAAGTAATAGCTGCGGTCGCGGGTAGCCGATACTTTTTCGTCGTTTACTTCTGTAAGGATGTCGCCGGCTTTGATATCGACGCCTTTTTTGTCGGCAGCAGACCGCTTCAGGACATAATTTACTTTATAGGGATCATTATTATCAAATACGATTCCCGTTTCCATCGTGCTGTTGCTGAACGGCACCATCTCATCAGTACCGAAAGTGCCAAATCCCTGGTGCGAAGAATTAAGTTCACCCAACATATCATTGAGCAGGACGCGCAGATCGGAGCGGTTGTTCAGGTACGGCACAAACTGCGCGTAATATTGTTTTACTTTTTTCCAATTGATACCATGGAATTTATCATCATAATAATTTTCTTCCATCTGGGCCCAGGCCTCATCCACCATTTGCGAGAATTCTGCCTGCAGATTGCGGCGGAAAGTAGATGAAATGCTGACCGGATCAACCTTTGCAGGCTCCAGGCTCAGCTTATTGATGGTGCCGCTTTGCAACAGAAAGAGTTTATCGCCATTGATTACAACGTCGGAAGGGAAGTTGCCGTCGGTGCCTGCAATTTTTTCCGTTTTGTTGGCTTCAAAGGGTTCTATCACCGTTTTCCATAAAGCCATTTTGCCTTCTCCATGATTGCTTGCATAAAGTACGGTTGTCTTCTCCCCTTTCTGATAAACAGCCATCAATACCTGCATGCCAAGGGAAGGACTGATTTGTTCCATCCGCTCGATCAGCAAGTCCGTATCGATGGTCAGCGATTCTTCCACTGGCACCGGTGGCGCTTTTTTAGTCGAATCTTTTTTTGCAAGCGTATCTTTCTTTTCTTCTTTGAACAGCTCATCGAATTTGTCCATGCGGAATGGATCATCGAGTTTCTCCAATGCTATGCGATAAACGCGTGCCTGCTGCATGCCAAACGGATAGGCTGGTTTCAGGCGTTGTGAAGTGAAATAAATGTATTTGCCATCAGGCGACCAGATCGGATTCATTTCGGTGATGCCGGTACCGGTCAGGTTGGTGGTTTTATTTTGTTTGATATGATGTACAAAGATGTCCTGCTCAAAATTGCGGTAGGCCGTGAATACGATGTATTCACCATTCGGAGAAAAACCGGGCTGGCTGTTTTGGAATCCCCAGAACTCATCTTTTAATACCGTTTTGCTGACCAATGTTTTCAGATCGAGCAAGCGCAGTTCGTCGCGGCCGCTGAGGTAAACTGCCTGATCTCTTTTTTTATTGAAATTAATGAGACGGTTATTGCGTGCGTCGCGGGTTATTTGTTTCAAGGCAGCGGAGCCGTCGGCCGCAATCGTAAACCAGTTGGTATAGCCGTCTGCCGTCTGGCTGAACAAAATGGTTTTATTATCGCTGAGCCATTTTGCTTCGCGTACACGCTCGGCAGAACCGCGGGCAACCTGGCGGATGAATTTTCCTTCGGCATCGCTTAAGAATAATTCACCTCTTGAAATAAAGCAAAGTTTTTTGCCATCGGGGGATACATCAAAACCATTGATATTGCCACGCACATCGAAATCTTTTTCCTTGGGCAGAACATTATTGCGCACAATAGAAACAGACAATTTTTTCTCCGTGCCGGCCTTCACATCATACAACCAAAGCTGGTAATCTCTTTCAAAAACCACTAATCCGCCATCCGCATTTACCTGTGGTGATTTAATTGAAGAAGAAAAACGGGTGAGTGCTTTCTTTTTTCCATTATCCATGGTATAAAGATTATACTCTCCGTTGGCTTCATCGGAAATAAAATACACGCGCCCGGTACGGTCGATCGTTGCACCGAAGTCTTTTCCTTCCCACTCTGTGTATTTTTTGAATTGTTTGGTAGTAGGATTGTACGATTGAATATCAGGATTAAACGGTCCTTTGTAACGCTTGCGCTGAACCTGGTTGGAGCTTTCCCATGTATCGTTGAAAAATATTTCACCGCTGGATGGATGTTCTACCAGCGCGTGATCGAACTGAAAGAAGAAGCTGCCGAGCACGCGTTGCGGAGTACCGCCTTCGCGGGCGAGTTTGTAGCCCGAAATCTGTCCGTCGCGGCCGCTGTTAAAATAAATGTATTTGGAATCCCAGCTCCAACTACTTACATCATCGTTGCTGCTATGCCATGTGAGTTGCTGCACATCACCTCCGGCGAGCGGCATGATATAAATGTCCGCGTTTCCGTACTGGCGTCCTGTGAATGCGATCCATTTACCGTCCGGTGAAATACGCGGGCTGGTTTCATAGCCCTGCATGGCCGTGAGCCGCGATGCTCTGCCATCTTTCACATCGGCTTTCCAGAGATCGCCTTCAAAACTGAACACGACGGTTTTGCCATCAGGCGACAAACTTGGATTGGAGAGAAAGTAGGCATCATTGGCCTGTGCGAATAAACAAGAACTGCTGCAAGTGAGCAACAGTGCGAGGAGAAACTTCTGCATGAGCTGTATTTTTTGGCGGGTTTAAGGTACGGTTAAATGCGGAAGAAGGGTTGCCGTTTATACAAAATGTGCAAGTTCGTGAATGGTGAATGGTGAATGGTGAATCGTCAATGGTCAATGGTGAATCGTCAATGGCTGTTTACTTAAAACTTAATACTTAAAACTTATAACCCCCTGCCTTACACCTTCCGCCCTATACCTTACACCTTCCCGAGCTGTTTACTTAAAACTTATTACTTAATACTCATCACTCCCTACACCACCACATTGATCATCTTATTCTTCACATAAATGATCTTCTTGGGTCCCTTGCCTTCCAGCCATTTCTGTACAACATCATTGCCCAACACAATTTCCTCCACCTGCGCCTGATCGGCGTCGAGGGAAATAGACATGGTCGTGCGCACTTTGCCGTTCACTGAAATCGGGTACTCCTTGGCAGATTCAACCACATACTTTTCTTCGAATACAGGATAAGAAGCATCGAGAATGCTGCCGGTATTGCCTAATTGTTTCCACAACTCTTCAGTGATATGCGGTGCGTAAGGCGCCATCAACACCAGCAATTTTTCCAGTATTTCTTTTTTGTTACACTTGAGATCGCTTAGTTCGTTTACCGCAATCATGAACCCACTCACACCGGTGTTGAAACTGAATCGTTCCGTATCAGCGTCGATGCGGCGGATCGTGTTGTGCAACACTTTCAATTCGGCATCGGTAGCTTTCTCAGTGTTCCAGATTGCGCCTTTGGTTTCGTCGAAGAACAAACGCCAGAGTTTTTTGAGAAAACGGTGCACACCTTCAATGCCTTTGGTATCCCAGGGTTTGCTCATCTCCACCGGACCGAGGAACATTTCATACATCCGGAAGGTATCCGCTCCATATCTGTGCACCAGGTCGTCTGGATTGACGGTATTGAACTTGGATTTGGACATCTTCTCCACTTCCATTCCACAGATATATTTACCATCTTCGAGAATAAATTCTGCATTGGCATATTCATTATTCCGCCACGTTTTAAAAGCGGACATATCCAATTCAACGCCATCGACAAAGTTCACATCCACCCGGATCGCATCGGTTGATTGCAATCCATATTTTCCCTCACTGTCCAGCAATCCTTTCGACACAAATTGATTGGTACCGGTCAACCGGTATACAAACCGGCTGCTGCCCTGGATCATGCCCTGGTTCACGAGCTTTTTATACGGCTCTTCATGACCGATATAACCCAGGTCATACAGCGCCTTGGTCCACATGCGGCTGTACAGCAAATGCCCTACGGCATGCTCGGTACCACCGATGTATAAGTCTACCTGACCCCAATAATCGGACACTTCGCGGTTACAGAATTCTTTTTCATTGTGCGGGTCCATGTAGCGGAGAAAATACCAGGACGATCCGGCATAGCCGGGCATGGTATTCGTTTCCAGGTGTTGTGCCGTCCACTCCGGAATATTGGCCAATGGTCCTTCCCCTTCGGGTCCCGGTTTGTAGCTTTCCACTTCCGGCAATTGCAAAGGCAATTGGGATTCATCCAGCGGATAAGCAATACCATTTTCCCAACGGATGGGAAACGGCTCACCCCAGTAACGCTGACGGCTGAAGGCCGCATCGCGCATTTTATAATTTACTTTCCGCGTACCAATTCCTTTTTCTTCGATGGCTTTGATGGCCACCTCCATAGCCTCACGCATGTTCAGCCCATTGAGGAAACCGGAATTTTCCAGTATTGCATCTTTGGTAGGGTTGGCGTCTTCTCCGTTGAAATGCGAACCGATGATATTGGTAATGGGAATATTGAAATGTTTGGCAAAACGGAAGTCGCGTTCATCGCCGCAAGGCACGGCCATGATGGCGCCGGTGCCATAACCTGCGAGTACGTATTCTGATATCCAGACAGGAATCTCTCTTCCGTCAAAAGGATTGATGGCATAAGCGCCGGTGAACACGCCGGAGATCTTTTTCTCCGCCATGCGCTCGCGTTCACTGCGGCTTTTCACGTAGGCGATATAGTCGTCCACCTCGGCGGCCTGCTCGTCCGAACGCACTTCACCGATCCAGTCGAGTTCCGGAGCGATCACCATGAAGTCTACACCAAAAATGGTATCGGGACGCGTAGTGTATACGCGCAGCTTGCGGTCGTGGCCTTTGATCGCAAAATCGATCTCTGCTCCGGAAGACTTGCCGATCCAGTTGGTCTGCATTTCTTTCATCGCATCGCTGAAATCGACCTGCTGCAGTCCGTCGAGCAAACGATCGGCATACTCGGTTATGCGCAGATACCATTGGCGCAGTTTCTTGCGCACAACAGGATAACCTCCTCGTTCGCTTACGCCATTGATCACTTCGTCGTTGGCCAATACGGTACCGAGCGCTTCGCACCAGTTTACTTCACCGTAGCCGCAATAGGCCAGGCGGTATTCCATCAAAATGGATTCGCGGGTGAACTCATCAAAGCTATTCCATTGATCCGCGGTGAAAGTGGCCAGTGATTCGCTGCCTGCTTCCACACGGAATTTATCATTGGGGAATGGGTGATTTTTATTTCCTTCTTTTTCAAAAGCCGCCACCAGTTCGGTAATGGGCGTAGCCTTGCCTGTCTGACGGTTCAGGAAGCTTTTGAACAATTGCAGGAAGATCCATTGTGTCCATTTGTAATAACCGGGATCTGAGGTACGTACTTCGCGCTCCCAATCGAAGCAAAAACCGATATTATCCAACTGTGTGCGGAAGTTAATGATGTTGGCATGTGTGGACACGGCGGGATGAATACCATGGTCGATGGCATATTGTTCCGCAGGCAGGCCAAATGCATCGTAGCCCATCGGGTGCAGCACGTTGAAGCCTTTGAGGCGTTTATAGCGCGCGAAAATATCGGAGGCAATATAACCAAGCGGGTGACCTACGTGCAGGCCGGCTCCGCTGGGATAAGGGAACATATCGAGCACATAGTACTTCGGTTTGTCACGCTTGTTGGACACACGATAGGCGTTGGTATCCTTCCACGTTTGCTGCCATTTCTTTTCAATATCCCGGAAATTGTACTCCATAATTTTTTGCCGTTGTTTTAATAAAGCCCGCTGCCTGTGGACAGCATTAGCGTCTTTTTAACATCTGAGGCGTTGCCGGTGGCAATATACGCCGCGGCTTACCGTTTAAAATGGGCAGCAAAAATACTGATTGTAGGGCTGAATCTGCTAAATTTGCCTGCATGCCTTCCATCGCGGGCAAAGACAAGGACTAACCCATTCGTTTTCGAAAAAATTTGTGATTCATGGCTCGTACCAACAAAGCTTCGATCAAGCGCAGCAAACCTTCCTATTTCATGTCGATCCTGGGGGTAACCCTGGTATTGGTGTTGCTGGGCATTATTGGATGGCTCGTGATCAACGCCAACAAACTCGGTGATTATTTCAAAGAAAGTATAGAGGTGAAAGCTTTCCTGCGGGGTGACCTCAATCCCAAGGACAGTGTGGCGCTGGTGAATTATATCAACAGCCGCCCGTATACCCGGGCTTCGCAGTTCGTGGACAAGGAGGAGGCTAAAAAGATCTACCTGGCCGACGGCAACGAAAGCTGGGACAAATTCATGACGGAGAATCCGCTACCGGACGCCATATACGTGGGCATCAAAACGGATTATGTGGAGAAGGATTCGCTGGAAATGATCAAAAAGGACCTCGAACAGCAGACCTATGTAAGCGATGTGAACTATCCCGAATCGCTGATCGACGTGATGACCAAAAATATCCGCAACATCTCCATGGTTATCCTGGCCGTGGCCATATTGCTGTCGCTGGTAGCCATCGTGCTGATTGACAATACGATCCGCCTGGCGATGTTCAGCAACCGCTTCCTGATCAAGACGATGCAGATGGTGGGCGCCACCCGCGGATTCATTGCACGTCCGATGAATATACGGGCCATCATCAACGGCGCTATCGGAGGGGTCATTGCCTCCGTGTTCGTGTACCTGATGATCCTCGGCGCGGAAAAAGTAATCACCGGCCTGTATTCGCTCCGCGATAATACGCAACTGGCCATTTTATTCAGCGGCCTGATCCTGATCGGCGTGCTGATCAGCCTGTTGAGTACTTACCGCAGTGTACTGAAGTACCTCCGCATGAAACTCGACGACCTCTATTGATCCCGAATCCCGGATTTATTAATATATTGCGCATCCAAAATCTCCATTATGGCAGAAAAAACGACAACCGACGCCCTGTTTACACGTGACAACTATATCTGGATGCTGATCGGTATTGTGGTAATTGCAATCGGCATGTTCCTGATGAGTGGTGGTGCCAGCAAAGACCCCAATGTGTTTAACCCGAAAGAAGTATATAGTGCCACACGTATCACTATTGCGCCGTTGGTGATCCTGGCAGGACTGGTGATCGAAGTCTTCGCGATATTCAAATCTCCCAAAAAAGCATAAAGGCTGTTATCAGCCGCAGAGAAGAGGTTGTGTCAAAATAAAGACGCAACCTCTTTTTTATTGGCAATCATTTCGTTTCTTTATCATTCTTATAAATATTCTCCATTCATGACGATCATTGAAGCCATCATTGTGGCCATTGTGGAAGGACTGACAGAATTTTTACCGGTATCCTCCACCGGACACATGATCATCGCCAGCACATTCCTGGGCATTCACAAAGAAGAGTTCACCAAATTATTTGAAGTAGCGATACAATTGGGCGCCATTCTCGCAGTAGTGGTATTGTACTGGAGAAAATTCTTCGACTTCCGCCGCTGGCAGTTTTATGTAAAACTCTTCATTGGTGTCATTCCGGCTTTGTTGCTCGGTTATTTATTTTCCGACCAGATCGATGCATTGCTGGAAAGTCCGCTGACCGTGGCCATTACCTTACTGCTCGGAGGCATTGTGTTGTTGTTCATCGACCGTGCATTCAACAGGCCCACGATCGAGTCGGATGATCAGATTACCTATTCCAAAGCCTTCATCACCGGCATCTGGCAAACCATTGCCATGATACCCGGCGTAAGCCGCAGCGCGGCTTCCATCATCGGTGGTATGCAGCAGAAGATGACGCGTAACCTCGCGGCTGAATTTTCATTTTTCCTTGCCGTGCCTACCATGTTTGCCGCTACTGCTTATTCTCTTTTTATCAAAAAATGGGGAACAACCGAACTGCCACGAAAAGGCTATGAGATCATCATGGAATCGAAAGAAAACATGGTCGCGTTTGGCGTGGGCAATATCGTAGCGTTTGTGGTCGCTATTTTAGCGATCCGTTTTTTCATCAACTACCTGAAGATTTACGGATTTAAAGTGTTTGGCTGGTACCGGATCATTGCCGGTGTTATTCTTTTGATCCTGTTCCTGACCGGCGTGATCGAACATTAAAACAAGAACCACCTTTAACCCTCAACCACTGCAGTTATGCAAACCGCCTCCAAAAAAGTTGTGAACGGATGGGCCATGTACGACTGGGCCAATTCGGTGTACAACCTGGTGATCACCACCACGTTTTTTCCTATTTACTTCCTGGCAGTAACAGGTGGTGCCGGAGAAGGACACCGGGTGGAATTCCTGGGACGGACTTTTGTCAACTCCTCACTTTACGACTATACGCTCGCCCTGGGTTACGGACTGGTAGCCCTGCTCTATCCTATCCTTACATCCATTGCCGATACGCGTGGCAATAAGAAAAACTTCATGCGATTTTTCTGTTACATGGGTGCACTGGGATGCAGCCTCCTGTTTTTTTTCGAAGATGGAAGGTTGTGGCTCGGCATCCTGGCTTTCATGTTTGCCTGTATGGGTTACGCGGGAAGTCTCGTATTCTACAACGCGTATCTCCCTGAAATAGCCGCGCCTGCTGATCGCGACCGGATCAGTGCCAGAGGTTTTTCTTATGGTTATATCGGTAGTGTATTGATGCAGGCCATCGGTTTCGCACTCGTTACATTCATGCCCGAACAGGGAGATGCGATCCGTATTACCTTTTTACTGGTGGGCCTTTGGTGGTTTGGTTTTGCGCAGATCACTTTCAGACGACTGCCCGCCGTAGAGATACGCAAACCGCAAAAAGGAAATGTATTCAAAGACGGATTTACGGAAATGGGTAAAGTGTATCGTGAGGTAACAAAGATGCCGGTACTCAAACGTTTTCTCCGTGCTTTCTTCTTTTACAGCATGGGTGTGCAAACGGTGATGCTGGCCGCTACCCTGTTTGGCAGTAAAGTCTTAAAACTCCCCGATACCAAGCTCATCATCACCGTGGTGCTTATTCAGCTCGTGGCCATCGCCGGTGCCTGGGGTATGTCGCGCCTGTCGGCGAGATTGGGCAACATCAAAGTTTTGATGGGTGTTGTATTATTCTGGATAGTGATCTGCGTGGCCGCTTATTATACTGCTTCATTGCCGGAAATGGGCATCAATGCCGAGTATCCGTTTTATGGACTGGCTATTGCCGTTGGATTGGTAATGGGTGGCATTCAGGCCCTCAGCCGTTCTACCTATGCCAAGCTGATGCCCGAAACAAAAGATACTGCTTCGTTCTTTGCGTATTATGACTTCACCGAGAAACTGGCCATCGTGATCGGTATATTCAGTTTCGGTTTTATCGAAGAACAAACCGGCAGTATGCAAAATTCGATTCTTTCACTTGTGGTCTTTTTTGCCATAGGGCTGTTGTGGTTGTATCTGGCCCTTGCCAAGCAGCGGAAGACCGCCTAAACGATCTGCTATGAAACTTTATAGCGTGAATGCCGGCCATTTCAAACTGGACGGCGGTGCGATGTTTGGCGTAGTGCCAAAATCCATGTGGAATAAATTAAACCCCGCCGACGAAAACAATATGTGCAGTTGGGCTTTGCGTTGCCTGCTGATCGAAGACGGTGACCGTTTGATATTGGTAGACACGGGTATGGGCGATAAGCAGGATGCAAAATTTTTCGGTCACTATTACCTGCATGGCGACGACACGCTGGATAAATCATTGGCGGCACATGGTTTCAGTCGCGAAGACATCACCGATGTTTTTCTCACGCATTTACATTTCGATCATTGTGGTGGCGCGCTGATCCGCCAGGGCGAGGGATTTGCGCCCGCATTTCCCAATGCCATTTACTGGAGCAACGAAGAACATTGGGATTGGGCCGTGCAGCCAAATGACCGCGAGAAAGCTTCTTTTCTGAAAGAGAATATTCTGCCGCTGCAGGAAAGTGGTCGTCTGCAATTGCTCAAAAAGCCGGCAGCTACTGATGGGAAACTGGCAACATTACCATTTGCGGATGATTTTTCCATCCGTTTTGTGAGCGGACATACCGAGGCGATGATGTTGCCACAATTGCACTACAAAGACCGCACGATCGTGTACATGGCAGACCTGTTGCCCTCGCAGGCGCACATTCCCATTCCGTATATAATGGCTTATGATACGCGGCCGTTATTGACCTTACAGGAAAAAAAATCATTTCTCCGCGAAGCCGCCGACAACCATTACATCCTGTTCTTCGAGCATGATCCCGTGTATGAATGCTGCACTTTGCAAGACACGGAGAAAGGTGTGCGGGTGGGGGAATTATTTAAGTTGAATGAAATCTAAGAGAAGACAATTTGAAAATTTGATGATTTGATAATTAGGCAGTCAATATCCGCTCAATTGTCAAATTTTCAAATCATCAAATTCTCTAATCAGTTTTAGTTTTTCTTCACCAGCGATGTCAGCGGATGACGCAGGTTTTCGAAGCTCATCATGTCGATCTTTACTTTGCCTACTACAATCGGGCTTTCGATGCGCACCGGGATGTGGTTGGCGTCATCTGACACCCATACCGTCATTTTTTCCCCGCCTTCGAAAATAGTACCCTGGATCAGCAGCGGCTTGAACTTGATCGCACGGAATTTACCATACTTGGTCTTGATCGTCTCTTTGCCCAGGTAACGGATATACATGTTGTACACTTCGTTGTCAAGGAACATGGAAAAAGCAATCTTATCGTTGGGACGCAAACGCGAGAAGTCGATATTGCGCGCATAGAATACGGAACTCACCACATCCTGTACGCAGGGTGGTACTTTGAATACACCGTCGTTGGTCACCGCGGTATTGGCCGCTTTGTTGAAGGTGACGGTCTGGAATTTCTTATACCCGCCTTCATTTACGTTTCGGATAAATTTCAATGCCTGCATGGTAACCGTGTCGATATATGTTTCGTATTTATCGCGCACCTTGAAGATCCAGTCATAGGAATCGTTGGTTTTGCCATCGCCGACGATATGAAAAACCGGTTTACCGTTGAGGGTTTCGAGTGTATTGGTAAATGTGGCAATGCCTGCATTGACATAAATACCGGCCACGTTGTAATACACCGTGAACGATACTCGCTCGCCGGCTTTGAACGCGGTGTTGGGAATGGTGCAATCCACCTGCGGCCCTTTCAGTTTGCCGGATACCGGCTCCGTACGGGGCGTAAAGGCCAGCAATGCAACCAGCGGTACCGCAAAAAGTTTAAGTCCTTTCATGTCTGTTATTGAATATCCGTTTTATACTTAAAATTAACAAACTCCCGGCCAAAGCCGGAATTACCAAATTTATAAGCCAGATGCTGAGCGTTGTCAATCCTATCCCGAGCTGGTTGGTGCTGAATAGTCCAACCAGTTTCAGGCTCACTTCTCCTTTGAGGCCCAGATCCGTAAAGAGCGCAATTGTGGGAACAACGGCCATTACCAAAAACATCACACTGATCGTTGCCAGTGCCTGCGGCCAGGAAATCTCCACATTAAACAACCGGAACAGCAGGTAATACTGCAGGATAAAAACCATAAAGCGGGTTGCCGATAAAGACAGCAATCGCCAAAGTAAAGTTGCATTAAAATGCTCCAGCGCCTCGATCAGCCACACGAAACGGCGCATCGCGGGCAGCCGGTCTATCCAGCGGATAAGCCATGGAAGCCGGAAATAAAAGAACGTTAAAATCAATAGCCCCGCCCCTACTCCATATCCGATCATGCGTAGCCAGAACGAAGTCAGTAACTGATGTTCTGACAGTGTATCACGTAAAAAGAACAAACTGATCAGTCCCGCCACCAACGTGATCATGAGTTGACTGATGCTTCCCATGATGGTCAGCGAAATGGCCTTTAACCGGTTGCCGTCGTCCATGTACAACACACGTCCGAGGTATTCGCCCACCCTGTTGGGTGTACTTACGGAAAAAGATACACCGGAAAGCACCGCCCGGAAAGCTTTTCCCAGGCTTACCTGCTGGATCTGCTGCACCGACAATTTCCATTTCACCGCTTCCAGTCCCCAATTGACAATCATGAGCAATAATACCCCTATCATCAACCACACTTTCGTGCTGGCAAAAGATTCACGGATGTGCTGCCAGGATGTTTCCAATCCCGGTTGCCGCGTCACCTGGTTGTAAATAGACCAGGAAAGCCAGGCAAACAATAGCGGCCCTAATCCAAACCGGACGAATAAACTGATCTTGCGTTTGTGTTCTTTTTTAATCTGCATCATGAACAAGTCAAAAGTAAAAATTAAAACCTCAAAAGCACTGCCCTTGTACGGGTATTATGTGCAGCCGCGAAAAAACCCTTTTTTTGGGTTTCGAATGACTAATTTTGAATCGACGTTTTGACTTTTGAATTTTGACTTTTGAATTTGAACGCTAAGATAATATTAGGAATAGACCCGGGCACTTTGCTGATGGGCTACAGTCTGATCGAGGTCAGGGCTTCTGGTATTGCTTTGCTGGAAATGGAAGCCTTGAAGCTTTCCGGCCGTAAGGACAACTATGAGCGGTTGAGCATGATCCATGAAAAAGTGGAATCGCTGATCCGTGAATTCCGGCCGCATGAATTTGCCATCGAGGCGCCGTTCTTCGGTAAGAACGTACAAAGTATGCTGAAACTCGGGCGTGCGCAGGGCGTGGCGATAGCGGCGGCCATGCGTGCAGGACTTCCCGTTACCGAATATTCCCCCCGCCGCATCAAACAGGCCGTTACCGGCAATGGCAATGCCGATAAACAACAGGTGTGGAAAATGCTGCAGCAGTTGCTGTCGCTGACCGAAGCGCCCCGTTATTTCGATGCCACCGATGCATTGGCCGTAGCAGTCTGCCACCATTACGAGCTTCGCTCGGTGATACCGGCTGCAACGAAAAAAACAAAAGCCGCCAAAGTATCTTCAGCGGACTGGGAAGCATTTATCAAAAAAAATCCCGGACGCGTTTTATGATGCCTGCAGGCGGGCAACCAGCCGCTGCTGAATAGCTTTCATTTCCGCTTCTTCCAATTTCAATTTAGGTTGGGTAAAATTCAGATCGTTGGCTTCATTGATCGGAATAAGGTGCACATGCGCATGTGGCACTTCAAGCCCCATTACTTCTATGCCGCAGCGGTTACAATCGAACTCCTGTTCAATCGCTTTGGCAATGGGCTGCGCAAATACGAGCAGTTCGCGGAGCAGGTCTTCCGGCAGGTCGAAGAGGCGGTCGATCTCCTGGCGTGGCACTACAAGCACATGCCCGCGGCGGAGGGGGAATGCGTCGAGGAAAGCCACGAAGCGTTCGTCTTCCGCAATTTTATACGAAGGAATGGTTCCGTTGATGATTTTGGAAAAAATGGTCATCGCTGCATGATTTGATATGTCCTAAGATACGTTCAAAAAACAAGAGACCGGGTGATGACCCGGTCTCTTGTAAAAAGTTGTAGCGGGCAATCATCAGATGGTGATGTCTTCGATCTTGAATTTGATAACACCGGCGGGAGCCTGTACTTCTGCAGTCTCTCCTTTTTGTTTTCCTAACACTCCTTTACCGATAGGTGAAGTGATGGAGATTTTTCCGGCTTTAAGGTCAGCTTCTTTTTCGCTTACTATCTGATAGGTTACTTTCTTTTTTGTTGACAGGTTCGTCATCGTCACTTTCGTGAGGATGGATACTTTGCTGGTGTCAATTGTTGACTCATCGATCACACGTGCATTGGCAAGGGCGCCCTCCATGGATGCGATCTTCGCTTCCAGGAGGCCCTGAGCCTCTTTGGCCGCATCGTATTCTGCGTTCTCCTTCAGGTCTCCCTTTTCCCGGGCTTCAGCAATAGCCCGGCTGGCGGCTGGACGTTCTACTGCACGCATGTGATGCAGTTCCTCCTTCATGGCTTCCAGGGTTTCTTTCGTTACATACTGAATAGCACTCATAAAAACTCCGTTTTATAAAAACAAAAAAATAACAACGCCTCAGCCTGGTAGCTGAAGCGTTGCACTATTGAATATCGGTAAAGGTACTAAAGTATTCGATATAACCAAAACGGCTGTTAGCCGGTCAGTCCCGGATCATACAGGGCGGAACCAGCTTCAATTCAGCGGGATCGGCTTTTCCTTTTTCTAACAGGATGTTAAAAAGATATTTATCCGGCGCGTCTCCTTCACGGTTGTTGATGCAAACCGTATGAGAGCGATAACCACCAATCACATAGGTGATGCGGGGATACTGACGATGCCTGATTTTGAAAGAATAAACATTCTCCGAAACGTGCTTTGCCTTCAACACTTTACAGCCCGATCAAAAATCAAACCCCGCATCAGGGTTCCGCAGTTTTTTTACAACCACTTCCGACATGCGTTTATAGGCCTCATGCGAATAACCTGCTATGTGTGGTGTGATTAGTACGTTGGATTGCGTAAGTAACCAGTCGAGGCGTTTACGCTCTTCCTCCTCGTAGGTATCAAGCTTTTCATTTTCCAATACATCCAGGGCCACGCCGCGTATCTGTTCGCGCTTCAATGCCTGTACCAGTCCGTCTGTATCAATCACTTTTCCTCTCGATGTATTGAGGATCCACGGGCGTTGCTGCAGACTCGCAAAGAAGGATTCATTGGCCATGTGACGCGTTTCCGATGTAAGGGGCACATGAAAACTTACCACGTCTGCATAACGCGCAATCTGCTCTTCCGACGCTTCATGTACATGACCTTCCGCAAAACCGAATTTGTATTTATCATACGCCAGAATGGTTACCTTGAATGGTGCCAGTAACCTGGCAAATGCCATGGCGGTATTGCCATAACCAATCAGTCCTACCGTTCGTCCCGACAATTCCCATCCACGGTTTTCATCGCGCAGCCATTGTCCTTGTTTAACCTGCTGCTGCGACAAAGAAAGGTTGTTCATCATGTTCAGCAACATGCCCAGTGCTTGTTCGGCAACCGCATTGCGGTTGCCTTCGGGACTGCTGATGCAGCGTATGCCTTTGCTTTCTGCGAAGGGTACGTCTACGAGTTCCATACCGCTGCCGAGTCTTCCGATCCATTTAAGCTGATGCGCTTTTTCAAGCAGCGCCTGGTCTACGCGTATACGCGTGGTGATCACGAGACCTGTTATTTCACCTATCCTGGTGTTCAGTTCATCGTATTGAATATCGGGGCGATATTCAACTTCGTATCCATCTTTTTCCAGTTCCTCTTTTAAAAGCGGATGTGCTTTTCCTGTAATGATTGCAAGCTGTTTCACGTCAGATCGTTTTCAGGTGTGACAGGGCGTGGCTGCCCTTTTTTCATTTTATAAGTGAGTGCGGCGAAATCGGCAACCGATAATTGTTCGGCCCGCTTGTTGAAGAAATCGTCGGCCAGCACGTCTGGTTCAAAGAGGCCTTTAACAGCATTGCGCAGTGTTTTGCGCCGTTGATTGAAAGCCGTTTTTACCAGGTGAAAGAGATCGCCTTTACTTGTGAACTGGTACTTGCCCGGTGCACGTTTCAACCGGATAACACCACTCATTACTTTAGGCGGTGGCGTAAAACTCTGCTGGCTCACATCAAACAAATACTCCACCTCATAAAAAGCCTGCACCAGCACACTGATTACGCCGTATACCTTACTTCCTTCCGGTGCGGCCACCCGTTGTGCCACTTCTTTCTGAAACATGCCGATCGTTACCGGCACCAGCTCCTGCCACTGGAGAATTTTAAATAATATCTGTGTGGAAATATTATAGGGAAAATTACCCACCACGGTAAATTCTTCGTTAAAAGGCGGAGCGATATCGAGAAAACTTCTGTGCACGATGCGGTCTTTCAATACCGGATAGGTTTGCATCAGGTAAGTAACTTTCTCTTCATCGAGTTCTACGGCTTTAAAATCAACGTCCGGCAGTTCGATCAGGTATTTGGTCAATGCACCGCCGCCTGGTCCAACTTCCAGCAAACGGGAAAACGGATGTTCCTGCAATGCATCCACGATTTTACGGCAGATGTTTTCATCCCGCAGGAAGTGTTGTCCCAATGATTTCTTAAGCGTATACATGCCCCAAAGGTAGGCATAAAAAAAGGTCCGTCCCTGCAAGAGGGACGAACCTGGGGACTGAAAAACGAACAGTTCCGATTATTGTTTCACAAACTTCTGACGCGCGCGGATTTCCCCGTTGGCGTTGACTGCACGCAGCATATACGTCTGAGCCGGTAATGCGCGAAGGTCGAGTTGTATTTCATTTCCGTTATTCCCTGATACCACCTGTTGTGAGATCACCACGCGGCCGGAAAGGTCCGTTACCTGCAATTGCAGTTTTTCAGGACGGTTGCCGGTGAACCGTAAAGTGATCTGTTCGGTAGCAGGGTTGGGATAGGTCTGAATGCGCAGGCCTGTGCTCTTGTCATTCAATACCGTTAATGTTTTGCTGTAGGTGATGCTGCCATCTCTGTCTACCTGGCGGATGCGGTAGTGATTCAATCCTTCGAGGGGTTGAATATCGGTAAAGGCGAAAGGTTGCTGACCTTCTACTCTACCGAGTGTTTCAAACTGCCAACCATTGCCTGAGCGCTCTACTTCGAAATGACTATGCTGTGCATCGGTCACTGCCGTCCAGCGCAGATCGGTGGTACGTGCCGGTGTAAGCACCGCTGTAAAATCAGTAAAATGTACGGGCAGGGCGATCAGCGTTGAAGTAGTTCTGAAAAGACTGAGGTTGTCGATATAAAAGCCATCGTCGGTCTGGTAATCGAACCCGTTAGTAACATTGGCATCTGAAGCAAAATAAAAACGCAGTCGCAGGCTGGTAGCCGTAAGGAAATCTTTCAGGTCGAATGTCTCACGCGTCCAGTCTTCACGGATACCGGTCAACGAAGGCTTGCCATCGATCTTGCTGCCGTCGAAAGTTGTGGGCTCCTGCACGGTGGTAGATCCCACAAGAGGTGTCCAGGTACTGCCGTCGGTCGAAACCTGCACCTGCAGGTAATCGCGGAAATTCTCGGAACGGTGACGTACCCAGAAGTTGAGGTATGCCGCAGTAGAGCCCGAAAGATTAAAGGTATTCCGGTAGGTGGCAACCCTTGTGCTGCCGGAGGTATAATTGCCGGAGGGAGATTCGGACATCGCTTTGCTTGAGCCGCCGCCATATCCGGCGCCGGCCGCCGTAAAACCCCATCCATTGGTACCTGTCCAGTTGGTACCAAATGTGCCATCCATATTATCAGTGAACAATTCCTGCGCGTTGTAAAATTTCACGACGGTGTCGTACAGGGTTATGCCATCTGTTTCGATCTTCCAGGCAAAACGGATACGCTGCCCGGTAGGTAATGTGGAAGGCAAGGTAACTGCTATGCTACCGTTGTATGTATCGAAATAATTCGCCAGGGAAGTAGTAACGGGTGCGCCAACGGAAGCAACGTTCTCTATAGGAACAACTGATACGGTTACAGGTTTATTGGCAAGACCTGTGCGGATCATATTATAAGTAAAAGTGGGTGTTCTGCTGGTAAGATTCATTGGGCCTGTGTCCTGCAGGTTTACATAAGAACCGGCAGCGTACAGTAGTTGAAGATTCTGAAAAGCCATGCCTTTACAGAGATAATCGATCTGGTCTTTCGGCGCCCAGAAATTATTTCCCGACACCCCGCCTCCGGCTCCGCCTTCGCCGGTCATGCCATATATTTTACCCTTGGTGCCGGTACCGATATTACCCAGCAGCATCCAGTCTTTCACACCACCGGCCACTTCATAACCAACAGACTCCGGGCTATTGCCTGCGCGCATACCATTATACAAACCCATGGCCGCTGGCACATACGTATAAAACTTGGTATCGGGCGCACTCATGGTATGCAAACTCGGGCGACCGAACGGCAACGAATAATAGGGCCCATAGGCATGCTGATCGATCATGGCAACAAAACGGCGGCTGTAAGTAAAATCGCGGATCGCTCTTGTTTCTGGTTCTGAAAAGGCTGAAGTGCCATAATATGTTTCTGCATCAACAGAACCGGATCCGCAACTCGAAGATGCACCACTGCAGTTGCTCCAGTCAACACCGTAGTTACGGTTAAGATCTACGCCATAAGACGTACTGGTATTTTGTTTACGGTTCTTGCGCCAGCCAGAGCCTACTCCTCCGGCACGATTGTACTCCCATCCGTCGGGATTCACGCAGGGAACGATATATATCTCACGGTTGTTCACCAGTTCGCGCACACGCGGATCAGTATTATAAAATTCACAGAGATAATACATGAAGAAGATCATGCTACTGCCGCCGATGGCTTCGCGCGCATGTTGCAAGCCCATGAAAAGCACTTCAGGCTCGTCCTCATCAGTGGCTACGTTGTCGGAAATTTTAATGCACCAGATATCGCGGTTCTCAACAGATTTACCTATAGAAGTTTTTTGTGCGATGTTGGGATAAAGCGTTACCAGTTGATTCATGGCGGCATTCATTTCAGCGAAGCTGTAATAACCGCCAAACGTATTCTTTACTTCAAATCCTGATGGCGAAGGAATAAGGCTGTAAAGATCTTTGCCGGTTTGCTCAAAGCCAAGACGGGCTTGCGCATCCGGGTCTTCACCGCGAGCCTTCTTTTCTTCGTAAATACGATTGAGTTCATTCACATGGCGCGCCACATCGGGCACCAGTACTTTGTGTGAGCGACCGCTTCTGCGCAAACGAGCCAATGCATCGGCACTGATCTCCGATACGATCGAGCCATCATTATCATAATAAAAGTGGTCGATCTCCAGCAATCCGAGCAACTCGTTGCGTTCGGCCAATGTAGCAGGAGGATCGATTTTCACACTACTGTAAACCTGATGTTGCGCTTGCGCCAACACCGGCAAAAGAAAAAACAAACTAAGAATGGTTCTCAAGGACTTCATTGTACAATTGGATTTTTCAGGAGCGATTGGAAAATGAAACGGGCTTTTATTATTTATTACCGGCGTATAACCAATTTCTGCTGGCGTGTGCCGGATGCATCTGCCACCTGTACCAGGTAGGTGCCGGCGGACCACGATTTACTCAACGGAATAGTGATGGTGTTCATACCTGAACTAAGGGTTTGTTTGGCTGTATATACCACCTTGCCGTCGATACTCAGTATGGTGATATCTGCCTGTTCGCGGGTTTGTCCTTTTACGGATATCACCACCTGGTCACGTGCAGGGTTGGGAGATAAAGTGAATGATTGATCAGCACCGATCGTAATAGTGCGGATATCGCTGTATTTGTCGCGGCCGATCAGCAAACGATAATAGGATACGCCCTGGTAGGGATGTTTATCGAGCAACTCGTAATACTGTTTACCACTTGTCTGCCTGGCAGCTACCAGTCCGATGTTTTCCCAGTTCTGGCCATCGCGGCTGCGCAATACCTGGTAACCTGTCGACTGACGGTCTTCGCCGCTCACTTCCCAGTTCAGGTGCACCGCTGTTTTATTCACCACTTTAGCATCGAAGGAAAACAGGTTGACGGCAAGCGGATAGTTATCTACTCTTACACGATAATCTTCCACTTCTCCTCCGTCGAAATAACCGGTAGGGTTATTAGTAGTCATCCCTGCCGAAGCCGGAGCGATACGCATGCGCAAATACGTGTTGGTTCCGCTTACCAGTGTGGGAGATATGCCGGTCATATATAGCCAGGACACCCAAAGCGTTTGCACAGATGCGGAAGAAGGTATGGTATATGTTCTGCCTTCTGAAGGATCGAATACACCATTGGCGTTATAATCAAGCCATGCAATTAATGTTGCAGGTGAACCTGTATTATTGAATACCTGCGCCTGGAAGAAGTAATGTGGGTTGCCCGGTGCAAACAGGGGAAGGAATGGAATGCCGTCATCTGTATCTTCTGTGGTGGAGGCACCTCTTTTCAACCATTCCACATCCAGCGTGTTGCCGATACTGAGATTGGCCAGTGGCTCGTGTACTGCCAGCCCCCAGGTAGGATCAGCACCTTCATAAGAAATAGGCGCATCACCAAAATCACAGAAAGGACGGAAGGCTTCGCCTGCATCGCCCCAACTGCCCGTAATGGCTACGCCATTATAGGTAATGTTCTGTGCAGAGCCCACGTTATCGGTGCCGTTATAAGTAGAGATGGTGCCGGATGCACTGGCATTCGGTGAACCTACATTATAGAGTTGGCCCGACCAGTCTACAGCTGCCTGGCGCGGCACCACCCCTGCTGCGGGGGTATAGTTATCCACTACGCCTGTCAGCAGGTTCTGCCGGTAGAAATCCATATTGGCAAGGCTTGAAACCGCCCCGCCATCAAAGTCGTAAAGGTTGCCGTTGTTGATCACAAAATCGCTCCAGTCGTGCAGACGTGTACCGCCGGAGGTTTCCGATGTCTGTGCATATACCTGGCTGAAAGTGGTGGGAGTACCTGATGCGTTAAGATCAATACGGTAGACTATCGACTTGGTGTATTGTGAACCACCTTCCACACCCAGGTAGAGATTGCCGTTATAGAAAGCCGCGGCGGCAGATTCTATGCCTTGTTCGAATGTGGGAATATTAAGCGTGGTAGTAATGTTGTTTACCAGCGGACCGTAGGTATTGGTATTGTAATCGTAGCGGCGGAGAGTTTTCTGGCTGCTGTTAACCGAATTCCCTGCTCCGGTAAGACTATAAGTGTAATAAACCTGGCGCCGGTAGGGATCGTAGGCTATTGAGTTCATGCGGTTGTGACCGGCGTCGGTGAACAACAGTTTTGCATTTCCGGTTGCGGGGTCTACGTAATAAAAACTTCCGTCGAGGCTGGTAAGGATATAGGATGGCATGCCGGTAAAAGGACGGCTTACTGAATAATAATTATTGGGGAAACTGCCGCTGCTGCAGGCGGTGATGTCGGAGATCCAGAATTCCCCGTCTTCATTACGGTTAGTGGCGGTGTTGGTGATCTGCAAGGTAACCTGGGTTACCGGCCCGGTAATGCTGACATTGACATTACCGGCGGTGGAACTGTTGCCGGACGTGGAGTTAGCGCCGGTTGCCCGTGCGTTGGCGGTATTGTTATTGGAAATGCTAATATTAGCACCGCCCGTGAGGTTTACGTTGGTATTGGACGCACCATTGAGTGCCGACACATTTACCCGCTGGTTCAGGTCGATATCGTACAAAGAAAAACGGAGACTGCTGACTGCAGACGCAAAAGTCAGCGTGATCGTGCCATCACCTATAAACTCCACATCTGCTCCCGATCCGTTGGAGCCGGTTTCGCCGGTATGACCGGCATTAACCCCCGCAACGTTGGCATTGGTTGAATAGTTATGGGTAATGGTGAGTCGGTTGGCTCCGAACGCATAATACTGGGTCTGCGACTGCGCCAGGCTCACATAAGTACGAATGGTACCGTTATCCCGGGCGAAAAACTCCCGGTAGTCCCAGTCGAGGGTGTGGTTGGTGCACTGCGCTATCAAAGCGGCAGGGAGGATGCCCAGGACTACAGTCATGAGCATGCGGCGGCAATTGGCAATTTTTCTCATAAGAAAATGGATAAGACCGGTTTTCGATCCGCCTGGTCGAGCGGAATGGTTGAATATCGGATCAGTTACTTCTGGCTGCGAATTTTGGGATAAATACTTTGGAAAGAAAGCCGAATTAAGACTTTCTGCTTAAAAAACGTAAAAGTTCTCACTTAGTAATAGGAAAAATCCCTTGTTTATGCATAGGGTATACCCCTAAAGTATAAAAACAGGGGCCGGAGAAGAAATGCCTTATTTTTACAATTCAATCGTACTGCATATGACACATCAAGATAAACCTGTAATCGGCATCTCCTGTGGTGACATCAATGGCATTGGTTTAGAGTTGATTATACGTGCATTTTCAGATAGCCGCATGATGGATCTCTGCACGCCGGTGGTTTTTGCTTCCAGTAAAGTGGTGAATTTCTATAAGAAGACCGTAGCTGATTCGAACATTAACTATCAGAATATCAAGGATTTTACGAAGTTGAACCCCAAGCAGGTCAACCTGTTTAATTGCTGGGAAGAAGAAATTGCCGTGGCTCCCGGGCAACTGACCGATGAAGCGGGAAAATATGCGGCGCTCTCCCTGCAAACGGCAGTAGCCGCGCTAAAACAGCAGCAGATCGACGGTTTGGTGACCGCACCTATTCATAAAAAGAACATTCAGTCACCGGAGTTTAGCTTCACTGGTCACACACCCTACCTGCGAGCGATGTTTGAAGTACCTGATGTGGTGATGATGCTTTGCGCCGGTAATTTCCGGGTAGCCCTGGTTACGGAGCACATTCCCGTTGGGGAGATTGCCCGTCATATTACCAAAGAAGCCATCCTGAGCAAATTGCAGTTGCTCAACCAGAGCCTCCAGCGTGATTTTGGCATCGACACGCCCAGAATTGCCGTACTTGGTCTTAATCCGCATGCAGGAGACGAAGGCCTGATCGGCAATGAAGAAGAAACTATTATCCGCCCCGCCATCCGCGAGGCCAAGAATAAAAACATCCTAGCGGTAGGTCCCTACAGCGCAGACGCGTTTTTCGCCCGCCGCCATTTCGAAAAATTCGATGCTGTGCTGGCCATGTACCACGACCAGGGTCTTATCCCTTTCAAAGCGCTGGCATCCGGCGAAGGTGTCAACTACACGGCAGGCCTGCCGGTGGTGCGTACATCTCCGGATCATGGAACCGCGTTTGACATCGCCGGAAAGGGCAAAGCTGACATCTCCTCGTTCCTGACCGCTATTTTCGAATGCATCGACATTATCCGTCGCCGCGGGCAATACGTGGAAAACCGGAAAAATCCGATGAAAAAGGTTAATCCTGAAGTATTTGAACGATTAGAAGACGAGGCTATTTAAGTGGGTATATTAGGGAAATAATTTATGCACAAGGTTTGCAAAATCCGGGCATAGTAATTAGTTTTGTCCCAGTTCCTTTGTTTTTACGAAAGACCCGACCCTGCCCGGCAGGATATCCAATATTTCTGTGGGAATTGATCCATTCAAAACCCTAAGAAATGATGTTCAGCAATTTCCTCCTTACGTTAGGCGTGGCAGTACTTGCCGCCCTGCAACCGGCAGAGGCCCCGGTCAATCAACATTCAGCATCTGTGTGTATTACTGCCACTGATCAGCCCGCTATCCAGTCGTTTACGGCAGCGCGTCAGTCAGCGAAAAGCCAGCTTAGCTGGTCCATTACGGAGAATGCAAAAGCAGATCGCATTGAAGTGGAAAAGAGTACCGACAACCGTCAGTTTACGCTGGCTGCTATTGTCTGGTGCAGTGAGAACCCGACAACGGATCATTATTCGTTTTTTGAAAAAGCCGATAACGATAAAGTATTTTACCGTTTAAAGCTTATTCGCAAAGACGAAACTGTCAGCTACTCGAATGTGTTGACAATAAGCCGTCCAAGTTAGATCTTAATGTAGTACAGAGTCAATTGACTCTCACTGATCACTCATACACTTACATACACTTAAAGGAAGTAAAAGGCCCCTTGTCTAAGGGGCTTTTACGTGTCTGTGGCCGTGCAGTATATCCGGGGTCAATCCGGCCTGCACCGGCGGGCCCTGCTAACCCGCCGTACCGCAAACCTCAAATCAAGACCTCTTCAGGACCTGTTTACCTATTTCTTCCTGGCTGCTATGTCCAGTATAATATTGATATCGGGCAAAATGTACAATCCCTGTGTCGGGTCGTTGAATGCACCCATTCCCCAATCGAGTCGGTTAAAACTGAAAACTGCCTGCGCCAGCAACTGATCGTTGGTTCTGCTGATGCGGATGGGAAAAGACAATACGCGTGTGTTGCCGAGCAAGGTGAACATACCCGTCAGTTTGTAATTCGCGTTGGCGATGCCCTCCTCTCCTGTATAGGCTTCCACGTGCGTGATCTCATACGAGGCTTCGGGGTGCACGAGCATGTTGAAGAAAGTAATGCTTTGCAGGTGATCGAGCAGCATTTGCTTTTCCGGCCCCTGCAGGTCAAAGTTTTCAATGGAGCTAATGGGCATAGTAAATGAACCTCCATTGATCATCCCGTTTTCGTCTATGGTAAAATCTCCTTTGACCTGCAGCGAACCGGTGTGATGGTGATCCGGAGCCGAGCCTTTCCAATAGGCTTTGGATGTAGTGGCGTCTAATTTATACGAAGTGTCTTTGTCGTCTTTTTTGTTGCAAGCCATCATTGTCAGCAACAAAAGGGCCATCCCTGTAATACGTTTCATTTTTCCTTTTTTAATGGTTGTTTTTCGCAGGTTATAAAATAGTCCGTCAGATAAATTGTACGCCATACCGGCTACTGATTCTTTTTGTCATTATTTCAATGATGTCAGCAGGCGGCGGTCCGGCAGGAGGTGTCAGCTCCAGGTTGCGTGCGGGTTCGCTGAATTCCATAAAATAATCCTGCAGTCCGCCGGGCGTAATAAGACTCAGGAATTTTGCGGCATCCGTCTGAATAGCAAAATGATGTTTGATTGTTCTGGGTGCAAATACTGCATCGCCGGCGGAAGCCGTAGTCTCGTTGCCGCCAATGAAAAACTTAATCTTCCCTTCAAGAAGAAAAAAAGTTTCGTCTTCATTTGTATGAATATGTGGTGGAGGTTCTACGCCTTTCGGCAATGTCATTTCCAATAATGAGAAAGCTCCGCCGGTCTCGCTGCTGTTTACCAGTACCCGGAAATATCCTCCCTGGTAACTGCGGTAGTCAGCCACATTTAATACGTCATTGTCCATTGTTGTATACAATTGTTATTGATAAAAACATATCCGCTCCTCTTCAGCAGTTGCTGAAAAAGACAATTGATTATTTGCCTTCACGAATATTCCGCGGGGGCAAACGAATAACTTACCTTCTTGTGAAGGGGACTAATGCGAGGGATTCTGTTGAGTGGAGTTAAGCGTTGAAGCAGATGACCGGTTGCATGCCATGATGATAACCGGTTTCGTAATGCAAAAATAATCAGCGCAAATTATTTTATCGTTTAATGTTGGCTGAGACGTGCAAAAGCCCCTCTGAAAGGGGCTTTTGGAAAGTCAAAATTCAAAAGTAAAAAGTCAAAAATGTTCGTGTATACACACGAACCAGCGCGCTCCCTGAGGCCGATACTTCGGCCTCCCGAAGGGTTAACGGCTGAGGAATCGTTGCGCCACGCTTTCACCCCACTGCGGATGAATGCTGCTTGCCGGCTTGAAGGCTTTGAATTTCTCCAGCGATTTTTCCAATATCTTTTTTCCTTCTTCCACGCTGCCGCCAAATTGGGGAGGTGTATTCATTTTATCGATGCCTTCCTGCAGGTATACACGCGGATTTTCGGGGTTCAATGATTTTGCTTTTGCCAATGCTTCCGCAGATGCCGCACCGGCTGTCATATAACGTCCCATTACATCACCAATCAGTTTCAGCGTGTTGATCAGTTTTTTCACCACATATATTTCAGAGTTGTTGGCTTCCAGTGCATCGGCTTTATTGATCAGTTCCTCCGCCTTGTTTGCATAAGGGTCCGTTTGCTCGGCGGCATTGTTTTTACCTAATGCATAACCGGCATTCACTCTTGCAAGCGCCGCATAGTAATAAGGCAGCCATTGCGTTTTTTCTGCGTCTGCAATGCGTTCAAAGCTGTTGGACAACTCAACAAGTCTATCGGTGTTCCAGGTAGTATCCATTGCCTGTATCAGCTTTTCCATTGACTTCACATATTTTTCCGACTGCGCATTTGCAGCGATACCTGTGAGTAGCAGCAAGGAGAAAAAGAATACCTTTTTCATAAGTAACATTTAACGTGTTTTAAAGATTATTATTAATGATATCATCTGTACGATCCACACCAAAACTAATAAAGGCCCCGATAAACACAAAAGTGCGCGAAGGCGGAATAATAGCCTGCCGACGGATATTGTTGTAGGAATAGTTATAGCCATAGATCTGTTTCAAGCCAAAAATGTTATTCACCGAAAGTACCAGCACAGTAAACTGTCCTTTCTTTTTTGTGCCCAGCTTGGGCAGGTAGTTCATGCTGAAACCTACGTTGTGATAATCCGGTGTTTCTCCCTGATCGATGATCTTGCTGCCTGTTCCGTCATCAAAGATGTTGTAATACTTCCGTGGGGTTGCATAGGTATACGAAAGATTGAAGCCTGTCTTCCAGTCGAGCACAAACTTTTTCAATACCAGTGAGGCCGTATGGGTTGCGGCAAAGTTGGGTGTCAGCGCACCCGGATAATTCAGGAAGTCGCGTTTGGTATTCAGGTAAGAATAAGAAATCCAGTAATCGAAATTTTTGATGGTCTTTTTGTCGCGCCAGAATAATTCCACGCCATGAGCCTGGCCGTAGCCATTATTATTAGCGGCAACCGTCGTGTTATTGAAAGGTTCTGTCTTGATAAGATTATGATATTTTTTATAAAAAGCCTCCAGGCGCAAAGTGGTAAGTCTTGATACTTTCTGGTATTGCGCAATATAATGTGCCGCCCTGGAGAAATTAAGGTCATACGGTGAAGGCAGGTAACGGCGTTCAGGATTCTGGTAGAAAATACCGTAAGCCAGGGAGGCCTGGCTCTCCTCTCCCAGCCTGTAAGCCAGCGAAGCGCGCGGCGCGATATTCACTTTTCCCAGCAACGATGAATGTTCGAAGCGCGTACCGATTTTGGCCGCCAGTTCGTTGGTCAGATAAACATCCGTTTCTGCAAATGCGGCTTTGATATGTTCTTCCACACGCTGATCGAAACGCAGCCCGTTGTAAGCGGTGTATACCGAACGTTCATTGCTGTAATTGTATTCTGCCCCAAACCGTAGCATGCTCAGGTTACGCAAACGGCGCTCGAGTACTGCTTTGAGGTTGTAAAAACGTCCCCGGCTTTCAAGCCCGAATTGTTTGAACTCCAGCCCGGTCAGCAGAATATCTTTATTAGTTCCGTCTTGCAGATGGCTATCGATATCGTCGTTGTTTACGGAAAAAGAAGTGCCTGCCTGCAAGCGCCATTTGCGTCCGATCTTTTCTTTCCAGGAAAGATTGTGGTAGGTGTTGAGGTTCTTCAGACCAAAGGCATCTTTATAACCCAATGTATCGATGCTGTTGGTACGAAAGCCGGTTTTGTTATGACTGAAATAACCATAATATTTCAGGATACCGGTAGCGGATGTCTTTATGCGGAAGTTGGCATCGGCCGTATGATAAACAGGCACATCATAGAAATCCTGTTTTTGTTTGATTACCCGGAACGCCGGCCACAGGTTGGTGTAATCATAATTGACACCCCAGGAAGATTTTTTATTTTTCGCCACGTGCTGAAGCCCTGCGCCGAGTCCGATCACGGAAACATTCACGCGTCCTTCGCTTTCGTCGGGTATATCAACCGACTCGAGGATCAAAGCAGCGGAAAGCGCCTGCCCGTAAAGCGCGGAATAACCACCCGTGCTGAAGACCGTTCCTTTAAAAAGAAAAGGTGAAAAACGTCCGCGTTGTGAAATATTGGGCACGCTGCTGTAAAAGAAATTATTAACCGGCGTGCCATCGATGAAGGTGCGGGTTTCGGAAGCCGTGCCACCGCGGACGAAAAGACCTTCAGTCTCTCCTACCTGTTGTGCACCCGGCAATGTTTTCAACGCACCGGTAATATCTCCCATACCGCTGGCCGTTGTGGCAATATCGATAGAATTCAGGACGGTGGTGCGTCCTTTATCACTGGCTTCAAAAGTTCCGGCCGAGATTACCACCGCCCTGAGTTCGGTGATCTGTTCTTTTACCTGCACATCTACTTTCAGTTCAGGTTGATCGAGGGTAAGAGGAATTTCCGTTTGCTGATAACCGGAGGCGCTGATCACCAGTACAAAACTTCCGGTTTCGGTGGTGGTAAAGCTGTAGTTGCCCGCAGAATCGCTGGTGGCACCGTCGTAGCTGTCTTTCAGTGTTATGCTGGCGCTGTAGAGCGGGCGGCCTTTTTTATCGGTGACTTTGCCGGAGATACGGGTTTGGGCATGTAAAGAGTAGACACCCGTCATCAGGATGAAAAGCAGGAGTAATGGTTTAGCTGACATATACAGTGTATAGAACACGAAAATAATGAGTATTCGGTTATAAGTTATAGGTAAAAGGCGGAAGGCGTAGGGCGGAAGGCGTAGGGCTTAAGGTGAAACAGCCGTTGTAAGTAGTAAGTTTTAAGTAATAAGTATAGAACAGCATTGGCCATTGACTATTCACTATTGACCATTCACTTATTCACCATTGACGATTCACGATTCACCATTGACGAAAAAGGGGCCGCTGATAACAACGGCCCCGGGGTGTTAGCAACGACCCTCTCTTTTACGGAAATAGACCACAACGTTTATTCAATCTCTTCGTGGCGTATACCCACTACCTGTACGGCATCTTTCGCACTGCCTGAGACCGGTGGCGTGGCAGAAGTTTTGCGCGAACGGAAAAAGAGTATTACCATCATCATGGCCAGCAACAATAAACTGATGGTCATTATCCATCGTTGAGAGGACGTCTGATTTGGAGTACGGATTATAGTATTTTGTATAGCGGTCTCTTCCACAACCGGCAAAGCAGCCGGCCTGAACCAGTCCAGGAACGGAAATAGTTTTTCGGGCAACCCTTTCATTGCCACCGGGAACCCGAGGCGCAACTGTGCCAGCAACAACTGCTGGCTAAGCTGCCGTTGGCCTGCCATCAGTCCCAGTTCATGAAAACTGAAAGAAGCGAACAGGCACATCAATGTGTGTACGGTAGAACTTTTAACCCGGGCCGTTATGGATACGGCATTAACGGTGCTGCCGTAGTGGTCACCAAACAGATCGGCCAGTATACCACTGCCTTTCATCAGTACATAACCGTTATCGATATAGGAAGCCGGCGACTGGCCGAGGTTCATGCCCGCGAATTCTTTGGCAGCCTGGTAAAGACCTTCTGTATCCATGCTCATGACCGGCAAAGTAGTGAAGCGCATAAGAATGATCCGGATGATCAGCATTGCCGCATCTTTTATACCTGCCGGCTCTTCACCCGCAATGGCGGAAGTTTGATCACCGAAGTCCGCCGTGATATACTGTTCCAGCTTCTGTTGAAGTTCCTGGATCAGCAGTTCATTGCCGGTGTTATTGGTAGTGGATGAAGCAGGTCGACTCATATACTAAGGCGGAGAGGGCAGTACGTCAATCATGAGTGGCTGTTTACTTAAAACTCATCACTGATAACTTAATACCTGATTTTAAAATAAGACGGGCTGAATAACCTGGAAAGGTTGCTCAGCCCTGTCTTAAAGCCCTCTAAACCAGTTCAAAGAAATGCAGTTTTTGAAACGGGTTTAAAAAATTTCGATGAGTGAGTGTAGTTTTTCGATGAATGCGGTTGTTTTTGAGGTGAGTCCTTAGGGAGTGAATCGTCAATGGTCAATGCTGTTCTATACTTATTACTTAAAACTTACTACTTACAACGGCTGTTTCACCTTAAGCCCTACGCCTTATACCTTAGGCCGAAGCTTCGGCCCGAAGTGTCGGGCCTTACGCCTTATACCTTCTCAAAACTCGGGCAACACCGACCAATAACATAACACAATACGGCGGCGTTCATCGTCATCGCGATAATCGGTGATGTAAGGCAGCGGATATTCCTCACCCTGACCAACAGCCAGGTAGGTAATACGCAAACGATTGAAATTGGAAAAATTCGGTGCCTTCTGCATGATCAGGAATTTCAGTTGGCGCAATAATTCATTTGCGCGCAATTGCGAAAGCTGGCGGTTGAGATCCTGCCGGCCCGGATTTTCCATGTGTAACATCTGCGCTAGGGTAGTATACAGATCAGATGAATCGGCTACCATCGTTGCATCGGCAAATCCCTGCAATACGATCGACGCGGTATGCGATACGTCTTTGTATTTATTGGAGAAACTGGCCAGCGTATCGATCACGGGACCAAACAGGGCTTTTACTTTTTCATAACTGTTGGCAGGTATGCGATATACACCCGGATCAAAGAACGCGGCAAGATTGAAGAGATTGTAGTTGGAAATGTTCACCACATCATTCAACATGGCGTACACATGCACGCGGCGCCCGTAACGGCTGTTGAAAGTGTCAAGCTCGATGACACGCGGACGTATCTCATCGTTATAACGTTTTTTAAAATCGCGTTTATTCTGCGTCGCCTCAGAGATCACCGTTGCATTGCGGCTGGCAGAATCGATAGCCGCGCGGAGTTTCCCCAACGATGAATTAAGACTGGTACGCGTATTGCCATCGATACCCCGCACATTTGATTTGGAGACCACGATGGAATTAAGACTATCCAGGCCCTGCAATTCGCGCTGACGAATATCCTGGAAGGTGTTGACTGTTTTGCGGGCACTTTCGATCTTACGTTGGGTACCGCAGGAACTAAAAAGCAGGGTTGCGGAAAAAAGAACAAAAATTATTTTCATACTGGTGGATTCGGTTTAGGAATGATTGACGGGTTATTCCGGGTCAACCGATTGTCATGGTATTGCTCCCACTCGCCAGCCATCATTGGCCGGGGCCGGCGTGGATGCCTTCCGGACCCTTTGTTCAAAAAGTCTGTTGTATAATTTTTTACGATCATCGGCGGAGCCAGGTGTAGCAACGTTCTCCATTTCCCCAATGTCTTTTCGAAGGGTATTGATCAGCGAAGTTTTATCAGGCAGGTTCAGGTCGGTGGAAGCCAGCAGCAACTGATCCAGGAATACTTCACCATCGGCACGGATGGAAGTTTTAGAGCCTTGTTCATCCACCGGTGTCCAGAAAGAAGCCATGATGATGAAGATCAATGCACCACCACTCCACAGTATCACCAGTGAAAGCAAAGAGCTTTTGTCAGCTTTTTTTGCCAGCACTCCCCCCAGTCCCCCCAGTTTATGGAAAATATTCTCCATACTTAACTGTTTTTAGCATTCATCCGGTCACCCAGTTCGTGAATGAGTTTATCCAGTGCACCGATGAACGCGGTTGTTTTCTGCGTGTTCTTTCCTTTCTGCAAAAGTAGTTTTTCTATGTCACTTATTTGGACAAATACCGGATGGCGCGGTCCTAAAGGTGAAAAAGTAGATCGCATGCTGTGAAGCAATAACCTCACCGTTTCGCTATCCCCTTTTTTTACGGCGGCTTCCAGGCCAGACCTGTCTTTTTTCCATTGCTGCTGCATCTCCGATATTATCTCCAGGGCCATATCACGATCACCGGCTATCAATTGTAATAAATAATCATAAGTAGTGTCTGCCGCTTCCTGCACTGGTGGCCGGCCGGCTTCGGGTAAAAGTGCAAGCACTGCTTCCACGAGTTTGTTCTCCTCTATCGGTTTGCCGATGTAAGCATTGAAACCCGCTTCCATACATTTAGCCTGTTCTTCTTTTGACACATAAGCTGTCATGGCAATCATGGGTATCGCCAATTTCCTTTCGCGGCGTATCTGATCCGCCGCCATGTACCCGTCCATCACCGGCATCTGGATATCCATTAAGATAAGGTCGTATTTATTTTTTGATAAAGCAATAAGTGCTTCTTCCCCGTTAGCAGCAAACTCAACAGAAGCATGATATTTCCGCATCAGGTGATCCAGCAGCAATTGATTGGTGCGGTTATCTTCTACTGCCAATATGCTGAAAGGTGATAGATCTATGTAGGTTGTTGAGGCAGGACCGTTATTTTCTGCGGTTTCTTCATCGGATACTTTTTCAAACAGCGTGGTGAAAGTGAATACCGAGCCTCTGCCCAGATCACTGTGTACGGAAATATTACCACCAAGCATGCTCACGAGGTTCTTAACGATCGTAAGACCAAGCCCCGTGCCACCGTGCTGCCGCGTGGTAGCATGCTCCAGCTGTTCGAAACGCTGGAAGATAGACTCGATCTTGTCTGCCGGAATACCTGCACCTGTATCGCGCACGCTGAATGCGATCTTGACCTTATTGCTTTCCGCATTATCCCATACGATGGACACGCCAAGATAAACCGCACCCTGGCTGGTAAATTTGATCGCGTTACCTATCAGGTTGATAAGAATCTGCTTGAGACGCTCGGGATCACTTTTAAGATAGCGCGGAATGTTTTGATCGACATCCAATGTGTACTGCAGGTCTTTCTCCGTAAGCGCGGCAGAAAACATCAGGTGGATATCTTCGAGTATATCACGCAGGTCAAACACTTTCCGGTCAATCCGCATTTTACCTGCTTCAATTTTGGAAAGATCGAGTACATCGTTCACAATATTCAGCAGGTTGTAACTCGACGATGTAATAATGCTGACATATTGCTGTTGTTTGTCGTTAAGTTCTGTTTGCGAAAGCAACTGCCCGAAGCCGACCAATGCGTTGAGCGGTGTCCGCAATTCATGGCTCATATTTGCCAAAAACTGATCCTTCGCCTCCGTTGATCGTTGCGCGGCTTTCTCAGCCTCCTTCAGGTCGCTGATCAGTTGCAATTGCCGTGCATGTCTGCGCACGATAATGGTGGTCATTACCAATATCGCCAGAATGGCGGCAACAGCCAGCACCCGGTTGTATAAAGAAAGTTTATTGGCCTGCGCGGTGTTGCGGATCAGGGTATCCTGCAAATCTTTTTCAAGCAGTTTCTGTACTTCAAGGCAATTAGTATAGATACTATCGCCGAGTTGCATACGCCGGAGCGAGTCTACCAATGGCTGACGTACGGACTGTACACTACCCGATTCGAGTATCTGGAAAGAAAGATTTACCTGCCGTACAATATAGGTATTGAGTTTTTCAAGAAAGCCGCGGGTATCCTTATTGGCAGCAGCTTTCATGAGCGCGTTACTATTGTATTCGAGCAAGGTCAGCGAATCGCTGAGATTGCTCTTGCGTTCATCGTTAGCGGGAGCGGACAGCCTGAATTTGGCTTGCAGGTCGAAGGCTATATTCACCAGTTCCTGCATGCGGTTGTTGATCTTGAATGTTTCAACGGCCTGCAGGTTTCCCTGTTTCAATGCAAGCGTGGCCTGGTTGGTAAACATCTGCGTAATGAAAATAAGCAGCATCAGCACCAGGGCCAGTAAAACGATCGGGATGTAACGATGCCTGAATATTTTCATGACCGGTATTACAGCAAATGAAGGTTTTGTAATAATTGATCGCGGTATGATTCGGACACAGGAATGGCCACATCGTGAATATGCACGACCATGTCTTCGATATAATCGATCTTATCGAGTGCAATGATATAGCTGCGGTGTACGCGAATGAAACGCGGGCTTGGCAAACGTTCTTCCAGCAGGCGCAGGCTTGAATGAATGATATAGCTTTTGCCGGGTACGTGCACGCGGGCGTAGTCCCCTTTTGCTTCCATCCATAAAATGTCGTTGAGGTCGAGTTTGCGGATTACTTTTCTTTCCTTGATAAAAAGAAAATCGGGAGATATCTGGCTGAGTTGGGTGTCTTTGCCGCGCAACAATTCCACTGCGCGTTCCACAGCCAATATCAAACGGGAAAAAGAAAAAGGCTTTACGAGGTAATCGACCACGTTCAGTTCAAAAGCTTCCACTGCGTAACCCTGCTTGGCCGTAGTAAGAATGGTGAGTGGTTTTTCAGGTAAAACTTTGAGTAATTCGAGACCGCTCATTCCCGGCATCTCGATGTCGAGGAAAAGTATGTCGACCGGTTTCTCCTGCAATACTTTACGCGCGGAGATAGCGTCTTCACATTCACCGGCGATCTGCACCACTGCGATCTTTTCCAGGAACTGGCGGAGCATGAGACGTGCAACGCGGTTGTCGTCTACGATGAGGCATTGTGGAGGTAGGTCTTCTTTCATAGCGTGGTGACAAATATAAGGTATAAGGCAGAAGGAGTAAGGGGTAAGGCGGAAGTACTAAGTAGTAAGTTATAGGTATTAGGTAACAGCCTTATTGACGATTCACGATTCACCATTCACTATTCACTATTCACTATTCACTTATTCACCATTCACCTACTCACTTATTGCCTTATTCACAAAAAAAGCCCCGCTGCTTGGCGGGGCTTTCACTATAAGAGTTTGGCTTATTTGTATTGGGGAATGATGGAATTCGCCAGGTCAACCATTTTCTTAATGCCGTCGTCGGGCAGGTTACCTTTCTTGAACTGCGCCAGTACATCGGGCAGTTTGTTTTCCATTTCCATCAGGAAGTGTTCTTCGAACTCCTTCACTTTGCTTACAGCTACGTCACGCATCAGACCGTTGGTACCAAGGTAGATGATGGCAACTTGTTTCTCTACCGGGAATGGAGAGAATTGAGGTTGCTTCAGTACTTCCACGTTACGGGCACCTTTGTCGATTACGTTTTTGGTAGCAGCATCGAGGTCACCACCGAATTTGGAGAATGCTTCCATCTCGCGGTAGAGAGCCTGGTCCAGTTTCAGTGTACCGGCTACTTTCTTCATCGACTTAATCTGGGCGTTACCGCCTACACGGCTTACGGAGATACCTACGTTGATCGCCGGGCGGATGCCGGAGAGGAACAGGTTAGACTCCAGGAAGATCTGTCCGTCGGTGATAGAGATCACGTTGGTAGGAATGTAGGCAGATACGTCACCGGCTTGTGTTTCAATGATCGGCAGAGCGGTCAGTGAACCACCACCTTTTACGAGGTGTTTGATAGACTCCGGCAGATCGTTCATGTTTTTAACGATCTCGTCGTTGTTAATCACTTTCGCGGCACGCTCCAGCAAACGGCTGTGCAGGTAGAATACGTCACCGGGATAAGCCTCACGTCCTGGAGGACGACGCAGCAGCAGGGATACCTCACGGTAAGCTACCGCTTGCTTTGAAAGGTCATCATAGATGATCAGTGCGGGACGGCCGGTGTCACGGAAGAACTCACCGATGGCCGCACCGGCGAATGGAGCGTAGAACTGCAGGGGAGCAGGATCACTCGCAGAAGCCGCTACGATGGTGGTGTACTCCATCGCGCCATTGTCCTGCAGGGTTTTCATTACACCTGCAACGGTAGAAGCTTTCTGACCAATGGCTACGTAGATACAGTATACAGGCTGACCTGCTTTGAAAAATTCTTTCTGATTGATGATGGTGTCAATGGCAATCGCTGTTTTACCAGTCTGACGGTCACCAATGATCAGCTCACGCTGTCCGCGGCCAATAGGAATCATCGCGTCAATCGCTTTGAGACCGGTCTGCAACGGCTCTTTTACCGGCTCACGGAAGATTACACCGGGAGCTTTACGCTCGAGGGGCATCTCATACAGTTCGCCGGAGATAGGGCCTTTACCATCGATAGGGTGACCAAGTGTGTTAACCACACGGCCAACCATGCCTTCACCTACTTTGATAGAAGCGATCTGACCAGTACGGCGTACATTAGCACCTTCCTTGATTTCTCCGCTCTCACCCATCAATACCACACCCACATTGTCTTCTTCAAGGTTCAGGGCAATAGCACGAACACCATTGTCAAATTCTACCAGTTCACCATAACGTACATTGCTGAGACCGTATACGCGGGCGATACCATCACCCACCTGCAACACGGTGCCTACTTCTTCGAGGTCTGCACTGGCGTTAAAATTGCTCAACTGCTGACGCAGTATGGCACTTATTTCATCTGGCTTAATGTCTGCCATATCTCTATAGGTTTTTTGCTTTTTGAACGGGAGAGAAACTCTCCTGATTTTCGGCTGCAAAAGTAGGGTAACGGCGACGGAGAAACAAAAAAAGACCCCGAAATATCGGGGTCTTTTGCGATTCAGTCTCAAATCTTATCCTATTCAGCGGATCAGCAGCTTCTCGCGATGCTCTTCCTCGCCGGTACGTATTTCAATATGGTAGAGTCCAGAAGCCAATCCGCTGATATCCAGCTCTGTACGATTTCCGGAGGTGGCGAGGCCATTCCATTGACGTACTACCTGTCCCAGGCTGCTCACCAAACGCACATCGGCCTTGGCACTGCTGCCGCTTACGGTCAGGTATACCTTGCCGCTGGCGGGGTTGGGACGCAGGCTCACCAGCAGGTTGGTTTGCTCGATACGGGCTGTGCGGATCTCCGACAGTTTCTCCCGGTTGTCCAGATCGGTCTGGCGCAAACGGTAGTAGTAAAGTACTCCGGCCTGAACCTCTGTGTCAGTATATTGATAATCGGATCTGGCGGCAGTAGTACCATTCCCATCTACCCAGCCAATGCGTTCGAAGTTGTTGCCATCTGCACTGCGCTCTATCGCAAAACCACGGTTGTTGGTTTCCTGCGAAGTTGCCCATGTCAATTGAATGTCCGAACGGCGTGCACGCGCTTCAAAGCTGATCAGGTTAACAGGCAGTACCGTGTTGGCAGATACCAGTATGAATTGTGAAAATCCACCGGTAAAGCTGGCTGTGTAAGACGCATACCCACGGGTAGACCGCAGATCGTTGAACGTTGGAGTAACAAGCTGTGCATCGACTCCCTGAATAGCCGTGCCAAGGTTAACACCATCTTTCACTTTCATGATCTTCAGGTTGGGAGCATTGGTGCCCCAATCAGCCAGTTCCGCTGTGGTAAAATACAGCGTAACCTGGTAAGTAGCCGTTGTATTGGCAGACGCAGGTGCCAGGCGGATCACCTTGCTGCTACGCTGGTAAGAACCTATGGAAGTAGCCAGCGTCACCAGGGCGGTGCCTGATTGCGTTACCGATGCGGTAACGTTATTGATATTGCTGTTGAGATTATTCAGGGACGCGATCACTCTGCCCGCTGTGCTGCGGAACAGGTTGGTGGTGGATGAGCGTACATCGAAGGCGTAACTGTTGCCAACAGCCGTTTCAATGGTAGTGCCGGATGCCGTCAATAACACATCATCGATATTCAGGGCCGGGTCGTTGCCGTCAGCGTCGTCATTGTTCCACAAAAAGCCCAGGTGGAAAGAAGCGTTGGCAAATGTGGCGTCGGCCAGCGCCAGGTTTGCCGTACCCGTTACTGCTGAGGTAGTACCTGCATAAATCGGAGAGCCCGCAATTCTCGTATAGGTAGTAGGTGTAGCTGCAGGCAGATAAGTGGCCAGTCCATAATCGTAGGCAGTAGTGCTGATTACTTCACCCCGCACCCTGTATTTGAATGACAATTGCAAACCGCTGTATCCGGATGCATTGATCAAAGGTGTTCTCAGCAAGGATATGCCTGCTATAGTTTTTGTATAGCTGTTGGCATAAGGGGCTGTTGTGCTGTTGGTGATAAAAGCACAGTTACCCGTACCACCCGCAGAACCGGTGTTGGATACTATCCAGTTGTTAGGCATGCCGCCGGAAGCAAGTATATTCCAGCCTGTTAATGAACCTTCGAAATCCTGGCTCAGTAAGGTGATTGGATTCTGGCTTGGTGTTACATTATCGTCATCCGTGATCGTAATTGTCTGCGTCTGGGACGAAGTACCAGCCTGCACACCCGCGCCTGTTATACCAAAGCTGAGTGTAAGCGTACGACTGCCATCGATCTCGGCATTGTCGAAGAGACGGACCGTCACCAGTTTTCTTACATCGCCCGCGGCAAACGTCACGGATGGTGTCAGTAACTGGTAGTGATAACCGCTTACGGCTGTTCCGCCGGTGCTGATGGTAACAGTAGCAGCACCTGTCGCTTTGTTTTCCACGAGAATCGCGAAAGTAGTATCGCGGTAGCGTGGATAGCTACCGGCAATGCCTGTTTCGGCAACGGTAACAGCCGTCAGACAGGGATTAAATTGTATTCTGTTGGAAACAGGAGCATCGATTGCAGGAACAGTGGAGGTGGTAAGGCTTCCGCGGCGCGGGCTGTTGAGCAGCACCGTTTGCATTCTTGTTTTCTGATCCGCGGTAAATGTATTGAGGATTACGTCATCGGTATAGTCCATGAAGTTTTCAAACATTTCATCGGCTGTACCGCAACTGTTGGGCTTGGGATGCGTGGGTACGCCGGCGTTCTGTCCCTGGTGTGTGGGAGTATCGCCACAGTAATCTGTTCCGCAATTGGAATCGCCCCAGATATGACGGAGTCCGAAAAAGTGACCCAGTTCGTGCGTAAGCGTGCGACCTTTGCCGAACTGTGCCGCACATCCGCCAGTTGGAACAAATTCACTACCGACAGAGGATGGAATAACAGCCACACCTGCCGTAGAGGCTGTTTCGGTGTCATTCAGGCCAGATAGGCCCGACATAGCTGGAAAAGTTGCTATTCCCAGGATACTGGACTCCATATTCAGCACCCAGATATTCAGGTAGCGGTTTGCGTCCCAGATAGTGGCCGGTTTGATCGTATTCGTCAACGCGTTGTTGGCGGGGTTGGCATAACCAACCGTATAAGGGCCTGCACCGAAACCCGCCGACGATCCATTAATACGATCGATACCCGGTTCTACAAGGATGTTGCCCGAAGGGTCGGTTGTTGCCAGGGCAAAGCGGATTTCCATATCCGCCGCCACGGCGTAAGGGCTGTTGTTCTGATTACCGAAATCCTTATTCAACTGTATGAGTTGTTGCTGAATTGCTGCTGCACTGATGTTGGCCCCGGTACCTACTGTCTGGCCGGTATGAATGATGTGGAATACCACGGGTATCGTTACAATCGCCTGCACGCGCGCGCTTTCAAGGCTGCGTTCGCGGATCTTTTGTTGCAGCCAGTTTTCAAATTGTTGATCACTAACCGCCATCGGATTGGCCCGGCGCATATTCTCCAGCACCTCGACGGTAGCACATTTTTTTACTTCAGTTTGTTGATTGGTAAAAGGTATAGGCTGAAAGCTCTGCGCACTAACGGCACAGCTTAGCATAACACCCGTAAGAATGGTGTAAAGCTTTTTCATAAGCAGAGTAGAGTTGAGTTTAGCTGTACAATTTACGGTAAAAACCATAACCAGTGTTTCCTCTGCAAAAAAAATCCCCGTCCGGAGGGACAGGGATTCTAATCGCGAGAAAAAAAGATCAGCGTATTTTATAAATAAAATCGTTGTTATCGAATTGCTTGGCAATTGCCTTCAGGTCATACGCAATGCTGGCATCCACCAGTTTATCACCTGCCTGCAATACAAATCCGCCGATGAGGCTTGGGTCAACCACGGTTTCCAGTTCGATGGAAGGAAAATCGCCGGCTTCTTTTACCTTAGCAACGATCGCTTCTTTTACAGAATCGCTCACAGGAATTGCCGTCTTCAGCGTTACGGTCTGGATATGTTTGTGGTCCTTGTACAGCTTGATACCGGCGTTCACAATCTCGGGAAGATTTGATTCGCGCCCTTTGGCAATCAGCAGGTTGTTGAATGCGGCTGTCAGCGCAGATATGTTGCCGGTTGTAACGGCTTCCATGATCTTCTTCTTGGTGTCGGATTTCACGATCGGGCTGCGCAGCAGGGTTACCAGCTCGCGGCTGCCTTTAATGGCGGCCTGCAACCACTGCAGGTCGGTATATACCTCTTCCAGTTGTCCTCTCTCAATCGCGAGATCGATCAGTGATTTGGCGTACCGGGATGCTAAACGCGGGTTTGGCATTTATCTGATTTTGATAATTTGATCCCGAAGGTCCGGGATTGAAAATTTGAAGATTTGAGAGTAGCGTCTCTCAAATCAGTTCATTCTTACTTCATCGACCAGGCTCTTGATATGCGCTTCCTGGGCTTCTTTTGAAGCCAGCTCCTGGCGCAGCACTTTCTCGCTTACTTCGATCACCAGTTTACCTACCTGGTTTTTCACGTCGGTCAGAGCAGCCATTTTCTGTGAATTGATGGCAACCTGCGCTTCTGCGATGATCTTGTTTGCTTCCACTTTCGCCTGCTCTTTCGCTTCGTTGATGATTTTGTCTTTGGTATCGCGTGCTTCTTTCAGCAACTGACCTCTTTCTTCACGTGCACGGGCCAGCAGGGCTTCGTTCTCACTCTGCATTTGCGCCATTTCCTGCTTTACTCTTTCCGCCGTGGCGATTGAGTTGGCGATATTGGACTCGCGTTCATTCAGCGATTTGATGATGGGCTTCCAGGCGAATTTCTTCAACAGCAGCAACACGATCACAAAGGCCACGAGGGTCCAGACAAAGAAACCAAGATGAGGAGTTAGTAAACTCATTGTATTAAATTAAAAAGTCAAAAAACCAAAAGTAGAACTGTACCCTCCGCCCTGTGCTTCAGGTACAGCACTTAGTTGGGTAGCTATCCTTAAGCTTTCAGTACCGCCAGCAGACCAGCGATTACAGCGAACAGCGCCACACCTTCTACGAAGGCAGCGGTAAGGATCATAGCACCACGGATGTCGTTAGCAGCTTCGGGCTGACGGGCGATGGCTTCGGTTGCACCTTTACCAATCTGACCGATACCGATACCAGCTCCGATCGCAGCCAGACCAGCGCCGATTGCACCACCAAAGTGGCTAACGCTTACATCCAGCAGAACATTCAATAAATCCATGACTGTGGTTTTATATAATTAAAAATAGAGACTCGTTATTAATGCTGTACGTCTTCTTCGTAGTGATGATCACCAATGGCCTGGCTGATAAACACCGCTGTCAGGTTGGTGAAGATAAAGGCCTGGATAAACGCTACCAGCACTTCGATAATGTAAATGAACACTGCAAAGGCAATGGAAACCGGCGTAAATGCCACACCAGCCACTTTGGTCATTTCAGCAAAGATGAAGATCAGGCTCACAAAACTCAGGATGATGATGTGACCCGCCGTCATGTTCGCAAAAAGACGGACAATCAGGGCGAAAGGCTTGGTGAACACACCCAGCAATTCCACCGGCAGCATCAGGATCTTCACGGGAACCGGTACACCAGGGAACCAGAAAATGTGACCCCAGAAATGTGAGTTGGAACTCGCCAGGATCACCACCAGTGAAATAATACCCAATACCGCTGTAAAGGCAATATTACCTGTTACGTTGGCAGCGCCAGGCAACAGACCAAATATGTTATTGATAAGAATGAAGAAGAACAAAGTGAGCAGGTAAGGCAGGAACTTCTGGTATTTAGGACCCAGGTTCGGCTTGGCCACATCGTCGCGCACAAACATGATCACCGGCTCGATAGCATTCTGCAAACCGCGGGGAGCAGAAGTTACGCCCTGACCGGATTTGTACTTTTTAGCCATGGATGACATGATCCAGACCAGCACCGCCAGCGCCAGGAACATCTGCACTACGTTCTTGGTGAGTGAAAAATCATATACGGAAACGCTTGCATCCGCTTCGCCCGCATCGTTAACAGGAATGATATCATGACCTACGAGCTTGTATCCGTTATGAATGGCTTCGCCATGATGAAACTTTGAAGACATGAAAATGTCCAGACCGCGCTCAGGTGAATAAAGAATCACCGGCAGCGGCAACGTAGCATGAAACGCATCATGCCCTTCTCCTACTGTAAAAAAGTGAAATTCATGCGCATCGGCAATGTGGTCCAGCATGGCTGCACCCGGATCAAATTTTTCACCGTGTCCCTCACCGCCGCCGGCCTTCACCGAAAGCGAAATTGTAAGGAAAAACAGGCTGAAAACCGCTGTAGAAAAGGATTTGAGGCGTTTTTTCATCATACCACCCTGAAATTTGCGGCAAAGATAAGGCGGCAGCACTAAAAAAGGGAATCGGCCGGATGGAATTTGCCATTTTTTTGTGGCGTGGCCGGATTAACCACTCCGTTGGCTGGTTATCAACCGTTTGTTTCCGGCTCGGCCGTTTCACTGGCAAATTGCATGGCATGCAGGCCCGCATAGAAACCACCCTTCGCCAGCAACTCGGCATGACTGCCGGTTTCTTTCACCTCGCCGCGGTCCAGCACGATGATCCGGTCGGCCTTGCGGATAGTCGACAAACGGTGCGCAATCACAATCGCCGTCCGGCCCTTCACCAGCGTATCGATCGCATGCTGGATGAGGTGCTCGCTTTCCGTGTCTACCGACGAAGTGGCTTCATCCATGATCAGCACCGAAGGCTGGTACAACATCGCCCGGATGAACGACAATAACTGACGCTGGCCAAGCGACAACGTGGCGCCACGTTCCATTACATTGTAATCGTATCCGCCCGGCAAACGCATGATGAAGTCATGCATATCAATGAGCTTTGCCGCTTCAATCACTTTTTCTTTGGAGATTTCAGGGTTGCGCAACGTAATATTATCCATCACCGACCCGGAAAAGAGGAATACATCCTGCAGCACCACCCCGATATTTTTCCGGAGATAGTCCGTACTGTAATCATTGATGTCCCGTCCATCGATCCGGATCACGCCTTCTTTTACCTGATAAAGCCGGTTGAGCAGGCTGATGATCGTGGTTTTGCCGCTGCCGGTATGACCCACAATGGCCACCGTTTCGCCCGCCTTCACTTCAAACGATACATTTTTCAATACATAGTTTTCGTCGGTATAGGCGAATGTTACGTTTTCAAAATTGATCTGACCATTCAGTGGTTTTCCGCCGCCGTCATAAGCATCGGGTTTGTCTTTCGTCACATCATCATTATCCAGCACTTTGAACACGCGTTCGCTCGCAATGATACCCATCTGCAATACGTTGAATTTATCAGCGATCATCCGCAGCGGGCGAAACAACAGGTTCAGGCAAAGAATGAATGACATGATCACCCCCTGCTGCCCTTTTCCCAAATTCAATGCCTCCCCTGCAGACCACCATACGATAAGACTTATCGAAAGTGCCAGGATAATTTCGATCAGGGGAAAAAATACGGAATAGGCAAAAATGGCCTTAATGTTCGCATTGCGGTGCTCACGGTTGATACTGTCGAACTTGCGGAATTCTTTGTCCTGGATGGCAAAGGACTGCACTACCTGCATGCCCGTCAGGTGTTCCTGCACAAAAGCATTCAAGGAGGCCACGGCATTGCGCACGCTGAGAAATGATTTGTTGATGCTACGCCTGAAATAGTAGGTAGCGATAAGAATGATCGGAAACGGGATCAGGGCCACGAATGTCAATTGCCAGTCCACTGCAAACATATACGCAAGCACGCAGATGATAGACAAAAGGTCCGCGATGATGGGCACCAGCCCGTCGGCGAAAATATCATTGATGGATTCGATGTCGTTGATCGTACGCGTTGTAAGCGTACCGATCGGTGTTTTATCAAATTGACGGAGATTGAGCCGCAGAATATGTTTGTAAACGGCAACCCGCAGATCACGGACCACGGCTTGTCCCAGCCACGAAGTCATAAAGGAGAAGAAAAAACGCATGGCCGTTTCCACCAGCAACAACCCGATCTGGATAATGGTCATGATCACCAGCCACTTCACCATCGAATGCGCGATGTATTGATCCACCGTATACTGGATCAGGAAGGGGCGCACGGGTGTGATGACCGCAAGCAGAATAGCCAGCACGATAGAAAAGTAAAACCTTCCTTTATAGGGTGCGGCATAGCTGAATACCCTCCGCAAATGCGTCAGGTCGAGAAATTTCTTATTCGTGGCAGACAAGTTGTGTGATTAAAACGGGGCAAAGGTAAGCCGGGCCAATTCAAAAGTCAAAATTCAAAAAAGGTAAGAGGTGTAAGGGATAGGGTGATAAGTAGGAAGTTTTAAGTAATAAGTTTTAAGTATTAGGTAAACAACCATATCCACCATGGACGATTCACGATTGACCATTCACTATTCACTTATTGACTCATTGCTCTCCTGCGTCCTCATTACCGATGGAAAGCTTGTACGCTTTGATGAAAATAGCGCCCAGGTTTTTATACGGGGGGATATAATCTTCAAAGCCCTCCACTTTGGCGGCAGATTTAAAGCTGCGCCAGAAGGCGATCCAGTCGATATCGCGGCCATTACGCAATTGCTCCGTAATAATGGAAAAGAAGGGTTTATTGATCGCCGTTTTACCGATCTGCTTAGATGCAATGATGTGCGCATCCGGTGTCTTTTTCAGAATGGCATTGATCAGGTTGAAGCCTCCGCACGATCCCATGAATACGATTCTTGAAGAAGGAGCCATGTAGGCGATGGTCGTTTCTGCATAATAACTATGCCCGCGGTGAATGGTAACGGTTGGACGCAGGTTATTTTTTTCCAGGTATTCTCCCAATGCCTGTTGTGCTTTATCGTCTTCTCCCGTTTCTTCCGGCAACGCACGGTTGGCATAAATGACCACGGGTTTACCTTTTACGGAACGGATGACGATCCATTGGCTGTTGCTTCGGTCGATAGTCCAGTTGGGCGCACCAAACATGTTTTGGAATCCGGTGAAAATATTCTGGCCGTCTTTATCACCGTAGAAATATACCTGCACAATCACTTCGCCTTTGTCGTTGGTCAGCGAAGGGAACGGAACAGTATAAACCGGTGGAATGCCGAGTTCTTTTGTGAGATCCACTTTATTGGTGGAGTCGGCAGACAGGAAAAGTTTGTATAAAATATTATAGATCGCTATGCCACGTTTGTTATTGGAAGCGAGGTTACGTTGGTAATTTGCGCGTACATTCACCAGCATTTCATCGGCGAGCGGCTTCAGCGTTTCGGTAATGCTTGCATAGGAGTCAGCCACGTCCACGCCGTCTTCCAGTCCATCGGAGTTTTCGAGATTGTTGACGAAAGCCTGCATCAATTTGTGGGCATCATCCTGATCGGGGAAGGTGGAAAGGAAATGCCCCAGTTTGTTATAGGCCGCCGCCTGGCTGATGAAACGCCGGTAATGATCGAAATGCAAACGCATCAGCAGCGAATCACCGCGGTTATTCGCTTTTTTCATCATCAGCGGATACACGCCATTGGTATAACTCGAAGTATAAATGAGGCCGTTAGTCATTACGGCGAGGTAATACAATTCTTCTGCGGTCAGCGGTTGCAGGCAGCGGAAACGTACTGCATCGTTTTCATTATGCAGACCATTGATGGTGGTAACGAAAACGTCTTTCGCCTTCTTTTCGAGTTTGGCGGTGAGTTCGCGGAAACCGAGCGCGGTGTCTTTGTTGATGGCGCGTTCCACGTATTCCATCTGCGTTTTTACGAGCAGGCGGAAGTATTGCACCGAATCGTCCATCACGGCTTCCACATCTTCAATGCTGAGTTTGCCTTTTACGATATTATCGAGGAAAGGAAAATATTGTTGCCCGCTTTTGCTGCGCGACATCTTCACCACTGATTTTACAAAATCATCGTCCTGTATGCCGCGGATCTTGTTGCCCAGTGCGTTGTTAGCCTGCGAGTAAGTGTAAAGTTGCTCGGGGTATTTCTTTCCCATTGCCCGGATGAGGCTGTCGGCAAAAGGAACGTTGGGATTTTTATTTAAGGTGAAAAACGTGAGTTCGGGGTGCAGGCGGCAATATTTCAACGTAAGAATATTGGCTGCATTTTGCGAAGGTCCGTAATCGCTGAGTGCGTAATAAACGCTGGTGCCCACGTCGTAAGGAATGGCCTGGATGAGCGAATCGATCGGACGGTTATCGATCACCATGTTGAGACCGAAGCGGAATTTCTCCACCATCATCGGGGTGTAGAAAATGTTAAAATTCTGCTTGCGGTAGTTGGAAAGATAGTTTTTGAGGAATATTTCGATGGAAACGAGCGCCCGTTTCTTTTCCTGGTCGCCGGTAATGCGGGTATCTTTTTCGATGTCGAGTTGTAATTGATCGAGTGACTGGAACAGGGCCCTGCTGATCAGGAAGTCGCGTTCTTCGTCCTTCGAGGCGGCAAAAAAGCGATCTTTTTTGCTGTCGAGCTGGTCTATCTGATCCTGCTGGCGGTCAACACGGTCGTGAAATCCCTGGCGGAAGATGGGAATCTTGATCGAATCTTCGGGCGGCTGGGCATATCCGGCAGTAGCGGTAGTCAGCAGGCAAAGGATAAGTATATAGTGCTTCGCAAAGTTTGGCATATCACAGTATTAGAACGCTGCAATCCCGATTAATGTGCTGGTCGGATGCAGTCTCGTAAAGACAAAATTAAGGCTCAGCGCGTTGCATTGGATGGCTATTTACGAAAAACGCTGTCCGGCATGCGCAGGCAAGAGGGTCTATTGCAAAACACAGGCCAGCGTATTAAGTTTACATTAACTCTATATGAACGACCAGCGCATATTTCCCCATGCTGAAAAATGGGGGTAGGTTTGCGCCAAATTTTACTGCATGGAAACCAAGAGCCGAAAAGTTTTGATCGCAGATGATGAGCCGGATATCCTGGAAATCCTGAAGTATAATCTCTCCAGTGAAGGATACGAGGTAATTACGGCAAAAGATGGTGATGAAGCGATTGAGAAAGCCAAACGCACCCAGCCCGACCTGGTAGTGCTCGACGTAATGATGCCCCGCAAGACCGGTGTTGAAGTCTGCCAGATCCTCCGCGCCCAGCCGGCTTTCAAAGACACCCTCATCATGTTCCTCACCGCCCTGAATGACGAGACCACACAGGTAAAAGGACTGGAAACGGGTGCAGACGATTATGTAAGCAAGCCTGTTAGTCCCAAAGTGTTTCTGAGCCGGGTGAATGCTCTTTTCCGCCGCATTCAGAAACCCGATGGCCGCGTACTGCGCATCGAAAACATCGTGATCGACCCTGAGAAATTCGTGGTACAGGTTGACGGAAATGACCTGGTGCTGGCCAAAAAAGAATTCGAACTGTTGTACCTGCTGGCACTGAAACCTGGCCGTGTATTTCTCCGCAATGAAATACTCAATGCCATCTGGGGAAATGAAGTGATCGTAGGCGACCGCACCATTGATGTTCACATCCGCAAAATCCGCCAGAAACTGGGTATCGATTGTATCACCACGGTTAAAGGTGTAGGCTACAAGTTTGAAGTATAGACCTGCACGCTTTTTACAGTAAATTGCAGGTATGTTCTCTACCAAAAACCTGACCCCGCGTCAGCTTGCTTTTTTTACGGCCCTTGCCCTGGCCATACCGATTACCTTACTGGTTTTTATTATTGAACGCCGCTGGCAACCGGTGTTGCTCTCCTTCTTCCTGCTCGCAAGCGGCGGGTATGTGCTTATTTCCTTTGTACTGGAACGGTTCATCTACCGCAAGATCAAACTGATCTACAAATTCATTTACCAGACAAAAGCCACCAAACGCGAAGAGACCTATTACAAATACATCTTACCCCGCAAAAGCATCGACGAGGTGCGTGAGGACGTGGAAGAATGGGCACGTCAGAACAAGCAGGAAGTGGAATTACTGCGATCGAATGAACAATTCCGGAAAGAATTTCTGCAAAACCTTTCGCACGAATTCAAAACGCCTGTATTTGCAATACAGGGATATGTAGACACATTGCTGGGCGGCGCTTTGGAAAATGGTGAAGTAAACCGTCGCTTCCTGGAAAAAACGGCCACCAACGTGGAGCGATTGACCAATTTGTTAAATGACCTCGACGAAATCTCCCGTCTCGAACGCGGGGAACTCAATCTTTTCAAACAGAATTTTGTGATCCAGGATCTCGTGCGCGAAACGTTTGAAAGTATTTCCATCATGGCGGTGCCGAAAAAAATCCGTTGTGTGATCAAGAAAGGATGTGAATCGCCGCTCACGGTATTTGCCGATAAAGAAAAGATCCGCCAGGTATTGCTCAATCTTACCGAGAACTCCATCAAATACGGCAAGATCAACGGCACTATCACGGCCAGCATGTACAATACCGATGAAAAACATATCCTCATCGAAATAAGCGACGACGGTATCGGCATTCCCGAAAAACATTTAGGCCGCATCTTCGAGCGTTTCTACCGGACCGATGTAGGCCGCAGCCTCGACGTAACGGGCAGCGGTCTTGGTCTCGCTATCTGCAAACACATTATTGAAGCGCACGGCCAAACCATTCACGTCCGCAGCCGGGAAGATGTAGGTACTACGATTGGGTTTACACTGGATACAAGGAAGGAATGACCGGCCTTCGGCCGGATGTTAAAATGTGCCGCCGCTTTGCGGCAGATGTGAAAATGTGTAAATGAAACAGCCATTGATTGATTCACTTATTACCCTTTCGTCATTTACACATGGTCCCGCCTCCGGCGGGCACATTTTCACATTACAATTTGCCTTCGGCAAATTGCTCCCCCACCAACCCCGCCATTAATCCGGCCAATTGCCGCTGATAAAACTGCTGCTCTTGCTTTACTTCGCCGGAGGCCGGTATGCCCGGACCAATCATCGCCAGCCATGTTTGAGAAGAGCCGCGCGTAACCAGGTCGTGCTTCGACCAGGTAGTGGTACGATTGCCACGGCCATGATCCGTGGTGATAAGCAGGGTTGTATTATTCTTGTAACCCGGTGTTGTCTGTAACCAGTACCAGAGATCCGCCAGCATCTGATCCGCTTTGGCGGCCTGCTGCAGGTACAGGTCATAACGCCCGGTATGCGCATATTCATCACTTTCGCCCAAACCTATAAACAACACACGGGGACGATGACGCTCCAGATAGGCACGCGCTACCATAAAAGTTAACTGATCATGCCGTGTAGCCCCTTCGTGGCAGACCGTTTGCGATTGCACATGATTAATCGATGCGGTCAGTTCGCCGGTTGCTTCTTCATCCTGTTCTTCATAACCACTATTGACTGGCAATCCGCTACGCTTTTCATTAAGTATATAGGGAAATACATCCCAGGAAGTGAACGCCACTACTTTATCGCGGAATGCTTCTTTTCCATGTAAGTATTCAAGCACGTTTACATTGGGGTTCGGTTTCTTTTTGTTGGAACTGATGCGCCAGTCGGCCTGGCCGGTAAACATCTCCGCATAGCCGGGATAGGAAAGATGGTAGAGATTAGAGACATTCAGTTTGTTGCCATAATGACGATTGCCGTACAACTGTCCTCTTTCCGCGATCACGTTCCAGAAGAACGGTAATAATTTACGTCGGCGCAATGCCTCATCAGGCGCATCATACATCATCTTCATCAGTGAAGTGTCGGGCGTAACGGATGAATTGGAAAGCAAAGCAGGATCGGCGCCGGTAAACAATTCCTGCCATCGGAATCCATCGATCGTGACGATCACAAGATTGTGGGCTGGGGCTACCGGTTGAAATGCCGCGGGAGGAGCAGGTTCGCCCGGGAATACAGGAAGTGCGGCAAAGAGTAGTAAGGTAGCAAACCAGGTTTTCATACCGGAATGTTTTGCAAAGTAATTCACGGGATATGAACAGCCTGTTAACACCGCATGACCTTTATGTTATGCCTTCCTGCGGTAAATCACACATCCTTAACATTGCCGTAATACAGGGTTTATATGAAAATGGAAACTTTATGAAACCGTTCTTATGCAAAGACGTCCTGTGGATGTGGTGGTGCTGTCGGATATTCATCTCGGCACCTATGCCTGCCGGGCACGCGAGTGCCTCAGTTATCTCCGGAGTATTGAGCCGCGGCTGCTCGTGCTCAATGGTGATATTATCGATGGCTGGCAGTTCAGCAAACATTATTTTCCTCCGCATCATATTGCCATCGTGCAGGAAATCTTACTCCTGCTTACCCGTGGCACACGCGTGATCTATATCACCGGCAACCACGATGAAACACTACGTCGCTATTCCGATCTGCACGTGGGTAATTTTCAACTGACAGACAAGATCGTTATTGAGATCAATGGCAAGATGACCTGGATTTTTCATGGTGATGTATTCGATCACACCACCAGCAGCCAGGCAAGGTTCTGGGCCAAACTCGGCAGCAACGGTTACGCTATTCTACTCGGTTTTAATAAGATGATGAATAAGCTTCTGCGTTCATTTGGTTATGAGAAACTATCGCTTTCCAAAAAACTCATGCACCAGTTTCACAAACGCATTGTAAAGGTGGATCAATTTGAACAGATGGTGGCTGAACTGGCCATCGAAAAGAAATATGATTGCGTGATTTGCGGACATATCCACGAACCGCAACATCGCGAGATCCACACCGGTAAAGGTTCGGTTACCTACCTCAATGCCGGCGATTGGGTAGAGCATATGACAGCGCTGGAGTATTGTGATAATGAATGGCAGTTGTATCAACACGATCCGGCTATCATGAAATATGAACGTCCGCATCCTGCGCCCGATCGTCCCGAAGTAATCACGAGCGAAATAGCGATTTATCTCCATTCACTCGCGCAGTCTTCAAGAGCGGTGTGAAAATGTGTAAATGTGCACGCCGGAGGAGGGATGTGTAGACGAGAAAATGAAACAGGCGGTTAAAAGTTATGAGTAGTATGTTTTAAGTAAACAGCCAGCAGAGTGACTGAGCTTCCCGACGGTTCCGTTGTTGGTGTTAACACCAACAACGGCGAAGAAGCCATGTTGCCGTGGCTGGTTCGTGAAGACACGAACCAGGAATGATTCACGATTGACCATTCACCATTCACGATTCACCATTCACCATTCACAATTCACTATATGAAAATCTTTTACGCAGTACAGGCAACGGGTAACGGACACATCAGCCGCGCCATGGAACTATACCCCTATCTCCGTGAATACGGGACGGTAGATTTTTTTCTCAGCGGTGGCAACAGTACGCTGTCGCTCGATGTACCTGTGAAATACCGCAGCAAAGGAATGAGCCTGTATTACAACTGCAACGGCGGACTCGACTACTGGCAGATCATGAAAGGCATCAAGCCTTTGCGTATCCGCCGCGAAATCCGTGAGTTGCCGGTAAACGAATACGACCTGGTGATCAATGATTTTGACTATATCACCGCTGCTGCCTGTGCAAACGGCGGCGTGCCATCGGTGCAGTTCGGGCACCAGGCGAGTTTCATTTCTGCCAATACGCCGCGTCCTTCCGCGCGCAACCGCACAGGTGAATGGATCCTGAAGAATTATGCAAAGGCAAGCCGCTATATCGGGCTGCATTTTGAATCCTATGACGATTTTATTTTCACGCCCGTTGTTCGTCGCGATATATTGGAAGCGCAACCCGAAGATCTCGGCTATATCACCGTATACCTGCCCTCCTATTGCGAACCGCAATTGATCCGTTTGTTTGAGCAATTCAGCGACCACCGTTTTGAAATCTTTTGCGGACAGATATCAGAAGAAAAGAAAGTAAATAACATGCGTTTGCTTCCCGTAAGCCGTGAAGCTTTTTCAACCAGTATGATTGGTTGTCATGGATTGATCACCGGTGGCGGATTTGAAACGCCGGCAGAGGCTTTGCACCTCGGTAAGAAGATTTTGTCTGTTCCCATCCGCAGTCAATACGAGCAGCAATGTAATGCGGCCGCGTTGGAAAAAATGGGTGTGCATTGTCTGCAGCAGATCGACAACAATTTTCAGGCGACCGTATACAACTGGCTGCAAAATGCTCCCATCATTAAGAAAGATTACAGCCAAAGCATTCCGCAGGCATTGGCACATCTTTTTGCTACGGCGCCCGTTCCCGTACAGGCATAAAAAAACCACCCCGGCACTGTCCTTCCGGGATGGCAACTGCATGAGAAATTGCTTGTACTGCAATTGGAACACAATGTAGAAAAGAGCTGCTGTAAATATCCTATCCCATTGTTAGAGCAACGTTAGCCCATGATTACCTTATTGTGAATGGTCAATCGTGAATGGTCAATGGTGAATCGTCAATCGTGAATCGTCATTGATCTCTGTGACTCATTACTTATAACTTATTACTTACTACCGGCTGTTTAACGTTGCACCTGCCTTTTTTAATATTTAATATTACCTTATTGTTAATTTTTGTACCTTGTAAGTATTGTATTGCCTGTGAACTTACAACGCCTCATACTTCCCTGGTTAATCCTGTGCCTTTCCGGTCCCCTATACGGTCAGCAGGAAAAAGTACATTTTGACTTTTACGGCGACCCCGTTGAGTTTGCATTCAACAAAACTTCCCGAAGCGAATTTACCGGTACACTTTCCTCCGGCAACATCACTACATTTTACCAGCAACTGGATCCGGCACCTTATGCTTCCATGATCGAAATGCTGAAAGGTTACAAAGACACGCACCAGGCCGACGACTGGCTGTTCTATCAACTCATCAGACGCACGGCACAGGCCATCAGCCCCAAGGAAGACGACTACCTGCGTTACACCTTGTACAAATGGTACCTGCTCAGCAAATGTGGTTATGATGCCATACTGGCCACATCCGGGTCGCGCATTCTTTTTTATGTGCAGAGCGATGAACACATTTACAATATTCCCAGCCGTATCGTCAACGGGCGCCAGTATGTATGCCTCAACTTTCACGATTACAAAGGCATCGACCCCTCAAACGAATTCTTTGCACCTGTTGAGCTAAAAATACCGGAAGCCGTAAATGGTTTTTCTTACCGCATTACCCGCCTGCCGGGCTTCAATGATACCGATTACCAGGAAAAAGAACTCAGCTTCCGTTATTACCAGCAGGATTATCATTTCAAAGTGAAGATTAATCAGCAGGTGAAAAACATTTTTGCCAATTATCCCGTAGTTGATTATGCGGCCTATTTCAATATTCCTTTAAGCCGCGAAACGTACAGCAGCCTTATTCCTTTGCTTCGCAAAAATGTGCAGCATATGCGTGTACGCGACGGCGTCGATTACCTGATGCGGTTTACGCGTTATGCTTTTTTGTTTGAACCCGACACCGATCAGTTCGGTGCAGAAAAAAGATTGACACCGGAGCAAACATTGCTCAATGATAAGAGTGATTGCGACGACCGCGCGGCGCTTTTCTTTTACCTGGTAAAAGAAATTTATAACCTGCCGATGCTGGTACTGAGCTTTCCTCACCACGTGACTATTGCCGTGAAGTTTGACAAACCCGTTGGAAAGACGATCGAATACAAGGGTGAAAAATATTCTATGTGTGAACCAACACCGCAGCAGGATGATCTTGCACTCGGTGACTGGTTGCCACAGCTCCGCAAACAGCCTTACGAAATTGCTTACGCTTACCGACCCTGACCCCGGTTCTTACTAACCCGTTGATACAAAAAAAGCCGGTCCGTTTTAACGGACCGGCTTTCCTATCTTAAACGTCAAACAGATTAATAAGCTGCGTTCTGAGGATCCCAGTTTGTCCAGCCGGCAGCCCAGTTGGTTGTACCAAAGGCACCGCGGTAGGTTGTAGAGGTGAAACCTGTCATGCCGGTAAAGCTTGCGCCGGCAAGGGCAGGTGAACCGGTTTTAGGCAGGAAGTTGGGGTTGGTGGAATAAAAAGGAGCTTCCAGCTGAATATCGTTGATATTGGTGTAAGTGATACAACCGTCGGCTTCTGCTTTCGTTTTGATCTGAGCGGCCGTAGCAACGGTGCTGTTGGAACGATAAGGGTTTGTTTCAGCGTGCACCAGGTTGTTCTTGAACTCAGAGATATTGTTTACATAGTAGTCGGTCACTGTTTCATCGCTTTCCATAGAGAAACCTGCATCGGGGTGACCCATCAGGATAGAGTTGCGCAGTACGAACTGTGTAGCTCTTCTCCAGCGGTTGGAGTAGTTGTGGTTGGCAGCAGCAGTAGCGCTGTTGGGACCAATGATGGTGAAGTTGCTCAATTGAGGACGTGTGCGCGGAGTAGCAGTTGTGCCACCGGCGTTGTTGTCGCACTCGATACCGTTACCAGCATCACCCGGATCCACGAAGTCAGGCTTACGCATAGATACCGCAAACTGGATACGGCCTACATAACCGTTGTCGAAGTCGAAGTCGTCATCCGCAGTCGCAAGTGCCACAATGTTTTTAGCGTTTACAGTACCACCGAAAAATTCATAAGCGTCGTCGTTACCGAAAGACACCTGGATATTTTCGAGGATTGTACCGCTGCCGACACCACCGCAGGTAAGACCGTTGATCTCGGAACCCGGATCAGAAGCGATACCAGCAAATTCGATACGTACATATCGCAGGATGCCGCTGTTGTCAGCAGCAATGCTGCCACCGTATTGGGCGTTCACCCCACCTTCGATAGTTGGAGTAGTCGGATGGTTGGTAGGCGCATTACCCAGCAGGATGATGCCACCCCAGTCACCAGGAAGTCTTGAACCGGGCTTGCGGCCGGAAGTGAATACGATAGGTTCAGTCTGCGTACCATCAGCGATCAGGCGCGAGTTACGCTCGATGATCAGCGCACCTTTGGAAATAGTATCACCGACAATTACAGAACCGGCAGCGATCGTCAGGGAAGCACGATTGGTTACGTACACATAACCTTTCAGGGTGTACTTGCCTTTTGGCAGTACCACATCTTCAGAGATCTGACCGGTGATGATCTTGCTGCAGATGATTTGCTCTTGTTTGGTGCCATCGGAACAACCAGAGCCGCCGTTACCGTTGTTGGTTGTAGAATCGTCGATTTCGACTTTCACACATGCCGTGAAGAGCAGTGACGATACGACAAGTGCAGACAGGACTTTTTTCATATAATTGTCAGGTTTGTATGTTTTAGACGAGAGGATTGTGTATTGATAATTATTTTTTCAGGTCGAGATTGTAATTGAATCCAAGTGAAATGGTGGTTCCCATACGGTAGTCGATGAAAGGCAGTGTGCCTTTGCCGTTGAACGCCTCCTGGTAAGAAACATAGCGCTGGTTCAGGATATCGCTTACAGTCAGTCTTACTTCACCTTTGCGTTTGAATACTTTCTGAGAGATCTGGAAGTCGACCAGGTCGCGCGGACGCTCATAGATGCTCGGGAAAGTGGCGTTGCCTACAAGTGCCAGGCGTTTACCGATACGGTTATAGAGCAGCGAAACGTTGGTGCCGTTTTCACCATCATATTGGAAGCCTGCATTGATCAGGTAAGGGCTCTGGCCTTGCAGCGGGCGATTGGTTGATTCGAGTTTATCACCGGCTGCATTGGTATTACCTACCTGCACTTTGGAGAAGATCACCGATACGTTACCATTGAAGTACAGGTTCTCCAGCCATTTTGAGCCGCCAAGGAAAGAAAGGCTCTTGCGGAATTCAGCTTCCACGCCAATCAGGTTAGCCTTCTCTGCGTTGCGGTATTCGTATTGACGGCGGCTGCCCGTGCTCGATTCGTTGAGCGTAAGTTCAATCGGATCGGCAAAGTTCTTATAGAATGCACCGAGTGATAACAATTCCCCCGAACGTGGATAGTATTCATAACGTACGTCGGCATTCAGGATGCTGCTACGTTTCAGGCCCGGCGTACCGGAGATAGAAGCCAGTTGTTCAAAATCGAAGAAGGCAAAAGAAGCTACTTCGCGGAACTCAGGACGTGCTACCGTGCGTGAACCGGCTACACGGAAGTTTGTTTTGCTGTTCACGCTCCAGGTAAGGTTGGCAGAAGGCAGCACATCAAACTTATTTGTATTCAGGATCGATGCTTTATCGGAAGTAAGCGTGTTAGATTTCAGGAACTGTTCGAAGTTTTCAAAACGGCTGCCCCATACGATACGGATCGCATCATTCAGTTTGTTATCAAACATTACGTAACCGGCACTCAGGGCAGATACGCCGTAATATTTATCAGAAGGGTTCTGCAGGTCGGTGGTGTAGTAGAATCCATCAGGACGGAAGTTCTGGTGCAGGAAGGCCTGATCGAAAGGCTGCGTGGTGATAGACTGATCGTCCGGCTCTTTCAGCCCCAGGATGATGCCGCGGAAATCGCGGAGGCGGACAGTTGCGGAACCACCCACTTTCACCGTTTGCTTGTGTGCACCCAGCGTGAAAGGAATAGCCAGGGAGGCATTGTAACCAAAAGCATTATCGCTCAGATCACTGAAGAAACGGTTGGTGTTGTTACCACGCAGGTTCAGTGTCAGCGGTCCGCTGGAACCGATCGTGCGTGAATACGTTTGTACACGCAGATCAGGTGTTTGTTTGTGGTTATAAGAATAGTTCAGGTTCCATTGAAAACGGATGTCTTTGAACAACTGATGGGTACCTTCCAACTGGGAAGAGTACAAGGTGCGCTGATTCAATACTGAGGAACGAAGCGATACTTCCTGCAGACCGTCAAAGTTGAGACCGCTGCGCACATAGTAGTTATCGTCGAGCAACTGGTTGTACAGGTTCTTGAAGGCTACTTTGTGACGGCCTTTGGTCCAGGCGATGTTGGCAACAGCCCCCCAGTTAACGGTGTATTTATTCTGTGCGTCGGTATAATCGAAATATTCGTTCAGTTCTTTGTTGGCATTGTAAAGTTGTTTGGCGTTGCGGTAAGTGACGCCGATCACAGAACCCCATTGTGCATTGTTCTTTGTGCGCACGACATTGGACCATGTCAGGTTGTACTGCTGTATAGGACCGGCGGTGCTTTGTGCCTGGCGGTAAACGTCGTCGCGGAATGATTTTGATACGGCTACTTTGTCGTCCGTAGTCAGGTAGTTGTAAGCACCGTATTTTTTGGGATAAGCAGATGGCAGTTTGCGGTCGCTGAAACCGAGCCAGTCGTTAGGGCCGCGCTCATTGCTCAGAAAATCTTTAAAAGTAGACTGGGTGTTGTAACCGAGGCTCACACCGAATGCCAGCTGGCTGCTGGTAGGAATGTCTTTGGTAATAACCTGTACCAGGCCACCGGCAAACTCACCTGTAAGATCGGGTGTAGCGGTTTTATTGATAATAATATTATCGATCAGTTGCGAAGGGATAACGTCGAAAGAGAAGGCTTTTTTGTCAGGCTCGGAACTGGGCAGTTGTGCGCCGTTAATAAAAGCTGAATTGTAACGGTCGCTCAGACCGCGGATTACCACAAACTTATTGTCCTGGATGGAAGTGCCGCTCACACGGCGAAGAACCTCACCGGTGTTCTTGTCCGGCGTACGGCGGATGAAGTCGGCGGCGATACCGCTTGACACGGCCGTGTTATTTTTCTGGAAGTTGAGCAGGGTATTGGTACTCTCCATGCGACGTGAAGTGGTGCGGACCGTTACACCGGCCAGATCGCTGGGCGCAAATTCCAGCACGATATCCAGTGTATTGTCGAGTCCGGCGCCGATCACCACATCGGAAACTTTTTTACCTATATAATTAACAGCGGAAAATTCGAGTTCGTATTTAGTGCCGGGAGTTAGGTTGAGGCTGTAACGACCTTCCACGTTGGACGTAGTGCCATTCTGGGTGCCGGAGATCCTCACTGAAACGCCGCTAACCGGTTCATTACGGTTGTTGACGATCTTACCGGTGAGCTTCTCCTGCGCGTGAAGAACAAAGCTCAACAGCGAGAAGAGAAGCGTTAAATGCAGCCTGGAGTACATAGCAGTAATTTCCGGCAAAGGTTGCGGTTGCAGGTTACCACACTGTTACGGCCACGTTAAGCAATTGTGAGCTGAATGTTACGGCAATGTTACCTGCTGCGGCTAATGGCACGCGGGTCGGTCGTTTTCAGGCCGGTTTAAACGGGAGAGCTTGATTCACAGCGCTTCATCTGCCTGAAACGGCAAAAAGTTTTCCTCAATCTGTATTAAGGAATTATTAATTCTACCTTTATATCCCCAGCCCCGCTAAGGAAGCCAGTATTTTCGCACCCGATATTAAAAACTAATAAAATGGGCCTCAATTCTTTCCTCAAGATCTTTATGCCGAAGAACCGCATCTTCTTCGAACTGTTTGAACAAGTGGCTGATAACGTGGCCAAAATGGGCGTAGTGATGAAAGAAGTGGTAGCGGAGACTGATTTTGACAAAAGAGCCGCCCTCATCAAAGTGATTGAAGACCTCGAGCATGCCAACGACGAACTCACACACAGTGTATTTACCGAGCTTGGACGCAACTTCATCACACCCTTCGACCGCGAAGACATTCACTACCTCGCCACCTCCCTCGACGATATCGCCGACTATATATATGCTTCTGCGAAAAAGATCAACTTCTACCGCGTGAACCCCAACGACATGGGCATGCAGAAAATGGCCGAACTGATCGAGCAGGGCGCACAGCAGATCCGTATCGCGGTTCGCGAGCTGCGCAACATGAAAAATATGCGCAACATCACGGAAGCCCTGGTAAAGATCAACAGCATCGAAAACCAGGCCGACGATATTTTCGACATGAGCATCGAGCGCCTCTTCGCTACCGAACCCGACGCCAAAGAAGTGATCAAAAAACGTGAAATATACCAGGTAATGGAAATCGTGACAGACAAGTGCGAAGACGCCAGCAATGTCATTGAAAGTATTATTATCAAATACGCCTGATCCGGTTTTCCCACAGAACCAGCCGTTTGCTCACGTATAAACTAATTTATGGCTTCTTTCCTGATTGCGATTATTGTACTGGCCCTCGTATTCGACTACATCAATGGTTTTCATGATGCAGCCAACTCCATTGCCACGGTAGTATCCACCAAAGTACTCACCCCCTTTCAGGCCGTACTCTGGGCTGCGCTCTTCAACTTCGTTGCCTTCTTTATCTTCAAAGACCATGGTGTGGCAGATACCATTGCCAAAACCGTGAAAAAAGATTTTGTCACCCTTGAAGTGATCTTTTCGGGACTGGTAGCGGCCATTATCTGGAATTTGTTTACCTGGTGGAGAGGTATTCCCTCTTCTTCCTCGCATACGCTCATCGGTGGACTCATTGGCGCGGCGCTGGTACATACCGGCAGTTTTCAATCGATCAACTCAGGGCCCGTTATCCAGATCGCCCTGTTCATCTTCCTCGCACCGCTGATCGGTATGCTGATGGCCTTTATCATTTCACTCTGGTTCATGTATTCTTTCCGCAAAGGATGGGGACCAAAGCTGTTTTCGATGGGCGTCATCATCGCGGTATTCATCTTCCTGGCGTTGGTGCTGGAACGTGACCCTGCCCAATTGAAAAGTCATTACGATTCTTATGTCCTGAAAGTTATTTTCCATTCGCAGAATTTCAAATGGATACTGCTGGCCTCTATCCTGCTGATCATGGCTTCTTTCTCGCTTTTCCTCAGCAACCTGAATGCACACAAAGCCAATATCTGGTTTAAAAGACTGCAGCTCGTTTCTTCCGCCATCTTCAGTGTGGGCCACGGTGGTAACGATGCGCAGAAAGTAATGGGCATCATTACCGCGGCATTGATCGCCGGCGGACAAATCAGCAGTTTCAGCGAAATGCCTGTGTGGGTGCCGCTCGCCTGTTATGCAGCCATTGCCGTGGGCACCATGAGCGGCGGCTGGAAGATTGTAAAGACCATGGGTACACGCATTACCAAAGTAACGCCGTTTGAAGGAGTGGCCGCTGAAACAGCCGGTGCCCTGACCCTCTTCATCACGGAATCGCTGAAGATACCGGTAAGTACCACGCATACCATTACAGGAGCCATCATGGGTGTGGGTGCCACCAAACGCCTCTCGGCCGTACGCTGGGGCGTTACCATCAACCTCCTCTGGGCATGGGTACTTACTATTCCTATCAGCGCGCTTATTGCCGCCTGCGTGTATTACGTAGTACATCTGTTTTAAACGAATAAGGCTGAAGGATTTCGGTTATCCGTTTTCTCCGTTACTTTTGCGGTAACTTTATTTATGGCAAAAATTCTTGTAACAGGAGGTTGTGGTTATATCGGTTCGCATACATTGGTGGACCTGATCCAGAACGGTTATACGGTAATCTCGGCAGACAACAACTCCCGCTCCAATCCCGGTATTCTTAATGGTGTGGAACAGATCACCGGTAAGACCGTCAAAAATTACAAAGTAGACCTTTGCAACTTCGACGATACGTTTGCTATTTTCCAGGAAAATCCCGACATCGCAGGCATCATTCATTTTGCCGCCTACAAAGCGGTGGGTGAATCGGTAGAAAAGCCTTTGATGTATTTTGAAAACAACATTACGTCGCTGATCAACCTGCTGAAATGTGTACAGGAATTTCATGTTCCGCATTTTGTATTCTCCTCTTCCTGTACCGTGTATGGCACACCCGATGATATTCCGGTAACGGAGCTAACGATCCCCAAGCCCGCCGAATCGCCGTATGGCTATACCAAGCAGATGGGTGAACAGATCATCAATGAATTTGCCAAAAGCAGCGGCACGCGTTGCATCCTGCTGCGCTATTTCAATCCGGTAGGCGCACACCCTTCGGCCAAAATCGGAGAATTGCCGATCGGCCGCCCGCAAAACCTGGTGCCGGCCATTACGCAAACAGCGATCGGCAAACTGCCGTCCATGACCGTGCACGGATCAGACTACCCGACACGCGATGGCTCGTGCATCCGTGACTATATCCATGTTTCGGATATCGGGCATGCACACACACTGGCGTTGCAATACCTGGAACAGGGAAAGAACAAACGTCTGTGCGATGTATTCAACCTGGGTACGGGCAATGGCGTGAGTGTGCTGGAGGCCATCCACACATTTGAAAAAGTAAGCGGCGTAAAACTCAATTATACGATTGGCCCGCGCCGTTCCGGCGATGTGGTGGCCATTTATGCCAACAACGACCTTGCGCGGAATGAACTGGGCTGGAATCCGGAATACACGCTGGAAGATATGCTGAGCACTGCATGGGAATGGGAGCAGCGCCTGCTGGCAGATGATGCCATCTTCGGCAGCCAGCCGAAAGAGCTCAACTAACCCGGTAATTAGCACTAATTCACTTACATTTGCCATCTAATTTTTAGCTATGGCATTAAAAGATATCCAGTCTACCGGTAACAAAGATACCCGTAGTGGTTTTGGTGATGGCATTGTTGAAGCAGCCCGTAAGAACCCCAATGTGGTGGCGCTTACCGCCGACCTGGCAGGCTCACTGAAGCTGAACCAGTTCATCAAAGAATTTCCTGAGCGATTTATCCAATGCGGTATTGCCGAAGCCAACATGATCGGCATCGGTGCGGGACTCACCATCGGCGGTAAAATTCCTTATACCACCACCTTTGCCAACTTCTCTACCGGTCGCGTATACGATCAGATCCGTCAGTCTGTTGCTTATAGCGGAAAAAATGTAAAGATCTGCGCATCCCACGCCGGCCTCACACTCGGCGAAGATGGTGCCACGCACCAGATACTGGAAGATATCGGTCTGATGAAAATGCTGCCCGGCATGACCGTGATCGTTCCCTGCGACTACGCACAAACAAAAGCGGCCACACAAGCCATAGCTGAATATGAAGGTCCGGTATACCTGCGCTTCGGTCGCCCGGTATGGCCCATCTTCACGAAAGAAGAAGATTTTGTGATCGGTAAAGCGCAACAGCTTTCCGAAGGAACAGACGTTACCATCTTCGCCTGCGGCCACCTGGTATGGAATGCGATCCAGGCAGGTTTGCAACTCGAAGAAAAAGGCATCAGCGTTGAAGTAATCAATATGCACACCATCAAACCGCTCGACGAAGAAGCAGTGATCAAATCACTCAGCAAAACACGTTGCGCAGTAACTGCTGAAGAACATAATATTATCGGTGGCCTGGGTGATGCCATTGCACAGGTAGCAGCGCGTCACATTCCTGTTCCCATCGAATATGTAGGCACTAAAGATACTTTCGGAGAAAGCGGAGTTCCGAAAGATCTGTTAAAGAAATATGGCCTTGATGTTCCCGACATCGTAGCCGCGGCGGAAAAAGTTCTCAGCCGGAAGAAATGATTTAAAAAGCGACCGATGGTCGCTTTTTTATTGCAGGTGGAAGGGTTAAGGAGGAAGGCTTGAGGTAGTTTTAAACGCCGTTGTTGGTCTCCCGACCAACAACACTTATCAAGTGACGGTTCAACAGCGCTTTAAAAGACATAACTCACTATTGACCATTCACCATTCACTCTTTTTACTTTTGAATTTTTAATTTTGACTTAAACCTTGTCTTCCTATTGCCTTCTAATCTGTAGCAAATGGAGCTAACCCCGCAGACCGATAGCGTTCTATTAACCCAATTCCGGGAACCGGCTACAAAGGAGCGGGCTTTTGCTGCTATTGTCAAAAAATACCAGGAAAAACTTTACTGGCATATCCGCCGCATGGTAGTGGGGCACGACGATGCAGACGATGTGCTGCAGAATGTTTTTATCCGCATGTGGAAAGGCCTCGAAAATTTCCGGGAAGACAGCCAGTTATATACCTGGCTCTACCGTATCGCTACCAACGAAAGTCTTACCTATCTCGAACAACAGAAAAAGCGCTCATCGGTGAGCATCGACAGCCTCGAGAACGGGCTGGAAAACCGTATCCGTGCCGACGAACACTTCGATGCCAATAAATTGGAATGGAAACTGCAACTCGCTATGCAGCAGCTACCTGAGAAGCAGCGGATCGTATTCAACCTGCGGTATTACGATGAAATGCCCTACGAACAAATGAGTAAAATACTGGAAACCAGTGAAGGAGCATTGAAGGCAAGCTACCATCACGCAGTGAAAAAAATAGAGGCCTACATTAAAAATCATTAAACCTTAACACGGCAACGCCGTCCTAATAAAGAAGAAAATGACACAGCGGGATACCATATTACAGGAACTGGCGGATTGCGGAAGCAGTCTTCAACCTGCCATTACGGCTGGTCCTTACCAGGTGCCTGAAGGTTATTTCAACGACCTCCCCGATGTGATACTTTCCCGTATACGCACAGAAGAAACAACGACGGCTAACGAAGAAATAGCCGTGTTATCCCCCCTGCTCGGCAACCTGCCCCGCGTATCGCCCTTCAAAGTACCGGAAGGATATTTTACTCCAACGCAGGAACAGGAACCCGATACAAGCTTCCTTGCGGGCGCCGGTAAACAAATGCCTTACAGCGTACCGGAAGATTATTTCGCGCAACTGTCCGCGCGTATCCAAAGCCAGGTAACGGCAAGGGTAATACCTTTGAATGCCCGGAAATGGTTCCGCTATGCAGCCGCTGCAATCGTTACCGGTGTAATAGCTTTGTCCGGACTGATGATCTGGCAACAGCAACAACCCGGTAATAATTCATCCGTGCTGGCCTCCAAAGAAGTGCGCCGGACATTTGAGGGTACTTCCGTGGAAGCATTGGAAAATTTTGTGCAGGTAACATCACCGGGCATCAACAATAAAGACATCACCAATGTCACGGCCAAAAGTGAGGAATTGAATTCTTTATTCAGGGAAATCCCGGATAGTGAACTCGACGCATTCCTGGACGTAACAAGCGATGGAAGCGAAGACGAAAGTCTGCTGAACTGATAAACATGAAGCGATTACTACTGATAGCTGTTTTACTGACCGGTCTGATATTGCCGTCCTTTGCGCAACAGGACGGAGACGACGATCGTCCTGCAGATGATATCAAACTGCAGCGCGGCATGAAAATGTTTATCCGGCAACGTTTGCAGTTGACGGATGATGAAGCGAAAAAATTCGAGCCTTTGCTAGAAAAATACCTTACGGAATTGCGCGATGCACACGTGAAAAACACGGATCCTTTGGTGCGCCAGCAAAAAAAAGCAGAGGTAAGACTTCGTTATCGTGATGAATTTAAGCCCATTATAGGCGAGAAGCGCGCCAACAGGGTATTTGTTGAAGAGCAAAGTTTTCGTCAGCAGATCCGCAATTACCTCAGGGAACGACGCGAGCGTGGCGGAGGAAGAAGCGGATCGCTCAGGCCGTTGAAAAGATGAAAAATGAAGGTGGGATAAAATAATTTTTCAGTTATCTTTGACCTTGGTGTTTTTCATAGGTTAGCAACGGCCGGCCCTTTTCAGGGCGGGCCTTTTTTTTGATTAGACAATTTGAAGATTTGAAAGTGGCGATCTCTGAGACAGCAATTATCTAATGCTGAGTTCAATAGATAAGTGCAATTTTTGAAAACAAAAGAAAAAAGCTTTTAAGGGCTTTTTTCTTTTGACTGAGTAGTGCAATCTTTGGATTACTTATGTCAAAAAACTACACGCATCTCAGTT
>Ga0209922_100221_pt1 | contig 130921 bp, 116 predicted proteins | sample ThiBiot_500_biof_FD_183946 | JGI IMG/M metagenome (GOLD analysis project Ga0209922, IMG submission 183946) | Wastewater bioreactor microbial communities from Cape Town, South Africa - Thiocy_expt_500_biof (SPAdes) | ecosystem: Engineered > Bioreactor > Thiocyanate-remediating >... | reverse complement strand
CGGTCTCGCTCATCGGGCGCACACGCGACAAGATCAGACCAGGCAGGAGCTTTGAGCGAAAGCATCGGGTTGGCGGGGCGCAGCGGCCCAGGCGGGCTTATCGATGATGCTTAACTTAATGCCATTGGGGAGATGCCGGGGCATTGGGAGGTGCGGCGCATACGTGACCTCTCCAGTTTTCTGACCAGTGGGCCACGCGGGTGGTCAGAGCGCATAAGCGAGGAAGGCGCTAAGTTCATTCAAAGCGGTGACCTCACGGACGAGCTGTCCATTGCGTTCGATGAAGCCAAACGGGTAGCGGTGAATGATGACGCTGAGGCGGCGCGGACTAAGTTGGCCGACGGTGATGTGGTGGTCTGCATCACAGGCGCAAAGACAGGAAACGTCGCTTTGTGCGGAGTGGTTCCCGAGGATGCCTATGTAAACCAGCACTTATGTCTGATTCGCCCACGTCCAGACATTCTTCCCGACTTGCTGGCCATATATCTGAAAAGCGACGCTGGCCAGAGGCACTTTGCGGTAGCTCAATATGGTTTGAAGCAAGGGATGAGCCTTGAAAACATCAAAGAAACTCCGGTGCTCGTGCCACCAATCCATGAACAACGCCAAATCGTGGAAATCGCACGGAGTACATCAGTAAGCATTGGTGCTCTCATCACCGCAGCCCGCACCGCCATCACCCTCCTGCAAGAACGCCGCACCGCCCTGGTCTCCGCCGCCGTCACCGGCCAGATCGACGTGCGCGGCTGGGCGAAGGCCGCCTAGTGCAACATCAAAAACCATAGCTGCTGGCGCTTGCCTGGTGGGCGCCAGAGGTTGATTTGGCTATGTTTTTTGAATGAATGGCCCGCTGGCTCGCCACGGCTGCTACCATGCTGCGGCGCAGCAAATCATGGAACTCGACGACCCTTACCGCGAACTTGGCCTGGCACCGGGCTGCAGCGATGCCGAGGTGAAGGCGGCGTGGCGCCGCCTGTCCGCGCGCTGGCACCCGGACCGCAACAGTAGCCCGCAGGCCCTGCGCAAGATTCAGCGCATCAACCGGGCGCTGGAGATGATCCGCAGCGCCCGCGACGAGCCGCAGGCCCAAGCCGACGACCCCGCCCCCGATGCGGAGCCGTCCCCCATCGAGCACACCATCCGCCTCACTCTAGAGGACGTGGTGGCCGGCTGCGTCAGGGAAGTGCGGGGCGAGGTGGTCGAAGACTGCGCCGACTGCGAAGGCAGCGGCCTGCAACTGCAGGCGACCACGTGCAGCGTATGCCGTGGCACTGGCCGCATCCGGCAGCGTCTCTTGTTCGCCTGGATCTCGCCCTCGGTCGAATGCACGGCCTGCCAGGGGCACGGCGAGACGCGCCAGGGCTGCACGACCTGCGCGGCCAGCGGCAAGGCACCGCCCGGCAAATACCGCTGCCGGGTGCGGGTGGCGCCGGGCGCGCGCGCGGGCGACGTGCTCGATGTCACGGCCCGCGTGCAGGGCAGTCGCCAGCGCACGCTGGCGCTGCGCGTGCGCGTGGTGCTGCAGCCGCACGAGTTCTTCACGGCCGGGGCCGATGGCACCTTGAAGTGCGAGCTGCCCGTGGACGGCTTTGCATGGATGGCCAACCGCTGGATCGAAGTCCCCACCCCGCGCGGGCTGCAACAGATGCGGCTGCGGCGCGGCCACCTGAACTACCGCATCAGGAACGCGGGCTTGCCGTGGACGGGCGAGGCCGCGGCGGCCGACTGCATCGTCACCGTCGTGCCGCTGTTTCCGGACGAGCTGAGCCCCGAGCAGGAGGCCGCGATCGACCGGCTGGTGGCCAGCAACTCCGGAGCAGCCGGCACGCCCGCCGGCGACCGCATGGCGGCGTGGAACCGGGTGGTGAGTGGCTGGCGGGATCGGCGGCGGTGAGGCCGACGGTGGCCATCAGCGGGGTGGGCTGATGGGGGCTTGCGTTGGCCGAGGCCATGCGCTGAAAGATGCTCCGCGCCAGTTGATCGGCAGGACGGCGCGGCTTGGCAGCGGCTGGGCTGGTGCTTGGAAATATCAAAATACATAGCTGCTTGCGCTTTCCCACCAAGCGCTGGAGCCCGATTTGGCTCATGAAATCCAGCCCAAGCCCGTGCACACCGAAATCGAGTTCGAGCGCGACGCCTGCCAGCACCTGGCCACGCACCCCTGGTGATACGCCGAGCCGGGCAATGAGCGGCTGAAGAAAAAAATCCATCAGCCGGCGGGTTCTGAAGAAAATCTCTGGCTTCTGAAGATTTTGTCTGTGCGGCGCCGCTTCAGCAGGCTGCTTGGCTTGCTGAACGTCGCCTTTATAGCGACAATCGTCGCCGTATGAGCAACATTCGGGACGCGATGAATCTGCTGTTTCCGGCCCACCGCCAGCAGGTGCTGGCGGCTTTGCTGCTGGAGCCGGGCCGCAGCCTGCACCTGCGCGAGCTGGCGCGGCTGGTGGGCAGCCATGCGGGCACGCTGGCGCGCGAGGTGGACAAGCTGACCCAGGCCGGGCTGCTGCTGCGCACCGACCAGGGCAACCAGGCGCATTACCGCGCCAACGCGCAGCACTCGCTGTTCCCCGAGCTGGCGGCCCTGCTGCGCAAGACGCATGGTGTGGTGCCCGCGTTGCGCACGGCACTGCAGCCGCTGGCCGACCGGATTGCGCTGGCCTTTGTCTACGGGTCGGTTGCCAGCGGCACCGCCACCGAGCACAGCGATGTGGATGTGCTGCTGGTGGGCACGGCGAACTTCGTGGCCGTGGTGCAGGCGCTGTACCCGCTGCACGAGCAACTGGGCCGCGAGGTGAACCCGGTCATCTGGGCGCCGCAAGAGCTGGCCGACAAGGCCCGCGCGGGCGATGCCTTCGTGCGCGACGTGCTGCACAAACCCAAGTTGTGGATTCAGGGAGACGAGCATGAGCTTGAGCAACTTGCAGGCCATCGGCCGGCTGCAGCCCCTGCCGCCTGACCCGGCAGGCATGGCGAAGCTGCTGCACGCGGCGCGGCAGAATCTGGCCGACGCAGGAAGACAGGCTGTTTAGAAACTCTCAAAAAAATAGCTGTTTGCGCTTGTCTATAAAGCGCTAGAGCCCGATTTGATTCATCAAACCCAGCCCATGCCCCTGCACACCGAAATCGAGTTCGAGCGCGACATCTGCCAGCACCTGGCCGCGCACGGCTGGCAGTATGCGGAGCCGGGCGCCGAGGGCGATGCACGCGGCTGGGACACGCCGCGCGCGCTGTACCCGCCCGATGTGCTGGCCTGGCTGCAGGCGTCGCAAGCCCAGGCGTGGGCGCAACTGAGCAAGCTGCACGGCGCGGCGGCCGAGGCCGTGGTGCTGGAGCGCCTGCGCAAGGCGCTGGACGAGCAGGGCACGCTGGCGGTGCTGCGCCACGGCGTCGAGCTGGTGGGGCTGAAGGCGCCGCTCAAGCTGGCGCAGTTCAAGCCCGCGCTGGCGATGAACGCCGAGCTACAGGCGCGCTACGCGGCCAACCGCCTGCGCGTGCTGCGCCAGGTGCGCACGAACCACGACGACATCATCGACCTGGTGCTGTGCCTGAACGGCGTGCCCGTGGCCACGGCCGAGCTGAAGACCGACTTCACCCAGGACGTGAACCGGGCCATCGACCAGTACCGCTTCGAGCGCCTGCCGCGCCCCAAGGGCCGGGCGCAGGCCGAGCCGCTGCTCGACTTTCCGCGCGGCGCGCTGGTGCACTTTGCGGTGAGCAACCGCACGGTGTTCATGACGACGCGCCTGCTGGGCCCGGCCACGCGGTTTTTGCCCTTCAACCAGGGCGACGGCGGCGGCGCGGGCAACCCACCCAACGGCCAGGGGCACCGCACGGCCTACCTGTGGGAGCAGGTGTGGCAGCGCGACAGCTGGCTGGAGATCATCGGCCGCTATCTGGTGGCGCGGCGCAACGCGAAGAAGCAGGTGGAGGCGGTGCTGTTCCCGCGCTACCACCAGTTGGACGCCACACGCAAGCTGGTGCAGGCGGTGCTGGCCGAGGGGCCGGGGCACCGGTATCTGATCCAGCACAGCGCGGGCTCGGGCAAGACCAACTCGATTGCCTGGACGTCGCACTTTTTGAGCGAGCTGCACGACGCGCAGGACCGCAAGGTGTTTTCCAGCGTGCTGGTGGTGAGCGACCGCAACGTGCTGGACGCGCAGTTGCAGGAGGCGATCTACGACTTTCAGCGCACCACCGGCGTGGTGGCCAGCATCACCGGCAACGATGCCAGCAAGAGCCAGCAGCTGGCGCAGGCGCTGTCGGGCGACAAGAAGATCGTGGTCTGCACCATCCAGACCTTTCCGTTCGCGCTGGCGGCGGTGCGCGAGCTGGCGGCCACGCAGGGCAAGCGCTTTGCCGTGATTGCCGACGAGGCGCATTCCAGCCAGACGGGCGAGGCGGCGTCCAAGCTCAAGCAGGTGCTCAGCAGCGAAGAGCAGCAGGCGCTGGCCGATGGCGGCGAGGTGAGCAACGAGGACATCCTGGCCGCCCACATGGCCGCGCGCGCCGGGCAGGACGCGGGCGTCAGCTACTTCGCCTTCACCGCCACGCCCAAGGCCAAGACGCTGGAGCTGTTTGGCCGCCGGCCCCGGCCCGATGAGCCCGCCGGCGCCACCAACCTGCCGCAGGCGTTTCATGTGTACAGCATGCGCCAGGCGATCGAGGAGGGCTTCATCCTCGACGTGCTGCAGAACTACACGCCCTACAAGCTGGCGTTTCGCCTGACGCACGAGGGCCGCGATTGGACCGATGCCGAGGTGGACAAGGGCGAAGCCGTCAAGGGCCTGATGCGCTGGGTGCGCCTGCACCCGTACAACATCGCGCAGAAGGTGATGCTGATCGTCGAGCACTTCATCGACAACGTGCAGCCGCTGCTCTCGGGCCACGCCCGCGCCATGGTGGTGACGGCCAGCCGCCTGGAAGCGGTGCGCTTCAAGCGCGCGATGGACAAGTACATTGCCGAGCAGGGCTACGCCATCGGCACGCTGGTGGCGTTTTCAGGCGAGGTGAGCGACGAAGCCAGCGCGGGCGAGATGGTGAGCGAGAAATCGGCCAGCCTGAACCCGCAACTGAAGGGGCGGGACATCCGCGAAGCGTTTGCAGGCGACGACCAGCACCTGCTGATCGTGGCCAACAAGTTCCAGACCGGGTTCGACCAGCCGCTGCTGTGCGGCATGTACGTGGACAAGCGCCTCGGGGGCATCCAGGCGGTGCAGACGCTCAGCCGCCTGAACCGCGCCTACGATGGCCCGTACGGCAGGAAGGACACGACCTACGTGCTGGACTTCGTGAACGACCCGGACGAGGTGCTGGCGGCGTTTCGCGTGTATTACGAAACCGCCGAACTGGCCGGCGTGACCGACCCTGCGCTGATCCTGGACCTGAAGGCCAAGCTGGACGCCTCGGGCCACTACGACGAATTCGAGGTTGAGCGCGTGGTGGCCGCCGAGCTGAACCCCAAGGCCACGCAGGCGCAATTGGTGGCCGCCATCGAGCCGGTGGCCGACCGGCTGCTCAAGCGCTTCCAGGCGGCCCGCCAGCAGCAGGCGCACGCGCCGGGCAGCGCGCAGCACCGCGACGCCACGGACGCGCTGGAGGCGCTACAACTTTTCAAGCGCGACGCGGGCAGCTATGTGCGCGTGTACGCCTTTCTGAGCCAGTTGTTCGACTACGGCAACACGGCGGTCGAAAAGCGCGCCCTCTTCTTCAAACGCCTGCTGCCGCTGCTGGACTTTGGCCGCGAACGCGAGGGGATCGACCTGAGCCAGGTGGTGCTGACGCACCACAAGCTGAAGGATCAGGGCCGGCGCGGCCTGAACCTGGCGATGGAAGGCGACGGCGACTACCGGCTGCAGCCCATGCAGGAGTCTGGCAGCGGGCAGTTGCAGGACAAGCAGAAGGTGCTGCTGTCGGAAATTCTGGCGGGGGTGAACGAGCTTTTCGAGGGCGATCTGAGCGACGACGACAAGCTGGTCTACGTCAACCAGGTGCTCAAGGGCAAGCTGATGGAGTCCGAGCTGCTGACCCAGCAGGCGCGCAGCAATACCAAGGCCCAGTTCGCCGCCTCGCCCAACCTCGACGCCGAGCTGATGGAGGCCATCATGGCCGCCTTCGAGGCCCATCAGAGCATGAGCCGGCAAGCGCTGGAATCGGAGCGGGTGCGCGCCGGCATGAAGAGCATTTTGCTGGGGCCGGCGGGGTTGTACGAAAGCCTGCGCGACGAGCGCCCTTTGCCGTAAACGGGGGAACAAGCTGATGATGCACAAGGTCCTGATTGCCAATCGCGGCGAGATCGCCGTGCGCATCGCGCGCGCCTGCCGCGACTACGGTGTGCGGTCGGTGGCGGTGTACGCCGACCCGGACGCCGACGCGCTGCACGTGCGCGCCGCCGACGAGGCCTGGGCGCTGCCGGGCACGCGGCCGGCGGACACGTATCTCGCCATCGACAAGCTGCTCGACGTCGCCCGGCGCGCCGGCGCCGACGCCGTGCACCCGGGCTACGGCTTCCTGTCCGAGCGCGCCGAGTTCGCGCGCGCCGTGCGGGACGCGGGCCTGGCCTGGATCGGCCCGCGCCCGGAGACGATCGAGATGCTGGGCGACAAGGTGGCGGCGCGCCGGATCGCGCTGCAGGTCGGCGCCCCGCTGGTCGCCGGCACCGCCGAGCCGGTGGCCAGCGTCGCCGAGGTGCTGGCCTTTGCCGAGCGTCACGGCCTGCCGGTGGCGATCAAGGCCGCCTTTGGCGGCGGCGGGCGCGGTCTGAAGGTGGCCTGGCAGTTGGACGAGGTGGCCGAGCTGTATGAGTCGGCGGTGCGCGAGGCCACGGCCGCGTTCGGGCGCGGCGAGTGCTTTCTGGAGCAGTTCCTCGACCGCCCGCGCCACATCGAGGCCCAGGTCATCGCCGATCGCCACGGCCAGGTGGTGGTGGTCGGCACGCGCGACTGCTCGCTGCAGCGGCGCAACCAGAAGCTGGTGGAAGAAGCCCCGGCGCCCTTCCTCACCGACGCCCAGCGCGCGCAGGTGCACCAGGCGGCACGCGCCATCTGCGCCGCCGCCGGCTACGAGAGCGCGGGCACGGTGGAATTCCTGCTCGGGCAGAACGGCCAGATCTCGTTCCTCGAAGTCAACACGCGCCTGCAGGTCGAGCACCCGGTGACCGAGGAAACCAGTGGCGTGGACCTGGTGATCGAGCAGTTGCGCGTGGCCGACGGCTTGCCGCTGACGTTTGCCGAAACGCCGCCGGTGCGCGGCCACAGCCTGGAGTTCCGCATCAACGCCGAGGACCCGGGGCGCGGCTACCTGCCCACGCCGGGCCGCGTCACGCGCTTCGACGCGCCGGGCGGCCCGGGCGTGCGCGTCGACACCGGCTTTGGCGCCGGCAGCACGGTGCCGGGCAGCTACGACTCGCTGCTGGCCAAGCTCATCGTCACCGGCGCCACGCGCGACCAGGCGCTGGCGCGCGCGCGCCGGGCGCTGGCCGAGTTCGAGATCGAGGGCGTGGCCTCGGTGCTGCCGTTCCACCGCGCGGTGGTCGCCGACCCGGCCTTTACCGCCAAGGATGGCTTTCAGGTGCACACGCGCTGGATCGAGACCGAGATGCAGGCCCGCTTCGAGCCCGCGCCGCGGCCCGATGCCGAAGATGGCGCCCCGGTGGTGCGCAGCTTCATCGAGATCGACGGGCGGCGCCTGCGGCTGGGCCTGCCGGCCGGGCTGGCGCTGGGCGTCGGTGCCGGCAGTGCGCCCCCAGCGGCGTCACCGGCAGCCGCGACAGCCGACCCGGGCGACGTGCTGGCGCCGCTGACCGGCAGCCTGGTGCGCTGGCACCGCGAGTCGGGCGAGCAGGTGGACGCTGGCGAGGTGATCGCCACGCTGGAGGCGATGAAGATGGAAACCGCGGTGAACGCCCCCTGCGCCGGCACGCTGGAGTGCATGGCGGCGCCCGGCGAGCTGCTGCAGGCCAACACACTGCTCGCGCGGATTCGGGCCTCAAGCCACGGCGGATGAGACTTCGCCGCTCCAACGGCCGCGGAGCAGGCCATGCGCGGGCACCCGTGACCAGGGCCCCCCTGGGCACAGGGTGCGTCCCCCTTGCAGGGGGAAGGCGCGCAGCGACATGGGGGGTGGCGTCATTTAGCGCGCCAGTTTGAACACCGCCGTGCTGGCACGCGTGTTGGGCAGCCAGCGCACCACGCGGCCGTCTTCCAGGCCGAAGGCGTCCAGCACCTTCAGGCCGTTCCTGCGCGCCAGCGCCTCGAAATCCTTGAACGTGCCGACGCGGATGTTGGGCGTGTCGTACCACTGGTAAGGCAGGCGGCGGGTGACGGGCATGCGCCCGCGCAGCACGCTCAGGCGGTTGGGCCAGTGGGCGAAGTTGGGAAAGGCGACGATGCCGATGCGCCCCACGCGCGCGGTTTCGCGCAGCATGACCTCGGCATTGCGCAGGTGCTGCAGGGTGTCGATCTGCAGCACGACGTCGAAGCTCTGGTCCTGGAACGCGGCCAGGCCCTGGTGCAGGTTGAGCTGCAGCACGTTGACGCCGCGCTGCACGCAGGCCAGCACGTTGTCGTCGTCGATCTCGATACCGTAGCCGGTGCAGCCGCGCTGGCGCGCCAGGTGCGCCAGCAACGCGCCGTCGCCGCAGCCCAGGTCGAGCACGTGCGAGCCCTGCGGCACCAGGCCGGCGATGACGCGGCGGATGGGTTCGTCGCTCATGCGTGCAACTCCTGCGCGATGCGCTCGAAGTAGGAGCGCACCACGCCCAGGTAGCGCGGGTCTTCCAGCAGGAAGGCGTCGTGCCCGTGCGGGGCGTCGATCTCGGCGTAGCTGACGTCGCGGCGGTTTTCCAGCAGGGCCTTGACGATCTCGCGCGAGCGCGCGGGCGAGAAGCGCCAGTCGGTGGAAAAGCTGACCAGCAGGAAGCGCGCGCGCGTCTGCGCCAGCGCGGCCGTCAGGTCGCCGCCGAAGGCGCGCGCCGGGTCGAAGTAGTCGAGCGCGCGGGTGATCAGCAGGTAGGTGTTGGCGTCGAAATACTCGCTGAACTTGTCGCCCTGGTGGCGCAGGTAGCTTTCGATCTGGAACTCGACGTCCTGCGTCGAGTAGCGGTAGCCGCTGCCGTTGCCGGCCACCGCCTGCCTCAGCTCGCGGCCGAACTTCTCGTTCATCACGTCGTCGCTCAGGTAGGTGATGTGGCCGATCATGCGCGCGATGCGCAGCCCGCGCGCCGGCACCACGCCGTGGCGGTAGAAGTGGCCGCCGTGGAAGTCGGGGTCGGTGACGATGGCGCGCCGCGCCACCTCGTTGAAGGCGATGTTCTCGGCCGACAGGTTGGGCGCGCTGGCCACCACCACCGCGTGGCGCACCCGTTCGGGGTATTGCAACGTCCAGCCGAGCGCCTGCATGCCGCCCAGGCTGCCGCCCATGACGGCGGCCAGCTGCCCGATGCCCAGGCCGTCCAGCAGTCGCGCCTGGGCGTTGACCCAATCCTCCACCGTCACCACCGGAAAGTCGGCGCCGTACACCTGCCCGCTGGCGGGGTTGACGTGCATCGGCCCGGTGGAGCCAAAGCAGGAGCCCAGGTTGTTGATGCCGATGACGAAGAAGCGCTCGGTATCCACCGGCTTGCCGGGGCCGATCATGTTGTCCCACCAGCCTTCGCTGCGCGCCTGGCCTTCGTACACCCCCGCCACGTGGTGCGAGGCGTTGAGCGCATGGCAGATCAGCACGGCGTTGCTGCGCTCGGCGTTGAGCTCGCCGTAGGTCTCGTAGGTCAGGTCGTAGCCGCCGATCGACGCGCCGCTTTGCAGCGGCAGCGGCGCCTCGAAGTGCATGGTCTGCGGCGTGGCAATGAAGGACATGGCAACAAAAAAACCCGGCTTCGCCAAATCGAAACCGGGTTGCACGCGTGTCTCGGATTTAGCGGTATTTGTAGAGCGCCCGCAAGCAGAGGCAAATCGGCGCTGTGGCGTGCAGTATAGCGGTCGGCGTCATGCCTGGCCACTGCCGCCGGGGTCGGGAGCGTCACGGCTGGGGTCTTCGGCGTCGCGCGTGCCGGCAACCGAGGCGCCGCCCTCCACCGGCGGCTCCCACTCGTGCCAGTCGTCGCCGAACAGCTCCGCCGGGTGCGGCGTGCGGTCGGAGCCGTTGCCGCAGGCCATCGAGCCGGCCGGGCAATACTTGTCGCAACCCCAGCAGATGCGCTCGGGGTGCGCTGGCTTCAGAGGGAATTTCTTCGCCATGGCGGTGCGGCAGAACCCGGCTCAATTATCCCAGCCGAACAATGCCAGCACCCCCAGTGCCAGAAAGATCAGTGCCGATACGCCATGCACCAGCCGTATCGGCACCCGGCGCACCAGGCGGTCGCCAAACCACACCACCGGCGCATTGGCCAGCATCATGCCCAGCGTGGTGCCCGCCACCACCGCCAGCCATTGCGGATACTGGGCCGCCAGCGCGACGGTGGCCACCTGGGTCTTGTCGCCCATCTCGGCCAAGAAGAACGCCAGCAGGGTGGTGCCGAACACCCCCAGGCGTGGCGCGGCGGCCGGGGCGTCGTCGTCCAGCCGGTCTGGAATCAGCATCCACACCGCCATGGCGATGAACGACACGCCCAGCACCCAGCGCAGCACGTCGGGCCCCAGAACACGCATCACCCAGTGCCCGACCGCCCCGGCCAGCGCGTGGTTGGCCAGCGTGGCGACGAAAATTCCCCACACAATCGGCCACGGCCGGCGAAAGCGCGCCGCCAGCACCAGGGACAGCAATTGGGTCTTGTCACCGATTTCGGCGAGGGCGACGATGCCGGTGGCGACCAGAAAAGCTTCCATGCGATGGAGTGTTTGAATAGTGGGAAAAAGGCAATCAATGGCTTGTCAATCCTGCGCAAACAGCTATTCAATAGATAGCATATTGCGTGCCTGTGACCGCCACGCCGTGCCCAAATGCGGCGGCAGATTGTAGGTAGCCGCGGCCCGTCATGCGGCCGGCGCACCGCCGGCGCGTCATACCCGATTTTTTCAGTCGGGTAAAAATCATGCGCTTGACTTTCGCAGTTCTGACGCATAATCGCGCGGGTGTCCCAGCGGTTGGGGCGCACCACGTGGCTTTTGCGGTGATTTCACAGTCTCAGTTGCCCTTCTTGGCCGAGCCAAGGTTCGTTGAAGGCGTTTCGCGGACTCCATCGCTTTTCATTTGTTATTTAGGAGTCCCTTTCAATGGGCAATAAACTTTATGTCGGCAACCTGCCGTATGGCGTGCGCGACGCCGATCTGGAGCAGGCGTTTGCACAATTCGGCTCGGTCACCAGTGCCAAGGTGATGATGGAGCGCGACACCGGTCGCTCCAAGGGCTTTGGTTTCGTCGAGATGGGCAGCGACGCCGAGGCGCAGGCCGCCATCAACGGCATGAATGGTCAGCCGCTGGGTGGCCGCAACGTGGTGGTCAACGAAGCTCCGGCGGCTTCGGTGGCGGCGGTGGTTACGGCGGCGGCGGTGGTGGCTACGGCGGTGGCCGTCGTGAAGGCGGCGGTGGCGGCTACGGCGGCGGCGGCGGCGGTGGTGGTTACGGTGGCGGTGGCGGCTATGGCGGCGGCCGGCGCGAAGGCAGTGGCTACGGCGGCGGCCAGGACGGGAACTTCCGCAGCCCCTACGGCCAAGGCCCGCGCGGCGGTGGCGGTGCGGGTGGTCGTCGCGAGGGCGGCTACGGCGGTGGTCGGCGCGAAGGCGGTTACGGCGGCGGCCGTGACGACGAGTGAACCAGCGCGCATTCTGAACGCGAGGCCGGCATGTCCCGGCCTGGCACAAGAAAAGGCTCCTGACGGAGCCTTTTTTCATGGCCCTGGCATCGTCGTCGGACCGGCCCGTGCCTTGCGCGGGCGCCCACTCAGCAGGCGATCGAACAGGGCGTTGGGCAACACCCGCAGCAGCTTGGCGACCACCGCCATTTGCCACGGAATCACGCGGTAGCTCACGCCCTGCCCGATGGCGCGCAACGCCCACTCGGCAAAGCGGTCGGCCGGCATCAGAAACGGCATCGCGTAGCGGTTCGCGCGGGTGAGCGGCGTGTCGATATAGCCCGGCAGCAGCGTGACCACCCGGACGCCGCTGCCACGCAGCTCCCCGCGCAGGCTCTCGCAGTACGCCACCACACCGGCCTTGCTGGCACAGTAGGCGGCGTGACCCGGCAGGCCACGGATGGCGGCGACGCTGGCGATGCCCACCAGGGTGCCGCTGCCGCGCTCGCGCATCGCGGCGATGAAGGGCTGGAAGGTGGCCGCCATGCCGACGTTGTTGACCGCCAGCGTGCGCGCCATGACGTCGATGTCGGCACGCTCGGCGGTGTCCATGCCGACGCTGATGCCGGCGTTGGCCACCACCACGTCGGGCACGCCCTGGCGCGCCAGACAGGCCTGGCCTGCGGCCACGACGCTGTCGATGTCCGCCACGTCCGCTTCGTACACCTGCCAGCGCTCGGCTGGCCAGTCCCGCGCGCGGGCCCAGTCGCGCAGCTCGACCGGCCGGCGTGCCACCAGGGCCAGCCGCCAGCCGTCGGCAAAGCAGCGTTCGGCCAAGGCCTGGCCGATGCCGCTGGACGCGCCGGTGAGGTAGATCAACCCTGCCATGGTGGGCGCGGCGCGGGATCAGCGTCGCGGCTGCAGCACGCCCCGCACCTGCCCGGTGAGCACGGCCACGCCGCTGCGGTCGTCGTAGGAGAAGCGGTCGCCGGTGAAGACGTCGGCGCCGCGGCGCAGCTCCACCGGCTTGTCGGAGCTGACGCGATCCTCGTCGATGAAGGCGTGCAGGTACGCCCCCAGAAATTCCATGCGCGGCAGATCGCCGCCCCGCGGGCGCGTGACGGCCTCGCGCACCACGCGTGCGTTGTCGAACAGCTCGGCCTCGGAGCCATCGCCCTTGGCCACGGCGCGCCGCGCCGTGGCCACCGTGGGGTTGCCCTGCTCGTCATAGGAGCGGATGCGCGGCTGCTGGACCTCCAGCGTGTCCGTCAGCGGAAAGTGCTGGCCTTCGCTGCCCACGATCTCGGACTTCAGGCGCCCATCGGCATCGAAGCTGCGCACCGAGAATTCGCGCATGAAGTAGTCCGGCTCGGCCGAGGGCGGCGGCCCGCCGCCCTCCGGACCAAAGCGCGGGGCGCTGCGCACCAGCCACCAGCTGCCCAGCGCAAACAGCATCATGACCAGCACCGGCAACCAGGCGGCCAGCTGATCCCGTCCCTGGCGCCACAACCGGGCGGTGTTCATGCGGCACCACCCATCTGCGCCTCCAGCAGGCGCCGGTAGTGCCCGCCGGCCACCAGCAGCAGGTCGCAAAATTCGCGCGCCGCGCCTTCGCCACCGCGCGCGGCGGTCACGTGGTGTGCGCAGGCCAGCGCTTCGGCGTGGGCACCGGGCGGCACGCAGGCCAGCGCGGCGCGGCGCAGCAGCGGCAGGTCGGGCCAGTCGTCGCCCATGGCCGCGGCCTGCGACCAGTCGAGCCCCAGTTCGGCCAGCAGTGCCGCGGCGGCGGGCAGCTTGTCCTCGGTGCCCAGGCGCGCCTGGGTGACGCCCAGCGCCCGCAGGCGCAGGCGCAGGGGTGCCGAATCGCGCCCCGAGATGACGCAGGGCACGATGCCCGCGCGCGCCAGCAGCTTGATGCCGTGCCCGTCCAGCGTGTGAAAGCGCTTGAGCGTCTCGCCCTCGGCGCTGAAGTACAGGCCGCCATCGGTCAGCACGCCGTCGACGTCGAAGAAGGCCACGCGCACCCCCTGCGCCCGCAGCAGCAACTGCGGCGGCCAGCTGAGCGCGGGCGATGCGGGCGCGGATGGCATCAGATCACCTTGGCGCGCATCAGGTCGTTGCTGTTGACGGCTCCCACCAGGCGACCGGCGGCATCCAGCACCAGCAGCACCGTGATGCGGTGCTTTTCCATGGACTCGGCCGCCTCGGCCGCCAGCGCATCGTCGCGGATGTGGCGCGGATTCGGGTGCATGACCTCGTGCGCCACCAGCGCGCGCAGGTCGCGCCCGGTCTCGACCAGGCGGCGCAGATCGCCATCGGTGAAGATGCCTACAGGCCGGCCGGCCGCATCGACGATGGCCGAGGCACCCAGGCCCTTGCGCGTGATCTCGCGCATCAGCGTGCTGAAATCGGCGTCCGGAGCGACCTGTGGCACCTCATCGCCCTGGCGCATCACGTCGGCCACGCGCGTCAGCAGGCGCCGGCCCAGCGCGCCGCCGGGATGCGAGCGCGCGAAATCCTCGGCCCGGAAACCCCGCGCATCCAGCAGCGCCACCGCCAACGCATCGCCCAGCGCCAGCTGCGCCGTGGTGCTGGCGGTGGGCGCCAGGTTGAGCGGACAAGCCTCCTTCTCCACGCTGCCGTCGAGCACCGCGTCGGCGTGGCGCGCCAGCGTGGAATCGGCGCCGCCGGTAATCGCCACCAGAGGGGCGCCCAGGCGTTTGACCAGCGGCAGGATGGCGATCAGTTCGTCGCTTTCACCGCTGTTGGAGATGGCCAGCACCACGTCCTGCGCCTGGATCATGCCCAGGTCGCCATGGCTGGCCTCGGCCGGATGCACGAACATCGCCGGCGTGCCGGTGGACGCCAGGGTGGCGGCGATCTTGCGACCGACATGGCCGCTCTTGCCCATGCCCATCACCACCACCCGCCCGCTGGCACGCAGGATCAGTGCCAGCGCGCGGGCAAAGCTGTCGCCCAGCCGGTCCTTCAGCCCGAGCACGGCGGCGGCCTCGATGTCCAGCGTTTCGCGGGCCAGGCGCAAGGCCTGGGCAGGATCGAAATTCATCGCACGATTCTAGGGCGCTGCGCTAGCATCCGGCCATGAGCCCGCTGGAGCTGACCCTGCTGTACCTGGCCGCCGCCGTGCTGGGCGTGGCGGCATGCCGCTGGGCGCGCCTGCCCGCCATCCTGGGCTACCTGGTGGTGGGCGTGCTGATCGAGCCGCACACCCTGGGCTGGGCGGTCGGGCAGGACGCCGAAGGCATCAAGCAGCTGGCCGAGTACGGCGTGGTGTTCCTGATGTTCGTGATCGGGCTGGAGTTCAACCTGCCCAAGCTGCACGCCATGCGCCAGCACGTGTTCGGCCTGGGGCTGGCGCAGGTGCTGGTGACCATGGGCGTGGTCAGTGGCGGCGCCCTGCTGCTGGCCTGGCTGCTGCCGCAGCACTGGCCGATGAGCTGGCAGGGCGCGCTGGCCCTGGGCGGCGCGCTGGCCATGAGCAGCACCGCCATCGTGGTCAAGATGATGAGCGACCGGCTGGAGCTGGAGTCCGAACACGGCCAGCGCATCATCGGCGTGCTGCTGCTGCAGGACCTGGCGGTGGTGCCCCTGCTGGTGCTGATCCCGGCGCTGGGCTCCAGCCCCGAGGACCTGCTGGCCGAGCTGGCGGTGGCCGGGCTGAAGGCGGTGGGCCTGATCACCATCCTGCTGTGGGGAGGCCAGCGCGTGATGCGCTGGTGGCTGACGCTGGTGGCGCGGCGCAAGAGCCAGGAGCTGTTCGTGCTCAACCTGCTGCTGATGACGCTCGGCCTAGCCTGGCTGACCGAGCTGGCCGGCCTGTCACTGGGACTGGGCGCCTTCATCTGCGGCATGCTGATTTCGGAGACCCAGTTCAAGTACCAGGTCGAGGCCGAGATCCGCCCCTTCCACGACGTGCTGCTGGGCCTGTTCTTCATCACCATCGGCATGCTGCTGGACTGGCGGCTGGTGATGATGCAGTGGCCGGCGGTGGTGATTCTGCTGGTGCTGATCCTGCTGGCCAAGCTCGTCGTGGTGGCGGGTGTCGCGGCCCTGCTGGGCGCCAGCGCCGGCACCGCCCTGCGCACCGGGCTGTACCTGGCGCAGGCGGGCGAGTTCGGTTTCGTGCTGCTGACGCTGAGCAATCGCCAGGGCCTGCTGGCGCCCGAGCTGTTCAACCCCATCCTGGCGGCGATGGTGGTGTCGATGCTCACCACGCCCTTCATCATCATGGCCAGCAACCGCATCGTGCTGCGCCTGGTGGCCAGCGAGTGGATGCTGCAATCGCTGCAGGTCACGCGCATTGCCCGCCAGTCGATGGACGCCGCCGGCCATGTGCTGATCTGCGGCTACGGGCGCAGCGGCCAGGCCATGGCGCGACTGCTGCGGCAGCAAAAGATTCCGTTCATCGCCCTCGATATCGACCCCGACCGGGTGCGCCTGGCCGCCGCCGCTGGTGACAGCGTGGTGTTCGGCGATGCCGCCACCACGCCGGCGCTGATCGCCGCCGGCCTGGGCCGCGCCAGCGCCGTGGCCCTGACCTATCTGGACCCACCCAGCGTGCTCAAGGCCCTGGCGGCCATCCGCGCGCACGCGCCCCAGGTGCCGGTGATCGTGCGCACGCAGACCGACCGCGACCTGGACAAGCTGCGCGCCGCCGGCGCCACCGAAGTCGTGCCCGAAGGGCTGGAAGGCGCGCTGATCCTGGCCGGCCACGCGCTGGCGCTGTCGGGCACGCCGGTGCGGCGCGTGGCGCGGCTGGTGCAGCAACAGCGCGAGCAGCGCTACGGCATGCTGCGCGGCTTCTTCCCCGGCGCCGACGACGACGTGAGCACCGATCCGATGGAGGAAATGCGGCTGGGCATGTTCACCGTGCCAACGTCGATGGCCGGGCAATCCCTGGGCGAGGTGCTGAACCGCCTGGGCGGCCTGCGCGCCATCAGCCTGCGGCTGCCCACCGGCACACCGGCGATGCCTGACGACGCCATCGTCCTGCAGGGCGGCGAGACCGTGCTGCTGTCCGGGCGTCCCGACGCGCTGGCGCGCGCCGAGCATGGCCTGGCCGCTTGAACACGCCCTGATAATGCCCGCATGAGCACCGCCTTTTCCGTCTCCGACTATCTGCGTCAGCACATCCGCACCGTGCCCGACTGGCCGGCACCGGGCGTGCAGTTTCGCGACATCACGCCGCTGCTGCAGAACCCGCAGGTGTTCCGCGTGCTCATCGACGCCTTCGTGCACCGCTACATGGACCCGGCGTTGCGCCCCGACGTCGTCGCCGGCCTGGACGCGCGCGGCTTCATCCTGGGCAGCGTGGTGGCCTATGAGCTGAACGTCGGCTTCGTGCCCATCCGCAAGAAGGGCAAGCTGCCCTTCACCACGGTCGAGGAAACCTACGAGCTGGAGTACGGCAGTGCCACCGTCGAGTTGCACACCGACGCCGTGCAGCCCGGCCAGCGCGTGCTGCTGATCGACGACCTGATCGCCACCGGCGGCACCATGCTGGCGGGCTGGCGCCTGCTGCAGAAGCTCGGCGCCAACGTGACCGAGGGCGCCGCCATCGTCGATCTGCCCGAGCTGGGTGGCTCGGCGCGGCTGGCGGAAGCTGGGTTGCCTCTGTTCACGCTGGTCGAATTCGGCGGCCACTGAGCGCGGCCCGCCCCGACGCTCACCCGGCGCGCCCAGCCTGCACGGCGGCCTGCCGCAGAATCAGTGTCCTGCATCGCCAAGCCAGGCATTTTTACAAAGCAACCGCTTGATCAAATTAAGAACCCTTGCTATGCTTGGCGCATGAACGACGCTGACGCCAGGACTCCCGCACCGCCTGCCCCGCGGCGCGGGCGCCCGCGCAAGAGCGCCGAGCAGCGCAGCGAAAGCCAGCGCCACGCCGACGTGCTGCGCGAAGCGGCACGACTGTTTCGCACCCAGGGGTTCGACGCCACCAGCACGCGCGACATCGCGGCCGCCGCCGGCATGCAGAGCGGCTCACCTTTCTACTATTTCGAGAGCAAGAGCGCCATGCTTTTCGCGGTCATGCGCGATGGCATGGCCCAGGTCACGGAGAGCCAGGGGCAGATCCTGCGGGCGCTGGGCCCTCGCCCCGCGGCACGCGATCGCCTGCGGGCACTGATCCGGCACCACTTCAGCGTGGTGGTCGGGCCCGATAGCCATTTCATCCCGGTGATGCTGTACGAATGGCGCGCGCTCACCCCGGAGCAGCGCAAGGAGATTTCGCTGCAGAAAGACGCCTATGAAGCCGTCTGGATGCCCGTCCTCAACAGCCTGCACCGGGCCGGCGAGCTGAAAGCGCGCCCCACGGTGGCCCGCCTGTTCATCTTCGGCGCCCTGAACTGGGCCGCGCAATGGTTCAACCCGCAGGGCCCGCTGTCGCTTGATGACCTGACGGAGCAGGCCATGCGCCTGTTCACCGGGCAGGCCTGACAGAGGCGAGACATGCAGATGCACCTCGATCGAGTTCAAGAGCGTCGCTCCCAAAGAGCGGGTGCGGCGCCGCTGAGTCCGACCTGACTCCACACGTTCAAACCCACATCCCCATGAGCACTTTCCAATCCGGCTGGAATGCCAGCAGCCCCCAGGCCGTCGAGCGCCGGGCCTTCATGCTGGAGCGCATCGCCCAGTGCCGCGCGCTGGAGCAGCGCACGGCGCAACAGTCCGCCAAGGCCGCCGAGCGCTTTGCCAAGCGCCATCAGTTGCTGCCGCGCGAGCGTGTGGCGCTGCTGCTGGACCGTGGCGCGCCCTGGCTGCCGCTGGCCTCGCTGGCCGGCTATCTGCGCGACGACCCGGACCCGGCCAAGTCGGTGCCCGGCGGTGGCCTGATCGCCGGCATCGGCTTCATCGAAGGCACGCGCTGCATGGTGGTGGCCAGCGACTCGGGCATCGATGCCGGCGCCATCCAGCCCGGCGGACTGGACAAGATGCTGCGCGTGCAGGAAATGGCGCTGGCCGAGCGCCTGCCCTTCATTCACCTGGTCGAGAGCGCCGGCGCGGACCTGATGCGCTACCGCGTCGAGGGCTTCGTCATCGGCGGCTCGCTGTTCCGCAACCTGGCTCGGCTGTCCGCCGCCGGCATCCCGGTGATCACGGTGCAGCACGGCTCCGGCACGGCGGGCGGTGCCTACATGCCGGGGCTGTCGGACATCGTCATCATGGTCGAGGGCCGCTCGCGCGCCTTCCTCGCCGGCCCGCCGCTGCTCAAGGCCGCCACCGGCGAGGTGGCGACCGAGGAGGAACTGGGCGGCGCGCTGATGCACACCACGGTCTCGGGCCTGGGCGAATACCTGGCGCGCGACGACCGCGAGGCGCTGGGCATGGCGCGGCGCGTGGTGGCCGAACTGGGTTGGGCGTTGAGCGTTGAGCGTTCAGCGAATCCCGCCCAACGCCCAACGCCCAACGCCGAACCTCCCTGGCCGGCCGACGAGCTGCTGGGCCTGATGCCCGCCCACCACCGCGAGCCGGTGGACATGCGCGAGGTGGCGGTGCGCCTGGTTGATGGCGGCGCGCTGCTGGAGTTCAAGGCCGGCTACGGCAGCGCCACGGTGTGCGCGCAGGGGCGCATTGGCGGTCACGCGATCGGCATCATCACCAACAACGGCCCGATCGACAACGCCGGCGCCAACAAGGCCACGCACTTCATCCAGTGGATGTGCCAGCTGGGTCATCCCATCGTCTACCTGCAGAACACCACCGGCTACATGGTGGGCAAGGACGTCGAGCAGGCCGGCATGATCAAGCACGGCAGCAAGATGATCCAGGCCGTCACCAACGCCACCGTGCCGCAAATCACCATCCAGTGCGGGGCCAGCTTTGGCGCCGGCAACTACGGCATGTGCGGGCGGGGCTTTGCGCCGCGCTTCCTGTTCAGCTGGCCCGGCGCCACCACGGCCGTGATGGGCGGCGAGCAGGCCGCCGGCACCATGCGCATCGTCACCGAGGCGGCGCTGAAACGCAAAGGCATCGAGCCCGACGCCGCCAAGATGCAAAAACAGTTCGACGCCGTGGTGGCCATGTTCGAGCGCCAGCAGGATGCCTTCACCACCAGCGGCCTGCTGCTGGACGACGGCGTGATCGACCCGCGCGACACGCGCGCCGTGCTGGGCTTCTGCCTGGACACCCTGGCCGAGGGTGCGGCGCGCACCATGCGGCCGATGCAGTTCGGGGTGGCGAGGATGTGAGAGGGAGCCCCTGAGCAGCCGAACGCAGAGGGCGCAGAGATTTCGCAGAGAACGCAGAAGAATCCAAATGATTTTGGTGAACCCCTCTTGCTGGTCGCTCCGTGAAGCTGGGGCATTGTCCTGCGCTTGTGATTACTTATTGATTTTTTCTGCGCCTTCTGCGAAATCTCTGCGCCCTCTGCGTTCGGCTGCTGAGATCTGGGCCTTGCAAGACGCCACCGCAATTCAAGGAGACAAACCATGCAACTGACCCACGACCACGAGCAAATCCGCGACACGCTCAAGCGCTACATCGACGAGCACATCAACCCGCATGTCGATGAATGGGAAGAGGCCGAAATCTTCCCTGCCCATCAGGTGTTCAAGGACCTCGGCAACCTGGGCCTGCTGGGCCTGACCAAGCCGGTGGAGTACGGCGGCATGGGGCTGGACTACTCCTACAGCATGGTGATGGCCGAGACCCTGGGTCTGATCCGCTGCGGCGGCGTGCCCATGGCCATCGGCGTGCAGACCGACATGTGCACGCCGGCGCTGGCGCGCTTTGGCAGCGACGAGCTCAAGCGCGAGTTTCTGGCCCCGGCCATTGCCGGTGACATGGTGGGCTGCATCGGCGTCAGCGAGCCGGGCGCCGGCAGCGACGTGGCGGGCATCAAGAGCGTGGCGCGCAAGGACGGCGACGACTACGTGATCAGCGGCCAGAAGATGTGGATCACCAACAGCCTGCAGGCCGACTGGATGTGCATGCTGGTCAACACCAGCGACGGGCCGCAGCACAAGAACAAGAGCTTGGTGATGGTGCCCATGCGCGATGGACCGAATGGCAAACTGACCAAGGGCATCGAGGTGGCGCGCAAGATCCGCAAGATCGGCATGCACAGCAGCGACACCGGCCTGATCTATTTCGACGAAGTCCGCGTGCCGCAGCGCAACCTGATCGGCGTCGAGGGCCAGGGCTTCATCTACCAGATGCAGCAGTTCCAGGAAGAGCGCCTGTGGGCTGGCGCCAACGCGCTGCTGGCACTGGACGGCTGCATCCGCGAGACCATCGACTACGCCCGCCAGCGCCAGATGTTCGGTGCCACGCTGCTCGATCAGCAGTGGGTGCAGTTCAAGCTGGTCGAATTGCAGACCGAGGTCGAGGCGCTGCGGGCGTTGACATGGGCGGCAGGCGAGCGCTACATCGCCGGCGACGACGTGTTGCAGTGGGCCAGCATGGCCAAGCTCAAGGCCGGACGCCTGACGCGCGAGGTGGCCGACACCTGCCTGCAGTTCTGGGGCGGCATGGGCTTCACGCTGGACAACCGCGTCTCGCGCCTGTACCGCGACGGGCGCCTGGCCTCCATCGGCGGTGGCGCCGACGAGGTGATGATGGGCATCATCGCCAAGACCATGGGGATGGCGAAACGATGAAACACCCCCCTGAGCGGCTGGCGCCGCTTCCCCCCTCTGCTGCGCGAGGGGGGACGCAGCCAGTGCCCGGCGCAGGTCCGGTCACGGCTGCCGCTGGATTGGCCTGCTCCGCGACCCTTCTTCCTCTCTCTTTGGGAGAGGGTTGGGGTGAGGGCCGCTGCGCTTCACGACTGACTTCTGCATCATGAAGAAAATCCTCATTGCCAACCGCGGCGAGATCGCCCGCCGCGTGATCGCCACCGCCCACCGCTTGGGGCTGGACACCGTCGCCGTGCATTCCGACGCCGACGCGGGCGCCTTGCATGTGCGCGAGGCCACCGTGGCCTATGCGCTGGGTGGCGACACCTCGGCCGACAGCTACCTGCGCGTGGACAAGCTGCTGGCCGCGGCCAAGGCGACCGGCGCCGATGCCATCCACCCCGGCTACGGCTTCCTGAGCGAGGACGCCGGCTTTGCCCGTGCCGTGCTGGCCGCCGGCCTGAGCTGGATCGGCCCGCCGCCGGCGGCCATCGACGCCTTGGGCAGCAAGGCCGCGGCCAAGGCGCTGGCGGGGCGCCAGGGCGTGCCCTGCCTGCCGGGCTACGCCGGAGAGGACCAGTCGGACGCGCGCTTCGTCTCCGAGGCCGACCGGATCGGCTATCCCGTGATGGTCAAGGCTGTCGCCGGTGGCGGCGGCCGCGGCATGCGTCTGGTGACCGAGCCGGCCGCGCTGTCGGCCGCCCTGGCCAGCGCGCGCTCGGAGGCACTGGCCGGCTTTGGCAACGGCGACCTGCTGATCGAGCGCGCCGCGCGGCATCCGCGCCACGTGGAGGTGCAGGTGTTCGCCGACACGCACGGCCAGGTGATCCACCTGGGCGAGCGCGACTGCTCGGTGCAGCGGCGCCACCAGAAGATCATCGAGGAAGCGCCCAGCCCCGCCGTCTCGCCCGAGCTGCGTGCGCGCATGGGCGAATGCGCGGTGGCGCTGGCGCGCGGCGCGGGCTACGTGGGTGCCGGCACGGTGGAGTTCCTGCTGGAAGGCACGGAATTTTTCCTGATGGAGATGAACACCCGCCTGCAGGTCGAGCATCCGGTGACCGAGGCGCTGACCGGGTTGGACCTGGTCGAATGGCAGATCCGCGTGGCGCGCGGCGAGCCGCTGCCGCTCACCCAGCAGCAGGTGCGGCTGCAGGGCCACGCGATCGAGGTGCGCCTGTGCGCCGAGGACGAGAACTACGTGCCGCACGCCGGCCGCATCCGGCACTTCAGCGCACCCGCCGCGGCGGCGTTCGAGCGCGGCGCGCTGCGCTTCGACCACGCGATCGAATCCGGCAGCGAAGTCACGCCCTATTACGACGCCATGCTCGGCAAACTGATCGTGCATGCGGCCACGCGCGCCCAGGCCATCGACGCCCTGCTGACCGCGCTGGCGCAGACCGAGCTGCTGGGACTGCCCTGCAACCGCGGCTTTCTGATGGCCTGCCTGGACGATGCGCGCTTTCGCGCCGGCGACGCGGTCATTTCCTTCCTGACCACGCATGGCGACGACATCCGTGAATCGCTATTACAACAAGAGCGCCTCGCGCACGATCAGTGGGCTCTGGCAGCCTATTTGCCTGTCAACAATGGCGCCTTGCCCTGCCCTCTGGCCGCGCCTTTGCGGCTGTCGCACCGCGAGCGCGACAGCGCGCTGTCCGTGCAGGCGCGCGCTGGCGGGCTGCGCGTGCTGGCCGACCCGCCGCGCGACATCGACGTGCGCGTGCTGCCCGACGGCGCCCGCCTGTGCCGCGAAGCGGGCATGACCCAGCGCGTGCGCGCCGTGGCCGTGCCGCAGCCCGGCGGCGCCTGCCGCTGGCACGCCCAGGCCGGCGGTGTCGACTGGTGGTTTGATGACCTGTCGTTCGAGCCGGTGGCCGCGGCCGGCGGCGCGCAGGCCGCGGTCGAATTGCGCGCGCCGTTCAACGGCCGCGTGGTGCGGCTGGCGGTGCAGGCCGGCCAGTCCATCGCCGCCGGTGAAACCGCGGTGGTGATCGAATCCATGAAGCTGGAGCACAGCCTGTCTTCCCGCGCCGACGTCGTCGTCGCCGAGGTCCTGGTGACCGAAGGTCAGCAGGTCAGCCCAGGGCAAGTGCTGCTGCGCTTTGCCGCCAGCGCCGCCGCCGATGCCGAACCCGCCAAATAGGTAGCCGACATGAACGAGCTGAGTCCTGAGGCGCTGCGCGAGGCACGCACCGCGCTGGCCGATACGGTGCAGCGCTTTGCACGCAGCGAGATCGCGCCTCACGTCACCGAATGGGATGCCGCGGGCGAGTTTCCGCGCCCGCTGTACCGCCGCGCCGCCGAGCTGGGCCTGCTGGGCCTGGGCTACCCGGAAGAGCTGGGCGGCACGCCGGCGCCGTACCGGCTGCGCCTGGCGGCCTGGCGCGCGCTGTGCCGCTACGGCACCTCGGGCGGCGTGCAGGCCAGCCTGTTCTCGCACAACATCGGGCTGCCGCCGGTGGTGGCGCTGGCCAGCGATGCGGTCAAGCGTGAAGTGGTGCCGGCGGTGCTGGCGGGCCAGCAGATCGCGGCGCTGGCCATCACCGAGCCGGGTGGCGGCTCGGACGTGGCGCAACTGCGCACCACGGCGCGGCGCGAGGGCGACGAATACATCGTCCACGGCGAGAAGGTCTTCATCACCTCGGGCATGCGCGCCGACTGGATCACGCTGGCGGTGCGAACCAGTGAAGCCAAGGGCGCCGGCGGCATCAGCCTGCTGCTGGTGCCCGGCGACAGCGCGGGCCTGTCGCGCACGCGCCTGGACAAGATGGGGTGGCTGTGCTCCGACACCGCGCACCTGCGCTTTGACGGCGTGCGCGTGCCGGCGCGTTACCTGCTGGGGGCGGAAGGCCAGGGCTTCAAGGCCATCATGGCCAACTTCAACGGCGAGCGCCTGGGCCTGGCGGCCGGCGCCATCGGCTACGCCGAAGCCTGCTTTGATGAAGCGCTGGCCTGGGCGCAACAGCGCAAGACCTTCGGTCAGGCGCTGGTCGAGCACCAGGTGATTCGCCACAAGTTGGTCGACATGCGCCAGCGCATCTGCGCCTCCGCGGCGTGGCTGGAGGACGTGGCCGCCCGCGCCGATGCCGGCGATGCCGGCAACGACTGGGTGGCCGAGGTCTGCACGCTCAAGAACCAGGCCACGCAGACCATGCAGTTCTGCGCCGACGCCGGCGTGCAGATTCTGGGTGGCATGGGCTTCATGCGCGGCACCGTGTGCGAGCGCCTCTACCGCGAGGTCAAGGTCATCACCATCGGCGGCGGCACCGAGGAAATCATGAAGGAGCTGGCGGCGCGCCAGTGGGGCATCGTGTAATTCGCCGCGACCGCTGACTGAGGCGCCAGCGCCCTATTGAGGAAACCCACCATGGATCAAGGCATTGGCCACTGGAGCACCGTGCACGCCCAGCGCAACCCCGAGCGGGTGGCGCTGGTCGACGCCAACACCGGCCGCCAGTTCAGTTTTGGCGAACTGGAGCAGCGGACCAACGCGCTGGCCAGCGCGCTGCGCACGCGCGGTGTGCGCCCGGGCGATCGCGTGGCGCTGCTGGCGTTCAACAGCCCGCACTTTCTGGAAGTGGCGCTGGCCGTGGCCAAGCTGGGCGCGGTGTTCGTGCCGATCAATTTCCGGCTCACCGCGCCCGAGGTGCGCTACATCCTCGACGATGCCGCGCCCTGCGTGCTGCTTGCGTCGACGCAGACCCTGGACGTCGCGCGTGCCGCCGCGGCGGGCAGCCTGGTGCGCGAAGTGGTGGAGATCGCCTCGGCCGACAAGCGCGCGGCCGGTGACGGCGCGGCGTATGAACAGCTGATCGCGAGCGGCGATACCCAGCGCGTCGTGGCCCGCGTCGGCACCGACGACGTGGCGTCGCTGATGTACACGTCGGGCACCACCGGCTTTCCCAAGGGGGCCATGCTGACGCACGGCAACCACCTGTGGAACGCCTTCACGCACTTTTCCATGACCGAGGGCCTGACGCCGCGCGATGTGTCGCTGGTGGCGGCGCCGCTGTTTCACATCGGGGCCTTTGGCATCTTCACGCTGCCACTGGTCTATCTGGGCGGCACCTCGGTCATCCTGGAGTCGTTCAACCCCGCCACCTGGATCGACTGCGTCGAGCAGCACCGCCCGACACTGGCGTTCTGCGTGCCGGCCATGTGGGCCGCGATTGCCGCGGCGGGGCTGGACGGGCGCCAGCTGTCCTCGCTGCGCTACACCATCTCGGGCGGCGCGCCGTGCCCGCTGGTGCTGATTCGACAGCTGCGCGAGCACGGCCTGGTGTTTACCGAAGGTTTCGGCTTGACGGAAACCGCGCCGGTGGCCTCGGCACTGGGGGCCGACGAGGTGATCAAGCACGCGGGCTCGGTGGGAAAACCAATTGCCCATGTGGAGTACCGGATCGTGGGCGATGACGGCCGCGAAGTGCCCACGGGCGAGGTGGGCGAGTTGCTGATTCGCGGCCCCAACGTGTTCGTCGGCTACTGGCAGAAGCCCGACGCCAGCCGCGAGGTGCTGGACGAGGACGGCTGGTTCCATTCCGGCGACCTGGCGCGCGTCGATGCCGAAGGCTACTACTACATCGTCGATCGCAAGAAGGACATGGTGATCAGCGGTGGCGAGAACGTCTACCCGGCCGAGATCGAACAGGTGCTGTACCAGCGCCCCGAGATCGCCGAGGTCGCCGTGCTGGGCACGCCCGACGCCAGGTGGGGTGAGGCCGTCACGGCCGTGGTCGCGCTCAAGGCCGGTCAGCAGCTGGACGCGGACGAGCTCATCGCCTGGGCGCGCCAGCGCCTGGCCGGCTTCAAGTGCCCGCGCGTGGTCCGCTTTGTCGACAGCCTGCCGCGCACGACCACGGGCAAGCTGCTCAAGCGCGAGTTGCGCCGGCAGTTTGGCGGCGATGGCGCCGCGGTGCAGCGCTGAATGCGCGCGCCGGCCCACCGCCACATCGGTTTGAATTGAAGGAGACAAGACCATGATCGACATGCCCGCCTCGGCGGCCCTGCGCCGCATCCACCGCGTTGCCCTGGGCGACCTGGTGCATCGCAGCGCCCTGAAGTTCCCTGAGCGCACCGCCATCGTCGATGGCGCCACGCGCCTGAGCCACGGCGAGCTGGACGCGCGCAGCTCGCGCTTTGCGCATCACCTGATCGCCAAGCTCGGTCAGGGCAAACAGATCGGCATGCTGTGCGCCAACTCGACCGACATGGTGGTGGCCTACAGCGGCATCCACAAGTCGGGCAACGTGTGGGTGCCGGTCAACATCCGGCTGGATGTGGCGGCGATCGACTACATCCTGCGCCACGCCGAGGTGTCGGCGGTGGTGGTCGACGAAGCCTTTCATGCCGCACCCGGCGTGGCCGAAATGCTGACCAGGCTGGGCGTGCCGTTGATCGTGACCATGGCCATGCAGACCACGAGCGCGATCGCGGGCGCCGTCACGCTGACCCAGGCCGAGCAGGGCCAGCGCGCCGAGCTGCCCGCCATCGACATCGACGGCCATGCACCGGCGCTCATCATGTACACCAGCGGCACCACCGGCCACCCCAAGGGCGCGGTGCATTCGCATATCTCCGTCGCCACCGCGCTGATGGGCAACATGGCCGGCCTGGCGATGACCGAGCAGGACGTGTTCTCTGGCGTGCTGCCGCTGTTCCACTGCGCGCAGCACTGCCTGGCGGCGGCGGTGCACGCCGCCGGCGGCTGCGTGGTGCTGCTGCGCGGCTTCGTGCCGGACGAGGTGCGCGCCTCCATCAAGGCGGAAAAGTACACCGTCTTCACCGGCCTGCCGATGATGTACGCGGCGCTGCTGGCCGACCCGCAGTTCCGCTGCGACGACACCCTGCGCCTGTGCATCTACGCGATGGCGCCGATCCCCAAGCCGCTGATTCCGCAGATCGCCGCGCGCATGTCGGCCAACGTGCAGCTGGCCACCGGCCAGACCGAGATGTATCCCGGCACCATGACCTTCAAGCCTTTGGCTCACCCCGAACTGGATGCCAACTACTGGGGCATTTCGCTGCCGCACAACGAGACCGCGGTGATGGACGACGAGGGCAACTTGCTGGGCGAGGGCCAGCCGGGCGAGATCGTGCACCGCGGCGCCAACGCCATGCTGGGTTACCTGAAGGATCCGGCTGCGACCGCCGCGGCGCAGAAGTTCGGCTGGCACCACACCGGCGATCTGGGCCTGTGGGGGCCGGGCGGGCAGATGCTGTTCCTGGATCGCAAGAAGGACATGATCAAGACCGGTGGCGAGAACGTGGCCAGCGTCAAGGTCGAGGCCGTGGTGCTGGCGCACCCGGGCGTGGCCGGCGCGGCGGTGCTCGGCCTGCCGCACCCGCGCTGGTCCGAGGCGGTGTGCGCCTTCGTGATGAAGAAGCCCGGGACCGAGCTGGACGAGGCGGCGCTGCTGGCGCACTGCCGCCAGCAGCTGGGCGACTTCGAGGTGCCCAAGCTGATCCACTTCGTCGATCAGCTGCCCGCCACCTCGACCGGCAAGGTGCAAAAGCACCTGCTGCGCCAGCAGTTTGCCGACTTGGCCGCCAAGGCCTTCGGTGCGTGAGGTGGGCGCGATGATTCACCTCTACCACTGCATCAACGCCCGTTCGCTGCGCCCGCTGTGGACGCTGGAGGAAATGCGCCTGCCGTATGAGTTGACGGTGCTGCCCTTTCCGCCGCGCGCGCTGGCACCCGAATACAAGCAGCTCAATCCGCTGGGCACCATCCCGCTGCTGCTCGACGGCGACACGCGCATGACCGAGTCGGCCGCCATCTGCCACTACCTGACCACGCGCCATGGACCCAGCCCGCTGGCGGTGGCGGTGGATGAGCCGGACTACGGCGCCTTCCTCAACTGGACGCACTTTGGCGAGGCGACGCTGACCTTTCCGCAAACGCTGGTGCTGCGCTACGCGCGCTTCGAGCCCAAGGAACGACGCCAGCCCCAGGTGGCGCAGGATTATGCGCAGTGGTTCCTGGCGCGGCTGCGAGCGATCGAGGCCGTCCTGGCGGACGGGCGCGAGTTTTTGTGCGCGCAGCGCTTCACCGTGGCCGACATTTCGGTCGGTTACGCCTTGCTGCTGGGCACGGTGCTCAAGCTCGATGAGCAATACCATCCGAACGTGGCCACCTACTGGCAGCGCCTGGGTCAGCGCGAGGGCTACGCGCGCGCGCAGCAGGCGCAGAAGACGGCCATCCAGCGCCAGGGCCTGGCGATCGACGAGGTGCTGGGCATGCCGCTGTCGCATCGCTGAGCAACGGGCCTCTCTTGAGCACTCGGATCGCCCGCTGATGGCGATGAGGGCATCCGAGGACATCGGCAGCCCCTGCACCTTCAGACAGGCGAGCCGAGCTCGCCGTTCAGCAAAAAGGCCGCCCGAAGGCGGCCTTGTCCGTGGCCTGCCGGCCCGGGTTTACTTGAAGTAGTCCGACACCACCTTCCAGCGGCCGTCCTGGATCTGCGACAGGCGCGAGCGATCCGTGCCCAGCCGGTTGGTGGCGCTGAACTTCATGATGTCGCTGCCGAACATGTCGGGCTGGATCGCCGCGCTGTCCATGGCCTTGATGAAGCTGTCGGTGCTCAGGTTGGCACCGGCACGCTGCGCGCCCTGGATGAAGTTGTCCATGATTTCATAGCCGTAGACCGAGAACACGCCGGGATCCTCGTTGAACTTGGTCTTGTACTTGTTGGCCCAGAAGCGGATCGGCTGCGAGGCCTCGTCCAGATACGGCACCTGCACCGCCATGGTGGCGTACAAGCCGTCCATGGCCTTGCCGCCCAGCTTGTGGACCAGATCGGTGTAAGCGGCCGTGGTGCCCAGGAAGGTGGGGCTGAAGCCGGTCTTGCGCGACTCGGCAATGGTGCCGATGGTCTCGCGAATCACCGTGCCCAGCACCACGAAATCGCAGCCGGCGGCCTTCATCTTGGCCACCTGCGAGGAGAAGTCGGTGGCGCCACGCTTGTAGCTGGTCTTCTCGGCCAGTTCCATGCCGATGGTCTTCAGGCCATCCTCGGCGCCGCGCAGCACCTCCAGCCCGAACTCGTCGTCCTGATAGATCGCACAGGCCTTCTTGGCGCCCTTTTCCTTGACCAGGCGCGGCGTGGCGGTGCGCGCCTGGTCGTAGTACGGAACGCTGAAGGCGTACTTCAGGCGCTGGTTGGGTTGCTCGAACATCTCACGCGCACCGGTGAGCGGGTAGAAATTGATCACGTTCTTGGGGAACAGCACCGGGAACGTGGCCACGTTGGCGGCGGTGCCGATGTGGCCCACCATGGCGAAGATCTTGTCCTGGTTGACCAGCTTTTGCGCCGCCAGCACCGCGCGCTTGGGGTCGTAGCCCGAGTCCTCGGCCTTGAACACCAGCTTGCGGCCATTGATGCCGCCCTGTTCGTTGATCTCGTCCACGCGCAGCTGCATGCCGTTGCGCGCCTGTTTGCCGAAGCCGGCCAGCGGACCGGACAGATCCTGGATGGTGGCGATGGTGATCTCGGTCTTGCTGACCCCTTGCGACTGCGCCAGTGCCGGCGTGGTCAGGGCGAACGCGCAAGCGCCGGCGGCGATGGCGGTCAGGGTGAAGCGTCGTTTCATGGCAGTTCTCCTGGATGGGTGTCTGTCGTCTGTGGGATCGGTGGTACCGGGGTTCACTTGAAATAGTCGGACACCACGACCCACTTGCCGTTCTTGATCTGAGACAGGCGCGACGCCTCGCTACCCAGGTGCTTGGTCGGCGAGAAGCTCATTTCCGGCCCCCCGAAAATGTCGGGCGGGAAGGTCGTGCTCTCCATGGCGCGCACGAAGCTGTCGGTGTTCAGGTTGGGGCCGGCCTTTTGCGCCACCTTGATGAAGGCGTCCATGATCACGTAGCCGGTGGCCGAGAAGGTGTCGGGCTCCTTGTCGAACCGGGTCTTGTACTTGTTGGCCCAGAAGCGCACGGGTTGCTCGGGCGAGTCGGTGTAGGGCACGCCGATCGTCATCGCGATGTACAGACCGTCGACCGCCGCGCCGCCCAGCTTGGGAACGGCGTTGATGTAGGCCGCCGCCGAGGCGAGGAAGGTGGGGTTGAAGCCGCTCTTGCGCGCCTCCCCCATGGCGCCGATGGTCTCGCGGATGATGGTACCCAGCACGACCAAGTCACAGCCAGCGGCCTTGGTCTTGGCCACCTGCGAGGAAAAATCGGTGGCGCCACGCTTGTAGCTCACTTTTTCCGCCATCTCCATGCCGGCGGCCTTCAGGCCGTCCTCGGATCCCTTGAGCACCTCCAGGCCGAAATCGTCGTCCTGGTAGATCGCGCACACCTTCTTGGCACCCTTCTCCTTGGCCAGCCGTGGCGTGGCCGCGCGCATCTGGCCGTAGTACGGCGCGATGAAGGCGTAGGTCAGGCGGTTGAGCGGCTCATACATCTGGCGCCCGGCACTGAGCGGAAAGAAGCTGAAGACGTTCTTCTTGAACAACACGGGAAAGGTGGCGATGTTGGGCGCCGTGCCCAGATGACCGACCATGGCGAAGATTTTTTCCTGGTCGATCAGCTTCTGCGCCGCCAGCACGGCACGCTTGGGGTCGTAACCCGAGTCCTCGGTCTTGAGCACCAGCTTGCGGCCATTGATGCCGCCCTGCTCGTTGACCTCCTCCACGCGCAGCTGCATGCCTTCGAGTGCTGGCTTCGACAGGCCGGCGGCCGGACCGGACAGGTCCTGGATGGTGCCGATCACGATCTCGCTCTTGCCCACGCCCTGCGTTTGCGCCAGGGCGGGCGTTGCCAGGGCCAGCATGCCAGCCAGGGCCAGAAGGCTTGTTCGCGGTGTCATGGGTGCTCTCCTTGCGGGTGGGACAAACAAAACAATGGACGGTTCAACCACGGTACATGGCCTCGATCTGCTCGGCGTACTTGGTCTGCACCAGTTTGCGCTTGAGCTTCATGGTCGGCGTGAGTTCCTCGTCCTCGGCCGTCAACTGGGTGTCGAGCAGGAAGAATTTCTTGATCTGCTCGACGCGCGCGAATTTCTTGTTGACCTCGTCGATCACGCCCTGGATCAGCGCCTGCACCTCGGCGGCGCGCGTCAGGCTGGCGTAGTTGGAGAACGGCACGTCGTGGTCCTGCGCGTACTTCTCGACGTTCTCCTGGTCGATCATGATGATCACCGTCAGGTACGGCCGCGCATCGCCGATGACCACCGCGTCGGTGATGTAGGGGCTGAACTTCAGCTCGTTCTCGATCTCGCTGGGCGTGACGTTCTTGCCGCCGGCGGTGATGATGATGTCCTTCATGCGGTCGGTGATGCGGTAGAAGCCCTCTTCGTCCACCTTGCCGACGTCGCCGGTGCGCAGCCAGCCGTCATCGGTGAAGGTTTCAGAGGTCTTCTCGGGCAGGTTCAGGTAGCCGGCGAACACGTTCGGCCCCTTGACCTGGATCTCGTCGGTCACCGGGTCGAGTCGCACCTGGTTGTAGCTCGCCGCCGGGCCGATCGAGCCGGGCTTGATGCGCGAGGGCAGCACGCCGGTGGAGGCGCCGCAGGTCTCGGTCATGCCCCAGACTTCCAGCATGGGCACGCCCAGCGACAGGTACCACTTGACCAGCTCGGGCGAGATCGGCGCCGCCCCGGTCACCAGGTAGCGCGCGCGATGAATGCCGATCAGCTTGCGCACGTTGTCCAGCGCCAGCCAGCGCGCCAGCCGAAAGCGCGCCTTGAGCGAACCGCTCACCGGCTGGCCCGCCAGCACGCGCTCGGCGATCTGCCGACCCACGCCGATGGCCCAGGCGTAGGCGGCCTGCTGCAGGCGCGTGCTTTCCTTGAGGGCGATCATGACGCCGGAGTAGAACTTCTCCCACACCCGCGGCACGGCGACGAACACCGTGGGCGCGATCTCGCGCACGTTCTCCGGCACGGTGTCGGGGTTCTCCACGAAGTTCAGCCGGGCCCCGGTGTACAGCGCAAAGTACTCGCCACCCATGCGCTCGGCGATGTGGCACAGCGGCAGGAAGGCCATGCACTCGTCCTGCTCGCTGCGCGCGATCAGCGTGTTGTAACCGCGCGTGGTGTACACCAGCCCGCCGTGCGTGTGCATGGCGCCCTTGGGCTTGCCGGTGGTGCCCGAGGTGTAGACCAGGATCGCCAGGTCCTGCGGCCGCACGGCGGCCACGCGATGCCGCAGCTCGTCCGGATGCGCCTGGTTGTAGGCGCGGCCCAGTTCGCGCAGCGCGGCCAGGCTGATCACGCCCTCGTCTTGCAGCTCGCGCAGGCCTTCCATGTCGAACACCACGATCTTGGCCAGCAGCGGCAGGCGCTCGCGCACCTCCAGCGCCTTGTCGAGCTGCTCGTCGTCCTCGACGAACAGCACGCGTGTGCGCGAGTCCTCGGACAGGTAATGCACCTGCGATGCCGCATCGGTGGGGTAGATGCCGTTGGCCACGCCACCGCAGGACAGCACCGCCAGGTCGGCCAGCACCCATTCGACGACCGTGTTGGACAGGATCGAGGCGGTGTCGCCCGGCGCGAAACCGAGGCTCATCAGGCCGCCGGCGATTTCGCGCACCGCCTCGCCCACCTGGTTCCAGGTCCAGCTGCGCCAGATGCCGAGATCCTTCTCGCGCAGCCAGACGCGCGGGCCGCGCTCGGCGACGGCGTTCCAGAACATGGCGGCCAGGGTATCTCCAGCCAGCACCACGTCGGTGCGCGGCTCGATATGCGAAAGATCCCAAAGATTGGACATCAGGCTTATCTCCAGGTCTTTTTCTTCTTCCAGCGCCGCTCGCCGCGCACGCCGACGTCCTTCATGCCCAGGTAGAACTCCTTGATGTCCTCCTTTTCGCGTAGCGCGGCACAGGTGTCTTCCATCACGATGCGGCCGTTTTCCAGCACGTAGCCGTAGTCGGCGGCGTTCAGCGCCATGTTGGCGTTCTGCTCGACCAGCAGGATGGTAGTACCGCGCTCGCGGTTGATGCGCACCACGATCTCGAAGATTTCCTTGGTCAGCTTCGGGCTCAGGCCCAGGCTGGGCTCGTCCAGCAGGATCAGCTGCGGGTTGGCCATCAGGGCGCGGCTGATCGCCAGCATCTGCTGCTGGCCGCCCGACAGCAAGCCGGCGTCCTGCGCCGCGCGCTCCTTCAGGATCGGGAAATAGGCATAAACCTGCTCCATGTCGCGCGCCACGCCGTCGCGGTCGTGCCGGGTGTAGGCACCCATCAGCAGGTTGTCGTGCACGGACAGCAGCGGGAACACCTCTCGGCCCTCGGGCACGTGCGACAGTCCGCGCTGGACGATGAGCGCCGGGTCGCGGGCGGTGATGTCCTCGCCCTTGAAGTGCACCGTGCCCTTGCCCGGGTCGATGATGCCCGAGATGGTTTTCAGGATGGTGCTCTTGCCGGCGCCATTGCTGCCCAGCACGGTGGCGATCTGGCCCGGCGCCACTTGCAGGCTGACACCGCGGATGGCCTTGATCGGGCCGTACGAGCTTTCGACGTTCAGCAGTTGCAGGATGGGCCCGCCCATGTCACCCCCATGCCCCGCGGCGGCGCTCATGGCTGCCTCCGCAGCGAAGCCACATCGTCGATCGAGCCCAGGTAGGCTTCGGCCACCTTGGCATCGCCCTGCACTTCGGCCGGCGTGCCCATGGCCAGCACCTGGCCCTGGTTCATCGCCAGCACGCGGTCGGACACGCGCGACACCAGGCTCATGTCGTGCTCGACCATCAGCACCGTGATGCCCAACTCGTGCACGATGTCCTGGATCCAGAACGCCATGTCGTCGGTTTCCTCGACGTTCAGGCCGGACGAGGGCTCGTCCAGCAGCAGCAGGCGCGGCTCGGTGCACAGGGCGCGCGCCAGCTCGACCACCTTGCGCACCCCATAGGGCAGGCCGGCCACCAGCGATTCGCGGTGGTGCTGCAGGTCGAGGAAATCGATCACGCGCTCGACCCGTTCCCGCGTCGCCAGTTCGGCCGCGCGCGCCGCCGGGGTGAACAGCAGGTCGCTCCAGAAGCCGGTGCGCCGGTGCGTGTGGTGGCCCACCAGCAGGTTGTGCAGCACGCTGGCGTGCTCGAACAGCTCGATGTTCTGGAAGGTGCGGGCGATGCCCAGCGACGCCACCTGGTGCGGCGCCTGCTGCGTCAGTCTGACCATGCCTTGTGGCCCGGCGAAGTCGATCTCGCCGCTGGTGGGCTGGTAGATGCGGCTGATCAGGTTGAACACCGTGGTCTTGCCGGCGCCATTGGGGCCGATCAGGGTGAACACCTCACCGGCGCGCACGTCGAAGCTCACATCGTTGACGGCCAGCACGCCGCCGAAGCGCACGCTCAGGTTGCGGGCCGAGAGCAGGGTATCGGGCGTCATTTCAGGCGATCCGATTTCTGGAACGATTTCTGCCGCTTGAACATGCCCTGGCGGTAGAACGGGAACAGTTGCAACCAGGTACGCACCTTCAACCAGCGACCGTACAAGCCCATCGGCTCGAACAGCACGAAGGCGATCAGCACCGCCCCGTAGACCACGGCCTGCAAACCCGGCGCCTGGCCGATCGCTTCGGGCAGGTAGTCCTTGCCAAGCGATATGAGCTGCGGCATCGCGATCAGGAAGATGGCGCCCAGAAACGCCCCGTGCACCGACCCCAGCCCGCCGATCACCACCAGCAGCAGCAGGTCGATCGACTGCAGGATGTTGAACTGGTCGGGCGACAGGAATTGCAGCTTGTGCGCGTACAGCGCCCCCGCCAGGCCCGCCAGGGCCGCCGACAGGGCGAAGGCCAGCGTCTTGTAGCGCGCCAGGTGGATGCCCATGCTCTGCGCCGAGATTTCCGAGTCGCGGATGGCGATGAAGGCGCGCCCGGTGGGCGTGCGCAGCAGGTTGAGCGTGCCCAGGGTGGCCAGCACGGCGGTGACCAGGCAGATGGCGTAGAAGCCAGCGTTCGAATCGATGGTCCAGCCGAACAGGGCCGGCGGCCCGGCCATCAGGCCGGCGTTGCCGCCGGTCAGGCTTTCCCAGCGCGCCAGCACCTCCTCGACGATGAAGCCGAACGCCAGCGTGGCGATGCCCAGGTAGATGCCCTTGACACGCAGCGCCGGCAGGCCCACCACCACCCCCACGGCGGCCGCCAGCAGGGCGGCGCACACCATGGCCAGCGGAAACGGCCAGCCGGCGTTGGTCAGGATGGCCTGGGCGTAGGCCCCCACCCCCAGGAACGCCGCGTGACCGAGCGAGAACTGCCCGGTGAAGCCCGCCAGCAGCATCAGCCCCAGGCCGGCGATGGCGTAGATCAGCACGAAGGTGAGCTGCGCCAGCCAGTACTCGGGCAGCAGCCAGGGCGCCAGCACCAGGCCGACCGCCAGCAGGCCGTACCAGAACAGGTGGCCGCCGTGCTTGGCCAGGCGGATGTCCTGCTCGTAACTCGTCTTGAAGATGAATCGCATGGTGGGCGCTCTACACCTTCTTGCGCAGTTTTTCGCCGAACAGGCCGTTGGGTTTGACCATCAGCATGACCAGCACCACGATGTAGGCGGCGGTGTCCTTGAAGCCCTCGGGCAGATAGAAGCCCGACAGCGACTCGACGACACCAATGATCAGGCCGCCGACGATGGCCCCCGGCAGGCTGCCGAAGCCCCCCACCACGGCGGCGGGAAACGCCTTCAGGCCGATGAAACCCATGTTGGCGTAGACGAAGGTGATCGGCGCCAGCAGCAGACCGGCGATCGCCGCCACCACCGCCGCCAGGCCCCACACCAGGCCGTTCAGGCGCTTGACCGGGATGCCCATGTAGTAGGCCGCCAGCTGGTTTTGTGACGTCGCCTGCATGGCGATGCCCAGCTTGCTGAAGCGGAACAGGGCATACAGCAGGGCGCACAGCACGGCGGTGACGCCGATCACCACGAGCTGCTCGGCGCTCAGCACCAGCTCGCCCAGCTTCAGGACTTCATCCTTGTACGGCACGGGCAGGGTATGGGTTTCGGTGCCGATGCCCGGGATCATGGTGATGGCACCGCGCGCCACATAGCCGATGCCGATGGTCAGCATGACGATCGAGAACGCCGGCTGCCCCAGGATGGGGCGGATCACCAGGCGCTCGGTCAGCACGCCGATCACCGCCATCGCCGCCAGCGTGGCGAGCACCGACACCCAGAACGGAAAGCCCAGCAGGGTGGCGCCCGCCAGGCCGCAAAAGGCACCCAGCATCATCAGCTCGCCCTGGGCAAAGTTGACGGTCTCGGTGGCCTTGTAAATCAGCACGAAGCCGAGGGCGATCAGACCGTAGATGCAGCCCAGGGCCACCCCGCTGATCACCAATTGCACGAACTGCACGCGTTGCCCACCCTGTTGTTGCGCTGAATCAAAGTGCGCCCGACTCTAGCGGCCTTGCCCCACCGCCCAATCCCTGACAAACCCTTAGCGGTGGGGCGCGGTCGTGCAGAAACGGCGCTTTTCTGTCGCACCCGTGACATGAGGCCGGCGCACCGGCAGCGCGCCCGATGCCCATGAACATAAGCTTCTGACGACTTCGTATTTGGCGCTCGCCACGGCAGCCACGACAATGCGGGGCCCTGTCAGAGCATCCTGCCCGTTTCTGCCCTCCATGCATCGCCTGTTCCGTACCGTTGTGCTGGCCCTCGGCTGGGCCGCCGGCACGCTGGCCGCCCAGCCGCTGCTCACGCCCGCCCAGGTCCAGGCGCTGACGCCCGACGCCGCGGTGCGGCTGATCGATGTGCGCGAGGCATCGGCCTATGCCCTGCAGCACGTGCCGGGCGCGCTGTCGGCCCCCTACCCGCGCTGGCGCGCCACCGGCGCCAACCTGGGCCTGCCGCCCACGCTGGCCGAGCTGACGCAGCTGGTGCAGGAGCTGGGCCTGAACCCCGACACGCGCGCCGTCCTCATCCACACCGGCATCGACGCCACCGACTTTGGCGGCGCGGCGCGCGCCTACTGGACGCTCAAGTCGCTGGGCATGACGCGCCTGTCCATCCTGAACGGCGGCCTGACGGCCTGGAAGGCGGCCGGCCTGCCCGTCAGCGACCAGCCCGCCAGCGCGCCGCGCAGCCGCTGGCAGCCGCGCTTCGATGCGCGCTGGATGGCCACGCGCGAGGATGTGCGCGCCAGCCTGGGCCAGCCCGGCCTGCTGCGCGTGGACGCACGCCCGGCGCCGTACTTCCAGGGCCGCCTGGCGCACGACAACGCCCGCGCGCGCGGCACGCTGCCGGGCGCCGTCCACCTGGACAGCGAACTGTTCTTCGACCTCGGCAGCGCGGTGCTGCTGGACCCGGCGGCGCTGCAAGGCGAGGCCGACGCCCTGAACGCCACCCCGGGGCAGCCGATCATCACCTTCTGCAACGCCGGCCACTGGTCGGCCACCGACTGGTTCGTGCTGTCCGAGGTGCTGGGCCAGCCCAACGTGCGCATGTACCCCGGCTCGATGGTCGACTGGACCCGCGCGCCCGCCCCGCTGCCCATGATCCACGAGCCCGGCCGCTGGCAGCAGTTGCGCTACGCGTTGCTGACCTGGGGGCACCGCAACCTCGGAACGCCCGCCCCATGAACACGCTTGCCACCTCCCTGGACACCGACGCCGCGGCCAGGCGCGCGCGCGCCTGGCCGCGGCGCCTGCCGCTGGCGGCGGCCGTGCTGGCGCTGTTTGGCTGGCTGCTGTGGTCGGTGTCGGCGCGCCAGGCGCTGCTGCTGCTGGTGGGCGTGGGCCTGGGCGGCGTGCTGGCGGGCGCGCGCTTCGGCTTCACCACCGGCTGGCGCGTGCTGGTGGAGCAGCGCGACCCCTCGGGCGTCTACGGCCAGCTGCTGCTGCTGGCGCTGCTGTCGGCGCTGTCGATGCCGCTGCTGGCGCGCTTTCCCGAAACCACCGCCGCGCTGGGGCCGCTGTCGGTCAGCCTGCTGGTGGGGGCCTTCGTGTTCGGCCTGTGCATGCAGATCGCCGACGGCTGCGGCTCGGGCACGCTGTACAAGGCCGGGCTGGGCGTGCCGCTGAACATGGCCATCCTGCCGCTGTTCGCGCTCGGCAGCTTTGCCGGCTCGGCCCACCTGAACGGCTGGCTGGCGCTGGGCGCGCTGCCGCCGGTCGGCCTGGTCACCTCACTCGGGGCGGGCGGCGCGCTGGCGGCCACCGGGGTGGCGCTGGCGCTGCTGGCGCTGGGCGTCGGCCTGTGGAGCGGCCAGCGCCTGCACCTGGGCCGCCTGCCGCGCCGCTGGCTGTGGGGCGCGCTGGGGCTGGCCCTGCTGGCGGCGCTCAACCTGCTGATCGCCGGCCAGCCCTGGGGCGTGGTGTACGGCTTCGGCCTGTGGGCGGCCAAGGCGGCCACCGCGCTGGGCCTGTTCGACCCCGCCGCCAACGCCTTCTGGAGCGATCCCGGCCACGCCGAGCGGCTAAGCCAGACGCTGCTGCTGGATGTGACCAGCATCACCAACATCGGCATCCTGGCCGGCGCGCTGTGGGTGTCGGCGCGGCGCCCGGAGCCGCCACGGCCGCTGACCAGCGCGCAGTGGGCCATCGGCCTGCTGGCCGGCTTTGCCATGGGCTACAGCTCGCGCCTGGCCTTTGGCTGCAACGTGGGCGCCATGGTCAGCGGCATCAGCACCGGCAGCCTGCACGGCTGGCTGTGGGTGCCGCTGGCCTTTGCCGGCACGCTGGTGGGGCTGCGCGTGCGCCGCCGTTTCGGTTTCTGAGGACAGGGGTCACCACATGCAAGGCACCACCATGCGCCGCTGGGCTTTCTGGCTGCTGCTGACCGGCTTCGTGGCCTGGGACTTCGCCAGTTCGGCGCCGGTCAACCTGCGGCTGGAGCCGCCCCTCATCACCGCCGGCTCGGGCAGCCCGGCCAGCGGCGGGCACTGCGCCATGCCCAAGTGAGGGCACGGCACCCCGCCACCCAGACATATTCACTATTAAAAACGTAGCTGTTGACGCTCGCCTACAAAGCTCTGGAGCCCAATTTTTCACGATAAGCACTGCCATGTCCGTGGCGGTGCGGCGGCGCGGCCCGCCACCGGCGGCGTTGGCGGCACAATGCCCTGCATTGCCCTGCCCATCCGAGTTCTTGCCATGACTCCGCGCTCGTCCCTCGCCGCCCTGCTCTGCGCCGCCCTGCTGGCCGCCGGCTGTGCCAGCACCACCAGCGGCTCTGTCGCCACTGGCGGCAAGAGCCGCTCGCAGCTGCTGCTGGTGTCGCCCGAGCAGGTGATGCAGCAGTCGCTGCAGTACTACGACGAGCAAAACCGCGAGGCGCGCGCCAAGGGCCAGCTGGTCACCGGCGGGCCGGAGTGGAGCCGCGTCAACGCCGTCATGCTGCGGCTGGTGCCGCCCGTCGCGGCGTTCCGGCCCGATGCCGGCCGCTGGCCCTGGCAGCTGGTGCTGATCGACGAGGACACCGTCAACGCCCACGTCATGGCCGGCGGCAAGATCACCGTCTACACCGGCCTGATCCGCAAGCTGCGCCTGAGCGACGACGAGATCGCCGCCGTCATGGGCCACGAGATGGCGCACGCGCTGCGCGAGCACACGCGCGAGAAGATGTCGCAGGCGGCCGCGGGCGATCTGGCGATTGCCGTCGGCGGCGCGCTGCTAGGCGTGGGCCAGGGCGCGGTGCAGCTGGCCGGCCTGGGCAAGCAGCTGGCGCTGGACCTGCCGTTTTCGCGCCACATGGAAAGCGAGGCCGACCTGTACGGCCTGGAGCTGGCGGCGCGCGCCGGCTACGACCCGCGCGCCGCCATCACGCTGTGGCAGAAGATGGCGCAGGCCGGCGGCGGCAGCGGGCCGGGCTTTCTGTCCACCCACCCCAGCGCGGGCGACCGCATGGGCGCGCTGCAGGCCGCCATGCCGCGCGTGCTGCCGCTGTACGAGGCGGCGCGGCGCTGACGCGCCGTGGCCCGAGCCGCTCGAAAGTTCAGGCCAGCGGGCGCCGGCGTGCAAAGCGCACCACCGTCACCCCCTGGCGCGCCTGGCGCACCGAGGGCATGACCAGCACGCAGTCGTCGTAGGGCGTGACCACGGGCTCACCCTGGCCGGGGCCGTCGTGGTGGCCGATCACGGTGCCGGCGTGCGCAAAGTGCTCCAGCCCGGTGAACGCTTCAGTGAAGGCAAAGCGCGGGCTGCGCGCCACCGCGGCGCCCTCCACCGTCAGCGCCCACTGGCGCGGCGCGTCGAGCAGGCGCCAGCCGGGCAGGGCGGCGTCCAGGGCGGCGGCGTCCAGCGTGCCGGCGGCCTGCAAGAAGCGCCGGCAGATGTCCTGCGCCACGGCGCGGCTGGCCGGATCGCCGTGAAAACCGCATTCCAGCAGCAGCGAGCGTGAATCGCCGGCCTGCGCGTCGGGCAGGCCGAAGCGCCCGAAGTCGCGCAGGCGCACGCCGTCGCTGTGGCCGGCGTCGATGACGATGTGCTCGGGCGCCGCCAGCTGGCGCGCCAGCGCCAGGTTGCGCGGCTGCACGCCGGTGAGCAGCAGCGGCGCGCTGGGTTCGTGCATGGAATGCAGGTCCAGCAGCCAGTCGGCGCGCTCGGCAAACGGCGCCAGTTCGGCCGCGCGGCGGCGCTCCACGCTGTCGGCGGCGCGCAGGCGCTCGGGCGTCCACTGGCGGTTCAAATCCTGCTCGACGAAGCGGGCGGCGTCGTGCCGGTCGGCGTCGAAGCGGTCGAACGCCGCCAGGTTGCACAGCGCCAGGGTCAGCGTGCCGCGCGCCGGCCGCACGCCGGCCTCCAGCAAGCCCTTGAGCGCCCAGGCGCCGCACAGCTCGTTGCCGTGGATCAGCGCCGTGATCAGCACCGCGCGCCCGGGCTGGCCGCTGTCGAAGTGCCACACGCCCTCCACCCCGGTGTTGCCGGCGCGCCAGGGCGCCAGATCGGGCAGCGGCAGCTCGAAACGCGGGGCGGCACTCATTGCTCGATCTTGGCGAACTGCACGATCTTCTGGTACTTGGCCACCTCGCTGGCCAGGAACTGCTGCACATCAGTGCCGGGCGCCGCCACGGTGGAGCCCGAGGCTTCCATCTTCTGGCGGAATTCGGGCGACTTGAGCGCCTCGGCCAGCGCGGTCTTCAGGCGCGTGGTGACGGCCTCCGGCAGCCTGGCCGGCCCCATCAGCACGAACCAGGTGCCGATGTCGATGCCCTTGAGCTGCGGGTGCTCGCCCAGCGCCGGGATGTCAGGCGTGAGCGGCGAACGCCTGGCTTCGGTGGTGCCCAGGGCCACCACCTTGCCGCTCTTGATGTGCGGCAGGCCGCTGGAGAGCACGAACACGCCGTACTCCAGGTTGCCGCCCACCAGGTCGCTGGTCAGCGGCGCCACGCCGCGGTAGGGGATGTGGGTCATGAACACGCCGGCGCGCTCCTTGACCATCTCGCCGGCCAGATGCAGTGCCGTGCCGACGCCGGAGCTGCCGTAGCTGTACTTGCCGGGCGCGGCCTTGGCCTTGGCGATGAACTCGCCCAGGTTCTTCACCCCGGTGGCGGTGGAGGCCACCAGCACCATGGGCTGCGAGGCGATCAGGCCCAGCGGGGTGAAGTCCTTCAGCTCGTACTTGACGGTCTTGGTCACCAGCTTGCTGATGGCCACCTCGTTGTTGGCGCCCACCAGCAGGGTGTAGCCGTCGGGCGCGGCGCTGGCCACCTTCTGCGCACCGATGGTGCCGCCGGCGCCGCCCAGGTTCTCGATCACCACCGGCACGCCGAGCTGGCGCGACAGCGCATCGCCCAGCGTGCGGCCGGTCAGGTCGGTGCTGCCGCCGGGCGGGTAGCCGACCACGATGGTGATCGGCTTGCTGGGATAGGCGGGCTGCGCCAGCACGGCGGGCGCGGCCAGCAGGGCGGCGGCGCACAGGGCGCCCAGGGGGAAGGCTCGGCGTGGGATCATGGGTCGAATCTCCTCGGAAACAGGCGGATTTGCCGTATCAAAAATGGCTCTACTCGCGAATGATGGTGAGGTACTTGATCAGTGCCGCGCTGCGACACGACGCATGAGAAAAATCAACAGCCATACGCAGAGGACGCAAAGGATTCGCAGAGGACGCAAAGAAAACCGATGAATCTTCTTGCTTTCTGCGTCCTCTGCGAAATCTCTGCGCCCTCTGCGTTCGGATGTTGGCGGTTTCCAATGAGCGACCATTCGAAGGCTTGTCTCGCAGGCCATCACCATCCTTCGCGAGAAGAGCCTCAAAAATAGCCACAGCGCCCGTCCGTCTTGCGCCAGCAGCTATCAAAAACAAAGTGCCTGGCAACCCGGCTCAGGCCCTGGCCGCATTCAGCTGCGCGCGCGTGGCCTGGGCCGCGGCGCGCGCGGCGTCGGCAAAGTCGGCGCCGCCGCTGGCATACAGGATGGCGCGCGAGCTGTTGACGACGATCGGGCCATCGGCACGCCAGCCGGCGCGCACGGTGGCCTCGGCGTCGCCGCCCTGCGCGCCCACACCCGGAATCAGCAGCGGCACGGTGGGCGCCAGCGCGCGCACGCGCTCGATCTCCTGCGGGTAGGTGGCGCCCACCACCAGGCCCAGCTGGCCGTTCAGGTTCCAGGGCCCCTGGGCCAGGCGCGCGACATGCTCGTACAGCCGCGGCTGGCCGGGCACGTCGGCCAGGCGCTGGGCCTGCAAGTCGTCGCCGCCGGGGTTGGAGGTGCGGCACAGCAGGAAGGCGCCCTTGCCTTGGTACTTCAGGTAGGGCGCCACCGAATCAAAACCCATGAAGGGCGACAGCGTCACCGCGTCGGCGCCGTAGCGCTCGAAGGTCTCCCGGGCGTACTGCTCGGCGGTGCTGCCGATGTCGCCGCGCTTGGCGTCCAGGATCACGGGCACGCGCGGCGCCACGGCGCGCATGTGGGCGATCAGGCGCTCCAGCTGCGGCTCGGCGCGGTGCGCGGCGAAGTAGGCGATCTGCGGCTTGAAGGCGCACACCAGGTCGGCCGTGGCCTCGACGATGCGGGCGCAGAACCGGTAGATGCCCTCGGCGTCGCGCGCGACGCCGGCCGGAAAGCGCGTCGGCTCCGGGTCCAGCCCCACGCACAGCATGGACTGGTTCTGCGCTTCGGCCTGGCGCAACTGGTCGATGAAGTTCATGGACGCCCATTCTAGGAGCGCGCGGCCGGCAGAGCCGCCCAGCGCCATCAAGGTCTTGGGGCGCCGCCTAGAATTGATTGTTTGTACTTTCGCAGCAAGAGAAAAGCATGACCCGCCCCACCCGCAAGCCCCAGGTTCCCAACTTTTCCTCCGGCCCCTGCGCCAAGCGCCCCGGCTACGACGTGGCGGCGCTCGATCTGTCGGCGCTGGGTCGCTCGCACCGCTCGGCGCTGGGCAAGCAGCTGCTGGGCGCGGCCTGCAGCGAAACGGCCCGCATCCTGGGCCTGCCGGCCGGCTGGCGCGTGGGCATCGTGCCGGCCTCGGACACCGGCGCCGTCGAGATGGCGCTGTGGTCGCTGCTGGGCGCGCGCGGCGTGGACATGCTGGCCTGGGAATCGTTCGGCGCCGGCTGGGTGACCGACGTGGTCAAGCAGCTCAAGCTGAAGGACGTGACGCGCCACGAGGCCGGCTACGGCGAGCTGCCCGACCTGTCGAAGGTCAACTTCGACAACGACGTGGTGTTCACCTGGAACGGCACCACCAGCGGCGTGCGCGTGCCGCATGGCGACTGGATCCCGGATGAGCGCGCCGGCCTGACCATCTGCGACGCCACCAGCGCCGTGTTCGCCATGGAACTGCCCTGGCACAAGCTGGACGTGGTCACCTACTCCTGGCAGAAGGTGCTGGGCGGCGAAGGCGCGCACGGCATGCTGATCCTCGGCCCGCGCGCGGTCCAGCGGCTGGAGAGCTACACCCCCCCCTGGCCGCTGCCCAAGATCTTCCGCCTGACCAGCGGCGGCAAGCTGAGCGAGGGCATCTTCCAGGGCGACACCATCAACACCCCCAGCATGCTGTGCGTGGCCGACTACCTGGACGCGCTGCAGTGGTGCGAGCGCGTGGGCGGCGTGCCCGGCACCATCGCCCGCAGCACTGCCAACCTGAAGGCGATCGAGGACTTCGTCGCCACCCACCCGTGGATCTCGTTCCTGGCCAAAACGCCCGAGACGCGCTCCAACACCAGCGTGTGCCTGTCGCTCGACCTGCCGGCCGAGCAGGTCAAGGCGCTGGTCAAGCTGCTGGAAAAGGAAGGCGTGGCCTACGACATCGGCTCGTACAAGGACGCGCCCCCCGGCATCCGCATCTGGTGCGGCGCCACGGTGGAAACCGCCGACGTGCGGGCGCTGCTGCCCTGGCTGGCCTGGGCTTATGAGCAAGTCAAGGCCTGACGCCCGCCCAGACAGCGCCAGCAGCTATCATTTTTAAAGTCACTCGATGTTCAAGATCAAGACCTACAACGCCATCGCGGTCCAGGGGCTGGAGCGCTTTGGCCGCGACCGCTACGAAGTCGGCGGCGACATCGGCCACCCCGACGCCGTGCTGCTGCGCAGCCACAAGCTGCATGACGAGGCGGTGCCCGTGTCGCTGCTGGCGGTGGCACGCGCCGGCGCCGGCGTCAACAACATCCCGGTGGCCGACTACGGCCAGCGCGGCATCGTCGTGTTCAACACGCCGGGCGCCAACGCCAACGCCGTCAAGGAACTGGTGCTGGCCGGCTTGCTGCTGGCCACGCGCGGCATCCTGCCGGGCATCGCCTATGCGCAGTCGCTGTCCGGCATGGACGACTCGGCCGCCATGCACGCGCTGCTGGAAAAGGAAAAGTCGCGCTTTGCCGGACGCGAGCTGAAGGGCAAGACCCTGGGCATCGTCGGCCTGGGCGCCATCGGCGCCATGGTGGCCGACATGGCGCTGGCGCTGGGCATGCAGGTGCTGGGCTACGACCCGGTGCTGTCGGTCGATGCCGCCTGGCGCCTGTCCAACGCCGTGCAACGCATGGAAAACCTGCCCACGCTGCTGGCGCGCGCCGACTACGTCAGCCTGCACGTGCCGGCCATGGACGCCACGCGCCACCTGATCAACGCCGAGGCGCTGCGCCACGCGCGCCCCGGCGCCGTGCTGCTGAACTTCGCGCGCGAAAGCATCGTCGATCCGGCCGCCGTGCTGGCGGCGCTGGCGGCCGGCAAGCTGGGGCGCTACGTGTGCGACTTCCCCGAGCCGGGCTTTGCCGCCGAGCCGCGCGTGATCGCCATGCCGCACATCGGCGCCAGCACCGAGGAGTCGGAAGAGAACTGCGCCGTCATGGCGGCCGAGCAGATCATCGACTTCCTGGAGCACGGGCACATCGTCAACAGCGTCAACTACCCGGCGCTGCGCATGCACCGCGCGCCCGGATCGAGCCGCATCGCCATCGCCAACGACAACGTGGCCGGCGTGCTGGGCCACGTGCTGGGCGTGCTGGCCGAGGCCCGGGTCAACGTGCTGGACATGAGCAACCGCAGCCGCGACGCGCTGGCCTACAACCTGATCGACGTCGAGACGGCCCCCGCGGCCGACGTGATCGCCGCCATCCGCGCCGTGCCGCACGTCATCCGCGTGCGCGTGGTCTGACGCACCCGGCTGGCACCCACCGCCAGCCGCCACGCCGGGTTGGTGGACGATCAGGATCATGCGAGACACACCGGCCCATGCCACCCAGCCCCGCGCGGCGCTGCACGGCCACTACCCGCACGCGCAGAGCGTGGCCGAGTTCCGCCAGCGCCTGGTGGCCGTGCAGGATCGCATCGCCGCCGCCTGTGCGCGCGCCGGGCGCAACCCAGCCGACGTGCGCCTGCTGCCCGTCAGCAAGACCATCGACGAGGCACACATCCGCATGGCCCATGCCGCCGGCTGCCGCGCGCTGGGCGAGAACAAGCCGCAGGAACTCGCCACCAAGGCCGAGGCCATGGCGGACCTGACCGACCTGCGCTGGTGCGCCATCGGCCACCTGCAGACCAACAAGGCCCGGCTGGTGGCGCGCTTCGCGCACGAGTTCCACGCGCTCGACCGCCTGCGCGTGGCCGAGGCGCTGGAGCGCCGCCTGCAGGCCGAGGGCCGCGGGCTGGACGTCTACGTGCAGGTCAACACCTCGGGCGAGGCCAGCAAGTGGGGCCTGCCGCCCGAGGAAGCGGCGCCGTTCCTGCGCGCGCTCGGAGCCTACCCGGCGCTGCGCGTGCGCGGCCTGATGACGCTGGCGATGTTCTCGGCCGACGCGGACCGGGTGCGCGCCTGCTTTGCCGGCCTGCGCACGCTGCGCGACCGGCTGCGCCAGGACGCGCCGGCCGGGATGACGCTGGACGACCTGTCCATGGGCATGTCGGGCGACTACGAAATCGCCATCGAGGAAGGCGCCACCGTGGTGCGCGTCGGCCAGGCCATCTTCGGCTCGCGCGCGCTGCCGGACAGCCATTACTGGCCGGGCATGGGCGGATAGCGCAACGGCTCAGCCGAGCAGCCGCGCCATCGCCTCGCGGTACTTCGCCGCCGTGGCCTCGATCACCTCGGGCGGCAGGGTGGGCGGCGGTGGCTGCTTGCCCCAGGGCTTACCGTCCACCTGCGCCTGCTCCAGCCAGTCGCGCAGGTACTGCTTGTCGAAGCTGGGCGGGTTGGTGCCTTCGCGGTACTGGTCGGCGGGCCAGTAGCGCGACGAGTCGGGCGTGAGCACCTCGTCCATCAGCACCAGTTGTCCATCGGCGTCCAGGCCGAACTCGAACTTGGTGTCGGCAATGATGATGCCCCGGGCCAGGGCGACCTCGGCGGCGCGCTGGTACAGGCGGATGCTGATATCGCGGATGCGCGCGGCGAGTTCGGGGCCCACCATCTCCACAGTGCGCGCGTAGGTGATGTTCTCGTCGTGCTCGCCCACCGCCGCCTTGGCCGCCGGGGTGTAGATGGGGGCAGGCAGGCGGCTGGCGTTCCGCAGGCCCGGCGGCAGCGGCACGCCGCACACCGACTGGCCCTGCTGGTACTCCTTCCAGCCGCTGCCGGCGAGATACCCGCGCACCACGGCCTCGATCGGCACGGGTTTCAGGCGCCGCACCAGCATGCTGCGGCCGGCGACCTGCGCCACCTCGCCCGGCGCGACCACGCTTTCGGGCGCCTCACCCGTCAGGTGGTTGGGCACGATGTCGCCAAGCTGCCCGAACCACCACAGCGCCATCTGCGTCAGCAGCTGGCCCTTGCCGGGGATGGGCTGGTCCATGATGACGTCGAAGGCGCTGATGCGGTCACTGGCCACCATCAGGATGCGGTCCTCGCCCACGGCGTAGTTGTCGCGCACCTTGCCGCGCGCGAGCAGGGGCAGGCTGTGGATCTGGCTGGTGTGCAGGGCCGGGTTCATGCGGGTGCCGATTCAGTGTTCATGAATGAAAAAAGCTGCTGGCGCTTGTCGGTCAAGCGCGAGCAGCTCCTGTTTTTATAGTATTCAGAGGCTCAGACCACCTGCTGCGCCAGCTCGCCCTTGGCGTATTTCTGGGCCATCACCGACAGCGGGACGCCCTTGACCTTGGCGCCCTGGCCTTCGCAGCCGAACTCCAGGTAGCGCTGCTTGCAGATGGCCTGCGCGGCGGCGCGCGCCGGCTTCATCCACTCGCGCATGTCGAACTTGCTCGGGTTCTCGGCCTGGAACTGGCGCACCGCGCCGGTCATGGCCAGGCGGATGTCGGTGTCGATGTTGATCTTGCGCACGCCGTGCTTGATGGCCTCTTGAATCTCCTTCACCGGCACGCCGTAGGTCTGCTTCATCTGGCCGCCGTACTGGTTGATGATGGCCAGCAAGTCCTGCGGCACGCTGGAGGAGCCGTGCATCACCAGGTGCGTGTTCGGGATGCGCGCGTGGATTTCCTTGACGCGCTGGATCGACAGCACGTCGCCCGTGGGCGGGCGCGAGAACTTGTAGGCGCCGTGGCTGGTGCCGATGGCAATGGCCAGCGCGTCCAGCTGCGTGGCCTTGACGAACTGCGCGGCCTCCTCGGGGTCGGTCAGCAGCTGGTCGTGGCTGAGCTTGCCCTCGGCGCCGACGCCGTCTTCCTCGCCCGCCTCGCCGGTTTCCAGGCTGCCCAGGCAGCCGAGTTCGCCCTCCACGGTGGCGCCGATCTGGTGCGCCATGGCCACCACTTCCTGGGTGACGCGCACGTTGTAGGCGAAGTCGGCCGGGGTCTTGCCGTCCTCCTTGAGGCTGCCGTCCATCATCACCGAGCCGAAGCCCAGATCCAGCGCGCCCTTGCAGATGGCGGGGCTGGTGCCGTGGTCCTGGTGCATCACCAGCGGGATGTGGGGGTAAGCCTCGGCGGCGGCCTGGATCAGGTACTTGATGAAGTGCTCGCCCGCGTACTTGCGCGCGCCGGCGCTGGCCTGCAGGATGACCGGCGCGCCCACTTCGTCGGCGGCGGCCATGACGGCCTGCACCTGCTCCAGGTTGTTGACGTTGAAGGCGGGGATGCCGTAGCTGTGTTCAGCGGCGTGGTCGAGCAGCTCGCGCATGGAAACGAGTGGCATGGTGCGAATCCTCCGGAAGTCAAAGAAGCGGCGCGGGGCGGCAAGCGCCCGTGAATCCGGCCGATTTTACCCGGCCACCCCTGACGGAGACCGTACTTAAGCCGGCGTTCAGACCGCGTCGCTAAGGTGTCGCTGCCCACTCGGCCGCCCCGGCGGCGGGCACACCGACCGCGATGCACGACGCCCTGCCCACTGCCCTGCCCCGCCATGCCGCCTGGACCGCCGCCGCCCTGGCGCTGGTGCTGGCCTGGGACGCCAGCGCGCTGGACCTGCCGCTGGCGCGCTGGTTCGGCAACGCGCAGGGCTTTGCGCTGACGCACGACTGGTGGCTGCAGGAGGTGCTGCACACCGGCGCGCGCCAGGCCGCCTGGGCGGTGCTGCTGGCGCTGGTGGCGATGATCTGGCGCCCGCTGGGGCCGCTGCGCGCCCTGCCGCGCGCCGACCGTGTGGGCCTGGTGGCCGGCATCCTGCTGGCGGCGCTGGTGGTGCAACTGCTCAAGCGCACCAGCCTGACCAGCTGCCCGTGGGACTTGCAGGCGTTCGGCGGCACGGCCCGGTACGTGTCGCACTGGCGCTGGGGCGTGGCCGACGGCGGCGGCGGGCACTGCTTTCCGGCCGGGCACGCATCGACGGCGTTCTCCTTTCTGGCCGGGTTCTTCTGGCTACGGCCCCGGGCGCCGCGCGCCGCACGCTGGTGGCTGGGACTGACGCTGCTGGCCGGCGCCCTGTTTGGCGCCGTGCAGATGGCGCGCGGCGCGCATTACCTGAGCCACGTGCTGTGGGCCGGCTGGTTCTGCTGGCTGGCCGGTGGCCTGCTGTGGCTGGCGGTGCAGGCGTGGCGCGCGCGCCGGCCGCGGCTGGCGCTGGCCACGGGCGTGCGGGGGTTGCCATGAACGGCATCGACCAGGCGCTGTTCCTGTGGCTCAACCTGGTCCCGGACGCACCGGGCTGGCTGCTGGAGGCGGCGCGCGCCATCAGCCTGCAATGGCCGCACTGGATGGTGGCGGCCACGCTGGCGGTGGCATTGACCGGCCGCCCGCCGTGGCGCGCCCAGGCCGCACGCGTGCTGTTCAGCCTGGCGCTGGCCGCCATCGCGGCGGCGGGACTCAAGCACGGCTTTCACCTGCCGCGGCCCTTCATGTTGGGGCTGGGCACGGCCTGGCTGCCGCACGGGGCGACGGCGGGCTTTCCCAGCTCGCACACGGCGGCGGCGGCGGCGTTTGCCGCGTCGGCGGCACTGGCACCGCTGCGCTGGCCGGTGCGCGGGCTGCTGCTGGCCAGCGCGCTGGCGATGGCGTGGAGCCGGGTGGCGCTGGGCCTGCACTTTCCGTCCGACATCCTCGCGGGCTTGTGCCTGGGCGTGCTGTGCGCCGCGCTGGTGCAGTGGGCGGGCCCGGCGCTGGCGCGGTACTCAGCGGGCCGAGGGCGCCGGCCGGAGGCTGAGCTTCTCAGCTGACGCGACAGATCTTCAGCATGTTGGTGCCGCCGGGCGCGCCCATGGGCTCGCCGCAGGTGATGGCGTAGACGTCGCCGGCTTCCACCACGCCCTGGGCCTTGAGGTAGTTCTCGGCCTGCATCAGGGCCTCGTCGCGCAGGGCGCTGGTGTCCATCAGCAGCGGGCGCACGTTGCGGTACAGCGCCAGCTTGCGCTGGGTGCCGATCTTGGGCGTGAGCGCGTAGATGGGGATGCGCACGCGGTGGCGGCTCATCCACAGGGCGGTGGAGCCGGAATCGGTCAGCGCCACGATGGCCTTGGCGCCCAGGTGGTAGGCGGTGAAGAGGGCCCCCATGGCGATCGACTGGTCGATGCGCTGGAAGGTGGCGCCGCTGAAGTCGGCGTCGAGCTCGGCCGGGTCGTGGTCTTCGGCGGCCTGGCAGATGGCGGCCATCTCCCGCACGGTCTCCAGCGGATACTTGCCGGCTGCCGTCTCGGCTGACAGCATGACGGCGTCGGTGCCGTCGAGCACGGCGTTGGCGACGTCGCTGACCTCGGCGCGGGTGGGCACCGGGTTGGTGATCATGCTCTCCATCATCTGGGTGGCGGTGATCACCAGCTTGTCGGCCTGGCGCGCCATGGTGATCATCTTTTTTTGCAGCGCCGGCACGGTGGCGTTGCCCACTTCCACCGCCAGGTCGCCGCGCGCCACCATGATGCCGTCGCTGGCGGCCAGGATCTCGGCCAGGCGCGGGATGGCCTCGGCGCGCTCGATCTTGGCGATCAGCTGCGGCTTGTGGCCCCATTCGGCGCCGGCCACGTTGCACAGCTGGCGCGCCATTTCCATGTCGGTGGCGTTCTTGGGAAAGCTGACGGCCACGTAGTCGGCGCGCAGGGCCATGGCGGTCTTGATGTCCTCCATGTCCTTGGCCGTCAGGGCCGGCGCCGTCAGGCCGCCCCCCTGCTTGTTGATGCCCTTGTTGTTGGACAGCTCGCCGCCGACCTTGACCGTGGTGTGCACGGCCTCGCCGCGCACCGCATCGACGGTGAGCACGATCAGCCCGTCGTTGAGCAGCAGGGTGTCGCCGGGGCGCACGTCCCGCGGCAGTTCCTTGTAGTCCAGGCCGACGCCGTGCACGTCGCCCGGCCCGGCGCGCGCGGCGTCCAGCACGAAGGACGCGCCCGGCTGCAGCAGCACCTTGCCATCGGCAAACTTGCCGACGCGGATCTTGGGCCCCTGCAGGTCGGCCATGATGGCCACCTCGCGGCCGGCGCGCGCGCCGGCCTCGCGCACCAGGCGCGCGCGCTCGACGTGGTCGTCGGCCTTGCCGTGGCTGAAGTTCAGCCGCACCACGTTGACGCCGGCGCGGATCATCTGCTCCAGCAGGCCCGGGTCGCTGGACGCGGGGCCGAGGGTGGCGACGATCTTGGTGGCGCGGTAGGTCATGGGCAGGCTCGGTTCAGGCGGGGAAAACGGTGGCCTGATTCTGCCAGCGCCGGGTGACGGCGCCGTGACCGGGCACCGCGATGTTATGATTTTTATAGCTGTTCGCGCTTGCCTGTCAAGCGCTGGCGGCCCTTTTTTCGAGAATCTCGAAGGCCGGCAGCTGCTTGCCTTCCAGCACCTCCAGAAAGGCGCCGCCGCCGGTGGAGATGTAGCCCACGTCCTTGTCGATGCCGTACTTGGCGATGGCCGCCAGCGTGTCGCCACCCCCGGCGATGCTGAAGGCGGGCGAATCGGCGATGGCGCGGGCGATGGTGCGCGTGCCGTTCTCGAACGGCGCCATCTCGAACACGCCCACCGGGCCGTTCCAGACGATGGTGCCGGCGGCCTTGAGCTGCGTGGCCAGGCGCTCGGCGGTGTCGGGGCCGATGTCCAGGATCAGCTCGTCGGCCGCCACGTCGGCCGCCTGCTTGGCGGTGGCCGCGGCGTCGGCCTTGAATTGCCTGGCCACCACCACGTCGGTGGGAATCGGCACCTCGGCGCCGCGGGCCGCCATGGCCGCCATCACGGCCCTGGCCTCGTCCACCAGGTCGGGCTCGGCCAGGCTGTTGCCGATGGGCAGGCCGGCGGCCAGCATGAAGGTGTTGGCGATGCCGCCGCCCACGATCAATTGATCGACTTTGGCTGCCAAAGACTTCAGGATCGTGAGTTTTGTGCTCACTTTGCTGCCGGCAACGATGGCCACCAGCGGCCGCCTGGGGTGCGCCAACGCTTTCTGCAAGGCGTCGATCTCGGCCGCCAGCAGCGGGCCGGCGCAGGCCACCGGGGCGAACTGGGCGATGCCGTAGGTCGTGGCTTCGGCGCGGTGTGCGGTGCCGAAGGCATCGTTCACGTAAATGTCGCAAAGTGCGGCCATCTTGCGAGAAAGTGTTTCATCGTTCTTCTTTTCGCCCTTGTTGACGCGGCAATTCTCGAGCAGCACGAGCTGGCCCGGCGCCACCGCAACGCCGTCCACCCAGTCGGTCACCAGGGGTACCTGGCGCCCCAGCAGCTCGCCCAGGCGGCGGGCGACGGGCGCCAGCGAGTCGGCGGGCCTGAGCTCGCCCTCGGTCGGGCGCCCCAGGTGCGAGGTGACCATGACGGCCGCGCCGGCATCCAGCGCCATGCGGATGGCCGGCACGCTGGCGCGGATGCGCGTGTCCTCGGTGATGGCGCCGCGCTCGTCCTGCGGCACGTTGAGGTCGGCGCGGATGAAGACACGTTTGCCCTGCACGGCGCCTTGCGCGCACAGGTCGGAAAAGCGGATGACGTTCATGGCAGGCAGCTGAGATGAAGAAAAGCCAGGCCGGTCAGGTGCCGACCACGTGAGTGCGCCGCCATTGTAGGAGCCCAGACCGACGCCGCCCTGACCTTCGTCAGTCCGAACAACGCTATCCAAATGAGAGCTGTTGGCGCTGATTGGACAAGCGCTATAGGCCTATTTCAGGCTCTTCTCGCGGATGCCGGCGAGGCGCTCGATCCGTGCCGTGCCGCGACACGCCCCATGAGAAAAATGAACCTCCATGCGCAGAGCACGCCAAGGATTCGCGGAGGGCGCAAAAGCCGATGGATTTTTTTCTGCGTCCTCTGCGAAATCTCTGCGTGCTCTGCGTTCGGCCGTTGGCGGTTTCAAGTAGACGACCACTCGAAGCCCCGCCTCGCATGCCATCACCATCATTCGCTAAAAGAGCCCAAAATCATCATGAACTCGACTCACCAGCCCAGCCCCACCCGCAGCGGCAGGAACACCGCCATGCCCACCGCGATGGCCACCGGCAGCACGTAGCTGCCGCGGCGGCGCCAGAAGTAGAAGCCCGCCGCCGCCAGCGCGCCCCAGGTGCGGGCGTCGCGCAGCAGCGGGCCGATGGCGCCCTCGGTCAGCAGGATGTCGGGGGCGATCACGGCGGTCAGCGCGGCGATGGGGGCGTACTGCAGGCCGCGCTCGGCCCATTCGGGCAGCGTCCATTCGCGCTCGCTGATGAAGAAAAAACCGCGCGTGATGACCGAAATGGCCGTCATGCCCAGGATGGTCAGCAGCGTCCAGCCGTCCAGCTCATGCATGGCGCGCCCCTTCCCGCTCGCCGCCACGCGGCAAGCGCGGCTCGACGTACAGGCTGATGGCGACCGCCACGGCAATGGCCGCCACGATGTTGAGCCGGTAGGGCAGCTCGAACAGCACGATGGCCGCCGCCGCCGCGGTGATGGCCGACAGCGCGCGCAGCCGGTTGGTCACCATCGAGCAGGCCACCGCCAGCAGCGCCAGCGTGCCGGCGAATTCCAGCCCCCAGCGCGCCGGCAGGGCCGCGCCCAGAAAGATGCCCAGCATGCTGAGCGACTGCCAGAACACCCAGTTGGTGACGTTGCCGCCCCACAGATAGGCCATCTGGGCGCGGCGCTGGCCGTTGGTCTCGGGCGGCCGCGGAAAGCGCCGGGTGAACAGCACATAGGTCACGTCGCCCGTGAAGTAGCCCAGATACAAGCGTGACGATCGACGCAAATGCATGAAATACGGTCGCAAATGCAGACTGAAGACGACAAATCGCAGGTTGACGCAGAACGCCGCCGCCAGCACCACCCACAGCGGCGCGCCGGCGGCCATGAGCGGGATGGCGGCCAGCTGGGCGCTGCCGGCAAACACCAGCAGCGACATCAGCACGCTTTCGGTGATGCTCATGCCACTCTTGACCATGGCCACGCCGGTCATGAAGGCCCAGGCGGTCAGCCCGATCGAGACGCCCGCCATCTCGCGCGAGCCGACCCAGAACAGCGGGTGGCGCGCGGTGTGCGCCCAGCGGTCAACCCGGTGCGACAGCCAGGCGCCCAGCCGGCCGCGCGCCGGCAATTCGCCCGGGTCGGGCGGCAGCGGCATGTTCATGGCGCGTCGCCCGCCTGGCCGAGGCACTGGCCGGGCGCCAGCGCGAAGCCGCGCAGGAACTCGCGCGCCGGCAGGCGCTTGCCGCCGGGGCGCTGCAGCTCGGTCAGGCGCAGCGCGCCGTCGCCGCAGGCCACCGTGATGCCCGCGTCGTTGATGGCAAAAATCTGCCCGCAGCGCGCATCTGGCGTGCGCAAACAGCTATCGATTTCAGAGCGCCACAGCTTGATCACCGCATCGCCCAGCGTGGTGCTGGCGCCGGGGAAGGGGTCGAACGCGCGGATGCGCCGCTCGATCAGCGCCGCCGGCTGGCGCCAGTCGATGGCCGCTTCGTGCTTGTCGATCTTGTGCGCGTAGCTGACGCCCTCGGCCGGCTGCGGCACGGGCCGCAAGGCGCCCTGCCCGGCCAGTTGCAGGGCCTGCACGATCAGCTGCCCGCCGAGGGCGGCCAGTTCGTCGTGCAGGCTGGCGGTGGTGGCGCGCGGGCCGATGGGCAGCGCCTGCACCAGCAGCATGTCGCCGGTGTCCAGGCCGGCGTCCATCTGCATGATGGTGATGCCGGTGCGCGCATCACCCGCCTCGATGGCGCGGTGGATGGGCGCGGCGCCACGCCAGCGCGGCAGCAGCGAGGCGTGGATGTTGAGGCAGCCGAGGCCCAGGCCCCCACGCTCCACGGCTGCGCCTGTTGCGCTGCCCCCCGAGGGGGCCTTCGCGCCTTCGGGCGGCCGGGCGGCGCTCAACAGGCCCCCACGCTCCACGGCTGCGCCTGTTGCGCTGCCCCCCGAGGGGGCCTTCGCGCCTTCGGGCGGCCGGGCGGCGCTCAACAGGCCCCCACGCTCCACGGCTGCGCCTGTTGCGCTGCCCCCCGAGGGGGCCTTCGCGCCTTCGGGCGGCCGGGCGGCGCTCATGTCATCCAACACCCACTGCGGCAGGATCAGCCCGTAGGCGGCGACCACCATGACGTCGGCGCGGGCGGCCTGCAGCGCGGCGCGCGCCGCCGCGGCGTCTTCAGGGTACTTGCCGTCCAGGCGCAGGCTGCGCGGCTGGGCGACGGGGATGCCGTGCTGCTCGGCCAGTTGCTTGACGGGCGAGGCGTGCAGCTTCAGGCCGCGCCCGGCCGGGCGGTCGGGCTGGGTCAGCACCAGGGGCACCTCGAAACCCGCCGCCAGCAACTGCGCCAGGGCCACGCGGGCGAATTCCGGAGTGCCTGCAAAGACGACGCGAAAACTCATTTTTTGATAGCTGCTGGCGCTTGACTGGCAAGCGCAAAAGTCTTGTGTTATGGGTAAACGACGGTCGCCGCGGACAAGCCGGGGAGCGGTGCGCTCACGACCTCACCTGGGCTCCGGCGGGTCGGGCAGGTTTTCGTCGCCGCTGGACCAGCCGCGCACCACGCCGGCGCGGTCGATGTCGATGTACAGCAGGCGCCAGGTGGGGCCGTCCAGGTAGCGCCAGACCCAGATGTCGCCGTCGAAGTTGTGCACGCGGGTCACCCGCGCAGGCCGGCCGTATTCGCGCAGCACGTCGTCGCGCGTCCAGCGCCCGGGCCGGATGCGGGCACCGAACAGCCCCTCGCTCAGCGCCTGCTCGACGCGCGCCACGCGGCCCTGGGCGTCCAGGTCGAGGTTGAACACCTGCTGACCGGCCGGCTGGTGGGAATACTGCCAGCGCTCCCCCGCGTCGGCCGTGGCCGGGTAGCGGGCGGTGGGCGGGCCGAGCCGTTGCGCCAGCTCGGTGGCCGGGCTGCCGGGGGCCACGCCACCGGGGCTGGCGCAGCCGCCCGCCAGCAGCATCCCGGCCGCCAGCAGCAGGGCGCCCAGGGGCCGTTCAATCCACGCCAGTAATCGCTGCGCCCGTAAGTAGGCGCTCACGCCGTCACCCGCGCCTTGTCGGTCTTGTCCTGCCGCTCGGCCTTCAGCAGCTTGGTCTTGATGCGGCCACGCTTGAGCGGCGACAGGTATTCGACGAACACCTTGCCGCGCAGGTGGTCCATCTCGTGCTGGATGCACACGGCCAGCAGGCCGTCGGCCTCGATCTCGCGCGCCTGGCCGGTTTCGTCCAGCGCGCGCACGCGCACGCGCTCGGCGCGCTCGACGCCGTCGTAGATGCCGGGCACCGACAGGCAGCCCTCCTCGCCCAGCACGCGTTCGTCGCTGGCCCACACCAGCTCGGGGTTGATCAGCACCAGGCGCTGGTTGCGCTGCTCGGACACGTCCATCACGATCAGCCGCTCGTGCACGTCCACCTGGGTCGCCGCCAGGCCGATGCCCTTGGCGTCGTACATGGTCTCGAACATGTCGTCGATCAGCGTCCTGATGCGCGCATCCACCGCCGACACGGGCTGGGCCACCTTGTGCAGGCGCGGGTCGGGGTAACGAAGAATGGGAAGCAGGGCCATGGGAATAAGGGAACCTCGGCATAAGTTCTGGCGGTAAGCAGGCGCTGCGGATCGGGATGGGATGCAAGGCGCAAACCGCAGCGATAGCCGCAGCTATCGCGAGGATTTGCAACGCCGCAGACCGCCCGAGACCGCAGATGCCTGCGGCGCAGGAGCTTATGCCGAGGTTCCTAAGGTCTCGGATGTGGCGATTTTCGCTACTTTTTGCAGTTCGCGCTGCCTGGGGTGAGTGATTTCGTTGCCGGATCAAGGGCTTGAATGCAAAATGTCCGGTGACTTGTCAAGTTGGCAGCTGCTTTCAGCAAAACAATGAAACTTCTTTTTCCTGGTGCCACGCGCGCGCTGGTCGCGCCCCTCGGACTGTTGACCGCGGCCCTGCTCGGCGCGCCCCCCGCCGCCGCGCAGGCGGCCTCTCGCCTGCCGGTGACGCCCATGCAACGGGCCACCGCCCAGCAGGTGGCCGCGCAAGGCGTGCCGCTGTCGGCGCTGGCGCCCAACGCGCCCGACCAGTACACGGTGCGCCGCGGCGACACGCTGTGGCGCATCTCCAGCCTGTTCCTGAAGTCGCCCTGGCGCTGGCCCGAGCTGTGGGGCATGAACCTGAACGACATCCGCAACCCGCACCTGATCTACCCCGGCCAGCAACTGGTGCTGGAGCGCGTGGGTGACCGCGCCTTCCTGCGCGCGCGCCGCGGCGCCGACGGCGAGCCGGGCGACACCGTGCGCGTGTCGCCGCGCAACCGCATCGAGATGCTGGGCACCGGCCCGCTGCCGACGCTGGAGCCGCACCTGATCGAGCCCTTCCTGACCGAGCCGCTGGTGGTCGATGACGACACATTCCAGCGCGCGCCGCGCATTGTGGCGCTGGCCAACCAGAGCCGCGTGCTGGTGGCCAAGGGCGACCGCGCCTATGTGCGCGGGCCGGCCGACGCGCCCCTGCTCAGGACGCCCGGCCTGCCGACCGAGTTCCGGGTATTCCGCAATGCCACTCCGCTGAAGGACCCGCTCACCAAGGAAATCCTCGGCTACGAAGGCCACTACGTCGGCCAGGCCACGCTGGTGCGGGGCGAAAGCGAATCCGAGGAGGAGCCCGGCAGCGCGCCGGCCCCGCGCCCGACGCGCTGGCACGCCAACGGCGAGGTCCAGACCGAACCGCGCCGGGCCGAGACCCCTGCAACGCCGGCCGGCCTGCCGGTGCCCGCCACCGTGGACGTCATCGGCAGCAAGGAAGAAATGCGCGCCGGCGACCGCCTGCTGCCCGAGCCGCCGCGCGAATACCGCAACTACGTGCCGCGCGTGCCCGAGATGCCGGTGGACGCGCGCGTCGTCGCCGTGCCCGGCAGCGCCGTGCGCTACGCCGGCCAGAACCAGGTGGTGGTGATCAACCGGGGCGTGCAGGACGGCCTGGAAAGCGGTCACGTGCTGGCCCTGATGAGCACCGGCCCGAAGCTGGTGGACAAGACCGACGCGTCGCGCAGCCTGATCAAGCTGCCCGACGAGCGCAACGGCATCGCCATGGTGTTCCGCCCGTTCGAGCGCGTGTCCTACGTGCTGGTGATGGAAATCACCAACCCGGTGCAGGTGGGCGACAAGCTGGTCAACCCCAACTGAGGGGACAGGGCGTCTTTTGCCGGCGCCCAGCCCCCCACCCGCCATGGACCGGCAGGAACTCGAGGCTTGGCTGCGCCTGACGCTGACGCCCGGCGTCGGCAACGACACGGCGCGGCGCCTGCTGGCCGCCTTCGGCCTGCCGCAGCACGTGTTCGCCCAGTCGTCCACCGCCTTGCGCCAGCTGCTGACCCCGGCCCAGGCCAGCGCGCTGGCCCAGCCGCCCGACGACCTGGCCACGCAGTTGCAGACCTGCCTTGACTGGCTGGACGCGGCCGAGGACGGCATGCCGCGGCGCATCGTCAGCCTGGGCGACGCCGCCTACCCGCAGGCCCTGCTGGCCATTGAAGATCCCCCCTGCCTGCTGTATCTGCTGGGCCGGCTGGCCACCCTGGATGATGGGTCCGACACGGCTACAACGCTTACCGGACAAGCGCAAACAGCTATTGAATCAGGAGCAAATCACTGGCCACTGCGGGCCATGGCCATTGTCGGCAGCCGCAATCCCACGCCCCAGGGCAGCGCCAACGCGCGCCAGTTCGCGCGCACGCTGGCGGCCCAGGGCATCTGCGTGGTGTCGGGCCTGGCGCTGGGCATCGACGGCGCCGCGCACGAAGGGGCACTGGACGGCGCACCGCCGTCGGCTCCCGGGCCGGCCACCATCGCCGTCATCGGCACCGGCATCGACCGCGTGTATCCGCGCCAGCACCGCGATCTGGCGCACCGCATCGCCGCGCGCGGCCTGATCGTCAGCGAATACCCGCTGGGCACGCCGCCGCTGCCAGGCAACTTTCCCCGCCGCAACCGGTTGATCGCCGGCCTGAGCCAGGGCACGCTGGTGGTCGAGGCGGCGCTGCAATCGGGCTCGCTGATCACCGCGCGCCTGGCCAGCGAGCAGGGCAAGGAGGTGTTCGCCATTCCCGGCTCCATCCACAGCCCGCAGTCGCGCGGCAGCCACGCGCTGATCCGCCAGGGCGCCAAGCTGGTCGAGACCGCGCAGGACGTGCTGGAAGAGCTGCGCTGGCCACAGGCCGTTCTAGCTATGACAAATGAAGCTGCTGGCGCAGTTTCCGCGCCGGACGACGACCTGAATCACCCTCATCAGGGACTGCTGCAGGCGCTCGGCGCCGACCCGGTAAGCCTGGATGCGCTGCAGGCACGCACCGGCCTTCAGACGGCCACCCTGCAGGCGCAACTGCTGGAGCTGGAACTGGCCGGCCAGGTGGGCCGCCTGCCCGGCGGGCTGTTCCAGCGCCTGGGTCAGGCTTGACGCCTTCGCCCCCTGCTCACTGAAGCAGCCGATCGGGCTCGGCGTTGAGCCGCGCCAGCGCTTCGCGCGTGGCGCGCACGGTGAGGGTTTCGTCCTCCACCGGCACCAGCAGCCCGGCCTGCAGGTAGGAGGCCAGGCGGCGCGTCTGCACCAGGTAGCTCTTGCCCGCGCCGTCGCCGAACAGGTGCAGCTGGCCGCGCTGGCTGCGCCAGACGTACTGCACCTGGCTGACGCTGCCCTGGTAGTCGAGCGAGAACCAGGCGCCCAGCTCCAGCTCCTGCGCCCAGTGCAGCATGCCGTCGCCGGGTTGCGAGCCGCCGCTGGCGATCACCTCCAGCGCATCGCCCTCGGCGCCGAACATCAGCTCGATCACGCCGGGGTCGAGCAGCACGTCGCCCTGCGGGTCGTCGGTGACCACGTCTTCCAGCCCGGCCAGGCTGCGCGACAGCTCCGCCAGCCGCTCCGGCGACAGGCCTTCGCCACGCGAGACGAAGGCCTGCACCACCGCGTCGTTGATGCTCTTGATGTGGGCGTCCTGGTCCGCGGTGCCCAGCGCCAGGCCCTCCATGCCCTCGCGCAAGGTGTGCAGCAGGCTGGGCAGCTGCTGCACCACGCGCGTGCGCTCGGCGCGCTCGGACTTGGGGCTGACGACCCACAGCAGGTCGGCCGCCGCCTGCTTGTAGCGCAGCGTGTCCGCCGCCTGCGGACCGCGCCGCACCGCCGCCATGGCCAGCACCTCGGACCAGACGCGGAACAGGAACTCGCGCACCGGTTCGGGCACCGGCACCGGCTCCAGCATGCGCCGCAGCTCGATGGTGTACTGCACGGTCAGCGCATCCTTTTGCTCGATCTGCTGCGCCAGGGACGCCATTTGCTGGGCCGCGCCGCCTTCGGTCAGCGCGCGACCGAGGAATTTCTTGAACTCCTCGAACACCAGCTGAAAGACACGCCGGCCGGTTTCCGGATACTGCTCGATCACCTGCACGATGCGCTTGATCTCGCGCTCCAGCCGGCTGCCGCTGACGCGCGAGGCGTCGAAGCCGAGGGCGCAGGCCCCCATGCGGTCGATCAGCTGGCGCGCCGGGTGCTGCGCCGAGGCGAAGAAGTCCGGCTCGGCCAGCGCCAGGCGCAGCACCGGGATCTGCAGGCGCGCGAACCAGACGCGGATCGCCGCCGCGATGCGCTCCTCGGCCAGGATGGCCTGGAACATCAGGGCCACGATCTCGATGATGGCCTTCTCGCTCGGCTTCTCGGCCTTGGCCTTCAGTTCGGTGGCGCGCTGGCGCAAACGCGTGGCCACCACCTCGACGTTGGCCATCGGCTGCGCGATGGTGGCGTCGCCCTGGCGCGAGTCCATCAGCTCGGTCACCGCGAACGGCGTCGCCTCGGCGATGGCGCGGGCCAGCGCCGGCGAAGGCGGCCCCGGTGGCGCCGCCACGTCGAAGTTCGACAGCTGGTCGGTCAACAGACGACGCAGTTGCCCCAGCACGCCCTGCGCCCGCTGGCGCACGCGCGTCATGGGCGAGACCGCGGTCATCATGCGGGTTTCCTGGCCAGCGCGCGCCAGGGCCGAATGGCGCACGTCCGGCATCTGGGTGTGGCCGCCTCCGTAGGCGGTGCTCGTGGTCGACGGGGCCGCGCCTGGCATCGTCGGGCGCGCGCCGTGTCCCTCGGCCAAGCGCGTCGCGCCCGCGCCGTGGCCGCCGCCTTGCCAGCCACCACCACCACCAGGCACCGTGGACATCGAGCCACCGCCGGCGCCCGAAGGGCCGCCCGACGCGGCCTGGACCCCGGCCCCGCCGTGGGCACCGCCTGTACCTGTACCTGCGCCCGTGCTTCCGCCTCCGCGACCTCCGGCGTCACCCTCTCCACGGCGCACCAGCGCTTTCAGGTTGATTTCGGCCATCACCCCGCGCTCCACGAGGAAGGCGTTGGCCTGCCGGTACAGCGGCACCATGCGCTCGACCATGGCGGCCTGGACCAGCGGATGCACCAGGGCCCACATCGGCCGGGTCAGGCCGCGGTCCGCCCAGGCCTTGAGCAGCTGCTGGCCGAAGGTGTCTGGCCGCAGCACATCGCGCGCCGGCAGATCGCTGCTGCGCTCCAGCGACTGCACGCGCAGCCGCAGGTCGTTGAATTCGGCGCCTGCCGCATCCTGCACCGCGGCACCCAGGCGCGAGGCGGCGATCTTGCGCTCGACGATCTCGTCGTCCAGCAGGCCCAGATCGGCCGGCAGACTGCCGCCGGGCACGCCTCGGGCATCGGCCATCTGCGCCCAGGCCTCGCGCCAGTGGCGCCGCGCCGCGACCACCCAGGCCTGGCGCTCGCGCCGGAACGCGGTTTCGGTGTCCATCGCCCGCTGCATGTCGGTCACGGAACCACCGCGTGACCCGCCTTGGCCTCCAGTCTGCAACTGGAGCTGGATGCGCTCGCCCAGTTCAACGACGAAGGCGTCGAGCGCATGCACGAAGCGCTCGCGCAACTGGTGCGCGAGGTGCTGCGGGGGCGCGGGCTGCCGAGGCGTCGAAACCATGGGAGCGACTGTGGGCGGTCAGTATCTCACGCCGGACCCCGGCAGCAAGGCGCCGCGGGCGTGCCGGCGGCCGCGGACCTACACCATCGCCCCGGCGTTCGGGTCGCCCGGGTCGCCGTCCTTGCGGCCGGTCTTGATGAGGTCTTCGCGCTTGATGCCCAGCCACATGGCGATGGCGGCGGCGACGAACACCGACGAGTAGATGCCGAACAGGATGCCGATGGTCAGCGCCACCGCGAAGTAGTGCAGCGTCTCGCCGCCGAACAGCAGCATCGACAGCACCATGATCTGCGTCGAGCCATGGGTGATGATGGTGCGGCTGATGTTGGCGGTGATGGAGTTGTTGATGATCTCCACCGTGCTCATCTTGCGGTAGCGACGGAAGTTCTCGCGGATGCGGTCGAAGATCACCACCGATTCGTTGACCGAATAGCCCAGCACCGCCAGGATCGCCGCCAGCACGGAGAGCGAGAACTCCCACTGGAACAGGGCAAAAAAGCCCAGGATGATCACCACGTCGTGCAGGTTGGCGATGATGCCGGCCACGGCGTACTTCCACTCGAAGCGCATCGACAGGTAGATGACGATGCCGACGATCACGAAGGCCAGCGCGTACAGGCCGTCGCGCGCCAGTTCGTCGCCCACCTGCGGGCCGACGAACTCGGTGCGCCGCAACTGCACGTCGGGGCTGGCGGCGCGCAGCGCGGTCAGCACCTGCTCGCTCTGCTGCGCCGAGCTCTTGCCCTGCTGCACCGGCAGCCGGATGATCACGTCGCGCGCGGTGCCGAAGTTCTGCACCTGCACGTCGCCGTAGCCCAGCGCGGCCACCGTGCCGCGCACCTGGCCCAGATCGGCCGGCTGGCTGTAGGCCACTTCCATCACCGTGCCGCCGGTGAACTCGACCGACAGGTGCAGGCCGCGGGTGAACAGGAACACCACCGCCAGCAGGAAGGTGACGACCGAAATGATGTTGAAAAGCCGCGCATAGCGCATGAACGGGATGTCCCGTCCGATCTTGAAGAACTCCATCTGCGTGTTCCTTGCTTGTCTGTCGCCCTGGCCCGCGCGCTCAGCCGCCCGCTGCCAGCGGCTTGTCGGCGTCGGGCCGCCACACGGTGCCGATCGACACCGACTTGAGCTTCTTCTGCCGCCCGTACCACAGGTTGACCAGGCCGCGCGAGAAGAACACCGCCGAATACATCGAGGTCAGGATGCCGATGCAGTGCACCACGGCAAAGCCGCGCACCGGCCCGCTGCCGAAGGCCAGCAGCGCCAGGCCGGCGATGAGCGAGGTGACGTTGGAGTCCAGGATGGTGGCCCAGGCGCGGTCGTAACCGGCGTGGATGGCCGCCTGCGGCGAGGCGCCGCCGCGCAGCTCTTCGCGAATGCGCTCGTTGATCAGCACGTTGGCGTCGATCGCCATGCCCAGCGTCAGCGCCACCGCCGCCATGCCGGGCAGCGTCAGTGTGGCCTGCAGCATGGACAGGATGGCCACCAGCAGCAGCAGGTTGACCGTCAGGGCGATGGCCGAGAACACGCCGAACAGCATGTAGTAGGCGATCATGAAGACGACGATGGCCAGAAAGCCCCACAGCACGCTGTGAAAGCCCTTGTCGATGTTGTCGGCGCCCAGGCTGGGGCCGATGGTGCGCTCCTCGATGATCTCCATCGGCGCCGCCAGCGAGCCGGCGCGCAGCAGCAGCGCCAGGTCGCTGGCCTCGTTCACGGTCATCGAGCCGGAAATCTGGAAGCGCGTGCCCAGCTCGGCCTGGATCACCGGCGCCGTCAGCACCTCGCCCTTGCCCTTCTCGAACAGCACGATGGCCATGCGCTTCTTCAGGTTCTCGCGGCTGACGTCGCGCATCACGCGGCCGCCCTTGGCATCCACCGTCAGGTCGACCTTGGGCTGCTGCGTCTGCTGGTCGAAGCCGGGCTGCGCGTCGGTCAGGCTGTCGCCGGTCAGGATGACCTGGCGTTTGACGATCACCGGGCGGCCATCGCGCTCCAGGAATTTCTCGGAGCCGAACGGCACCGCGCCGCCGGTCTCGGCCGCGCGGCCTTCGGCGCTTTCGTCGACCAGTCGCATTTCCAGCGTCGCGGTGCGGCCCAGGATGTCCTTGGCCTTGGCCGTGTCCTGCACGCCCGGCAGCTGCACCACCACGCGATCGGCGCCCTGCTGCTGGATCACCGGCTCGGCCACGCCCAGTTCGTTGACGCGGTTGTGCAGCGTGGTGATGTTCTGCTTGACCGCCTCGGACTGCACCTTCTGCAGCGCTTGCGGCTTGAAGCTGGCCACCAGGCGCGGCTCGGCGCCTGGCGTCGGCTCCACCTGCAGGTCGGGCTGGGTGTCGGCGATGACGCGGCGCGCGGCCTCCAGCGTGCCGGCATCGCGGGCCCGGATCTCGATGCTGTTGCCTTCGCGGCTGATGCCGCCGTGGCGCACGTCCTTCTCGCGCAGCGCCACCCGAATGTCGTTGGCCAGCGTGTCCAGGCGCTTGGTGATGGCCGTGCGCATGTCCACCTGCAGCATGAAGTGCACGCCACCGCGCAAGTCCAGCCCCAGGTACATCGGCTTGGCGTTGATGGCGGCCAGCCAGGCCGGCGAGCGCGACACCAGGTTGAGCGCGACGATGTGCGCCGGGTCGGCCGCGTCCGGGTTCAGGGTGCGTTCGATGGCGTCCTTGGCCTTCAGCTGGGTGTCGGGCGTGTCAAAGCGCGCCCACACCGAGCTGCCCTCCAGCGTCAGGCGCTGGGGCGTCACGCCGGCCGACTGCAGCGCGCTTTCCACGCGCGACAGCGTGCCGCCATCCACCCGGGTGGTCGCCTTGCCGGCCGACACCTGCACCGCCGGCGCCTCGCCGAAGAAGTTGGGCAGGGTGTAGAGCGCAGCCACCACCAGGGTGATGAGGATGACGATGTATTTCCAGACGGGATAGCGGTTCATGGCAACGGCGGGATGGGGGCGGCCAGGGGGGCGACGCCGGGACGGCCGAGTCCGGGCTTACTTCAGGGTTCCCTTGGGCAGCACCTGCACGATGGCGCTGCGCTGCAGCTGCACTTCGACGCCATTGGCGATCTGCAGGCCGACGTTCCCCTCCGACAGGGAGGTCACCCGGCCCAGCAGGCCACCGGCGGTGACCACCTCGTCGCCCTTGGCCAGGGCATCGATCATGGCGCGGTGCTCCTTCTGCTTCTTCATCTGCGGGCGGATCATGATGAAGTACAGCACCACGAACATCAGCACCAGCGGCAGCATGCTGGTGAAGGTGGAGGCGAGGTCGGCCCCCGGGGCGGCGGGGGCGGCTTGGGCGTAGGCGTTGGAGATGAACACCGGCAGGCTCCTGAAATGGGCGGTGATGGATGGATCGCGCGCGCATCGGGCGCGGACACACGCCCGAACACAGGCGCGCGAGGTAACCGTGCATTGTAAGGCGCGCCGGCCGGACGGCCCGGGCGCGCCCGCCATCGGCCCACCGGCGCTGCCGGCCCGCCTGACGGCGGACCAGCCGGCCGTGGCTGTCTGTTCAATTTGCTATTGATGCGATAGCTGTTTGCGCAGTTCCGGCGGGCATCACAGGTGTTTTTTCGGTCAGGCGAGCTGGCGCGCTGGCGCCTCCGCCGGCTGGCGGTACTGCGCCAGCAGCTCGTCCCAGCGCGCGCGCGCCGCCTTCAGGTGGCGCTCCTTCACGTGGCCGAAGCCCTTGATGGCCTCCGGGATGCGCGCGATCTCGACCGCGGTGGCGTGGTTGTCGGCGCTCAGCGAGGCCAGCACTTCCTCGATGCTGGCGCGGTACTGCTCGATCAGCGCGCGCTCGGTCTGGCGCTCGTCGGTCTTGCCGAACACATCCAGCGCGCCGCCACGCAGGCCCTTGAGCCCGGCCAGCAGCCGAAACACCCGCCCCATGCCGGGGCCGTATTTCTTCTTGAGCAGCTCGCCACGCTCGTTGCGCTCGGCCGTCATGGGTGGCGCCAGGTGGTAGTGGATCTTGTAGTCGCCCTCGAACATGGCGTCGATGCGCGCCAGGAAGGCCGGATCGCTGTGCAGGCGCGCGACCTCGTACTCGTCCTTGTAGGCCATCAGCTTGAACAGGTAGCGCGCCACGGCTTCGCTCAGCTGGGTCTTGCCCAGCGCGGCCTCCTGCTGCTGCACCCGCGCGACGAAGCCGCGGTAGGCCTCGGCGTAGGCCGCGTTCTGGTAGCCGGTGAGGTATTCGACGCGGCGGGCGACGATGGATTCCAGCGTCTCGCGCGGCTTGAACTCGATCACCTGCACGCCGCCGGCGCTGGCCAGGGCCTGCTCGATGCGGGCGCTGTCGTGCGCCGCCTGGCGGCCCCATTCGAAGGCCGCCTTGTTGTTGTCGACCTGCACGTTGTTCAGCTCGATGGCGCGCAGCAGTGACGCGCGCGTCAGCGGCACCCAGCCCTTTTGCCAGGCGTAGCCCAGGATCATGGGGTTGACGTAGATGGTGTCGCCCAGCAGCCGGCCGGCGACGCGGTCAGCGTCGAAGCTGGCCAGGCCCTGCGCGCCGACGGCGCGCGCGATGTCGGCGGCGCAGCGCGCCTGCGGGTTCTGCCAGCCGCCGTCCTTGACGAAGGCCGCCGTGGGCGTGGCGTGGGCGTTCAGCGCCACGTGCGTGCGCCCCTCGCGCATGCGGGCCACGGTTTCCTTGTTGGCGGTGACGATCGGGTCGCAGCCGATGATCAGATCGGCCGCCGCGGCGCTGACGCGCGTGGTGCGAATGTCGTCCTGCGTGGCGCCGATCAGCACGTGGCTCCAGGTGGCGCCGCCCTTTTGCGCCAGGCCGGCGGCGTCCTGCGTGACGATGCCCTTGCCCTCGATGTGGGCGGCCATGCCCAGCAGCTGGCCGATGGTGATGACGCCGGTGCCGCCCACCCCGGCCACCACGATGCCCCAGGCGCCGCCGGCCTGGGGCTCGGGCAGCACCGGCTCGGGCAGCGCGCCCAGCTCGAACGGCGACACGCTGGCCCTGGCCTTGGCCTGCTTCCTGAGCTGCCCGCCCTCCACCGTGACGAAACTGGGGCAGAAGCCCTTGACGCAGGAGATGTCCTTGTTGCAGGTGCTCTGGTTGATGCGGCGCTTGCGGCCGAATTCGGTGTCCAGCGGCTCCACCGACAGGCAATTGCTCTGCACGCTGCAATCGCCGCAGCCTTCGCACACCGCCTCGTTGATGATCACCCGCACCGCCGGGTCGACCATCGTGCCGCGCTTGCGGCGGCGGCGCTTCTCGGTGGCGCAGGTCTGGTCGTAGATGATGACCGTGGTGCCGGCGATCTCGCGGAACTCGCGCTGCACGGCGTCCAGCCGGTCGCGGTGCTGCACGTCGATGCCCTCGGGCAGGCCGTGCTGGCGCGCCTGGGCGTATTTTTCGGGCTCGTCGGTGACGACGGTGATCTTCACCGCGCCCTCGGCGCGCATGTTCTGCGCGATCTGGATCACCGACAGCCCTTCCGGCCGCTCGCCGATCGGCTGGCCGCCGGTCATGGCCACGGCGTCGTTGTAGAGGATCTTGTAGGTGATGTTGACGCCGGCGGCCACCGACTGGCGCACCGCCAGCGAGCCGCTGTGGTAGTAGGTGCCGTCGCCCAGGTTGGCGAACACGTGCTGTTCGTTGCTGAAGGGCTGCTGGCCGACCCAGGGCACGCCCTCGCCGCCCATCTGGGTGAAGCCGACGGTGTTGCGGTCCATCCAGATCGACATGAAGTGGCAGCCGATGCCGGCCATGGCGCGCGAGCCCTCGGGCACGCGGGTGCTGGTGTTGTGCGGGCAGCCCGAGCAGAACCAGGGCTGGCGGTCGGCGCCGCTGCTGCCGGCCTGCAGCACCTGCAGGTTGCGCTCGCCGGCGTCCAGGATGGCCAGCTGGCGGTCGATGCGGGCGGTGGTGTCGGCGTCGATGCCGAGCTTTTTCAGGCGCTCGGCGATGGCGCGGGCGATCAGCGCCGGCGACAGGTCGGCGGTGGCGCGCAGCAGCACGTTGGCCGAGGGGTTGTCCAGCGACCATTCGCCGCCGCTGTAATCGCCCTCGACGCCTTCGCGGTACTTGCCCAGCACGTTGGGGCGCACGTCGGCGCGCCAGTTGTACAGCTGCTCCTTGAGCTGGTATTCGATCACCTGGCGCTTTTCCTCGATCACCAGGATCTCGCGCAGGCCGGTGGCGAACTGGCGCGTGATCTGCGCCTCCAGCGGCCACACCACGGCCACCTTGTGCAGGCGGATGCCCAGCTGGCGGCAGGCGGCATCGTCCAGCCCCAGGTCGAGCAGCGCCTGGCGCGTGTCGTTGTAGGCCTTGCCGCTAGCGATCAGGCCCAGGCGGTCGTTGGGCCCTTCGATGACGTTGTGGTTCAGGCGGTTGGCGCGCACATAGGCCAGCGCGGCATACCACTTGGTGTTGAACAGGCGCTCTTCCTGCGGCAGCGAGGCGTCGGGCCAGCGGATGTGCACGCCGCCGGGCGGCATCTCGAAGTCGGTCGGCAGCGCGATCCGCACGCGCTCGGGGTCGATCAGCGCGCTGGCGCTGGACTCGACGATCTCCTGGATCGTCTTCATGCCGGCCCACACGCCGGCGTAACGGCTCATGGCGAAGGCGTGCACCCCCAGGTCCAGGATGTCCTGCACGCTGGCCGGAAAGAACACCGGCAGGCCGCAGGCCTTGAAGATGTGGTCGCTCTGGTGCGCGGCGGTGCTGCTCTTGGCCAGGTGGTCGTCGCCGGCCACGGCAAGCACCCCGCCCCAGGGCGTGGTGCCGGCCATGTTGGCGTGCTTGAACACGTCGACGCTGCGGTCCACCCCCGGGCCCTTGCCGTACCAGATGCCGAACACGCCGTCGAAGCGGTTGCTGCCCGGCGGCGCGAAACCCAGCTGCTGCGTGCCCCAGACCGCGGTGGCGGCCAGCTCCTCGTTGACGCCGGGCTGGAACACGATGTGCTGCCCCTGCAGGTGCTTGCGCGCCGCCCACAGCGCCTGGTCATAGCCGCCCAGCGGCGAGCCGCGGTAGCCGCTGATGAAGCCGGCGGTGTTCTTGCCGGCGAGCGCATCGCGCTGGCGTTGCAGCATCGGCAGCTTGACCAGGGCCTGGATGCCGCTCATGAAGGCGCGGCCATGCTCCAGGCTGTACTTGTCGTCCAGCGTGACGGTTTCCAGCGCCTTGCGGATGTGCTCGGGCAAAGGGGCGTTCATCGGGCTTGTCTCCTGCGTCGGGCCGCCTGGCGCATGGCCGGCGGCCGCTTGGGTGGGTTCGATGGGCTAAGTGTAGGGCGCTACGCGCCAAGGGGTTTTCCTCATGCCGCCACCGGGTTGTGGCGCCCCGTCGTGGCGCTGCCGCTGTAGCGCTGCACAGCAGGGGGCACCCCAGCGCGGTCGATCAGCCCGGCCCGTTGTTGCCGTCGCCCTGGCGGATGTTGGTCTGCACCGGCGCGTTGGGGTCGGGCCGCGGCGGCGGCGGGCGCGGGCCGGGGCGGGCGGTGGCGCGCACGGCGGGCGCCTCGGCGCCGGGCTGGTGTTCGCAGTACACCGGCTCGGGGATGCCGGTGTAGTCCAGCCGCGCCAGGCGGCCGTCCAGCCCCAGGCCGAAGCGGGCCTGCACCGTGGGGTCGGCGTAGCGCAACGTGCCATCGGCATCGGCCACGCGCTCCAGCACCGCGTGGCCGCGCAGGCCTTCGAGCAGGGCCATGTCCTGGTACAGCCGGGCCTCGAAGCGCAGCTCGCGCGGGCACTGGAAGGCCAGGCGCGGCGCGTCCTGCCAGGCCGCGCAGCCGCCCAGCAGGGCCAGCGCCAGCAGGCTCGCCGGCCGCCCAGTTGCCACAAAAATAGAAGCTACTGGCGCTGTCTGCACGGGCGTTGGATCCGTTTTATATGCAAATGTCACGTCGCACCCCACCGCGCCACGACCGCCGGTGCACCGCTGTCGGTCGGCGGGCGGGCCGGCATCACCTAGGCCACAGCACCCACAGGCGCAGGGGCTGCTTCATGCGGCCGGCGAAGTCGCCCGCCTCGGCGCCCCAGCCGGCAAAGTAGTCGGCGCGCACGGCGCCGACGATGGCGCTGCCGGTGTCCTGCGCCAGCACCAGGCGGTTCAGGCTGGCCACCGGCCCTTGCGAGGCCAGCCAGACCGGCGTGCCGTAGGGGATGCTCTGCGGATCGACGGCGATCGAGCGCCCCGGCGTCAGCGCCACGCCCTGGGCACCGCGCGGGCCGAACTGCGCGTCCAGCGCCGACAGCGGCTCCTCGCGGAAGAACACCACGCGCGGGTTGCTCCACAGAAAGCCCTGCAGGTGTTGCGGGTTGGCCGCCAGCGTGGCGCGGATGCCGGGCCAGGTGACGTCGCCGCGCAGCAGGCCCTGGTCGATCAGCCAGCGGCCGGGGCTGCGGTAGGGGTGCTCGTTGGTGCCGGCAAAGGCCAGCCGCACCAGGCGCTGGCTGCCGTCGGGCTCCTGCACGCGCACGCGGCCCGAGCCCTGGATCTGCAGGATCAGCGCGTCCAGCGGGTCGGCCAGCCAGACCAGCTCGTGCCCGGCCAGTTGCGCGCGCGCCTCGGGCAGGCTGTCCAGCTCCTGGCGCGAGAACCAGGGCTTGCGCTGGCTGGCGGCCAGCGGCAGGCGGTACACCGGCGCGCCGAAGCCCGGGCGCGCCACGCGCGAGGCCTCGTACACCGGCTCGAAGTAGCTGGTCAGCAGGCCCTCGCCGGCCGGCGCGCCGGCCGCCGGCTCGACCCGGTAGGGCTGCAGGCGCGCGCGCATCCAGTCGCGCTGCTGCTGCGCGCTGGCCAGCGACAGGCGCCGCACCTCGCTGCACAGGCGGGCGAAGGTGGGGCCGGGGCGCTCGCAGCTCTTGATCCAGGCGTTCCAGGCTTGCGCCGTGTCGTCCTGCTCGAAGCCGGGCAGCTCGGCCCAGCGCACCGGCACCCAGCGGCTGCGCGCGCGCTCGATGGCCGGGCCCAGCGGCGCCGTGTCGGCCACCGGGCCGGCGGGCGGCAGGCCGGGTTCGGCGGGCGGCGCCGGGCTGGGCGCCGGCGGCGGCCGCAGGGCGCAGCTGGCCAGCAAGGCCACCATGGCCGCGGCCGCCAGAATCCGTGATACTCGTTGCATGACCCTGATTCTGCTGGAAGCGCTGGGCGCGCTGTTGCTGTTCGTGCTGCTGGTGTGGTGGACCATGTTCTCCGGCCGCAAGAAGGGCGAGCTGCCGCGACCGACCGAGGACGCGCAGCCGCCGACTCAGGGTCGAACCGGGCGATAGCGCGCCCTGGGCAAGCGCCAAAAGCTACAATTGTTGTAGCAATTGAGCCAGCTCGGCGGCCGATTTCACGTCCATCTTCTCGAACACCCGGGCGCGGTGCACCTCCACCGTGCGCACGCTGATGCCCAGCTCGTCGGCGATCAGCTTGTTGGGGCGACCGCTGGCCACCCGCTGCAAGACCTCGCGCTCGCGCTCGGTCAGCTCGTCCAGCCGGGCGCGCAGCGCGCGCTGCGCGCCCAGTTGCGCCACGCGCTGGCGCGACACCGCCAGCGCGCGCTCGATGCGGTCGACCAGCGCGTTGTCGGAAAACGGCTTCTCGCAGAAGTCGAAGGCGCCGCGCTTGACCGCCTCCACCGCGGTGGCGACGCTGGCGTGGCCGGTCAGGAAGATCACCGGCCAGGCGCTGGCGATGCCGCGCTCCAGCAGCCGGTCGAACAGCGCCAGGCCGCTGGTGCCGGGCATGCGCACGTCCAGCAGGATGCAGGCCGGCGACTCGGGCGGCGCGGCATCCAGCGCCTGCTCGAAGGCGCGGGCGCTGTCGAAGCCCTGCGACGGCAGCCGGCGCGAGCGCAGCAGCCAGGCCAGCGCCTCGCGCACTTCGGCATCGTCGTCGACGATGTAGACCATGACATCGGTGGCGGACATGCGGCCGATTCTAGGAGTGAGGGCGGCACGCGCCCTCGCCGCGTCCACGGTGGGACGGACGCCGTCTCGTAACATCACGTGTCTGCGCATTTTCGAGAGGTTCACTTGTCGTTTCCCCATCCCACCCGCCTGGCCGCCTGGGCCACCCTGGGCCTGGCCGCGACCCTGAGCGCCTGCGGCGGCGGCAACGACGATCCCGCCCCGCCGCCACCCCCGCCACCGGCACAGACCGCCGGCAGCCTGCTGTCCAGCACGCCGGTCAACACCTTGACGCCGGAGCAGATCACCCAGGCCATGGCCGATCCGGACAGCAAGGTGCAAAGCGGCGTCGCGCCGCGCTACGCCGTCCGCTCCTGGCGCATCACCTACGTCAGCAGCGACAAGCACGGCGCGCCGGTCACCGCCTCCGGCCTGATCAGCGTGCCGCTCAAGGCCGCCGGCGCGCGCAGCCCGGTGCTGAGCTACCAGCACGCCACCACCTTCCGCGATGACCAGGCGCCCGGCAACAAGGTCGAGCCGGTGGAGCCGCCCATCGTGCTGGCCTCGCTGGGCTACGTGGTGGTGTCGCCCGACTACGTGGGCTTTGGCGCCGCCAAGGGCCTGGAGCACCCGTACCTGACCGCCGCCCCCAGCGCCGCCGTGGTGGTGGACATGCTGCACGCCGCGCAGAGCTGGCGCCAGCAGAACGCCGTGGCCGACAACGGCCAGCTGTTCCTGGCCGGTTATTCGGAAGGCGGCTACGTGACCCTGGCCGCGCAGCGCGCCATCGAGCAGGCCGGCGGCACGCTGCGCCAGCAGTTGCAGGCCAGCGTGCCCGGCGGCGGCCCGTATGACGTGCAGGCCACCATGGACGCCCAGGTCGAAGCCGTGCGCGAGCGCAACAGCACGCTGGGCAAGCTGTTCGAGCCGCATCGCCTGTCCAAGGCGCCGGAATGGGTGCGCCAGGAGCTGCGCCGCCTGCTGCTGCGCCAGATGATCCCCGACGACGCCGACGTGCGCTACCAGACGCTGTTCCTGGACCGCTACATGGCCGACGACCAGGCCGCCATCGCCGCCGAGCACAGCGTGCACCTGGGCTGGGCACCCGGCGTGCCGGTGTACCTGTTCCACGGCCGCGACGACCTGACCGTGCCGTACGCCGCGGCGACGTCAGCGCTGCGGACGCTGCAGGCCGCGGGCGCGCGCGACATCAGCCTGACCGACTGCACCACGCCCGACTACGGGCACCTCAAGTGCGTGCCGGAATACTTCCGCTTCGCCGTCGAGCGCATGGGGCGACTGGCGCGCGACCTCTGATCGGTTGATATCTTTTTGATAGCTGCTGGCGCTTGCTGTACAAGCGCCAGACACCGATTTTGTGCTCTACTCGCGAATCATGGCGAGGTACTCGATCAGTGCCGCACTGCGACACGACGCATGAGAAAAATGAACAGCCATACGCAGAGGACGCGAAGAAAGCCGATGGGTCCTCCTGCTTTCTGCGTCCCCTGCGAAATCTCTGCGTCCTCTGCGTTCGGATGTTCGCGGTTTCCAATAAGCGACCATTCCAAGCCTTGTCTCGCAGGCCATCACCATCATTCGCCAGAAGAGCCCGATTTGGTTCATGACGCCGGCGGCGCGTCCACCAGCGGCGTGGCCACGGCGCCTGGGAGCGACACGACGCCCGATTTGGTTCATGACGCCGGCGGCGCGTCCACCGGCAGCGCCAGCCCTTCCTTGATCTCCTCCATCACCACGTAGCTGTTGCTCTGGGCCGGCACCGGGATCTGACGCAGGATCTGGCCCAGCAGGTCGCGGTATTCACGCATCGCCGACAGGCGTGCCTTGACCAGATAGTCGAAGCTGCCCGAGATCAGGTGGCACTCGATCACGCGCGGCTCCAGCAGCAGCGCCTGGCGCACCGCCTCGAAGGTCTGCGAGGACTTGGACGACAGCGTCAGCTCGACGAACACCAGCAAGCCGCGCCCCAGCGCCTCGGGGTCGACCCGGGCGTGGTAGCCCAGGATCACCTTCTCGCGCTCCAGCCGGCGCACGCGCTCGGAACACGGCGAGGTCGACAGGCCCACGCGCTGCGCCAGCTCGGTGATGGCCAGGCGACCGTCGCGTTGCAGCTCGTCGAGGATTTTTCGGTCGATCCGGTCAAGTTTCAGCATGATTCACTTTTCAATGTCAAATTGAAAGTGATTTTGACCGCTAAATCACTTTATGTGAAGCGACTTCAGTGACTCTTCTTGCCCCGGTCTGCCTAAACTTTCGGCATTCGACAGCAACAGTGGAGACAGGCATGAAAGTCATCGTTCTGGGCGGCGGGGTCATCGGCGTCAGCACGGCGTACTACCTGGCGCGCGCCGGCGCCGAGGTCACGGTGCTGGAGCGCCAGAGCGACGTGGCGCTGGAAACCAGCTTCGCCAACGCCGGCCAGGTCTCGCCGGGCTACTCCACCCCCTGGGCCGCGCCCGGCATTCCGCTGAAGGCCATCAAGTGGCTGTTCCAGCGCCACGCGCCGCTGGCCATCCGCGCCGACGGCAGCCTGTTCCAGCTGCGCTGGATGGCCGCCATGCTGCGCAACTGCACCGACGCACGCTACGCCGTCAACAAAGAGCGCATGACGCGCCTGGCCGAATACAGCCGCGACTGCCTGCGCCAGCTGCGCCAGGACACCGGCATCGAATACGAGCAGCGCACTCAGGGCACCTTGCAGGTGTTTCGCACCGCCGCGCAGATGGAGGCGGCCCGGCGCGACACCGCCGTGCTGGAAGAATGCGGCGTGCCCTACCGCCTGATGACCGACGCCGGCGAGCTGGCCGAATACGAACCAGCCCTGGCCCGCGCCCAAGGCCTGGTAGGCGCCCTGCACCTGCCGGGCGACGAAACCGGCGACTGCCAGCGCTTCACCACCGAGCTGGCCGAGAAAGCGCGCCGCCTGGGCGTGCAGTTTCGCTTCAACACCGACATCCAACGCCTGCAGACGCAGGGCCAGGCCATCACCGGCGTGCAACTGGCCGGCGGCGAGCTGCTGAGCGCCGACCGCTACGTGCTGGCCCTGGGCAGCTACTCGCGCGCGCTGCTGGCGCCGCTGGGGCTGGATCTGCCGGTGTACCCGGTCAAGGGCTATTCGCTCACCGTGCCGCTGCTCGACCCCGCCAATGCGCCGGTGTCCACCGTCATGGACGAAACCTACAAGGTGGCGCTGACGCGCTTTGACCACCGCATCCGCGTCGGCGGCATGGCCGAGCTGGGCGGGTTCGACCTGCGCCTGAACCCGCGCCGGCGCGAGACGCTGGAGATGGTGCTGGGCAACCTGTTCACCGGCGGCGACATGGCGCGCGGCGAGTTCTGGACCGGCCTGCGCCCCATGACGCCCGACAGCACCCCCATCGTCGGTGGCACGCGCTACGCCAACCTGATGCTCAGCACCGGCCACGGCACCCTGGGCTGGACCATGGCCGCAGGCTCGGGCAAGCTGATGGCCGACCTGACGCTGGGCCGCCAGCCCGACATCCGCACAGACGGGCTGGGGTTGGAACGCTATTCAAAACAGAGCGTTTTGCGCTTGTCCGGCGGGCGCCAGAGGCCGATTCATGCCTAATTCTTGACGGCAAGACCCGCAGCGCGCCCGGCGGCATGCGCCAGTCCATCGGGTGCGCGTCCCCTGCGCCCCCATCGCCATCAATAGTCCCAGTCCTCATGCCGCACCGGCAGGCTGTTCAGTTCATCCCGGGCGTGCTGCCATCGGGGCAGGAACAGGTTCATCACCGCCACAAACCGCGCGTTGTGACTGGGCTCGATCAAGTGCGCGAGTTCGTGCACCACGATGTACTCCAGGCACTCCGGTGGTTTCTTGGCCAGGTCGGTGTTCAGGCGGATGGCGTGGCTGGTGGGGTTGCAGCTGCCCCACTTGGTTTTCATGCGCTGCACGAAGACCTTGGATGACTTCACGTTCATCAACGCTTCCCACTTTTGCAGCAGCGGCGGCACGGCCGTTTTGACTTGCTCGCGGTACCAGGCATCCAGCAATTCTTCCCGGCGTTCGGTCGTGGTACCCGGTCGCACGGATAACACGATGCGCTGGTGCTGGCGGTCGATGCCGGGCGCGGCATCGCGCTCCACCACCGACAGCAGATAGCGCTTGCCCCACAGGTAGTGGCTCTCGCGGTCGATGTAGTCGCGCGGGGCTTCGCGCTCCTGCGCCTGCACCTTGCGTTGCTGCCCTTTGATCCACGGCAGCCTGGAGATGGCAAACACCCGAATGGTGTCCAGCGCCATGTGCTGCGGCGCAGAAATCCGCACCTGCCCAGCCGGTGGGTGTGCGCGCCGCCAATGCCGATGATCCTGGCCATGACGCGGCTGACTTCGGCGGGGGTGTAGAACTGGCCCTTGCTCTTGCCACTTTCGGTGGCGAAGTGGCGCATCAGGTACTCATAGGCATCGCCCAGGATGTCGTCGCCATCGGCACGGTTCCTGGAGAAGTCCAGCGCGGGGTTTTCAAACGTGGCGATCAGGTTGGTGAGCCGGTCCACCATCTCCTTGCCGCTGCCGAGCTTGCTGGCGTCGTTGAAGTCGGGCATGTCGGCCAGCTTGTTGGCGGCGGCCAGGGGCCCGACGATGCGCTTGTTGATCTGGTCGCCAATGTCGCTGCTGCCCTTGAGCGCGACCATGTCGGCAAAGCTGGCGCCGGGCGGGATGGTGATGGGCGCGAAGGGCTGGCCGGCGTATTTGTCGCTGACGTACTTGATGAACAGCAGCACCAGCACGTAGTCCTTGTACTGGCTGGCGTCCATGCCGCCGCGCAGCTCGTCGCACGATGCCCAAAGGGAGGAATAAAGCTCGGATTTCTTGATGGCCATGGGGGAAGCGGGTGCACTGGAAGGGGGTGGGCCGATTGTGGATGAGGCCAGCGCGAGGGCCGGCCCCCGGTGGCGCGGCGACGGCTTGGCGGCTGGTGCGCCAAGGCTCACCCGAATCACTATTGAATCAATAGCTGTTCGCGCTTGACTGGCAAGCGCTGGAGCCTTGTTTTATTGAAAACTCAGGCGGGTGTCTTTATCGCCCAGCCGGCTGGCCCGATGATCGAACGCAAGAAAAAAGCCGCCGGCCATTGCGGCTCGGCGGCTTTTTGATGCTGACAGAGCACCCCGTCAGTGCTGGTGGCTCGGAAAGCTGAACACTGCCCCCTCGCGCACCCCCGCCGAGGGCCAGCGCTGGGTGATGGTCTTGCGGCGGGTGTAGAAGCGCACGCCGTCGGGGCCGTAGATGAACAGGTCGCCGAACAGGCTGCGCTTCCAGCCGCCGAAGGAGTGGTAGGCCACGGGCACGGGCAGCGGCACGTTGATGCCGACCATGCCGACCTGGATGTGATCTGAAAAATAGCGCGCCGCCTCGCCGTCGCGCGTGAAGATGCAGGTGCCGTTGCCGTATTCGTGCGCGTTGATGAGGTCCATGCCTTCCTGCAGGGTCTTGACGCGCACGATGCCCAGCACGGGGCCGAAGATCTCCTCCTGGTAGATCTTCATGCCGGGCCTGACGTGGTCGAACAGGCAGGGGCCCATGAAGTAGCCCTCTTCGTGGCCCTTGACTCTCAAGGCGCGGCCATCGACCAGCAACTGGGCGCCCTCGGCCACGCCGCTGTCCACGTAGGCCTTCACTTTCTCGAAGTGCGGGCGGGTCACCAGCGGCCCCATGTCGTTGGCGTTGTCGGTGCCGGGGCCGACCTTCATTTCGGCGATGGCGGTCTTCAGGCCGGCGATCATGGCCTCGGCGGTGTCGTCGCCCACGGCGACGATCAGCGGCACGGCCATGCAGCGCTCGCCGCAGGAGCCGTAGGCCGCGCCCATCATGGCGCTGACGGCGTTGGCGATGTCGGCGTCGGGCATCACGATGGCGTGGTTCTTGGCGCCGCCCAGCGCCTGCACGCGCTTGCCGGCCTTGCAGCCGTCGGCGTAGATGCGCTCGGCGATCGGGGTGGAGCCGACGAAGCTGACGGCCTGGATGCGCGGGTCGGCGAGCAGCGTGTCCACCGCCTCCTTGTCGCCGTTGACGACGTTCAGCACGCCGGGCGGCAGGCCGGCTTCGAGCGCCAGCTCGGCAATGCGCAGTGCCGACGACGGGTCGCGCTCGCTGGGCTTGAGCACGAAGGTGTTGCCGCAGGCCACGGCCATCGGCCACATCCACAGCGGCACCATGGCCGGAAAGTTGAAGGGCGTGATGCCGGCCACCACGCCCAGCGGCTGGAACTCGGACCAGGAGTCGATGCCGGGGCCGGCGTTGCGCGAATGCTCGCCCTTGAGCAGCTCGGGCACGCCCATCGCGAACTCGACGTTCTCGATGCCGCGCTGCAGCTCGCCGTGCGCGTCATTCAGCACCTTGCCGTGCTCGGCCGTGATGAGCGCGGCGATCTCGTCGGCGTGCTGCTCCAGCAAGTTTTTCAATTTCATCATCACGCGCGCGCGCTTGAGCGGGGGCGTGTCGCGCCAGGCCGGAAAGGCGGCGGCGGCGCTGGCGATGGCGCGCTCCACCGTGGCGGTGCTGGCCAGCTCGACGCTGGTGTTCGAGGCGCCGGTGGCGGGGTTGAACACCGGTTGCGCGCGGCCCTGCTCATGGACGATGCGGCCATCGATCAGGTGGCCGACGGTGGCGGTGACGTTTGCTTCATGTTTCATGGCGATCTCGCATTCCTGAACGAAAACAGCGCTTGCGCCCGCCAGGCAAGCGCAAGCAGCTATCAATGATGAAGTGATCGGGAATCAGGCGACTTCGGCCAGCGCGTCATCCAGCGCGCTCACCAGGCGGTCGATCTCGGCCTTTTCGCTGATGAAGGGCGGCGCCAGCTGGATGGTGTCGCCGCCGTAGCGCACGTAGAAGCCCTTCTTCCAGCAGGCCATGGCGATGTCGTAGGGGCGGCGGGCCGGCTCGCCGGCCACGGGCGCGATGGTGAAGCCAGCCGCCAGGCCGTAGTTGCGGATGTCCAGCACGTGCCGCGCGCCCTTCAGGCCGTGCACGGCGGCTTCGAAGTGGGCGCTGAGCGCCTTCACGCGGCCGGGGCCGTCCTCGCGCTCCAGCAGGTCGAGCGCGGCGATGCCGGCGGCGCAGGCCACCGGGTGGGCGCTGTAGGTGTAGCCATGGGCGAACTCCAGCATGTAGTCGGGCCCGCCGGCGGCCATGAAGGTGTCGTAAATCGCCTTGCTGGCCACCACGCCGCCCAGCGGCTGCACGCCGTTGGTGACCTGCTTGGCGAAGGTCATGAGGTCGGGTACCACGCCGAAGGCGTCGGCGCCCATCATGGTGCCGCAGCGGCCAAAGCCGGTGATGACCTCGTCGAAGATCAGCAGGATGTCGTGCTGGGTGCAGATCTCGCGCAGACGCTGCAGGTAGCCCAGCGGCGGGATCACCACCCCGGCCGAGCCGGAAAACGGCTCGACGATGACGGCGGCGATGTTGCTGGCGTCGTGCAGGGCGATCAGGTCCAGCAGGCGGTCGGCCAGCGCCCGGCCGCCCTCGGCGGGCTGGCCCTTGGCAAAGGTGCCGGCGGGCGGCTGGGTGTGGGGCAGGTGGTCGGCCTCGATGCCCTGGCCATAGACCTTGCGGTTGCCCACCATGCCGCCGACCGAGATGCCGCCGAAGTTGACGCCGTGGTAGCCCTTCTCGCGCCCCACCAGCCGCGTCTTGCCGCCCTGGCCCTTCAGGCGCCAGTAGGCGCGCGCCATCTTCAGCGCGGTGTCGGCGGCCTCGGAGCCGCTGCTGGTGAAGAACACGTGGTCCAGCCCGGCGGGCGTCAAATCCTTGATGCGGTTGGCTAGCTCGAACGACAGCGGGTGGCCGAACTGGAACGCCGGCGCGTAGTCCAGCTGCGCGGCCTGGCGGCCCACGGCCTCGGCGATCTCGCGCCGGCCATGGCCCAGGCCGCTGCACCACAGGCCCGACAGGCCGTCGAACACCTGGCGCCCGTCGGCGTCGGTGAAGTAGGCGCCCTGGGCGGCCACGATCAGGCGCGGGTCGCGCTTGAACTGGCGGTTGCCGGTGAAGGGCATCCAGTGCGCGTCGAGCCAGGCGGCATCGCGACGGACGGCGGCAGCAGCGGGGACGGAAGCGGTGGTCACGGGCATGGCGGGTCTCCTTGGGTCAGCCAGCAGTCGGGCCCTGGCGGGCGGAATCGGTGCATTGTCGGCCACCGGTTTAATAGGTTAAATATGCATATATCCAAGTTCATTTGCGTATTCATGCAAGTAAAAGAGAACTCACCGCGCATCCGCGCCGTGCTGGGCCAGGTCAGCGACATGGACCTGCGCCTGCTGCGCGTGTTCAAGGCCGTGGTCGAGTGCGGTGGCATGGCGGCGGCCGAGCTGGAGCTGAACATCGGCACCAGCACCGTCAGCCGCCACGTCAAGGACCTGGAGACGCGCCTGGGCCTGACGCTGTGCCGGCGCGGGCGCGGCGGCTTTGCCCTCGCGCCCGAGGGCCAGCGCGTGTACGACGAGACGCTGCGCCTGCTGGCGGCGGTGGACGGCTTTCGCGCCGGCATCGACGACATCCACCAGCGCATGGGCGGGCAGCTGTCGGTGGCGTTGTTCGACAAGACCGCCAGCAATCCGCAGGCGCGCATCCACGCCGCCATCGCCACCTTTGCCCGCCAGGCGCCCGACGTGGCGTTGCACCTGCACGTGGGCAGCATCCAGACCATCGAGCGCGGCGTGATGGACGGCAGCTTCGCCGTCGGCGTGATCCCGGCGCACCGCGCCTCGGCCAGCCTGCGCTACGAACGGCTGTTTGGCGAGATCATGCACCTGTATGGCGGCAGCGCTCATTCGATATTCAATTCAGAGCATTCGGCGCTTGACTGGCGGGCGTTGCGGGCCAGAAACGACTTTGCCGGCCTGGGCTACCACTCGCCCAACATGCAGCTGGCGCACGGCCAGCGCCTGCGCCGCGGCGCCACCGCCTACGACCAGGAAGCCATCGCCACGCTGATCCTGTCGGGCCGCTTCATCGGCTTTCTGCCCGACCACTACGCCGAAGCCTTCGTGCAGCGCGGCCAGATGCGCGCCATCGCACCCGCGCGGCTGCGCTACGACTGCGACTTCGTCAGCGTGCTGCGCCGCTCGCCACAGCCTTCGCGCGCGGCGCTGGCGTTTCACGCGGCCTTGCTGGCTGCGCATGCGTCAATGACGACGGACGCATGACTTCGCCGCGCCGCGGTGCAATGACGGCGCAGCCGCCGTTATGGAACCCGGTGCAGTCGACCGCTTGCGATCTTCGCCAGTGCCGCGCGAGCGCTGACGCTCATGGCTGCGTTGGCGTTCACCCTGGATCCCCGCTTTTGCGGCAATCACACGGTCTTGTCGCGGGCGCCAGGACTCCACCCACTCTTTTGACTTTTCTGCGTCCTCTGCGAATCCTTCGCGTCCTCTGCGTTCGGTATCCGGTGCTTGGCGCTCAACCCACCGCCGCCGCCAGAGTGAACGAAAACACCGTGCCGCGCGGCGCCTGGGTGGCATGCCGCAGCGTGCCGCCGTGCTGCTCGATCACGGTGCGGCACAGCGACAGGCCCAGCCCCATGCCCTCGGGTTTGGTGGTGAAAAACGGCGTGAACAGGTGCTCGGCCACCGCGTCGTCGATGCCCTCGCCGGTGTCGGCGACGCGAAACTCCAGCACGGCCTGGCCCGCGGCCGGCGCCAGCACGCGGACCTGCAGCGACAGCACGCGCGCGCCGAGCGCCTCGGCCATGGCCTGCAGGCCGTTGCGGGCCAGGTTCAGCAGCACCTGCTCGATCATGGTGGGCTCGCACCAGACGGCGGGCAGATCGGGCGCGACGTCGACCTGCACGCGCGCGCCCAGCTTGCGCGCCTGCAACTGCACCAACGGCAGCACGGTGTCGACCAGGGCCTGCGGGGCCACCGCCTGGCGCGCCGTGCTGCGCTCGCGCACCAGATCGCGCACGCTGTGGATCACCTTGCCGGCGCGGCCCGCCTGCTCGGCGATGCGCTCCAGCGCGGTGCGCAGTTCGCGCGCGTGGGCCTGCTCGCCCGCCGCCGCCTGCAGCAGGTTCAGCGATCCGTTGGCGTAGCTGGCGATGACGGCCAGCGGCTGGTTCAGCTCGTGGCTCATGAGCGAGGCCATCTCGCCCACCGTGGCCAGGCGCGCGCTGGCCTGCAGGCGCTCCTGGCTGGCGCGCGAGGCTTCCTCGGCGCGGCGCTGCGCGCTCATGTCGACCACCGCGCTCATCCAGCCGGTGTGCTGACCCTGTGCGGTGATCAGCGGCGTCTCGAAGATCAGCACCGGAAAGTGCGTGCCGTCCTTGCGCACGAATTCGGTCTCCACGCCCTCGCGCGCCACCGGTGTCTGCCCCGCCAGCCGCAGCGCCTGGCGCTTGCCGTATTCCTGCGCGCGCTCGGGCGGCCAGTATGGCGCGGGCACGGACTGGCCGATCAGCTCCTGCGGCGCGCAGCCGACCATGGCGCAGAACGCCGGGTTGACGTAGGTGATGCGGCCCTGCAGGTCGCGCGCGCGCAGACCGGTGATGAGCGAATCCTCCATCGCCTTGCGAAAGGCCAGCGCCTCGGCCAGCTCGGCCTCGGCCTGCTGGCGGCGACGAAAGTCGCGCGCCAGCAGCAGCAACACCGTGATCAGCGCCATCGACAGGCCGGTGACCAGCGCCGTCAGCACGTTGGGGAACACGTCCGGCAGCGGGCGCGCGCCCTCCAGCCGCAGCAGCATGGGGGCGCCGGCCAGCTCCAGCGGTTGCTGCACCACGAACAGGCGCGCGCCGCGGCGCGGCGTGCCATGCACCGCCAGCCGGGTGCCGTCCAGCTCGGTCAGTGCCACGCTCTGGCCGCGCGTCAGCTCGGCGGGCAGCAGGCGCAGCAGTTCGTCCAGCGTGTAGCTGGCGACCACGAACCCCTGCAGCGACGTGCCCCGCAGCGGCGCGCACAGCGTCATCACCTCGCCCCCCAGGCCGCCGCCGCGCAGCACGAAGCTGGACGGCGCGTAGATCGGCTCGCCCTGGGCGCGCGCCTGCGCGCAGGCGCGTTCCAGGTCCGATGCCGCCGCCGGCCCGTCGGGCGGCAGCGGCGCGTGGAAGGGGCTGTCGGCCTCGGCGCGCAGCGCCAGCGCCGGGTCGCGCCATTGCAGGCGCAGCCACTCGCGGTGGCTATCCAGCAGGCGCGCGGCACTGCCGGCCCAGGCCGCCGGATCGCCTGGCGCGCTGCCCAGGCCGTGCAGGTCCTGCACATTGCGCGCCAGCCGCTCGCGCAGCACCTGGGTGGCGTCGGCGCTGTCGCGCTCCAGCGCGCGCTGCACCTGCTCGATCTCGTGGCCGCGCGCCAGCCACACCAGGATCGCCAGCAGCCCCAGCACCACCAGGCTCAGCACGCCCCACAGCAGGTGGCGCCGCCAGGCCCCCGCGCGCAGCCGGCGCAGGGCGGCGCCGATACCGGCGTCCAGCGGCGCCGCCGCCGAGCTGCTCATCGGCCCATCGCCACGCGGGGGCGGGGCTGCCGCGGGCGGGCCCGGCGCGTGCTCACCCCAGCACCCGATGCCGCAGCGCCGGCAGGCTGGCGCGGCGCGCCGCCAGTTGCGCCGCATCCAGCTCGGCCAGCACCACGCCCGCGCCTTCGTCGCGCAGCGCCAGCACCTGGCCCCAGGCGTCGATCACCATGCTGTGGCCCCAGGTGCGGCGGCCGTTCTCGTGCGTGCCGCCCTGCGCGGCGGCGACCACGCCGCACAGGTTTTCGATGGCGCGGGCGCGCAACAGCAGCTCCCAGTGCGCCTGGCCGGTGACGTGGGTGAAGGCGCTGGGCACCAGCAGCAGGTCGGCGCCGGCGGCGGCGTGCTGGCGGTACAGCTCGGGAAAGCGCAGGTCATAGCAGATGCTCAGGCCGACGCGCCAGCGGTGGCCGTCGCGCGAGGGCAGCTCGAACCGCACCGGCTGGCGCCCCGGCACCAGCACCGCCGCTTCGTCGTAGCGGCGCGTGCCGTCGTCGAACTGGAACAGGTGGATCTTGTCGTAGAGCGCCACTCGCTGGCCCGCGGGCGAATACACCAGCGTGGTGTTGCGGCAGTGGGTGAGCGGCGGCGGCGCGCCGTCCGGTGCCAGCGGCAGCGTGCCGCCCACCAGCCACAGGCCGAGCGCGCGCGCGGTGTCGGCCAGCCAGCGCTGGATCGGGCCCTCGCCCAGGGGCTCGGCCAGGGCCAGCTTGTCGGTGTCGCGCTGGCCCATGAGGCAGAAATACTCGGGCAGCACGGCCAGCTCGGCGCCAGCCCGCGCGGCCTCGGCCAGCAGCGCCTGGGCGTCGCGCAGGTTGTCGGCGAGCCGGGGGCCGGAGACCATCTGGATGGCGGCGACTTTCACGAGCGTTCCTCCTGGGCCGTGTCGGCCGACGAGCGCGGGGCCGACGGGGCGGCGGGTTCGGTCGGCGCGGGGGCGCCGGCGGCCGGCGCGCCCACCGGCGTCACCTGCGGATCGTCCCAGCGCCCGCTGATCTGGAACTCGCGCGTCGCCGCCTTGATGAGCGGGCGCTTGAGCACCAGTTGCGCCACGAAGGCGCCGATGCCGATGGCCGGGTTGATGGCGGTGGCCACCAGCGCGGCGGTGCCGGCGTCGATCTCGGGCACCACCAGCACGCGCAGGCGCTGCGTCTCGTGGTCGATGTCGGCCTCGCCGTCCATCAGCACCGCCGCGCTGGGGCCTTTCATCTGCAGGTTGTTGGTGCGGGCGATGCCGGCCTGCACCTCAACGTCGCCGCGGATGAAGTCGAAGGCGAAGCCGGTCGAGAACAGGTCGCGGAAGTCCAGCGTCAGCCGCCGCGGCAGCGCCTGCAGGCTGAGCACGCCCAGCAGCTTGGCCACGCCCGGCTCGGCCTTGAGGAACTGGCCAGCGCCCACGTCCAGGTGCAGCTGGCCGGCCATGCTGGGATAGTGCGGCGAAAACGGCGTGCCGCGCCAGCCCAGGCTGCCATGCAGCTCGCCGCGGCCGCGCAGCAGCACGTCGGGCATGTCCAGGCGCGCCAGCAGCTTGCCGGCGTCGCGGATGTCGAGCTTGAAGTCCAGCTGCGTGCGGCGCCGGTCCTCGGGCGCGCGCGAGCCGCGCGGGTCGAGCGGCAGACCCGGCCCGCGCGCCAGCGCGGCCCAGCGCCCCTGCGCAATGAAATCGGCCTCTGGCGCTTGCAGGGCAAGCCGGGACAGCTCCCAATCTTGCAGCACAGTGCCCGACGAGGACGAGGCCACGTCGCGGTTCACCGCCTGGATTTCCAGCCGGCCCAGGCGCTTGCCGCGCAGCTCGAACTGATCGACCACCACGTCCAGCGCCGGGATGTGGGACGGCGGCTGCGCCAGCAGGGTGCGGTCGTCGCTGCCGCCGGCCGGGATGCTCAGGCGCGCCAGCCGCGCCGACACCTTGCCGGCGCGGCCGTCGGCGCCTTCGTGGTACTCGATGCGCCCGGCCAGCTCGCGCGCCTGCACTTCGCCGCGCCAGCTGCCGGCCTGCTGCGTGCCGCTGGCGCTGACCTGCTGCAGGCTGCGCCCATCCAGCAGCAGCTCGTCGGCGTGCAGCGTCCACTGGGTGGGCAGCAGTCCCGCGCCGGCGGACAGCGCGGAGCCACCGCCGAACACGCGCTGGAGCGCCGCGCCCCAGGCTTCGGCGTCCAGCCGCGGCAGCTCCAGCCGCGCCTGCACGCCGCTGGCCGGCAGCGCCTGCGCCATGGCCGACGGGCCGAGCCCGATCAGCCCGCGCAGCACGCGCCCGCTGCTGGCGGCGTGCTCGTACTCGACGGCCAGGCGATCGGCCACCGCCACGCGCAAGCGCCGGCGCTCGGCGGCGCCGGCCACCGGACCGCTGTCGTAGCGCAGCGGCCAGGCGGCATCGGCCGGCTTGTCCAGTGGCGCCGGCAGCTCGAAGGCCAGGCCGCGCAGGTCGCTGCGCACCTGCAACTCCAGCTCGCTGCCGCGAAAACCGATCTGCGCCTCGTAGGCCGCGCTGCCGCTGGCCTGGCGCGCCAGCGCCGGCAGCGGCGCCCAGTCGGCCATCTGGCGCAGGCCCTCGGCGCTGGCGGTGCCGGCGGCGCGCAGCAGCACCGCCGGGCCACCCGGCACGCCGCCGGGCATGCCGCCCGACAGGCGCGCCTGGCCGCCCAGCAGCTGCACGCGCGCGTCGGCGATGGCAAAGCCGGTTTCGCTGAAGGTCACCACGCCCTGCGTCTGCGCCAGCGGCGGCGCCTCGGGGGCGATGCGCAATTCGTTGCCAGCCAGCGTGACGCGGCCGGCCACCTTGGCCTGCTCGATGTGCTCCACCGGCAAGTCCAGCTTGAGCCACAGGCCGGCGTCGCCGCTGGCGCTGGTGCGGTCCAGCGCGTGGTCGATGAAGCCGGCCACGGGCGAGGTGCGCACGATGTCCAGCGCCGAGGCCAGCACGCCGCGCCCTTCGGCCTCGACCTGCACGCGGGCGTGTTCCAGGTCGGCGATGTCGGCCTGCACGCGCGTGAAGCGCCAGCCCGGATGGCCCTGCACGCGCGCGCTGGCATTGCGCACCCGCATGCTGTTGCGCTCGAAGATCAGCTCGCCCGCCAGGCCTTCCAGCGCCGGCCAGGGCGGCTGCCCCTCGGGTTGCAGGGCGCGCGGCACGTAGGCCATGGTGACGCCCTGCACCGGACCGGCAAAGCGGAACTCGCCCGCCTCGGGGTGCTTGTCGAACGGCAGCTCGCGCAGGTCGCCCCGGATGCGCACCGCCACGTCGCGCGCGTCGCCGCGCACGATGGCGTCGCGCACGTAGTGGCGCGCCTCGGCCGGGATGACCAGCGGCAGGTAACGGTGCACGCGCGCGCCGTTGGCGCGGCTGAAGCTGCCCGACAGCTCCAGCACGCCCGGAAAGCGCGCCGCGCCCGACTGGCCGGCCAGGGTCTGCCAGCTGCCCTTGAAGCTGCCGGTGGCGTCGGCGTTGCGCAGTTCGAGCTGCTCGACATCGACCGCGATGTGCTCGCCCTGCACGCGCCAGCGCCCGCGCAGCTCCAGCCGCGCCAGCGGGATGCGGGGCTCCTCGAACACGCCCGGAAAGCTCAGCGCGCCGTCGGCGATGGCCAGGCTGGCGCGGCCGCCGGCCGGCGTGGCCTCCAGCTCCAGCGCGGCGCCTGCGAGGCCGGGGATGCCCGCCGCCGGCTCGCCATCGGCCCGCGGCGCCTGCGCCAACGCGGCCAGCGCCAAGCCGCCGACCCGGGTCTGCACGCGCCAGTCGGTCGGCGCCTCCAGCGTGCCCTGCCAGCGCGCCTCGATGCGCTCGACCAGGCCCTGCACCGGCTGCGCCTGCAGCCGCTCGTGCACCGCCGGCGGCAGCGGCAGGCGCTGCGCGATCTTGGCCAGCGCCGCCAGGTCGAGCCGGTCGCCGCTGAATTCGCCACCGCCCGGCCGGCTGCCGGCGGCGTCGTGCAGCGTCAGCCGCACGTTGCCGCCCGGCCAGGCCAGGCCGTCGGCGTCGACGAAGCGCAGATCGCGCGTGTCCAGCGTCATGCCGTCGCCGGGGTCGCGCCAGGCCAGGCGACCGGTCAATTCGCTGAAGGCCAGCGGCTCCAGGCGCGGCCCCAGGGTGACCGACACCGCGCCCAGCGCCATATCGGCGGTGACGGCGCTGGGGCGACCCTTCTTCTGCTCCAGCCACAGGCGCAGCGCGCCGTGGCCGTCCTGCACGTCCACGCCCCAGTCGGTCTTCAGGTCGACGTACTGGCGCAGCCGCGACACGTCGACGCGCGGCGTGCTGGCAAAGGCCTGGCCGTCCCAGTCGCGCCAGTAGCCCGGGTGGCGCGAGAACACGCGCTGGCGAAACAGCCCGATCAGGCTGAAGCGCTCGCCCCAGGCCGGCTCGGGCGTGGCGTCCAGCCGCAGCTGGTGGCGGCCGAAGCCGTTGCGGGCAATGAACAGCACCTCGTTCAGCTGCACCGGTGGCGCGGCGCGCTGCTCGTCCACCCAGCGCACGCGGCCGTCGCGCACGATCACCTCGTCCTGCGAGAAGAACCAGTCGGCCGCCCGGGTATCGCCGGCGGCGTCGCCCGACAGGTCGATGCCGCCGGCCAGCAGCCGGCCATCGCGCGTGCGACGCAGCTCCAGCTCGGGGGCGTCGATCACCAGCTGCTCCAGCCCCAGCGTGCTGAGCGACAGCACCGAGAACGCCACCAGCACGCGCGGCACCTGCAGCGCGGCGCGGCCTTCGGGGTCCAGCACGCGCACGTCGCGCAGCGCCACCGAAGGCACCAGCCCGTTGGAATGCGCCTCGATGAGACCGATGTGCACCGGCGCGCCGATGGCCCGCGAGGCCAGCTGCTGCAGCCGCGGACGCAGTTCGTCGATACGCGGCACAATGACCCAGTGCAAGGCGGCCGCGGCCAGCAGCATCAGCAACAACAGGGCGCCGACACCGCGGACGACCCAGCGCATCAGGACAGCGGCAACGTGGATGAACGACTGAACCAAGCGGCTTGCGGACGAAGACAGGAGCAAGGCCCACGGGCGGCGCGGCGCGCGCCGCCCGGCGCCTCGGAGAAACAACAGAAATTATGACCCCTGCCGATGTGCAAGGTTCTCGTGGCAACGGTGAATCTTTGTTAAGCGCCGACGCCGGTCCGTCGGCCAGCGCCACCCATTCCCGCCTGGTGCAGCGGCTGCGCCGCCGCTACGCCGACGAGTTGCCGCTGCTGCCGCCCGGCACCCCCACGCAGGCGTCGATGGACGCCTGCCTGGCGGCGCTGGCGGCGCGCGGCCACGCGCTGGGCGAGCGCCTGCGCATCCTGCGCCAGCTGGTGCTGGAGCGCCTGGTGGTGCTGGACTGCGAGCAGGGCGCGCCGCTGCGGGCCGTCACCGGCGCCATGACCGAGCTGGCCGAGCTGGCGCTGGACGCCGCCTTCACCGAAGCCTTCGCCCAGCTCGACGAGCGCCATGGCGCGCCGCTGACCGAGGCCGGCGAGCGCGCGCGCTTCTGGGTCATCGGCATGGGCAAGCTGGGCGCGCGCGAGCTCAACGTCTCCAGCGACATCGACCTGATCTACCTGTACGACGAGGACGGCCAGAGCGCCGGCCGCCCCGACGGCCGCGGACAGGTCTCGGTGCACGAGTACTTCAGCCGCGCGGTGCGCCTGGCGCAGACCCTGATCGGCGACACCACCGAGCACGGCTTCGTGTTCCGCGTCGACCTGGCGCTGCGGCCCAACGGTGAATCGGGCCCCATCGTGTGCTCGCTCGACGCGCTGGAGGAGTACATGCTGGCGCAGGGCCGCGAATGGGAGCGCCTGGCCTGGCTGAAGAGCCGCGCGCTGGCGCCGCGCGCCGCCGTCGACGTGCCCGCCGCCCGCGCGCTGCGCGCCGTGGTGCTGCCCTTCGTGTTCCGCAAGTACCTGGACTACAGCGTGTTCGAGTCGCTGCGCACGCTGCACCGCCAGATCCGCGAGCACGCCAGCCGCCGCAGCGCCGGCCGACCCGAGCGCGCCAACGACGTCAAGCTGTCGCGCGGCGGCATCCGCGAGATTGAGTTCATCGTGCAGCTGCTGCAGGTGGTGCGCGGCGGCCAGTTCCCCGAATTGCGCACCCGCCCCACGCTGGCCGCGCTGGAGCGCGTTGCCCGCGCCGGCCTGATGCCGCCGGACACCGCCGACGCGCTGGCGCGCGCCTACGTCTTCCTGCGCCGGGTCGAGCACCGCATCCAGTACCTGGACGACCAGCAGACCCATGTGCTGCCGACGCAGGACGAGGACCTGGACTGGATCGCCCGCACCCTGGGCTACGAGCACGCCGGCCCCTTCCTGGCCGATCTGTGCGCGCACCGCGAGCGCGTGGCGCACGAGTTCGACGGCCTGCTGGGCGGCGACGCGCCCTGCAAGGGCTGCGGCAAGAAGCCCGCCGCCGCCCCCGAACCGCACGAGCTGCCCACCGTGCTGGCCGCCTTCCCCGAGCGCGCGCGCGAGCGCCTGGCCCAGTGGCAGGAGCACCCGCGCGTGCGCGCGCTGCGCGAAGAGGCCCTGGGCCGCCTGCTGCGCCTGCTGCAGCGCACCGCCGCCTGGCTGGACGAAGGCCGCGTGAGCGAAGACGCCGTGCTGCGCCTGGCCGACTGGGTCGAGCCGCTGCTGCGGCGCGAAAGCTACCTGGCCCTGCTGCTGGAGCGCCCCGCCGTGCACGAGCGCTTGCTGCGCGTGCTGGGCACGGCGCGCTGGCCGGCGCGCTACGTCATGCGGCACCCGGGCGTGATCGACGAGCTGGCCAGCCCCGGCCTGCTGTCGGGCCGCTTCGACGCCGTCGCGTTCGAGCAGGAGCTGGAGCGCCGCCGCCTGGCGCTGGCCAGCACCGGCGAGGACGACGACGAGAACCTGCTCAACCTGCTGCGCCGTGCCCACCACGCCGAAACCTTCCGCACCCTAGTGCGCGACATCGAGCGGCGCATCACCGTCGAGCAGGTGGCCGACGACCTGTCGGCGCTGGCCGACGCCATCCTGCGCCTGACCACCCGCTGGTGCTGGCCGCGCCTGCGCCAGCACCACCGGCCCGAGCCGCGCTTTGCCGCCATCGCCTACGGCAAGCTGGGCGGGCTGGAGCTGGGCTACGGCAGCGACCTGGACCTGGTGTTCGTGTTCGACGACGAGCACGAGGACGCGCCCGACATCTACGCCGCGCTGGCGCGCAAGCTGATCAACTGGCTGACCGCGCAGACGCGCGAGGGCGAGCTGTACGAGATCGACACCGCCCTGCGCCCCAACGGCAACTCCGGCCTGCTGGTGACCAGCTTCGACGCCTACGCCGACTACCAGCAGAACCGCGGCAGCAACACCGCCTGGACCTGGGAGCACCAGGCCATGACGCGCGCCCGCCTGCTGGCGCCGCGCCTGGCCGAAGGCGCGCCGGCACCCGGCGCCGAGGCGGCCGAGCCGCCGTTCGACCTGACGGCGCGCTTCAACGCCGTGCGCCACGCCGTGCTGACCGCGCCGCGCGACCACGCCGCGCTGCGCGCCGAGATCGTCGCCATGCGCGATCGCATGCAGGCCGCCAACCCGGTGCGCGCCGGCCTGTTCGACCTCAAGCACAGCCCCGGCGGCATGGTGGAGGCCGAGTTCGCCACCCAGTACCTGGTGCTGGCCCACACGCGCGAGCACCCCGAGCTGGAGCCCAACCTGGGCAACATCGCCCTCTTGCAGCGCGCCGAGACCGCCGGCCTGCTGCCCGCCGGCGTCGGCCATGCCGCCGCCGACGCCTACCGCCACCTGCGCCACCTGCAGCACCTGGCGCGGCTGGACGAGCAGAGCACCCAGATCGAGCCCGAGCCGGTGGCCGGCCAGCGTACCGCGATCCAGCGGCTGTGGCAGGCAGTCTTTGAATGAAATCCCAGGCCGGCGCCCGACTGACCTGCGCCAGCAGCTCACTATTCAATAGCGACCAAACGGCGCCGGACGGCGCGACGGAGCACGCGTGAACCGGCTGCGCCGCGGCGCCTGGCCGCTGGCCTGCCTGCTGCTGGTCGTGGCCAGCGCGCTGGTCGGGTGGGCCGCCAGCCGCCCTGGCCTGCCGCCCGAGGCCCTGGCCTGGCACCGCGGCGACTGGCCCGGCGCGCCCTGGACGCTGTGGAGCGGCCCGCTGCTGCACCGGCTGGCGCCGCACGCGCTGGCCAACATGCTGGCGCTGGGCGCGCTGGCGGTCCTGGGCGCGGCGCTGGCGGCGCGGGCGCGCGACGCGCTGGCGCTGCTGCTGGCCTGGCCGCTGGGCACGCTGGGGTTGCGCTGCTGGCCGCAGGTGGCGGCCTACTGGGGCCTGTCCGGCACCATCCACGCCGCCGCCGCCGTGCTGGCGCTGCGCGCGCTGGCCACGCCCGAGCGCCGCTGGCTGGGCCTGCTGCTAGGTGGCGGGCTGGCCATCAAGCTGGCACTGGAGCGCGGCTGGAGCGTGCCCATCGGCTTTGACACCGGCTGGGGCTTCAACGTCGTGTTCGCCGCCCACCTGAGCGGCGCCATCGCGGGGGCGCTGCTGGCACTGGGGCTGAACACGCTCGCCTCGATGCGGCCAGCACGCCGTCACCATTCCTGATTTGATAGCTGCTGGCGCTTGCCTGGAGCGCGCCAGACGCTGTTTTTGCATCAGCGGCGGTGCTTGGCCCATTTGGCATGCACGGCCTGCATCACCGACAGGCCACGCTGGCCTGGCGTGACCCGCACCGCCATGCCGGCGCGCAGCTCGCCTGGTTCATCCACCGCCAGATAGAAGCCGCAGCGGCCTTCGCGCACCATCACGCGGGCGGCTTCGGCAAAACCCATCACGGCGCAGAACTTGTAGCAGGGCTCGCGCGGGCCGGTGACGCGCAGCACGCAGGTCGAGCCGTCCAAGCGCAGCGTGTCGCCCACCCACAGGCGGTCTTCCAGCAGGCCTTCGAGCAGCAGGTTTTCGCCCATGAAGCCGGGTGGCAGTGCGTGCGGCGCATCCAGCCCGCGCGCCAGGCGCTGGGCGCGCCAGAACGGCAGGTGCTCGATCGGGTAGGCATACACGGCCTTGTGCAGGCCGCCGTGCACGCTCAGGTCGGCCTGCTCGTCGCCGGCCAGACCCAGCGGCCGCGCGGCCACCGGGCCGTCCACCGGCTGCTTGGCGATGCCGCTGAGGAACTGCCGCCCGCCGGGCACCGTCAGCGGCCGGGCGGCGCCGACGCTGACGGCCCGCGCGCGGGGCACGCCGGACGCACTCACGCCCGCATCAGCGCCTCGATGGCGTCGGGCTCGACCGGCACGTCGCGCGTCAGCAGCTCGCAGCCGTCGGCGGTGACGACGGCGTTGTCCTCGATGCGGATGCCGATGTTCCAGAACGCGCTGGGCACCTTCTCGCTCGGGCGCACGTACAGGCCGGGTTCGATGGTCAGCACCATGCCGGGGCGCAGGATGCGGCTGGGGCGGTCCTGGATCAGCTCGCCCGACAGCGGGTCGCGCCGCTCGTTCACCTGGCCGACCTCGGCCGGCTCGACGTAGCTGCCGCAGTCGTGCACGTCCATGCCCAGCCAGTGGCCGGTGCGGTGCATGTAGTGGGCGAAGTAGGCACGATGGGCGATGGCGTCCTCCAGCGTGCCGTGCTGGCCCTTGTCGATCAGGCCCAAGTCCAGCATGCCCTGCGTCAGCACCTTGACGGCGGCTTCGTGCGGGTCGGTGAAGCGCGCGCCCGCCCGGGTGGCGCCGACGGCGGCCTGCTGGCTGGTCAGCACCAGCTCGTACAGCGCGCGCTGCGGGCCGGAAAAGCGCCCATCTGCCGGAAAGGTGCGGGTGATGTCGCTGGCGTAGCCGTCCAGTTCGCAGCCGGCGTCGATCAGCACCAGCTCGCCGGCGCGGATGGCGGCGCTGCCGGCGCGGTAGTGCAGCACGCAGGCGTTGGCGCCGGCCGCCACGATGCTGGGATAGGCCGGCGACTGCGCGCCGTGCTGGCGGAATTCGTGCAGCAGCTCGGCCTCCAAGTGGTATTCGCGCACGTCCTGGCCGGCGCGCAGCATGGCGGCGCTGCGCTGCATGGCGCGCACGTGGGCGCCGGCGCTGATCTGGCCGGCGCGGCGCATAACGGCCTGCTCGTGCGCGTCCTTGATCAAGCGCAGCTCGTCCAGCACGCCGCACAGGTCGCGCTGCTCGCCCGGGCACAGGGCGCCGTAGCGCACGCGCGCGCGCACCTGCTGCAACCAGCCGTCCACCCGCGCCGGCAGCCCGGCGTGGATGGCAAACGGGAACCACACCGCGCGGCGGTTTTCCAGCAGGCGCGGCAGGCGGGTGTCCAGTTCAGTGACCGGATAGGCCTCGTCGACGCCCAGCGCGGCGGGCGCCGCCTCGGGGCCCAGGCGGATGCCGTCCCAGATCTCGCGCTCCAGGTCCTTGGGCGGGCAAAACAGCGTGCTGCGGCCGTCGCCGGTCAGCACCAGCCACGAATCGGGCTCGCTGAAGCCGGTCAGGTAATAGAAGTAGCTGTCGTGGCGGTACGGGTGATCGCTGTCGCGGTTGCGCGCCCGCGTGGGCGCGGTGGGGATCAGGGCGATGGCGTCGGCGCCCAGCTGGGCGGCAACGCGGGCGCGACGGGCGGCATAAGGCGTGGGCGGGTTCATGGCGCGAATCATGACACGGCGACGTTCAGCGCCGCCAGCCGCTCGGGCGTGCCCACGTCGGTCCACGGGCCAAGGTAGCGCTCGGCGTCCACCTGGCCGGCGGCGATGGCCCGGCGCAGCAGCGGCGCCAGCGGCGCGGCCACGCCCCGCGGGTTGCCGGGCGGGATGTCGCACCAGGGCGGCTCGAACAGCGCGCGCCGGTACAGCGCGATGGTGCTGAAGGTCAGCCGCTCGCCGCCGGGCGGCGCCTCGTTCAGCGCCAGGCCGTCGGCGCCGATGGCGAAGTCGCCCGCCGGATGGTGCGGCGGGTTGGGCACCAGCCACAACTTGGCCAACCGGCCGCTGGAAGCAAAGCGCCGCGCCGCGTCGGCCGCGAAGTCGAAGCCGGGGGCGAACACGTCGCCGGCGGCGACCCAGAACACGTCGCCCGCGCCGGGCGCCAGCAGCGGCAGGGCGCGGGCGATGCCGCCGGCGGTCTCCAGCGCACCGCCAAAGTCGTGCCCTTCGCCGGAAAAGTGCAATTCAAATTGCTCCTTTATTGATAGCTGCTTGCGCACGTCAGATAAACGCTGCGGGCCAAAATGATGCTCGACCTGATCGCCCAGCCAGGCCGTGTTGACCACCAGGCGCCGCACGCCGCCGCGCAGCAGCGCCTCCAGCGTCCACTGCATCAGCGGCTTGCCGCGCACCGGCAGCAGCGGCTTGGGGCAGGTGTCGGTCAGCGGGCGCATGCGCTCGCCACGACCGGCGGCGAGGATCAGGGCGCGGGGGGCAGCAGGATTCATGCGCGGACTGTAGAGGATCGCTCCATCCGACCGCCCGAGCCGTTGCGCGCTGGCGGGCTGAGCGTGGACGGCGTGACGCCGTGGCACGGGTGAGGCGCCGACTCGGCCCCCACGCCAAAACGCCCCCGCCGGCAGAACCGGCAGGGGCGTTGCAATGCTCGGGCCGCGCCATCTCAGCACGCCGATTCAGCGCGCGAGTCGCCGTTCAGGCCGCCCGGCCTTCGCGGTGGCCGATGGCCAGTCCTGCCACTCAGGCCTGCTCGCCGGTAGCCGGACGCACCCCGTGGGCAATCGCCTCGCGGGTAGCGGCGCGCACCTCGGCACGGCTCACATCGCTCTCGAACACCGGCGCGGCGGTCACATTCAGTTCACCGGCGGCCGGCAGGTGGCGTGCCGCATCGGCCCGCACCTCGGCGCGCTGCACCAGGCTGCTGGCCACCACGGTGTCGGCAAAAGGCGCCTCACCCGCGGCAGGCTGCAACGAAGCGGCAAAAGCGTTGCCCGACAACAGGACGGAAGCGGCTGCGATTGCGAGAATGGCGTTGAACTTGGACATGGTGAAACTCCTTCAAAAGTCACTGAATCAATGGGCCGCACGGTGCGACCGGTGGGTTCGAAGGAGCTGCTTGTATGCGCCTTCGATGGGATGAAGTGTGCGGCCAATAGCATGTTAAAAAAAGCCCAACAAAAGGATTTCACTGTTTCTCAATTGGAAACAATATGGACAAGCGTTTGCCCGATCGGCGCTTCCGCAGTACAGCTGGTGCCAGTGCGCGGTGCTGGCACCACGCGACGGGATTCAGGGCCGGGTGACCGTGACCCGGTTCTGCATGTGCCGATGGCCGTGGCCCAGCGGCGTGACGCTCCATGGGGCCGGCACCACGTGCCGGGCGCGCGATGGGTGGCGCGGGCAGGGGTGCCCCGGGTGGGGCTTCAGAAAACCCGGGTGCCCGGCGGTATCCGGTCTTTCATCTGACGTTCCGCTTCGCTCAGGCAGTGGCAGCTGCTGGGTTGCGGGCCGGCCTTGCTGCGGTACTGGGGCTTGAAGCGGCTGTCCGCGAAGCCCTCGGCGCGGCAGATGCGCTGGCATTCCCGGCTTTGGGTGTAGTTGGTCCAGGGTGAGCCGAAATACACCAGTAACAGCAGGGCCAGGACCGGCCAGACCCAGAGGGGAAGCTTCACGGGGCGCTCGAGGAGGCTCATGGTGTGGCCGGATCAGGGCTGCAGGTCGGCGGTCAGGGTCGGGCTGATGGTGCCACAAGGTCCGTGCATGGACTGTAGAGGATCACCCCTCCACACGCAGATGCCGCCCGACCTCCTGCACACCTCCTGCACACCTCCTGCACACCTCCTGCACACCTCCTGCACACGCTCCAGTCGAGCATTACACTTGTAATAACAAGTGAGGCCCGCCATGCATACGCTCAAGCTCACTCAGATTGGCAATTCGGTAGGCGCGGCCTTCCCGCGCGAATTGCTGAATCGGCTGCAACTGGGAAAAGGCGGCTTGCTCTACGTCACTGAAACGCCGAAGGGCCTGCGCCTCACTAGGCATGACCCGGAACTCGCCGCGCAGATGGACGCCGCGCGTGCCATCTAGAAGAAGCGCCGTGCGGTGCTGCACGAGCTGACCAAATGAGCGCTTGGGTCTGGATCGCGCGCGAAGCCACCCTGGCAATCCACGACATGCAGCTGAGCGAGCATGGCGGACTGGAAGGCGTGCGTGACACCGGACTGCTGGATTCGGCGCTCGCACGCCCGCAACACCTCGCTGGCCACGGCACGCCCGACGCAGCCGCGCTGGCTGTTGCCTATGGTCGGGACATCGCGAGCAGGCATCCGTTCATCGACGGCAACAAGCGCATCGCCTTCGTGGTCACGGAGCTGCTCCTGCAGCTCAACGGATTCGAGCTCACCGCCAGCGACGACGATCTGCCCGAGGACGCCTTCGCCGACTGGCTGCGACGCCATGTCGTGCAAGCTGGCTGACAGTCCCCGCAGCCAGCCGCCTCATGAACCCACCCTGCCTGCTGGCCATCGACTGCGGCACGCAAAGCGTGCGCGCGCTGCTGTTCGATCTGCGGGGCAATCTCCTGGCGAAGGCGCAGGTGGCCATAGACAGCTACCGCTCGCCCGAGCCGGGCTGGATGGAGTGCGCGCCCGAAGCCTTCTGGCAGCACCTGTGCGCCGCCTGCCGGCAACTGTGGGCCAACACCGACATGCCGCCGGAGCGCATCGCCGGCGTGGTGCTGACCACCCAGCGCGCCGTGCCGGTGACGCTGGACGCGGCGCTGCAACCCACGCGCCCCTCGATGATCTGGCTCGACCAGCGGCGCGCCGCCCAGGCGCCGCGCCTGCCCTGGTGGTGGGAAAGCGCGCTGGCGGCCATCGGCATGCGCGGCGCGGTGCGCCACTTCCAGCACGAGGCCGAGGTGAACTGGATCGCCCAGCACCAGCCCGAGGCCTGGGCGCGCACCGCGCATGTGCTGCTGCTGTCGGGCTACCTGAACTGGCGGCTGACCGGTCGGCTGGCCGACTCGGTGGCATCGCAGGTGGGCTACGTGCCGTTCGACTATCGGCGCGGGCGCTGGGCCGCGCCCTGGGACTGGAAGTGGCACGCGCTGCCGGTGCGCCGCGCCATGCTGCCCGAGCTGCTGCCGGCGGGCGCCGTGCTCGGCACGGTCACGGCCGAGGCGGCGCAGGCCAGCGGCATCCCGGCCGGCCTGCCGGTGATCGCCGGCGCCGCCGACAAGGCCTGCGAGGTGCTGGGCGCGGGCTGCCTGACGCCCGAGATCGGCTGCCTGTCCTACGGCACGGCCGCCACCTTCAACACCTGCACGGCACGCTACCGCGAGGTCACGCCCTTCATCCCGCCCTACCAGGCGGCCGTGCCCGGGCACCACAACACCGAGGTGCAGATCACGCGCGGCTTCTGGATGGTGCGCTGGTTCAAGGAGCAATTCGGCCAGCACGAGGAGAAAGAGGCCCTGGCGCGCGGCGTGGCGCCCGAGAGCCTGTTCGACGCCCTGGTGGGCGCCGTGCCCCCCGGCGCCCAGGGGCTGATGCTGCAGCCCTTTTGGAACCCCGGCATCAAATCGCCCGGCCCCGAGGCCAAGGGCGCCATCATCGGCTTTGGCGACGTGCACACCCGCGCCCACATGTACCGCGCCATCCTGGAGGGCCTGGCCTACGCCCTGCGCGAGGCCAAGGAGCGCACCGAGCGGCGCACGGGCGTGCCCATCACGCGCCTGCGCGTGTCGGGCGGTGGATCGCAAAGCGACGCCGTCATGCAGATCACCGCCAACGTCTTCAACCTGCCCTGCGAGCGCCCGCACCTGTACGAGACCAGCGGCCTGGGCGCGGCCATCATCGCCAGCGTCGGGCTGGGGCTGCACCCGGGCTTTGCGCAGGCGGTTCAGGCCATGACGCGCGTGGGCCAAGTATTTGCCCCCGAGCCCGCGCACGCGCGCACCTACGAAGCACTTTACCGGCGTGTGTACTGCCGCATGTACGAGCGGCTGCAACCGCTGTACCGCGAGATCCGGGCCATCACGGGATATCCCCCCCAAGAAGGGACATCCATTGGCCCTGGCGATCGATCTCCCGATGCCGAGCACCGCAGCCCACGACCCCCGGCAGACCACCAAGCCGAGTGACCTTGGGCGCTGGAGCGCCATGCCCAGGCGGGACTGGCGCCTCGGATGAGCGCGTAAAATTTAACCACTATCGTTCATATTCACACCCAAGAACACCGAGATGCGACTCATCAAGAAGCTGATCTGCGCGGCGGGCCTGCTGGCCCTGTCGGCTGGTATCCAGGCCCAGAACAAGGAACTGGTCGTCGGGTCGAGCGCCACCTACCGTCCGTTCGCCTATGAAACCCCGACCAAGGAGATCGTCGGCTACGACATCGACATCATTCGAGCCGTCGCACAGAAAGCCGGGCTACAGATCAAGATCGTCAATACTCCCTGGACGGGCATCTTCGCGGCGCTCAACAACGGTGACGTGGATCTGGTGATCTCGGGCGTCACGATCAACGACAAGCGCAAGCAATCCTATGACTTCACCGCACCGTACTTCGAGGCGCGCCAGTTGATTGCCGTGAACAAGGACAGCACGGTCAAGAACCTGAAGGACCTGTCGGGCAAGAAGGTCGCGGTCGTCACCGGCAGCACGGCCGACGACATCGCCTCGCGCGAGTTCGGCAAGACCAACCCGGACATTCGCCGCTTCGAAAGCACCCCGGTGATCATCTCCGAACTGGCCAACGGCGGTGTCGACGCGGCGATCGGCGACAACGGCGTGATCGCCTTCCGCACCCAGGAGCACAAGCAGCTCAAGACGGTGTCCGACGCGAGTTTCCCCAAGGAGTACTTCGGCATCGTCGTGAAGCAGGGCAACAAGGCCTTGCTCGACAAGCTCAACAAGGGCCTGGCCACCGCCAAGACGGACGGCACCTACGCCCAGATCTACAAGAAGTGGTTCCAGACTGAGGCACCCGCCCTGCCGGCGCAGTAAGAAACGCGCCGAAGCATCCCATGGATCAGGTCCTGTGGTTCGGCTGGTTCCGGGTCGACATCATCGACGAGTACGCCCAGTTGTTCTGGAGCGGACTGGGCATGACCATCCTGGTCACCGTGATCTGCATCGTGCAGGGCACGGGGCTGGGCTTGCTGCTCGGCATGGCACGCCTGGCCGACGCGCGCCATGCCCCGGCCAGACAGCTGTGCAAGTATCTGCTGCGCTGGCCGGCCACGCTGTATGTCAGCTTCTTCCGTGGCACCCCGCTTTTCGTGCAGTTGCTGCTGATGCATTTCGCCGTGATGCCCCTGTTCGTCAATCCGGCCGACGGCTTGCTGATCTCGGGTGACGCGGCGCGTCACATCAAGCAGAACTATGGCGCCTTCCTGTCCGGCGTCGCGGCGCTCACGCTCAATGCCGGCGCCTACATTTCGGAGGTCTTTCGCGCCGGCATCCAGTCCATCGACCGGGGCCAGTTCGAGGCCGCGCGTTCGCTGGGATTGAGCTTTGCGCGCACGATGTACCACGTGGTACTGCCGCAGGCGTTCCGCCGCATGTTGCCCCCGCTGGGCAACAACGCCATCGCCCTGCTCAAGGATTCCTCCCTGATCTCGGCCATCGGCCTTGCCGAACTGGCCTACGCCGCACGCACCGTCGCGGGTGCGTATTCGCGTTACTGGGAGCCTTACCTGACCATCTCCGTGGTCTATTGGATGCTGACGTTGGGTCTGGCCTATGCCATCCGGAGACTGGAGGCGCGCTATGGTCGCGGCGATTCGCGTTAACGGCCTGACCAAGCGCTTCGGCGCCACCGAGGTCCTGCGCGGCATCGACTGCGCCATCGATGCCTCCGAGGTGGTGTGCGTGATCGGCCCCTCGGGCTCGGGCAAGAGCACGTTTCTGCGCTGCCTGAACGGCCTGGAAGAGAGCAGTGGCGGCGAAGTGCTGGTTGGCGAGGTCTCGGTGCACCACCCCAAGACCGATCTCGACGCCTTGCGTGCCGACATCGGCATGGTGTTCCAGCGCTTCAACCTGTTTCCGCACAAGACGGCGCTGGAGAACATCACGCTGGCACCCAGCGTGGTGCGCAAGCTGGCACCCGATGCGGCCCATGCCCGCGCCCGCGCCCTGCTTGAGCGTGTGGGCCTGCTCGACAAGATCGACGCCTACCCCAACCAGCTGTCTGGCGGACAACAGCAACGCGTCGCCATTGCCCGTGCGTTGGCCATGCAGCCTCGCATCATGTTGTTCGACGAACCCACTTCGGCGCTCGACCCGGAGATGGTCGGCGAAGTCCTGGCGGTCATGCAGTCACTGGCCGAGGAAGGCATGACCATGGTGGTGGTGACCCACGAAATGGGTTTTGCCCGCCAGGTGGCCCACCGGGTGCTCTTCATGGACGAAGGCCGGCTGGTCGAAGAAGGCACCCCTGCCGAACTGTTCGACACGCCGAGGGAAGAGCGCACCAGGCGCTTCCTGTCGAACGTGCTGTGACCCGTGCTTGACCGGTGGCAGCAGTCGCCGGCTGGCGCGCATGGCGCGCCGTGACGCCAAGCGCGGCGGCTGGATGGCTGACCGAGGCCGCCCGTGCGAGGATTGAGCCTGCCGGCATGTCTTGTCACCGATCTGCAACCAACCATCGACACCGATCCGCACCCTGCGGGTCGGTGCCGGCACCGCGCTCTTTCACCGCCATGAAACAGTTCTTCGTCTTCGCCGCCCTGGTGCTTTCCGGCACCACCTCCGCCCTGGCCTGGAGCAACCATGCGCTGGCCAGCTACCGGGCCTTCGAGGTCATGCCCGAAGTGGCTCAGGCCGCGCCCGTCACCGCCGAGCCACTGGAAGCCTTCCTGGCTGCCCAGGCCGCGCCCATCGCCGCGCTGCTGGCCGAGCAGGACGCCTGGGCGCGGGCCAACCTGGCGCACTACCCGCCGCTGCCGGCCGCGCTGCGCTTTGACCCAGGCGTGGCCAGCCAGGGGCCGCAAGCGCTGCGGCGGGCCTTCCTGACGGCGCTGCGCGTGTCGCCCGATAGCCGCCTGGCGCTGTACGTGCAACCCGACCCCTGGGGCCCCGAGCCGGCCGGCGCGCCGATGCCGCACGACGAAGTCAACGCCCTGCCGCTGCGCGAGAAGGACGGCGAGAAGCACCGCTTCGTGCGCCTGCAGGCGGGCGAGGCGGTGGCGCCGCTGGCGGTGCTGGCCTCGGCCAGCGACGAGCCCGACTACGGCATCGACCTGAACCTGTGGGAAGACAGCCCTTCCAGCTGGGGCCCCGGCTACGGCTTCGGCAAGATCCCATTCGGCAACCCAAGCCTCGACTTCGCCACCCAGGCGCCGTTCCACATGGGCTACCACCACGAATCGCCGGTCATCTATGCGGCGGCGGGCTTTCTCAAGCGCACCTATCCGCTGCTGCGCCTGCACCAGTGGCGCACGCTGTCCGAGTTGGCGTTTCGCAGCGGCCACCCGTACTGGGGCTGGCGCTTTGCCGGGCTGGCCCTGCACTACGTGCAGGACCTGACCCAGCCCTACCACGCCAGCCTGGCGCCGGGCTTTTCCACCGCGCGGCTGATCGGCATCCAGCTGATGGCGCTGCTGGGCATGCCGGGCGGCAAGAATGACATGGTGGTGCTGCTGTCCAACCGCCACTTCGTGCTGGAGCGCTACGAGAGCCAGATGATCCAGGCCAGCGCCCGCGCGCGCCAGGCCGGCCCGCTGGAGCAGGCGCTGCGCGACACCGGCACCGATGCCGGCCAAGTGCCCTGGAGCGACGCCACGTTGCGCGACAGCGTGGCGCGCCAGTCCCACGCCGCCGGCGAGACGGTGACGGCGCAGATGCTGGCCAGCGTGCCGTCCAGCTACGTCGACGACCCCGGTTTCGACTTCGGCGTGCACGCCGGCGGCATCGACCTGATGGCCGAGGTGGCCGGGCGCGGCCCGCCAGCGAAGGCAGCGCTGGAAGACAGCATTGCCACGCTGATGCGCCACTTCGGTGCCCACAGCCGGCGGCTGGTGGGCGCCATCCGCGGCGCGTCCGCGCCGCGCTGATCCGGCCCCTGACCCAACCGACACCCGCCATGTTCGACGCCGCGCCGCTTACCGCCACCGACAAGCCCGGGCTGTATGCCGAACTGGCCCGCCAGATCGACGGCCTGCTGCATGGCGAAACCCACCTGATCGCCAACGCCGCCAACTTCGCGGCGCTGGTGTTCCACGCGCTGCCGGACCTGAACTGGTGCGGCTTCTACCTTGCCGAAGGCGACGAGCTGGTGGTGGGGCCGTTCCAGGGCAAACCGGCCTGCGTGCGCATCGCCTTCGGTCGCGGCGTGTGCGGCACCGCGGCGGCCACGCGCCAGACCCAACTGGTGCCGGACGTGCACGCCTTTGCCGGCCACATCGCCTGCGACAGCGCCTCGCGCTCGGAGATCGTGGTGCCGCTGCTGCGCGCCGACGGCACGCTGCTGGGCGTGTGGGACGTGGACAGCCCGCTGCCGGCGCGCTTTGACGACGCCGACCGCCTGGGCATGGAGGCGCTGTGCGCGCGCTTCCTGCATGCCTGCGGGCTCTGACCGGGAACCCTCAGCCGACCAACTCGGCGCTCATCTCCGGCCCGATCTTGAACACCCCGCTGGCGCGCGCACAGGGCGTGCCGTCGGCCGTCACCAGCCCCTGCGCGAACACCAGGGTGCGGGTGGCGCGCAGCAGCTCGGCCGTGCCCTCGATCCAGCAGCCCAGCGGCGCCGGCGCCAGGTAGTCGATCTGCAGGCTGATGGTGGGCAGAAAGCGCGTGGCCACGGCCTGGCTCTTGCGGTGCACCGACAGTGGCAGCAGCATGTCGCAGAAGCTGGCCATCATGCCGCCGTGCAGATTGCCCATGGGATTGCAGTGGCGCCGCTGCACGCGCAGTCCGAAGCGCACGTCGTCTCCCTGGTGCAGCAGGTAGACCGGGCCGTTGAAGGCCATGAAGTCGCCGCCGGCCTGCAGCGCGGAGAAGCCAGTCGGGACAGTCGGTGAGATCGAATCATCCATACCCACAGAATAAGCGCCCCAGGCTCGGCCGTGCCGCACCACGCGTGCCGCAGGCGACAGCTGCCACCCCGTCAGGGCCATACGCCGCGCCGCTGCGCCGGCTGCGGGGCGGCCGGTAAAATCGCGGGTTTCCCCCCTTCCGCACCGCTCTCCTGGAGCCACTCCATGGCAAATCCTTCCCGCATGGCCAACGCAATCCGCGCCCTGGCCATGGACGCCGTACAGCAAGCCAAGTCGGGCCACCCGGGCGCCCCCATGGGCATGGCCGACATGGCCGTGGCGCTGTGGGCCCGGCACCTGAAGCACAACCCGGCCAACCCGCGGTGGCCCGACCGCGACCGCTTCGTGCTGTCCAACGGCCACGCCTCGATGTTGCTGTACGCGCTGCTGCACCTGAGCGGTTACGAGCTGCCGCTGCAGCAGCTGAAGGACTTCCGCCAGCTGCACAGCAAGACCGCCGGTCACCCCGAGGTCGGGCTGACGCCCGGCGTGGAAACCACCACCGGCCCGCTGGGCCAGGGCGTGACCAACGCCGTCGGCATGGCGCTGGCCGAAAAGCTGCTGGCCGCCGAGTTCAACCGGCCCGGCCACGCCATCGTCGACCACCACACCTATGTGTTCCTGGGCGACGGCTGCCTGATGGAAGGCATCAGCCACGAGGCCTGCGCCCTGGCTGGTGCCTGGAGATTGAACAAGCTGATCGCCCTGTACGACGACAACGGCATCAGCATCGACGGCCGCATCGCCCCCTGGTTCGTCGACGACGTGCCGGCGCGCTTTGCCGCCTATCAGTGGAACGTGATCGGCCCGGTGGATGGTCACGACGTCGATGCCGTCGATCGCGCCATCGCCCAGGCGCGCCGCAGCAGCGACAAGCCGACGCTGATCGTCTGCAAGACCCACATCGGCAAGGGCAGCCCGAACCGCCAGGACACGGCCAAGGCGCACGGCGAGCCGCTGGGGGCCGACGAGATCGCCCTCACCCGCGCCGCGCTGGGCTGGGATTGCGCGCCGTTCGACATCCCCGCCGACATCCATGCCGACTGGGACGCCCGCGCCGCCGGCCAGGCGCGCGAGGCCGACTGGACGCAGCGCCTTGCCGCCTACCAGGCGGCCTACCCCGAACTGGCCGGCGAGCTGATGCGCCGCCTGCGCGGCGAGCTGCCGCGCCAGTTCGCGCAGGTGGCGGTGGACGCCGCCGTCGATGCGCACACCAAGGCCGAAACCGTGGCCAGCCGCAAAGCCAGCCAGATCGCGCTGGAGGCCTTCACCGCTCGGCTGCCCGAGTTGCTGGGCGGCAGCGCCGACCTGACCGGCTCCAACCTGACCAAGACCGCCGCCACGCCCGACCTGCGCTTTGACGCCCAGGGTCAGGTGGTCAAGACCGAGGACGGCCGCATCGGCCGCCACATCAACTACGGCGTGCGCGAGTTCGGCATGGCCGCCATCATGAACGGCGTGACGCTGCACGGCGGCTTCATCCCCTACGGCGGCACCTTCCTGACCTTCAGCGACTACAGCCGCAACGCCATCCGCATGGCGGCGCTGATGAAGCAGCGCGTGATCCACGTGTTCACGCACGACTCCATCGGCCTGGGCGAGGACGGCCCCACGCACCAAAGCGTGGAGCACGCCGCCAGCCTGCGCCTGATGCCCGGGCTGGACGTGTGGCGCCCGGCCGATACCGCCGAGACCACGGTGGCCTGGGCGGTGGCGCTGCAAAACCGCGACATGCCCACGGCGCTGCTGCTGAGCCGCCAGAACCTGTCCTACCTGCCCAAGCGCGACCTGGGCGACATCTCGCGCGGCGCCTACGTGCTGAGCGAGCCGTCCGATCTGGGCCTGAGGCGCAAGGCGCAGGCCGTGATCCTGGCCACCGGCTCCGAGGTGCAGCTGGCGCTGAAGGCGCAGGAGCTGCTGGCGCGCCAGAAGATCGCCGTGCGCGTGGTCTCCATGCCCAGCACCACCGCCTTCGACCGCCAGGACGTGAAATACCAGAAGGCCGTGCTGCCGGCCGGCCTGCCGCGCATCGCCGTCGAGATGGGTGTGAGCGGCGGCTGGTGGAAATACGGCTGCGCGGCGGTGGTCGGCATCGACCGCTACGGCGAATCGGCACCGGCCGACAAGCTGTACGACTTCTTCGGCTTCACCCCCGAGAACGTGGCGAACACGGTGCGGGCGGTGCTGGCGCGGCGCCGTTGAGCACCCGCAAAACACCCATGCGCATCGGACACCGGGATGGCGCAGCGGACGCAGAAGAGTCACTCAAGGATTCCTGAATTCTTTGCATCCTTTGCGTCCGGCAGTTGAATTTTTATCGAATCGCACTGCAGCGCTTGATGGGCAAGCGCAAACAGCTATCAGTTAACTAGCAAAAAGGAAACCACCATGACCATCAAGATCGGCATCAACGGCTTCGGGCGCATCGGGCGCATGGTATTTCGCGCGGCGGCGGCCAACTATCAGGACATCGAGGTCGTCGGCATCAACGACCTGCTGGAGCCCGACTACCTGGCCTACATGCTCAAGTACGACAGCGTGCACGGCGTGTTCCCCGGCGACATCGCGGTGGAAGGCAGCACCCTGGTCGTCAACGGCAGGAAGATTCGCCTGACGGCCGAGCGCGACCCCGCCAACCTGAAGTGGGGCGAGGTCGGCGCCGACGTGGTGATCGAGGCCACCGGCCTGTTCCTGACCAAGGAAGCCGCGCAAAAGCACCTGGACGCTGGCGCCAGGAAGGTGATGATGAGCGCCCCCAGCAAGGACGACACGCCCATGTTCGTGTTCGGCGTCAACCACGAGCAGTACGCCGGCCAGGCCATCATCAGCAACGCCAGCTGCACCACTAACTGCCTGGCCCCGGTGGCCAAGGTGCTGAACGACAAGTGGGGCATCAAGCGCGGCCTGATGACCACCGTGCACGCCGCCACCGCCACGCAGAAGACCGTGGACGGCCCCAGCAACAAGGACTGGCGCGGCGGCCGCGGCATCCTGGAAAACATCATCCCCAGCTCCACCGGCGCCGCCAAGGCGGTGGGCGTGGTGCTGCCGGCCCTCAAGGGCAAGCTGACCGGCATGAGCTTCCGCGTGCCGACCTCCGACGTCTCGGTGGTCGACCTGACGGTGGAGCTGGACAAGCCGGCCAGCTACGACGAGATCTGCGCCGAGATGAAGGCGCAGTCCGAGGGCAAGCTCAAGGGCATCCTGGGCTACACCGAGGACAAGGTGGTGGCCACCGACTTCCGCCACGACGCGCGCAGCTCAATCTTCGACGCCGACGCCGGCATCGCGCTGGACAGCACCTTCGTCAAGCTGGTGAGCTGGTACGACAACGAGTGGGGCTACTCCAACCGCTGCCTGGACATGGTGCGGGTGATGGCCAAATAAGCGCCTCGCGTCACGCCAACCAAAAACGCGCCCTCAGGCGCGTTTTTTCATGCCCGGCCGCGGTGCGTCACACCGGCTCCAGCACATGGATCACCCGGCCGGCCAGCCAGTCCTTGGTGAGCGCGCCATAGGCCTGCATGTGCGGCGAGGCGGCGTGGGCCTGCAAGTCGGCCAGCGTGGCCCACTTCTCGATCACCACGAAGCTGTCCTCGCCAAAGCTGCCCTTGGACGGCGGCACGCCCTGCGCATCGACGGCGGCGCCGTATTCGATGCAGCCCTGCTCGGCCAGCACGGCCGGGCGATTGGCGGCAAAGGCCTCGAGCACCCGCGCGCGCAGGCCGGGCTTGGCGGTGATGATGGCAAGGACGTGGATCATGGCGCGAATTTTCCTACTGAGACGACCGACGCATGCACGTGACAGTCACCGGTCATTATGCGTCCATTACAGCCCTGGGGCGCTCCCGGCGAGTGTCGGCAGCTCCTAAAATCGAAGCACACCGAAAGTCCGAGCCACGCAACGCACCGCCGGCATGCTAAAAATCGTGCCATGCGCACACACCACTCCCACCTGATTTCCGCCCTGGCCCTGGGCGCCGCCCTGCTGGCCAGCCTGTCCGCCCAGGCCGCCGACGCCATGGTGGCGCGCGGGCTGATCGTCACGCTCAAGGCGCCGGCCGACGGCGGGCGCGAATCGCCCCAGGCCACGCGCGAGCGCCTGAAGGCCGTGGCCGCCGACGCCGGCCTGGCCAGCGCCACGGCGCCGATGCCGGTCGGCCCGCGCGCCCACCTGCTGCCGTTTGCCGCCCCGCTGACCGGCGCCGCCGTGCAGGACGCCGAGCGCCGCGCGCGCCTGAACCCGCAGGTGGCCAGCGTCGAGCCCGACGTGCGCCTGAAGCGCCAGGCCGTGCCCAACGACCCCTACTACACCGACGGCATCCAGTGGCACCTGCGCACGCCGGCCGAAGGCGGCGCGGCCGCCCTCAACCTGCCGCCGGCCTGGGAGCGCACGCGCGGCAGCGCGGCGCAAGTGGTGGCGGTGGTGGATTCGGGCGCGCTGCACGGCCATCCCGACCTGGCCGGCAAGCTGCTGCCGGGCTATGACCTGATCAGCGACCTGGACACCAGCAACGACGGCAACGGACGCGATCCCGATGCGTCCGACCCGGGCGACTGGATCAGCCCGTCCGAAGCCAACAGCGCGCGCTACCCGCTGTGTCCGGCCGAGGACAGCTCCTGGCACGGCAGCTTCATCGCCGGCGAGATCGCCGCCGCCACCCACAACGGCCTGGGCGTGGCCGGCGTGGGCTGGGACACGCGGGTGCAGCCGGTGCGCGTGTCGGGCAAGTGCGGCGCCTGGCTGTCGGACGTGGTGGACGGCATCCGCTGGGCGGCCGGCCTGCCGGTCAGCGGCGTGCCGGCCAACCCGACGCCGGCGCGGGTGATCAACGTCAGCTTCGGCGGCAGCTCCAGCTGCACGCCCACCTACCAGAACGCCATCGACGACGCCGCGGCGGCCGGCAGCCTGGTGGTGGTGGCCGCCGGCAACGAGAACGGCCCGCTCACCCGCCCGGCCGACTGTGCCGGCGTGCTGGCGGTGGGCGCCGTGCGCCAGGACGGACTGAAGACCTACTACTCCAGCCACGGCCCCAACGTCGGCATCATGGCGCCGGGCGGCCCGGGCGCCGCCGACACCGGCCCGCGGCTGTATTCCACCTCCAACGCCGGCAAGCGCGGCCCGGCCGAACACATCTACGACGGCAAGGACGGCACCAGCTTCGCCGCGCCGCTGGCGGCCGGCGTGGCGGCGCTGATGCTGTCCGTCAACCCGGCGCTGACGCCGGCGCAGTTGGTCTCGCGCATCCAGTCCGGCGCGCGGCCGTTCCCCAGCAGCGCGGCCTACCCGACCTGCAACGTCAGCACCCCGCTCAACAGCGCCTGCAACTGCACGCGCGAGACCTGCGGTCCTGGCCTTCTGGACGCCGACCGCGCGCTGCAACTGGCCACCAGCCCGTCGGCGGTGATCGCGCCGATCGGCAGCGTGCCGGCGGGCAGCACCGTCACGCTGGACGGCCGGGGCAGCGCGGCGGTGGCCGGCGCCAGCATCGCCAGCTACCAGTGGAGCCAGGTCTCGGGCAGCCCGATCGGCATCCGCGATGCGGGCGCGCCGGTGGCCAGCGTCAGCCTGCCGGACGCACGCGGCGACTGGGTGTTCCGCCTGCTGGTGACCGACACGCTGGGCCGCTCGGCCGACAACTACGTGACGGTGAGCACCTTCCGCCAGGACGATGGCAAGGGTGGCGGCGCCACCGGCCTGGCCTGGGGCGCGGGGCTGTGGGCGCTGGCCCTGCTCGCGCTGTGGCGGCGGCGCGCCGGCTGAGGCCGCGTCGCGGTGTGGTGACGCAGCCCCGTTTGCTATTGAATAAGTAGCTCCTTGCGCTTGTCAGGCAAGCGCGCGGACCCTATTTCATCCTCATTCATCGTCCGTCATTCGACGACGGGTTCGCGTCAAGGGCGGTCTGGCGCTGCGCCCGTCTCGCGCGCCACGTCGGCCAGAAAATCGTCCTGCACCAGGTCGCTGCGCAGACTGCCGGCCGGCAGCCAGTTGCCGTACACGCGGTGGAAGTCCGCCACGATGCGCGCCAGCGGCAGGTCGTCGAACGTGCCGCGGTCATTCACGTATTCCATGTGGCGGTTGCCCGCGGCGTCGAACGGGTGGTAGATGGAGTCGTGCACGCCGTCAAAGTCCAGCGGCAGCAGGCCGAACTTCTGGCACAGGCCGAGGTTGAAGGCCGGCGTGGCCTTGCGCCAGGCGCCCTCCAGCCACAGCTCGGCGTAGCCGTGCCAGATGAACAGGTCGGTCTGCATCGTCTGGCGCATGCGCTCGGTCGAGAGGTGGTTGCGCACGTCGGCAAAGCCCAGGCGCGCCGGAATGCCGGCGGCGCGCGCCACCGCCGCCAGCAGCGTGGCCTTGGGCACGCACCAGCCATGGCCATTGGCAATCACCGTGCTGGCGCGCATGCCCTGCGGCGACAGGTCGATGCGGTAGGGGTCGTAGCGGAAGGCGTCGCGCACGGCGTGCGTCAGGGCCACGGCGCGCTCGCGCTGGCTGGCACCGCGGTCGTGCTGGCGCACGAAGTCCTGCACGGCCGGATGCTGGCTGTCGATGGCGTCGGTGGCGGCCAGGTGCGCGGGGGTGGGGGTATCGCTCATGGGCGCATCTTAGGCCGACCGCGGCGCGCGCCCGGCCTGCCACAGCGCCGGCAGCCCGGCCATCGAATCGAACAGGGCGTGCGCGCCGGCAGCGATCAGCGCGTCGGCCTCATCCGGCCGCGGGCAGTAGGCCCACACGGTGGCGCCCGCGGCCACGCCGGCCTGGATGCCGGTGGGCGTGTCTTCAATCACCAGGCAGCGCCGGGGCGCCGCGCCCAGCGCCGCGGCGGCGGCCAGGTACACGTCCGGAAAGGGCTTGCTGCGCGGCAGCTCGTGGCCGCTGAACACGTGCGGGCCGAACCATGGCGCCAGGCCGGTGTGGGCCAGTTGCAGCACCAGCTTGCCGCGGTCGGCGCCCGAGGCGCAGGCGATGCGTCCGCCGGTCAGCGCGTGGGCGGCGCGCACCGCCTGCGCCGCGCCGTCGATGGGCTGCAGCTGCTGGCGCAGGCGGGCATCGCGGCGGGCGTAGAACTCGGCCATCCAGGCATCGGTCAGCGGCCGGCCGGTGCGCGCCTCGATCAGCGCCGCCTGGCTGCGCACGGTGCGGCCGATGAAGTGGCGCATGCACTCGGCCAGCGGCATGTCCCAGCCGCTGTCGGCCAGCAGCTCGCGCAGCACGCCGTGCGTGATCGGCTCGCTGTCCACCAGCACGCCGTCGCAGTCGAACAGGATAGCTTCAAATTTCATAGCTTCTTGCGCACGTCCATGGCGCGCTGGATCGGTATTTGAGGCTCTACTCGCGAATGATGGTGAGGTACTGGATAAGTGCCGCACCGCGACACAACCCATGGGAAAAATGAACAGTCATACGCAGAGGACGCAAAAAAAGCCGATGGATCTTCTTGTTTTCTGCGCCCTCTGCGAAATCTCTGCGTCCTCTGCGTTCGGGTGTTGGCGGCTTCAAGTCATTGACCATTTTTGATCCACAACCCGGGGGCTCGAACGATCTGCGCGGCAAGCCAACCCAGGGCAGCCGTGGCCGGACCCGCGCCGGTCACTGGCGGCTCAGGGGGGAGCCCACTACCTCCTCCAGAACTGCGGCGTGAACAGCACCATCACCGACAGCAACTCCAGCCGCCCCAGCATCATGGCCAGGCTGCACAGCCAGATCTGGAAATCGGTCAGCACGGCGTAGTTGCTGGCCGGGCCGACCTTGCCCATGCCGGGGCCGATGTTGTTCAGGCAGGCGATGATGGCCGACACCGCCGTCACCACGTCCAGTCCGCTGGCCAGCATCAGCAGCGACAGCCCGACCAGCGTGGCGCCATAGGCCAGCATGTAGGCGATGACGGCGCCGATCACGCGCCCCGGCACGGTCATGCCGCCCAGCGTCACCGGATTGATGACGCGCGGGTGGATCAGCCGCACCAGCTCGTGCGAGGCCACCTTGGCCAGGATCAGCACGCGCACCATCTTGATGCCGCCGCCGGTGGAACCCGCGCAGGAGACGATGCCGCCCAGCAGCAGCATCAGCACCGGCACGAAGGTCGGCCACAGCAGGTAGTCGGTGGTGGCATAGCCGGTGGTGGTGGCCACCGACACCACCTGGAACGCCGCGTCGCGCAGCGCGTGGCCGGCGTCCACGTGCTGACCCTGGCGCAGCAGGATGACCCACACCACCGCGATCGCCGCCAGCAGCACCAGCACGTAGGCGCGCACCTCGGTGTCGCGCCACAGCGGCCGCGGCGAGCGCGTGCGCCACACCATGAAGTAGCGCGCGAAGCTGATGCCGGCCAACGCCATGAACAGCACCGCCAGCCATTCCAGCGTGGGCGAGTTCCAGTAGCCGAAGCTCTGGTCATGCGAGGACAGCCCGCCCAGCCCGACCGTGGTGCACATGTGCATGAAGGCGTCGTCCCAGCTCATGCCGCCCCAGCGGTACGACAGCAGGCAGGCCATCGACAGCACGAAGTACACGCCCCACAGGCCGCGCGCGGTCTCGGCGATGCGCGGCGTCAGACGCGTGTCCTTCATGGGGCCGGGCATCTCGGCCTTGAACAGCTGCATGCCGCCCAGGCCCAGGAAGGGCAGCACGGCCACCGCCAGCAGCATGATGCCCAGGCCACCGATCAGCTGCAGGAAGCAGCGCCAGATGTTGACCGACGGATCCAGCAGGTCCAACCCCGCCAGCGCGGTGGCGCCGGTGGCGGTCAGCCCGCTCATGGCCTCGAAGTAGGCGTCGGTCCAGCTGATGCCGGGCACGGTGAACATCAGCGGCACGGCGGCCAGCGCGGGCAGCACCGTCCACACCAGGTTGACCAGCAGGAAGCCGTCCTTCACCGACAGCTCGCGCTTGTAGCGGTGCGTCAGCGCCCACAGCAGGGCGCCGGCGCCCAGCGCGCCGCCAAAGCCCAGCAGCCACACATGGGCCTGGCGGTACTGGTCGCCGAACAGGCTCCACGCCGCCGGCACCAGGAAGGCCAGCGAAAAGCCCATGATCAGCCACGACAGCACCAGCAGCACGTGCACGTGGCGACGCATCAGCATCTGCATGTCGGCGGCTCTCAGAAGAAGGTGGCGCCCACCTGGAACAGTTTTTCCACCTGCGGCAGCAGGCGCTTGTGCGGCACGAAGATGATGACGTGGTCGTCGGCCTCGATCACCGTGTCATGGTGCGGCACCAGCACCTGGCCGGCCTCGCCCTCGCCGCGCACGATGGCGCCCACGCGCGCGCCGGCCGGCAGCTCCAGCTGCTCGATGCGCCGGCCCACCAGGCGCGAGGTGCGGGCGTCGCCGTGGGCCACGCCCTCCAGCGTCTCGGCCACGCCGCGGCGCAGGCTGTGCACCGCCGCCACCGCGCCGCGGCGCACGTGCGCCAGCAGCTCGCCGATCACCGCGTCGGCCGGCGAGATGATGATGTCGATGGCGCTGCCTTGCAGCAGCTCGGCGTAGGCGCGGCGGTTGATCAGCGCCATCACGCGGCGCGCGCCCATGCGCTTGGCCAGCAGGGCGGACATGATGTTGTCCTCGTCGTCGCTGGTCAGCGAGATGAACAGGTCCATGTCGCCCACGTGCTCGGCCAGCAGCAGCTCCTCGTCGGCGGCGTCGCCCTGCAGCACCAGCGTCTCGCTGGGCAGCTCGCCGGCCAGGTACTGGCAGCGCCCGCGGTCCTTCTCGATCAGCTTGACCTCGCACAGGCCGATCAGCGAACGCGCCACGCCCAGCCCCACCTTGCCGCCGCCGGCGATCATCACGCGCTGCACCGGCCGCTCACGCGGGCCGATGGCCGCCAGCGCGGCGTTGACGTGCTCCCGCGCCACCAGCACGAACACCTCGTCGCCGGCCAGCACGCGCGTGCCGGCCTCGCAGGGCGTTTCCTCGTCGCGCCGGTAGACGGCCACCAGGCGCATGGGCACGTCGGGCACCCGGGCGATGAATTCGGCGATGCTGCGCCCGTCCAGCGCGCTGCCGGCCGCCACCCGCACGGCCACCAGGTGCGCGCGGCCCTGGGAGAACTGCAACACCTGCAGCGCCTCGGGGTGCTCGATCAGCTCGTGGATGGTGCGCGTCACCGAGGCCTCGGGGCAGATCACGCGGCTGACGGCAAAACCCTCCGGTCCCAGCAGGCGGTCGTCCTGGCGAAAGTCGGGCAGGCGCAGTCGCGCGATGGTGGTGGGGATGCCGAACACGTCGTGCGCCACCTTGCAGGCCACCAGGTTGGTGGCGTCCAGGTCGGCGCAGGCGATGAACAGGTCGCAGTCGTCGGCGCCGGCGTGGCGCAGCACCGAGGGCTGGATACCGTTGCCGGCCACGCCGCGCAGCTCCAGCCGGTCTTCCAGCGCGCGAAGGCGCTCGGGGCTGGGGTCGATGACGGTGATGTCGTTGGCTTCGGAGGCCAGCGTTTCGGCCACGCTCTCGCCCACGCGGCCGGCGCCCAGAATCAGGACCTTCATCGTGTGCGCACTCCGTACGCGCTGAAATGACTCATGTTTTTGTAGCTGCTGGCGCTGGATGGACGAGCGCAAAGCGCCAAAAATATCTACAGAAAATCACCGTCCACATAAAACCAGCGCCAAGCGCCCTGCGTATTTTCGCGCACGAAGCGGCTGCGCTCGTGCAGGCGCGTGGCCGGCCCGCCGCCGACGCGCGAGCGGGCCACGAACTCGACCTCGGCGCGGGTGTCGTCCAGCAGGCGGTGCGCCCGCACCTGCAAGCCCAGCCAGTGCGTGCCGGTCTCCAGCGCCAGCTGCGCCGGTCGCGTGGACGGGTGCCAGGTGGCGCGCAGATAGGCCGCGTCCTGCCGCGCGAAGGCGCTGTAGCGCGAACGCATCAGCGCCTCGGCGTCGGGCGCCGGGGCATCGTCGAAGTGGCCCAGGTAGCGCCCGCAGCAGGCCTCGAACGGCGCCCCGGCCGGGCGGCCGCCACACGGGCAGGGCGCAGCGTCGGCTGAGCGGGCGCGCCGGGCGGCGTTCACAGCGCGCGCGTGATGATGATTTTCTGCACGTCGCTGGTGCCTTCGTAGATCTGGCACACGCGCACGTCGCGGTAGATGCGCTCGAGCGGGAAGTCGCTGACGTAACCGTAGCCGCCCAGGGTCTGGATGGCGGCGCTGCACACGGCCTCGGCGGTTTCGGTGGCGAACAGCTTGGCCATGGCGGCTTCCTTCAGGCAGGGCTGGCCGGCATCGCGCAAGGACGCGGCATGCCAGATCAGCTGGCGCGCCGCTTCCAGCCGCGTGGCGCAATCGGCTAGGCGAAAGGCCACGGCCTGGTGGTTGATGATCGACGTGCCGAAGCTCTCGCGCTCCTTGGCGTAGGCAATCGCCACGTCGAGCGCGCTGCGCGCCATGCCCACGCTTTGCGCGGCAATGCCGATGCGCCCGCCTTCCAGCGCCGACAGGGCGATCTTGTAGCCCTCGCCCTCCTCGCCGATCAGGTTGGCTGCCGGCACGCGGCAGTCGACCAGGTTGATCTGCGCCGTGTCGCTGCTGTGCTGGCCCAGCTTGTCTTCCAGCCGCGCCACCTGCCAGCCGGCGTTGCCCAACCTGTGCGTGGGCACGATGAAGGCGCTCATGCCGCGCTTGCCCGCCGCCTTGTCGGTGACGGCGATGACGATGGCCACGTGGCCGTTCTGGCCGCTGGTGATGAACTGCTTGACGCCGTTGATGACGTAGTCGCCGCCCTCGCGCCGTGCCGTGGTGCGCAGGCTGCTGGCGTCCGAGCCCACGTGCGGCTCGGTGAGCGCAAAGCCGCCCAGGTAGTCGCCGCGCGCGGCCGGTGCCAGCCATTGCTGCTTCTGCGCTTCGTTGCCATAGCGCATCAGGATGGCGTTGAAGGGGCAGTTGGTGACGCTGATGGCGGTGCTGGTGCCGCCATCGCCGGCGGCGATCTCTTCCAGCACCAGGGCCAGCGTCAGGTAGTCGAGGCCGGCGCCGCCGTATTCCTCGGGCACGCAGATGCCGTAGGCGCCCAGTTGCGCCAGGCCCTGGTGCGCCTCGGCCGGGAAGGCGTGCGCCTTGTCCCAGGCCGGCGCGTGCGGCCACAGCTGCTCCTGCGCGAAGGCGCGCACGGCGTCGCGGATCAGGCGTTGGTCTTCGGTCAGGAGCATGGTCGCGTCACTTCTGGTTGGACAAATCCATGATCAGCCGCGTGGCCAGGTACAGGCGCCGCGGGATGGCGTCCAGGTCGACGTATTCGGCCTGGTTGCTGTGGTAGCCGAAGCCGGGCAGGCCCAGGCTTTCGATGACGGGCTTGCCCGACAGCGCGGCATAGGCCGCGTCGGTGCCGCCGCCGGTGCGCGGGATCACGGTCAGGGTGCCGCCCGCCTCCTTGTAGATGGCCACGGTCTGATCGACCAGCCGGCGCCCGCCCTCGCCCGCGTTGAAGGCCGGACGACCACGCTCGGGCGCAATGGTGATCTCGGACTTGGGCAGCTTCTTCTTGCCCTGGATGCGCGCCTCCAGCGTCTTCAGCAGCTGGTCCAGGTCCTCGGGCCGGGCGTAGCGGATGTTGGCTTCCAGCTTGGCGGCGTCGGGAACGATGTTGGGCTTGTCGCCGGACTGGAAGATGGTCCAGTTGAAGCGCAGGTCGCGCCCCTTGTCGTCCAGATCCATCGTGCGCGCGATGATGTCGGCGCCTTCCACCGCGGCGTTCACGCCCAGCTCGGGGTTGGCGCCGGCGTGCGCCGCCAGGCCCTTGACGCCGACGCGGTAATAGACGATGCCGGATGTCCCGAGGGTCAGCCCCTCGCGCCCGGCCGCCGTGGGCTCGAACGACAGCACCTCGTCGGCCTGCGCGGCCAGCTGCTGGATCAGCGCGCGCGAGCCGAAGGAGCCCATCTCCTCGTCGGTGTTGAACATCACCGTCAGCTCGCCAAAGCCGTCGAAGCCGCGGGCCTTCAGCAGCCTGAGCGTGTGCAGGATCACGGCCACGCCGCCCTTGTCGTCGGCGATGCCCGGACCGTAGGCCTTGTTGCCCTCGATGCGGAAGGGGGCCTTGGCCAGCGTGCCCCTGACGTACACCGTGTCCATGTGCGCCATCAGCAGCAGCTTCCTGCCGCCCTTGCCCGGGATGCGGCCGACGATGTTGTCGCCCACCCGGCCCTCGGCCGCCTTGTGGCGCGTGACGGTGGCGCCGAGCGCGCGCAGCTCGCCCTCCAGCAGCTCGGCCATGGCGGCCATGCCCTGGGCGTCGCCGGTGCCGGTTTCGATGTTGACCAGGCGCTCCAGTGTCTTGATGGTGGCTGCCTTTTCAGCCTGCGCGGCGGCCAGCAGGGCCTGATCCGGACTGCGAGCCGCCGCTGCGCTGACCTGCGCCGCGGGTGCGCTGGCGCCCGGGCCCGGCTGGGCGCAACCGCCCAGCCCTACCAGGCAACTGACGGCGGCCGCGGCGGCGCTGAATCGACGTACCAGAACCATGTGATGCTCCTCGTGAACCCATCGGGTGGACACCACACTGTAGCGCCGCCGCCGGCGCCCGCCGGGCCGTCGGCGCGAGCCGATCAAGTGGCGCGGCGCGCCCGCACCGCCGCCGCCAGGGCCTGCAGCACCGGCACGGTCTGCGCGAAGCTGATGCAGGCGTCGGTCACCGAGACGCCGCGCCGCAGCGGCTGGCCGGGCACGATGTCCTGGCGGCCTTCTTCCAGGTGGCTTTCGATCATCACGCCCATGACGCGGCGCTCGCCCGCCGCCAGCTGCGCCGCCACGTCCTGCGCCACCTCGATCTGCCGCCGGTGCTGCTTGCTGGAATTGGCGTGCGAGCAGTCGATCATCACCTGCTCGCGCAGGCCGGCGGCGCGCAGCAGGGCGCAGGCGGCATCGACGTCGGCGGCGCTGTAGTTGGGCTGCCTGCCGCCGCGCAGGATGACGTGGCAGTCGTCGTTGCCGCGCGTCTCGAACACCGCCGCCTGCCCCATCTTGGTCAGGCCCAGGAAGGCGTGCGGCGCCTGCGCGGCGACGATGGCGTCGGCCGCCACCTTGACGCCGCCGTCGGTGCCGTTCTTGAAGCCGACCGGGCAGGACAGGCCGCTGGCCAGCTGGCGGTGGCTCTGGCTTTCGGTGGTGCGCGCGCCGATGGCGCCCCAGCTGACCAGGTCGCTGATGAACTGCGGGCTCAGCAGGTCCAGGAACTCGGTGCCCACCGGCAGGCCCAGCGCCAGCACGTCCAGCAGCAGCTGGCGCGCCATGCGCAGGCCTTCGTTGATGGCAAAGCTGCCGTCCAGGCGCGGGTCGTTGATGTAGCCCTTCCAGCCCACGGTGGTGCGCGGCTTCTCGAAGTACACGCGCATCACCACCAGCAGCTCGTCGGCGTGGCGCTCGGCCTCGGCCTTCAGGTGGCGGGCGTAGTCCAGCGCCTGGTCGTGGTCGTGGATGGAGCAGGGCCCGACCACCACCACCAGGCGGTCGTCCTGGCCGTGCAGCACGCGCGAGATGGCGGCGCGGCTGGCTTCCACCAGGTCCTGCGCGGCGTCGGACGCCGGCAGCCACTCTTCGAGCAGGGCCGGGGTGAGCAGCGGACGCACGGCGCGGATGCGCGTGTCGTCGATGCGGGTGGTGTCGTGGGTGGAGGGGTTTTCGATGTCCAGCATGGCCGGATTATCGGTGTTTTCCAACCAAAGCCAGCGCGCAACCAGCGCCAGCAGCTATCAAATTCATACCGAATCCGAAGACCCCGGCGGACGCCGCACCATGCGGATGGCGTCGAACGGGCAGCGCAGCGCGCACAGGGCGCAGCCGGTGCAGCCGGCCTCGTCGTCCAGCGTCGAGGTCTTGCGGCCGGCGCCGGCCTGCAAGGACAGCACGTGCGGCTCACACACCGCCACGCACCAGCCGCAGCCGGTGCAGCGCGCCGGGTCGATCCGCGGCAGGCCCGCGCCGCGGCGGGGCGCCGTCATGGCACGGGCCGGCGCCAGCGCACCTCAGGCCCCCCACGCCGATCGACTGGCGCGACGGCGCGGCCGTCCACGACGTCCGGATCCGCGCCACGGCCTGAAGTCATCGCGCGGCCGCCAGCGGCGCCACCCCGATCCAGGCCGCGTGCAGCCAGAACGCGAACGCCGCCCAGGCCAGCACGCCCACCAGCAGCGCCAGCAGCGTGGCGCCCGCCCGACCCGGCGGGTACACCGTGCCCTGCGCGCGGTCGCGCGCCAGCGCGGCGCGCCCGTCCAGCAGCGCCCACAGCGCAAAGGCGCCGAACAGCACGGCGTTGGCCAGCGTGCCGGTGGCCAGCAGGTGCCCCAGCCCCCACAGCGCCACGCCCAACACCATCGGGTGGTGCAGGGCGGCCTTGAAGTGATTGCGCGGCACGTAGGCCGCCGCCAGCAGCACGAAAGCGGCCAGCGTGAACAGCGAGTTCAGGTGCCGCAGGCCGGCGGGCGACGCCCACAGCGGCACCGGCTGGCGCCGCGCCAGCGCCCAGCCCCAGACGATCAGCACCAGGCCCAGCAGCGACAGCAGTGAGTACAGCCCCTTCCAGCGCCGCTCACCCAGGCGCCCGATGGCGCGCGTGCGCCAGTCGTCGGCCACGATGCGCGCCGAATGCAGCCCCAGAAAGATCAGCAGACCCAGCACCAGCATCCACATCGCGCAACTCCTTTGCGTGCGCCTGGGCACGCGGCCCATTATGAAACCCGGCGCGGCGCCCGTGCGAAGATCGTGCCACGCCGCCCACGCACCAGGAGCCCCGCCTTGGACACCGCCGCCACCCCGCCCGCAGCCATCACCCTGATCGGCGCGCCCACCGACGTCGGTGGCGGCGCGCGCGGCGCCAGCATGGGGCCGGAAGCGCTGCGCGTGGCCGGCCTGGCGCAGGCCCTGCGCGAGCAGGGCGCCGACGTGCTCGACGCCGGCAACCTGCCCGGCCCGCCCAATCCCGGCCTGCCGCCGGTGCGGGGCTTTCGCCACCTGCCCGAGGTGACGGCCTGGAACCTGGCGGTGCACGAGGCCGTGCTGTCCACGCTGCGCGCCGGCCGGCTGCCACTGCTGCTGGGCGGTGATCACAGCCTGGCCATCGGCTCCATCAGCGCCGTGGCGCGCCATGCGCGCGCGCGGGGACGCCCGCTGCGCGTGCTGTGGTTCGACGCGCACGCCGACTTCAACACCGCCGCGCTCACGCCCAGCGGCAACCTGCACGGCATGCCGGTGGCCAGCCTGTTCGGCGACGGGCCGCCCGAGCTGGTGGCCATCGGCGGCTTCTCGCGCCAGCAGCCGGCGCTGCGCGCGCACGAGCTGCGCCAGATCGGCATCCGCAGCGTCGACGCCGGCGAAAAGCGCCTGGTGCACGAGGCCGGCATCGAGGTGTTCGACATGCGCGCCATCGACGAACTGGGCATGCGCGAGGTGATGGCGCGCTGCCTGGCCGGCATGGACACCGACGCCCACCTGCACGTCAGCCTGGACGTGGACTTCCTCGACCCCGACATCGCCCCCGGCGTGGCCACCACGGTGCGCGGCGGCCCCGGCTACCGCGAGGCGCAGCTGTGCATGGAGATGGTGGCCGACAGCGGGCGGCTGGGCTCGCTGGACATCGTCGAGCTGAACCCGGCCTTCGACAGCCGCAACCGCACGGCCGAGCTGGCCGTCGACCTGGTGGAAAGCCTGTTCGGCAAGAGCACCCTGATGCGGCAACGGACAAGCCAATGAGGCCCTGGCGCCCGATCCACCTGCGCCAACAGCTATCATTTTTGACATGAACAAGAAAGCCGTGCGCCCGCCGACGCCAACGGCTAGACTGGCGCCATGAAGCTGATCGAACCCCTCCTGGCGCAGGCCGCGGCCATTACCCAACTGCGGCGCGACATCCATGCCCACCCCGAGCTGTGCTTCGAGGAGGTGCGCACCGCCGACCTGGTGGCGGCCCGGCTGACGGCCTGGGGCATCCCCATCCACCGCGGCATGGGCACCACCGGCGTGGTCGGCATCGTGCACGGGCGCGACGGCGGCAAGTCGGGCCGCGCCATCGGCCTGCGCGCCGACATGGACGCGCTGCCGATGACCGAGTTCAACACCTTCGCCCACGCCAGCCGGCACCAGGGCAAGATGCACGCCTGCGGCCACGACGGCCACGTGGCCATGCTGCTGGCCGCCGGCCAGCACCTGGCGGCCACGCGCGAGTTCGACGGCACGGTCTATCTGATCTTCCAGCCGGCCGAGGAAGGCGGCGGCGGCGCGCGCGAGATGATCCACGACGGCCTGTTCCAGAAGTTCCCCATGGAAGCCGTCTTCGGCATGCACAACTGGCCGGGCATGGACGCCGGCAAGTTCGCCATCTCGGCCGGGCCGGTGATGGGCTCCAGCAATGAGTTCAGGATCGTCATCACCGGCAAGGGTGGCCATGCCGCCCTGCCGCACACCGGCATCGACCCGCTGCCCATCGCCTGCCAGGTGGTGCTGGGCTTGCAGACCATCGTCTCGCGCAACAAGAAGCCGGTGGACCCGGGCGTGATCTCGGTCACCATGATCCACGCCGGCGAGGCCACCAACGTGGTGCCCGATGCGTGCGAGATCCAGGGCACGGTGCGCACCTTCAGCTTCGAGACGCTGGACCTGATCGAGCAGCGCATGAAGGCCATCGCCGAGGGCGTCAGCGCCGCCTTCGGCGCGCAGTGCGACTTCGAGTTCACGCGCAACTACCCACCCACCATCAACACCCCCTACGAGGCCGAGTTCTGCCGCCGCGTGATGGCCGGCATCGTCGGCGAAGGCAACGCCGTGCCGCAGGAGCCCACGCTGGGCGCCGAGGACTTCTCCTACATGCTGCTGGAAAAGCCCGGCGCCTACTGCTTCATCGGCAACGGCATGGGCGCGCACCGCGGCCGCTACGAAGGCGGCGGCCATGACGCCGGCCCCTGCACGCTGCACAACCCGCACTACGACTTCAACGACGAGCTGATCCCGCTGGGCGGCACCTACTGGGTGCAGCTGGCGCAGCAGTGGCTGGCACACCAGCCGCCGGCCGACCGCCCCATGCCCCGCAAGGGCTGATCCCGGTCAGCCCGCCATGGTCCCGATCCCCCAGGCCTTCTCGGCCAGCTACGCGCAGGCGCGCGTCAAGTTCCTCGAAGCGGCGGCCAGCGCCGGCACGCAGATCGAGAGCCACCGCCACCCGCTGCCCGGCCGCGACGGCGAGGTGCTGGCGCTGGACGTGGCACTGGACGGCGACGCGCAAAGCGAGCGCCTGCTCATCGTCAGCAGCGCCTGCCACGGGGTCGAGGGCTTTTGCGGCTCGGGCGTGCAGGTGTTCGCCCTGCACGACGCCGACTGGCGCCAGCAGGCGCGCGAGGCCGGCGTGACCGTGCTCTACCTGCACGCGCTCAACCCCTACGGCTTCTCCCACCTGCGGCGCGTGACGCAGGAAGGGGTGGACCTGAACCGCAACTTCCAGGACTTCAGCCGGCCGCTGCCGGTCAACGCCGCCTACCGCCGCGTGCAGCCGCTGCTGCTGCCGCCGGTGTGGCCGCCCGACGCCGCCAACCGCGCCGCCGTGCAGGACTTCATCGACCGCGAGGGCGTGGCCGCCTGGCAGGCGGCCATCTCGGGCGGTCAGCACGAGTTTCCCGAAGGCCTGTTCTACGGCGGCTTGGCCCCCACCTGGAGCCACCAGACGCTGCGCGGCGTGCTGGCCCGGCACGCCGGCCACGCGCGCCGCGTGGCCTGGATCGACCTGCACACCGGCCTGGGCCCCAACGGCGTGGGCGAGCGCATCTGGGCCGGCGGCAACGACGCCGCCGGCGTGGCGCGGGCGCGCCGCTGGTGGGGTGAACAGGTGACCTCGATCTACGACGGCTCGTCCACCAGCGCTCTGCTGACCGGCCTGATGTGGTCGGCCATCGACGACGCCGCGCCGCAGGCCGAATACACCGGCATCGCGCTCGAATACGGCACCGAACCCATCCTGGAAATCCTCGACGCCCTGCGCGGCGACCACTGGCTGGCCCGGCACCCCGAGGCACCGCCCGCGCTGGCGGCCGAAATCAAGGCGCGGCTGCTGCGCGCCTTCTACACCGACACCGACGCCTGGAAGGGCCAGATCGTCAGCCAGGCGCGGCAGGCGCTGCACCAGGCGGTGCGGGGTTTGAGCGAAACCGCCCCGGACACGGCAGCCGCGTAGCGCGCCCCGGCTGCTACGCCGGTCCGGCCGCCGGCGGGCACAAGCCCAGTTCGCGCAGCAGACCCACGCTTTCCTGCGCCGCCTGCTCGCCTGCGGCAATCGCTTCCTGCGCACGGTGAAAGTCCAGCAGCGACAACTGCGACAGGCGCGGCGCGATGGTGAATTCGGGCGGATCGCCGCTCATGCGGCTGCGCGTGATACGCACCTGCATGATCTGGATGCCGCTGGTCATCACCTCCAGCACCGACGGAATGGGCGGTGGCGCGGCGGCCGCGGCCGCCACCGCCGCCTCGTCCTTGCGCCAGCCCAGGTTGCGCTGCAGGTTCTGCAGCCAGCCGATCGAAGGCTCGGCGGCGGGCGGCGGCGACACTTCGGGCAGGCCATGGCGCAGGTGGCGCCCCAGCAGGTCGGCGTTCAGGTCGACCGCGATCACGATGTCGGCACCCAGCGCCCGCGCCAGCGACACCGGCACCGGGTTGACCAGCCCGCCATCGACCAGCAGCCGCCCGCCGTGCCACACCGGCGTGAACAGCCCCGGCAGCGCGATCGAGGCGCGCACCGCCTCGACCACCGAGCCCTCGCGCAGCCACACCTCCTCGCCCGTGTGCAGCGCGGTGGCGACGGCGGCAAACGGCGTCTGCAGCGACTCGAAGTCGCGGTCGGTGAACTGGCTGCGGAAAAAGCGCATCAGTTTTTCGCCCTTCAGCAGACCGCCGCCGGAGCTGAAGTCCATGAACGACATCACGTCGCGCCGGCTCAGGCCCAGCACCCAGTGCTCGAAGCGATCGCCCATGCCCAGCACGTGGGCCGCGCCCACCAGCGCGCCGATGGAGGCGCCGCACACCACGCCGGGGCGGATGCCGCAGCGCGTGAGCGCGCGCAGCACCCCGAAATGCGCCCAGCCGCGCGCCGAGCCGCTGCCCAGGGCCAGGCCGATGACGGGTTCGCGCCGCCGGGCGGCGGTGGCGGGGTACGGGGGGGTGGTCATGGCGTGCGGGCCGACGGTGGTGGCGGAAAGCTTCGCATTGTCGGCGCAGGGCGAGCGGCCCGGCGCGCGCGCTTCAGCCCGCCGCCGCGCGCCGCGCCACCTCGGCCAAGTAGCGTTCGGTGGCGTCGCGCGCCATGGCCACCGAGCCGAGCACGCGGCCGTCGTCGTGCTTGACGACGCCGAAGCTCATGTCGACGTACAGCTTGCGGCCGTCCTTGTGCGTGCCGCGCGTGGTGCGCACCTCGGCGCCGCCGCGGGTGGCGCCGCGCGCCATGGCGCGGCGGTAGGCCACCCAGTGCGGCTCGCGCAGCCGCTCGGGAATGATCAGGTCCAGACTGACGCCCAGCGCCTCGGCCGCGCTGAAGCCGAACAGCGCCTCGGCGCCGGCGTTCCAGGCGCGGATGACGCCCTCGACATCGGCATGGATCAGCGCATCGGGCACGTCGGCCAGGATGCGGCGCCAGGGCACTTCGGGGTGGGCGGTCGGCTCGGTCATGGGGCGGGACTCGGTCAATTCACATGGCCGCATCCTGCCCACGGGCCGCGGCCATGGCAAGCGCAGGGGTTTGTCACCGGCAGCCGGGCCGATGGGCGCGCGCCGCCGGACAATCCGGCAACATCCAACGCACCACCTGCCGCCATGCCGACCGCTGCCCACCCCCGCATGCCCACCCTGTTCATCCCGCACGGCGCCGGGCCGTGCTTCTTCATGGACTGGCACCCGCCGGACGCCTGGGACCGCACCGCCGCCTTCCTGCGCGCCATCCCGGACAGCCTGCCGGCGCCGCCGACGGCCATCGTGCTGGTCACGGCGCACTGGCTGGCGCCGCAGCCCAGCCTGGGCAGCGCCGCGCAGCCCGGGCTGCTGTTCGACTACCACGGCTTTCCGCCCCACACCTATGCGTTGACCTACCCCGCGCCCGGCGCCCCGGCGCTGGCCGAGCGCGCGGCCACCCTGCTGGCCGCTGCCGGCTTCATGCCGCGGCTGGACGACGAGCGCGGCTACGACCACGGCTGTTTCATCCCGCTGAAGGTGGCCTTCCCCGCCGCCGACGTGCCGGTGCTGCAACTGTCGCTGCTCGCCAGCCTGGACGCCGCCGAGCACCTGCGGCTGGGCCGGGCGCTGGCGCCACTGCGCGACGAGGGCGTGCTGATCATCGGCAGCGGCATGAGCTACCACCACATGCGCGGCTATGGCGATCCGCGCTCCACCCCCGTGGCGGCCGAATTCGACCGCTGGCTGGGCCAGACGGTGGCCCTGCCGCCGACCGAGCGCCAGGCCCGCCTGGCCGACTGGGCGCGCGCCAGCGGTCCGGCCGGGCGCCTGTGCCATCCGCCGCGGGCCGAGGAACACCTGCTGCCGCTGCACGTGGCCGCCGGCGCGGCGGGCGACGGCGTCGGGCGCTGCGTGTTCACCGACCGGGTGATGGCGGTCGACATCTCGGCGTTCCGTTTCGACTGAACCGACTGAACCCTCAGCGCCCCAGCGCCAGGCCCGCCGCCAGGGCCAGGGCATGCAGGTTGGCGGCGGCGATGCTCAGCCCGATCGCCGGTCGCAGCCGCTGCGGCATCCGGCCATGGCGCAGCAACTGCCAGGCGGCGGCCAGCGACAGCGGCAGCGACAGCAGGCCCGCCAGCGCCCCGGTCGGCATCCACCCGGCCAGCACGGCCAGCGGCGCCACCGCGTGCGCCAGCAGCGCCAGCCCCAGGTACAGGCGCGCCGCCGCGGCCGGCCCCAGCCGCACCACCAGGGTGCGCTTGCCGACCTGTGCATCGGCGCGGGCATCGGGAAAGCCGTTGACCAAGAGCAGGCCAGCCACCAGCAACGCCAGTCCGGCGCCCAGCAGCGCCGGCAGCGCGGCCAGCGCGCCACGCTGCACGTAGTCCGCCCCCAGCACCACCAGCCACCAGCAGGTGGCCACCGCGGCTTCGCCCAGGCCGCGCGCCATCAGCGCCAGCGGCGGTGCTGAATAAGCCCAGGCCAGCGCCAGCCCGGCGGCGCCGATCAGCCACAGGGCCGGGCCACTCAGGCTGGCCAGCACCAGCCCGCCCGCCACGGTGGCCAGCAGCAGCAGCGCCGCCCAGCGGCCGGTGTCGCGCTCGGTCACCCAGCCGCCCTGGATCAGCCGCGCGCCGCCGGTGAAGGGCAGCAGCGCGTCCCGGTTGGCGGCGTCGGCGCCGTTGCGGGCGTCGTGATAGTCGTTCAGCACGTTGCCGCCAGCGTGCGCCAGACAGGCCAGCAGCACGGTGGCCAGCACGCGCGCCGGCGCCAGCGCCGCGGCCGTGGCGGCGCTGGCCAGCCCCAGCACGACGGCCGACAGCGTCAGCAGCAGGAAGGCCGGCCGGGTCATGCGCCAGTGCAGCCCGGCCCGACGGCGCCAGGCCGCTACGGCGGAAACGAAAACCATGGCCGCGATTGTGGCGGCATCACCGCCGCCGGGCACCGCGCGCCCCGGGTTGCCGCCCATGGCCGCCGCGGCGGGCCGTCGGTAAGATGGCGTCTGGAGCGTTTATACTATTATTTTGATAGCTGTCTGCGCTCGATACGCAAGCGCTAGATGCCGATTTGATGTCAGAACTGGATCCGGTCACCGCGTCCCCTTCGGAGCGCGTGCTGCTGCGCCGGCGCATCGCCACCCTGCTGTGGCGCGCCCTGGCGCTGGTGAGCCTGCTGCTGGGCGCCATCGGGGCCATGCTGCCGGTGCTGCCGACGGTGCCCTTCCTGCTGCTGGCCGCCTGGGCCGCCAGCAAGGGCTGGCCGGCGCTGGAGCTCTGGCTGCTGAACCACCGCCGGCTCGGCCCGCCGCTGGTGCAGTGGCGCGAACGCGGCGCGGTATCGCGGCCGACCAAGTGGGTCAGCTCGGTGATGATGGCGGGCAGCGCGCTCGGCATGCAGTTCGTGCCGCAGCTGCCGCTGGCGCTGCGCATCGGCGTGCCGGCCATGATGCTGGCGGTGGCGATCTGGCTGTGGCGGCGGCCCGAGCGCTGAGCACGCCCGCCTACACTGGCGTTCATGAGTCCGATCCAGCTCTTCGACCCCGCCAGCGGCAGCTACACCTACCTGCTGAGCGATCCGGCCACGCGCGAGGCCCTCATCATCGACCCGGTGGACAGCCAACTGGAGCGCGACCTGACCACGCTGGAGCGCCTGGGCCTGCGGCTGCGCTGGACGGTGGAAACCCATGCCCACGACGACCACATCACCAGCGCCGCGCGCCTGGTGGAGCTGACCGGCGCCCACAGCGCCGCGCCGGCCGGCTGCGCCGTCGGCACCGCCGCCGTGCAGCTGCACGACGGCGACACGCTGGCCTTCGGTGGCCAGACGCTGCGCGTGCTGCACACACCGGGCCACACCGCCGGCAGCGTGTGCTACCTCTGGCAACCGGCGGCGCCCGGCCTGCCGGCGCAACTGTTCACCGGCGACACGCTGCTGATCGGCGACTGCGGGCGCACCGACCTGCCCTCGGGCGACGCCGGGCGGCTGTACGACAGCATCACCACCCGCCTGTTCACGCTGCCCGCCGACAGCGTGGTCTGGCCCGGGCACGACTACCAGGGACAGACACGTTCGAGCATCGGGGTGGAACAACACAGCAACCCGCGCCTGGCCGGCCGCTCGCGCGAGGAGTTCATCCGCCTGATCGAGGCGCTGCAGCAAACGCCCGCGCCGCCGCGCCGGGCCGACGCGCTGCTGGCCAACCAGCGCTCCGGCCTGCGGCAGGACGCCGGCACCGCGCTGCCGCCCGGCCAGCCCGTGCGGCCGGCGCTGGGCTACGCGGGTGACGTGAGCCCGTGCACCGCCCACGCCTGGATGCGGGCCGGGCGCGCCGTGCTGGTCGACGTGCGCACCGACGCCGAGCGCGAATGGGTCGGCTTCGTGCCCGGCGCCGTCGCCGTGGCCTGGAAGCAGTGGCCGGGCATGGCGCCGAACGGCGATTTCGACGACCAGATCCGCGCTGCCGCCGCCGACGGCCAGCCGCTGGTGCTGTGGTGCCGCAGCGGCGTGCGCTCGGTCGCCGCCGCGCGCCGCGCCACCGAACTGGGGCTGACGGCCTACAACATGCTGGAAGGCTTCGAGGGCGACCCGGACCAGCAGGCGCAGCGTGGCCATCTCGGCGGCTGGCGCCAGGCCGGCCTGCCCTGGCGACAGAACTGACGCGGCAGAAAAGGGCGCGCCCGCGCGGGCCCTCAGCGCCGCCGGGCGCGGGCCACGCCGCCCAGACCGACCAGCAGCGCCAGCGCCGCCAGGCTCCACTCGGCCAGCGTGGGCACGGGCGCCACCGCCAACGGCGCCGCCGCCTGCGTGAGGGTGAACTGGCCGCTGTTGTCGCCAAAGGCGGTGTCGGCGACGATGAAGGTGATGGTCGGGTTGGCCTGCGAAAAGGCCGGAAACCCGAGCGCCGCCAGCGTCGTGGTGGGCAGCGTCAGCCCGGCGGGCGGCGTGCCGGAGCCGAGCCCGTTGGCGGCATTGGCCGGCCAGATTTGCACCGTGCCGACGCCCGAGATCTGCATCAGCAGCGCCCCATAGGTCCAGCTGCCGGCCGGAATGCTGCCCGACGGACCGGCGAAACTGGTTGCGCCCCCGACAGGCGACGAGCCGGCCACGACGAGCACGCCGGCGCCGTTGACGCAATACACATTGCCAGGCTGCAGGCAGGGATTGCCGGTCTGGCTGAAGCCGATGGTGTCGGCCTGCGTCAGCGTGCCGCTGTAGCTGAACGAGATGCCCGTGCTGCTGGTACCGGGGACCACCAGGGTGCTCCCCGGCAGGTTGACATTGGCGGCTTGCGCGGACGCCGTGATGAGGCTGGCGCATGCCAGCGATGCGATCCGGCTTGGCTTCATGAAGGGGTCTCCAGTCGAACCGGCGATGAGCCGGCATTTCGGGTGGGGCCGCAGGCACCTGGAGGACGGCGGCAGCCGCTGATTCATGGTATCGGCGGCGCTGGCCGGCGACAACAGCCGTCACATCTCATCACAAATTCGCCGTTCGCGTGCATCCATCGCGCAACACCGCAGGCTGCACCGCCAGCCAGTCGCCGATGACCTGCTCGTACGCCGCCGCCAGCCGCAGCAGCGCGGCATCGCCCTGCGGGCGACCGATGAGCTGCATGCCCATGGGCAGACCCTGGGCGTTGAAGCCCACCGGCACGCTGATGCAGGGCAGGCCGGCAAAGCTGGCGTAGATCACCACCTCCATCCAGCGGTGGTAGGTGTCCATGGCGCGGCCGGCGATCTGGCGCGGCCAGCGCTCGGCGGCGTCGAACGGCCACACCTGCGCCGTCGGCAGGGCCAGCACCTCGTGCCGCTCCAGCAGCCGCAGCATCTGCTGGTAGAAGCTGCTGCGGGTGACGCTGGCGGCCATGAACTGGGCGGCGCTGCACGCCTGGGCCTGCTCGTGCTCCCACAGCGCCTCGGGCTTGATCCGGGCGCGGTGGGCCGGCTTGAGCAGCAAGGGCGCGATGCGCGCGGCCACCAGCACCCGGCGCCAGACCAGCCAGGCGTCCCACACGCGCTCGGGCGCCATGCCCAGGCGCAGCGGCTGCACGGCGCAGCCCAGCGCCTGCAGGCGCGCCAGGCCCTGGCCGCAGGCGTCCAGGATGCCGGCTTCCATCGGCAGGTAGCCGTCCAGGTCGGCCAGCCAGCCGATGCGCACCGATTTCGCATCAAATTCGGCATCGGCGCTTAGCTGATCAGCGCCAGCAGCTATCGAAAGAGGAGCTTTTTCCGACCAGCCGGCCTGCGTGGCCAGCAGTCGCGCCACGTCCCGCACGCTGCGGCCCATGGGCCCTTCGGTGCCCAGCTGGCTGAGCCACAGGTCCTGCGCCGGCCACATCGGCACCCGGCCCTGCGACGGGCGCAGGCCAAACAGGTTGTTCCAGGCCGCCGGGTTGCGCAGGCTGCCCATGAAGTCGGAGCCGTCGGCCACCGGCAGCAGGCGCAGCGCCAGCGCCACGGCGGCGCCGCCGCTGGAGCCGCCGGCCGACCTGGCCGGATCGTAGGCATTCAGCGTGGTGCCGAACAGCTCGTTGAAGGTGTGCGAGCCGAGGCCGAATTCGGGCGTGTTGCTCTTGCCAATGACGATGCAGCCGGCGGCCTTCATGCGCGCCGCCATCAGGCCGTCTTCCCGGGCGATGAAGTCCTTCATCAGCGGCGAGCCCAGGGTGGTGGGCAGACCGGCGGCGTTGGCCAGGTCCTTGATGGCCTGCGGAATGCCGTGCAGCCAGCCGCGCGAATGGCCGCGCGCCAGCTCGGCGTCGCGCGCGTCGGCCTCGGCCAGCAGCTCGGCCTCGGGGCGCAGCGACACCAGGGCGTTGTAGCGCGGGTTCAGCCGGGCGACGCGCGCCAGACAGGCCTGCATCAGCTCGCGGCACGAGACGTGGCGGGCGTGGATGGCGGCCGAGAGGGCGCTGGCGTCCAGCGCGGTCGGGTCGGTGGGCAGGGCGGCGGCGTGCATCGCCTCACTCTACGCCAGCCGCGTCCATGAAAAAAGGCATCCGAAGATGCCTTTTCGCATGATCAAAAACAGCTTCAGCGCCCGACTGGTGAGCGCGAACAGCTATTGAAATCAGAGCGCCGGGATGCGCAGCTTCTGACCCGGGTAGATCTTGTCCGGGTGCGTCAGCATGGGCTTGTTGGCCTCGAAGATCACCGGGTACTTGTTGGCGTCGCCGTAGAACTTCTTGGCGATGGCGCTCAGCGTGTCGCCGCGCACCACGTCGTGGTATTGCGAAGCGGTGCCGGCCGGGTATTGCAGGTTGTTGTCGACGCCGCTGACGCTGGCGACGTTGCCGGCGGCCAGGCCGGCTTTCTCGGCCGCTTCCTGGCTGGGCGCGCTGCCCGCCAGGGTGACCTTGCCGCTGGCGCCGTCAAACGCCACGTCCAGCCCGATCACGCCCAGGTTCTGCTGCTCGATGTAGGTCTTGATGGCGTCGCCGGCCTTCTGGTTGAGTTCGGCCAGGTTGGGCGCGCTGGTGGCGGCGGCCTGCTCGACCTCCTTGTGGCCAAACAGCTTTTCTCCGGCTTCCTTGATGAAGCTGAACAGTCCCATACAGATTCTCCTTGGTTCGGGTGACAGGAAGTCGTGACTCTAACCCAGTCATTTCCGGTGGCACGGCGGGGTCTGCGCTCATGG
>Ga0209922_100218_pt1 | contig 134311 bp, 123 predicted proteins | sample ThiBiot_500_biof_FD_183946 | JGI IMG/M metagenome (GOLD analysis project Ga0209922, IMG submission 183946) | Wastewater bioreactor microbial communities from Cape Town, South Africa - Thiocy_expt_500_biof (SPAdes) | ecosystem: Engineered > Bioreactor > Thiocyanate-remediating >... | reverse complement strand
CGCCACCCCCTGCCCCGCCGCCGCGCCTGCCACCGCCTGCTGGGCGCCGCCCTGCTGTCGGCCGCGCTGCCCGGCCTGCTGTCCTGCGCGGGCGGCGCGCCGACGGGCTACACGCTGCCGCTGGCGCGCCTGCACGAGCTGCTGGCGCGCCGCTTTCCCGTCACCCGCAGCCTGGCCGGCCTGGCCGATCTGACCCTGCAATCGCCCCGCCTCAGCCTGCTGCCCGCCGCCAACCGCGTGGCCGCCGCGCTTGAGCTGGTGCTGACCGAGCGCCTGGGCGGGCGCCGCTACACCGGCGCCATCGACCTGGACAGCGCCCTGCGCCTGGACGTGCAGGCCGGCGCCGTGCGCCTGAGCGGCGTGCGCGTGCACCGCCTGGCCATCGACCAGCTGCCGCCCGCGACCCAGGCCCTGCTGGCGCGCCACGCCCCCGCCGTGGTCGAGCCGCTGCTGGACGAGCTGCCCCTGTACACCCTGCCGCCCGAGCGCCTGGCCCTGCTGCGCCAGCTCGGCGGCGGCGCCGCGCCCGTGCTGCGCGTGCTGCCCGACGGCCTGCGCATCGACGCCGCCCCGGCGCCCGGCGGCTCCGTATGATCCTGGTGCAGTGTTTCGCGCACCGCACCAGCACCCACCACCACACCAGGAGACACCCCATGCCCAACACCCATCTGCTCGTCGGCCACGGCGCGCACCGCGTCATCGCCCTGCACGGCTGGTTTGGCCACGCCGGCGGCTGGGGGCCGCTGACCCAGCACCTGAACGGCCGCGACTTCAGCTACGCCTTCATGGACCAGCGCGGCTACGGCGGCATGCGCGGCTCGGGCGGGCCCTACACCGTCGAGCAAATCGCGCAGGACGCGCTGGCCCTGGCCGACCACCTGGGCTGGCAGCGCTTTTCGCTCATCGGCCACTCCATGGGCGGCAGCGCCATCCAGCAGGTGCTGGCGGCCGCGCCCGGGCGCGTGCGCGCGCTGGTCGCCATCACCCCCGTGTCGGCCGCCGGCGTGCCGTTTGACGAGCAGGGCTGGCAGCTCTTCACCGCCGCCGGCAGCGACCCGGCGGCGCGCCGCGGCATCATCGACTTCACCACCGGCAACCGCCTGACCGGCACCTGGCTCGACGCCATGGTGGCCAGCACCCAGGCCCATGCCGACGCCGAAGCCGTGGCCGGCTACCTGCCCTCGTGGGCCAACACCGCCTTCGTCGACAAGGTGCAGGGCCAGCCGCTGCCCGTGCTGGTGCTGCCCGGCGAACACGACCCCGCCCTGGGCGAAGCCGCCTGCCGCGCCACCTGGATGCAGCACTACCCCCAGGCGCAGCTGCACGTGCTGCGCAACGCCGGCCACTACCCGATGGACGAAACCCCCGTCATCCTGGCCACCGAGATCGAGCGCTTTCTGGCCGGCGTGCCGGCCTGAGCCCGGGGTGAGGGGCGCAAGCGCCCGCCCGCGGCCGGCACGCGCGTCCGCCTGGCCCGGTGGAGGCACCTGGCGTGCGGCGCCTGCGGCATCCGCAGCCTCCAGAAGGCTATCAAAAAGATAGCTGCTTGCGCAGGATGTGCCTGCGCCAGGCCTCGATTTGCCTTGTAACTGGCAAGCCGCAACGCCACCGCGGCGCCCGTCAGTCCGGCCCCGCTGGCCAAGGCCGCCGGCCCCGCCAAGCCGGTGACAAACGGTGTCAAAAACGGTCCGGCCGACAAAATTTGTCAGCCCGCAGCGGCGCGAGAGGGGTCACAAAATGTCACTTGCGGCGCCCGGCCGGCCCCAAACCGTGAACCACTGCACGCTGCGCCGCCCCGGCCCCACCTGGCACGCTCCCTGCATTCCTTCAGGGCGTGCGGCGACGCACTCCAGTGTCTCCCAGGTTCAACCCACTTCTTCTTCAAAGGAAATGACCATGAAAAAAATGCAACAAGGCTTCACCCTGATCGAACTGATGATCGTGGTCGCCATCATCGGTATCCTGGCTGCCGTGGCGCTGCCGGCGTATCAGGACTACACGGTGCGCGCTCGCGTGTCGGAAGGCCTGGTCGGCGTGTCGGCCGCCAAGGTCAACGTGGCCGATGTGCTGGCAGGTGGTAACCCGACGAGCGATGCCAACGGTTATGCGATGGGCTATACCAGCCCGTCCGCGACGCGCAACGTGGCGTCGATCGCTATCGCGTCAGGCACGGGTGTCATCACCATGACCACCACCGCCGCAGCGGGTAACGGCACGCTCATCGTGACGCCAAATGCGCCTCAGGGCACCGCGCTGCCCTTAGCAACCAGCACATCCTTCACTCCGCCCGCGCAGTCTGTCGCATGGCGTTGTGCGGCCGTAGGTGCTGATCTGACCGGTTGGGCGGGCGCCGCTGCAGGTACGTTGCCCGCACGCTTCGCACCTGCCGAGTGCAAGTAATTCGGCCTGCCGACAAGAAGGAGCGCTGCGGCGCTCCTTTTGTTTTTTCGGCACCCGACTGCAGGGGCATCCGCAGAACAAGGAAAGCCCAGTCTTCGAATCACGCCTCTTTCATCTTGCCGACCATGAACCCCACCGAAGCCTACCGGGCCGAGATCAAGCCGTGGAGCCTCGTGTTTCTGGCACTGGCGCTTGTTGCGGAGTCCGCGCACGCGCTGATCTTCGGCAGCCCCCTGTTCTGGTCGTTGCTGCGCGATGCCAAAGGGCTGGATGGCCTGATTGTCCAGCTGACTTTCCCGTTCGCCGCCGTCGCCATCTTCCTGTTCTGCGCCGGGTGGTTGCCCGGTTCGCGCCGCCATCACCTGCTGGCATTGGCGCTTGGCGCGGCGCTGGCGGCGGGCCTGTTCTGGATGGACGGCAAGAAATACCATCTGGCGTTCATTCCCTACCTGCTCACCATCCCCCTGGGGATCTGGCTGTGCCTGAGAGCCCTGTGGACGTGGCTGCGGCGCGGGCAGGCCGACGATGCGGCCAGGGCGGACGCGTCGACGTTCTTCTGGGTGCTGGTGGGGTCGGCCTCGATGGCCTTCGCCACCAATGCCCTGTTGCGGGCGGCGTCCATCATCTACCCGCTGACCTACGACGCCCATCTGCTGAAGATCGACGCCGCGTTCGGCAACCCGGCGTACTGGATCGCCAGCCACGCCAATCTGGCGCCGGACTGGCTCAAGACCGCCACCACGGTGATCTATGCGTCGCTGGCGGCGCTGTTCTTCCCGCTGGTGGCGCTGCTGATTCGCGAGCGCAAGGTGCGCAGCCTGCATGGCTGGCGCACCATGGTGATTCCGTTCGTGGTGGCGGCGGTGTGCTACGCCTGGCTGCCGGCCACCGGACCGATCGCGGCGTTCGGCGGGGCGGAGTTTCCGGCGGGTATCGCGTCGCCGGCGGATGTGCCGGCCGCCATGCTGTCGGTGCAGGCCGCTGCCCGCAATGCCATGCCTTCGATGCACCTGTCGGGCGCGATCTGGGTGCTGATGATCGCGGCGGCGTTCCGGCGCAAGATTTTCTTTGCGCTGTCGGTGCTGTTTCTGGCCGGCACGGCCTGGGCCACCATGGCCTTGGGCGAACACTATCTGATTGATTTGGTTGTCGCCCTGCCGTTTGCGGCGGCGCTGGGGCTGTGGTTGATGCAGCCGCCGCGCTGGCGCCAGGCGCCGCGCTGGGCCCACGCGTTGCAGTGGGCGGCCGGGGCGAGTTTTGTGCTCTGGATGGCTTTGCTGCGCTTCGCGCCCGTGTGGTTGCAGGACCACCTGGGCTTCGTGCAGGTGTTTTCGGTGTGGAGCGTGGCCGTCGGCCTGGTGCTGGTGGGGCTGCACGTGCGCGGTGTCTGGCGCGAGGCCGATACCGACGAAGCCCTGCTGCGGCAGGCGGCATCGCCATGGGCGCCCGCGGCCTTCGTGCCGGCTGGCCTGCTGCCGGCCGAGTTGCGTGGGCGCGGCTGGTTGGTGGGCATCTTCTTCTTCTCGGGGCTGGCCGGGCTGGTGTATGAGGTGGTGTACGCGAAGGCGCTGGGCGTCACCTTCGGCGGCACGGCGCTGGCCGCCAACACGGTGCTGATGACCTACATGGGTGGCATGGCGCTGGGGGCCTGGTGGGGCGGCATGCTGGCGGAGCGCAGCCGCCGGCCGCTAGTGCTGTATGCGTGGTTCGAGGCGGCGATCGGCCTGTATGCTGCGGTGACGCCCCTGCTGTTCTCGGGTATCCAGGCGCTGTACGTCATGCTGGCCACCGACAGCCCGCCGGACGCGGGCTGGCTGACGGCCTTGCGCATGGGGCTGGGAGCGGTGGTTCTGGGCGTGCCGACGGTGCTGATGGGGGCGACGCTGCCGCTGGTGTTCCAGTGCCTGCGTGCCATGGGCATTCCCACGGGGCGGGCCATTGCCCCGCTGTACGGCGCCAACGTGCTGGGCGCCGCAGTGGGGGCGCTGTTTGGCGGCTACGCGCTGCTGCCGGCGGTAGGTCGCGATGGCGCCACCTACCTGGCGGCGGTCATCAGCCTGATGGTGGCGCTGTACGTCATCGACCGGATCAAGCGCGAAGGCGAACCGGCCGTGGTGGCGCCCGCGCCTGCCGGCGGCGCGCCGGCCGAAGCGGCGATGCCGGTGCCGAGCGCACGCCAGGGGCTGGGCGCACTCGCGGTGCTGGGCATCGGCGGGGTGGTGACGCTGGCGCTGGAGGTGGTGTTCATGCACCTGCTGGCCGTGGTGGCCGGCAACAGCGTGTACGCCTTCGGCCTGATGCTGGCGACCTTCCTGGCCGGCCTGGCCCTGGGCTCGGGTGTGGGCGAGCGCCTGATGCGCCGCATGGACCGGGTGAGCCTGGTGACCTGGGCGCAGTGTGGCATTGCCATGAGCATCCTGGTGACGGCTTTTGTCTGGGACGGTCTGGCGGACTACATGGGCAGCTTTGCCTACGTGCAGCGTCAGGGCATCCACCTTGACTTTGCAACCCGCGAGCTGATCCGGGCGCTGGTGTGCGCCGTAGCGATGATGCCGCCGGCCTTCTTCGTCGGCATGAGCTACCCGGCGGCCATGGGAGTGGCTGCCGACTGGCTGGCAGCCGTGCGCTTCAACGGCGCGGCCGCGCGCGGCGTGGGGCTGGCCAGTGCCATCAATACCCTGGGCAATATCGGCGGCGTGCTGCTGGCGGGCTTCTGGTGGCTGCCGGTTTATGGCTCGCGCAACGTGTTGTTTGGCCTGGCCGTCGTGGCGGTGCTGCTGGCGGCAATGATGGCGTGGGCCGGCAGCGCGCCGGCCCAGCGCCGGGTGCTGGCCTGGCGCTGGTCGCCGGTGGGCGCCATGGCGGTGGCGCTGGCGCTGTTCCCGGCGCAATGGAACTTCAACAGCCTGTCGCAGGGTGGCAATGTCTACTTCTACCCCCAGCAGTGGGGCGAGGTGATGGATCACGCCGAAAGCGTGGAGGGTGGCCTGACGACGGTGACTCAATCGGGCGAGTCGCACCTGACGCTGCTGACCAACGGCAAGTTCCAGGGCAACAACGCCGAAGGCGGCGAGATGGTGGCCCAGGAATCCATTGCCTTGATCCCGCTGATGCACACGACCCAGCGCGACAAGGCGCTGGTGATCGGCTACGGCACGGGCATGACGGCGCGTGTGCTGCAAGACCAGGGCTATTCAACGCTGGATGTGGTTGAGCTCTCGCGTGACATCGTGACGATGGCCGACAAGTATTTCGCCAACATCAACGCGCATATTTCCGATCACCCATCGGTAAAAATGCATTACACCGACGGTCGCAACTACCTGCTGACACAAAGCAGGCAGTACGATCTGATCAGTCTGGAGATCAGCAGCATCTGGTTTGCTGGGGCGGCGAATTTGTACAACCGGGAATTCTATGAACTGGCCAACCGGCGCCTTGGCGATCAGGGTGTATTGCAGCAGTGGGTGCAGTTGCACCACATGCGGCCGATGGATTTTTTGTATATCCTGGGATCGGTGCGGTCGGTGTTCAAGAATGTCTGGGTTTATGTGAGCGGCGGGCAAGGTATTGTGGTGGCTTCGAACAGCGGCGGGGCCGCCAGCAATGAAGCGGCGCTGGGCAAGTTGATGGGCAGCCACACGATCTCGGCGCTCAAGCTGCCGGAGCTGCCCAACACGCTGGTTGCAGGGCCTGCGCAGGTGGATGCGTTGATTCAGCGGTTCGACCCTCGAATGCAGTTTTTCATTTCGACCGACAAGAATCTCTATCTGGAATATGCAACCCCGAAAGGAAATGCGGTCACCATGGATACCACGCCGATATTGATCGGGATGCTCAAGGGGCAGCTGTGATGATGAAACGGATCAAAGCTGCGTCCCGCGTAGCCTCGATTCATCTTGCGGGCGTTTTGGTGCTGATCGCCATTGCGGCTTATTTGATATTCAAGATCTGGTTTCCTTATCCCTACTACAAGACGTCGGGCGGCGGAAATTTGTTTCTTTTCCTCTGCGCTGTCAGCCTCATTTGCGGGCCGCTCCTGACGCTGGTGTTGTTTGATGGTTCGAAGTCCAGATTCAAGCTGTGGATCGATGCCATTCTGATCACGGCGATTCAGATTGCATCGCTGGCCTACGTGTTGCATGGCATCGCTCAGGCTCGGCCTGCCTATCTGGCGTACGAGGGCAATCGCTTTCGTGTGGTCACACTGAGGGATATTGATCCAACTCGATTGGCCGAAGCCCGGCCTGAGTTCCGCGCTTTCGGCTACGGCGGTCCGCGCCTGGTCGGCGCGAAGCTGGCGGAGGCCACCGATCCCAACTATCGGCAAAGCATCATGGAGTCGCTGCAGGGTTTGCATCCCTCCTTCCGCCCGGAGCGCTGGGTGCCCTATGAGTCGCAGCGGGCCGCCCTGCTGGCGGAGCTGAAGCCGATGGCCGCGCTCAAGTCCAAGCACCCGCAGGCTGAGGCAAGCATCGAGCAGGCGCTGCAGAAGCACAGCCTGACCGACGACAGCGCCGGCTACCTGCCGCTGGACGCGCAAAAGGCCGACCCGGCCGACTGGGTGGTGATCGTGGAGCGTGCATCGGGTCAGCCGCGCGCGTTTCTGCCGCTGGATGGGTGGTGAGCGGCAGCGCCGGCCGTGAACCACCCAGTGAGCTGTATGAAAAATCGGGGTTACCGCTTGCCTGGCGAGCGCGAGCAGCTACGGTATTAATAGTAAACAACGGGTGACTTCGCCTGTGACCGGGCGCCCCACCCCTCACACCCCCGGCACTTGCAAACCCCGCTGCACCGCCGGCCGGGCGACGAAGGCGTCCAGCACGCGGCGCACCTGCCCACCGACGCCCTGCGCTACCTGCCGCTGACCAGCAGCACCACAAAGGACTGGGTGGCGCTGCTGGATGCCGATTTGCGGCTGCTGGGGCATGCGGCGGTGGATGGGTTTTGATTGCAAGCCAAATCAGCCTGCAGCGCCCGCCAGTCAAGCGCGGGCAGCTATCAAAACAGAGTTTCGAAGTTTTCTGCCGTCATCGCGAGGCCGCAGGCCGTGGCGATCCAGTGCGGCGATGGGCTGGCAGGCGCCGTCTGGATGGCCGCGTCGGCCTACGGCCTCCTCGCACTGACGCGGTGTTTGCTGGGCACGTACAGGGTCAGATGAGGGTTGCTTCCGCTTGGGCTGAGCTGGGCGGGCGGATGAACCCGCTGGGCCGGGCGCCGGTGGATGGGTTTTGATTTTCTGCGGTTTTGCAGTCAGCGTGCGGCAAACACTTCGCCCAGCGGCCGGGCGTCCAGAATGTTGCGGCCCACTGCGCCAGCTCAAATGGTGGCATTTTTGCTATCATCTACCGTATGCGCGTTGTCATTGACACGAATGTTTTCATCGGTGCTTGCATGGGGGTTGGTGCCGCCAGGACAGTTATCGAAGCCTGCCTTCAACAGCGCTGCGTGCCTTTGATGGGAACGGCGCTGTTTGCCGAATATGAGGCTGTCTTGCAGCGCGAAGCCTTGTTCCGCGCCTGCCGCCTGAGCGCAGGTGAGCGCGAGGAGTTGCTCGACATCTTTCTGGCTTGTTGCGAATGGACGCGGGTGTATTACCTGTGGCGCCCCAATCTGCAGGACGAGGCCGACAACCATCTGGTTGAGCTGGCCGTGGCTGGCGCGGCGCATTGTGTGGTGACGCGCAATGTGCGTGACTTTCGGGCGATGGATTTGCGCTTTCCCGGCTTGCGTGTAGTTGCACCAGAGAATTTTTTGCAGGAGCTGTGACATGACTGCGTTGACCGTGCGTTTGCCCGATGACAAGTACCGCCGCCTCAAGGCTCTGGCACAAAGCCGGGGCACGCCGCTGAACCGGCTGATCGACGAGATGGCGACGCTGATGCTGGCCGAGTTTGATGCGGAGACCCGCTTCCGGTTGCGCGCTGCGCGGGGCGCCGGCCAGGCGCAGCGAGGGCTGGAGTTGCTGGATCGCGCGGCTTCTGAGGGTCCAGTAGCGGCCAAATAGCCCAAATGCGCTTTGCTTGTCCGGGCTGCGTTCAAAATTCAAAAAGAGAGCTGCGGGCGCGCGCCAAACCGCTGCCCGAGCTGGTCACCGGCCGCCCGCACGATGCCGCCCAGACCAGCGGCGCCGGCCCGGCCCACCTGCTTTAGCTGACGCTGACCAGCAGCCCCACCAAGGACTGGGTGGCGCTTCTGCGTGCCGATTTGCGGCAAGTGGGGCATGCGGCGGTGGATAGGTTTTGGTTTCAAGCCAAATCGGCCTGAAGCGCCCGCCAGTCAAGCGCTGGCAGCTATCAAAATAGAGTTTCGAATGGTCCTGCCGTCATCGCGAGGCGGCGGGCCGTGACGATCCAGTGCGGCGGTGGATCGGGATGCGCTGTCTGGATTGCCCCGTCGCCTGCGGCTCCTCGCAATGACGGAGGAAGCACATGGAAAAATTGGGGTCAGATCACAATGGGTGCGTACGGCTCGTTTGCTTGTCATTGCTCGTGGTGCTACTGTGCATGTATTGCATAACACATGAGAGTGCACGACATGAACGAGGCGACTTTCACATTTCGGGTCGATGAAGCCCTGAAAAACGATTTTGCAGCCGCCGCCAAGGCCCGCGATCGCACGAGCGCGCAGCTTCTGCGCGACTTCATGCGCGAGTTCGTCCAGCAGCAAGAGGACGCCGCGGAGCATGACGCCTGGTGGCGCCGCCAGGTGCGGATCGGCGTCGAGTCGGCCAACGCGGGAAACCTGATGCCCGCCGCAGAGGTTGAAGCCCGCTTCGCAGCCCGCCGCGCAGCCACCCGTCGCAGGCTTGAAACGCCAGGCGAGTGATGGCGTTGTATTGGACGCGCGAGGCCATCGCGGACCGTGACACGATCTATGACTACATCGAGGCCGACAACCCCGCCGCCGCGCTCGCACTGGATGAGCTTTTCGAAGAAAAGGCGACCCTGTTGGTCGATCACCCGCGCATGGGCCGCCGAGGCCGGGAGGCGGACACCCGCGAGCTGGTGGCTCATCACAACTACATCCTGGTCTATGACGTGACTGGCGACGGGGTGCGCGTGCTGCGCGTCTTGCACGCGGCCCGTCAATGGCCGCCACCAGAACGGTAACCCGGCCCAATTGGAGTCAGGAAATCGGCGGGCAATTGGGGCCAGATCGCAGTTTCTCGACCTGCAAACGATCAGGGCTGGCCAGTCAGCAAAGTGGCCTTGCGCCGCACTTCGGACAGCTCCCCCGCGGTGACTTTTCCCTTGCGCGTGGCCCGGCGCACCATCCAGTCCAGGCTTTTCACCTGATCGGCCAGCGCCGTGCTGGGCTTGCGGCCGGCGATCACGACTTCGAACGGGTATGCCTTGAGCCCCATTTCTTGATCCGTACTTCCACGATGAGGCCCCTTGGAGTATCCAGTGGACTGCCGGAGAAAAATTGGGAAAGAAATAAAAGGACACCCACTGCGGCCACGGTTGCGTCCGTTCATCGAGAAGGATCTGGCCCGTGTCTGAGCCGAGTCGGCGTGAATGGCGGTTCCATGTCGACGACATGATCGACTTCGCCGGGCGCGTGCTCGCCTATGCGCGGGATGTGGACCAGGGGGCTTTCGTCGCCAATGACCGCTACATCACGTCAATAAAAGCCCGGGCCGTGCCCTGATGATCGTGACCTTTCACACCCCCGGCACCTGCAAGCCCCGCTGCACCGCCGGGCGGGCGACGAAGGCGTCCAGCACGCGGCGCACCTGGGTGAAGCGCCCGAAGCCGACCAGCTCGCCCGCTTCGTAAAAGCCCACCAGGTTGCGCACCCACGGGAAGATGGCGATGTCGGCGATGCTGTAGTCGCTGCCCAGCACCCAGTCGCGGCCATGCAGCTGGCGGTCCAGCACGCCCAGCAGGCGCGCGCTTTCGGCCGCGTAGCGGTCACGCGGGCGCTTGTCGTCCCAATCCTTGCCGGCAAACTTGTGGAAGAAGCCGAGCTGGCCGAACATGGGGCCGGCGCCGCCCATTTGCCACATCAGCCACTGCACGGTGTGCCAGCGCGTGGCGGGGTCCTGCGACAGCAGCTGGCCGGTCTTGTCGGCCAGGTACAGCAGGATGGCGCCCGATTCCCACAGCGCCAGCGGCCGCCCGCCGGGGCCGTGCGGGTCCAGGATGGCGGGGATCTTGTTGTTCGGGTTGAGCGACAGGAACTCGGGCGACAGCTGCTCCTGCGTGTCGAAGCTGACGCGGTGCGCCTCGTAGGGCAGGCCCAGCTCCTCCAGCGCGATCGACACCTTGACGCCGTTGGGCGTGGGCAGCGAATACAGCTGCAGCCGCTCGGGGTGGCGCGCCGGCCATTTGCGGGTGATGGGGAAATCGTTCAGGGTGTTCATGGTGGCCAATATACGCAGCTGGCTGGCGCACTGGCGGCAGCAGGGGTAAAGTGCGCCGATCATCTTCCACCCGCTTGTGCCGCCATGAACGCCCCCCTGCACCACGAACTGCCCACCCCTGTGCTGGACGCCGCCCAGGCGCGCGCGCGCATCGACGCCCAGTGGGACGGCGACATCCTGCGCCAGCTCACCGACTACATCGCCATCCCGGCCAAGTCGCCGGTGTTCGACCCGGACTGGGCGGCGCACGGCTTCATCGACACCGTGGTGCGCCACGCCGCCGACTGGGTGCAGGCGCAGAAGGTGCCGGGCTTGACGCTGGAGGTGGTGCGCCTGCCGGGGCGCACGCCGGTGATCTTTTTCGAGATCCCGGCCACCCGGGCGGGCAGCACGCAGACGGCGCTGCTGTACGGCCACCTGGACAAGCAGCCCGAGTTCACCGGCTGGCGCGCCGACCTGGGGCCGTGGACGCCCAAGTACGAGGACGGCAAGCTTTATGGCCGCGGCGGCGCCGACGACGGCTATGCCGTGTACGCGGCGATCGCCGCCGTGCAGGCGCTGAAGGCGCAGGGCCTGACGCACCCGCGCATCGTCGGCCTGATCGAGACCAGCGAGGAAAGCGGCTCGCCCGATTTGCTGCCCTACATCGACGCGCTGCGTCCGCGCCTGGGCGATGTCGGTCTGGTGGTGTGTCTGGACTCGGGCGCCGGCAACTACGACCAGTTCTGGCTCACCACCAGCCTGCGCGGCAACATCACCGGCACGCTGAAGGTCGAGGTGCTGACCGAGGGCGTGCATTCGGGCGACGCATCGGGCCTGGTGCCCTCGTCCTTCCGCATCCTGCGCCAGGTGCTGGAGCGGCTGGAAGATTCGGCCAGCGGCCGCCTGCTGCCGCCCGGCCTGCACTGTGACACCCCGGCCGAGCGCGTGGCGCAGGCGCGCGCCACGGCGGCCATCCTGGGCGACGACTTGTTCAAGCGCTTCCCGTGGGTGCATTACGACTGCGGCGGGCGCGAGCAGTCGGTGCTGCCCATGACCGACGACCCGGTGGACGCGCTGCTGGCGCGCACCTGGCGGCCCACGCTCAGCGTCACCGGCGCCGAGGGCCTGCCGCCGCTGCGCGAGGCCGGCAACGTGCTGCGCCCCTACACCGCCTTCAAGCTCAGCCTGCGCCTGCCGCCGCTGGTGGACGCCGCGCAGGCGGTGCAGCAGCTCAAGGCGCTGCTGGAGGACAACGCGCCTTACCAGGCGCGCGTCACCTTCGAGAGCCTGGGCGCCGCCACGGGCTGGAACGCGCCCGATTCGGCGCCGTGGTTCGCGCAGGCGCTGCATGCGGCGTCGCACGCGCACTTTGGCGCGCCTTGCGGCTACATCGGCCAGGGCGGCACCATTCCGCTGATGAACCAGCTGTCCCAGGGCTTTCCGAGCGCGCAGATGATGGTCTGCGGCGTGCTGGGCCCGCGCAGCAACGCGCACGGGCCCAACGAATTCCTGCACGTGCCCTATGCCAAGCGGCTGACCGCCGCCGTCGCCGAGGTCATCGCCCGGATGCCATGATGCGCGGCGACTCCACCTGGTCGCAGTTCGTCAGCACGCACGGCGAGTCGCTGGCGCTGCACGACTGGCCGCTGTCGGCCGGCGGCACGGCGCGCGGCGTGGTGCTGCTGGTGCACGGCCTGGGCGAGCACGTGGGGCGCTACCAGCACGTGGCCGACCGGCTCAACCAGTGGGGCTTTTCGGTGCGCGGCTACGACCAGTACGGCCATGGCGAATCGGCCGGCGTGCGCGGCGACCTGCCAGCCGACGACCGCCTGCTGACCGACCTGGCGTCCATCATCGACGACACCCGCGCCCGCATGGACGACCGCCTGCCGCTGATCCTGCTGGGCCATTCGATGGGCGGGCTGGTGGCGGCCCGGCTGGTGTCGCTGAAGCTGCGGCGGGTGGACGCGCTGGTGCTGTCCTCGCCCGCGCTGGACGCCGGCCTGAGCGTGATGCAAAAGGCGCTGGCCGCCTCGCTGTGGCGGCTGGCGCCGCGCGCGCGGGTGGCCAACGGCATCGACCCGCGGGTGCTGTCGCGCGACCCGGCGGCGGTGCAGGCCTACCAGGCCGATCCGCTGGTGCATGACCGCATCAGTGCCCGGCTGGCGCATTTCATCGCCACCGCCGGGCCGGCGGTGCTGCAGCGCGCGCCGCGCTGGAAGCTGCCCACGCTGCTGCTGTACGCCGGCCAGGACCGCGCCGTGGCGCCGGCCGGCAGCGCGGCCTTCGCCCGCGCCGCGCCCGCCGAATGGGTGACGGCGCACCCCTTTCCGCTGCACTACCACGAGCTGTTCAACGACCTGGACAGCGCCGAGGTGTTCCAGGTGCTGCACGACTGGCTGACGGCGCGCTTCGCCCCGGTGGCGCTGGGGCGCGCGGCGCCGTTCTGAGGCGCCCGGGCCGGCCCGGTGTCAGGCTTCAGGCGCCTGCCGGGGCCGCGCGCCGCCGCAGGCCCAGCCAGGCCAGCGCGGCGCCAGTCAGCAGCAGCGGCAGCAGCGAACCCAGGTTCAGCCAGCTCCAGCCCTGGGTGGTCACCAGCGCCCCCGAGGCGAACGAGGTGAAGGCCATCGTGGCGAACACCCAGAAGTTGATGGCCGCCTGCGCGCGGTCCTTTTCCTCGGGGCGGTAGGCCGTCAGCGCCAGCGTGGTGCTGCCGGTGAACAGGAAGTTCCAGCCCACGCCCAGCAGCGTCAGCGCCAGCAGGAACTGCTGCAGCTCCACGCCGGTCAGCGCCACCGCCACGCACAGCAGGTTCAGCACCACGCCGGCGCCCATCACCGCCAGCGCGCCAAAGCGCTTGATCAGGTGGCCGGTGAAGAAGCCCGGCGCGTACATGCCGATCACGTGCCATTGCAGCACCTGCGCGGTGGCGCCGAACTCGAAGCCGCACACCTGCATGGCCAGCGGGGTGGCGGCCATCAGCAGGTTCATCACGCCGTAGCCCAGCGCCGCACCCACGGTGGCGACGATGAAGGCCGGCTGGCGCATGATCTGCCCCAGCGGCCGGCCCGCGTCGGCCCCGGCGGCCCCGGCGGCCCTGGCCGGCGCGGCCGGAAAGCGGATCAGCGCCAGCACCGCCATGGCCAGCAGCGCCACCAGCGCCAGCGCCAGGTAGGCGCCGACGAAGGGCGTGGGCAGCACGGTGCGCGTCCAGGCCGCCAGGTTGGGGCCGACCACCGCGCCCAGCAGGCCGCCGGCCAGCACCAGCGACACGGCTTTTTCGCGCCAGTCGGGCGCCACCAGCTCGGCGGCGGCAAAGCGGTACAGCTGGCCGTTGGCGTTGTAGTAGCCGGCGATCACCGTGGCCGCCAGCAGCAGCCAGAACTGCCGCGACTGCGCCGCATGGGCCGCCAGCAGCGCCGAGCCCAGCGCCACCGCCAGCCCGATCTGAAACGACCCCTTGCGGCCAAAGCGCGCCTGCGTGCGTGCCACCAGCGGCGCCGACAGCGCGCCGCCCACCACGTAGCCCATCACCGGCAGCGTGGCCATCCAGCCATGGGGCGCCAGTTGCAGCCCCACCAGCCCGTTGATGGCGATGAAGGTGACGTTGTTGACCAGGAACAGGCCCTGGACCAGGGTGAGCAGCAACAGGTGGCGGTTCATGGGGTCATCCGAATGCTATTGAAACAGGAGCTTTCGGCGCTTGACCCTGGCGGCCTGGCAAGGGTTTCAGGTGAAATCACTGGTGCCCGAGTCGGGTGGCGCCGACAGCTTGCGGTAGGTCAGCCAGCTGACGTAGGCGGCCTGCCAGTCGGTGGCCGAGGGGCAGAAGGCCAGGGCCTGCGCGCGCAGCCGCTGCTGTTCGTCGGCGTCGGCCAGGAACAGGTTGACCAGCAGGGCGTGCAGTTGGTGCTGCAGATGGGGGCCGCGGCCGCTGATGGTGCTGTCGTGCCCGGTGTCGACGCCGACCAGATACGGGAACAGGCAGCGGGCCGTCAGCTGGCCCTGCTTGATCAGCGTGGCCAGGGTGCCGTCCCACGAGGTCGGGTAGCCGTGGGCCGCGAATTGCTGCAGCAAGGCGCGCAGCCGCGGCAGCGCCCGGGGGTGGACGACGTAGCCGAACGCGCCCCAGACATAGTGCATCGCCCCGTCCATCAGGAAAAAGCGCGCAAAGTCGGGCGCGCCGATGTCGCCCAGCTCCTTGCTGGCTTTGATCAGGCGGTCCAGAGGGTGAATGCTGTCGTAGGGCACGGTCTGGCCAAGGAACAGGATGTCCCAGGGCTGCGCCTGCGCCGGGTCCAGCAGCGCCGGCAGGCGCCGCGGCAGGGCGGCGGCCAGGGCGGCGTCGTCTTCGAGCACCAGGGTGAAGCGGTCCGCGGGGGCTTGCTCCAGCACCGCCTGGTGCGACAGAAAGCAGCCCAGTTGCGAGGCCGAGATGCGGGTGGGGCGGCCATCGCCGCGCTGCCCAGCAAAGCGTCGGGTCATGCCGTCGAGCCCCAGCGCCTTCAGGCGCGCCTGCATGGCGTGATGGCGCTGCGGCGATTCGTCCAGGTTGATGTAGAAGCCGTTGAAAAGCATGGTGAACGATTCTGGGCGAAATCCCCTGGGCGGGTGCTCACGCGAGCAGCAGCGCCAGTGCCGCCAGCGGCGCGGTTTCGGCGCGCAGCACGCGCGGGCCGAGACTGACCGGGGCAAAGCCGGCCTGGCGGGCGGCCGCTTCTTCGGCCGGGCCCAGCCCGCCTTCGGGGCCGGACAGCAGGGCAACCGGGCGTGCCATGGCTTGCGCCGCGACGCGCTCGCCCAGGGCAGGGGCCGCCGGGTCGAGCGACAGCAGCCAGCGCAGGCCGTCCGGCGCCTGCCTTAGATACTCCTGAAATGTGAGCTGTTCGCGCATGTCCAGCAAGCGATTGCGGCCACTTTGCTCGCAAGCGGCAATGGCCACGGCCTGCCAGTGGGCGCGCTTCTTGGCGGCGCGCTCGCCGGCCAGGCGCAGGCTGCTGCGCGCCATCAGGACGGGCGTCACGCTGGCGGCGCCCAGCTCGGTGGCTTTCTCGACCAGCCAGTCCATGCGCTCGGCCGCCATCAGGCCCACGGCCAGGTGCACGGCGCGCGCGGCCTCGCGCTCCACCGCGTGGTGCGCCTGCACCGCCACTTCCACGTCGCTGCGCCCCATGCGGGTGATCTGTGCCGTCCACTCGCCACCTTCGCCGTTGAACAGCGTGATGTCGCTGCCCGGCTGCAGGCGCAGCACCTGGGCGTGGCGCGCGGCGCCGGGCGGCAGCAACAGGCGAGCGCCCGGGGCCAGGGACAGGCAAACGTGAAATCTTGGCATCGCGGGCGGATGAAAAAGCAGCCGCCGATGGTACGCCGGCCGCCGCCATGCCGTAGCATCGGCGGCCATGGCCCCGTCGTCCGCTGCCGTCACGCCCTGCCCGTCCTGCCGCGCGCCCATGCAGGCGCAGCAGGTGGCCGCTCATGACGGCACCACAGTAACGCTGGACCTGTGCCATGCCTGCCACGGCATCTGGTTCGACCCGCGGGAGAACCAGCGCATGGCGCCCGAGGGCGTGCTGGGCCTGTTTCGCCACCTGCACGAGCACCGCGAGGACGCGCAGGCCCCGCTGGCGCGGCGCCTGAGCTGCCCGCGCTGCCGGGACCCGCTGGCCGAAGGCAGCGACGTGGTGCGCAGCGGGCGCTACTTCACCTGGCGCTGTCCGCGACGGCACGGCCGCTTTGCCACCTTCTCGTCGTTCATGGTCGAGAAGGGCTTCGTGCGCCAGCTGACCGAGCTGGAAATCACCGCGCTGGCCGAGCGCACGCGCATCATCCACTGCGGCAGCTGCGGCGCGCCGTTCGACCTGCGCCAGGACCGCGCCTGCCCCTACTGCCGCGCGGCGCCGTCGCTGCTGGACCCGCAGGCGGTGGAACAGGCGCTGGACGGCTATGACGCCAAGGCCCGGCGCCTGGCCGAGGGCCCGCGCGCGCCCGACCTGGCCGAGGCGCTGATCACGCTGGAGCGCGACCGCGAGCGCGCCCGCCGCGAGGCGCAGAAGGAGCGCTGGCAGGGTAATTCCCCCGGCGTGGTCGACGAGCTGTGGCTGACCGGCATCAGCGTGGTCTGGAAGTGGCTGAACCGCCGTTTTTAGTATTAAAACGATAGCTTTTGGCGCTGGCCAGAAGCGCGTCACAGCCTCATTTCAGGCTCTTCTCGCGAATGATGGTGATGGCCTGCGAGACAAGGCTTCGAATGGTCGCTTATTGGAAACCGCCAACCTCCGAACGCAGAGGACGCAGAGATTTCGCAGAGGACGCAGAAAGCCAGAAGATCCATCGGTTTTCTTTGCGTCCTCTGCGAATCCTTGGCGTCCTCTGCGTATGACTGTTCATTTTTCTCATGCGCCGTGTCGCAGTGCGGCACTGATCGAGTACCTCACCATCATTCGCGAGTAGAGCCTCATTTCATGCATCAACCGCCGGCAGCACCGTGCCCCGGCACTCGCCAAAGCCGATGCGCGTCGCGCCCGGTTTTTCGCACCAGCCGCGCAGGATGACGGTGTCGCCATCGGCCAGAAAGCCGCGCTGTTCGCCGCCGCCCACGTCCACCGGCTGCTGGCCGCCGCGCGCCAGCTCGATCAGCGCGCCGGCCTCGCCCGGGCCGGGGCCCGAGATGGTGCCGCTGCCCAGCAGGTCGCCGGGCTGCAGGCCGCAGCCGCCGGCGGCGTGGTGCGTGATCATCTGCGCGGCGCTCCAGTATTGGTGGCGAAAGCTCGTGCCCGACAGGCGCGCCGGCCCGCGGCCCTGCTGGCGCGCCTGCTCGGTCTCCAGCCAGACTTCGAGCCGGATGTCGATCGCGCCCTGCGCGCGGTTGGCTGGCGAATCGAGGTAGGCCAGCGGTTGCGGGTCGCCCTCGGGGCGCGTCCACGCGAGGCGAAAGGGCGCCAGCGCCTCGGCCGTCACGATCCAGGGCGAGACGGTGGTGGCGAAGTTCTTGGCGTGGAAGGGCCCCAGCGGCGCCATCTCCCACACCTGGATGTCGCGCGCCGACCAGTCGTTGAGCAGACTGATGCCGAACAGCTGCTCTTGCGCCCGCGCGATCGGGATCGGCTGGCCCGCCGCGTTGCCGGGGCCGATCCACAGCGCCAGCTCGCATTCGTAATCCATCGCGGCGCAGGGGGCGAACACCGGCGCGCTGGCGCCCGGCGGCAGCCACTGGCCGCGCGGCCGGTGAAAGCGCTGCCCGCTCACCCCCAGCGTGGACACGCGGCCGTGATAGGCCTGCGGCAGCCAGCGGAAGTTGGCTGGCGCGTCGGCGTCCGGCCGCATGATGCGCATGCAGTTCACCGCGTGGTCGAGCGAGGTGTAGAAGTCGGTGTAGTCGCCCACGCGCGCCGGCAGCGTGTATTCCACCTCGGCCAGCGGCAGCAAGCCCGAGCGCACCGCCGCCTCTTGCGCCGCGCCTTCGCGCAGCAGCGCGAACAGGGCGTGGCGCAGCGTGCGCCAGGCGTCGGGGCCGGCGGCCATGAAGGCGTTCAGCGTGGGCTGCGCGGCCAGCGTCAGCGCCTCGCCGGCGGCGCCCGTCAGCAGCTTCGCGCCCGCCAGCGTCGCCAGGTCCAGCGCCTGATCGCCGATCGCCACCGCGCCGCGAAACGCCTCGCCGCTGCCGCGTCGGCGCAGCACGGCAAACGGCAGGTTCTGGATGGGGAAGTCGCAGCCCGCCGCGTTGGCGGCGGCCAGCCAGCTGCGTGCGGCGGGGTCGTGGGTGTGGTCAAGGGTCATCGTCAAATCCTGTTTTGATAGCTGCACGCGCATGTTCATCAGGCGCTATAGCCAGATTTCATCAATAAAATCCGAGGAGCCAGGCGTTCAGTCCATTTGAAGGAAAGCCCTTTCTCTCCTTCTGCGCCCTCTGCGAAATCTCTGCGCCCTCTGCGTTCGGCTGTTCAAGTCCCGGCCGGCGTCAGCGCATCGTCGAAGATCGCCACCGCCCGCGTCCACCCGGCCGAGGCGCCGCGGATCTTGTGCGGGAAGCACGAGATGTAAAAACCGTCGGCCGGCAGCGCCTCCAGGTTGTGCAGCTTTTCCAGGTGGCAGTAGCCGATGTCGCGCCCGGCCTTGTGGCCTTCCCAGATCAGGCCGGCGTCGTGCGACTCGGCGTACTTCTGCGCGGTGTGGACGAAGGGCGCGTCCCAGCTCCAGGCGTCGGTGCCCGTCAGGCGCACGCCGCGCTCCAGCAGGTACATGGTGGCCTCGTAGCCCATGCCGCAGCCGGCGGCCACGTAGTCGGGTTGACCATAACGGTTGCCGGCGCGGGTGTTGACGACCACGATCTCCAGCGGTTGCAGCGTGTGGCCGATGCGTTTCAATTCGGCCTCGACGTCGGCGGCCGTCACCACGTAGCCGTCGCCGAAGTGGCGAAAGTCCAGCTTCACGCCGGGCTGGAAGCACCATTCGAGCGGCACCTCGTCGATGGTCCAGGCCGGCTTCTTGCCGCCCAGCGCCTTGTCCATGGTGCTGTGAAAGTGATAGGGCGCGTCCAGGTGCGTGCCGTTGTGGGTCGACAGCTGCACCATCTCCACCGCCCAGACCTCGCCGTCGGGCAGGTCGGACTGCTTGAGGCCCGGAAAGAAGGGCGCCATCTGCTCGAACGAGTTCTGGTGGTTGAAGTACTGGATCTTGGGCGCGAAGGCGGGCGGGTCGGAGACGACGTCGTTTTCGAGGTAGATCGACAGGTCGACAAACTTGCGGGGCATGGACTTCTCCTTCATTTCCAGTGGACCATGGGCAGCCCGGCCACCGGGCTGCGGAAGAACGGAATGGTGGTGCCCATCAGGCTGCCGATGTAGACGGTGCGCAGGTCGGGCCCGCCAAAGGTGATGCTGGCCATCCACGGCGCCAGGGTGCCGCGTGCGGCCATCATGGCCTCGGCCGTCACGGTGCCGGCGGCCATGTGCGCCAGCAGCGCCTGCGATGCCTGCGGGTTGCCGTCGTCCAGCAGCAGCAGGCGCTCACCCTCGGGCGTCAGGGCAATCAGCTGATCGACCATCACCAGCGTGCACCACAGGTTGCCGAAGGCGTCGAAGGCGATGCCGTCCGGAAAGCCGCCCAGGTGCGCGGGGCCGAACACTTCGCGGTCGGTCAGCTCGACGCCCCGCGCGCCTTCATGCAGGCGCATGCGCGTGATGTGCGGGCCGGTGGTCTCGACGATGTAGAGCCACTCCTCGCGTGCATCCAGCCGGATCTCGTTGGTGAAGAAAAAGCCCTCGGCCACCACGCGCGGCACGCCGCGCTCGACCACGGCGATGTAGCCGTCCTGCACGCGCGAGGCGGCCGCCTGCGTCCACGGGTTGACGCGGGTGGAGACGGTGATCCAGATGCGGTCCTTGCGGTCGCGCAGCACGAAGTTGACCTTGCCGATGGGCTGGCCATCGATGCGGTCGACCAGCACGCGGCTGTCGCCCTCGCGGGTCATCACCTCCAGGCAGTCGGTGCCGAAGTTGCTGATCAGAATGTCGCCATTGGCGGCAAAGGCCAGGCCGTTGGGCAGGGTGCCGGTGGTGTACTTGTGCTCCAGCTCGGCGCTGCTGGCCGCGGCCGCGCTGGCAAAACGCGCGTCGGCACGCTGGCCGATGAAGCGCTGGCTGCCGTCGGGCGCGATGCGCGTGACGCCGCCGCGCGCGTCGGCCGCCCACAGCGTGCCGTCGGGTTCGGCCAGGATGCATTCGGGGCGTTGCAGCGCGTGGCCGATGGTGCGGATTTGTGCCCGGTCGACGGTGAAGCCGCGCAGGGGGTTGTCGGTCATGGTCAGCCTCCGGGGGTCTTGAGCAGCACCAGGCTGAGCTGCGGCACGAAGATCAGCAGCAGCAGCACGGCGAACATCATCAGCGTGAAGGGCGCCGTGCCGCGGAAGATGTCGCCCAGCGTGATGCGCTGGTCCTGCAGCGTGCTCTTGATCACGTACACCGACAGGCCGAAGGGCGGCGTCAGCAGGCCGATTTCCACCGCCACCACGGTGACCACGCCGAACCAGATCAGGTTCAGGCCGTACTGCTCGGCCATCGGCAGCATCAGCGGCAGCACGATCAACAGGATGGACGAGGAGTCGATGATCATGCCCAGCAGGATCACCAGGCCGATGTAGATCAGCAGAAAGCCCGTCGGCCCCAGGCCCAGCTGCGTCAGCCACTCGACCAGGAACTGCGGCATGCCCGACATGGCCAGCATGCGCGTGTAGATGGTGGCGCAGATGATCAAAAAGCTCACCGACACCGTGACGTGGCCGGTCTCCGTCAGCACGCCCCACAGCGACTTCAGGTTCAGCTTGCGCCGCAGCAGGGCGATGGTCAGCGCCACCGCCGCGCCGGTGGCGCCGGCCTCGGTGGCGGTGAAGAAGCCCGCGTACAGCCCGCCCAGCACCGAGGCGATCAGCAGCACGCTGGGCAGCAGCTTGAGCACCAGCGTGCCGACCGGCAGCAGCGGTGCGTCCGGCGCCGCCTGAACCTGCCCGTCCTGATACACCGAGCGCGGCCACAGCGTGGCCATCAGCACGATGCCCAGCGAGTACGCCAGCGCCAGCACCAGCCCCGGCACGATGCCGGCGGTGAACAGATCGCCCACCGACTGATTGGCCAGAAAGCCGTACAGGATCATCAGCAGGCTGGGCGGGATCAGCATGCCCAGCACCGACGAGCCGGCCACCACACCGACGGCAAAGCGCGGGTGGTAGCCAAAGCGCAGCATCTCCGGCACGGCCACGCGGGTGAACACGGCGGCCGAGGCGATGGAGATGCCGGTGATGGCGGCGAACACCGCGTTGGAGGCCACGGTGGCGATGCCCAGGCCACCACGCAGCCGGCGTAGCAGCTGGTTGGCGACTTCGAAGGCGTCCTTGCCGACGTCGGCAATGGCCACCAGGAAACCGGTGAGCACGAACAGCGGCACCACGCCGAAGATGTGGCTGGCGATGGCGTCCTGGCTGGCCTGCGCCAGCAGGTTGGCGGCCACCGACGGGTCGCCGCGGATCAGCCATACGCCGACGAAGGACACCACCGCCAGCACCACCGCCACGTGCATGCCGGCCCAGATCAGGCCCAGCATGGCCAGCAGCGACAGGCTGGCCACCGCGATCGGACTCATGGCCGGGCCTCCCGCAGGCGCGCCATGCGCCGCAGGTCCATCCACGCCAGCAGCACGAAGGTGATGAGCGTGGCCACCATGCCGACCAGCATGATCAGGCGCACCGGCCACACCGGCGCGGTGAAGTCGCCCAGCGCGCCGACGTATTCCTGGATGCGGATGGATTCCACCAGCGGCTCCCACGCGGCCCACAGGATCACGCCCATCAGCGCCGCGCCGACCGCGTGGAAGATCGCCTGCAGCAGCGCCGCCAGCGCCGGCCGGGTGCGCTTGAGGCGGTCCAGCAGCACGTCGGCGCGCGTCATGCGGCCGCTGACCAGGGTGTCGGCCAGCTGCAGGAAGACGATGCCGACGATCGACAGCGACACCAGTTCGGTGGTGCCGCGCACCGGCGCGTTGAGCAGCTCGCGCCCCAGCACGTCGCTGTTGATCAGCAGCATCAGCGCCACGATCCACAGCGTGCCCAGCGCGTTGAGCGTGCGCGTCAGCCGCTGGAAGTGGCCCGGCAGGGGCTGGCCATAGGCGTCTTGTACTTCTGAATTCATAGCTACTTGCGCTTGCTCAGCAAGCGTTGGAGGCCTAAATTGCTTGAAAATTCAATTCCCTTGAACACCCATCAAATGGCCGCGGAGCAGGCCATGCCAATGCCCCCATGGCCGGCCCCGCACCGAATCCACCGTTGGCGGCGCCTTGCCGTTCAAAGGGCCGCGGAGCAGGCCATGCCAGCAGCCGCCGTGGACGGGGTCTCCCCGGCCACCAGCGGCGTCCCCCCTCAGGGGGGAAGGCGCCGTAGGCGACTCAGGGGGGAGCGTCACTTCCCGGCCCAGTCGCGCGCCGGCTGCGCGCCGGCCTTCTTCAGCCCGTCCATGAAGCCGTGCAGCACCTGATCGCCCGGCAGGCCCTTGCCCTGCAGGTCGGCGGCGAAGGTCTTGGCGATGGGCGGCAGCGTGTCGGCCCAGCGCTTGCGCTCGGCCGCCGGCAGCTCGCTGAGCTTGGCGCCGGCCTCCTCGGCCTTCTTCAGCAGCGCGGCGGCGGCCTGCGCCTGGGCGGCGGCAAAGCGCTGGCTGTACTCGGCGCCCACCTCGCGCAGCACCTTCTGCACCTCGGGCGGCAGCTTGTCGAAGCGCGGCTTGTTGATGGCGATGCCGCCCGCGTACTGGGCGCCGAAGTTGACCTTGGTGATGTAGGGCGCCACCTCGTGCACCTTGGCGCCCCAGGCGCCGGTGGCGAAGGTGATGACGCCGTTGGAGACGCCGGACTTGATGTCCTCGTAGTAGGTGTTCAGGTTGCCGGCCACCGCCACGGCGCCGGTGCCCTTGATCCAGTTGGCGGACGGGCCGGGCGCGGTGATCTTGCGGCCCTTCAGGTCGTCCACCGACTTGACGGGGAAGCTGGTCCACAGGTGGTAGGCGTCCAGCGCCGCGCCGCCCAGGTAGACCAGGTTGTTCTTGCTCCAGGCCTGGCCCATGGCCGGGATGCGGTTCTGCATGTCGTTGACCACCTGGGTCACGACGCCGATGTCGTCGGTGCCGAAGGGCGCGTAGTAGCTCACGTTCTGCATCGGGAACTTGGCGGCCTCGAAGATGGTGCTGACGAAGCCCAGGTCGGCCACGCCGTCGCCGATGCCCTTGGATTCGGCGCCCAGCTTGATCAGCGTGCCGCCCCAGGCGCGGGTCCACTCGATCTTGTGCTTGCCGCCGGCGGCCAGGCGCTTGTCGACCTCGGGGATGAAGAACTCGTCCACCAGCTTGACCCACAGGAACACCGGTGGGTGGCCGGCGGCGGCCGTCAGGCGGATGTTCTGCTGGGCGTGGGCGGGGGCGCCCAGGCCGGCGGCGGCCAGCAGGGCGGCGGTGGCGATCAGGCGGCGGGTCATCATGGCTCAGGTCTCCTGTGTCGAAGGGGTGAAAGCGGCGGGCAGCACGGCGTCGATGCCGGCGGTGATGAAATCGATCAGCAGCGGCGCGGCGGCCGCGTCGTGGGGCGCGTTCTGGCCATGCGACAGGCGCTGCACGCGGTGGTCCACCAGGTGGTGCAGCAGCGCGCCCATGGCGAACTGGTAGGCCCAGGCGGCGCGCGCGCGCGGCCAGCGCGGGCGCAGCTGGTGTAGCGCGTCGATGAAGGCGTGTGCCATGGGGTCGAACATCTCGGCCAGCACGCGGTCGGTGTCGGGCGTGCGGTAGACCAGCTCGCGCGCCACCAGCATGGCGTAGTACTCGCCCTCGGCACTGGCGCGCAGGGCCAGCACCGGCTCGACGAAGGCCTGCACCACGCGCCGCAGCGGCGGCGGCTGGCGGCCGGCCAGCGCCTGGCGCAGCAGCGCCAGCCGCTGGTCGATGGTGCCCTGCCAGTGCGCGAAGATGGCGTGAAACAGCTCGTGCTTGGCGCCGTAGTAATAGCCCACCAGGGCCAGCGGCACGCCGGCCTCGGCGGCGATCCGGCGGATCGACACCGCGTGGTAGCCGTGCTGGGCAAACAGCTTCTCGGCCGCCAGCAGGATGGCCGCCTTGCGGTCGGGGCGCGGCGCCTCGTCCGCGGCCGGCGGCAGCGGGGCAGGGCGGGACAGCACGGCGCGCATGGGGCGATTGAACGATCGTTCAAACCACTTGAACAACCGTACAAACCCTAGTCCGAAAGCGGGCACGGACGGCGCGGTCCTTGCCAATAATCCGGCCATGAACGCCGCTGCCCCCACCCCCGCCTTCGTCCCCCAGATCCGCCTGTACCAGAACTGGCTGCGCGAGCAGCGCGGGCTCCGCTTCGACAGCTACCACGCGCTGTGGCGCTGGTCGGTCACCGAGCTCGACGCCTTCTGGCAAAGCGTGTGGGACTACTTCGACCTGCGCTCGCCGACGCCGCACACGGCGGTGCTGGGCAAGAACGTGATGCCGGGCGCGCAGTGGTTCCCGGGCGCGCAGGCCAACTACGCGCAGCAGGTGCTGCGCCATGTGGAGGCGGCGCAGGCCGCCGGCCTGCCGGCCATCATCAGCGAGAACGAGAAGGGCCTGGTGCGTGAGCTGTCCTGGCCCGAGCTGCGCCGCCAGGTGGCCGCGCTGGCGCTGCACCTGCGGGCGCAGGGCGTGCAGCCGGGCGATCGCGTGGCGGCCTACCTGCCCAACGTGCCCGAGACCATCGTCGCCTTCCTGGCCGCCGCCAGCATCGGCGCGGTGTGGAGCGTGTGCGCGCCCGACATGGGCAGCCACGCGGTGCTGGACCGCTTCCGCCAGATCGAGCCCAAGGTGCTGATCGCGGTGGACGGCATCACCTGGGGCGGGCGCGACATCGAGCGCGGCGACGTGGTGCGGGAGCTGCGCGCCCAGCTGCCCAGCGTGCGGCATCTGATCGTGCTGCGCCACCTGGATACTTCAACAAACATAGCTGGCGCCGCTGATCTGGCGGACATTTGCAGCCGAAACGACGCCCAAACCGCGGCCTTCGAGCCGCTGTGGCTGCCGTTCGACCACCCGCTGTGGATCGTCTATTCCAGCGGCACCACCGGCCTGCCCAAGCCCATCGTGCACCCGCATGGCGGCATGGTGCTGGTGGCCATGCTCACCGGGCTGCACATGGACCTGGGCGGCAGCATCGGCGCCAACAACCTTGGCGAGCGCTTCCTGTGGTACAGCTCCACCGGCTGGGTGATGTGGAACTGCCAGGTGGCGGGGCTGCTGTCGGGCACCACCTGCGTGATCTACGACGGCAGCCCGGGCGGCCCGCGCGAGGCGCCCGACTGGGGCGTGCTGTGGCGCTTTGCCGCGCGCCACGGCGTCACCTTCTTCGGCTCCGGCGCGGCGTTTTACGCCGGCTGCATGAAGGCGGGTGTCGATTTGTCGCAGTGCGGCGATCTGTCGCGCATCCGCGCCCTGGGCACCACCGGCTCGCCGCTGTCGGCCGAGGTGCAGCAGTGGGGTAGCGATCAGTTCAAGCGCATCGCCAAGACCGCAGCCCAGGAAGACATCTGGTGGCTCAACATCTCCGGCGGCACCGACTTTGCCGGCGGCTTCATCGCCGGCACGCCCGAGCTGCCGCAGCGCCCCGGCGTGATGCAGTGCCGCATGCTGGGCTCGGCCGTCGAGGCCTGGAACGCCGCTGGCGAGCCGGTGGTCGGCCAGGTCGGCGAGCTGGTTTGCACCCAGCCCATCCCGTCCATGCCGCTGTACTTCTGGAACGACCCCGGCCACGCGCGCTACCTGGCCAGCTACTTCGAGATGTACCCGCCCGGCCACGGCCGCAAACCCGGCGGCGGCGACCTGCCCAAGGAGGCCGGCAGCGTCTGGCGCCACGGCGACTGGCTGCGCATCGGGGACGAGCACGGCGAGGGCGAGTGGTGCGTCATCTTCGGCCGCTCGGACGCCACCATCAACCGCCACGGCCTGCGCATGGGCACCAGCGAGATCTACAGCGCCGTCGAGGCCCTGCCCGAGGTGCTGGACAGCATGGTGGTCGATCTGGAATACCTGGGCCGCGACAGCTACATGCCGCTGTTCGTGGTGCTGCGCCCGGGCGTGGCGCTGGACGAGGGGCTGCGGCGGCGCATCGGCGACGCCATCCGCGACGCCCTCAGCCCGCGCTTCGTGCCCGACGAGATCTTCCAGGTGCCGGAGATCCCGCGCACGCTGTCGGGCAAGAAGCAGGAGCTGCCGATCAAGAAGCTGCTGCTGGGCCAGCCGCTGGAGAAGGTGGTCAACCAGGAAGCCATGGCCAACCCCGGTTCGCTGGAGTGGTACGTGGGCCTTGCCCGGCAGCGGGCCGCCTGAGGCGCCAGGCCGCTGACCCGCCGCTGCACGCAGGAGCGAGTGCAAGAGCCCGGTGTCATCAGGCGTCGACGCGCTTCTATAAAGGTCAGTCAGCTATCGTTATGATAGTGCATGCGCCCGCGCAGCCACGGTGGCCGCGCGGGCGCATGGCCAAGCGCGGACGTTGCCGGCCCGGTGCTCCGGGAACGCCACGGCGCGCGACCGTATCTCATGCGGCATGCGCCGGCAAATCCTCCATGGCTCTCGTCCTTCTTTCGCGACACCAACTGCCCGTTCTGCAATGCGCGGTTGTTCATGCTGACGCACCGCTACAAGGAATACTCGACCGCCGGCCTGGATGTCGAGGCGTTCTTCTCGGCCACGCACGAGCAGGTCGACGAATTCCTGCGCATTCGCCCGCGGCCGTTTCGCCTCATCGCCGACATCCTGGTGGACGAGCACGGCCGCGTGGTCGAAGCCTATTACGGCCAGGACGCGGGCGATCACATGCCGTTCGAGCGCATCGAGCGCTTCATCGGCCTGGGCGCGCACTGATCGGCCATCGGCCGCCCGCGCGGGCCATCAGTAAAGCCGCACGGCCTGCCCCTGGCGGTCGAACGGGATCAGGCCGTCGTGCCGGCCGGCCTTGATGGCCTCGACCATGCGCTGCAGCGGCGCCTCGGCATCGGCGCTGGTGGGGGCGCGGTTCAGCGTGCCGCCCAGGGCGGCGGCGAACACCAGCGTCCACGGCTGGCCGAACTGCACCGCCTCCTGCGCCAGCGCGTCGAAGGTGTCGAGATCGTCGGGCGCCTTGTCCACGCACAGGCGCGGCACCAGCGCGCCGCCCTGGCCGCGGGCAAAGCCGGCGCGCTGCTCGGGCGTGGGCGCCTCGGGCAGCTCGGCCTGCACGAACACGAACAACAGGCGCTGGGGCTCGATCTGGGCGCGCGCGGCGCTCAGCAGGTCGTCGAAACAGGTGATTTCCATGGGTGGGCTTTCGGTGGGGGTGCACTGCCAGCGGGCATCAGCTGCCGCGCGGCACGCGTCCCATCAGGTAGTACTGCGCGTTGGGCATCACGTTGGCGAAGTTGGCGGTGCGGTTGGCCATGCAGTACAGGGCGGTGATGTTGGCGATGTCCCAGATGTCCTCGTCGTCCAGACCGTGCTGGTGCAGCGGCGCGAAGTCCTCGTCGGTCAGGGCGTTGGAGCGCTCGATCACCTTGGTCACGAATTCCAGCATGGCGCGCTGGCGCGGGTTGATGTCGGCCTTGCGCCAGTTGACGGCCACCTGGTCGGCCACCAGGGGCTTTTTCTCGTACAGCCGCAGCGCGGCGCCGTGCATGACGACGCAGTTCATGCAGCCGTTGGCGCTGCTGACGGCGACCACGATCATCTCGCGGTCGCCCTTGGTCAGGCGGCTGGCGCGGCCGCAGCTTTCGGGCTCCATCAGCGCGTCGTGGTAGGCGAAGAAGGCGCGCCACTCGGCCGGCCGGCGCGCCAGCCCCAGGAACACGTTGGGCACGAAGCCCAGCTTGTCCTGCACGGCCAGGATCTTTTCCTGGATGTCGGCCGGCAGGCTGTGGATCTCGGGGTAGGGGTAGCGTTCGCTCATGGCGGGCCTCGGTGGGACAGTGGGCGGCAGGGCTTGGCCCGCCATTGTGACCGCGCCGGCGCCCTCAGGGCCTTGGCGTCGGGCTGTTTTCATGGGTGATTTTGGGCGTTGGCGCTTGTCTGGTGCGCGTTAGCAGCTTCCGTTTTGATAGCGTTCGGCGCGTGGATGGCCACCCCCGCACCCCGCCAACCGTGCGGAAGTTGCGCCTGGCGCGGTCAAATTGTTGTCCTTGTGTAAAGGGCGTAGACCCGGGGCTGGCCGGCGGCGTTGTCGGTGGTGTGCCGGCCCATGGGGGTGGCCGGGACTTCGTCAGAGGATCGATGCGATGAACCAGTCTGCTGTCACCACTTTTCGTCTGGCCGCGCTGTGCGCCCTGGGCGTGGCGGCCACGGCCGCCAGCGCGCAGTCCATGGTGACGGCGCGCGTGCTGTCGGCGCAGCCGGTGGTCGAGCAGGTGCCGGTGTCGGACTGCGGGCCGTATGGCGCGCGGCCGTCCGGCGCCGGGGCGGCGGTGGGCGCGCTGACCGGCGGGCTGATCGGCAGCCAGCTGGGCAAGGGCAGCGGCCACATTGCCGGCGCCGTGCTGGGGGCGCTGGGCGGCGCGTTTCTGGGCAACACGGCCGAGGCCGCGCAGTACGGTGGCCATGGCGGCTGCGCCACTGGCTACAGCCAGCGCGTGACGGGCTACGACGTCACCTACGAGGTCGGCGGCCGCAGCTACCAGACGCGCACGGCGCAGGCGCCGGGCCAGTGGATCCAGGTGCCCGCGCCCGACGCGTACTACGGCCAGCCGGCCTGGGGCGCCGTGGGCGAGGCGCAGACCTACCCGGTGCCACCGGCGCCGGTGGCCGCCTACCCGATGCCGTCCTACCCGGCGGCCGGCGAATCCTCCGGCGTGGTGATGGCGCCGCCCGTGGGCTACGGCGGCTATGCGCCGCCGGCGTATCCGGGGAGCCATGCGGGCGGCTATGCGCAGCCCTATCCGTATCCGCCCAGCTACTCGCAGGCGTATTCGGCGCCGGTCTACCCCGCCTACCCGCCGACGGCCTACGCGCCGCCGCCGCCGGTGCGCTACGTCACGCCGGTGGGCGTCAACCTGTCGATCGGCGGCGTCATCGGCGGCGGCCGGCACGGGCACGGGCGCGGCGGCTGGAGCCTCGGGGTGGGTTCGGGCTGGTAAGTCGCGCCGCCCCGATCACTGCAAAATAAATAGCTGCTGGCGCTTGATGGACGGGCGCCAGTCATCGTTTTCAGGCTCTGCTCGCGAATGATGGTGAGGTACTCGATCAGTGCCGCACCGCGACACGCCCCACGAGAAAAATGAACAGCCATACGCAGAGGACGCAAAGAAAACCGATGGATCTTCTTGCTTTCTGTGTCCTCTGCGAAATCTCTGCGTCCTCTGCGTTCGGAGGTTGGCGGTTTCCAATAAACCACCATTCAAAGCCTTGTCTTGCAGGCCATCACCATCATTGGCGAGAAGAGCCCGTTTTCAAGTGACGAGGCGCCTTGCCCTGTCCAGGCCGTCAGGCGTCAGGCCGATGGCTGGTACAGGCTCAGCTGTAGCTTCTCGCGCGCCATGGCGCGCGCCACGCCGGGCACCTGGGCGGTGCGCTGGGCGTGTGCCCACAGCTCGGGCGTGTCCTCGGGGTTGATGCCGGCGATGGTGCCCCAGCGCAGCAGCGTCAGGGCATAGGCGTCCAGCGGGCCGCAGTGCACGCCGCCCAGCCAGTCCTGGCCGGCCGCGTGCGCCCGCTGCACCAGCGCCTGCAGCTCGCCCAGCCGCTGGCGGTACTGCGCCAGCGCCTGCGTCTTGATGGCCTGCTGGGCCGCCGCGTCGTCGGTGAACTTGTGCGGCATGAAGATGTGGGTGAAGGTGGGGTGCACTGTGTTGTTCATCCAGGCCAGCGCCTCGACGAAGCGCGCGCGCGCCAGCGCGTCCCTTGGCACGAAGCCGGCTTCGGGAAAGCGCGCGTCGATGTAGGCCACCAGGGCCATGAGCTGGGTGATCGCCTCGCCGCCGTCCACCAGCACCGGCACCTGGCCACGCGCGTTCAGCGCCAGGTACTCGGGGCTGTTCTGCTCGTTCTTGTGCAGCTTGATGGCCAGCGGCTCGAAGGTGGCGCCGGCGATCTCCAGCATGGCGTGTGGCACGAAGGAGCAGGCGCCGGGGGCGTAGTAGAGCTTGAGGGTCACGGGTCGGGTCTCCTGGGTGTTTCGGGGGGCAGAGCGCGAGCATAGCGCGGCCGTCCAGCGCACGGGCCGGCGCGCCGCCGCGCCGGAGCTCATGCAGAGGCTCCCTATTCGCAGGCGCGCCAGTCGTGCTCGCCAAGCACGCTGCCCAGGCCGCGCGCCTGCCGGCGCAGCGCGGCGTCGGCCTGCGGCAGGCGCAGCAGGAAGGCCGGCGTGTCGCGCCGCTCGCGCACCACGCGCACGCCGCGCACGCCCTTGCGCGCCAGGCCTTCCAGCCCGCGCTCGGCCGCCTCCTCGCTGGAAAAACGGCCCAGCGACAGGCCTGGCTCCAGCGCCGCGCCGGGGCGGTCGGTGTCCACCCCCGCCGCGCGCAGCTCGGCCCGGCGCGCCGCCACGGCGGCGGCGTCGGGCAGCTTGCCGACGTAGAGCATCCAGCGGCCCGGCAGCTGCACCGGGTCGATGCGCCAGCTGCCTTGCGGCAGGCTGGCGGCGGCGCGTCGCACGGCCTCGACCTGGGTGGCGTCGAAGGTGCCGATCTGCAGGCAGGCCGTGGGCGCGGGCGCGGCGGCGCTGGCCGGGGCGGGCGGCGCGTCGGGCGTGGCCGGCTCCGCGGCCGAGGCGGTGCGTGCGGGGGGCTCGCGGGCCGGCGCCTCGGCGCGCTCCAGCGGGCGCAGGCGGATCGCCTCGGGCTGCACCTGGCGCTGCAGGCGCTCGGGTTCGGCCTGCAGCCGCGGCGCCAGCCCCAGCGGGCGCAGCCAGCCCTGCGACCAGGCCAGCCAGCCCAGGTTGGCCGCCAGCAGCAATACCACCAGCCGGCCGATCACCCCGGGGCTCCAGGCGGCGCCGGGCGCACGCTGACTTCGGCGCTGCGCACCTCGCGCAGGCCGGTGGCGCCGCGCACGCGCAACGCGCCGTCGGGGCCGACGCCTTCGGCCACGCCTTGGCTGCCGTCCGACAGCTGCACCGGCTGGCCGGCCAGCAGGTCGCGCGCGGCAAAGCGCTCGGCCAGCGGGGCGAAGCCGGTGGCTTCGAAGGCGCGCAGCGCGTGCACCAGCGGCACGGCGATGCGCAGCAGCGCGCCGGGGGCGTCCACCCCCGGCAGCAGCGCCTGCAGCCAGGCCGGCGGGGTGGCAAAGCCGGTGCCGTCGAGTGGCGCGATGTTGACGCCGATGCCGACGATGGCGGTGCGCGTGGCGTCGGCCGCCGCCGCGCTGCCGCTGGAGGTCTCCACCAGGATGCCGGCCAGCTTGCGGCCCTGCCACCACAGGTCGTTGGGCCACTTCAGGCGGATGTCGGGGTGCAGCGACTCGGCCACCGCCAGGCCCACGGCCAGCGACAGGCCCGACCAGTCGCGCGGCGCCAGCGACAGCGCCAGCGAGAACGCCAGCGCCCCGCCCGGCTCGCCGTCGCCCGACTGCCAGCCGCGGCCCAGGCGCCCGCGGCCGGCGGTCTGCAGCTCGGCCACCAGCAGGGTGGGCGGCAGGCGGCCGGCGCGCGCGCGCCGCATCAGCTCGCTGTTGGTGGAGTCGATCTGCCCGGCCACCTCGACCACGAGGCCCGGCAGCAGCGGCGCCAGCGCGCCGCGCAGCGCGTCCACCGGCCAGGACAGGGCGGGGCGGTTCATCGCCGTGGCTTGCCGGCGTCGCTTTCGGCCGTGTCCAGGTCGGACGACAGCAGGGTGCCGCGGCAGCGCCGGCTGCCGCAGCGGCAGGGGTAGTCGGCCTTCAGCTCGGGCGTCAGCGGCTCGTCAATCACCAGGCCGTAGTCGTAGTTCAGCTCCTCGCCGGCGCGGATGGCGCGGCGCGCGGTGATGAAGATGCGGCCGTCCTGCTCGTCGGCCTTGCAGTTGGGGCTGCACGAGTGGTTGATCCAGCGCGAGGCGTTGCCGCCATGCAGGGCGTCGATCACGTGCTGGTCGTCGATGTGGAAGTAGAAGGTGTGGTTGGGATCGCTCGGGTCGTGCGGGTGGCGGCGCTGCGCCTCGTCCCAGCTGATGACCTCGCCCACGTATTCGATGATGCGCGCGCCGCGCGGAATGTCGACCAGCGCGAACACGCCCTTGCCGTGCACGCCCGAGCGGCGCACCTGGAGGCGGCGTGGCGCCGCGGTCTTGCGAGGGGGTTTGCTGGCCACGGCGGGAAATTTGCTATGTTGAATGGTGTGGGCGCGCGCGTGCATGTGCGGGCGTGCGCGAGCGGGTGCGCGTGGGCGCACGCGCGCGAGAGCAGGAAATTCTAGCGATATGAAGACACTGGTCATAGCCGAGAAGCCTTCGGTGGCGCAGGACATCGTGCGGGCACTCACGCCCGTGGCGGGCAAGTTCGACAAGCACGACGAGCATTTCGAGAACGAGCGCTACGTGGTCACCAGCGCCGTCGGCCACCTGGTCGAGATCCAGGCGCCCGAGCAGTACGACGTGAAACGCGGCAAGTGGAGCTTCGCCCACCTGCCGGTGATCCCGCCGCACTTCGACCTGAAGCCGGTCGACAAGACCAAGACGCGCCTGAACGCCGTCGTCAAGCAGGCGCGCCGCAAGGACGTCGGCCAGCTCATCAACGCCTGCGACGCCGGGCGCGAGGGCGAGCTGATCTTTCGCCTGATCGAGCAGTACGCCGGCCAGGACAAGGGCGGCACCCGCCAGCCGCTGGGCAAGCCGGTCCAGCGCCTGTGGCTGCAAAGCATGACGCCGCAGGCCATCCGCGACGGCTTCGAGCGCCTGCGCAGCGATGCGCAGATGCAGGGCCTGGCCGACGCCGCGCGCAGCCGCAGCGAGGCCGACTGGCTGGTCGGCATCAACGGCACGCGCGCCATGACGGCCTTCAACTCGCGCGACGGTGGCTTCTTCCTGACCACCGTCGGGCGCGTGCAGACGCCCACGCTGGCCGTGGTGGTCGAGCGCGAGGAGCAGATTCGCCGGCACATCGCGCGCGACTACTGGGAAGTGCACGCCAACTTCCTGGCCGAGGCGGGCCAGTACACCGGCAAGTGGTTCGACCCGGACTGGAAGAAAGACCCCGACGACGCCGAAAAGCGCGCCGACCGCCTGTGGACGCACGCCGAGGCGCTGGCCATCGCCGAGGCCGTGCGCGGCCAGCGCTGCGGCGTGCGCGAGGAAAGCAAGCCCAGCACCCAGGCCAGCGCGCTGCTGTTCGATCTGACCAGCCTGCAGCGCGAGGCCAACGGCAAGTTCGGTTTCTCGGCCAAGACCACGCTGTCGCTGGCCCAGAGCCTGTACGAGCGCCACAAGGCGCTGACCTACCCGCGCACCGACTCGCGCCACCTGCCCGAGGACTACCTGGGCGTGGCGCGCCAGACCTTCGAGATGCTGGCTGGCGGCCACCAGCCGCACCTGGCGCCGCACGCCCGCAAGGCGCTGGACGACGGCTATGTGCGGCCCTCCAGGCGCATCTTCGACAACGCCAAGGTGTCGGACCACTTCGCCATCATCCCCACGCTGCAGGAACCCGGCCAGCTGTCCGACGCCGAGCGCAAGCTGTACGACCTGGTGGTGCGCCGCTTCATGGCGGTGTTCTATCCGAGCGCTGAATACCAGGTCACCACCCGCATCACCACCGCCGAGCACCAGGGCCGCGCCCACCACTTCCAGAGCAACGGCAAGGTGCTGGTCAAACCCGGCTGGCTGGCCATCTACGGCAAGGAAGCCGAAGGCGAGTCGGGCGAAGACAAGGACGGCAAATCACTGGTGCCGGTGCGCCCGGGCGAGCAGGTGATGCACCAGGACACCGAGATCAAGGCGCTGGCCACGCGCCCGCCGGCGCGCTACTCCGAAGCCACGCTGCTGGGCGCCATGGAAGGCGCGGGCAAGTGGATCGAGGACGACGAGCTGCGCGAGGCCATGCAGGAAAAGGGCCTGGGCACGCCGGCCACGCGGGCGTCCATCATCGAGGGCCTGATCGGCGAAAAATACCTGCTGCGCGAAGGCCGCGAGCTGATCCCCACCGCCAAGGCCTTCCAGCTCATGACACTGCTGCGCGGGCTGGAGGTGGAGGAGCTGTCCAAGCCCCAGCTCACCGGCGAATGGGAATACAAGCTGGCGCAGATCGAGCACGGCAAGCTCTCGCGCGAGGCCTTCATGCGCGACATCGCCGCCATGACCGAGCGCATCGTCAAGAAAGCCAAGGAATACGACCGCGACAGCGTGCCCGGCGACTACGCCACCTTGCACACGCCCTGCCCGCAGTGCGGCGGCGTGGTGAAGGAGAACTACCGCCGCTACGCCTGCACCGGGGCCGCCGGCGGCAGCGGCGAAGGCTGCGGCTTTTCCTTCACCAAGACGCCGGGTGGGCGCACCTTTGCCACCGACGAGGCCGAGGCGTTCCTGCGCCAGCGCCGCATCGGCCCGCTGGAAGGCTTTCGCAGCAAGGCCGGCTGGCCCTTCACGGCCGAGCTGGCGCTGGCGCGCGACGAGGCCGCCGGCAACTGGAAGCTGGAGTTCGACTTCGGCGACGAGGCCCGCGCCGAGCAGACCGGCGAGATCGTCGATCTGTCCGGGCAGCCCAGCCTGGGCGCCTGCCCCAAGTGCGGTGGCCCGGTCAAGGCCTTCGGCAAGAGCTACGTGTGCGAGCGCGGCCTGCCCACCGCCGCCCAGCCCGTGCCCAGCTGCGACTTCAAGAGCGGGCAGGTGATCCTGCAGCAGCCCATCGAGCCCGAGCAGATGCGCAAGCTGCTGGAGGGCGGCAAGACCGACGTGCTCGACAAGTTCGTCAGCATGCGCACGCGCCGCCCCTTCAAGGCGCGCCTGGCCTGGAGCGCCGACGAAGGCAAGGTGATCTTCGAGTTCGAGCCGCGCGAAGGTGCCCGCAAGTACCCGCCGCGCAAGCCCGCCGTCACTGCAAAAACAGGAGCTGCCGGCGCACACCAGGTCAGGGCCGCGATCAAGAAAGTCGCCAAGAAAGCGGCGGCCAGGAAGACCCCCGCCAGCCCGACCGACAAGGCCCCGCGCGCCGGCAACCTGCAACCCAGCGCGCCGCTGGCGGCCGTCATCGGGGCCGGCCCCTTCGGCCGCGGCGAGGTGATGAAGAAGCTGTGGGACTACATCAAGGCGCACAACCTGCAGGACCCGCAGGACAAGCGCAGCATCGTCGCCGACGACAAGCTGCGCCCGGTGCTGGGCGCCGACCGCGTGGGCATGTTCAAGCTGGCCGGCATCGTGAGCGGGCACCTGAGCTGACCCGCGCACCCCGTCCGCAAACCGTTTTCATCCTGGATACCACCTGCCATGCACATCACCCAAGACACCGCCGTCACGCTCGACTACCGCATCACCGACCTCCAGGGCAAGCCGCTGGATGCCGGCACCACCGCCTACCTGCACGGCGGCTACGACAACCTGTTTGCCCAGGCCGAAGCGGCGCTGGAGGGCAAGACCGTGGGCGACAAGGTGGCGCTGGCGCTGAGCGCGGCCGAAGCCTTTGGCGCGCGCGACGAGGCGCTGGCGCGCAGCATCCCCAAGAGCGAGTTTCCGCCCGGTGTCAAGGTGGGCGGCCAGTTGCAGGGCGCCGGGCCGAACGGGCCGGTGGTCTACCGCGTGGTCAAGATCAAGGGCCCCGAGGTGCTGCTGGACGCCAACCACCCGCTGGCCGGCCAGGACATCCGCTTTGCCGCCACCGTCAAGGCGGTGCGCGCCGCCACCGCCGAGGAAATCGCGCACGGCCACGTGCACGGCGCGCATGGTCATCACCATTGAATCGTCGCTGCCGTCGGCGCTGATCGAGTACGACGAACTCGCGGGCACAGCCGGACGATGAATCGGAGCCTGCACGTTGCGACTTGCGTGCACCGCCAAGAGGCCTACGGCGTCATAGTCCCACAACAGACAGGCAACCTCCAGACTCTCGGAACTTAAAGGAGGAGCGAAACAAGCCAAGTCATCCACGCCTTGTCAGAGGCAAGTCCTTCCAGTTCAGATCATTGGGAATGGATAAGCTGTACTCTTTTGAAACAAATGTTCACAGGAGTGCTTGATGAGGCCCTTGGCTCATTCAGGTGGTCACTTGCTCGTCGATCATCTGCAGTCCGTGGCAGTTGTGGCCGGCGAATTTGCGGGGGGTTGTGGGGATGCCAGCACGGCCCGCAACTGGGCATGCGCCGCCGGCCTGTGGCACGACCTGGGCAAGTACCGCCCGGGTTTTCAGAAATACGTGCGCCTGGCCGATGGCGAGAACGCACACATCGAAGGCAAGGTGGCCAGCCGCGACAAAAGCCACTCTGCCGCTGGCGCCCTGTGGGCTGAACGGCTGATGGAGCAAAAGCATGGCACAGCCGGCAAGCTGGCGGCGCGCGTGCTGATGTATCTGATCGCTGGTCACCACGCGGGGCTTGGCGACTGGCACCAGGGATTGCGTGAGCGCCTGGCCGAGCCAGAAAGCCAGCGTGAACTGGCCGATGCCCTGGCAGCCCAGCCGCCCGCAGAAATCCTGCACGGTGCAGCGCCAGCACTGGACAGCCTGCGCCACATCCCCGGCGGCCTGCCAGATGGCTTTGCGTTGTGGGTACGCATGTTGTTTTCCTGTTTGGTCGATGCCGACTTTCTGGACACCGAAGCGCATTTCGATACCGGCAAACCTCGCCAGCGCAGCGGCTTTCCCACCCTTGCGCAAATGCACGCGGCATTCAATGCCTACATGGCGGCGCTGCCCGATGGCATGCTGCACCTTAGGCGTAAATGCGTGGCGCATCGCAAACTGCATCCAGTTGGCAGAAGCGGGGAGAAATATGGTGCTTAAATTCTTCACAATCCCCGAAAAATGAGCTTCCTCATGCCAATCTTTAGAGCAGACACGCCATCATTTTTTGCTCATTACCGTCCATCGGATAACACGTGGCAGGCTTTGGAGGATCACTTGCACGGTGTTGGAGCGCTCGCGGCACAGTTTTCAGGCAAGCTGGGCTTGCAGGAAATGGGCGAGTTGCTGGGCCTGCTGCATGATCTGGGAAAGTACAGCCAATCTTTTCAGACCTACCTGAAATCCGCTATCGGCGCGTTAAACCAGGATGAAGATGAGGACTGGGTGGACGCCAAAAACCTGAAAGGCAAGGTCGATCACTCCACCGCAGGGGCTCAATTCGCATGGCAGGCTTTGGGTATGGCGGGATCTCTTGAAACTGCCCAGGTGCTGGCTTTGTGCATCGCGTCACATCATTCGGGCTTGATCGATTGCATTAGCGCCAGAGCGGATGCCTTTGGAGAAGATCTTTTTACTCGTCGGATGGAGAAGGCACAGCAACGCACCCATCTAGATGAAGTGCTGCGCCTTGCAGCGCCACAGTTATTGCAGCGTTGCCGTGACTTGCTGGCAGACGCCCGCGTCACAACCAAATTTCAGGAGCGGCTCACGCTGATAGGGCACAACAACCAGGATCACGGTAGCCCGGTCACGATTTACCAGCAATGGGGCTTGCTGGTGCGGTTTCTTTTCAGCTGCCTGATCGATGCCGACCGCATCGATACGGCTGATTTTGAGAAAAGGCGTCAGCGCAACTTTCGTCCTGGCGGGAGCTATACCGATTGGACGGTGTTGATTGAACGTCTGGAACGCCACTTGGCGTGTTTAAAGCCCACTCGCCCTATCGACTATTTACGTCAGGACATTTCACTGCATTGCCAACAGGCCGGATCCCGGCCTGGCGGCATGATCTATACCCTGACCGTGCCCACGGGCGGGGGCAAAACGCTGGCCAGCCTGCGTTTTGCCTTGCACCACGCCAAGGAACGTGATTTGGATCGCATCATCTACATCATCCCCTTCACATCCATCATCGACCAAAACGCCAAGGTGGTGCGCGACGTGCTGGAGCCCGCAGATGCACCGCAGGATCGAGGCCGTATCGTTCTGGAACACCACGGCAGCCTCACGCCCGAGCAGCAAACCTGGCGCGAAAAGGTGCTGTGCGAAAACTGGGATGCGCCCGTCGTCTACACCACCATGGTGCAATTGCTGGAAGCCTTGTTCGGCGCGGGTACGCGGGGTGCACGTCGTATGCACCAGCTTTCCCGGGCCGTGTTGGTGTTCGATGAGGTGCAAACCCTGCCCGTGAAATGCGCCCATCTGTTCAACAACGCCATTAATTTTTTGGCTGAGCAATGCAACACCACGGTACTTTTATGCACTGCCACGCAACCGTTGCTGCATGGCGTCGATCCAGCCAAAGGTGCCATCCGGTTGGCATCAAAGCCCGAATTGATGACAGATGTTGGGCAACTGTTCAAGGCGCTCCAACGCGTTGCGGTGAACGACCGGCGCAAAACCGGTGGCTGGGCCGATCAGGAAGTGGCCGAACTTGCCGCAGCCGAAATGCAAAGCAGCGGGAGTTGCCTTGTCATCGTCAATACCAAGGCATCGGCACGACGCATTTTTGAGCTGTGCGCTTCTGTGCAAGCGCCAGAAGCTGTTTTTCATTTGAGCACTGATATGTGTCCGGCTCATCGCAAAGCACGCTTGGCGGCACTGATTGCACGCTTGAATGAAGACCTACCGACGCTGTGCGTAAGTACGCAATTGATCGAGGCTGGCGTGGATGTGGACTTTGGCAGCGTTATCCGTTTCATGGCCGGGCTCGATTCCATTGCACAGGCAGCGGGTCGGTGCAATCGCAATGGGCGGCGTGTCACAGGCAGCGTGCATATCGTCAATCCGCAGGTGGAAAACCTGGACAAGCTCCCCGACATCCTGCAGGGGCGCAATGCTGCCTTGCGGGTGCTGGATGAGTTCCGGCAAAACCCAGAGAGGTTTGATGATGACTTGCTCAGTCCGACGGCAATGCACGCCTACTACCGCTATTACTTTTTCGATCGTGCTGGAGTTATGAGTTACGCGCTGACCCCAGATGATGTCGCGCAAGCAGACACCTTGCTCAACCTGCTGTCACTCAACACAGGCAGCGTGAACGAATATGTACGCCAGCAGGCGTCCGCGCCCCCGCTTTTCTTTCGCCAGTCGTTCATGACAGCAGCCAAGGCCTTCCAGGCCATCGATTCAGCCACGCAGGCGGTCATCGTCCCCTTTGGGCCTGAGGGCAAGGAATTGATTGCCAGCCTATGCGCCGCCTACGACGTGGAGTTGGAAATCGAGCTGCTGCGGCGGGCGCAGCAGTACAGCGTGAATGTGTTTCCCCATGTACTCAAAAAACTCATGGCGGTGCAAGCCTTGCACGAGGTCAAGCCGGATAGCCGCATCCTTTGTTTGAATGAACGCTATTACAGCGACTTGTTTGGTCTGGCCGCCGAGCCTGTTTCTCCCGTGGAGGTTTTGTATGCCTAAGCTGCGACGCAGCATTGAGTTCCAAGTGTCTGGACGCTACGCGCTGTTCACCGATCCCTTGAGCAAGGTGGGTGGCGAAAAATGCTCGTACCACGTTCCCACTTACGAGGCCTTGAAAGGCATCGCCAAATCCATTTACTGGAAGCCGACGTTGATCTGGGTGATCGACGAAGTGCGGGTGATGAAGCGCATCCGCACCCAAACCAAGGGCATGAAGCCGCTGGATCTGGGTGGCAGTAACAGCCTGGCCATCTACACCTTCCTGGCCGATGTGCAGTACCAGGTTCGTGCGCATTTCGAGTGGAACGAGCACCGCCCCGAGTTGGCTGACGACCGCATCGAAGCGAAGCACCACGCTATTGCCCAGCGCATGGTCGAACGCGGCGGGCGACAGGATATTTTCCTGGGCACGCGCGACTGCCAAGGCTATGCACAGGCTTGCGAGTTTGGTTCTGGAGCTGGTGAGCTGGACGATGCCGGAGAGTTGGCCTTTGGCTTGATGTTCCATGGTTTTGACTACCCAGATGAAACGGGCGGTACAGAACTGCACGCCCGTTTCTGGCGACCAACCCTGGTCAATGGCGTGATCCGCTTCGCACGCCCGCAGGACTGCACCGAACGCCGATTTGTCCGCTCCATGAGCGTCAAACCCTTCGGACTGAATCAAGGACTGCGGCCCGTGGATGCGGATGCCAGCGGGATGGGGGTGCCCGCATGAGTTGGCTGCCTAAGCTTTTGGCTACCTACGACGCGTGCAAGGGCAAGGAGCCGCAGGGCTCCGAACCCCTGATGCCCATTTGCCACAGCACCCAGAACGCACAGATTGAAATCGTGCTTGATGGTGCTGGCTGTTTCAGACGTGCCGCCGTGCTGGAGAAAGCTCAGGGCGTGACCTTGATCCCCTGTACCGAAGCGTCCGGCGGGCGCAGTGGCAAGAAACCAGTGAACCACCCGCTGCATGACAAGCTGCAATACCTTGCCAAGGACTTCACCCAATGGGGCGGGGAGGTGACTGTCGGTTTCGCCAAAGACCCTGCTGAGCCTTATCGGGACTACCTGCAATCGCTGTCGGGTTGGGCCGCAGCCGAGCCACATCCCAAGCTGCAGGCCATTCTGACCTACGTGCAAGACGGTCATGTGGTGGCCGATCTGATTCAGGCGGGCATCCTCCCCGTGGGTGACGATGGCAAGCTGCTCAAGCAGTGGAATGCAGACAAGGCCACCGCACCTGCCATCTTCAGGGTCCTGGCACCGCAGCAAACACCCGACGATGCATTTGTTCGCTGGCGCGTGGAGGTGGAAGACGATCCCAACTCAGCGCCATGGACGGATGAGGCGCTGGTGGCTTCCTGGATCACGTATTACCAGAGCAGCCAGGAAAAAATGGGTTTGTGCATGGCAACCGGTCTGCAAACGGCATTGGCCGTGCAGCACCCGGCGAAGCTGCGTCACGGTGGTGACAAGGCCAAACTGATTTCCGCCAACGACAGTTCGGGCTACACCTACCGAGGACGCTTTACCACGGACGCAGAGGCTCTGGGTGTCGGATTTGTTGCCACCCAGAAAGCGCACAACGCTTTGCGTTGGCTGATTGAGCGGCAGGGCTATCGCAGTGGCGATCAGGTGTTTGTCGCCTGGGAGCCAACGGGCAAACCGATTCCTGATCCGATGTTGGCCACGTTTGCGGCATTTGGCGGTGCCGCCCATGACTGGGCGTTGGGCAGCAGCCATGCCGATGCCGGACAGGCCTTCGGTGTGCAATTGCGCAAGGCCATTGCGGGCTACGCTGCACAGCTTGCGCCGAGAGATGAAGTGGTGGTGTTGGGGCTGGATTCGGCGACACCAGGACGCATGGCCATCACCTTCTACCGCGAACTCAAGGGGTCTGAATTTTTGGCGCGTATTCAGGCGTGGCATGGGCAGTTTGCATGGCCGCAGAACTACAGCAAAGAGCGCCAATTCATCGGTGCCCCGGCACCACGCGACATTGCCGAAGCCGCGTTTGGCAGCCGCCCGGACGAAAAATTGCGCACAGCAACTGTGGAGCGGCTGCTGCCTTGCATTGTCGATGGGGCACCGCTGCCGCTGGATCTGCTGCGGTCGGTCGTGCGCCGTGTGGCCAATCGGGTCGGAATGGATGCGTGGGAATGGGAGCGCTGCCTGGGCATCGCCTGCGCGCTGTTCAAAGGGTTTTTCAACGAGAGGGGGTATTTGATGGCATTGGAGCAAGAGCGCACCAGCCGCGACTATTTGTTTGGGCGTTTATTGGCTGTAGCGGAAGACATTGAGGGCTACGCGCTCTACGCCGCAGGCGAGAAGGCCAGGGATACATCGGCAGCCCGCTTGATGCAGCGTTTCGCAGACCGTCCCGCTTCAACGTGGCGCACCATAGAACTGTCCTTGCGACCTTATATCTCCCGGTTGCGTGCTACGCGCCCTGGGCCACTTCATAAAAAAGAGAGCTTGCTGGATGAAATCGTGGCGCTCTTTGAACCCCAGGACTTTCTTTCCGACTCACCACTGAGTGGTGAATTTCTACTTGGCTACCACTGTCAACGCCAGAGCTTACGAGCACCAAAAGAAGAGCGTGAAGACCCGTCCGAAGCCAGTCAACCTATTACCTCTGGAGAACCTGCATGAGCGCACTGCAAAACAAAATCGACTTCGCCGTGGTGCTGCGCGTCAAACGCGCCAACCCCAATGGAGACCCTCTGAATGGCAACCGCCCGCGCACCGACTACGGCGGCTTTGGCGAAATTACCGATGTGTGTCTCAAGCGCAAGCTGCGCGATCGCCTGCTGGAGTCCGGTCAGGCCATCTTCGTGCAATCAGACGACCGCAAGGTGGACGGCGAAACCAGCCTGCGTAATCGCGCGGAATCCTCCGCTAACGGCTTGGGCAAAGATGCCTTCAAGAAGAACGCGAACAAGGATGAAACCGCTAGGCTGGCTTGTGCCAAGTGGTTCGACGTGCGGGCTTTTGGTCAGGTGTTTGCTTTTGCTGCTGGCGGTGATGCGGGTGGGGTGTCCATCCCCATCCGTGGCCCGGTCACCATCCAATCGGCATTCAGCGTGGAACCTGTTTCCATCACCAGTACGCAAATCACCAAAAGCGTCAGCGGTGAGGGAGATGGCACGAAACGCGGCTCAGACACCATGGGTATGAAGCACCGTGTGGACAGCGGCATCTATTGCACGTTTGGCAGTATCAATCCGCAATTGGCCGAGCGAACAGATTTTAGCGATGCCGATGCCCTTGCGCTCAAAGCCATCTTGCCCAGGATGTTCGAAAACGATGCTTCGTCGGCTCGGCCCGACGGCAGTATGGAGGTGCTGAAGGTCGTTTGGTGGCAGCACAACTGCAAATCCGGGCGGTATTCCTCGGCCAAGGTGCATGGCTCGTTGACTGTGAACGCCGATGGCAGCATTGACATAGCGCCCTTGGATGGATTGGAGCCAGAAATTATCAACGGCTTTTGAGCGAATAACCGGATAGCGCCCGCTACAGGATGCTGCAGTGGGGCTTTACCCAGGAGCACATCTTGAAAATCCTCCCCAGCGAATTTGAAGACCAGTCGATCCGCCGCCTGTATGACGAGGCCACCGAGACCTGGTGGTTCTCGGTGGTGGATGTCGTGCAGGTGCTGACCCAGCAAGCAGACTTTCAGACTGCCCGCAAATACTGGAACCAGCTCAAACGCCGCCTTGCAGCAGAAGGCAGCCAGTCGGTGACAGACTGTCACCGACTGAAATTGCCCGCCGCTGATGGCAAGAGCTACCTGACCGACTGCGCCACCGCCCAAACCCTGCTGCGCCTGGTGCAGTCCGTGCCCAGCCCCAAGGCCGAGCCCATCAAGCTGTGGCTGGCCAAGGTGGGCTACGAGCGTATGCAGGAGATTGCCGACCCCGCCCAGGCGCTCGACCGTGCCCGCCAGACCTGGCAGCAGCAGGGCCGAAGCGACAAGTGGATCCAGCAGCGCATGAGCGGGCAGGAGACGCGCAACAAACTCACCGACTACTGGAGCGAGCATGGTGTGGAAAAGGGGCGCGAATACGCCATCCTCACCAACCTCATCCACCAGGAATGGTCGGGCCTCTCCGTGGCCGAGCACAAGGAGGCCAAGGGCCTATCCAGCCACAACCTGCGCGACCACATGAGCGAGGCCGAACTCATCTTCACTGCGTTGGCCGAGCTCTCCACGCGCCAGATTGCCGAGCGCCAGCAGGCCACCGGCATGGCAGAAAACGCCACCGCTGCCAAGGCCGGAGGCCGCATCGCCAAAAACGCCCGCCAGCAGTTGGAAGACCAGACCGGCCAAAGCGTGGTCACCGGGGCCAATTACCTGCCACCGCCATCGACCCAGCCTGCGCCGCTACCCGTTGCAAAACCACGCGGGGGCGGCAAGAAAAATCAAAAACCATAGCTGGTAGCGCAATGCCAGCAAGCGCAAACGCCGAATTGGATCCCATCCCCCTGTCTGCCCTGCAGCACTGGCTGTATTGCCCACGCCAATGCGGCCTGATCCATCTGGAGCAGGTGTTTGATGACAACGTCCACACCCTGCGCGGCCAGGCCGTGCATGCCCGCACCGACCGCCCAGGCGTGGAAACCGCCAAAAGTGTGCGCGTGGAGCGTGCCCTGCCGCTATGGCACGACACGCTGGGCCTGATTGGCAAGTCCGACGTGGTGGAGTTTTTGCCCGGTGGCACGCCCTACCCGGTGGAATACAAACACGGCAGCCGCCACAAGGCCGCCGACATTGCCGCCTGCGATGACTTGCAACTGGCCGGTCAGGCGCTCTGCCTGGAAGCGATGACCGGTAAAACCGTAGCCGAAGGGGCGCTGTACTACGCCAGCTCCAAACGCCGGCGCGTGCTGCCCATCACCCCGGCCTTGCGGGCCCAAGTGCAGGCCACGGCGCAGGCCATTCGGCAGATGCTGGTCAGCGGGCAACTGCCACCACCTCTGCAAGGCGAGCAGGCCCAGCGCCGCTGCAAAGCCTGCTCCCTGCAAGATCGCTGCCAGCCACAAGCCACCCAGCTGGCGCTGGTGCAAGCGCGCAAAACCCTGTTCGACCCGGACGCATAAGCACAGCGGGGCCGCCATGCAACTGCTCAACACCCTCTACGTCACCCTGCCCGATGCCTGGCTGTGCCTGGACAACGACACCCTGCGCGTGGAGGTAGAGCGCGAAACCCGTTTGCGCGTGCCCCTGCACCACTTGAATGCCGTGGTGTGTTTTGGCCACACGGGCCTATCGGCGCCCCTCATGCACCGGCTGGCCGACGAAGGCATCGCCCTGGTGCTGCTCGATGGCAATGGCCGCTTCAAAGCGCGACTGGAAGGGGCCGTCAGCGGCAACGTACTCTTGCGCCAGGCGCAGTTTCAGCGCGTAGGGGACGCTGCATTTGCGCTGGACATGGCCCGCGCCTGCGTGGCCGGAAAAATCAAGAACTGCCGCCAGGTGCTACAGCGTGGCGCGCGCGAGGCGAAAAACGAAGACGAGGCCGCACGCCTCACCCGCCTGGCGCAAGACCTGGCCGCCAGCCTGCGCGCCTTGCCCCAGGCCACCACCCTGGACGAACTGCGTGGCCTGGAGGGTGAGGCGGCCCGCCAATACTTCAGCGGAATGACGCTGCTGCTGCGCCCGGACCAGCGCGAAGCCTTCGCCATGGATGGGCGCACGCGCCGCCCACCGCGTGACCGCTTCAACGCCCTGCTGTCCTTCCTCTACGCCATGTGGATGAACGACTGCCGCGGCGCTCTGGAAGCCGCCGGGCTGGATCCGCAAGTCGGCTTCCTGCACGCCCTACGCCCCGGCCGGGCGGCGTTGGCGCTGGATTTGATGGAGGAGTTCCGCCCCTGGGCCGACCGCCTGGCGCTGACCCTGGTCAACCGGGGTCAGGTCAAGGCCAGCGATTTTGATCTGCGCGAAGGTGGCGGCGTCACGCTGCAAGTCGAAGCCCGCAAAACCGTGGTGGTGGCGTTCCAAGAGCGCAAGAAGGACGAGGTGCAACACCCTTTGCTGGCACAAGCCATCCCGCTGGGCCTGGCTCCCCTGGCGCAGGCCCGTCTGTTGGCCCGCGCCCTGCGCGAGGACGCTGCGCCCTACGTCCCCTTTGTTGTCAAGTAGGGGGGCTGCATGCTGGTACTGGTCTGCTACGACGTGAACACTGAAACAGCCGCAGGCCGCCGCCGCTTGCGCCGCGTGGCCAAGGTGTGCGAAAGCACTGGGCAGCGGGTGCAGAAGTCGGTCTTCGAATGCCGGTTGGACGTGGCGCAATTCGAGACGCTGGAGCGACGCCTGCTGGCCGAAATCGAAGCCCAGCTGGACTGCCTGCGGCTCTACCGCATCCCCGGCACCCGCGGCTTCGAAGTCGTCGAACACGGCCAGTTCAAGGCCGTGGATTTTGAGGGACCGCTGGTGCTGTAGACGGCTTTCCAGATGGCCAAACCCCGCTGTATTGCGCTGCGTGCGTGGTAAGGTCCAAGGCGCGAACCCCGAGTGACGCCCGCGTCTCCCAGAGGTTCGCGTGCTTCATAAGGCCTTGTGGTGATTGAGTTTTTCACTCCCTTTAGCGATGGATCGCAGCGTCTGCGTAGGCGGATTTTGCGGGTACGCGCATTTGCAGGGAAAAGCCAGGCAAAACCAGAGGCGTGCACATGAAGCGTATCGCCCGCCAGCAATGGCGGGCGCGGATTGAAACCGCGAGGCTTACACCATTGTGGATCGCATCGGCGCGTATCGCCCGCCAGCAATGGCGGGCGCGGATTGAAACGCGTAGGACCACACCGGTGCGCCGGAGGGCGAGGTATCGCCCGCCAGCAATGGCGGGCGCGGATTGAAACAGTTGCGCACCGGACAATGGCCTGGCATGCCTGCGTATCGCCCGCCAGCAATGGCGGGCGCGGATTGAAACACCATCAACGTCGGCAAGGCCGGCGCCTGCGGAGTATCGCCCGCCAGCAATGGCGGGCGCGGATTGAAACATTCAAGCCGATGCCACTTCGTGGCACGGCTTAAGTATCGCCCGCCAGCAATGGCGGGCGCGGATTGAAACCTATCTCTCATCCTGCATCGCCGGGGACGGTGCCGTATCGCCCGCCAGCAATGGCGGGCGCGGATTGAAACCTCGTTTGGTCACTTGTGCCCACCGTCAGCCAGCGTATCGCCCGCCAGCAATGGCGGGCGCGGATTGAAACCGAGCCATTTGCCGCAAGTCGCCGCGCGTCGAGTGTATCGCCCGCCAGCAATGGCGGGCGCGGATTGAAACAAAAGCTACTTGGTGGAGTTCGGCTTGACGCCATGTATCGCCCGCCAGCAATGGCGGGCGCGGATTGAAACCGCAACCTGGTGCTGCGCCCCATCATCCAGGCCGTGTATCGCCCGCCAGCAATGGCGGGCGCGGATTGAAACAGCAAGGCGCCGCCCGTCTTGTAGATCGGCAGCTCGTATCGCCCGCCAGCAATGGCGGGCGCGGATTGAAACCATGATCGGCCGCCGACTTTTCGCCCCCCTGCAAGTATCGCCCGCCAGCAATGGCGGGCGCGGATTGAAACAGCTGATAGTGCTCGCTGGAATCGTCGGCGACAGGTATCGCCCGCCAGCAATGGCGGGCGCGGATTGAAACTTCGGCGCGCTGCCGGGCTTCGTCGGCATGCGACGTATCGCCCGCCAGCAATGGCGGGCGCGGATTGAAACATGACGCAGGACGAGGTGCGCGCCCTGGAAGACCGTATCGCCCGCCAGCAATGGCGGGCGCGGATTGAAACCTTTGGGATGTACCCGATGGACATGCCATCAATGTATCGCCCGCCAGCAATGGCGGGCGCGGATTGAAACTCGGCGTACTCGCCTTTTAGAAGCGAATCAAGATTGTATCGCCCGCCAGCAATGGCGGGCGCGGATTGAAACCTGGAGCACCTCGGCCACCAGCGCGTTCAGGTCGATGTATCGCCCGCCAGCAATGGCGGGCGCGGATTGAAACTCTGCCCTGCGCCTGGCTCGCGATCCTGGCACGGGTATCGCCCGCCAGCAATGGCGGGCGCGGATTGAAACAAACTCATGGTTTCTCTCCTTGGGGTTGCAAATCAGTATCGCCCGCCAGCAATGGCGGGCGCGGATTGAAACATGATCTCAGTCGGCGTCCGCTACTGCCTGGGCCGTATCGCCCGCCAGCAATGGCGGGCGCGGATTGAAACACCGGCTGCTATCCCGCTGCGCCGGAGCCTGGCCGTATCGCCCGCCAGCAATGGCGGGCGCGGATTGAAACGGTTCGCTCATACCAGCTCCATCATTGCTTGGCCGTATCGCCCGCCAGCAATGGCGGGCGCGGATTGAAACATGGATCGCCTCGCTCTATCTACGCTGTCGTCCGTATCGCCCGCCAGCAATGGCGGGCGCGGATTGAAACGATGCCTGGCTTTACGTAGTAGATCAGGCCATTGCGTATCGCCCGCCAGCAATGGCGGGCGCGGATTGAAACACCAAGCTCTCATACGTCTCGCCATACCCGTCGCTGTATCGCCCGCCAGCAATGGCGGGCGCGGATTGAAACTTGCGGGGGCGCGTGAAGAAGAAACAAAGGCCATCGTATCGCCCGCCAGCAATGGCGGGCGCGGATTGAAACCTCAAAATTCCTGGCCGATGTGAAGGCTGGCAATGTATCGCCCGCCAGCAATGGCGGGCGCGGATTGAAACTTGGTGTCCGCCAGCGTCACGTACTTGGCGTGTAGTATCGCCCGCCAGCAATGGCGGGCGCGGATTGAAACATCTCCTCAAAATTCGTGCTGCTTAAAAATCTCACGTATCGCCCGCCAGCAATGGCGGGCGCGGATTGAAACGACGGTGTGATGTTCATTGCCCTGCTGGGTGATGTATCGCCCGCCAGCAATGGCGGGCGCGGATTGAAACGAGCTGGCCGCCGCCGACGAGGCCAAGGGCAAGCGTATCGCCCGCCAGCAATGGCGGGCGCGGATTGAAACAACGAGCTGTCGCGCAGCGCCGACGAGGCCAAGACGTATCGCCCGCCAGCAATGGCGGGCGCGGATTGAAACAATATGAAATAACACTAGATGCTTTTTGCTGATGTATCGCCCGCCAGCAATGGCGGGCGCGGATTGAAACCTGGCTCACGTCGTGCACACGCTGTCGCCGTGGTGTATCGCCCGCCAGCAATGGCGGGCGCGGATTGAAACAAACCCGCTCCAGCTGCTCCGGCGTCATGCCCTGCGTATCGCCCGCCAGCAATGGCGGGCGCGGATTGAAACAGCCGCAAGCACGCGCAGCACAACCTGCAAGGCACGGTATCGCCCGCCAGCAATGGCGGGCGCGGACGGGCGTTCCCTTGTTGCGTGAATTTTTGCGCACGCTTGATTTCGGTGCCCGATGTGGCGGCGTGGCGCCGCCTTGCTGCGTAAACTGCGTGCCGTGTCACCCGTGTCTACCGATCCGAGCAGCCTGCGCGCGTCAGCATTTCCGAGTTCAGATAGTCGGCTTGGCACACGCCAAGCCTGGGCCATGCTGCTGGCGCTGGCCAGCGCCTTCGCGCTCAGCCAGTCGTTTCGCACCCTGGGGGCCATCATGGGGCCGCCGCTGGCGGGGCACTTGCAGCTCAGCGCGCAGCAGCTGGGGCTGTGGTCGGCGGCGTTTCACTTCGCGTTCGGCGTCATGCAGCTGGCCATGGGCGTGTCGCTGGATTTGTGGGGCGTGCGCCGCACCATCCTGCTGGCGTTTCCGTTCGCGGCGGCGGGGGCGCTGCTGTCGTCGCAGGCCGGCAGCTTTGGCGTGCTGCTGCTGGGGCAGGCGCTGATCGGCGCCGGTTGCGCGCCGGCCTTTCTGGTGTGCACGGTGTTCATCGGTCGGCATTTCGCGCCCGAGCGCTTCACCGCCATCTCGGGCCTGGTGATGAGCCTGAGCGGCCTGGGCGTGCTGGCGACGGCCACGCCGCTGGCCTGGCTGATCGAGCGCAGCAACTGGCGCTGGGGCTTCGGCGTGCTGGCGGGGCTGTCGGTGCTGGCCTGGCTGGCGATCGCCTGGCGTGTGCGCGAGCCGGCGCGCGCCGCCGCACCGGGCGCGCCCGGCCAGCGCGCCACGGCGGGCGCCGCGCTGCGCGGCTTGCTGGGCCTGTTCGCGCTGCCGCAGACGGCCGGCGTGGTGGCCTATGCGGCGGTGAGCTACGCCGCCTTCATCACCTTGCGCGGGCTGTGGTTGGGGCCGATGCTGGTGCAGCGCTTCGATCTGTCGCTGCTGCAGGCCGGCCACGTGGCGCTGGCCATGACGCTGGGCAGCATGGCCAGCCCGGCGATCTTCGGGCGGCTGGACCCCGGCGGGGCGCGGCGCATGCGCTGGCTGCTCAGCCTGGCCACGGTGGCGGCGCTGCTGCTGGCCACCATCGCGCTGGTGCCGCTGCTGTGGCTGGACGTGCTGCTGGCCGGCGCCTACGGGCTGATCTCGGGCTTTGGCGTGCTGCAGTACGGCTACGTCAACGACGCCTACCCGCCGGCGCTGCGCGGGCGCGCCATGTCGCTGCTGACCATGGCCATGTTCCTGGGCGTGTCGCTGATGCAGTGGGCCAGCGGCCTGGCCGCCAGCCTGGCGCCCACCGTGGGGGTGGAGCCCTTCACCGCCGCGCTGCTCACGGTGTCGGTCATGCTGCTGGCCGGCGCGGGGGCGCTGTGGCAGCTGCCGCGCGCCCCGCTGGCGGGCTGAGCCGCGTCCCGGTTGCTTTGTTTTTCATAGCTGCTGGCGCTCGCCAGACGTGCGCAAAAGGCCAATAAGGCTTATAAGAGCGCATGCGCCGCCTGACGCAAGCCCCCAACGTCGCCATCGCCCAGATCTGGGCCGACCTGCTGTGCGAGGCCGGCTACGCCGCCACGGTGGAGCGGCGCTTCCTGTCCAGCGTGGCCGGCGAACTGCCGCCCGAGCAGTGCCTGCCCGAGATCTGGCTGCGCCACGACGAACACCTGGAGCCCGCGCGCGCCCTGCTGGCCGATCTGGCCCGCGTGCCGCAGCGGCGCTGGCGCTGCGCGGCCTGCGGCGAGCTGGTGGAAGGCGGCTTCGAGCAGTGCTGGGCCTGCGGGGCCTGGATGCCCGGCGGCGGCTGACCGGCCAGCCGCGCGCCCCGTGCCTGCCGCGGATCAGAGTCGGTCGTTCAGGCAGCCCGCGGCACCCCGGCATTCGCCGATGCGCTCTTGCAGCCACTGCGTGCGCGCCGTCGTCACCTCGGCCATGCAGCGCGGATCGATCAGGGTGCTGGTGCCCTTGCGTTGCGAGCAGCTGGTGTTGCGCGACTTCAGCCACGCCAGCTGGCCGCCGCGCAGCCGCTTGCGGCCGTCGGCATCCAGCAGCGACACCAGCTCCTGGTAGCGCGTGCCCAGCCCCTGCTCGGCCTCCTGGTAGATGCGGTGCAGGCAGGCCATGGTGTCGAACTCGGTGCGCAAGCCCTCGCACGTCGGGCCGGCCCAGGCCGTCGCGACGGTGCAGCAGGCGGCGGCGATGATCCAGGACTTCATGGGGCAGGCTTGCAGTGGCGGCGCGCCCGGCAGTCCGAGCGGCGCACGCCATCTTAATCGCGGCGCGCTGGCGTGGCCGGTGCGGGTGGTGGTGGCAGCGGCGTGCGCGCTACTTCCAGCGCCGCGGCTCCAGCGTCACGCTGGCGGCCGCGCCCGACAGCGTCAGCTGTCCTTCCTGCACCGTGGCCTGCAACTGCATGCTGCGCTCGGCCAGGGCGGCCAGCGCCTGCGCGTCGGCCGCCGGGATGCGCCACACGCCCAGTTTGTCCAGCCGCGCCAGCTTGCCCTCGATGCCGCGCCACCACACGTCGGCCGCCGGGCCGTAGGCGTAGACCCGCACCGCATCGGCCTTGCTGCACGCCTTGGCCAGCGCCTTGTCGTCGGGCTGGCCCACCTCGATCCACAGCCGCGTGCGGCCGGTGAAGTCGACCAGCTGCACATCCGGCTCGTCGGGGCTGGACAGGCCGGCGCCAAAGCCGATGCGCGCGTCGCCGCCGCACTCATCCTGCACGGCATGGGCGTTCAGCGCCAGCGCGGCCAGCCGCACCATCATGCGCTCGTCGGTCTCGCTGGGGTGGCGCGCCAGCGTCAGCGCCAGGTCGGTGTAGCAGCCGTGGTCGATGTCGGCCAGTTGCAGCTCGGCCTTGAAGATGGTGGATTTGAGGGCCATGGGGAGCGAGCGCGGTTTGGGCAGTTGCAGCGCTGATTCAATGCCCGCCAGACTTGCCGGCGGTCAGGCGATCCATGACGGCGAACAGCACCCCGGACAGCACGAAGGTCAGGTGCAGCCCGATCTTCCAGGCGATCTGCTTGTCGCTGTAGTTGTCGATGTTGACGAAGGCCTTGAGCAGTTCGATGCCGGAGATGGCGACGATGGAGCCGATCAGCTTGATCTTCAGGTCGGAGAACGTGACATGGCCCATCCATTCCGGCCGGTCTTCGCTGTTTTCCGTGTTGATCTTCGACACGAAGTTCTCGTAGCCCGCGAAGACGATGATCAGCAGCAGGTTGGCGACGAGGGCGACGTCAACCAGGGTCAGCACGCTGACCATGATCTGCCCGCCGTCCAGCGTGAACACCTGCGGCAGCAGCGTGATGAATTCCTTGACGAACTTGAACAGCAGGATGGCGATGGCGCCCACCAGCCCGATGTAGAACGGCGCCAGCAACCAGCGGCTGGCGAACATGAAGCGCTCGAGACGGTATTCAATGGATTTCATGGTGTGGGTCGATGCAGGTTGGGATGTTCAGGGATCAGTCGAATGGGCAGGGCCGCAGCGCCATCGGCCAGCGCGGTCGCGTTGTGAAGCCCCTCGACAGGCAACCCGGTCGCTGGCCGCTCGGTATCGTGTGTCGGGCCTGCATCGCGGTTGCGGGGTTTCGGTGGTGGAGATGCCGCGGCGGTCTAGATCCGCCTCGCCAGCTCCCCCGCCTTGCCCACATACCCCGCCGGCGTCAGCGCCAGCAGCCGCTCTTTCTCGGCCAGCGGAATGTCCAGCCCGCCAATCAGCGCATGCAGGGCTTCGCGGGTGACGGCCTGGCCGCGGGTGGCTTCTTTCAGCTTTTCATAAGCGCCGGGCACGCCGTAGCGGCGCATCACGGTCTGGATCGGCTCGGCCAGCACTTCCCAGGCGGCGTCCAGGTCGGCGGCCAGTTGGGATTCGTTCAGCTCCAGCTTGTTCAGGCCGGTCAGCAGCGACTGCCAGGCCAGCACGGCGTAGCCCAGGGCCACGCCCATGTTGCGCAGCACGGTGCTGTCGGTCAAATCGCGCTGCCAGCGGCTGATGGGCAGCTTTTCGGCCAGGTGGCGCAGCACGGCATTGGCCAGGCCCAGGTTGCCTTCGGCGTTCTCGAAGTCGATGGGGTTGACCTTGTGCGGCATGGTGGACGAGCCAATTTCGCCCGCCTTGGTCTTTTGCTTGAAATAGCCCAGGCTGATGTAGCCCCAGACGTCGCGCGCCAGGTCGATGCAGATGGTGTTGGCGCGGGCGATGGCGTCGAACAGCTCGGCCATGTAGTCGTGCGGCTCGATCTGAATGCTGTAGGGCTGGAACGTCAGGCCCAGGCCCACCGGGGGCGGTGTCTCGACCACGCGGCGGGCAAAGGCCTCCCAGTCGAAGTCGGGCCAGGCCGACAGGTGGGCGTTGTAGTTGCCCACGGCGCCGTTCATCTTGGCCAGCAGGGCGACACCGGCGATCCGCTGGCGCGCGGCCTGCAGGCGCACGACGACGTTGGCCAGTTCCTTGCCCACGGTGGTGGGGCTGGCGGTCTGGCCGTGGGTGCGGCTGAGCATGGGCACGCCGGCATGCTGGTGGGCCAGCGCGCGCAGGCGCTCGATGACGGCGTTCAGCCCCTGCAGCAGCACGGCGCGGCCGGCCTGCAGTTGCAGGGCGTGGCTGGTGTTGTTGATGTCCTCGCTGGTGCAGGCAAAGTGCACGAACTCGCTGGCGGCCAGCAGTTCGGGGTGGCCTTCGAATTTCGACTTGATCCAGTATTCGACGGCCTTGACGTCGTGGTTGGTGGTGCGCTCGATGGCCTTGATGGCGGCGCCGTCGGCTTCGCCAAAACCCGCCAGCAGCGACTGCAGGTAGGCGCGGGCCTGGGCGGACAGGGGCTTGAACTCGGCAAAGCCGGCGTCGGACAGGGCCACGAACCAGGTCAGCTCGACCTGCACGCGGTAGCGCATGTAGCCCAGCTCGCTCATCAGCGGGCGCAGGGGAGCCAGCTTGGCGGCATAGCGGCCGTCGAGCGGCGAAACGGCGGTCAGAGAGGTGAGTTCCATGCGCTCAATTGTAAGAAGGCAAGCCCCCACTAGAATGCCTGCTCCCGTCACATCCGGAAGCATTCGTCCATGTCCATGCGATTGATCGGCGCCACCACCAGCCCCTATGTGCGCAAGGTGCGCGCGGTGATGGCCGAGAAGAAGCTGGACTACCAGTTCGTGGCCGAGAACGTGTGGGCCGACGACACGCAGATCGGCGCCTCCAACCCGCTGGGCAAGGTGCCTTGCCTGGTGATGGACGGGCAGGACGCGGTGTTCGATTCGCGCGTGATCGTCGAGTACCTGGACACGCTGTCGCCCGTGGGCCGGCTGATCCCGCCGTCGGGCCGCCAGCGCGTGGAGGTCAAGACCTGGGAGGCGCTGGCCGACGGCCTGCTGGACGCCGCCATCCTGGCGCGGCTGGAGGCAACCTGGCCCGGCCGCGCCGAGGCCGAGCGCAGCCCGGCCTGGATCGCGCGCCAGATGAAGAAGATCGACGACGCGCTGGCCGCCATGAGCACCGGCCTGGCCGACAAGCCCTGGTGCTCGGCGGGCGTGCACCTGACGCTGGCCGACATTGCGGTGGGCTGCGCGCTGGGCTACCTGGACTTTCGCTTTCCCGATCTGGACTGGCGCGCGCGCCACGCCAACCTGGCGCGCTTGCTGGACGAGCGCCTGATGCCACGCCCCAGCTTTGCCGACACCGTGCCGGCGTAGCGGCGCTGCGCGCCGCTTTCAGAAGCCCAAGACGAGCGCGCCGCCGGGGCACGTGGCCCGGGCGGCGCGGTCAGAATAAAAAAGCTGCCGAAGCGGCCTGAAACGAAAGAGGAGGAGGGAGGAGGAGGAAGTCCGCCTCAGGTTTTCAGCCGGCTCGCGGAGCCGGCAGGCTCGGCAGCGTCAAGGCAATCAATGGAGTCATAGCCACTCATTACGCCGTTTGAGACAGCGAGTGTGCGCCCAAAGTTCCGCCCGCGCCGTCCGCGCAGGCGTAAAGAAGTGTGAAAGCTGCGCGTCAGCTGAGCGCCGCCCCGGCCGCGTGGCCCAGGGTGAAGGCCTCTTCGAACACCGAATAGCCCGACCAGTCGGCGTGGGCAAAGGCCAGGCGCGGCGCGGCGTCGAAGATCAGCGTCGGATGCTCTGATTGTGATAGCTTTTGACGCTGGATGGACGTGCGCAAACGGCTGATTTCTTGCAGCGTTCCGGGCGCTGGAATGGCCATGGCGTGGCCGTGGCGCACCAGTTCCATGCGCGCGGTTTTCTGCCCCAGGTCGGGGTGGGCGGCGCCCAGCTCGGCGACGATGGTGTCGCGCCAGGCGCTCCAGGGCGTCTGCAGCAGGCGCTCGCGGCCACCCGGTTCGCCGTCCAGCGCACGGTAGTAGGTCAGCACTGTGGGGCCGGGCACGGGCGCCAGGCTCTGGTGCCGGGCGTCCACGTAGCCCAGGCCGGGCGCGCCGTACAGCACGTTGTCCCAGCTGGGCGCGGCGCCCGGGCGGTCATCCAGCGGCGCGCGCAGTTGCAGCTGCGCCAGCAGCCAGGGGGCGGTGCGCAGGCTGGCGGCGCGCTGGCGCAGGGCTTCGGGCGGCGATTCGATCACCCGCGCCGCCACCCAGGCCGGCAGGGCGACGATGGCCTGGCGCGCCTGCCAGCGCTCCAGCCGGCCGCTGGCCACATCCAGTGCATCGACGCTGACGCCGTGGCGCCCGTGCTCGATGCGGCCGACGACGCGCCCGGCGCGCAGGCGGCCTTCGAGCGGCGCCGCCAGCCGCTGGCTGAGCCAGCCGTTGCCCTCGGGCCAGGTCAGCAGGCCGGCGTCGTCGCCGCCGCCCTCGCTCGGCGCGGCAAAACCGTGGCGGCTGGCAAAGTAGTGCAGCCCGGCCCAGGCCGAGACGCTGGCGATGCCGGCGCCGTAGTCGTCGCGGCAGCAATAGTCCAGATACCAGCGCAGGTGCGCGTCGGTCAGCCCCTGGGTGTCCAGCCAGACTTCGAAAGTGATAGCGTCTTGCGCAAATTGGACGGGCGCAAACGTCGATTTTTGCACTGGAATGGCGTAATGAGCCGCGCGCCGCGCGGCGGCCACGGCGTCGGCAAAGCGACGGTACTGCGCCAGCGTGGCGGCGCCCACGCCCTGCACCGGCAGCAGGCCGTCCTGCCAGTGGCCGTCGATGAACAGGCGCTCCTGCGGGCTGTGGCACAGGGCGCGCTCGTCGTATTGCCAGCGCCCGGCCACGCGGCGGCGCAGGCCCAGCTCTTCCAGCAGTTCTTGCACCGCGCGCGCATCGTCGCCGGGCAGCGGCAGGTAGTGCGCGCCCACGGGGCAGGCGATGCCGCCGACCTGCATGCCGCGGCTGTTGCCGCCGGCCGTGTCTTCCAGCTCCAGCAGGGCGAAGTCGTCGTGCCCCGCCAGCCGCAGCGCGCGCGCCGCCGCCAGGGCGGCAACGCCGCCGCCGGCGATCACGGTGTGCACGCGGTGCGTGACGTCGGGCGCGCGCGTGGGCCAGGGCTGGCGCAGCCGGTGGCCGCGCTCATGGCTGACGCCGGCAAAGCCGCCTTCGATGTGCGCCAGCCCGCGCGGCGCGCACCCGGCGGCGGCCAGCGCGGCGCCGGCGGCCAGCAGCGAGCGGCGGCGCCAGCCGGTGCTCACTCGTGCACCCGCCCCCATTCGGCTTCATAGGTGTGCACCAGCACCTGGTTGGACAGGCGGTTGACCTCGGCCGGCACGCGCGCCATGTCGGCCGGGAAGTCGAACAGCAGCGGCAGGGTGTGCGGCGTCAGGTAGCGCAGACCTTCGGGCAGGGCGGTGGGCAGGCGCCAGGGCCGGCGGCTGGCGATGACGAAGCCCCATTCGCCAAAGCTGGGCACGTGCGCGTGATAGGGCGCGGTGCGCAGGCCGGCGGCCTCGATGGTCTGCACCACGGTCCAGAAGCTGCGCCGCGCCACCAGCGGCGAAGTGGTCTGGACGACGGCGTAGCCGCTGGCGGCCAGGCGCTTTTCCAGCAGGGCGTAGAAGCTGAGCGTGTAGAGCTTGCCGATGCTGAAGTTGGTGGGGTCGGGAAAGTCGGCCACGATCACATCGAAGGTGTCGCCGGTCTCGTCCAGCCAGCGGAAGGCGTCGGTGTTGACCACCTGGACCTTGGGCGAGGCCAGCGCATGGCCGTTCAGCGCCGCCAGCTGCGCATGGCGCGTGAACAGCTCGGTCATCGCCGGGTCGAGTTCGACCAGGGTGACCTGCTCGACGCTGGGGTACTTGAGGATCTCGCGCACCGCCATGCCGTCGCCACCGCCCAGCACCGCCACCTTGCGCGGCGCGCCGTGCGCCGCCATGGCCGGGTGCACCAGCGTCTCGTGGTAGCGGTATTCGTCGCGCTCGGCGAACTGCAGGTTGCCGTTGAGAAACAGCCGGTGGCCCGGCCGCCCGGCGCCTGGCGCGTGGGTGACGACGATGCGCTGGTACGGCGTGGTCTGGGCGAACACCACGCGGTCGGCGTACAGACGGTCTTCGGCCAGGGTGGTGACGCGGTCGGCCCACGCCCAGGCCAGCATCAGCACCCCCAGCGTGGCCGCGCAGGCCGCCACGTGGGCGCGCAAGCCGCGCAGCTCGTGCCGGAACAGCCACAGCGCCCAGGCCGCGACGGCCGCGTTGAGCAGGCCGAACAGCAGCCCGGTGCGCACCATGCCCAGCTGCGGCACCAGCAGCAGCGGAAACGCCAGTGACACCGCCAGCGCGCCCAGGTAGTCGAAGGTCAGCACCTGCGACACCAGTTCCTTCAGCTGCACGTCGCGCCGCAGGATGCGCATGACCAGCGGAATCTCCAGCCCCACCAGCGTGCCCACCACCAGCACCAGGCCGTACAGCACGACCCGGAACGAGGCCGGCGCCCAGGCATTGACCAGGAACAGCGCCACCGGCAGCAGGCCGCCCGCCAGCGCAATCAGCAGTTCGATGCGCAGGAAGTGCGCCGGCAACTGGCGCTCGAAGTAGCGCGACAGCCACGAGCCCACGCCCATGGCGAACAGGTAGCTGCCGATGACGGTGGAAAACTGCAACACCGAATCGCCCAGCACGTAGCTGGCGATGGCGCCGGCCGACAGCTCGTAGAGCAGCCCGCAGGCCGCCACCACGAACACGCTGGCCAGCAGCGCCACTTCGACCGGCTGCGGCCCGCCGCGCGCGTCCAGCGCTTGCGGCGCCGCCGCCAATTCAGGGGCATGCATCAATGAATTGCCGCCGCCACGATGATGCTGATGCCCAGGCACATGGCCGCCACCACCAGCGCCAGCGCGCGGTTTTGCTTGTCGACGATCTCGCGCCACAGGTCGGTGGGGGTGATCTTGTCGATCAGCAGAAAGCACAGCCAGAAAATCACCACGCCGACCAGGGCGTAGACGATGGAGCCGAAGAAGGCGGCCGGGTTGATCCAGGTGATGTCCATGGTGAAGACCTCCGTGTGCGAATCGCTATTTGTGTCCGCCGCCGCTGCTGTAGCCGCCCCAGGAGCCGCCCGAGCTGCGGGTGTAGCCGCCGCCGGAGCCGCCCGAGCATTCGGTCAGCAGCACCAGCACGATGATGATGACGAACAGGATCAGCATCAGCGTCATGACGCTCTTGAACGCCGTGACCGGCAGGGCATCGGTGTGCGCGGCGGCCTCGGGCAGGTCCTGCAGGCCGAAGGCGGCGGCGACGGCGTGGCTGGGCAGGCGGTAGCCGCTGGACCAGGTGACCTCGCTGTCGCTCTTTTCCATCGACAGCAGGCCGCGGCCGCTGGAAAAATCGCGGTTGTCGGTCTGCTGGCCGCGCTCGACCGGCCAGTAGAACTCGCCCAGCACGTAACCGGTGGTGGCCCGATAGCGCGACTGCAGCGCGTAGCGCCTGCCCAGGTAGTTGGCGCTGCCCTCGTCGGCGGCCAGCCGTGGCGCCCCGGTGGTGGGGCGCACCAGGCTCCAGCCGTCGCTGGCGTCGACCAGGAAGGCAAAGCCTTTCTGGCGGTTGAACAGCAGGTATTCCTGCCAGCTGAAGGTCTCGTCGTCGTCCGGCTCCTGGCCGACGCGCTGCTGAAAGCCCACCACCTGCCAGTGCACGCCCTGCAATTGCCCGGTGCGGCCCAGCGGGATGAGCGGGCGCACGCGCGCGCCCTGCTCGGCCGCGCGCAGCTCGCCGCCCACGCCGCCCTCCAGCGTGATGATGCTGTGGCAGGTGCCGCAGGTCAGGGCCTTGGTGCTGTCCAGCCGCACCTGCACGGGCGCGCCGCAGTGCGGGCAGTTGAACTGGCGGCCGTGCTCGCTCTTGACCGATTCGTCCTTCAGGCCGTGCAGGCGCAGCTCTGGCAGCTGCACGGCCCGCCCGCGCTCGGCCTGCGGCGGCTGGGCGCCGTAGTCGATCGACAGCACCTCGCCGCCTTCGCTGCGCAGTTCGACCAGCGCGAACGGCTGGCCCAGCGGCGGCAGCCGGGGCAGCTCGCCCTGGGCGGCGATGAGCTGGGCCTGGCCGCTGTAGGCCACGCCCCAGCGCTGGCCGTCGAAGGCGGTGGCGGCGCCCACCGGCAGCGCCCGCACGTCGGGCAGGCGCACGCCGGGTGGCACCGCGCTGGTGAAGACGTAGGCGCCGTTGTCCTCGCCCAGCGTGGCGGTGGCGCCGCCGTCCAGCAGGGCAATCCACTCGGTCCAGACGCCGGCTTCGCTCTTGTACTGCAGCCGCCCGATCAGGGTGAAGGCGGGCTCGCCACCGTCCAGCGCGATGCGCCCGCCAGCGCCCAGCTGTAGCGGGCTGTGGTCGTCGAACAGCTCGGCCATGCGGCCGATGCGGCGCAGCACCTCGCCCTCGCGCGCCACCGTGCTGCGGCAGTAGCCGCAGACGGCATACGGCGTCTGCGCGCTGGCGAACTCGACCGGCGCGCCGCAGCTGGGGCAGGGCGCGCGGTAATGTCGCTGCGGGGCGTCCGTGGCCACGGTATGGGGTGTTTTCGGCCTCTGGCGCTTTACTGACCTGCGCCAGTAGCTATTAGTTCAGGAGTTATCAGACCAGCTTCTTCAGCAACTCGGTCTTCTTGGCGTTGAACTCGTCCTCGGTCAGGATGCCCTTGGTCTTGAGTTCGCCCAGTTTTTCCAGCGTCGCCATCACGTCCTCGGGCTTGACGCCGGTCGGCGCCCCGGCGGCGGCGGCCGGGGCGCCGCCCTGCAGCGCCGCCTGCATGTTCTGCGCCAGGATCTGGCCCATGGCCACGCCCGCGCCCATGCCCAGGCCGGCGCCGGCCAGGCCGCCCGCGTCGCCGCCGGCGGCCACGCCCTCGGCCATCTTGGGGATGGCCTGCGCCGTCTGGTACTGCATGAACTTGCCCATGTCGCCGCCGACCATGCCCATGCCGATCTTCTGGTCCAGCACCTTCTGCAACTCCTCGGGCAGCGAGATGCTCTGCACCGTCATGCCTTCGAGCTTCAGGCCATAGGCCTGCATCGCCGGGCCCAGCGCGCCGGCCAGCGCCTGCGCGAAATTCTGCTGGTTGGCCGCCAGGTCCAGGAAGGGGATCTGGCTTTGCGCGATGCCGGTGGCGATGTTCTGCATGATCAGCCCGCGCAGCTGGCCGTCCAGGTCGGCCACGGAGTAGATGTCGCGCGTGCCCGAGATTTCGGTGTGGAAGGTCTTCGGGTCGGCCACGCGATAGGCGTAGTTGCCAAACGCCCGCAGGCGCACGGCGCCGAACTCCGGGTCGCGGATGGTGATGGGCTGGGGCGTGCCCCATTTCTGGTCCACCTGCTGGCGCGTGCTGAAAAAGTAGACGTCGCTCTTGAAGGGCGACTCGAACAGCTTGTCCCAGTTCTTCAGGTAGGTCAGCACCGGCAGCGTCTGCGTGGTCAGCTTGTAGGTGCCGGGGCCGAACACGTCGGCCACCTGGCCTTCGTTGACGAACATGGCCATCTGCGATTCGCGCACCACCAGCTGGCCGCCGTTCTGGATCTCCATGTCCTGCATCGGATAGCGCCAGGCCAGCGTGCCGTCGCCGTCCTCCGTCCATTGCAGGATGTCGATGAACTGCTTCTTGATGAAATCCATCAGTGCCATGGTCGGGACTCCTGAAACCAAAAGTGAACGAATCGCGAATGTTAGCGTCCTGCGCGACGGGCGGCATGGTCATTTGCACACCCGGGCCGGGCGGGCAGTGCCGTGGCGGCTATCGACACCATAGCCCTACCACACTTGCATTACAAATAAGAATCATTATCATTAACAACACTGCAGGAGTGATGCCATGCCCCGCCTGATCCGCGCCCATCTGCCGACGCTCAAGAAGACCGCCAGCTATTACCTGATGCACATCACCGTGGCCGCCGCCGTGGCGTACCTGGTGACGGGCGATCTGCTGGTGTCGCTCACGCTCAGCCTGCTGGAGCCGACGGTGCAGGCGGTGGCCTTCTTCTTCCACGAAAAAGCCTGGGACAGGGCGGCGCGCCGGCAGCCGCCGCCGGCCCCGGCAGGGCAGACGGCCTGAGGCCGGCACTGCCTACAATGGTCGGCCGCCCGTTGCGCCCGCAGGCGCCGGCGTCGCCCGAGGAGACCGACCATGACCACACCGCTGTACACCAGCGAGGACAAACGCGAGCAACTGCGCCGCGCCGCGCTCGACTACCACGAGCACCCCACGCCCGGCAAGATCGCCATCGCGCCCACCAAGCAACTGGTCAACCAGTACGAGCTGTCGCTGGCCTACAGCCCCGGCGTGGCCGCGCCCTGTGAGGAGATCCAGCGCGACCCGGCCGCCGCCTACAAGTACACCGCGCGCGGCAACCTGGTGGGCGTGATCACCAACGGCACGGCGGTGCTGGGCCTGGGCGACATCGGCCCGCTGGCCGGCAAGCCGGTGATGGAAGGCAAGGCGGTGCTGTTCAAGAAGTTCTCTGGCATCGATGTGTTCGACATCGAGATCAACGAGAAGGACCCGGACAAGCTGGTCGAAATCATCGCCGCGCTGGAGCCGACCTTCGGCGGCATCAACCTGGAAGACATCAAGGCGCCCGAGTGTTTCACCGTCGAGCGCAAGCTGCGCGAGCGCATGAGGATCCCGGTGTTCCACGACGACCAACACGGCACGGCCATCGTGGTCGGCGCGGCGGTGGTCAACGGCCTGAAGGTGGTGGGCAAGAAGATCGAGGACGTCAAGCTGGTGGTGTCGGGCGCCGGCGCGGCGGCGCTGACCTGCACCGGCTTGCTGGTGGACCTGGGCGTGAGGCGGGAAAACGTCTGGGTCACCGACATCGAGGGCCTGGTGTACGAAGGCCGCACCGCGCTGATGGACGAGTACAAGGCGCGCTACGCCCAGCGCACCGAACTGCGCACCCTGGCCGAGGTGATCGAGGGCGCCGACGTGTTCCTGGGTCTGTCGGCGGGCGGCGTGCTCAAGCCCGACATGGTGGCGCGCATGGCGGCGCGCCCGGTGATCCTGGCGCTGGCCAACCCCAACCCCGAGATCCTGCCCGAGCAGGTGAAGGCGGTGCGCGACGACGCGGTGATCGCCACCGGCCGCACCGACTATCCGAACCAGGTCAACAACGTCCTGTGCTTCCCCTACATCTTCCGCGGCGCGCTGGACTGCGGTGCCACCACCATCAGCAAGCAGATGGAGATCGCCGCCGTCTACGCCATCGCCGGGCTGGCGCAGGCTGAGCAAAGCGAGGTGGTGGCGCGCGCCTATGCCGGCGAGAAACTGGCGTTCGGCCCCGAATACCTGATTCCCAAGCCGTTCGATCCGCGCCTGATGATGAAGATCGCCCCGGCGGTGGCCGAGGCGGCGGCCGCCAGCGGCGTGGCCACGCGGCCGATCGTCGATCTGGACGCCTACCGCGAGCGCCTGCAGACCTTCGTCTACGCCTCGGGCACGACGATGAAGCCGATCTTCGACGCCGCCCGCGCCGCGCCGCGCAAGCGCGTGGCCTATGCCGAGGGCGAGGAAGAGCGCGTGCTGCGCGCCGCCCAGATCGTGGTCGACGAGGGCATCGCCCGGCCGACGCTGATCGGCCGGCCGGCCATCATTGCCCAGCGCATCGTCAAGTTCGGCCTGCGCCTGACCGAAGGCGTGGACTACGACGTGGTCAACGTCGAGAACGACCCGCGCTATACCGGCTTCTGGCAGCAGTATTACGAGCTGACCAAGCGCCGGGGCATGACCGTGCCGATGGCCAAGATCGAGATGCGCCGGCGCCTGACGCTGATCGGCACCATGCTGCTGCGCGCCGGCGAGGTGGATGGCCTGATCTGCGGCACCTGGGGCACCATCCACATGCACCTGAACTACATTGACCAGGTGATTGGCCGCAAACCCGGCACGCGCACCTATGCCGCCATGAACGGGGTGCTGCTGCCGGGGCGGCAGCTGTTTCTGGTGGACACCCACGTCAACGTCGACCCGAGCGCCGAGCAGCTGACCGAGATCACCATCGCGGCGGCCGAGCAGGTGCGCCGCTTCGGCCTCAAGCCCCGGGCGGCGCTGCTGTCGCACTCCAACTTCGGCTCGTCCAACGAACCCGGCGCGGTCAAGATGCGGGAGGTGCTGGGACGGGTGCGCGAGCAGGCCCCGTGGCTGGAGATCGATGGCGAAATGCACGGCGACGTCGCCCTGGACAGCGGCATGCGGCGCGCGCTGATGCCCGACAGCACGCTTAAGGGCGACGCCAATCTGCTGATCCTGCCCGGCATCGACGCCGCCAACATCGCCTACAACCTGCTCAAGACGGCCGCGGGCGGCAATATCGCCATCGGCCCGGTGTTGCTGGGCGCCGCCAAACCTGTGCACATTCTCACGGCCAGCGCCACCGTGCGCCGCATCGTCAACATGACGGCACTCGCAGTGGCTGACGCCAATGCGATCCACAAAGACGCAATCGATAAGTAAGCGCACGCTCTCCAGTTGCCCTGGTCTTGTCGGTGCTGCCTGAATTTTAGGCAGGCGCTTGCATTTTCGCGGCGCTTGCGTCACACTAGCGCCTTGGAATTTTCGGGTTAACCCGAGGGTTTCCGAAAGGGTGTTTTTTCATGTTGCGAACAGCGGCATCCGGTGCTGCCCGCGCATCCCGGTTGGTTTTGGCAGCTTCGGTGCTGGCGGTCGCACTCCCAATGGCGGGTGCGGCCCACGCGCGCGGGCTGCTGTGGGACGCAGGCAATGCCACCGTCGCGGTGGCGGATTTGCCCTCTCAGGGACAGCAAACTTACCGGCTGATCCTGCAAGGTGGGCCGTTTCCCCATGACAAGGATGGGTCGGTGTTCGGCAACCGGGAGCGTCTGCTGCCGCGCGAGCGGCGTGGCTATTACCGCGAATACACCGTCGAGACCCCGCGAGCGCGTGACCGCGGTGCCAGGCGCATCGTCTGCGGCGGCCAGCGCCCGAGCACGCCCGATGCCTGTTATTACACCAGCGATCACTATTCAAGCTTCAGGAAGATCGTGCAATGAAGGCGTTTGAACAGTTTCAGCCCGCGCCCGCCGTCACGACGGGTGCTGACCGGTTATTGACTTCAGAGAAAGCAGCGGGGATGGATCAGCCACTTCGTCAACCCCAGGATGTGCCGCTCAGGAATGTGCGCAGCAACATCGTGCAGTCGATCCGCGCGTTCCACGCGCACGACCTGCAGCAGGCGGCGGCCCAGTTGGGGCAGCACTTCCTGTACGCCAACCTGGCCCACGCCCAGACCAAGCAGGACGTGCTGGACACGATCGCCGCGCAGTTCACCTTTCCGGCGCATTTCGGCAAGAATTTCGACGCCCTGTACGACTGCATGACCGACCCGCTGCACAAGAGTGGGCTGCAGCCGGGCTTCGTCGTGGTGCTGGAGCACATTCCCGCAACGGCCAAGTTCGACAAGGAGGCGCGCGAGCAACTGCTGGACATCTTCCGCGACGCCGCCGACTACTGGAGCGACCGCAAGATCCCGTTCAGGTGCTTCTATTCTTTTCTGTAGCCCGTTCTGCACCAGCTGGCCAAGCAGAACGGGCGAACGAGGCCCAGGGCGAATCCGCGCTCAACGGCATCGAGGCCGACGATGGCGAAAAAATGCCGACCGACAAGCTGGTCGACATTTCCCCGCTGGCGCTGCGCATGAGCAGCCCGTTCAACGCGGGCTACTGGCTGAGCGCTGCCTGAACCCCGAAGCGCCGATCGTCCCAGCCCGCCGCGCGCGGGCTTTTTCATGCGTGTCCGGGCGAACGCTTCGCCTATAGTCGACGCCAAGGATCCCGCCCAGGAGTCACGCCATGCCCGCCGAAGCCACCGAAATACTACAAAAATCAGAGCTGCAGGCGCAGGTGGTGCAAGCGCTGCAATCCCATTTGCCTCCTCAGTCGCTGCTGTGGACCGACGAGCAGACCGCCCCTTTCGAATGTGATGGCCTGACGGCGTACCGCCAGCGCCCGCTGGTTGTGGCGCTGCCCGAGACGTATGAGCAGGTGCAGGACATCCTGCGCGTGTGCCATCGGCTGGGGGTGCCGGTGGTGGCGCGTGGGGCCGGCACCGGCCTGTCGGGCGGTGCGCTGCCGCACGAGCGCGGCGTCACGCTGTCGTTGGCCCGCTTCAACCGCATCCTGACCATCGACCCGCTGGCGCGCACGGCCCGGGTGCAGTGCGGCGTGCGCAATCTGGCCATCAGCGAAGCGGCCGCCGCCCACGGCCTGTATTACGCGCCCGACCCGTCCAGCCAGATTGCCTGCACCATCGGCGGTAACGTGGCCGAGAACTCCGGCGGCGTGCACTGCCTGAAATACGGCCTGACGGTGCACAACGTGCTGCAGGTCAGCGGCTTCACCGTCGAGGGCGAGCCGATCGAGTTCGGCAGCCAGGCGCTGGACGCACCCGGCTACGAGCTGCTGGCGCTGGTGCACGGCAGCGAGGGCATGCTGGCCGTGACCACCGAGGTGACGGTCAAGCTGCTGCCGCGTCCGCGCCTGGCGCGCTGCATCATGGCCAGCTTCGACGACGTGCGCCGGGCCGGCGAGGCGGTGGCGGCGGTGATCGCGGCCGGCATCATCCCGGCCGGGCTGGAGATGATGGACAAGCCGATGACGGCGGCGGTGGAGGATTTCGTGCACGCCGGCTACGACCTGCAGGCGGCCGCCATCCTGCTGTGCGAGAGCGATGGCACGCCCGAGGAGGTGCAGGAGGAGATCGAGCGCATGTCGCGGGTGCTGACGGCGGCGGGGGCGACGAAAATTGCCGTGAGCCAGTCGGAGGCCGAGCGCCTGAAGTTCTGGAGCGGGCGCAAGAACGCCTTCCCCGCCTCGGGCCGCATCAGCCCGGACTACATGTGCATGGACTCGACCATCCCGCGCAAGCGCCTGGCCGACATCCTGCTGGCCATCGCCGAGATGGAGAAGAAGTACGGTCTGGGCTGCTGCAACGTGTTCCACGCTGGCGACGGCAACCTGCACCCGCTGATCCTGTTCGACGCCAATGACGCCGACCAGTTGCACCGCGCCGAATTGTTCGGCGCCGACATCCTGGAAACCAGCGTGGCCATGGGCGGCACCATCACCGGCGAGCACGGCGTGGGGGTGGAAAAGCTCAACTCCATGTGCGTGCAGTTCTCGGCCGAGGAGAACGAACAGATGTTTGGCGTCAAGCGCGCCTTCGATCCGGCGGGCTTGCTCAACCCCGGCAAGCTGATCCCGACACTCAACCGCTGCGCCGAGTACGGCAAGATGCTGGTGCGCGGCGGGCGGCTGGCGTTTGCGGAGCTGGAGCGGTTTTGAAACAACCGAACAGCCGGACGCGAAGGGCGCAAAGGATTCGCGAAGGACGCCCGAGAAATTTTGTTTGAATCCTCCGGTCTCTTGACTCAATCGACCGTTTGCGCTTGATGAATCGGTGCCAATAGCTATTTAATTCATAGCAAATCACCAGTAGGCACGTGGTCGCCCTTGCCGGCGGAGTTTTCGGTCACCCAGGCGGCGTAGGCCGGGTCGGCGGCGCAGGTGGCCAGCGCGTGGATGGCCGGCAACTCGTAGGGGTGGTGCTGGCGGATGGCCGCCTCGATCTGCGCGTACCGGGCCGGCTGGGTCTTGAACAGCACGCGAAATTCACTGCCCTCCAGCACTTCGCCGCGCCAGCGGTAGATGCTCTCGATGGCCTCGATCTGCGCGCAGGCGGCCAGCTGCAGGTGCACGATGGTGCGCGCCAGCTGCTGCGCCTGCTCGCGCGAGCCGACGGTGGTGACCACCAGCCACGGCAGCGGCGCGGCCATGGCGCTGGCGCTCACGCCGTCGCGGCGGTGGCGGCCGGCACGCCCATGCGATCGAGCGCCGCGGCCAGCTGGGCGACGCTGCGGTCGACGTCGGCCCATTTGTCCAGGCCGAACAGGCCGATGCGGAAGCTGCTGAAGTCCTTCGGCTCGTCGCACATCAGCGGCACGCCGGCGGCGGTTTGCAGGCCCTGGGCGATGAAGGCCCGGGCACTCTGGATCTCCGGATCGGTGGTGTAACTGACCACCACGCCGGGCGCCTCGAAGCCGGCCGCCGCCACGCTGGGAAAGCCGCGCGCGGCCAGCAGCGCGCGCACCTGGCGTCCCAGGGCCAGCTGCTGATCGCGCACCTGGGCAAAGCCGCGCGCGCGGGTTTCGGCCATGGTGTCGCGCAACTCCAGCAGCGCCATGGTCGGCAGGGTGGCGTGGTAGGCGTGGGCACCGGTTTCGTAGGCCTGCATGATCTGGTGCCACTTCTTCAGGTCGCACGAGTAGCTGGTGCTGGTGGTGCCTTCCATCACCTTCAGTGCGCGCGCCGACAGGCACACCATGGCGCAGGCGGGGGCGCTGCTCCAGCCTTTTTGCGGCGCGCTGATCAGCACGTCCACGCCCTGGGCCTGCATGTCCACCCACATGGCGCCCGAGGCCACGCAGTCGAGCACGAACAGCCCACCGACGGCGCGCGTGGCTTCACCCAGCCGACGGACGTAGTCGTCGGGCAGCATCATGCCGCTGGCGGTCTCGACATGGGGAGCGAAGACCACCGCCGGCCGTTCGCGCGCGATCGCCGCCGTCACCTCGTCGATCGGGGCTGGCGCCCACGGGGCCTGGGGGCCGTCGCCGGTGCGGCGCGCCTGGAGCACGGTGATGCGCTCGGGCGTGGTGATCTGGCCCATCTCCAGAATCTGGCTCCAGCGGTAGCTGAAAAAGCCGTTGCGCACGATCAGCACCTTCTGCCCGGTGGCGAACTGGCGCGCCACCGCCTCCATGCCGAAGGTGCCGCTGCCGGGCACGATGGCGGTGGCGTCGGCGTGATAGGCCTGTTTGAGCATGGCCGAGATGTCCTTCATCACGCCCTGGAACTTGCGTGACATGTGGTTGAGCGCGCGGTCGGTGTAGACGACCGAGAATTCCAGCAGGCCTTCGGGGTCGATATGGGGCAAGAGTCCGGGCATGAGGGGTTTCTCCAGATCGGGATGGCCGCCGGCACGAGGGTGCGGGCGGCAAAAAAACCAGCTTAGCACGCGCTGCCCCCTTACATTAGCGGCCATGGAAGTCCCCGCACTCGCGCTGGCGTTCGGCAAGAGCCTGCTGTTTGCGCTGGCGGCCGTGCTGCCGATCCTCAACCCGCCGGCATCGGCGCCGGTGTTCGTCAACCTGACGCGCGGGCTGGACCGCGACACGCGCGCCATGCTGGCGCGGCGCATCGGGCGCCATGTGGTCATGCTGCTGGCCGGCGCCATGCTGGTGGGTTCGTACGTGCTGGATTTCTTCGGTATCTCGCTGCCCATCGTGCGCGTGGCCGGCGGGTTGATCGTGGCGTCCACCGCCTGGCGCATGCTGCACGCCCAGCACCTGGCCAATGACGACAAGGCGCAGATGGCGCAGTCGCTGACGGCCGACAACGTGCGCATCCAGGCCTTCTATCCGATGACCTTTCCGCTGACCTGCGGACCGGGCTCGATCGCCGCCGCCATCACCGTCGGCGCCAGCCTGCACAGCCGCCGGGTCACCGAGGCGTTGGCGAACTTCGCTGGTGGCCTGGCCGCCACGGTGGTCATCGGCCTGCTGGTGATGCTGACCTACCGCTACGCTGGCCGCCTGCTGCGCCCGCTGGGTGAGGTGGGGCAGATCGTGTTTCTGCGCCTGATGGCCTTCATGCTGCTGTGTGTGGGCGTGCAGATCGTCTGGGATGGCGCCAGCACCTTGCTTCAGGGTCTGAATATGACGCAGTGAAATGGCCTGCAGGGCTTGCCTGGAGAGCGCCAGAAGCTATCAAATTTGAATCGTTCTGTGACCGCGCCATCCGGGTTCAGTGTGGCCCAACACCCGCCGCCACCAGGTCCTGGACCAGCTCGGTGCTCAGATAGTGCGGGCCATCGAAGGCAAAGATCGACCAGTCCTGGTAGGCCTCGAGCTGGGGCAGGAACTCGGCGGCCGTCGCACTGCGGAAGCCCCCGCCCGGCGCCGGCCGAAAGGCTTCGGCGATCACCTGCACGCGGGCACGCCCCAGGCGGGCGGTGAGCTGCCGCAGGTAGTCGCGCGCCACCGATGGCACGCGCGCGTGCACCCCGACGCCATCCTGGAACAGCACACCGACATGGGTCGGCAGCCAGCGCTCGATCCAGGCCAACAGCGCGCGCGGCCCCAGGTTGGCACTGTCGTAGGCGCTGACCCACAGCGGGCGCGGCAGCTGGTTGAGCAGCTCGGGCAACTCGGGCGGTGGCTGCCAGCCGGGATCGATCTCGACCGGGAAGTACCAGCCACGGACGCGCAGCGGCCAGGGCGCGGCGGCCAGACACAGCGCGCGCGACTGCTCCACCAGTGCCGGCAGGGCGCCGCGCGCGGCCGCTTCGGCGTGCAGTCCGGCCAGGCCGAGAATGACCTCCTGCGCCCAGGGCTCGCGCGCGATCCGGTCCCAGTCCGGCAATTGCGGTTGCTGCAGCGGCAGCCCGGCGTCGGCCATGAAGCTCAGGTTGTCCACTGCCGTCCACTGCACCAGCAAGCTGCGGATGCCCAACCGGGCCCAGTCGCCGCGCGGCAGCACGGTGCGGCGGCTGGGTTGCCAGACCATGCCGCCCAGGCGCAGCGCCGGCGCGCTCCAGGCACTGCCGCTCGCTGACCAGGGCAGCAGGGCGGCGCCGAGCAGGCGCCGCCGTGTCCAGAATGAGGCTCCGGCCGAGGGCGCGGACGGCATGCCGGCCACCGGCATGCGCTCATGCAGGCGCGGGGCTTTGGGACTTGGGCCGAGCATCGTCATCGCCTGTTCGATCACGCACCCACCTCACCGGGCCACGCGAGCAGGGGCGAGGCCTGATGAGAGATGGGCGGCCCGCACCGAGCGGGGGGCGCTGGCCCGGCATGCCTTCCATGCCGCCTGCCCGCGCCGCCCGGTCGGCGCCGGGATCAGTTGAGCTTGCTGGGCACGGTCCAGGTGAACCCGAGATTGGTGATGCCCTGGATGGTGCTCTGGAAATCAGCGTAGCCCGGCACCCCCAGTTGAGGCTCCAGCCAGAACGGATGGAAGAAGAACGATGCGAAGCCGTCGCGCACGGTCTTGACGTACTGCGCGTTGGTCACGATGTCCTGCCACGTGTAGTTGTAGTTGGACGTTGGATCGATCGCACTGATGTCGTATTCGATGTTGCCCAGACTCTCCGGCAGCACACGCTGGCCGTAGTAATCCTTCTTGATCGGGTAGGGAAAGATCTGTCCGACCGCGAAGTCCTTGCCCACGGCGGCGTTGAAGTTCGGGTTGTCCGCCGTGTAATACACCACCCGCTGGTAGGTCTTGGCAAACGTCTGGGCCGCAGCCTTGGAGGCCAGCGCAGAACCCTGGTAGTGGGGCGTTTCCCACGCCGTTGGCGTGTAGCCGTTGCTGGACAGCTCCAGCAGGCCGGCGTTGTAGCGACCCTGGGCCCAGGCCATCGAGTCCTCGGCGACCGGAGTGTTGGCCACGATGTTCCAGAACTCGTAATCATCGCCGCTGACGCCGGTGTACTTGTTGCGCATGTTGCTGTACTGGTGGGTGTAGCCGTGCATCACGACCTCGCCGCCGCGCGCCAGGGCGTAGTTGAGCGAGGTCTTCAGATTGGTGGCCTGCGACATCGGTATGAACTGCGCGACGTTGCCGTTGTAGACGCCCAGCGGGTCGGCATAGTAGGGGATGGTGGCGATGGAGAACGGGATCTGTCGCTGGTACAGGTAGTTGGTGAGGGTCTGCATGGCCGAGACACTGACCAGCGCGCCGACGTCTTCAAGACGTACCATCGCCTGATGGCTCTCGGCGTGGTTGACGCCCAGCATGTCGTGCAGCAGGTCGGTCAGCACCAGATAGCGGTCACGCGGGCCGATGTAGCTGAATGGCAGATCGGCCACGTACCAGAAATTGCCCGAGCGCACGACATAGGGCGCGGATTCGCCCGTCTGCGGGTTCGACATCGGCACCAAGGTCGTCGCCTTGGCGGCATCGGTGATGCCGACGATACCGACGTCCGGATCGGCGGCCACCGCACTGCCGTCATACGTGTAGTACTTGACGAAGGGCAGCGACTTGTAGGTGATGGTGTCGAAAAAGCCCGGGTTGGGGTTGGCTGCCGAGGGCAGCGCGTTCAGTCCGCGCAAGCCGTTGAAGCCGAAGCCGAATCTGCCCTGGAAGTTGTAGGCGGGGTCCCAGGCCATCTGCCACAGGTTGTACTTGAACCACACCACCGTCTTGGCCGTGGTCGTCACGTCGGCCATGAAGCTGGGCGGCACCGAATTGTCGTAGTACGCACCCAGGTAGAAGGTGGCATCGTAGTTGTTGACCTGCCCGGCCGCGTAGTTCTGCACCGGCACCAGGTCGACCGTGCTGTCGAAGTGCCCCAGCAGATTGCGCAGCATGATGGCGTAGGCCATGCCGAGTTTGGTGAAGGTCTGGCCGGGTGGGGCGTCATAGAGCACCAGCGTGCGCGGGCCGGGCTGCGTGGCGACCGGCGGGGGTACCGTGGGCGCGGGCTTGGGCTTCGGTTTCGGGATGAGCTGCGCCGGCAGTTTCAGCACGGCGCCGATCAGGGACGACAGTGACAGGGCCGTGCGTTGTTCGGTCTGGGCCGCTGCGGGCATCGCCAGGCACAGCGTCAGCAGCGCGGCGAGCAAGGGTTTGACGGGTTTCATGGTTCATTCCTCCAGGAGATTCGTGAAAGCACAGGGGGCTTTCAGCGTGACGGCGAATTGGGCGGCGTGGCCGGGCTGCTGGTGGTGCCGCTGCCGGGCGCTGGCGCCACATCGGGGCGCATGTAGTCCTTGTTGCGCAGGTTGCCGTGCTTGTGGGCGCGCTCGGTGCGTATGGCTTCCGCCGGCGAGGCGCCCGCCTCGACTTTGACCATCGGCGAGCCGGGCGGCAACGGCGGCGGCGCCACCCCGGCCGCGCTGGCCGATGCACTGAACACCGTCAGCAGGGCCGCCGCGGACGCGCATGTCAGCAACAGATTGCGGTTTTTCGTTTTCATCGTCGATCTCCTTTCGTCTTTCAGTCGGAACACGGAACGCCTTGAGCGAAGTCGCCGTCGCGACTTCAGTAGTTGAAGGTGATGCGCAGGAACACGCCCTTGCCGCGCGTGCCACCGCCCAGTCGCGCGCGGTATTGCAGCGAAACATCCACGTATGAACGCGGGGCCTGATGGCGGTTTTCGTTGAACCAGTACCTCGCCGCCAGGCCGACACCGGCGCCGCTGGCGGTACGCTGGCCGGACGCCAGCTTGGAGTCGTGGTCGAGGGCGAGCACCAGGTGCGGAAACAGCACCAGGCGGGCGTCGATATCCTTCAATCGGATGCTGCGACCGACGTCGGCCTCAAACGTGGCGTAGCCGCGGTGTGCGCGCAGGAAGCGGCCTGCTTCGGCATACACCTGCGTGGTGAACCAGCTGTCGGTGTCGATCCGCAGATCGGTGCCATGCGTGTACGAGTACCCCGCGCGCAGCAGCCAGTCGTTGCTGGACAGGCTGCCGATCTTGACGCGACGTTCCACGGCCAGCACCAGGTTGGTCGAGCGAAACGGCTTGACCCGTGCGCCCAGCATGCCTTGCGCCGTCTGGCCGCCGGATGGCGCGCCACCCTTGGCCCAGGGCGTCTGGAAGCCGCCGCCATAGAGCTCGACATAGCTGCCATCCCGGTAGCCGGCCGGTCGCCAGTAGACCTCCATCCCCGCCTGCAGGCTGTCGCCAATGGTGGCGGGCGCACCGGCCAGCTGACCACCGGGCGACACGCCCCGGTAGCCGAGCGACAGCGTGGCGCCCCAGCTGCGCGTGCGATCGGCGACTTCGCGCCGGGTCTCGAACAGGCGTTGTGGCGTCAGGGCCAGCCGGCCAGCCTCGGCGGCGTCGATGGCTTGCTTGAAGTAGTTCACGGCGACGTCGGAGCGACCGAGCCGGCCGGAGACGTAGCCGGCGTCCAGCAAGGCGTGGTCGGGCAATTGCTGGCGCTCGGCGGCGCGGGCAAATGCCTGCGCGGCACTGGCGTCGTCACCGACGCGCACGGCCAGGTAGGCGGCGTCGGTGTCGCTCAGCTCCTCGATCATCGGCGAACGCCGTGCGGCTTCGAATACCGCGCGCGCGCCAGCGGGGTCGCTGGGCAGCAACAGATCGATCTGGCTCGACACGGACAGGCGTGAGTCCGACAGCGCGGCCCGGGCGTCGGCCGCGGCTGCCGCCGGCTGTTGCAGCTGCCTATGCATTTGGCTGCGCAGCGCCAGCATCTCCGGTTCCGGGTCGGGTCGGGCCAGGAACTCGTTCGCCCGATCGAGCGCCTGCGTTGGCTGGCCTGCGGCCAGCAGGGCACGGACGTAGAGCAATTGATAGCGCCGGTTGGCCGGCGCATGTTCGACCGCGGCGCGCGCCTGGGAGGCGGCATCGGCATACGACGCCGCGGCGTAGGCGCGCACGGCAGCGTCGGCAGACGCCGCACCCGGGTCGTCCGACACCTCGCCCGGCCACAGCTCGCAGTACGGTGTGTGCGACGAGCCGATGCAGACCACCTTGGGCGTGGCCAAGGTCGGCGCGATCACGGGGCTGGGAAGCATCGGGCGACGTTTGCCGGCGCTGGCCTGGCGGCGTCGCGTGTCGACCGCGGCATCGGCCGGTGCGGACAGCGCGGCCAACAGCTGTTCGGCCCGGCCGTCCTGTCCGGCGGCCAGCGCAGCGTCGGCGGCGATCAGGCGGACGTTGCGGCCGCGGGTCGAGTCGTCGGATGCGAGCGCCAGCGCGCGGTCGAAGTCGGCCACGGCATCGTCCAGGCGATTCTGGCGCTGTCGCGCATGGGCGCGCAGGACGCGGATGTCGGCGCTGTCCATGCCGGGGCGTTCAAGCACCCGGCTGGCGGCCGTCTCCAGCGCGGACCAGCGGCTCGCCGACGCCAGCGTGCCCAGCCACTGCACCTGATGTGCCAGTACCCCAGGTGCCAGCTCCGCGCCGCGCGCGGCCTGTTCAATGGCCCGGTCCACATCCCCCTGGGCCAATGCGCGGTTGGCAGCTTCGAACTCGGCGTAGGCGCGGCGCTGGCGTGCCTGTCTGGCCAGCTCGGTCAACTCCGGGTCCGATGGCGTGCCCTGACCGGCGACCGCTTCGACATCGGCATAGGCGCCGGTTTCCAGCAGCGCATAGGCCAGCAGACGCCGGTAGTCGCCGTTGTCAGGTTCGAGTTGCACGGCCTGCCGTGCGGCCCGCGCGGCGCTCTGGAAGTCGCCCTGGGCGCTTGCCTTGTAGGCCGTGTCGGCCGAGTCGTAGGCCGCGCCGCGGCGACCCGCTGCTGGCCCGGCCGCCAGGGCTGCGCCAGGGGAGGCCGACCGCGGCAGGCGTGCGCTGCGGGAAATGGCGCCGCGTGACGGGGTGCGACGTGAGGCGACCCCCTGCGGCGCTGAGGCGCGCGACGGGGCCGCGTCCTGTTGCGCGAGTGCGCGCCGCGCAGGCGTTTCGTTTTCGTGGGTCGGTGCCACGGCGCTGGCCTGGTCGGCGCCTGGCACCGTGCCGGAGGCGGGCCCGGGATCGGTGGCCTGGGCGCTGGCTTGTGTCTGAGGTTCCGCGGTCCGTGGTGCCGCCACCGGTTCGAGGCTCGCCAGGGTGCGTCGCAAGGCGGCATCACCGGGGTGCTTGGCGATCTGCTGCTGCAACAACTGGCGAGCCTTGTCCGTGTCGCCGAACTGGCGATACGCCTCCGCCAGGTAGCCTGCAATCACGGCGCTGTCCGGGGCCAGTCGCAAGGCCTGCCGGAATTCGTCATAGGCGCGCGCCCGGTCGGCGTCGCGCAGGGCGTCAAAGCCCTTTTGCAGATGCGGGTATACCAGAAAGCGGGTGTACCCAGACACCCCTGGCCCCAGGTCGATCGCCTGGCCAAGCACCGGCCCCGCTACCAGCAGCAGCGTCAGCGCCAAGGTGGAGGGCAGGCGCTTCATTCATGCCTCCGCTGCCAGCGGGCCACTGCCCACGCGGCCCTTCGAGAGGCTGATCACCAGTTCCCGGACCGGAGGCTGCAGCTTCTGTTGCAAGGCCAGTGCCTCGTCCAGTGCTTCGCGGGTCAACAAGCCTCGGGCGAGCATGAATTCACCCAGCCGCTCGTGGGTCTTGGCACGCTGGATCAGCACCGACTTCAGTGCAGCCGGATCGATGTGGCCGAGCGCACACAGGATGTCGCCGAGCAGCAGTTGGCCCCCGACGTAGACATGCCACATCAGCGCGGCGGTCTTCGGCGTCGCGGCGGGCGCGCCTTCGGCGCCGGGCCGTCCCGTTGGCGCCGGATCGCCGTCTGCGCGGGCGCCATACCAGTGCCTCAAGCCAACGGTGACTTCGCCCTTCGGGACGATCACATAGCCGATCTTGCGGTTCAGCTTGCGCCCCATGGCGGCCAGCGATACCGGGTCCAGATACGACTCGCAGGCCAGCACCAGGGTATCGCCTTCCTCACGAATCGGCACCACGGCATAGTGCAGGGCCACCGATGCCGGCACGCAGGCCACCAGCGCTTCAGTGAGCTGGCGGCTGTCGAAAGGCTCCCAGTGGGCGCGCGACTGCGCCGCCACCGCTGCCGCCAGCTGCTCGGGCGTGATCAGGCCGCGGTGCACGAGCGCCGCGCCCAGTCGCAAGCCGCGCACCGGCTCGGCCAGTGCTTCGTCCAGTTGCTCTTGCGTGAGCGCGGACTGCGCCACCAGGATCTGCCCCAGCGGCTCACGTGCGCCGCCTTCGCCACCCAGGGTGGGGAAGTCGTGCTCCGTCTTGGCCCAGGCGATGCGCCGCACGTCCTTGGCTTGCAGCGTCTGCATCAGGGCGCGCCAGTTGGCGAAGAAATTGATCACGTTGCCCCAGACCAGCCGAGGTACCGACAGCAGGCCTTGTCCGATTCCGTAGTAGGACGACACGAAATAGATGCGCTGCAGCGCACGGTTGCACAGCAACGCCAGATTGGCGACCAGCAGCGTCGTCAGCCAGGCGTTGTCCTCGAAGATGGAGAGGAACTGGTAGCTGTCGGGCACCAGCCGCTGATACAGCCACAGGGCGAGCAGCTGCAGCAGCAGCAAGGTCGCCAGCAGGCCGGCGAAATTGGTGATCACGCCCTTGCGGTCGCGCCAGAGGAAATAGTTCAACCCCCAGTGCCGTGACCAGCCCATGGTCTTCGTGCCCTGGTAGATGATGCCGATGATCCAGCGCGATTTCTGGCGGATCGCGGCGCGCGCGACCGACGGAAAGTACTCGCGCACGCACACGGTGCTGGCTTCGCGGGCGCTTTGGCCAAGCCGGACGCCCTGCGCCGCCGGGCTGCCACGGCCGTGCGGATCCATCGGGAAGCGCACGAAGATCTCCTTCATGCCCATGCCCTTGAGCCGCAAGCCGATGTCGTAGTCCTCGGTCAGGCTCTTCACGTCGAAGGCCGTGCCCTTGCCATGGCTGAGCAGGGCCATCACCGCCTTGCGACTGAAGCAGGTGCCGACCCCGGCGCTGGGGACCTGACCGACCAGGGCCTCGCGCACCAGCAGATCCTTGCCGTGCGATTCGGCGAACTCGTCCAGGTAGTGGCAGCTGGTGAAGTCAGTCCAGGGGCGCGGCAGCGGGTAGACCGGCAGCTGGATCAGGTCCTTGCGGCCCACCAGATGGTTGAACACGCGCAGCTCCATGGGAGACAGCACGTCTTCCGAGTCGTGCAGGATGAAGCCCTCGAAGTGGATGCCGGCGCGTTCCTCGAACTGGAAGATCGCATCGAGCACGTTGTTGAGGCAATCCGCCTTGCTGGTCGGGCCATCGCGGGCACCGACGACCTTGTGCACGTTGGGGAAGCGGGCGCAGACCTTCTCGACGTCCGACTGTGTCTGCGGGTCGTTGGGGTAGGTGCCGACGAAGATGTGATAGTTCTCGTAGTCCAGCGTGGTGGCCGCCAGCTCGGCCATGCGGTCGATGACCCCGTGCTCCTGCCAGGCCGGCACCATGATGGCCAGCGGCTTCTCGTCGCGCGCCTGCAGGTCAGCCGGCTCAGCGCGGGCGTGGCGCCGGTAGACCGTGGCGCGGCGCCACAGGCGTCGTCCCCAATAGACCAGGTCGATGAACAGGTCATCCAGACTACTGATCAGGATGATCGCCGCCAGCACCAGCGCCACGGACTTCAGGCCGTAGAGGTAGGCGGAGACGTAGTCAACCGACCACATGCTCCTGCTCCTGCATCACCGAGGCGTGGCTTGGGAACATGCCGAGTCCGGCGGCAAGGTGCGCCGCGATCTGCCGCGACGCCGTGCCGTCGCCGAACGGGTTGCCGGCCTGTTGCATGCGCTGGAATTCGACCGGATCACGCCACAGGCGGCGCACGTGCTCCAGGATGGTCTCCGTCGACGTGCCCACGATGGCCGCGCAGCCGGCTTCCAGGGCTTCCGGCCGCTCGGTCTCCTCGCGCAACACCAGCAGCGGCACGCCGAACGTCGGCGCTTCTTCCTGCAGGCCACCCGAATCGGTGAGGACGATCCAGGCGTCCCGCAAGGCCTGCTGCATGTCGAGGTAGTCCAGCGGGGCCGTGAGCTTGACGTTCGGCAAGCCGGCCAGCAGTTCATGCACGGGGCCGTGCACCACGGGATTGAGGTGCACCGGAAACAGCACCCGCAGATCGGGCTGTTCGCGCGCGATCACCGCGATGGCCCGGCACACGCGCTCGATGTCCTGCCCCCAGTTTTCGCGTCGGTGCATGGTCACCAGCAGGTGGCCACGACCGCTGGCCCGGCGACGCACGCCGCGATGGGCGCAGACCCATTGCTGGGCGTCGATCACGGTGTTGCCCGTGACCCAGACACGTTGCGCCGGCACGCCCTCGGCCAGCAGGGCCTGCCGTGAGCGCTCGGTTGGCGCGAAGTGGAGTCGGGCAATGCGCCCGATCATCTGACGCAAGCCCTCCTCGGGAAACGGCCGGCGCAGGTTGTAGGTGCGCAAGCCGGCTTCGACATGGGCCACGGGCACGCTGTTGTAGAAGCCGGCCAGCGCCCCCAGAAAGGCGCTCTCGGTATCGCCCTGGACCACCACGGTGGCCCACTCGCCTGCACTCAACACGCCTTCGAGCTGGGCGCGGCAGCCCAGACTGAAGTCCAGCAGTGAATCGCCCTGACGGGTCAGCCTGATGTCGGGATGGATGTCGAAGCTGCGCAGGATCGGCTCCGCCATCTGGGCATGCTGTCCGGTGTGCAACCAGGTCACGCGCGCCCACGGCTGGCGCCGCAGTTCGTGATAGAGCGGCGCCAGCTTGATGATCTCCGGGCGCGTGCCGCAGACGATCAGGATGGGCGCGGCGTCGGCCGCGGTCGGACGGGTCGTGACGCGGGCGTCCATCACAGCTCCTCGCAGCTCGCCCACTGGGATGACGGGCCCGTGTCCTCTGGCGTGTCGGGGGTCTGCAGGTCGACGACGAACACGATTTCGCCACCGAAGCGCCCCACGCCCAGTGAGTGCATCAGTGCGCGTTCCTGCTCAGGCGTCTGCAAGCGCACGAAGCAGATGGCCTGCTGGCGCCCTTCGTGCGCGGCCATCAGAATGTCCAGGCGCTTGAGCGTGCCGAACGTGGCGCTGAGATCCGCCACTCGCGATTTCAGCGTGGCCACGTCATCGCAGTGGCGGAATGCGGAAAGCGTATCCATCATGATCCCTGACCCTGAGCGCCGCTGCTTGCGGCTTGTTGTCTGATGTTTCAGACTATTTCTGATTGGCATGCCGCTGGCAATTCACTCGGAATGGGGTCTGCACCGGCTCCGAGGCGCTCCGAATGCGGCGCAAATGCCCGCCAGTCATTGGTTTCTGTCTGAATGTGACAAAACGAGACATTCGATACATTTGTTGTTGCGCTTGAACCTGAGCGAAGATTCCGCGATGTCTCGAAAGCCCACTCTCTCCGGTGCTGACCGCGGAACCTGCGCCGCCGACAGCGCGCAGCGCGGCTTCGCGCGGGACGGCCGGCTTGACCAAGTGGCCCGGCTGGCGGCCTGTCTGGCCGGGGTCGACGCCGCGCTGGTCTGGTTGACGCCATCGGATGGGCAGGCGGGCGGTTGGGGCGGCGCGGGCCGGGCGGGGGCCTGGGCGCAGGCGAGTGCCTGCATCGCTGCACTGAGCCGCCAGCCTGCCGGGCAGCCCGATCCTGGCGGCGCACCGCAGCTCATCGACCTGCCGGAGGGCGAGACATGCCATGTCCGCCAAGCGACGATCGGCGACCCCGACGGCCAACCCATGGGTGGCCTGGCGGTGCTGGGTGAGGGCAACGCGCCGCTGCCGCCCGATGCCGGGCCACTGCTGGATCGGCTGGGGCGCTGGCTGGCGCAAGCGCTGGTGCCGGGCGCGCCCGCGGGCCCGGGCGGGTGGCCCGATGCGGCACGCGGTGCAGCGCTCATGGCGGCCTTGCAGGTGACCGCATGGCGCTATGACGCGAGCACCCGTGCTCTGCAGCTGGGCACCGGTGCGACGGCGGTGCTCGGACTGGCGCAGGGGCAGGCGCCGACCATTCTGGACGGTCTGCGCCCACTGTTGTCCGAGGACGCGGCGCGGCGCCTGCAGCGCGCCGTGGACACCTGCCTGGGCACCGGTCAGCCGATCGACGAGGAAATCCAGCTCGCCGCCGGCGAGTCGCCGCGGCGCTGGCTGCGCTGGGTCGGGGTGGCGATCCGGGACGCCACCGGTGGCGTCGGCGCGATCCAGGGTGCGCTGCAGGACATCAGCTCGCGCAAGCAGGCCCAGGAAGAGACACTGCGGCTGGCGATGCGCCTGACCACCACCCTGGCGAGCATCACCGAGGCTTTCGTCACCCTGGACCGCGCAGGCCGCTTCATGTACGTCAATGGCGAGAGCGAGCGGCTGTTGGGCGCCAGCACCCGACAGCTGCTGGACGAGCCGATCTGGCAGCAACTGCAAGGCCAGCAGCCGGACCTGGTGCGTGCGCGCATCGACGAGGCCCTGAGCCACAACCAGCGCGTCGAGTTCGAGGACTTCTACCCGACGCAGGGCAAATGGATCGAGCTGCGCGCCTACCCCTACGCCGAAGGCCTGGCGGTGTACTTCCGAGACGTGAGCGAGCGCAAGGCCGCCGAGGAGAAGATCCATCGCCTGGCGTTCTACGACCCGCTGACGGGCCTGCCCAATCGTCAGCTGCTCATCGAACGGCTGGAGACGGCGCTGCTCGATTGCGCCGCCAACGGACACTCGGGCGCGCTCATGTTCATCGACCTGGACAACTTCAAGGTCCTCAACGACACCCGGGGGCACCACACCGGTGATCTGCTGCTGAAGGGCGTGGCCACGCGATTGCGGCATTGCGTGCGCGTCGACGACACCGTGGCGCGCATCGGTGGCGACGAGTTCGTGGTGCTGCTGCAGGCGCTGGACAGTGACCCCGCGGTGGCGGCGCGCAAGGCGCACGCGGTGGCCACCAAGGTGCTGGCCCGGATGATCGAGCGCTTTGACCTCGACGGGCACCAGCACCATTGCACCACCAGCATCGGCATCACGCTGATCGCCGCCGGCCAGGACAACGTGGCCGAGCTGCTGCAGCAGGCCGACATGGCCATGTACCAGGCCAAGCACATGGGGCGCAACACCCTGGCGTTCTTCGACCCGCCGATGCAGGCCGCGCTGAACGCCAGCGCGTCGCTGGCGCTGGCGCTGCGCGCGGCGCTGAGCGACGACAGGCAGCTGACCCTGCACTACCAGCCGCAGTTCGATCGGGCGCGCCGCATCACCGGTGTCGAAGCCTTGCTGCGCTGGCAGCATCCGCAGCGCGGGCTGGTGGGCCCGGTGGAGTTCATCCCGGTGGCCGAAGACACCGGCCTGATCGTGCCGCTCGGCCTGTGGGCGCTGACCCAGGCCTGCCGTCAGCTGGCGTGCTGGCAGGGTCAGGCCAGGACGGCCGCGCTGAGCATCTCGGTCAACGTCAGCGCGCGGCAGTTCCGCCACCCGGACTTCGTCGATCAGGTCACGGCGGTCATTCGGCAGTGCGGTGCGCCACCCCGCCGGCTGCGGCTGGAATTGACCGAGAGCCTGCTGGCTGACCACCTGGACATCACGCTGGCGCAGATGGCCCGCCTGCGGCAACTGGGCGTGGCGCTGTCGCTGGACGACTTCGGCACCGGCTATTCGTCACTGGCCTACCTCAAGCGGCTGCCGCTGGACCAGATCAAGATCGACCGCGCCTTCGTGGCCGACGTGCTGAGCGACGCCGGCGATGCGGCGATTGCCGGCGCCATCATCGGCATGGCGCACAGCATGGGCCTGAAAGTGGTGGCGGAAGGCGTGGAAACCGAGGCGCAGCACCGGTTTCTGTCCGAGCGCGGCTGCGATCAGTTCCAGGGTTTTCTGCTGGCCCCGCCCCTGCCGCTGGAGGCACTGGAGGCCTTCATCGCCCTGCACGCCACGGCCTGAGCGGCCCGGCCACCAGGCGCCGGCCAGCTGGGGGGCGTGGCGCCGAAAAACCTGCCGATCAGCGCCGATGCAGCCATCGCCAGCGCGCCCCCGCACAGCACCGGGGTGAGTCGCGGCCCGTGGTGCCGCAGCGCCACCACGATCGGCGTGGCGGCAACCTGCCGGCTACGGCTTGCGCGACAGGCCCTCGGCGCCGCCGCGGGCCAGCACGCCAGCCACGATGCGGTCGCAGCGCGCGCCGTCGAAGGCGAAAGCGTCGCCCAGCGCGATATCGGCCTGGCTGGCCAGGTCCTCGCGCAGCAGGCCGCGGGCACGGAAGAAGCGCGTGCGCACGGTGGCCTCGGGAATCCCCAGCGCCTCCGACACCTCCTCCACGCTCATTTCCTCGACCGCGCGCAGCATGAACACGGTGCGGAACACTTCCGGCAGCAGGTCGATGCGCGCTTCCAGCAGCTGGCGCATCTGCGCGCGCATGGCGAACTGCTCGGGACGCTTGTCCGGCGTGTCGGTCAGCGAGGCCTGGATTTCGGGTTCGGTGGCGTTCATGGCGGCGTCCAGAGGAATGAGGGTGGCCTGATGGCGGCGCAGCCGGCCCAGCGCCTCGTTGGCGACGATGCGCACCAGCCAGGTGGACAGCTTGGCGTCGGCCCGGAAGCTGTCCAGTGCCCGCCAGGCGCGCAGATAGGCGTCCTGCAGGGCGTCCTCGGCGTCGGCGTCGTTCTTCAGAATGCTGCGCGCCGTGCGAAACAGCAGGCGGTTGTGGCGACGCATGATGGCCTCGAAGGCGGCTTGCTCGCCGCGCGCGGCGCGCGCCGCCAGCTCGGTGTCGGTGGTGTGCTGGGCGCTTGGCGCGTGTGCCAGGGGCAGGGTGTTCGGCATCAGATAGACCTCCGGAGCATTGGATGCGATGGGCGTGCCGTGCGTTCCCGCCGACCGCCGCCGATGGTCGGCGGTCGGGACAAGGCCGCTCAGTAGCCGTAGAACTCCTCGCTGCGCACGTCGTCCTCGTCGACGCCGGCGGCCACCAGGGTCTGCTGCATGGCCTGCACCAGGCCGGGCGGGCCGGAGACATAGAAGATCGGCGCCGGCAGGCCGGCCGTCTGCTGCCGGATCAGCGCGCTGTCGATCACCCGCGTCTCGCCGCGCCAGGGCTGGCTGCTGCGGCCCATCTCGGTCATGGTGGCGGCCAGGCGAAAGCGCGGATTGGCCTGCGCCAGCTGCTGCAGCTCGGCCAGGAAAGCGGTGTCCTCGGGCCGGCGGTTGGAATACAGCAGCAGCAGATCCTGCGGCATCTGCTGGTGGGCGGCGTGACGCAGCATGCTCATGAACGGCGTGATGCCGATGCCGCCGGCAATCAGCACCCCGGCCCGCGCCGGGTTCCTGTGCAGCGTCAGCGCGCCGAACGGCCCGTCGAGCTGGACCGCCGCGCCATCGGGCAGCGCGCCCAGCGCCCGCTTGTAGGCGCTGTCGCGCATGCGGGTGGCCACCACCAGCTCGTTCTCGTGGGGCGCGCTGACGATGGAAAACGCATGGCGCGCATCCTGCGAATCGGCGGCCACGCCCGGCAGCGGCAGGATCAGGTCGATCGCCTGCCCGGGCCGGAAGTCGAAGCCGGCCGGCTTGTCGAAGTGAAAGGCCTGCGTGCCTTCGGCCACCGGCTGGCGGCGCTGCAGTGTGGTGTGGTAGACCGACATGGTGAAAACTCCTGAGAAACGGGGCCGCGAACGGCAGGGTGGGTGGGCGCGGTCAGCGGCTGTCGCGCTCCAGCAGGCTGAGGAATTCGCGCCGCAGCGTGGCGTCCTTGAGGAAGGCGCCGCGCATCACCGAATTGCGCATCAGCGCGCCATCGTCCTTGACGCCGCGCCAGTGCATGCAGAAGTGGCTGGCCTGCATCACCAGCGCCAGGCCGTCGGGGCGGATGCGCTGCTCCAGCTCGTCGGCCAGCATGACCACGGCTTCTTCCTGGATCTGCGGGCGGCTCATCACCCATTCGGCCAGGCGGGCGTACTTGGACAGGCCGATCAGGTCGGAGCCGGCGTTGGGCAGCACGCCGACCCACAGCTTGCCCAGGATCGGGCACAGGTGGTGCGAGCAGGCGCTGCGCACCGTGATCGGGCCGACGATCATCAGCTCGTTGAGCTGCGACACGTTGGGAAACGCCGTCGCATCGGGTGCCGGCTCGTAGCGGCCGCGAAACACCTCGCTGACGAACATCTTGGCCACGCGGCGCGCGGTATCGGCGGTGTTGTGGTCGTTCTCGGTGTCGATCACCAACGCGTGCAGCACCTCCCGCAGGCGCGCCTGCACTTCCTCGCGCAGCTCGCCCAGTTCACCCTCGCGGATGTGGGCGGCGATGTTGTCGTTGGCGTGATAGCGCTGCCCGGCCTCGATGAGCCGGTAGCGGATGCGGTCGGACACCGGCATGCGGGTCAGGATGTCGCTGTCGGCGGCGGTGGCGTTCAGGGTGTCGGGGGCTACTTTGGCGAGCATGGGGTGACTCCTGCGGTGGGCCATGCGGTCCCGGCGCGGCCTGTGCCGCGCCGGGCCGGACGGTCAGTTGACGAATTTGGCGGGGAAGGCGGCAATCAGTCCGGCGCTCAGCGCATCGGCCATGTGCAGCATGTGGGCTTCGGCCTTGCCGTATTCGGCGATGCCTTCGGCGTACTTGCCCTGCAGCACGGCGGTGGCGTAGACCAGGGTGGTGTCGATATGGCCCTTCATCATCGAGCGCACCTCGTCCTGCTTCCAGTTCGGGTTGGCCTTGGCCAGGAAGTCGGCGATCTCCCGCGCGTTGGCGTAGGCGGCGGCCACGGACTTGTCCAGTGCCGGCTTGTCATTGGCCTTGGCGGCCTTGACCACCTCGACCGCGCCGGCGATGTGCTCCTTCAGCAGTTTGGTCAGCGCGTTGCCGGCGGCGTCGCCGTAGAAGGGCTTGATGGCGTTGCCGATGTCTTCCTGATTCCGCAGCAGGCGCGCGGCGGTGGCGTCGAAGGCCTGCGGGCTGGACACGAAGGCGGTCACGGCGGCGTAGGTCCATTCCATGTGCTGGGCCCACAGCGTCTGCATGGCCGAATACAACTGGTTCATGCTGGCCGTGCGCGCGCCTGCCGTGGCGGCCACCTGCGCGGCGGAGGCGTGCGTGGCTTGCGTGTGGGCGTGGGCGTGGGCGTGGGCGCCGGCGGGCGCGAGGGTCATCAGGGCGCCCAGCGAGGCGGCTGCGGCGGCGATCTTCAGGCGGCGGTTGAGCGAAGCGGACATGGTGTTCTCCTGGGTCGGTGATTGAAGCGGTGGATGCCGCGAACCGGTGCCGAAGGCGTGGGCGGTTGCGTGCTGTCCTGCCCATTGGATGGAGCGGTCTTGCGCCGCGTTCCCGCAGGGGGTTGCCGCTGGGTCGGCCGTGAAAGCCAGGACGCCAGGCAGGGTCGACAAGGAGCGGGCGCGTGTGCCGGGTCAGCGCTGCGTACGCCTTGAACGCATCCCGAATGCTCTTAATAGAGTAGCTGCTGGCGCTGACTGTTGGCGCGCTGGAGCCTTGTTCGGCGTCAAGCGCGCTCTAACGCAGGGACAGCCCGTACGCCAGCAGGATCAGCAGCACCACCAGCGTCAGCGCACCGATCAGCGCGCGGCGCCACAGGGCCGGGGCATGACGCAGCTCCATGAATTCCAGGATCACGACCAGGCCCTTGAGCCAGGCCAGGGCGAACACCACCGCCATGCCGGCCAGCTGCGCCCGCGCCACCCAGCCGCCGCGGCCCAGCGCCCAGGTGACGGCGGTGGCCGCCAGCATGGCCAGCCAGGCGAGGTCGAGGATCAGGTGCCGGTGCTTCATGTCATCGGCCGCGTCAGCGCATCACGTAGACCAGCGGAAACAGCACCAGCCACAGCAGGTCCACCAGGTGCCAGAAGGCGCCGGCGGTCTCCAGCGTGTGGGCTTGCAGCCTGCCGCGCTCGCGCGCCAGGCCGATGGCGGTCAGGCCCAGCGCCAGCAGGCCGGCCAGCACGTGCAGCAGGTGAAAGCCGGTCAGGATGTAGTAGAAGTCGAAGAACAGGTTGCCGTCGCCCATGCCGATGCCCTGCGCCGCCTTGTCGGCGTACTCCCTCAGCTTGAAGACCACGAAGCCCGCGCCCAGCAGCCAGCCGGCGCCCAGCCAGCCCAGCGCGGCGCCGCGCGTGTTGTCCCGCGTGGCGTGCACCGCCCGCGCCACGGCCCAGCTGGCCGACAGCAGCAGGGCGGTGTTGAGGGCGCCCGCGCTCACGTCCAGCGACTGCTGCGATGTGCGAAACAGCTCCAGGTGCCGCAGCCGCGTGAAGGCAAAGGCGCCGAACAGCACGCAGAAGGTGGCCAGCTCCAGCGCGATCACGTACCAGATGAACAGGTCACCCGGCAGGCGTGGCGCGGCGGCGTGGCGTGGGTCAGTCGATGCTTGCAAAACGATAGCTGCTGGCGCACGACTGGCGGGCGCAAACGGTCTGAATTTGACTCTACTCGCGAATGACGGTGAGGTACTTGATCAGTGCCGCACTGCGACACGACGCATGAGAAACATGAACAGCCATACGCAGAGGACGCAAAGAAAACCGATGGATCTTCTGGCTTTCCGCGTCCTCTGCGAAATCTCTGCGTCCTCTGCGTTCGGAGGTTGGCGGTTTCCAATAAGCGATCATTCGACGCCTTGTCTCGCAGGCCATCACCATCATTCGCGAGAAGAGCCCTGAATTTTCATCAGATGGTTCACTGCGCCCGCGGTGGCGGCGCGCTGTCGGCCACGGCCATCACGGCCACCGGTTCGGGTTGCAGCAGGCTGCCTTCGCGCCAGCCCTTCCAGGTGGCGATGCCCAGCACCAGCACCACCAGCGAGGCCAGCGCCAGCGCCACCAGGGCCGGCAGCTGGGCCGCGCTGTCCTGCTGCGCCAGCCGCAGCGTCAGCGCGGCAAAGGCCGCCAGCGGAAAGCCCAGCGACCAGAAGGCGATCGAAAACGGCTGCGTCAGCATGCGCCGCACCACCTGACCGCTCCACAGCACGAAGAACAGCGCCACGCCCCAGCACATCCAGGCCAGCGTCAGCGGCCCGCCCAGCAGCAGCACGCCGCTGCCGATGACGGCCGGTGGCGCCACGCTGATGAAGGTGACCGGCAGCAGCCGTTCGGGCCACAGCCCCTGCGTGGCGATGCGCGCGCCGATCAGCGCCAGCAGCACCGGCCACAGCAGCACGCCCAGGCCGAACTGCGCCGCCGTCCAGGCCGGCGCGCCCAGCATCACGCCGGCCAGCGGCGCCAGCACGTTGCCCACCACCGGAATGAACAGCACCGGCGTCAGTGCCGCCCAGCTCAGGCCCTGACTCCTGTCGGCGCTGAGCCAGCGCGCCAGCACCCACAGCGTGACGGCGAACTGCGTCAGCGAGCCGGTCCACCACAGCGCCGCCACCCAGGTCTCGGGGCCGAACAGCATGGCCGCCGCCGACGCCAGCAGGATCAGCGACACCGGCAGCGTGGCGATGAAGGCGTGGCGCACCGGGTGCTTGAGATCGGCCGCCAGCGCCTCGGGATAGTGCTGCCAGCGCAGCCACGACATCACGAGCAGCACCAGGAACACCAGCGCCGCCGCGCCCGCCAGCACCATGGCCCCGGCGCCGGCCATGTCGCCCAGGACGGGCGTGGCACGCGCCCAGGCCAGCGACAGCCCGGCCAGCGTCATGACGATGGCGAACCAGTTGAAGGCGAGGTATTTCAGGGCATCTGGGCGCTGCGGCATGGCACGATGATGCCACGCTTGGCGCTCTATTTTTAGTAGCTGCTCGCGCTGTAAGGAATAGCGCTGGCACCGATTTTCATGCACGGCCGCGCAGCAGACCGACAGCGAGCGGCCGCGGCGCAGGCCACCCCGAGACGCCGTGATCGGGGCCGCCCGAGCGACTGCGTGATCCCCTGCAGGGGTTAAGGCGCCGCAGGCCACCCAAGGGGAGCCTCATAAGCAAACAAGAAAAGAATCGTTCACTTGCCGGGCGGCAGGGCGCACCATCGCTTCCTCATTTCTTTCAGTTGTGATCTGGAGTCTTCTTATGCAAATTCGCCGCCGCACCGCCGCCCGATGGCTCGCCGCCAGCGCCGTCGCCGCCACGGGCACGCTTGCTTTTGCGCAGCCCGCGCCCGTCACGCTGCTGAACGTCAGCTACGACCCCACGCGCGAGTTCTACGTCGAGTTCAACAAGGCGTTTGCCCAGCACTGGAAGGCCAAGACCGGCCAGGACGTGAGCGTGAAGCAGTCGCACGGCGGCTCGGGCAAGCAGGCGCGCTCGATCATCGACGGGCTGGAGGCCGACGTAGCCACGCTGGCCCTGGCCGGCGATACCGACGCGCTGCACGCCCACGGCGGCTGGATCCCGAAGGACTGGCAAAAGCGCCTGCCGCACAACAGCTCGCCCTACACCTCCACCATCGTGCTGGTGGTGCGCGCCGGCAACCCCAAGGGCATCAAGGACTGGGACGACCTGGCCAAACCCGGCGTGAAGGTCATCACCCCCAACCCCAAGACCAGCGGCGGCGCGCGCTGGAACTACCTGGCCGCGTGGGAGTACGCCAAGCGCAAGCTGGGTGACGACGCCAAGGCCAAGGATTTCGTCGCCCGGCTGTACCAGAACGTGCCCGTGCTCGACACCGGCGCGCGCGGCTCGACCATCACCTTCGGCCAGCGCAACCAGGGCGACGTGCTGATCGCCTGGGAGAACGAGGCGCATCTGCTGGGCAAGGAATTCGGGCAGAAGTTCGACATCGTCTACCCCAGCCTCTCCATCCTGGCCGAGCCGGCAGTAACCGTGGTGGACAAGAACGTCGACAAGCACGGCACCCGCGCCGTCGCGCAGGCGTATCTGGATTACCTGTACAGCGACGAGGGGCAGGACCTGGCCGGCAAGCACTTCTACCGCCCGATCAGCGACAAGGCGGCGGCCAAATACGCCAGGCAGTTCCCCCAGCTGAACCTGTTCACGATCGACCAGGCGTTTGGCGGCTGGGCGCAGGCCAGCAAGGCGCACTTTGCCGATGGCGGGCAGTTCGATCAGATTTACACGAACAAGTGATTTCACTGTTGAACTGAAAGGAATTCGCCATGCACCAGTCCGCCGCCCGCCCTTTGCCACCCGCCGCTTTGCGCGTGCTGGCCGTGACAGCCGAAGCGTGGGACTTGTGCAGGTGCGCGGCCCTGCCGGCGATCCGCACGCGCAGGACGCCGCGCCCCCATGGGTGCGGCCACGCGGCGCACAACACGCCCGCCGAACTGCGCCAATGGCCGTACTGGCCGGATTTCCCGGGCGCGGCGATCGGGTGGCGATGAGTCATCGGTGACTTCAGCGCCACCAAGATTCCACGTTAAAACAGGCGGTAGCGCTTGCCCATTAAGCGAGAGCAGCTAGAGTTTTTGAACTGTTCGGCCCTTACCCCTGTTCTCTCCCAGGTGGAGCAGACGCCACACCGCGCGAAGCTGCGCCACTGATCAATCGCAGGCCGAGGGCAGGGACACGGCAGTGGGGCCGCTTTTGTGTTCGCGAAACTTCGCTGCGCGAACTTTGCCTACTTACTTTTGGCGGAGCAAGAGAAAGTAGGTCGCCCGCCGGGGCGAACTCTCCCCTCCAGCAGCGCCTTCATTCCTCGGGTTTTATCATCTTTTCAATATAAAGAAACAAGAAAAAAGTAGTTTGAGTTTTAAAGACTCGACTTCAAACTCATGGCCATGGTCGGCATTTCGCCGACCTCGTCATTTCCGCAGTGCCATGAAAACCTCCCTCCGCCTCGCCCTCTCCGCCCTCGCCCTGGCCACCGCTGGCGCCTGCCACGCGCAGACCAGCCTGCTCAACGTGAGCTACGACGTCGCACGCGAGTTCTACAAGGACTTCAACACCGCCTTCATCGCCGATTACAAGAAGAAGACGGGCAAGGACATCAAGGTCGATCAGTCGCACGCCGGCTCCAGCGCCCAGGCGCGCGCCGTGGCCGACGGCCTGGCGGCCGACGTGGTGACCATGAACACCACCACCGACATCGACTTCCTGGCCGACAAGGGCGTGGTCGCCAAGGAATGGCGCAGCAAGTTTCCGAATGGCGCGTCGCCCACCACGTCGACCATGCTTTTTTTGGTGCGCAATGGCAACCCGAAAAACATCAAGGACTGGGACGACCTGATCCGCCCCGACGTGAAGGTCGTCGTGGTCAACCCCAAGACCGGCGGCAACGGCCGCATGGCGTACCTGGCCGCCTGGGGCCAGGTACGCGCCAAGGGCGGCACCGACGCGCAGGCTGCCGAGTTCGTCAGCAAGCTGTACCAGAACGTGCCAGCGCTGGCACGCGGCGGGCGCGACGCCACGGGCATGTTTTTGCAGCGCAACCTGGGCGATGTGCTGGTGACGTTTGAATCTGAAGTGGTCTCGGTCGAAAACGAGTTCGGCAAGGGCAAGGTGGATGCGGTGCACCCCAGCGCCAGCATCGTGACCGAGAACCCGGTGGCCGTGGTCGAGCGCACGGTGCAGAAGAAGGGCACGGCAGCCGAGGCCAAGGCCTACCTCGATTTCCTGTATTCGCCCGAGGGACAGGAAATCGCCGCCAAGCACAACATCCGCCCGCGCAACGAGTCGATCCTGAAGGCGCACGCCAACGTGTTCAAGCCGATCAAGCTGTTCACGGTGGATCAGTACTTTGGCTCGCTGGCCGAGGCGCAGAAGGTGCACTTCAACGACGGTGGGCAGTTTGACAAGTTGTATCAACCGGGCAAATGAGTTCCCCCTGAGCGGCCAACGGCCGCTTCGCCCGGAGGGGGACGCACCCAGCGGCCTGACAAAGCCAGCGCCGCGGGTGCCCGAACGGCCCTGCGCCTGCGGGGCGCGGGCGGGTGCGAAGGGCCGTGACGGCGCGCCAATGCGTTCAATAGACACCGCCGTCACGCGTTGATCATTGACAAGCCTGTACTCGCTCTAATTTGCAAGAAATCGTGCTGAAGCTCCCGTTCACCAAGCGCCAGCAGCTATCAAATCCATGATGACCACCGCCAGCCTCGCTGTGCCATCGACACCCGCCGCCCCACGCCGCCGCGCCGCGCGGCGCGTGCTGCCGGGCTTCAACATCACGCTGGGCTACACGCTGCTGTACCTCAGCCTGGTGGTGCTGATTCCACTTTCGGCGCTGCTGCTCAAGACCTTCGCCATGACCTGGGCCGAGTTCTGGGCTGCGGTGTCGGCGCCGCGCGTGCTGGCGGCGTTCCGGCTCAGCTTTGGCGCTTCGCTGCTGGCTGCGGGCGCGAACGTGGTCGCCGGGCTGCTGGTGGCCTGGGTGCTGGTGCGCTACTCGTTCCCGGGCAAGAAGATCGTCGATGCCCTGGTCGATCTGCCGTTCGCGCTGCCCACCGCCGTGGCCGGCATCGCCCTCACCGCCATCCTGGCCGACAACGGCTGGATCGGGCAGTGGCTGGCGCCGCTGGGCATTCAGCTCGCGTTCAACCCCAAGGGCATCGTCATCGCGCTGATCTTCATCGGCTTGCCGTTCGTGGTGCGCACCGTGCAGCCGGTGCTGGAAGACACCGAGAAAGAACTGGAAGAAGCCGCCGCCTGCCTGGGCGCGACGCGTGGGCAGACCTTCCGCCACGTAATCTTTCCGGCCATCGCGCCGGCGCTGCTGACGGGCTTTGCCATGGCGTTCGCGCGCGGCGTGGGCGAATACGGCTCGGTGATCTTCATCGCTGGCAACATGCCCATGGTGTCGGAGATCGTGCCGCTGATCATCATCGGCAAGCTCGAGCAATACGACTACGCCGGCGCCACTGCGGTGGCGTCGATGATGCTGCTGGTCTCGTTCGTCATGCTGCTGGTCATCAATGGCCTGCAGGCGTGGCAGCGCCGCCGGCATGGGGCCTGACATGAGCCAGACCCGAGCCATTCCCAAGCGCGTGCGCACCACCGAGTCGCCAGCGGTCCGCAGGCTGCTTATCGGCCTGGCGCTGGTGTTCATGGGGCTTTTTCTGGTGCTGCCGCTGGCGGCGGTGTTCGTCGAAGCGCTCAAGGCCGGCTGGTCGGCGTACTGGGATGCACTGAAAGAACCCGACGCACTGGCCGCGATCCGTCTGACGCTCATCACGGCCGCGATTGCCGTGCCGCTGAACCTGGTGTTTGGCGTGGCCGCTGCGTGGTGCATCGCCAAGTTCGAGTTCCGTGGCAAGGCGTTCCTGACCACGCTGATCGACCTGCCGTTTTCCGTCTCGCCCGTGGTCGCCGGCCTGATCTACGTGCTGGTGTTCGGCGCGCAGGGCTGGCTGGGGCCTTGGCTGGCCGAGCACGACATCAAGATCATCTTTGCCGTGCCGGGCATTGTGCTGGCCACGGTGTTCGTCACCTTTCCGTTCATCGCGCGCGAGCTGATTCCGCTCATGCAAGCGCAGGGCAGCGACGAGGAACAGGCCGCGCAGGTGCTGGGGGCCAGCGGCTGGCAGACCTTCTGGCACGTGACGCTGCCCAACATCAAGTGGGGGCTGATCTACGGCGTCATTCTGTGCAACGCGCGGGCCATGGGCGAATTCGGCGCCGTGTCGGTCGTCAGCGGCCATATCCGCGGCCAGACCAACACTATGCCACTGCACGTGGAAATTCTCTACAACGAATACCAGGCGCAGGCCGCGTTTGCGGTGGCGTCGCTGCTGGCGCTGCTGGCCATCGTCACGCTGCTGATCAAGACTGTGGTCGAGTGGAAGCATGCGCGCGAACTGCAGGCCGCCGCTGAGCTGCCGCCCGAACGGCCGCACGATTCAGCATCAAACAAGGCCCCAGCGCTTGCTCATTAAGTGCAATCAGCTATCGAATCAAGAGCATCCGCATGAGCATCGAAATCCACCACGTCACCAAGCAGTTCGGCCACTTCCGCGCGCTGGATGACATCAGCCTCGACATCGACTCGGGCGAGCTGCTGGCGCTGCTCGGCCCCTCCGGCTGCGGCAAGACCACGCTGCTGCGCATCATCGCCGGGCTCGAATCGGCCGACGCCGGCAGCATCGCCTTCAGCGGGCAGGACGCGACCGACGTGCACGTGCGCGAGCGCGGTGTGGGCTTCGTGTTCCAGCACTACGCGCTGTTCCGCCACATGACAGTGGCCGACAACGTGGCCTTCGGCCTGCGCATGAAGCCGCGCCGCGAGCGCCCCCCCGAAAAGCAGATCAAGACCAAGGTGATGAAGCTGCTGAAGCTGGTGCAGCTCGACTGGCTGGCCGACCGTTACCCCTCTCAGCTCTCCGGCGGCCAGCGCCAGCGCATCGCCCTGGCGCGCGCGCTGGCGGTGGAGCCCAAGGTGCTGCTGCTCGACGAGCCCTTCGGCGCACTCGACGCCAAGGTGAGGAAAGAGTTGCGCCGCTGGCTGCGCCGCCTGCACGACGAACTGCACGTGACGAGCATCTTCGTCACGCACGACCAGGAGGAGGCGCTCGAAGTGGCCGACCGCGTGGTGGTGATGAACCACGGCAAGATCGAACAGGTCGGCACGCCGCAGGCCGTGTGGGAGCACCCGGCCAGCCCCTTCGTCTACGGCTTTCTGGGCGACGTGAACCTGTTCCACGGCCGCGCCAGCGGCGGGCAGATGGATGTGGGCGGCTGGCACATCGCCGCCCCCGAATACGCGAATGCCCTCGACGCCGAAGCCATGGCTTTCGTGCGCCCGAGCGACCTGACGGTGAGGCATTACAGCCCCGGGGCGCCCGGCCTGCCCGCCCGGCTGGACCGCGCACTCGTCGTCGGCCCGCTGGCGCGGCTAGAGCTGATCCCGCACGAGCAGAAAGACCAGATCATCGAGGCGCATCTGCCCGCCGATGAGTACCGCCGGCTGGGCCTGAAGCAAGGCGACACCGTGAGCGTGTCGCCGCGCAAGGCGCGGGTGTTCCTGCAACCAGCGGACGACCCGGCGGCGATGATCTGAGTTTTGAACGAAATAGGCTCTCAGCGCTTGAGGGGCAAGCGCGAGCCGCTATCAATTTCATACCGCACGCCCGCCGCGGACGAAGCGCGCATTCGAGCGGCCGCGGAGCAGGCCACGCGTGGGCGCCGTGGCCGGACCTGCGCCGGCCACGGGCGCCGTCCCCCTCCCGCAGGAGAGGGGGAAGACGCCGCAGGCGGCTCAGGGGGTGCTATTTCTTGATCAGCGGGCAACGCGACAACGCCAGCGGCTGAAACGCCTGCTCGCCCGGGATGACCTGCCTGATCTTGTACAGGTCCCAGGCCTTGGTCGATTCAGCCGGTGTCTTGACCTGCACCAGCAGCATGTCGTGCACCAGCCGGCCGTCGTCGCGGATGCGGCCCTTGCGCACCACGGCGTCGTTGACCTCGGTGGTCTTCATCCTGGCCATCACCGCCTGCGCGTCGTCGGTGCCGGCGGCCTTGATGGCCTTCAGGTAGTGCAGCACGGCCGAATACACCGCCGCCTGCATCATGGTGGGCATCTTCTTCATGCGCTCGAAGTAGCGGCGCGAGAAGGCGCGCGTCTGCTCGTCCTGGTCCCAGTAGAAGCCGGTGGTGATGAACATGCCCTGCGCGTTCTGCAGGCCCATGCCGTTGACCTCGGTGATCAGCGCCAGCAGCGGCGTGAACACCTGCTTGTTGGCGCCCACGCCCAGGCCGAACTCGCGCGCCTGCTTGACGGTGTTGAGCGTGTCGGCGCCCGAGTTGGCTAGGCCGATGACCTGCGCCTTGCTGTTTTGCGCCTGCAGCAGGTAGGACGACATGTCGCTGGTGCCCACCGGGTGCTTGACGCTGCCCAGCGCCTGCCCGCCCTGCGCCTCGACGATGGCGCGCGCGTCCTTTTCCAGCGCGTGGCCAAAGGCGTAGTCGGCGGTGATGAAGAACCAGCTCTTGAGGCCCTGCGCGCCCAGCGCCCGCGCCGTGCCGGTGGCCAGCGCGTAGGTGTCGTACATCCAGTGCACGGTGCTCTTGTTGCACTGCTCGTTGGTGATGGCGGCCGATCCGGCGCCGGTGACCAGTGCCAGCCGGCCCTTGTCGTCGGCGATTTTCTGTACCGCCAGCGCGACGTTGGAGAAGGTCAGGTCGGTGATCATGTCGACCTGCCTGGTGTCGAACCACTCGCGCGCCAGGTTGGCGCCGATGTCGGTCTTGCCCTGGTGGTCGGCGCTGATCAGCTCGATCGGCATGCCCAACACCTTCTTGTCCTTGGCGAAGTCCTCGATCGCCAGCTCGGCCGCCGCCACCGAGCCGCGGCCCGAGTTGTCGGCCGACACGCCCGACATGTCGGTCAGCACGCCGATCTTGACCACGTTGTCGCTGATGCCGGCCGACTGCGCCCAGCCGGCGGCCAGCAGCACCAGCCCGCCCAGCAGGGCGCGGGCGGGGTGACGGATCAATCGGAAGGGTCTGGCCATGGCTGCGTCTCCAGGAAGGGGTGAAGCGCAGCACGGTAGAACGCGGCTTGATCCGCGTCAATTGGGATTTTTCCGGCGCGCGGCCGGCGGCGCGTCAGAACGGGATGTCGTCGTCCATGTCGTCGAAGCCCGACGAGGGCCTGGCGGCCGGGGCCGCCGCGCGGGGCGCGGGTGCGGCGGCACGCGGGGCGGGCGCGGCGCGGCGCGGCGCGTCGTAGCTGTCGCCACCACCACCGTAGCCGCCCTCGTCCCCGCCACCGGGGCCGCCCATGCCCTGGCGGCTGCCCAGCATCTGCATCTGGTCGACGCGGATTTCGGTGCTGTAGCGGTCCTGGCCGCTGGCCTGGTCCTGCCACTTGCGGGTGCGGATGCTGCCTTCGACGTAGATCTGGCTGCCCTTGCGCAGGTACTGGCCGGCGATCTCGGCCAGGCGGCCGTTGAACACCAGGCGGTGCCATTCGGTGTGCTCGCGCGGCTCGCCGCTTTGCTTGTCCTTCCACTTGTCGGTGGTGGCCAGCGTCACGTTGGCCACCTGGTCGCCATTGGGAAAGGAGCGCATTTCGGGGTCGCGCCCCAGGTTGCCGACGAGGATGACTTTGTTGACGGAGGCCATGGCGTTGTTCCTGTGAAGTGAAAAGGGAAACAGCGGATTTGCGAGCCCGTCATTGTGCCGCAAGCCCCGCGGCCGGCCGGTTGAGCGCCGCGCCCGTGTCAGCGCTCCACCGTCACGCCCAGCGGCGCCAGCCGGCGCGCCAGCGCCAGCACCGCGAGGTCCTTGCTGAACAGCCGCGCGCGCCAGGCCACGGCCAGGTCGAGGAAGATCTGGTCGTCCGGGTCGCGGCAGCGCACTGGCGCCGGATCGGCCGCCGGCACCGGGTGGCTCCAGCGGTCGAACGCCGCCAGCACGCTGTCGGCCGTGCGCTGGCGGCGCGCCAGTTGGGCCAGCACCGCCGGGTAGCCCAGCACCCGGGCCAGCTCTTCGCGCATGGCCGGCTGGGCCAGCCAGCGCGTGCCGCCGCAGGCGATGGCGTCGCGCAGCGCATCGACCTGCGGATCGTCGAACAGCCACAGGTCAAGCACGCGGTTGGTGTCGATCACCACGGCGGGCGTGCCGCCCGCAGCGCTTGGGAACATCTGGACCGCCGATCCGATGGATCAGGCCGTTTCGATCTTCAGACTGCGCACGAACGGCACCCAGCGCTCGCGCTCCTTGCGGCCGAAGGCGTCGGCCTGCGCCGGAGTGGAGGGGCCCAGGTTATCCGAACCGCCGCGCGCCAGCCGCTCCTGCATCGCGGGCAGGGCCAGGGCGGCGTTGAGCGCCTGGTTCAGGCGTGTGATGTCGGCGTCGGCCACCTTGGCGGGGGCGAACAGGCAGTTCCACGAATAGGCGTCGTAGTCGCGCAGGCCCTGTTCGGCAAAGGTCGGCACGTCGGGGATGACCGGACTGCGCTTGCGTCCGCCAAAGGCCAGCAGGCGCACGCGGCCTTGCTGGGCCATGGGCTGCGAGGTGATGATGCCGTCGAACACCATGTCCACATGGCCGCCCGCCAGGTCGGCCATGGCGGGCCCGTTGCCCTTGTAGGGCACGTGGTTGAGCCTGATGTCGGCGGCACGCGCGAAGGCCTCGCCGACGATGTGGCTGATCGAGCCGGTGCCGCCCGAGCCATAGCTGATCTGGCCCGGGTTGGCGCGCGCGGCGGCGATCAGCTCCTTGAGCTTCTTGGCGCCCGCGGCCTTGCCCGCCAGTACCAGGGGCGTGCGGCCGACCAGGCCGATCTGGCGCAGGTCGCGTTCGACGTCGAACGGCAGGTTGCGGTACAGCGCCACGTTCATGACCATCTGCGAGCTGGTGCCCAGGCCGACGGTCAGGCCGTCGGGCGCGGCCTTGGCCACCATCTCGGTGCCCAGCGAGCCGCCGGCGCCCGGCTTGTTCTCGACGATCACCGGCTGGCCCAGCGGCTCGGCCATGTAGCGCGCCAGCTCGCGCGCGATCAGGTCGTTGGCGCTGCCGGGGGCGAAGCCGACGATGATGCGGATCGGGCGGGACCCCGCCGTCTGCGCGAAGGTGGCCGGCGCCGCCACGGACGCGGCCAGGCCCGCCAGGGCAGCGCGACGTGACCAGAAACGGGTAGGTGAGGATTCAGTCATGTGGATGCTCCTTGTTCGGTCAATGCTCGGAAGGGAACCAGGCGGCCGGCACGGACACCGGCATCGCCAGCAGAATCTGCCCCATGCCCTTGCCCAGCGCGTCGTTGCGCAGCGAGGCCATGCCGCCGCCGCCCAGCGCCTGCTCGCAGACGAAGTTGAAGGCGTGAATGCCGGGCACCTCGTAGCGCGTGACCTTGCCCTGCACCAGGTGCGCCAGCCAGTCTTTCACGCGTGCCTCGGTCAGCTCGGCGCGCAGGTGCGCGAGCCACTCGGGCTTGCGCGCGATCACGCCGATGTTGGAGCTGTCGCCCTTGTCGCCCGAGCGTGCCCAGGCCAGGCGGATCAGCGGCACCTCGATGGTCTGGCCCGAGGCCTGCGCCGGACTGGCCTGCGCCTGAATCGCTATTGATTTGGAAGCTGCTGGCGCTGATTGGACGGTCGCCAGGGCTTGATTTGGCACTGAAACTGCCGTGCCATCCAGCGCTACCTGCGGCGCCAGCCGCGCCTTGTCCAGCAGGAAGGCGTATTGCCGGATCAGCGGCGACACGCCGGCGCGCCCGCCAGCACCGGTGGTACCGGGGGCCCAGGAGGTGCCCGCCGGCGCCACCTCGCGCGCCAGCAGCTCGAGCGCCGCCTTGTCGCGGTGGCGCGCGCTCAGGCGCAGGATGGCCTCGCGCGTCTGCGCCGCCGCCGCCTGTGCGTGCGGACCGTAGGGGCTTTCGGCGCCCAGCACCTCGATGTGGGTGGCGCTGAAGGGCGCCAGGCCCTGTGCCGCCAGCAGCTCGCCCACGCGCGTCAGGATCGCCTCGCCGGTGCGGCGTGCCTTGGCCACGGCGTCGAAGCCGACGATGGTCAGCTGCGCCGAGGTCTTGAAGCCATCGACGTAGGTGGCGCTGACCTTGTAGCTGCCGGTGGGCGCGCGACCGCGCGCGCCGTGCACACGCACGCGCTGCTCGCCCGCGGGTTCGATGCGAACCTGGGTGAAGTCGCACACCACGTCGGGCAGCAGGTAGTTCGCCGGGTCGTGGATTTCGTACAGCAGCTGCTCGGCCACGGTCTGCGGGGCGATCAGCCCGCCGGTGCCTTGCGGCTTGGCGACGGTGAAGCTGCCATCGCTTTCGCACTCGACGATGGGATAGCCGATGTGCGCCCAGTCGGGCACGTCCTGCCAATCCGTATGCAGCCCGCCCGTGGCCTGGCAGCCGCATTCGATGATGTGGCCAGCCAGGCTGCCGCCCGCCAGCGCGTCGAGGTCATTGGGCGTCCAGCCGAACTCGTGCATCAGGATGCCCAGCGTCACCGCCGAATCGACGCAGCGGCCGGTGATGACGATCTGCGCGCCCGCATCCAGCGCGGCCTTGACGGGCAGCGCGCCCAGGTAGGCGTTGGCGGTCACCACCTTGGCCGGCAGCGGCGCGCCGCTTTGCAGCTCGGTGAGGGGCGGTTGCTGCTCGCGCAGCGCGGGCAGCAGCGGCATCACGTCGTCGCCGGTGACGGTGGCGATTTTGACTTGCACGCCCAGCTCGGCCGCCAGCGCCCGCAGTGCGTCGGCGCAGCCCTCGGGGTTGACGCCACCGGCGTTGCTGACCACGCGGATGCCCTTGGCCACCACGTCCTTGAGCACCTGCTTCATCGCCACGCTGACGAAGTCGGTGGCGTAGCCCAGCTCGGGCTTCTTCATGCGCGCGGCCGCCAGGATGGACATCGTCAGCTCGGCCAGGTAGTCGAAGGCCAGGTAGTCCACCTGACCGCTGGCCACCAGCTGCGGCGCGCCGACGCTGGAGTCGCCCCAGAAGCCCGAGGCGCCGCCGATGCGTACGGATTTAGTGGACATGGCCGGCCTCCTGCTTCGTTGGCAGGCCGTTGGCTGCGGAGCAAGCCAGGCCAGCGAACGCCGTGGCCGGACCAGTGCCGGCCACTGGCGTTGTCCCCCTCGCGAAGCAAGAGGGGGAAGGCGCGCAGCGCCACAGGGGGTGTTTGCTATTCATCGTCCGCTCCACTTCGGTTTGCGCTTTTCGCGGAAGGCCAGTTGGCCCTCGGCTGCATCGTCCGTGAGCGCGAACAGGCCGATCTGGCTTTCGGTGAAGGCCATCGACTCCTCGAACGACATGGCGCCGATGCGCTTCATCAGATACAGGCCGCGGCGGATGGCGGCGGGGGATTTGTCCAGGAAGCGATCCAGCAGTGCCTGCACGCCGGCGTCAAGGTCGTCGGCCACGCGGTTGATCAGGCCGAGCTGCAACGCCTCTTGCGCGCTGATGGGCTCGCCGGTGACGCACAGCTCGGTCAGCGCGCGCGCGCCGATCAGACCATTCAGCACCGACAGCACCTGAGCCGGAAACACACCCACCTTGACCTCGGGCAGGCCGAAGATGGCGTGCGGCGCCGCCACCACCATGTCGCACATCGCCATCAAGCCCATGCCGCCGGCCATGCAGGCGCCGTTGACGCGCGCGACGAGCGGCACGTTGAGCTGGCGCGAGAGGCGAAACAGGTTGGCGATGCCCTGCGTGGGCTCGGAATAGTCGAACTTGAAGGACTGGCCGGTGGCCAGGTCGGCGCCGGCGCAAAAGGCCTTGTCGCCGGCGCCGGTGAGCACGATGGCGCGCACCTCGCGGTCGGCGTTGGCGCGCGTGAGCGCTTCGATCAAGCCAGCCAGCACACCAGGGCTGATGGCGTTGCGGCGCTCGGGGCGGTTGATGGTCAGCCACAGCACGCCGTCCTGCTGGCGCTGCAGCAGCTCGGGCTCGGGGGGGGTGGTCATGCGTCGGTCTCCGGTCAGTCAAGTGGTTGGGGCGCCCCGCGCGGCGCCGCGCGCCAGCAGGGCTTCGATCTCGGCGTCGGTGTAGCCGGCCTCGCGCAGCACCTCGGCGGTGTGCTGGCCCAGCACCGGCACCGGGCGGTGGTTGTCGGGCACGGTGTCGGACCACTCGCTGGGCACGGCGGTCTCTAGCACGGTGCCGACCACCGGGTGCTCGGTCTGGCGGAAAAAGCCGGTGGCAGCCAGGTGCTCGTCGTGCAGCAGCGACTCGAAAGTGTGCATCGGAAAGATCGGGATCTCGGACTCGGGCAGCAGCGCGCGCCACTCGGCGGTGGTGCGCTGCGCCAGTTCGTCGGCCACCAGCTGGTACAGCGCGTCGATGGACTGGGTGCGGGTGCGGATGTTCTTGAAGCGCGGGTCGGTCTTCAGCAGCTCGCCCCGGCCGACGGCGTTCAGAAAGAGCTCCCAGTGCTTGTCGGTATAGATCAGACAGCAGACGTAGCCGTCCTGGGTCTTGTAGGGCCGGCGGTTGGGCGACATCAGGCGCGGGTAACTGAAGTCGCCCTGGCCTGGAACGAAGGTACGGCCGTACAGGTGATCGCCCAGCACGTAGGGAATCATGGTCTCGAACATCGGGATCTCGACGCTCTGGCCGCGGCCGCTGCGCTCGCGTGCGTACAGCGCGGCGCTGATGACCCCGAAGGCGTACAGACCCACCGAACGGTCGGCAATGGTGATCGGCAGGTAGCGCGGTGCCTCGCCAGCGGCTTCGCCCACCACCGCGGCCAGCCCGGTGGCGGCCTGGATCATGTCGTCAAACGCCGCCTTGGCCGCATAGGGCCCACGCTGGGAAAAGCCGACCATGCTGGCGTAGATCAGGCGCGGGTTGACCGCCAGCAGCACGTCGGGCCCCAGGCCCAGGCGCCGCATGGCGGCGGGGCGCACGTTGGTGGTCAGCACATCGGCGCCCTGCGCCAGCCGCAGCAGGGCGGCCACGGCCTCGGGCTGCTTGAGGTCCAGCGCCACGCTGCGCTTGTTGCGGTTCAGGCCCAGGAACAGCGGACCCAGGCCCTGCTCGCCGTGCGGGCCGATGCTGCGCGTGGAATCGCCCTGCGGCGCCTCGACCTTGATCACGTCGGCGCCCAGGTCGGCCAGCATCTGCGTGGCCGACGGGCCCATGAACACCGTGGTCAGGTCGAGCACCCGCACGCCGGCCAGCGGGCCGCTGGGAGCGCGGGTCGGCCCACTCATTCAGGCTTGATCCCGGCCGCGCGGATCACCTGGCCCCACTTCTTCGAATCGGCCGCCTGAAACTGCGCCAGCCCCTCGGGGGTGCTGAGCGACACTTCGCCGCTGGTCTTGGCCATGAAGTTCTTGAACCCTTCGCTGGTGGTGGCCTTTGCAAAGGCCTGGTTGAGCTTGTTCACGATGGCCGCCGGCGTGCCGGCGGGCGCGTAGATGGCGAACCAGTAGCTCATGTCGTAACCCTTGACACCGGCCTCGGCCACGGTGGGCACGTCGGGCGCCGCGGCCACGCGCTTGCTGCCGCTGGCGGCCAGCGCGCGCAGCTTGCCGCCCTGCACCTGCGGCAGCGCGGTGGGGGCGTCGGCGAACATGAAATCGATCTGACCGCCGATCAGGTCGGTGAGCGCCAGCGGATTGCTCTTGTAGGGCACATACAGCGCGTCGACGTGCGCCATTTGCTTGAGCAGCTCGCTGGCCACCTGGCTGGACGAGGAGCCGGCGCCGAAGCTGAGCTTGCCCGGCGCCTTCTTGGCCGCCGCGATCAGGTCGGCCAGCGTCTTGTAGGGCGAATCAGGGCGCACCAGCAGCAGCATCTGGCCGGTGGACACCAGGGTGATGGGCGCGAAGTCCTTCACCGGGTCGTAGGGCAGCTTCTTGAACAGGTGCTCGTTGGCCGACTGCGTGGTGTTGGTGGTGGTCAGCAGGGTGTAGCCGTCGGGTGCGGCCTTGGCCACATACTGCGCGGCGATGAAGCCGGCCGCGCCGCCCTTGTTCTCGACCACGATCGGCACCTTCAAATCATCGCCCAGTGCCTGCGCCAGCACGCGCGCGAACTGGTCGGTGCCGCTGCCGGGGCCGAAGGGCACGACCAGCGAGATCGGCTTGCTCGGGTAGTCCTGCGCCGCGACGGGCAGCGCGGCCAGGGTGGCTGCGGCGGCGGTCAGCGCCGCCAGGGCGTGGGTGATGCGAATGCTCATGAGGTCTCCTGGGTGGGTTTGAGGCGGGGCGGCACCGGCAGGCCGTGCGCGGCGTTGTCGGCGCCCAGGCGGGGTGCGCCCGCGTGCGGCAGGGGGCGCTGGCCGTCGATGCTGAGCGGCAGCGCGGTGAGTGAGAAGTCTTCGCCCGCAATGGGCGCCAGGATGCCGAGCGCCCGCACCTGCGGATGCGCCAGCGCCTCGGGCACGCTGTGGATGGGCGCGCAGGGCACGCCCGCGGCCTCGAAGCGCGCGGTCCATTCGGCGCGGGGTCGCGCGCGCAGCAGCGGCTGCAGTTGCGCCAGCAGCGCCGCCTTGTGCGCCAGCCGCGCGCGGTTGGTGGAAAAGCGCTCATCCTGAAGCCAGTCGGTCCGGCCCAGCTCGGCCGCCAGCTTGGCGAACAGGCGGTCGTTGCCGCAGCAGATCAGCAAGGGCGCGTCCTGGGTGTCGAAGGCCTCGTAGGGCACGAAGCCGGGGTGGCCCGAGCGGTCGCGCAGCGGCAGGCGCCCTTCGTTGACGTAGGCATCGGCCTTCTGGCCGTTCCACACCAGGGCGGTTTCCAGCAGCGAGGTTTGCAGGATGCCGCCGCGTCCCGTCTGGTGTCGGCGTTGCAGCAGCGCCAGCGCGCCGATGACCACCCACATGCCGCTGCCCTGGTCGCACATCGAGGCGGCCGAGCGCATGGGTGGGTCGTCGGGGCCGCCGTTGGTGCTGGACAGACCGCTGAAGGCCTGTACCAGCGGCTCATAGCCGGGTTGCAGGGCCATCGGGCCGACATGGCCGAAAGCGGAGATCTCGCAGTAGATCAGGCGCGGATGGCGCGCGCACAGCGCCGGGCCGTCGATGCCCAGCTTGGCCGGAACCCCCGGCCGCAGGTTGTGGATGAAGATGTCGGCCTCGCTCGCCAGGCGCTCGAACGCCGCCAGACCGGCGGCGCTTTTCAAATCCAGCGCCACCGACTGCTTGCCGCGGTTGAAAACCTGAAAGTTCAGCGCGTCGCCATGCCGGAACGCCGGCCCCATGGCGCGGGCGTCGTCACCGCCTTCGATGCGCTCCAGCTTGACCACTTCGGCGCCCAGGTCGGCCAGGATGGCGCCGGCAAACGGCCCCGCCAGCACCTGGCCCAATTCGAGCACGCGCACGCCTTGAAGCACTCCGCTCATGTCGATCCCGCACCTGTCTCCTGTGATTTGTGGCCAGTCTAGGCCGATCGAACTGATATTGGAAGCGCTACAGTTCTATTTCTGTGATAACAAATCAGGATCAATCACATGCGCATCGACCTGAACCTTCGGCAGCTGGAGGCCTTTGTCCAGGTCGCGGCCTGCGGCAGCTTCCGGCAGGCGGCGGCGCGGCTGGGCCAGTCCCAGCCGGCGCTGAGTCGCTTCATCCGGCAGGCCGAGCAGACCCTGGGGGCGCGCCTGTTCGACCGCGACACCCGCCGCGTCGAGATCACGGCGGCCGGGCGCGAGCTGCTGCCCATCGCCCAGCGCATCCTGCGCGACTTCGACGACGCGCTGAGCGACTTCGGCGAGTTCATGGCCGGCCGCAGCGGTCAGGTCGCCATGGCCATGCTGCCGTCGGCCGGCGTGGCGCTGGTGCCGCGCGCCGTGGCGGCGTTCTCGCGCCAGCACCCGCAGGTCAGCTACCTGCTGCGCGAGGCCCCCGCCGATGCGCTCGCGGCCCTGGTGGAGCAGGGTCAGGTCGACTTCGGCATCAGCGTGCGGCCCGCGCCGCGGCAGCGCCTGCAATACCGCCATCTGCAAGACGACCCCTTCGTGCTGCTGTGCCGGCGTGACGACCCGCTGGCGGCGCAGGCGTCGGTGTCGTGGTCGGTGTTCACCACCCGTCCGTGCATCGTCAGCGCGGCGCAAAGCAGCATCCGCCCGGTGACCGACGCGGTGTTCCTGCGTCAGCGCACCCCCGTGCGGCCCGTGCTGGAATACCCGAGCGTGGCGGCCAGCGGCGCGCTGGTGGCCGCCGGCGTGGGGATCACGGCCTTGCCGCGGCTGGCGCTGGAGTTGGTCGACATGAGCCAACTGGCGGCCATTCCCCTGCAGCGGCCCTACATGACGCGGCCGATCGGCATCGTCACGCGCATCGGGCGCACGCTGCCGCCGGTGGCGCGGGCGTTCATGGCCTGCCTGACCGTCGACACGGCGACGCGGGCTGGCGCCAGCACCCTGCCATGATCGTGGCCCCGCTCTACCGCCAGAACGCACCGTGCCCACCCATTCGCCAGAGCCCGCGGACAGCCTTGCCGGATCCGGCGCGCCACCGGGTTCGGCCTGGGAGGTCTTCGGCGTCTTCCTGCGCCTGGGCCTGAGCGCGTTCGGTGGGCCCGTGGCGCACCTGGGCTACTTTCGCGCCGAATTCGTGCAACGCCGCCGCTGGTTGGACGACGCGGCCTATTCCGACCTGGTGGCGCTGTGCCAGTTTCTGCCCGGGCCGGCCAGCAGCCAGGTGGGCATGGCGCTGGGCCTGGGTCGCGCCGGCTGGCGCGGCGCGCTGGCGGCCTGGCTGGGCTTCACGCTGCCGTCGGCGTGCGCGCTGATCCTGTTTGCCCTGGGCGTGCAGCGCTGGACGGGGTTGGCCACATCCGGCGCGGTGCATGGCCTGAAGATCGCCGCCGTTGCGGTGGTGGCGCAGGCCGTGCTGGGCATGGGGCGGTCGCTGTGTCCGGACTGGCCGCGCGCCGGCCTGGCCGTGGTGGCGGCCTTGATCGTGCTGGCCGTGCCGTCGGCGGGCGCGCAGTGGCTGGCCTTGGGGTTGGGCGCGCTGGTGGGCTGGCGCGTGCTGGCGTTGCCGGCACCGGCCCCCGCGCCGCACCGCGACGGGGGCCTGGGCCGGCGCGGCGGCGCCTGGCTTCTGCTGCTGTTCGCGACCCTGCTGGTGCTGCTGCCGTTGTTGGCGGCCTTCACGGGCTCGACCTGGGTGCGGGCGGTGGCGGTGGTCTACCAGGCGGGGGCGCTGGTGTTTGGCGGCGGCCACGTGGTGCTGCCGCTGCTGCAGGCGGGCGTGGTGGCGCCGGGCTGGATCGACAACGCCAGTTTCGTGGCCGGCTACGGCGCGGCCCAGGCGGTGCCGGGGCCGCTGTTCACCTTTGCCGCCTATCTGGGCGCGGCCATGCCGGCCGTGCTGGGTGGCGGCTGGGCGGGTGGCTTGGCGCTGCTGCTGGCAATCTTCGCGCCGGCGGCGCTGCTGGTGCTCGGCGCCCTGCCGTTCTGGGCCTCGCTGTGCCAGCACGGCGCGGTGCGACGCGCGCTGGCGGGAGTCAATGCCGCCGTGGTGGGCGTGCTGGGCGCGGCGCTGTACGACCCGGTCTGGACCAGCGCCATCCAGTCGCGCGGCGACGTTGCGCTGGCGCTGGGCGTGTTCGGCCTGTTGCTGCATGGGCGCTGCCCGCCGGTGCTGGCGGTGGGGCTGGCGGCGCTGGGCGGTTGGTGGCTGGCCGGGCGTTGAGCGCGTGTCAGGGCGCGGCGGGCCCGCGCCGCGCCGTGAGGTCGAAGCGCAGCAGCCGGCATTCGATGGGGCCGTTCCACAGCGGCACGCGGCGCGATTCCTTCAGGCGCAGGCGGCCGGGCAGCTTGCTGTCGGGGGTCAGCAGCCAGGCGCTCCAGCCGGCGTAGTGGCTCTTCCAGTGCGCGGCCAGGCGGGTGAAGAATTCGTCGCCGGCGTTGACGTCGGCCGCCGCCGTCGCGCCGCCCGCGGCCCGTCCGCGCGCCAGCGTGCCGGACTGGAAGGCCTCGCGGCCGCGCGCCGGCTGGCCGGCCACGCCGGCGGCGGCGATGCGCTCGCCGTAGGGCGGGTTCATCAGCAGCACGCCGGGCGTGGCGCAGGGCGGCAGGCGCTGCAGCGCGTCGCCGCCGCGCAACTGCACGGCGTGCGCCACACCGGCGCGCTGGGCGTTGCGCTGGGCAAAGTCGACCATGCGGTGGGCGACGTCGCTGCCGAAGATCCGCACGCCGGGAGATTGCGGGTCATTTTGGCCCGCAGCGCTTGCTGGTCGAGCGCCAGCAGCTTCTTTTTTTATAGCGTTCCAGGTTGCCGCATCGAACGGCCCCAGGCGCTCGAAGGCAAAGCGCCGCTGGCCGCCGGCGGGCAGGCCCAGCAGCAGTTGCGCCGCCTCGATGACGATGGTGCCCGAGCCGCAGCAGGGGTCGTACAGCGGCAGCGGCGACACCGTGCGCGTGGCCGGCTGCCACCAGCCGCTGGCGGCCAGCATGGCGGCGGCCAGGGTTTCCTTCAGCGGCGCGTCGCCCTTGTCCTGGCGCCAGCCGCGCTTGAACAGCGGCTCGCCGCTGGTGTCGATGTACAGCGTGGCGTCCTGCGGGCCCAGGTGCGCCTGCACGCGCACGTCGGGCTGCTGGGTGTCGATGCTGGGGCGCACGCCGCCGGCCTGCTGGCGAAAGCGGTCGGCCACTGCGTCCTTGATGCGCAGGGTGGCGAAGTTCAGGCTTTTCAGCGGGCTGGCCTGCGCTGTCACATCGACGCGAAAGCTCTGGCGCGGGCTGAACCACTGCTCCCACGCCACGTCGCTGGCCAGGCGGTACAGCTCGTGCTCGTCGCGGTAGGGCGCGTGGGCCAGCTCGATCAGCACGCGCTGGGCCAGGCGGCTCAACAGGTTCAGGCGCAGCATCACGGCCCAGTCGCCGCGCACGCGCACGCCGCCGCGCAGCGTCAGCAAGTCCTGCCCGGCCAGGCCGGTGAGGCCATGCGCCTCGTCGGCCAGCAGGTCCTCGACACCGCCGGCGCAGGGCAGAAACAGCGTCAGCGTGCTCATGGCATCACCGTCGCCGCCGCTTGGGCGCAGGCCAGCAGCTTGCGGTGAACCGGCCCGGGAATGGCGGTGACCCGGCGCGTGCCGGGGTCGATGAAGACGATGCCGGTCTTGCCGCGCGCCACCTCGCGGCCCTCGGTCCGCTCGGTCATGCGGAACACCAGGTCGAAGCCGTAGCGGTTGAAGTCGGCCGGCTGCATCTGCACGCGCAGGGTTTCGCCGTGGAAGGCCTCGGACTTGTACTGCGCCAGCATGTCGCCGACCACGATGGCGGCGCCATCGACATGGCCTTCGCGATAGCCCAGCGCCTGGAAGAAGCGCAGCCGCGCCTCGGACACCAGGCTGAGCAGCTGGGCGTTGTCCAGGTGCCCGCCCTGGTTGACGTGGCTGATGTAGATCTGCAAGTCGGTGGCAAAGCCGAAGTGCGGCGGCAGGTCGAAGACGATGCGGGTCATGGTGTGAACGTGCTCAGGCGCCCTTGCGCAGTTGCGCGGTGGGAATTCGCAGCGCCTCGCGGTATTTGGCCACGGTGCGGCGCGCGCAGTCGATGCCCTGCGCCTTCAGCAGCTCGGCGATGCCGGCGTCCGACAGGGGGCGCGCGGCGTCCTCGGCCTCGATGAACTGCTTGATGAGCGCGCGCACCGCCGTGCTGCTGGCGCTGGTGCCCGATTCGGTGCCCAGCGCCGAGCCGAAGAAGTACTTCAGCTCGAAAGTGCCGCGCGGCGTGGCCATGTACTTGGCGGTGGTGACGCGCGAGATGGTGGACTCGTGCACGCCCAGCTCGTCGGCCAGCTCGCGCTGGATCATCGGCCGCATGGCCAGCTCGCCGTGCAGGAAGAAGCCGCGCTGGCGCTCGACGATGGCGCTGGCCACGCGCAGGATGGTGTCGAAGCGCTGCTGGATGTTGCGGATGAACCAGCGCGCCTCCTGCAGGCGCTCGGCCAGCGCCGGGTGCCTGTCGCTGCCGCGCAGGGCGCTGGCGTACAGCTCGTGCACGCGCAGCCGGGGCATGACCTCGGGGTTGAGCGCCACGCGAAAGCGCGGCTGCGCGGCGCCGCCGACGGCGCTGACGATGACGTCGGGCACGATCACCTGGCGCTCGACGTCGACAAAGCGGCGCCCCGGCTTGGGGTCGAGCCGGCCGATCAGCGCCGTGGCGGCGCGCACCGCGTCCTCGCTCTCGCCGACGAGCTGCGCCAGCTTGCGGATGTCGCGCCGCGCCAGCAGCTCGACGGCGTCGTGCCGCGCGCAGATGCGCAGCGCGGTGGCGATGCGCGCCTGCTCGGGCGGCGGCAGCGCGCGCTCGGCCTGGCGGCTCTTGAGTTGCAGCGTCAGGCATTCGGCCAGGTGGCGCGCGCCCACGCCGGCCGGCTCCAGCGACTGCAGCAGCCTGAGCGCCAGCGTCAGGCGGTGCACCAGCTCCTGCATCTGCTCCAGCTCGTCGTCCGTGTCGGTCAGCGTGGCCGCCAGCTGCGCCAGCGAATCCTCCAGGTAGCCGTCGTCGTTGAGCGAGCCGATCAGAAAGCGCAGCGCCGCCGCGTCCTCGGGTGACAGGCGCAGCGTCAGCGCCTGGTGCAGCAGGTGCTCGGCCAGCGATGGCTGGCCACCGGCGCGCTCGCCCGGGTCGGTCTCGTCCCCGTCCGGGCTGCCGGTGCGCGCCGGCGCCTCGCCACCCCATTCGCCGTCGTCCGGAGCGATGTCCGCGCTGCCGTCGCCGTCCCAGTCGTCCGGCGCCAGGGATTCGGGCTCAAAATCGCCATCTGCGCCCGCCGGATCAGCGCCAGCAGCTCCTGAATCAATAGCATTTTCATCGGCACGGTCGCCCGCGCTGACGCGGGCGTCGGCCTGCGCCAGCCCGAACTCCTCGCGTGGCGCGGCCTCGTCCTCGCGCTCCAGAAACGGGTTGTCGGCCAGCATCTGCTCCACCTCTCCGGCCAGCTCCAGCGTGGACAGCTGCAACAGCCGGATGGATTGCTGCAGCTGCGGCGTCAGCGCCAGCTGCTGCGAAACGCGAAGCGAAAGCCCGGGTTTCACGCCAACTCGGTATGCGCCTGCGATGCATACCGTTTCCGATCCAGCCAATCCATGAATCGAACGGCCGCGGAGCAGGCCATGCCAGCGAACGCCATGCCCGGGCGTGTACCGGGCATCGGCGTTGTCCCCCCTCGCGCAGCAGAGGGGGGAAGGCGCGTCAGCGCCTCAGGGGGGTGCCCGTTGTTCACAGCCTGAAGTGCTCGCCCAGGTAGACGCGCCGCACCTCGGGGTTGGCCACGATGTCGGTCGGCGTGCCGGTGGCCAGCACGCGCCCCTCGCTGATGATCACCGCGTGGTCGCAGATGCCCAGCGTCTCGCGCACGTTGTGGTCGGTGATCAGCACGCCGATGCCCTGGCTCTTGAGGAAGGCGATGATGCGCTGGATCTCGATCACCGCGATCGGGTCGATGCCGGCGAACGGCTCGTCCAGCAGGATGAAGCGCGGCTGCGTGGCCAGCGCGCGCGCGATCTCCACCCGCCGGCGCTCGCCACCCGACAGCGCCGGTGCCGGCGAATCGCGCAGCGACTCGACGTGCAGCTGCCGCAGCAGCTCGGTCAGGCGCTGCTCGATCACGTCGCGCCCCAGCGGGCGGCCCTGGGCGTCGACCTGCAGCTCCAGCACCGCGCGCACGTTCTCGGCCACCGTCAGCTTGCGGAAGATCGACGCCTCCTGCGGCAGGTAGGACAGCCCCAGGCGCGAGCGCCGGTGGATCGGCATGTGCTCGATGGCCTGGCCGTCGATGGCGATGCTGCCGGCGTCGGCGCGCACCAGTCCGACGATCATGTAGAACGACGTCGTCTTGCCGGCGCCGTTGGGGCCCAGCAGGCCCACCACCTCGCCGTTGATCACGTCCAGCGACACGTCGTGCACCACGCGGCGCGCGCCGTAGTTCTTGCGCAGGCCGCGCACTTCCAGCCGGCTGTGGCCGCGCGCCGCCGGGGTGCCGGCCGGCGCGGGGGCGTCAAAGCGCGACGCCAGCGCTTCCAGTGCCGGCTCGCTCACCGGCCGGCCCCTTCGGGCAGCGCGGTGGCCGGGCGCAGCGGCAGCGCCGGCGCCGAGGCGGCGGGCGCGGCGCCACCGGACTGGCGCGGCGCCAGCGTGGCGCGCACGCGCCCGCCCGGCGCGGCCGACGGCGCCCCGGCGGTGGGCGCGCCATCCACCGTGTAGACCTCGGTGCGGTTGTTGTAGACGATCAGGCTGCCCAGCACCTGATCGAGCAGGGTGGCGCCCTCCAGGCGCCGCATCTCGGCACGGCGGATCAGGCGCACCGTGTCGGCCTTGCTGTCGTATTCAATGGTCTCACCCTCGCCTTCGATGTATTCGTCCAGGCCCTCGCGCTTCTGGCGAAAGAAGGCGCGCTTGCCGGCCTCGGCAGACAGGGTGCCGAACTGGTTGCCGGCGCTGTCCTGGCGCACTTCCAGCCGGGCGCCGCGCATGACGATCGTGCCCTTGGTCACCAGCACCTTGCCGGTGAAGGTGGACAGCTGCTTCTGGTCTTCGTAGCGCAGCGCATCGGCCTCGATGTTCATGGGCTTGTCGCGGTCGGCGCGCTCGGCCCAGGCCGGCACGGCCAGACCCAGCAGCAAGGTGGCGCGGACCAGGGCGCGGCGTGGCGCGCACGGCAGGACAGGAAGCTTCATGGCTAAGGCACGGTTTTTGCTTTAGTGACGGGTCATTCTAAGCGGCGCCCATGCGCCTCGACCGGTGGCTGGGCATGAAAAAAGCCCGCCGAGGCGGGCTGCTCCGGGGGCCGGCGTCCGGGCGGACGGCGGCTCAGGCGATCACTTCTTGCGTTCCTGCGCGATCAGGTTGTTGGTGATCTGGACCATGCGCTCGAAGCCGCCGGCCATCGAGCCGTCGGTGTAGTAACGCCCGGCAATGCCCAGCGCCGGCGTGCCTTCGACGTGGTAGGCCTCCTGCAGCTGCACGGCGCGGCGCAGCTTGTTGGCGACGCCGAAGGACTTGTAGGTGGCCTCGAACTTGGCGCGGTCCACCCCCTGCTCGGCGATCCAGGGCAGCAGCACGTCGGGCTTGTCCAGGCGCTTGCGCTCGGTTTGCAGCGCCTGGAACACCTTCATGTGCACCGGCTGGTCGGCCAGGCCCATGGCCTCGAGCGCGTAATAGATGCGCTGCAGCGGCTCGAAGCTGCTCTGGAAGCCCACGTGCTCGCGGCGCACCGCCACGTCCTTGGCGGCGGCCTTCTTCCAGGCCTCGAACACCGGCTCGAAGTTCTTGCAGTGCGAGCAGCCGTAGGAGAAGAACTCGATCACCTCGATCTGGCCGGCCGGCGCGTCGACGGGGGCGCGGTCCTTCAGCGTGGCGTAGCCGGGGCCCGACTGGGCCCAGGCCGGCAGCGCCAGCATGCCGGGCAGGGCCACGGCGGCACCGAGGGTGAATTGGCGACGATTCATGGGGGAAGACTCCTTGTCAATGGACCTGGTTCAGAGCGGCGCGCGCGGGCGGAGTTCCCGCGTGGCATCACATGGGCCGCGCGCGGCAGTGACGGGTTTCACGGTCTGGCGTGCTGGCCGTGGCCCGGGCGGATTCATTTCTGCACGCGCACCAGCGCGGCGTCGAAGCCGTCGCCGTCCAGCCGCTGCTTGACGCGGTCGGCCGCGTCCTTGTTCTGGAACGGGCCGACGCGCACGCGGTAGACGGTGCGGCCGGCCTGCTCGCGCTCGCTCACGCGCGCTTCCACGCCCATCAGCGACAGGCGGGCGCGCTGGGCGTCGGCGTCCTCGGGCGTGCGGAAGGCGCCGGCCTGCACGAAATAGGCAAACGGGTCGGCGGCGGCGGCTGGCGCGGCCGGTGTGGCGCCGGCGCGCGCCGCGGCCAGATCGCCCAGCGGATCGCTGGACGGGCGGGCCGGGGCCGGGCGCGCGGTGACCGCGGGTGGCACCGGCTCGGCCGCCTTGTCGGCGCCGCGCGCGGGTGGGCGCGTGTCGGCCGCGCGTGATTCGGCCGGCTTGCTGTCGGGGGCGGGCCGGGCGACCTCGGTCGGCGCCGGGATTGGTGCCGGCGCCGGGGCGGGTGCCACGCTGCCGCTGGCGGCGGCGCCCGAGCGGGCGCCGTTCTTGCCGCGCAGCGCGGCATTCGGGTCCCAGTCCTTGTTCTTTTCGGCCTCGGCGGCGTCCTGGCCGTTGGTGCGGGTGGTGTTCTTGCTGACCAGCGGCACCGGCACCTTGGCCACGTAGATGGCCACCGCCAGCGCCGCCGCCAGGCCGAACAGCACGCCCAGCAGCAGCCCCAGGAAGGTGCCGCCGGATTGGCGCGTCCGCCGAGGCGGAGCAAGGCCGGTGGCCGGCGCCGGGCCGGCCACGGCGCTCGCGGGTTTGGCCTGCTCCGCGGCCAGTCGAAGGTCTGGTTTCATGCGCTGCGGGTGGCGCGAGGGCGCCCTGGATGGTGGGTCAAGCTCGAGAAGCGGCATTCACATGCGTGCCGGGGCCGACACGCCCAGCACCGCCAGGCCATTGTGCAACACCTGGGCGGTGGCGGCGACCAGCGCCAGGCGGGCGGTTTTCACGGCTGCGTCATCCACCAGGATGCGTTCGGCGTCGTAGTAGCTGTGGTAGGCGGCGGCCAGCTCGCGCAGGTAGAAGCTGACGTCGTGCGGGGCGAAGTCCTGCGCGGCGGCGCTCAGCATGTCGGGGTACTTGGCCAGTTGCAGCATCAGTGCCTGCGCGGCCGGGGTGTCCAGCGGTGCCAGATCGGCGCCGGCCAGCGTCGCCACGTCGCCGCCCCAGGCCTCCAGCACCGAGCAGATGCGCGCATGGGCGTACTGCACGTAGTACACCGGGTTGTCGTTGTTCTTGGCCACCGCCAGGTCGACGTCGAAGGTGTATTCGGTGTCGGGCTTGCGGCTGAGCAGGAAGAAGCGCACCGCGTCGGCGCTGGTCCACTCGATCAGGTCGCGCAGGGTCACGTAGCTGCCGGCGCGCTTGCTGATCTTGACTTCCTCGCCGCCCTTGACCACGCGCACCATGGTGTGCAGCACGTAGTCGGGGTAGCCGGCCGGGATGCCCACGCCCACCGCCTGCAGCCCGGCGCGCACCCGCGCGATGGTGCCGTGGTGGTCGGTGCCCTGGATGTTGATGGCCTTGGCGTAGCCGCGTTCCCACTTGCCGATGTGGTAGGCCACGTCGGGCACGAAGTAGGTGTAGCCGCCGTCCTGCTTGCGCATCACGCGGTCCTTGTCGTCGCCGTAGTCGGTGGTGCGCAGCCACAGGGCGCCGCCATCCTCGTAGGTCTTGCCGGCGTCGATCAGGCGCTGCACCGTGGCCTCGACGCGGCCGCTGTCGTACAGGCTGGATTCGAGGTAGTACTCGTCGAACTTCAGGCGGAAGGCCTGCAGGTCCTTGTCCTGTTCATGCCGCAGGTAGGCGACGGCGAACTGGCGGATGCCGTCCAGGTCGTCCGCGTCGCCGCTGGCGGTGAACTGGCGGTCGTCGGCGCGCACGCTCTGGCGCGCCAGAAAGTCGTCAGCGATGTCCTGGATGTAGTCGCCGTTGTAGGCCGCCTCGGGCCAGCCGGCGTCGCCCGGCTTGAGGCCGCGCGCGCGGCACTGCACCGAGCTGGCCAGGGTGTCGATCTGCACGCCGGCGTCGTTGTAATAGAACTCGCGGTGCACCCGCCAACCCTGGGTGGTGAACAGGTGGCAGATGGCGTCGCCCAGCGCCGCCTGGCGGCCGTGGCCGACGTGCAGCGGCCCGGTCGGGTTGGCGCTGACGAACTCGACCATCATCTTCTCGCCGCGCGCCGGCCGGCTGCCGTAGCGCGCGCCTTCGCCCAGCACCTCGCGCACCACCTGCTGCTTGGCGGCCGGCCGCAGGCGGATGTTCAGGAAACCGGGGCCGGCCAGCTCGATGGCCGACACCCAGCGCTGGAAGGCGGGCGCGGCCTCCAGCGCGCCCTTCAGCTGCTCGCCCAGCGCGCGCGGGTTGGCCTTCAGCGGCTTGGCCAGCTGCATGGCGGCGGTGCAGGCCAGATCGCCGTGCGCGGCCTGGCGGGGCGATTCAAAGGCGGCCTTCGACCCGGTGCCGGGCCAGAGCCGCTCCAGCTCGGCCGCCAGCGCGGCAAGCAGTTCGGTCTTGACGGATTGCATCGGCGGATTTTACGGGGCGGGCGGCGGTCGACCGGGGGCCTGCTGCCTGCCAGTCGATCATGCATCAAATTGGCATCCAGCGCCTTGCTGGAGAGCGCCGGCAGCTATCAAACTTGAAGTGACCGGGATTCAGCTGCCGTAGCCGCGCGCCAGGAACACCGCCGCCAGCGGGATCACCGCCACCAGGTGCGTCTCGATCATCACCAGGCGACGCACGCCTTGCACCTCGTGGGGCGGCGGCAGACTGCCGTCGGCCGCCATGGCGCGCTGCCAGCGGGCGATGCGGCGCGTGGGGCCGACCATCATGACGGCGGTGGCCAGGAACAGGGTCAGCTTCAGGTGCAGCAGCGGGTTGCTCCAGTACCAGGCCGCGCCCTTGGTGCCCCAGTAGATGCGCACCAGGCCGGACAGCAGCACCACGGCGGTGGCGATCCAGAGGATGCGATCGAGCCGCGCCAGCCGCTGCACCACCGTGGCGTTGAGCCATTCGACGCGGCAGATGGCGGCCTGGGCGGACGCGAACACCACCCAGCCAATGACGGCGCTGATGTGAAAGAAGGCAAGCCAAGCTTCGAGCATGGCCCGGATCGTACCCGCAGGTCGCCGGCGTTCAGCCCGGCCGGCGCCAGAAACCCGGATCGCCGTAACGTTCGCGCAGGTGGTCGACCCACAGCCGCACGCGCAGCGGCAGCTGGCGCGTGGGGTGCGGCACGATGGCGTAGATGCCGTTGGGCGGCGCGGCGAACTGCTCCAGCACCGGCACCAGCGCGCCGGCGTTGACCTCGTGCTCGACCTCCCAGGTCGAGCGCCAGGCGATGCCGTGGCCGGCCAGGCACCAGTCGTGCAGCACCTGGCCGTCGGTGCAGTCCAGCGGCCCTTCGGGGCGCAGGTGAATGACGTCGTGCTCGGCCGCGGCCTGCCCGGCGGCACTGCGCGGCACGCGAAATGCCCAGCCGCGCGACTGCGAGGCGTCGCTGGACAGCACCAGGCAATCGTGCTGGGCCAGCTCGCGCGGGTGGCGCGGCGTGCCGCGCCGCGCCAGGTAGGCGGGCGTGGCCACGCACAGGCGGCGGTTGTCGGCCAGGCGGATGCTGACCAGCGACGAATCGGGCAGGTCGCCCACGCGCACCGCGCAGTCGTAGCCCTCGGCCGCCAGGTCGACCACGCGGTCCGACAGGTTGAGCGAGATGCGCAGGCGCGGGTGCGCGGCGTGGAAGGCGGGCACCAGCGGTGCCACGTGGCGCCGCCCGAAGCCGGCCGGGGCGGTGATGCGCAAGTGTCCGCTGGCCTGCACGCCGCCGGCCGAGACGCTGGCCTCCGCCCCCGCCACCTCGGCCAGGATGCGCTGGCAGTCGTCCAGAAAGGCCGTGCCCTCGTGCGTCAGCGCGATGCGGCGCGTGGTGCGCACCAGCAGCTTGACGCCCAGGTGCTCCTCCAGCGCGTCCAGGCGGCGGCTGACCACCGCCGGCGCCACCCCCTCGGCGCGCGCCGCGGCGCTCAGGCTGCCGCGCGCGGCCACCGAGGCGAAGGTCTCGAAGACCTTGAGCTTGTCCATGGGCGGGAATTATGCGCAGCCGGGCGGGCCGCCTGCGGCCTGGGCGCCACGGACGGCGTGCACCGTGGCGGCCGGGCGTGCGATCATCGGCCGCTGCATCCGTCTACTTCCATGCGAGCCGAATCCGCCCCGCCGCTCGACAAGCGCCACTTCGACGTGCGCACGATGAACCTCGCCCAGCTGCAGCGGCTGGCCGAGCGCGGCAGCCGGCGCGCGCGCGCCGAGCTGGAGGCCCGCATGCGCGCGCCCGACGAACGGCCGGCCCCGGCCGAGCCCGTGGCGCCTGCCCTGGCCCCGGTCGCGGCGCCACCCGCGTGGCCGGCCGCCGCCCAGATCCCGACGCTGACCGTGCGCGTCGATCCCGTGCCCGCGGGGGCGACTGCCGGCGCCGCCACGGCCAACCCACCGGCACCGACACCGGCGCCGGCAGCCATCGCGGTGCCCCACGAGGCGCTGGCGCGGCAACTGCAGCTGATCGCCCGGCAGGACGAGGCGCGCGCCCGCGCCGGCGGTCCGCCGCGCCTGGTCGGCCTGGTGCTGCTGGCCTGGGGCGCGCTGCTGCTGCTGGGCGGCCTGGTGATGCTGGGACGGGGCGGCGTGGCGCTGTACTACCTGTGCTGCGGCCTGGGCGCGGCCGCCGTCGGCGCGCTGCTGATGCGGCGCAGCCGCTGGGCCATGGCGCTGCATGGCGCCTTGCTGCTGCTGGCGCTGGGCTGGGCCTGGGCGGGCGCGGCGCGGCACAGCCTGCTGCTGGCGCTGATCCAGGCAGCGCCGCTGCTGATCCCGGCCGCATGGATGGCCGTGCGGGCGGTGCGCGAGCCGCTGGAATGACATTAAAAACCGGCCCTGGCGCTTGATGGGTGAGTGTCAGTAGCTGCGTTATTCATAGCATTTGTGGCCTTCGGCCCCGCGCCGAGGCCGCCCGACGTCGCCCCGGGCGGCGCGCCTCATCCCGTCGATAATTGCCTAAAACGCAAAGGTTTTTCGATTTTTCTCCTGTTTCATGCGCAAAACAAATCGAATACAGTGCGCCGATGGGCGCCGGGCGCCCGTCCGTTTCCCTTTTTTCTTCGAGGCCGCCGCATGACCGCACGCACCCCCATTCACGACCTGCAAGTCGCCAACGAGCTGTACGAGTTCATCAACCGCGAGGTCCTGCCCGACGTGGGCGTGGACCAGGCGCATTTCTGGCAGGGCTTTTCGGCCATCGTGACCGAGCTGGCGCCCAAGAACGCCGCCCTGCTGGCCGAGCGCGAGCGCCTGCAGAAGGAGCTGGACACCTGGCACGCGGCCAACCCCGGCCCGATCAAGGACATGCGCGCCTACCGCGCCTTCCTGGAGCGCATCGGCTACCTGGTGCCGCAACCCGCCAAGGTGAAGGTGACCACCACCCGGGTCGACGCCGAGCTGGCCGTGCAGGCCGGTCCGCAGCTGGTGGTGCCGATCCTGAACGCGCGCTACGCCCTGAACGCCGCCAACGCACGCTGGGGCTCGCTGTACGACGCGCTGTACGGCACCGACGTGATCCCCGAGACCAAGGGTCTGGAAAAGGGCGCCAAGTACAACCCCCGCCGCGGCGCCAAGGTGATCGAGTGGGCGCGCCACGTGCTGGACCGCACCGCGCCGCTCAAGAAGGGCTCGCACGTCGATTCGGTCGGCTACCTGGTGCGCGACGGCGAGCTGGTGGTCAAGCTCAAGGACGGCAAGAGCAGCAAGCTGGCCGACGCCTCCCGGTTCGTCGGCTACCAGGGCGAGCCCAAGGCGCCCTCGTCCATCCTGCTGCTGCACCACGGCCTGCACCTGGACATCCGCATCGACCCCGCCTCGGCCATCGGCCGCAACGACCCGGCCGGCGTGGCCGACCTGGTGGTGGAGGCGGCCGTCTCCACCATCCTCGACTTGGAGGACTCCATCGCCGCCGTCGACGCCGAGGACAAGGTGCTGGGCTACCGCAACTGGCTGGGCATCCTGCGCGGCACGCTGACGGAGAGCTTTGAAAAAGGCGGCAAGACGCTGACGCGCGGCCTCAACCCCGACCGCCTCTACACCGCCGCCAGCGGCAAGGGCCAGGTGCGGCTGCACGGGCGCTCGCTGATGTTCGTGCGCAACGTCGGCCACCTGATGACCAACCCGGCCATCCTGTACCAGGCCGCCGACGGTCGCATGCGCGAGATTCCCGAAGGCATCCTGGACGCCGTGGTCACCACCACCATCGCCCTGCACGACCTCAAGGGCAAGGGGGCGGGCGGCATCCGCAACTCGCGCACTGGCAGCGTCTACATCGTCAAGCCCAAGATGCACGGCCCGGCCGAGGTCGGCTTCGCGGCCGAGCTGTTCGGCCGCGTCGAGCAGTTGCTGGGTTTGAAGGACAGCACCGTCAAGCTGGGCATCATGGACGAGGAGCGCCGCACCAGCGTCAACCTGAAGGCCTGCATCGCCGCCGCCAAGAGCCGCGTGGCCTTCATCAACACCGGCTTTTTGGACCGCACCGGCGACGAGATGCACAGCTGCATGCGCGCCGGCCCGGTCTACCGCAAGGGCGACATGAAGACCAGCGCCTGGATCCAGGCCTACGAGCGCAACAATGTGCTGGTCGGCCTGGCCTGCGGCCTGCGTGGCAAGGCCCAGATCGGCAAGGGCATGTGGGCCATGCCCGACCTGATGGCCGAGATGATGAAGCAGAAGATCGGCCATCCCAGGGCCGGCGCCAACACCGCCTGGGTGCCCAGCCCCACCGGCGCCACGCTGCACGCCATGCACTACCACCAGGTGCTGGTCAGCGACGTGCAGAAGGCCCTGGAGGCCGAACTGGCCCAGGCCGACCCGAAGGCCCTGCGCGACGAGCTGCTGAGCGGCCTGCTCACCATCCCGGTGGTCAGCCAGGACAAGTGGACCGCGACCGAGAAGCAGCAGGAGCTGGACAACAACGCCCAGGGCATCCTGGGCTACGTGGTGCGCTGGGTCGACCAGGGCGTGGGCTGCTCCAAGGTGCCCGACATCCACCACGTCGGCCTGATGGAAGACCGCGCCACGCTGCGCATCAGCAGCCAGCACATGGCCAACTGGCTGCTGCACGGCGTGGTCAGCGAAGGCCAGGTGCGGGCCACGCTGCAACGCATGGCCGCGCTGGTCGACCAGCAGAACGGCGGCGACCCGCTGTACCGCCGCATGCACGACCACTTCGACACCTCCGCTGCCTTCCAGGCCGCGTGCGATCTGGTGTTCAAGGGCGTCGAGCAGCCCAGCGGCTACACCGAGCCGCTGCTGCACGCCTGGCGCCAGAAGGTCAAGGCCGGTGCATGAAAAATGATAGCTGCTGGCGCTCGACAGACGGGCGCTACAGCTTGTTTCGACATGAAAAACGGGCGCCGCGGCGCCCGTTTTTCATGCCGGCGCGGTCTCAGGCGCGGGCGATGCCCTTCTTGTGCTCCCAGGCCGACTTGCAGGCCACGCAGTGCTGCGTCATGGGCTCGATCTTCAGGCGCTCGAACGGGATGGCGCAGCCGCAGGCGTCGCACAGGCCGTAGTCGCCGGCGTCCATGGCCTCCAGCGCGCGGTCGATGCGCGCCAGCTCGTCGGCGTCCAGCGCGGTCAGGCGCGTGTCGACCTCGCGCGTCTGGTTGGCCAGGCGGGCGTTCTCGTCCTGCGACACGCTGCCGGCGGTGTTCTCGGCCGGCGCCAGGTTGGCGCGGTTTTGCGCCATCTGCGCGTGCAGCTCCTGGCGGCGGGCCAGCAGCCGTTGTTTCAGCTCGTCGAGCTGGGGGGCGGTCAGGGCTTGGCTCATGGTCACTCTCTCCTGCGATTTGCCGAATGCCTGTGCCGCGCGGGCAGCGCGGCGCTTCATCCCGCAGAATACCACCCGGATGACGCCGCCCGAGCCCATGCCCGACCCCACGCGTTGCCCCCTGTGCGGGCAGCCGAACCGGTGCGCCCAGGCGCTGGCGCGCGCCACCGGCCAGCCCGCGCCGCCGTGCTGGTGCATGCAACAGCGCGTGGACCCACGGCAGCTGGCGCGGGTGCCGGCGCGGGCGCGCGGGCAGGCCTGCCTGTGCCCCGCCTGCGCCGGGCCGGCGGCGTGATGGGCGGCCCGGCCATGGACGACGCGGGCGCGCCCCCGCCCGGTTCGGCCGAGGCGCTGCGCGCGCGCCACGGCACGCGCTACCGCTGGCTGCTGCTGGCGGTGATGGTGGGCACCATGGCCTCGATCATGTCGTCCACCGTGGTCAACGTGGCGATCCCGGGCTTGTCGCAGCAGTTCACGCTGGGGCAGGCGCGCGCCCAGTGGGTCAGCAGCGGCTTCATGGTGGCGATGACGGTGTCGATGCTGACCACGCCCTGGCTGCTGGCGCGCTTTGGCTACCGCGCCACCTACAACGGCTGCATGGCGTTGCTGCTGGCCGGCGGCGTGCTGGGCGGGCTGGCGCAGAGCTACCCGCTGGTGCTGGCCGCGCGCGTGGCCGAGGGGCTGGCCGCGGGCGTGGTGCAGCCGATCCCGGCGGTGATCATCATGCGCGCCTTCGAGCCGCACGAGCAGGGCCGCGCCAGCGGGGTGTTCGGCATGGGCGTGGTGCTGGCGCCGGCGCTGGGGCCGTCGATCGGCGGCGTGCTGGTGGACTGGTTCGGCTGGCGCTCGATCTTCTTCATGGTGGCGCCGTTCTGCCTGCTGGCGCTGTGGCTGGCGCGCCGCTACGTGCCCACCACCGCGCCGGGCGGCGCCGCCACGCGGCGCGACGAGGCACTGGACGGCGTGGGCCTGCTGCTGGGCAGCGCCGGCACGCTGAGCCTGCTCAACGGCCTGGTGGCGCTGCGCGCCGGCCCGGCCGCCGAGGCGGCGGCGCTGCTGGCCGGCGCCGGGGCCTGCCTGGCCGGCTTCATCGGCTGGCAGCGCCGCTGCGCGCGCACGGGGCGGGCGCCGCTGATGAACCTGCGCCTGTTTGCCTGGCGGCCGTTTGCCATGGGCGCGCTGGTGGCGCTGATCTATGGCACGGCGCTGTTCGGCTCCACCTACCTGCTGCCGGTGTACATGCAGATGGGGCTGGGGCTGTCGGCCTCCAGCGTGGGCGGCATCCTGCTGCCCTCGGGCCTGGTGCTGGCGGCCACCATCCCGCTGGTGGCGCGCTGGGCCGACCGCCTGCCGGCCAGCGGCCTGGTCAACACCGGGCTGGCGCTGCTGGCGCTGTCGTTCGCCGCCATGGTGACGGTGGGCCTGGGCGCCAGCCTGTGGCACCTGATGGCGCTCAGCCTCATCGGGCGCGTCGGGCTGGGCTTCATCCTGCCCTCGCTCAACCTGGGTGCCATGCGCGGGCTGGAGCTGGCGCTGATCCCGCAGGGCTCCAGCGTCATCAACTTCGTGCGCACGCTGGGCGGGGCGGCCGGCATCAGCCTGTGCGGCATCGCGCTGGAATGGCGGCTGGCGGCGCACGGCGCCTCGCTGACCGATGGCGCGCCCACGGCGGCGCGGCTGGCGGCGTTCGACGAGGTGTTCCTGATGCTGGCCGCGCTGTGCGCGCTGGCCATGCTGGCGGCACGCCACCTGGGGGCGCCGGGCGCTGCCGCGGCCCGATAAACTGCCGGCCATGTGCCAGCTGCTGGGGATGAACTGCAACACGCCGACCGACGTGAGCTTCAGCTTTTCCGGCTTCGCGCAGCGCGGCGGGCGCACCGACCACCATGCCGACGGCTGGGGCATCGCGTTCTTCGAGGGGCGCGGCGCGCGCGTGTTCCTCGACCCCGGGGCGGCGGCCGATTCGCCGGTGGCGGCGCTGATTCGCCGCTACCCAATCAAGAGCCGCAACGTCATCTCGCACATCCGCAAGGCCACGGTGGGCGCGGTGACGCTGGAGAACTGCCATCCCTTCGTGCGCGAGCTGTGGGGCCGCTACTGGGTGTTCGCCCACAACGGCGACCTGAAGGACCACGCGCCGCGCCTGCACGGCCACTTTCGGCCGGTGGGCGGCACCGACAGCGAGCTGGCCTTCTGCTGGCTGCTGCAGGAGCTGGCCAAGGCGCACGCCGACGTGCCGTCGGTGGCCGAGCTGACGCGCACGCTGCGCGAGCTGCTGCCGCAAATCGCCCGCCACGGCACCTTCAACATGCTGCTGTCCAACGGCCAGGCGCTGTGGGCGCACGCCAGCACCCAGCTGTCCTACATCGAGCGGCGCCACCCCTTTGCCAGCGCCCGCCTGGCCGACGAGGACCTGAGCATCAACTTCGCCGACTGCACCACGCCCACCGACCGCGTGGCGGTGATCGCCACCCAGCCGCTGACCCGCGACGAGCGGTGGACGGCCTTCGAGCCGGGCCAGCTGAAGGTGTTCGTGGACGGGGCCTTGCAGGCACGGTGAACGCCTTTGCGGCGGTGGCGATTACTGCAAAATCAATAGCTGCTGGCGCTGTTTCGGCGAGCCCTGCAAGCCGGTTTTCGGCTCTACGCGCGAATGATGGTGAGGTGCTCGATCAGTGCCGCACCGCAGAGGACGCTAAGAAAACCGATGGATCTTCTTGCTTTCTGCGCCCTCTGCGAAACCTCTGCGTCCTCTGCGTTCGGATGTTGGCGGTTTCCAATAAACCACCATTCAAAGCCTTGTCTTGCAGGCCATCACCATCATTCGCGCGTAGAGCCCGGTTTTCTACAACGCCTCGCTGCGCTCGGCGCGCACCGTGCTCTCGCGCACCGCGCGCCGGATGACGGGCGGCTGCGCGCCGATGTGGAAGGCCAGCTTGCGCTCGCGCAGCGCGGCGTCGTCCACGCTGACGCGCTCGAAGCGCCGCAGGTGCTCGGTCCAGGAATCGTCCTCGATCACCTCGACAAAGCGCCCCGGATCGTTGATGTCGGCCAGCAGCTCCCAGGCCAGCGCGCCCTGGCGCAGGCGCGCGCGGCGGCTTTCCTCCATCAGGGCGCGGAAGGCCGGCGCGCGCGCCGGGTCGATCTGGAATTCGATGGTCACCAGCACGTGGCCGCTTTCGGGCGGCTCACTGACGCTGGGGCGCGGCTGCGCGCCGGCCGGGCGCGGGTCTTCCATCACGCCGTGGTCGGGCCAGCGCCGCATGGCCAGCGCCATGGCGGCGCTGCCGCTGGCCGCGCCCAGGCCCAGCGCCACCGGCACGCTGCTCCAGGTGGCCACCTGGCCCCACACGGCGGCGCCCAGGGCGCTGGCGCCCATGATGGCCATCTGGTACATCGACATGCCGCGCGCGCGCACCCAGTCGGGCAGGCTGAGCTGGGCCGACACGCTGAGCGAGTTGGCGGTGGTCAGCCAGGCCGCGCCGCCCAGCGCCATGGCCAGCACGCCGACCCACAGGTGGCTGTTGACGGCCATCACCGCCATGCCGAGGGCCTGCGTGACCGCGCCGGCCAGCACCAGGTGATCGCGCGAGAGGCGCCGGCGCAGCGCGGGCAGCACGAAGGTGGAGGCCACCGCGCCGGCGCCCATCGCCGCCAGCAGGGTGGTGAAGGTGCCGGCGCCGCCGCCCTCGACCAGGCGCGCCACCAGCGGCAGCAGCGCCATCAGCGCGGTGGAGTGAAAGAAGAAGATGGACACGCGCAGCATCACCCCCTTCAGGTGGTAGGACTGGCGCACGTACTGCAGGCCCACGCGCATGGCGCCGGGCAGGGGCTCGCGGCCCAGCGGGTGGGGCCGGTGCTCGCGCCGCCAGCGCGAGATGATCAGCGCCGCTGCCACCGACAGCGCCGCGTTGAGCAGGAACACCCAGGCGCTGCCGGCGCCGGCGATCAGGGCGCCGGCCACCAGCGGCCCCAGGATGCGCGCGGCGTTCATCGACACGCCGTTGAGCGCCAGCGCCGCCGGCAGCTTGGTGCGCGGCACCAGCTCGGGCACGATGGCGGCGAACACCGGCCAGCGCAGCGCCAGGCCAATGCCGTTGCAGAAGATCAGCAGCAGCAGGAGCAGCGGCGTCATGGCGTCCAGGAACACCGCCACGGCCAGCCCGATGCCCACCACCGCCACCCAGATCTGCGTGAACAGCAGGAAGCGCCGGCGGTCCAGGATGTCGGCCAGCGCGCCCGAGGGCAGGCCCAGCAGGAACACCGGCAGCGTGGCCGCCGTCTGCACCAGGGCCACCCAGATCGGCGTGGCGGTGAGCGTGGTCATCAGCCAGGCGGCCGCCACGTCGTTCATCCACATGCACAGGTTGGCGATCAGCCAGGTGCCCCACAGCATGGTGAACACGCCATGGCGAAACGGCGCCAGCGCGCCCAGCTCGTCGGCGGGCGGGGCGGCGTCGGCGCTGGCCGGGCGGTCGGTGTCGGGCATGGGGGGGTGGCAGGTCAGCGACCGTGGTCCGGCCTTCGCCAGGTTGCTATGAATCGAGAAGCTGCTGGTGCATGCTGCAAGCCGCTTTCAACCATATTTCCTGAATATCGAGCGATCAACGCGCGGCCGCCTTCTCGACCGCGTCCAGGTACAGCGCCGGCACGTCGCAGCCGGTCTGGTCGAGGATTTCGCGAAAGCCGGTGGGGCTGGTGACGTTGATCTCGGTCACCCGGGTGCCGATGATGTCCAGCCCGATCAGCAGCAGCCCGCGCGGGGCCAGCGCCTGGCCGATGGCGCGCGCGGTGGCGCGGTCGGTGTCGGTGATGGGCTGGGCCACGCCCTTGCCGCCGGCCGCCAGGTTGCCGCGGATCTCGCTGCCCTGCGGGATGCGCGCCAGCACGAAGGGCGCCGGCTCGCCGTCGATGATCAGCACGCGCTTGTCGCCGGCGGCAATCTCGGGCAGGAACTTCTGCACCATCAGCGTGGTGGCGCCATGGTGGTTGAGCGTCTCGATGATCGAGCCCAGGTTCAGCCCGTCCGGGCCGACGCGGAAGATGCCCATGCCGCCCATGCCGTCCAGCGGCTTGAGGATGATCTCGCCGTGCTCGGCGTGAAAGCGCCGCACCGCCTCGGCCTCGCGCGTGACCAGGGTCGGGCCGATGAACCGCGGCCACTCCATGATGGCCAGCTTCTCCGGGTGGTTGCGCAGCGCCGCCGGGCGGTTGATGACGCGCGCGCCCTCGCGCTCGGCCTGCTCCAGCAGATGGGTGGCGTAGGTGAATTCGGCGTCGAACGGCGGGTCCTTGCGCATCAGCACGGCGTCGAAGTCGCGCAGCGCCTGGGTGCGTCGGCCCTGCTCGGCGAACCAGTGCGGCTCGTCGCCCGTCAGCGCGATGTCGCGCACCTCGGCGGTCACCGGCTGGCCGGTCTGCCAGCGCAACTGGCGCGGCTCGCACACCGCCAGCGCGTGGCCGCGCCGGGCGGCTTCGCGCATCATGGTGAAGGTGGTGTCCTTGTGGATCTTGAAGGACTCGATCGGGTCGGCAACGAACAGCAGCTTCATGGCGGCGGGCGGGCGGGCGGCGGTGGAAGGGCCATACTGTTGCACAAACCGCCGCGCGGCGCGCGCCCGACCATCCGCGGCACGGACGCGCGCCGCACCCACGACATGGAGACGACCGCATGAACCCCCAACCCAGCGCCGCCCTGGCCGGCCTGCGCGTGATCGAGATGGGCCAGCTGATCGCCGGGCCGTTTGCCGGCAAGACGCTGGGCGACTTCGGCGCCGAGGTGATCAAGATCGAGCCGCCCGGCAGCGGCGACCCGCTGCGCGGCTGGCGGCTGCTGAAGGCAGGCACCTCGGTGTGGTGGCAGGTGCAGTCGCGCAACAAGCGTTCGGTGGCGATCGACCTGCGCCAGCCCGAGGGGCAGCAGCTGGCGCGCCAGCTGATCGCCGAGGCCGACGTGCTGATCGAAAACTTCCGCCCCGGCACGCTGGAGGGCTGGGACATGGCGCCCGAGCAGCTGCACGCGCTCAACCCCGGGCTGGTGATCCTGCGCGTGTCGGGCTACGGCCAGAGCGGGCCGTACCGCGACCTGCCGGGCTTTGGCGTGGTAGGCGAGGCCATGGGCGGGCTGCGCCACCTGACGGCCGAGCCGGGGCGGGTGCCGGTGCGCGTGGGGGTATCGATCGGCGACACGCTGGCGGCGCTGCGCGAGCGCGGATTGATCCAGTCACTAACTTGACCCGAACCGGCGCCGCCGCGGCACCAAGATCCTTGCAGTGACGCAAGTCACTCCGTTGGCGGACCGCCGCACATTACCCATGGTGATCACCCGCGCAGCGTGGTTGTCTTCCGACTCGGGCTGTACCGCCTGAACATTCCGCGACTCTATCAAAGCGATGTGACATCATGAAAATCCTGCATTGGCTCTGGATTCTGGCATTGACCCTGTCGGCTGCGGCCCCGGTTTCTGCACAGGGATGGCCGACCCGGCCGATTCAGGTCATAGTGCCTTTCCCGCCAGGATCGGTGGATTCGAAAGCACGCATCGTCACCGAAAAGGTTGGAAAAATACTCGGCCAGCCGCTGGTCATGGTCAACAAGCCGGGTGCCGGAATGCTCATCGGTACCGAACAAATGGTCCGATCGGCCCCCGACGGCTACACCATCGGCCTGGCGCTGCAGGCCAGCACCTGGATCAGTCCCCTGCTGGACCCTGCGAGTGCCAACTACTCGGCCAACGACATGACGATGCTGGGCGTCGCATACGACGCCACGACGGTCCTTGTTGCGGGACCCAAGACCGACATCCACTCGGTGCAGGATCTGTTGCGAGTCGCGCGCGCCCAGCCAGGCAAGCTGAACTATGCAGCGCCAACGGGTGGTTCCATCTTCCGGATTGCCTTCGAGAGTCTGAAGACACTCACCGGCATCGATGTCACCTTCGTGCCTTACCGCGGCCTGGCGCTTGCCCTGCAGGACGTCATCGGAGGTCAGGCCGAGGTGGGCTTCGCGGACACCGGCTCGCTGCCGTTGATCCGCGCAGGGCGCCTGCGCCCGCTGGCGGTGACATCGCCCGAGCGTTGGGCACAGCTGCCGGACGTGCCGACCCTTCAGGAGCTGGGCATCCCCCTTGAGGTGCAGCCGTGGGTTGGATTTGCCGCACCGCGTGGCCTGCCACCGGCGATCGAGAAAAAATTGGTCGCTGCCATCGACGAGGCGCTGCAGTCGACCGAGGTGCGCGCAGCCTTGAACAAAGACGGTGTGGCGTCCGTGGTTCCAGATACCAGTCCAGCGGCTATGCGAGAACGCATCCAACGCGAGATTGCCGAGTTCCAGAAAAACGTCAAGCCAGGTGCGATCAGCTTCAACTGATCACCGACTGCGCCGCGCTGACGACTCAATCAGCCATCGCCAGATGAATGGCGCATACCGCTCACGCCCGCAGGACACGCTGGAACGCGTTGTCTACCCACTCAATCATTGAAAGCGAGGATTCCCATGGATTTCGAAACCCTGAAATACGAGAAGGCCGATGAGGGCTACGTCGTCATCACACTGAACCGCCCGGAGCGGCTGAATGCCTTCAGCCGAAAGCTCAACGAGGAGATGGGTCTGGCGATTCACGAAGCTCTTCAGGACGACGACGTCAAGTGTCTGATCATCACTGGATCCCCGCGCCCCGACGGGCGCCCCTGCTTCAGCGCTGGTGGGGATCTCAAGGACGACACGCTCGGCATACCGCGCTGGGACTACCCGGATCACATCGGACCGCTGCAGCGCAAGGAAGACCAGTTGTTCCAGGCGAACACCCCCGCAGGTCGGCTGTGGTTCAAGCGGCCGCGGCTCATTGCACCCAAGTACACCAACCTCCTCTGGTCGCCCAAGGTCGTGATTGCCGCTGTCGATGGTGTCGCCACGGCGGGTGGACTCGAACTCGCCCTCGCATGCGACATCATCATCGCTTCGGAAACAGCGCAATTTACGGATTCCCATGTCAAGAACCTGAAAATTGCCATTGGCAAAGGTTCGGTGACGACAGGGCTGGCCCGGCGGGTCGGCTACAACAAAGCGCTGGAGCTGTGCTTGTTGGGTGAGTTCATCGACGGCAACGAAGCCTACCGGATCGGCCTGGCCAACCGGGTCACGGCACCCGACAAGCTGATGGACGAAGCCCGGGCAATGGCGACCAAGATTGCCGGAATGCGTCAGGAAGCCGTGCAGGTTACCAAGCTCGCGTGCCGGACCGCCGAGGACACGAATCTGAATGACTCCTGGACATACGCCGACGAACTGCTGGAGTGCATGAAAGCCGACCCCGGGTATCAGGGGCTGCAATCCGTCACCTCGGAGTGGGCTGGCCGCGCCCGCTGACAGCTACAAAACGGTGCCTCCTCCAGAAGCAGCCGCTCAGCGGCTGCTTTTTTTCTGGCGGACTGCATTGCTCCGGATCACCACGGATACCGATCCAGGGACTGCGTCGAACACCCGTTCATGACGCCATCGACCGCACGGCCTCAAATCTCGGGCGTGCCTTTGCAGGGGAGAGCCGCCGATCACTGCGTCCCGGATGTCGATCCAGACGAAAAAAAAGCCCAGAGGGCGTTTGCACAGGTTACTGAAGGGTGACGGGCGGGTTGGCGATGTCGTTCAACCGATCGAGCACCACGGCCGATTCGGCGACGATCCGCCGCACGACGTCGCCGGCCGACGGTACGTCGTCAAGCAGGCCGATGCACTGACCGGTTGACAGCACGCCGCGATCGGTTCGTCCCTGGAGAATCGTCTCCAGATAGGCCGCTCCGCCAATGATGTGGCGCAATTGTTCAAATCCGGCGCCCTGGCGTTCGAGTTCGAGCACGGTTTCGGCCTGGGGCGTACGCAGGACCCGGCGAGCTTTGCGCAGCGAGCGTTCGATCATCACGGTGTCGTGCTCGCTCGCCTGCTGCAACGCCTGTTTCATGTCGGTATGCAGCACGGATTCACGTGTCAGTACGAAACGCGTGCCGATCTGAACACCTTCCGCACCCCAGGCGAGAGCGGCCAGCATGCTGCGGCCATCACTGATTCCACCGGCCGCGATCACCGGGATGTCGAGTTCGGCCGAGGTTTTTCGAATCAGCACCGACAAGGCTATGTCGTCCATCCCCGGGTGACCGCCCGCTTCGAAGCCAACCAGCACGACACCATCGGCGCCCAGGTTTTGCGCCTTGTGGGCGAAACGCACCGCCGGCGCAACGTGGATCCACTTCATGCCATGGCGCTTGACGCGCTCTACAAAGGGCTCGGGATTGTGTCCCGAAGTGAAAACGACGCGGACGCCCAGGTCGCAAATGCAATCGACGAACTCGCTCATATTGCGCCGCGTGCCGATCGAGGGCGATCTCGGCTTCCAGCTCGGCCCGGGTATCGAAGCAACCCGCGGTAATGAGTCCCAGCCCGCCCGCGGCAGACACCGCGGCCGCCAACTCGGCTCGACCCAACCCCTGAAGCCCGCCTTGGATGATCGGGTAGCGTATTCCGAGTAAATCGGTCACGCGAGTCTTCATGATCAACCTCCCTGAAATTGCAAAACGGCAAAGAATCAGTCACGCAAGATTCAAATGGACTTCCGGGAAAGACTCAGGGGTCCACGCTGTCGCGTTCGCCAAGTTCGCGCAGCAGCCGTCGCAGCGCCCGATCAATCAGATCAAGTTCGCGACCCACGAGGTCTTCGCCCCTTGGGTAGCCGATGGCGGTCACTTGCGCTTGCAGCGCCTGCAAGCGTTGCAGCAACGCTTCGGTGTCGATTTGGGCAAGGGCGTTCACAGCTGCTCCCGACGTTGATCTTTCCATCGTTTTTCCTTGTAAGCGAAACGCTCGACTTCACCCGAGGCCGCTTCGCACACTTCCATCCCCACCCCAGTGCACTCCTTGATTTGCGAGCGCAACTGTTCGAGCACGTGCGCCCGATGCGCCGCACTGGAGGACGCGGTGGCCTTGAACTCAACCAACACTCTGGCAACTTCACGGCCGTTGTCCGCAACGCCGAGGCGACCGTTGTATTCGTCGATTTCCGGATGCGCGAGAACAATCGCATCCACCGCCTCAGGCCACAGATTCATGCCGCGAATCTTCAGCATCGTGTCGTAGCGCGAGACGGTACCGGCCTCAATGCCGTCGAAGGGTCGGCCGCATGCGCACTGTCTGTGCGATTTGAAGACAACCTTGTCACCCGTCCGAAAGCGCAGGATCGGCATCGCTTCGCGTCCAAACGCGGTCAGGATGACCTCACCCTCCTCGTCTTCGCGCGCCGGCTCCCCGGTCTGCGGGTTCAACACTTCGGCCCACACCTTGTGCTCGGGAAAATGCATCATGCCGCGTCGACCGTCTGCAAGATACGTACCATGCTCGCAAGTGCTGGCAATGCCGCCGCCGCACTGTGTCGACGCGTAGGTGTCGATCAGCTTCGCACCCCAGAACGCTTCCATTTCGCGCGCCCATGGCACATCGAAACCAAAACTGCCCAGCTTGATCGCCTTCAGTGCGGGAAAGTCGCGCCGAGGGTCGATTCCCATCTCGCGGCAGATTGTTGTGAGCCGTCGCAGATAAACCGGCCCCGTGGAGAAGAAGTTGGGAGGAAAGCGCCGCATCATCTCGAGCCGCGCTTCGCCTTCCATGTTGCCGACCGCAAAGGTACGCAGCCCATAGCGCTGGAAACTGGCGAGCAGGGTGACAGGCCCCGCCGTCACGCCAATCGGCACCATGTGGTAAGCAACGTCACCCGGCATCACCCCCGCCCAGTGCAGCGAGGATGCCCAGCTCGTCAGCGATTCGGTGACATCCGCACCTGTGTAGGCGTGGACTTCCTGCCCCTTGCCCGAGGTGCCGCTGGTCAGAAAGCAGTACTCGAGCAACGCATCGGGCACCGCAATCGCCGAGCCGAGCGGCGGATGCTCACGTTGATCGGCGAGAACGTCGAGCTTGTCGACCATCGGCACGCGATTGCGGAAGTCTTCCGGCGTCCGGATATCGTCCGGCGTCACACCTGCGCGCTGCATCCGCTTGCGGTAAAACGGACTGGCAGCGTAGGTGCGCTCCAGGGTCGAACGCAGCCGCCGCCAGCGCAACGCTTCCAGCTCGGAACGCGACATCCGTTCAACAATCGGATTGAAGATTCTTTGTTCCACGTGTTTCCTCATCTCTGTAGATCGATCGGTGAAACCACCATCGGGAAATCTTCATCCGATCCATGGGTGTGAAAAAGACAGCCGCCGCCCCTGCGCGCTCACCGGCGGTAATCAGGGTCGTCCATCGCCGCCCGTATTGCGCGACATTTGGATGCGTGCGTTGTCGAACGACCGCACCGCACCAGGAGACACATTCGAGAGAGCCCACACCGGACCGCTCATGATCAGGACGCGGATGCGCCGCCGTCGACCGACAGCACCTGGCCGCTGACGTGCCTGGAGGCCTCGCTTGCCAGGAAAACGACCGCACCCTTCAAGTCCTCGTTGCTTCCGAGACGGCCCAGTGGCGTGCGCGCGATGACCGCGTCGCCGATGTCTTCAAGCAAACCCGCTGACATCTTCGACGGGAAAAACCCCGGACAGATCGCGTTGACATTGATGCCGTATGGTCCCCACTCGCAGGCGAGAGTGCGGGTGAAATTGATGAGCGCCGCCCTTGAGGTGTTGTAGGCGATGGTGTGGACGCCTGGCCGCGTTCCCCGCAGCCCAGCAACCGACGCAAGATTGATGATCTTGCCGCTGCGCTGCGCGATCATGCAGCGTCGCCCTACCTCGCGAGAAAGAAAGAAAGGCGCGTCGATGTTGAGTCGCATGACTTTGTGCCACGCCTCGTCCGGGTAGTCCTCGGCCGGCGCCGCCCACGTCGTGCCGGCGTTGTTCACCAGGATGTCGATGGTGCCGAAGCGGTTGAGCACGGCGCTGACCAGCTCCGGGGCGGCAGCCGCTTGCTGCAGATCGCAGGCAAAACCTGCAGCCTCGATCCCTGCTGCCTTCAGCGTCGCCTCCGACTCAATCAGTTCAGCCTGCTTGCGCGCGGCGATCGCCACACGGCAGCCCATCTCCCCCAGTGCGTGCGCCATTTGCAAGCCCAGACCGCGGGAGCCTCCGGTCACGAGCGCCACTCGCGCGGACAGATCGAACAGTTGCCTGACGTTCATCCGCAAGCCATCCGAATTCAGGCCTGACCCAGGATGGTCGTCGCCGAGACGGCCTCTTCTCCGTCGTAGCTGCCGCCCCCATTGCCAGCCACGGCAATGCGGGCACCAGCCACCTGCCGCTCGCCCGCTTCACCGCGCAACTGCGTCACCAGTTCGTGCACCTGGATGGCGCCGGTGGCAGCGACCGGATGCCCCTTGGCCAGCAGTCCACCGGAGGGGTTGACCGGCACACGACCACCAAGCCGGGTCTCTCCACGCTCGGTCATGGCGCCGCCCTCACCGACAGGACACAACCCCAGCGCTTCGATGTGCTTGACCTCACCGAACGCGGTGGCGTCGTGGACTTCAGCCAGCGAGATGTCCTCAGGTCCTACACCGGCTTGCTCGAAGGCCTTCAACGCAGCCAGTCGCGGCACCTTCTTCTGCTCATCGTCGGGTGCGTGAACGACGCCCGAAGCAAGCGTAGTGGCCAGAACCCGAACCGCACGCTTTCGGTTGAAGCGCGCCAGCGCGTCCCTGGAGCAGACCACGAGCGCTGCCGCCCCATCGCTGATGGGCGCGCACATCGCACGCGTCAGCGGCCACGCGACGATGCGGTCGGCCAGCACCTCTTCAATCGTACGCGGCGTCCGGTAGTGCGACAGCGGATTCATCGACGCGTGCCAATGGTTCTTCGCAGCAACCGCTGCAAGCTGGCGCTGCGTCAGTCCATGCTTGAGCATGTGGTAGCGTGCGCTGGCGGCATAGGCATCCATGAAGATGCTGCGTTCACCAACATCGGCTTGCGCTTCAGGCGGCAGGGGCAAGTCGGCGGCAAGCGCAATGCTGCGCTTGAGCTGCTCCTCCCCAAGGTCCAGATCCATTGAGCCTCTGAACGCCTCGAACATCAGGCCCCGCTTTTCGGGATAGTTCATTTTTTCCGCACCAACGACCAGCGCCACTTCGGCCATGCCGGCGCGCAGATAGGCGACAGCCTGATTGAGCCCGGTGGTGGAACTGGCGCAGGCATTGTCGGTGTTGATGATCGGCAGCCCTTCAAAACCGTAGGCGCGCAACGCACACTGACCGCGAATGCCATGCTGGCCTTCCATCAAGCCCTGACGGGTATTGGAAAACCAGGCGGCATCGATCACCTCCTTGGCGCAGCCGGCGTCCGCCAGTGCGGCGTCGATGGCGATCCGGGTCAATTGCTTGACCGATTTTTCGATATGCCGCCCAAGCGGCGTCATGCCAATGCCGACGATGTAGACAGGGTCCATGGTGTATGCCTTTGAAAAAGCCCGATATCTCCGCTTGCGGCGCCGCCCGGCCTGCGCGGCAAGCCGCCGAATCGAGAGCGAGGCGATCCAGCCGGGCAGTCGCGCGATAGAGGTGAGCAGCGATCCGATGCGGGAGCGCGTGGCGATAAGGTACCGCCGAGCGCCGCGCTTCCATAGACAGGCGCGACAGGCGCGTGATAACCGGTGGTTAAAGCGTCAGATCAAGTCCGCACAGACATCGATCCTGCACGACGGTGGGCATAGATCGCGGCTTCTTCGCGGCATCGCCGAGCCAGCTCGCCGGCGATGACGTTCTGAGGGAAATCGGTGCGATGAACCAGCGAAACAGACACTTCGCGCAGTGGAGGGCCGTCGTAGATGATTTGAGCGCCTGCCACCGAGTTGTCGTCCAGCTTGGTCGCCAACGACAGTCCCAGCAGATCGGTGTGGGCAATCAGATCCCAGTACATCGGCGATGAATCGCATTGGATCGGGCGATTGAACGGCGGCAGTTGCATGCCAGTCGCCAAGCGTTCGACCATGCCATCGAGCACCCCGCGGCGGTGGGGCGTGATCCAGTGACAACCGGTCAGCTCAGCCAGGCTCCGCGCCGAGGCACAGGGGTGGCCAGCGCGGCCAACAACCACGACGCGCGTATGAAACAACGGTCGCGCCCGCAAGTCCAGGAGCGGATCGCGCTGGGTCACCGGCATGATTGCGAAATCGACGACCCCCTGGCGCACGTCGGCGATCATCTTGGCCTGAACGCCTTCGAAAATCTGCACGCTCAGGCCAGGATCTTGCTGATGGAGCGCGGCAACTGCGCGCGCAATGAAGTCCAGCGGCGTGGCCATGGACACCCCCACCGACACCGATCGGACGGTACCTCCACGCAACAGCTCCAGATCTTCGGCGGTGCGTCGCAGCTCGGACTCGATCAGGCGGGCCCGTTCGACCAGGTGCTGGCCCGCGCTGGTCAACGTCACCCCGTGCTTGCTACGCACGAGCAACGCCAGCGCCGTCTGCTCTTCGAGCTGGCGCAGGCTCTTCGTCAGCGACGGCTGCGTCAGCCCAAGCTTGCGGGCGGCCGCCCGCAAGCTTCCGGTTTCCACGACCGCGAGCAGATCGCGCAAGTGATGCAACCGGATGGTGGACCAGGAATCGGCTGTGCTCATTATTGATATTCTCTAAATACATGACAACCGTTTTGCTGTTCGTGCGTTATGTCTTCAGGCTTGTTCCTGGAGGTGATGGACATGGTGCAAAAGCGATTGAGCGAGGCGGCCAAGAAGCGGTTGCGCGCCGGACGGAT